>BNJV01003138.1_pt1 | contig 410432 bp, 506 predicted proteins | sample 8540591 | NCBI WGS metagenome assembly BNJV01 (sample SAMD00202457, study PRJDB9452) | human saliva metagenome | host: Homo sapiens
CAATAATCTTACCCATAATTCTTATATATTTTATTTTTTTATTATTCTTGTTTCATGCCCCGGAAGTTTTCCGAAGACATACACTTATAAACAAACCACGTGCCAACATGGGTACGTGGTTTAGGATTGTCATAAATGCGTGACAAAATGTCACATTTATAAGCGTGTGTTATTTGTCATTCCTGCCGATAGCGACTTGCTATGCAAAGTAAACGCGCAGCATTTCGGAGTTGGTGTGGCGGCTTAGTTTGCGCAAAGGCTTGTTTTCTAATTTGTCGCACCTCGTTCGCGTTTCAGTCCCATGCGCATGCCAATCTCGGCAAAAAGTGAGATGGGGAGTGTTGATGCCATAGAAGGAAGCCACTACTTGTTGTTCGCGCTCATTCAATATTTCCATAGCTTGTAGTAACTCTTCTTTCACTGAATCGGCCAACACTTGCTGGTCGGGGCGTGCCACACTGTCGTCTTTTAAGGTGCTGGCCAAGCTCACCTGTTTGCCATTTTGCAAAGGAGCATCGACAGAGAAGGCTCGGCTATTCTCTTTCTCTTGCATGCTTTTCTCATTTTTCGGCAGTCTGATAATGCCACTTTGCACGTTTAATGCTTGTTCCATAGCCTTACGAACAAAGGGTTCGGCATAGCCTACGAAGCGCAATCCGCGCGCACCATCAAAAATGATAGGCAGCTTTGAGCAGCGCCATGTTGCCCTCGCTGATGAGATCGGCAATCGACATACCCTCGCCTGTGTATTGTTTTGCCACGGCAACCACAAAGCGCAGGTTAGCCGAAACCAATTTGTTAGCCGCCCGTTCGGCCTGTTTTTCCGCCCGCTTGAATCTGTTGGGCGAGGGCGCATTCTTCGTCATCACTTAATAAAAACTTCTTTTCCTATTTCGTTTAAATAGGCAGTGAGCGATGCTTTTTTTCGCGCTCCGACAAGGGGTGTCCTGTTTTTTTATTTTTCTTCATCTTCTCTTCTGTTTTTTTGTTATGCTTTTGTGATTTGATAGGCTCAAAATGTATGCCATATTACGCTGTAATCTGCGTTATATTCAAAAACTAAAAGCTATGCTTTTTCAGTGCAATCTATTGGCCTTTCATTTCCGGCTTTTTCTTTTTTCCTTACTTTTAAATTGTTCAATAATTTGTTGATATTGTGGAGCTGTTCGGAAGTTGGTATTCTTTCGCAATGCTAACTCCACGTTTCCTATGCGATGTTGATAGCCAGCCATCTCGCTTTGCATTTGTAAATAATGCTTTGCTTGGTACTGAATGTTACGTTCTTGTTCCCGACAAAGATGGTCACACACGCGGTTGAGCAGTGGTTCAACCACATTTTCAAGCAAGTGATGACCATGTATATATAAATAGGTGTTATGGGGTGTGACCCCCAATCGTTCCAAATCGGTTGCTACCTGCTGATATTCCTCCGCTGCAGATGGATTCTTTTCTTGCAGATCTCGCACCACGCGTCCCACCTTTTTGGCTAATTTCGTCAAGGCTTGTTGAGGAGCATTGATATCGATTTCCCCCATTTCAATGGCATGATTGAATTGTGTCATAGTGAAATCGCAGTAATGTGTGGAGCGATAATACCAAATGTTCCACACAAAAAGGGGGTAAATGATTTCGGAATAGTATTGCATGAAGGTTTCGAAATCAAAGATGTTGTGGTCGTTGAGTACCACCGAAACCACGACGTTGCGCAGGGAAGGTGCATAACATTGCAGGTTTTCGATGGCATAGGTGTAGGTGTGAAACACATAAGGGTTGCTTAACACCAGATGTGAGCTTTGTGAAACGCCTTGCAACAGGTAGTCGTAATCGGCGTCGACACACGCAATCATGTCTTCACCTACATCCGATAGCAAGCGTGATATGGCGGCCTTCTTTCCACGTTCTATTTTGTGTTGACGTGAAGGCAGCATCACTTCAAAGTAGTGTTCCTCGTCTTCTAACTCGCTGAGCACACTACGCCAGAAGAAGATATCTTCATAGCCCTCCACATAGGCCACTACTTTGCGGCGCGCTTGCTTAGAGGTGAGCTGGTTGGCTGCTTCAAAATAGGCCGATGAGATGTGCTGTTGGAGTCGTTTTGCCATTGTGGTATGAGGTTAATCGGGTAGGGTGATATCGGTAACTTCGGTTACATGATCCATCCAGCCATTCATAATCACAGCTGGACTATGCGTGGTGATGATGAGTTGCACGTTGGGATTGAGTTGCAGGATGAGGTCGATGAGCTGCTTTTGCCATTCAAAGTGTAGGCTCACCTCGGGCTCATCCATGAGCAACACATAAGGGAGTTGGTTTTCCATCAACACGGTGAGCAAAAATCATTAGCATCTGTTTTTCACCACTCGAAAGCTGATAAGGCAGCAGCCTTTCCCCCATTTGGTTAAAGCGTATCTCGTTTTCTGTGCGCACAATGGTCTTTCCTGTTTCTGCGAAAAGGCGGTCAATGAGGTCTTGAAACAGCTGTTTCGGGGCAGCATAGCGTTGTGCTTCGGCTGCTCCGTCGGGGGTTCCTCGTTGCAAAGCCGCAATCATTTGGTTGCCCACATTCACCTGATAATCCAAATATTTGCGCTGCAGTTGAAATAGTTGCCAGTCCAATTCTGTCGTCAAGCTAAGATCTAATTTGCCCATCACGTCGGCATTGATGAGTGGACGGTCGAAAGAGCGCACCACATCAAAAGCGAATCTCGTCGGCCGTTTGTGGCATCAGTGTGAGCTTTATTCCCTTGGGTGTGTGAGAGGCATGAGCACTATTCTGTGACAAACTGCGAATAATCTTGGTGAGAATGGTGCTCTTACCCACACCATTGATGCCACTCAGCACATTGACGTGGCGGTGCAAAGGCCACAAGATGTGTTTGGTGCCACTCCAAAGCGAGTCGATTTCAATTTGTTGGATATAGTCTGCGTATGCCATATAGTATTTTTTCGTTAGGGCAAATTTACGAAATAAAAACCGAATGGTCTATGCGTCCTTCGTCCTTTTTTTCCATGCAAAAAGCTTGTCTTTTTGGTACTTTTTGGATGCAAGAAGATGGCTGAGGTTCTTAAAAAGTTGTAAAATAACAAATAAAAAAATTTGCGTCGTCCAAATAATCTCTTTACTTTTGCAACGCCTCAAAAAAATGAGGGCGTTTAGCTCAGCTGGTTTAGAGCATCTGCCTTACAAGCAGAGGGTCGGCGGTTCGAATCCGTCAACGCCCACAGTCGAAAGGGTGGTTACCAGAGTGGCCAAATGGGGCAGACTGTAAATCTGCTGGCGATGCCTTCGGTGGTTCGAATCCATCACCACTCCACAACAACAAAGAGATATCCAATGAAGGATGTCTCTTTGTTTGGTTTTAATGCAAAGGGGACAACATGCAAAAAAACGCAGTTAAACATTAAGAATATGGTGTGCGACCGTTGCAAAATGGCCGTGGAACAGGTGCTAAAGGAGGCAAAGCTAACTCCAGAACGCATTGATTTGGGGGAAGTTTGGGTGAGTGATAGGCCCACAGAGGCGCAGTTGGCACAACTCAAAAACACGCTTAGAGGCCTTTGGGCTTTGAACTGCTCGACGATCAGCGGCAGCAGATAATTGAGCGCATGAAGACTGCAATCATTGAATTGGTGCATCATCATCAGGGCGATAAGGGGCTTAATTTGAGCACCTATTTGGCGCAGCTGTTGCATCGTGACTATAGCGCATTGAGCAAATTGTTTAGTGAAGTGACAGGGCTCACCATCGAACGTTATTTCATTATGCAACGCATCGAGCGTGTGAAAGAGCTGATTCGCTATGATGAACTGACGTTAACCGAGATAGCCTATCAAATGAATTATTCAAGTGTGGCTCATTTAAGCAGTCAGTTTCGCAGCGTCACGGGCATGACACCCACGCAATTCCGTTTCATGAAAACGGCGCAACGTGCCAATCTTGATGAGGTAGGAACGAAATAATCCCATATAGATGCATGTGGCAGGGTCACCTCATGGGCGAAGGTAAGTGTTTCATCTTTGCGCTGTTTTGTAGGTAGTGTCGCTGCCATGGAGCTGAGGTGAAAGCGCAAAAGCGGTTGCAAGCATCGTGCTTGCAACCGCTTTTGTGGTTCTATAGCCCATAGGACAAGGCTTAACGAGAAAGTTAATTCCTTGGAGCAGGATAATTATATTGGTCGAAATATTGGAAAGCAGGGCGACGATACCAAGCTGTTTCGACATTCAACTGGAATGAAAAATGCGGATTAACCGAATATTTCACGGCTGCCCCTACCATGTCGGCACCGGGAAACCCCTAAGCCTCCGCCATAGAAACTACTATAAAGGCCAGGATAAACACCATAGCCAAGGCCGGGATAGACGCCATAGGGTGAGGCAAATACCCCCGTTCCACTATTGGCAATAGACTTTTGTCCATAGACCCAAGCCTCCCAATGGTCGTTAAACCGATAGCCCAAGGCAGCATAAAGCAAGGCTTCTCGGTAGTTATCGCTACCCCCAATTGGTGTTGCGCAGCGTGCCTCCTGCGGCCAACCACAGCTTGCGATTCTTGGAAAGCGGTGCTAAATAGGTGGCACTGAGATTCTGACTGAAGCCTCCACGATGGGGAACTTGTTTGCCAAAGGTGGCAAAAGCCGACAAACCAGCCGATACGTTGAGGCCTTCGTGCAAACCCCCATCCGTAGTCATTAAAGCGAGATGTATAAAGGGGTGGTGTGGGAACAGCATCCGATGTGTTTCCTGTGAAAGCAATTTGTTGCGGCTGTCCTTGGTAAACATATTGTGCCGTGTCGGTGAACACGGTGTCGCCTGGCAACACCCAGCCCCTTCCTTGGTGCATCAAAACTATGCAAAGGTCCTTCGTGGATGCGCATTTGTGCTGTGGAGGGCAGAACAAACGCCAGTGCTATAATGGTGATGTAAAGCTGTTTCATTCGTTTCATGTGGGCAAAGTTAGCAAATGCCGTCATAAGTTGATTCGCACATTAGTCTTTTTTATGATAACATTCGCAAAAACAAATGGCTATTTGGCAGGTGGAAAGCGTGGTATAGCAGCCTTAAATAAACTGAAATTATTTTGTAGTTGGGGTGTTTTATCCTACTTTTGTGGACAATCAAATTAGAGAAGTTTATGAAGAAAAATCGATTCATGGTGCTGATGTTGGCCTTTCTGGCTATGGGGTTGCCCACGATGGCACAGAAAAACAACACGGCAAAGCCCGAAACCTTGGTGAAAAAGATGCAAGGTATTTGGAAAAAGGCGAAGAAGCAGGTGAGTGAAACAGGCAGGGAGTTGGGCGAAAAGATTGGTGTTGATGACTTGAAAAAGCAGCGAACCGAGGACGATGGCTTGATTGAAGTCGAGGGCATGCGCTATATGCCGGTGTATCATTACGACCTGTTTGTGAATAAAAACACGACTGCCGACCAAGAAATGGTGAAGCTTGCGCGAGCGGCTTTTGCAAAGAAATATCCGCGTGCACAAATCTTATATAGCGTAGTGCCGCAGGAAGATTGGACCAGTACGATTGTGCGCAATGGCGAAACGGTGACGGGTTATCGGCGTCGCGCTTATGCCTATGTGGTGGCTAAAGATGGTAATGATGGCTATCTCAACGCGCGCTTTTTGTTTCGTGAGGACAAACAGCCCGGGCAAGACTATGTGAAAAGTTCGGCATGGCCGCTGTTAGAGCGCACAGATGCCATTCCTAATCAGGTTTATCCCAAGCTCATTCAATAATCTTTAGCATAGGTTCGCCGTGTGCTCTTCCGCTCTTTTTCTCGTGTGTTTGTTGGCTGTTAGGACTGGTTTACTCGCCATCTGCCGCAGCACAATATGCTTGGCAACATCAGTTATCAACAATACGACCCGCTTTGTTCGACACGTTGCATTATGCTGTGGCGCTACAAACCACGCAATCGCATGGGCAAACACCCTTTTGGTTGGTGGCTAATCGCTATGGATGGGGCACATTGACCTCGTCGAATGGGGCGGTTATTGCAGAGTTGGCGCGTAGCATTGCGCACGATGATGCGCGAAAATGGGGCGTGGGCTATGGGGTAGAGCTGGCCGCAGCACGTGGCTTTGGCAGCACGTTATGGGTGCAGCAAGCCTTTGTGGAGGTGCGTTGGCGCCATGCTTTGCTCACCCTTGGCAGCAAAGCACAGCCCATGGCCTTGAAGGATGGACAGCTCTCCACGGGCAATCAGGCGTTGGGCATCAATGCAAGGCCGATTCCCGAGGTGCGGCTTTCGCTGCCCCGCTATTGGATAGTGCCCTTCACCCACCGCTGGTTGCGCCTGAAAGGGCATGTAGCTTATGGCAAACCCACCGACAGTGGCTGGCAGAAGCGTTTCACCCAAGGGCAACATCGCTACACGCAGGTGCGCTTTACCACAGCAAAGCGGGCTATGTGATGATTGGAAACCCCGAGCGACAGGTGCCCTTTTCGGTGGAATTGGGATTGGAAATGGCCACGCAATTTGGCGGAACATCCTATCTGAAGCAAAATGGTAGCATGGAGGTTGTGCACAACAGTGCCTCGCCCCGTACGTTTTGGCATGCCTTTTTTCCTGCAGGGAGCGATGCCACCGATGGCTCGTTTACCAATAAAGAGGGTAATCATTTGGGGGCATGGCTCATGCGATGTAATTGGCAACAGGCGGCATGGGGTGTGAGCCTTTATGCCGATCATTATTTTGAAGACAACTCGTCGATGATTCATCTCAACAAGAATGGGTGGGGCACGGGCAGCAATGCACAGCCCATGCAGCGACAACGCTATTTCGTGTATGACTTTAAAGATTGGCTTTTGGGTGGTGAACTGCGGCTGAATGACACGCCGTGGCTGCAAAAAGTGGTGGCAGAATATGTCTATTCCAAATACCAGGGCGGCCCCATTTATCACGACCACACGCCCAACGTGGCCGAACATATCGTGGGGCGCGACAATTTTTATAACCATCATCTCTTCTCGGGCTGGCAACATTGGGGCATGGTGATGGGCAATCCGCTCTATCGTTCGCCAATTTATAACACGGATCACACCATCGAAGTGAAAAACAATCGCTTCATAGCTTGGCACATCGGCCTTATGGGTGAGCCGCTTTCTCGTTTGCACTATCGTCTGTTAGCCACCTATCAACAAGGCTTCGGCACCTATTATCAGTTGTATTATCCTCCGCGCCGAGCACTGAACCTGCTGCTCGAGACGCACTATGCATTTGCTGAAGCATCGAAATGGGCGGGATGGTCGGTTATTCTCGCTGCCGCTTTGGATGCCGGAACGCTCTATGGGCGTCAGCAAGGCCTGCAACTCACGCTGCGCAAAGTGGGCAGGTTGAATTTTAAAACAAAATCTTTTAAACGGTAATTGATATGGATAGCAACATTTTATTATACACCACAGAAAATGGTGATATAAATATTCAAGTGCATTATGTAGACGGAACCTTTTGGTTAACACAAAAAGCGTATGGCCGAGTTGTTTGGTGTTGATGTGCGAACGGTAAATGAGCATCTGAAAAATATTTTTTTCGTTCAGGAGAACTACCACAAGAGGGAACTATCCGGAATTTTCGGATAGTTCAGACAGAAAGGCTCTCGGAAAGTACAGCGTGAAGTAGCTTTTTTTATCCATTAGACGCTATCATATCCGTTGGCTATAGAGTTAATTCTACACAAGCTATACACTTTCGTCAATGGGCGACAAAGACCCTTAATGTATTTATTACAAAGGGGTATGTATTAGATAAGACGCGTTTAAAAGCAAGGTAATCAATTTGGGCATGATTATTTTAAAGAGTTATTAGAAGATATTCGAGAAATACGTGCCAGCGAGCGACGCTTTTATCAAAAAGATAACCGATATTTATACGCTATCTATTGACTATGATAAACATGCACCAGAAACACAGAACTTCTTTGCTTCTGTTCAGAATAAATTGCATTGGGCAATATCAGGACAGACTGCTGCTGAGATTATTTATGAAAAGGCCGATGCAACGCAACCACATATGGGATTGACGACATGGCGTCATGCTCCAGATGGGAAAGTGATGAAATCAGACGTGACGATTGCTAAAAATTATCTTGATCAAAAACATATGGCAGCCATAAACCGCCTGGTTTCCGCCTATCTCGATTTGGCAGAAGATCGTGCAGAGCGAGAAATACCTATGGCGATGAGCGATTGGAGTAAACTGTTAGATGATTTTTTAGTGATAGCAGGGCGTCCATTATTAAATAGTGCTGGAAGCATTTCTGCCTTAGAAGCAAAGCTGAAAGCTGAGTGTGAATATGAAACTTTTCGACGTAAACAGGACGAAATGTACATTTCTGATTTTGATCAAGAGATAAAGCGTTTAAAAAGGAGATGGGATATGAAGCAAGATTTAGTGTGTAATGGCCTGCAACTCACGTTGCGCAAAGTGGGCGTGTTGAATTTTAAATCCAAGCAGAAATGAAATATCTTAGCATGCTTATCGTTCTTGTGTTCTGCCTCTCGGCGTGCGAATTGGAAACGTCACACAACGGAAAGTTGGATGGTTGGTGGCTTTTAACAGCGGTCGACACATTGCCGACGGGAGGTCATGCCAACGTGGAGGCACAGCAATGCACATGGGCTTTCCAAGGGCGGCTGTTGGAATTGCGCGATGTGCCCGGCCAACGCGGCGACTATCTGCTCTCGTTTGCGCAAAACGGCGATGACTTGTTGCTCAGCCATCCCTATCTTTCCGCGCGCGACAGTGGTGATATTGCCGTGCAAACACCGCAACCATTACACCCCTATGGTATTCAAACCCTGTCCGAACAGTTCGCGATTACCACCATCGACCGCCGGCGTATGGTGCTCACCAGCACAAGCCTGCGCCTTTATTTTCGAAAGCTATAGCCGCAGCATGGGGGGGATGTGCAGGGTCGGAAGAAATGAATTTACATCAAGAGAATGAGGCATGCACACAATTCATTTTCGAAAATCTTCCCTCGTTTCGCAAAAAAACATTTAACTTTGCGCTCGTGAAACAAAAAAAGTGAAGTGATGAGTAGTTTTACACCATAAGGCAACCTTCGCAGCGCAAAAGAATTTCTCTTCTGCCGCTTTTTTTTGATGCCTATTTATTTGGTCAATCCAAATAATTGTGTAACACACACACACACACACACACACACACACACACACACACATTCTAACGTCCGCTCCTACGCGCGCGTAATATACAACATAAACGCTTACACACAAAGGGTGTGCACGAAGTTTTTTCATAACTTCATGCACACCTTTTTTGCGTGCATAAATGAATGGATTGTGTGTGCAAAGCAAAGGATTCAATAACGTTTAATAAAAAAATAGTTTTAACGAAATGAAGCAGACTAAGAAACGGGCATACGCGAAGCCCGAAAGCAAGATTGTAAGCGTGCAGATGGAGCATTTGTTGCAGGCCGTGAGCGGTCAGCACAAACACATTGGCCAAGGCGGAACCTATGGCGATGCCAAGCGCAACAACATGGAATGGGGCGAATGGGACGACGAAGACCAAACTGCGCCCACCGTAACGAATGAGGGTAACGAATAACAAAGGAGGAACAACAACAATGAAACTCAAAACATATTTCAACGCCGCCCTGCTCTGCCTCGCCGCAGGCCTGCTGGCAGCTTGCGCAGACGATATCATGGGCGATGGCAACAAAGACAAGCAAGGCAAGGAAGAAGTGAAAGGCGTGCGGTTTTCCACCGAGAAAGCTAAAATGGATGCGCCTACACGTGTTGCCGTGAGCGAAGACGGCACAACACATCCGCAAACGCGCACATATATCAAGCACACCGCTGGTGGTGGTGCAGATGCCTACTGGAGCGATAACGATAAAAATTTGGGTAAAGAATAAGAATGGCCAGTGGAAACAAAGCATCTCCACAGATGTTTTATGACAACGGACGTCGCGCGGTATTCGTTTTGCCTGGCGATGCAAGCGATTATAACGACAATTGCGCCGTGGTTTATGCCAATGCTGACTATAATCAGTATTATGTCCAAACGAATTGGCCTACGGGTGCTACAGCTACTTATCCATTGACCCATGTTGATTACATTCAAGACCAAACCACGCCCAACGACTTTAGCAAAGCGGGAGAAAGAGGCGACTGCGGTGTGGGAAAAGCAAAAACCAAGGATGGCCGAAAAATTTGATTTCACCCTTGAGCACTGTGTCAGCTACCTTTGCCTGCAACCACGCACCAATAATTTCAATTCAGATGATGTCAAGCTGACAAAAAAATACTTATAGATGCAGGTACGACCTATCTTACAAGCGATATCATGGAAATGCACGAAGATGGTACCATCCATTATGTGAATGACACTCAGGTATCTATGACTATGCCAACCCTGTAGTCTGGGGAACAGTTAGCGATTTTTCCTCTCCGCAAGGATGGCGGTCGTCCTTATAGTCCCGAGATTAATGCCTGCTATTTTGTAGTGTTGCCTGGCACCCATGACATCAAGATTAGCTACACCATTCACGATTCAAAATCTAATCTCGACTACACCTTTAAAAAGGATATTGGAAGCATTGTTTGCAAGCCAGGTGAAATCTACGACATCACGTCAAATTTGGCGATGCAATGGCCTACATATTACCTTTTGGGATGCCCAGGGACCAATACCTGGATACATTATATGGTATTCATCATACTTTGACGGAGTTTACTTAGGAGAAGATGGAATGAACAGTAGTCCTCAGGCTAATCCAAACTATAACCCAAGTGGTCGCTATGATGCACAAACAGAGGTCTTTAAAAAATTGCCCAATGTGAACGAAATGATGTGGTATGCCTACAAAGGCGACGCCCATTGGGTTGACGAAGGGCAAGGTGGCATTTGCAACTGGGGCGGCCACTTGTATCGCCCAGCAGGTATATGGCTGAAAAAGAAAGCTGCAATATTAAGAGATGAACACATCACCGAAGCATATATGCGCGATGGCTATCCCAATAAAAATGGTGTGTATACCGATTTCAGAGAAACCTATGTACACGGAGAAATGCCTCAACCAATAGCACCAAAGATAGGCACGCCCACAAATGTGGATGATTATTTCTTTTTGTCAGCAGCAGGCGACTATTTAAATTGGGGATATATAAATGGTATTGGTACGATGGGATCGTACTGGACATCAAGTTCCGTACCTAAAGAGAGTAACGTGATATATGAGTTCTATTTTAGTAGTTCTCTCCTATCTGTCCGAGGTGATTATCAAAATAAATACTATGCTTATGTAGCCATGCCTTTCGAATAGTTCCAAAATGGCTATTCAGCACTGCAAAATGCAATATCGGGCTGAAGAAAAGTTGCTGCACGGATGTAAAACGTGTTCGGGCGCGCCCGAACACCTGTTGCAGCGATGTAAAATGGCTTCGGGCATGCCCGAACACTTGTTGCACGGATGTAAAGCCGCTTCGGGCGCGCCCGAACACGTTTTGCGTGATGCATTGAGGCTTCGGGCGCGCCCGAAGCACAATTACAACTGAAACCTAATCGCTGGGCTGTTCTGGCGACTACTAATTTTATAATTACAATGAACAAACTGAGAACTGTTGACCGTAGCAAGCTCCAAGGAATGGAGCACTACCAGTATGCCAGCCATGTGCTGCGCATGTGCCAAGAGGCACAAGTTGAGAAATTAACCACCGTGTTGAAACCTTTGAAAGATGCCTTAGGGCGCGAGGACGAGGCTTTGAATAGGCCACGAACGAAGGAGGGCTCAAAGGATTTAGACCAGTTGGACGGCGTGCGCGACACGGCCTACAGGGCTTTGATGAAGGCTGTGGATTTGGCGGAGTTGAGCGCTGATGCCGATGAGGGTGAGCGCCGCCGAAAAAAATCGAAGAGGTGGCAAGGAGGTATCCCGGTGTAGTGCGTGCCAACTACGACAAGGAGTCGGGATTGGTGAAAAATTTGGTGGCCGATTTGAAAAGTGCTGAGTGCACGGCGGCGGTAACAAAGCTGAATCTCACAGCTGCCATCACGCGTTTGGAAACAGCCAACACGGCTTTCGACGACCGCTATCACAACCGCTACAAAGGGGGCAAGGATGTGGACGACCTGAAGGAGCTGCGCACGGCAACGAATGATGCCATCGATGAGGTGTTGTTGCGTGTGGTGGCATTGGATAATTTGGAACCGAGCGAGAAAATCACGGCATTGATTCAGCACTACAACAACTATGTGCACGACCGCCACACGGTGATTAAACAGCGCGAGACGTCGAATGCGAAGGCCAATGCGGCGAAAATCGAAGAGCAACGCAAGATGCTCACCCCACTGTTCGATGCGCTGGCCAAGACCTTGGGCGTAGCGGCCGAAGCGGTGCATTATTCGGGTGAGAACCGCGGGTCGGGCGCTTCAAAGTGCTATCGCCTGACCATCGATGGCCGCGCGAATGATGTTTGGGTGAAGGTGAGCCGCAAGAAATTGGTCGAGGTGCCTGAGAAGGATTTGCCGAAAGCATCGTCAAACAAAAAGCATGGTGCGGCGGATAATTCGCATGGCGGCCATGCCAACGGCGAAAAATTCCAGCGCCGAACATGGTTCGGCCACGGTGACGCCAAAACCATAAAATTCCATTCATTTAGAGTTGAGGGGCGGGAGTGCGCGATGCATTTCCGCCCCCGATTGTTGTGTGAGGTTGTATTCATTTGCGTATGGAAACGCCGCTACGCGGACGTTCGGGCGGGCACATAGGCACCGCCCCTACGGTTTCGTTTGGGTGGATTGCGTGTAGCGGTTGATACCGTTTGGGTGGATGATGTGTGGGAGGGTTGATTTCGTTTGGGGTGAATTGCGCATGGACGGAATTTTTGTTTGTATGGGATTGTGTGGAAAAAAATATTACGGAGCGTGGTAGGGGCGGTGCCTGTGTGCCCGCCCGTGTCGCCCCGTCAAGGGCGCATTTGTTGCCATCTCTGTGCAGGGGTGGCACTTTCATTTGACGTGGAAAAGGTGGTTTTCATTTTTATTTGTATCTTTGCAAGCAATAAAAATGTAAATCAAGAACAGTCATGGAACGTATAAAGACTTATTGGCCCGACGTGTTGGTTGTGGTGCTCTTTGCTGTCATCTCGTTTGCCTATTTCTTTCCGGCCGACTTAGATGGTCGTATTCTCTATCGGCACGATGCTTCGGCAGGGCGCGGTGCCGGTCAGGAGGTGTCGGAATATCACGAGCGGACGGGCAAGGTGTCGCGTTGGACGAATGCCACGTTTAGCGGTATGCCCACTTATCAAACGGCGCCTTCTTATCAGAGTACGGGTGTGCTGAACCAGGTGATGAAGGCCTATCATTTGTGGTTGCCCGAGAATGTGTGGTATGTTTTTGCCTATTTGTTGGGCTTCTACATTTTGCTGCGTGCTTTTGATTTCCGCTGGCATTTGGCTGCATTGGGTGCCATCGTGTGGGCCTTTTCGTCGTATTTCTTCATCATCATTGCCGCGGGTCACATTTGGAAAGTCATGGCGTTGGCCTATCTGCCGCCACTGATAGCGGGGTTGGTGTGGGCCTATCGAGGAAAGTTGTTGCGCGGCTTTTGCGTGACGGCGCTCTTCTCGGCCTTTGAGATTGATGCCAACCATGTGCAGATGACCTATTATTATTTGTTTGTGATTGCGGCCATGGTGATTGCTTATGGCGTGGATGCGGTGCGACGTGGGCAGTGGAAAGGCTTCTTGCGGGCTACGGGCGTGTGTGCTGCGGGTGCATTGATAGGCGTTTTGCTCAACCTTTCGAATCTTTATCACACCTGGCAATATGCGCAGGAGAGTATGCGCGGCAAGAGTGAGTTGGTGAAAAAGAATGTGACCAACCAGACCAGTAGCGGTTTGGATCGCGATTATATCACGCAATGGAGTTATGGCATCGATGAAACGTGGACGTTGCTCGTGCCCAATGCCAAGGGTGGCGCGTCGGTTCCCGCTGGCTGCCAATGCCAAGGCGATGGAGAAAGCCGACCCCAACTTTATGCAGATTTATCAGCAGATGGGGCAGTACTGGGGCGATCGGCCCGGCACGAGCGGACCGGTTTATGTGGGTGCCTTTGTGCTAATGTTGTTTGTCTTAGGGCTCTTCATTGTGAAAGGGCCGATGAAATGGGCGTTGCTGGGTGCCACGGTGCTGAGCATTCTGCTGTCGTGGGGCCACAACTTTATGCCGTTCACCGACTTCTTCTTAGACTATGTGCCCATGTATAGCAAGTTCCGCACGGTGGCTTCTATCCTTGTCATTGCCGAATTTACCATCCCCTTGCTGGCGATGCTGGCGCTGAAACGCTTGGTGGATGAGCCCGATTTGATGGGCAAGCAAATGCGGTGGGTGTATGTGAGCTTTGGCCTCACGGGTGGCATTGCGCTGCTGTTTGCACTCATGCCAACGGTGTTTTTCAGCGATTTCATTTCGGCTGCGGAATTAGAAGCACTGAAAGGAATTCCTGCTGACTATCTTGCTCCGTTAGAAAGCAATTTGCGCAGCATTCGCGAAGGCATTTTTGTGGCCGACTGCTGGCGCTCGTTCTGGATTATAGCCATCGGCATGGCATTGCTGTTACTCTATCGTTACCGCAAGTTGAAAGCCGAATATATGGTGGGTGCCATGGTGTTGCTGTGCCTCATCGACATGTGGCAGGTGAATAAACGCTATCTCAACGATGGTATGTTTGTTGAGAAATCGGTGCGCGAACAGGCACAGCCCATGACCGAAACCGACCGGCTTATTTTGCGCGATAAGGACTTAGATTATCGGGTGTTGAATTTGGCTTCGAACACATTCAACGAAAATGAGACGAGCTACTATCACAAGAGCATTGGCGGTTATCATGCTGCCAAGCTGCGTCGCTATCAGGATTTGATTGACAATTATATTGCGCCTGAAATGCAACAGCTCATGTCTGCGTTGGCAAAGGCTGGCGGCGACATGACCAAAGTTAAAGGCGATAGCATCTTCCCGGTGCTCAACATGCTCAATGCGAAATATTTTATCGTGCCGCTTCAAAACAACAAGACCGTGCCCATTCAAAACCCTTATGTGTTGGGCAATGCGTGGTTTGTCGACAAACTGAACTATGTGAACAACGCCAATCAAGAACTTGAGGCGTTGGGCAAGCTCAATTTGCGCCACGAAGCTGTGGCCGATGCGCGGTTTAAAGCTGTGTTGGGCGAGGCTACACCACAAGATAGCACGTCGGTAGTGAAATTAACAGCCTACGCTCCCAACCAACTTACGTATGAGGTGAAGAGTGCAACGGGCGGCGTGATGGTGTTTTCGGAGATTTATTATCCCGAATGGACCGCCACAGTTGATGGCAAACCCGTTGAGATAGGACGTGTCGACTATGTGTTGCGTGCCTTGAAAGTGGATAAAGGACACCATCAGGTGGTGCTCACCTTCGATCCCAAGAGTGTGAAACAAACCGAAACCGTGGCCTATGCTGCCTATGTTGTGCTGTTGCTCGTGGTGCTCTTTGGGCTCTATGCAGAGTGGAAACGTAAGCAAGAGGCATAGCTCTTAGGTTGCTAAAATCAGCATCGGCGCACAACAGCAAAGTTTGTTGTGCGCCGATGTTCTTTTGTCGTGTGGCAAACGCTTTTTATTTTGCGGTTTGATGTGCAACGATGGTACAGCCTTTTCTGTTGCTGCTATCGCCATGCAGAAGCGCGTTGTTCACTCTTCTAACCTTTCCATTTCTTGAGAAAAAGCCTGCTTTTGTTGTTCTGCTTTTGCTCAGAATGCTTTGTATGCATCGCTTTCGGCATCAAAGGGACGATGGTTGAGTGCCGCTTTGATAGGCTGCCATTCGCGTAAGTAGTCATGGGTCTTTGCACTGAAATAAGCCTTCCCAAAGGCTTCCCAAATATAGTTCACGGCTTGTGGGGTGGGATGGAGCATATCTTCGGCATAAAACCGATAGTCGCGCAAGGCATCATTCATGATTTCATAGGCCGGAAAATAGTCGGCCTTCCTAGCTTTCACTAATTCATGCGTTGCCAAAAGCAAAGTAGCTTTGCTCAATTGGCTTCTGTGAAAACCATACTTTTGATAGCGAATGGGACTTACCGTGAGCACGATTTTCGCGTTGGCGTTGCGATTTTTCACCTGTTGAATAGCCTCTTCCAAGGCCTTGGCGCAGTCAGCGACGCTCAATTCCTCTTCCTGAAACCAACTTTGTGGTTGTTTTTTGCAGTTGTCTACAATCTCTCCCGTACGTTTCAGCCGATAAACATGGTTAGTACCCAACGTGAGTATCACCACATCAGGCAGCTCCGTCGTGTCGGTTAGCCATCGTGTAAGGCTGTGTAAAATGCTTATAGGATTATACATCACACCAAAGGGGTTACATGTTATAGCGAATAACGCCTCCTCAAACTTCCGCCCTATATTGTCGGCAAAACACGAACCCATGCATAGGATGTTATCGGTTGGTGCAATCTTCCAGGCGGAGGAGTCTATTTCTACGGGAGTATACCATTCCATAAGCTAAATTTTGAGTTAAAAATAAAGGGGCAAATCGTTTTGTCGACTTTGCCCCTCCATGTTCTTTGTAAAATCTGAATGCTGCGATTAGTGCGATATTACTTTGCAACAGTAAACTTAGTAGCCTTGCTAATAGCTTCTTTCGCAGTCTTCATTTCGCTGCGCAAATAATCAATAGCTTGGCGTGCAGCGTCAATCTTTGCTTTGTAAGCGTCTTGCTCTTGAGCCAATTTGTTCTTGTTTGCTTCAGCCTCTTGCGCTAATTTAGCCTTGCTTGCTTCCTGAGATTGACTCATTTGAGTCTTATACTTCTCAGTTACTTGCGCCATTTGTGCCTTGCAATTTTCGATTTCTTGTTGGAGACTTGCAATCTTTGCTTTGTAGGTATCCAACTCTTTTGTCATTGTGCTTGGTTTTGCTTCTTGCTCCTGTGCAATCTTAGCTTTGCTTGCCTCCTGAGATTGGCTAATCTTAGCTTTGCTTGCTTCGAGAGACTGGCTCATTTGCGTCTTGTAAGTCTCAATCATTTGATTGAGCTGAGCAATTTTAGCTTCACCTGCATCTAAATCATAAGTTACACCTTTTGCAGTGTGTTTGATTACAATACCTTTTACATCAGTCGAATCTGCTGCCGTTGCAGCAAAGGCCATAGCTGCTGAGCAAACTAAGGCTAAAGTCAGAAAAAAACTTTTTCATATTCTATAATTATTTTTGTGGAGTTATAAATCCTGCTGCAAAATTAGTCTTTTTTTAAAGATATAACAAGTTTTTGCGCAAATCTTTTCTCTTTCCTCCATAAAAAAGGGGGGTATATTCATTGAAATCACCATTTTCTCAAATCCTTTACCTGTAATATATCGCCATTTATAACCACTGGTAGTATTCCTAAATAATTAATATTCTTCCAGGCTACGACTATGCGAAGGTATTGGAAAACTTTCAATTTAGGAGTATAATTCCTTCATGGACGTCTGTAAGTGTCTAACCATTGAAGAATAAAAAGGTACTGGAAATGGCCGTTTTTGAACAAAAAAGTTTTGCTGGAAAGTATAAAAAAATATAACTTTGCAAGCGCATTTGTATCAGGATTGTAGCGATATAGTGAGTATTCCACAACATAAGACCCTGAATTGCTGTACAACAAAGAATAAAACATAATGAAACTTAGCAGATTTTTTATCGTATTCCTATTGGCATTAATCCCATCTTTCGGCTTCTCGGCTGACTTGTACCAATCTATCATTGTCTCTGCTCATTCCTCCTCAAAGGAAGCAGCCATAGGATTGGCCTTGAAAACAGCCTCCAATCAGGCCTATAATGTGCTTTTGCATGCACAACGACAAGAGAATAATACCAAACTACGCAAGTTACAAGGCGACTCGCCTGTACAAGCAGGGAAGCAAGTTGACCTCTATTGTGAAGAATTATCTGACAAATCGTTCTTCGTTGTAATGCGTGCAGCCGTCAATCTTTCACAACTTTCAGCAGCAATGGCAACCAAAGGAGAGGGTGAAGTACCACAGACTGTGTTGGAAAGCAAGAATTTCAAACGTCTATTTCAAGAGCTTAACAGTCATAACGAGGCGGAAATCATCAATACACTCTTCAAATATTTGGAAGAGATGCACCCGCTTTTCGACTATAAGATAGCGATAGGGAAGAAACTTGTTCCAGTCGAAAATAACAACTATATGAGGTCAGCTACGGTCTATCTCTATTCAAATGAGAACACAAACCGCTTTGCTAAGATGTATATTTCTACCTTTTTACTCATTTCAATGCGCAAAGATGAACAGAAAACCGACCGTCTTTTGAACCGTTATCACTTTGCTTTTTATTTACCAAACGGGCAACAAGTAACCTTGCGCAACAATTATCGACGAGGCGATGACAACATTATCACTGATAAATTGGCGAAATTGGTGTCCAAACGTGCTGAAAGTTATACCATAGCAGACAATATGAACAATCCTACAAAGCTGAAAATCATTGATGGAGGAAACGAACTTTACACCCGAACAAGGCACAAGGTGGGGCGCATAGTTGGTAGTATAGGGCGTGTTGTGGGTGGAGCTGCAGTAGTACTTGCTACGGGTGGAGCTGGCTGGGGGTTGATGTCGTCCGACAGTGCACCCACAAAAGTGGCTCGAATGTTTGATTACAAGGAAACATTTTCACCCTCTGACGCAAATAAAGTGGGTGAGTATAACCACGGAATTTATATCCCCTCCAACAAACTCAATACGTATACAGACTTTAAAGTAGTGTCTGTTTTTTTAATAATAAGATTTTATAACCATGTGAAAGTGTTGGTCCCTCGTTAGGAACTTTAGTGGTACTGCATGCTTTCAAAAAGAGTTTATTTTTATCGCATCATGGGAAATTCACAGAAGCGTTGCATCTTCTGTGTTGTTTTTCTCGTTTTACTTTTTATTCCCTTTGCAGCACAAAATGTTCACAATTGTTCATAAGTGAATAGTCATCACAGAGACATTTTAATCCCAAATTGGTCATTAGAAACTTATTCTCTATTTTTCTAATGACCGGTTTAGATTAAAAAGAAAGTTTGTGAGGGAAGATTTTTAAATAATTTCCAACAAAGTCTATAATAACCACCTTTTTTTGTATCTTTGCAACAAGTCTATAACAATCGAAGCGTTAAAAGGGAAATGGCGAACATAAAGGAACTACTGAAGCGTAAGGGGCAACCTATCCTTCTTTTCTATCTTTGTGCTGTTGCATGCAGAAGCATAGCTGTTTATGTGTTACCTACAATAGTTCCTGATGGACTACATTCTTTATGGCTGCAGTTCTGTGAAGGATTAGGCCCCACGTTAGGGGCTTTAGTCGTTATGTGTTTCTTTAAAAAGGAATTATTTTGTAGTATCATGGGAGCTTCGCCGAAGCGTAGTGTTTTCTGTGTTCTTTTTCCTATTTTGTTATTACTCCTATTTGATAGAACGAACGGCCTTAAAGGGGCCCTTATATTTTTAGGTTGTGTGTCCTATGCCTTTCTTGAAGAATTTGGATGGCGTGGTTATCTAATGGGAGAGCTTGCTAACTGGAGGCGACCATGGCGTATTCTATTTATGACAACACTTTGGTTTTTTCTGGCATGTAAATGTGCCTTTAGGCATCAATGGCTGCATCTTCTTTGCGATTCTATTGTTGTCTTCGTGGGGCTTGGATCGATTGGCTAACGATACCCATTCTCTTGTTCTTTGTGCCTGCCTCCATGGTGTTTTTTTAATCTATTCAAACACAATAATGGTCTTTTAGATTATAGGCTAACAATCGTCCTCCTTGCTATTTCTATCCTATCTTGGTTTGTCGTTTGGTATTATCCCTTTCATAGGCGGAATACGCAGCCGTAATCTATAAAGCCTTTTACTTGTGAATAGGGAACATCACCCAAAGTCGGCATTCTTATCATATATTTTTATTCGATTAATAGGATTGTTACGTTGTAAATATTGTGTGTTTTTATGGGTGAGGCTTATAAAATATGTATCTATTCGCTCTTTACTGCATAATAAGTGTTAAAGAATTGCATTTTCTTATAGAATTATTTGGAAGTATAGTCTATATCACATATCTTTGCATCGTGTTTTTCATGGTATTAGATTTAAGGTTAACAAAGATTGGGACTCAGCGGAGCCCCTTTTTTAATGCTCTTACTTTTTAGAGCCTTCTGTGTAACTTCAAATCTGTATCTCCAATCCTTTGTCAAGTGAAGAGATTGCAATGGCTGCGTCAGTTGCATGAATATCAAGGGGGAAATGGGCATTCCCTTTTTTTATCTCTTGCTTTATTCCCATTCCACTTATTCCAGAAATTCCCTTTCCAAAATATCCTTTTGCGTGGAAAGCACCGCAAATTAGAAAGGTATGTGATGGTTTTTGACTGAAAACAAAAGTAGGTATGCCTCATGAAGCATACCTGCTTTTCTTATTCTAAACAAAATATTTCTGAAGGTAACATTCTAAAGCACGGAACGACCTTTCAGAAATTGATTCGTATTATTTCTTTATGGCCTGTTGTTTCACCAAATACTCGGCTATTTGCACAGCATTCAATGCCGCACCTTTACGTATTTGGTCGCCTGTAAGCCACAGCGTGTTGCCATGGTCATCGGCCAAGTCTTTACGCACACGACCCACGTAGACATCATCTTTCCCTGCACTTTCCAACGGCATGGGGTAGACATAATGCTGCGGATCGTCAACCAAAGTCACACCAGGAGCAGCCTTTAAGGCCTCGCGGATGGCTTCTACACTCAAGGGCTCAGCTGTTTCAAAACCACACACTCTCACTATGTGAGCGCAAAGAACTCACACGAACGCAGGTGGCACTCGTGCGAATGTCGCTGTGCATAATCTTGCGTGTCTCGTTAAACATCTTCATTTCCTCCTTCGTATAGTCATTCTCCATCATCTTATCGATTTGTGGAATCACATTATAGGCCAACTGATGGGGGAACTTTTTAATTGTTTTCACTTCACCCTCATTCACCAATTCGCGATATTGTTGCTCCAATTCGGCCATTGCAGCAGCCCCAGCACCACTGGCACTTTGATAGCTTGCGATGTGCACTTTTTTAATATGACTCAGCGCTTCAATGGGCTTCAACACCACAACCATCATGATAGTGGTGCAATTGGGGTTGGCAATGATATGGCGAGGGCAATGCAAAGCGTCCTCAGCATTTACTTCGGGAACCACCAATGGCACATCGTCACACATGCGGAACGCACTGGAGTTGTCAATCATTACCGCGCCATATTGGGTAATGGTCTCTGCAAACTCCTCGGAAACACCTGCTCCAGCCGACGTTAATGCGATGTCAACATCCTTAAAATCGTCATTATGTTGCAATAATTTTACCTCATATTCTTTACCCTTAAACGTATATTTCTTTCCTGCACTGCGTGAAGAACCAAATAAAACCAATTCATCTAAGGGGAAATTACGCTCATCAAGAATGCGCAATAATTCTTGGCCAACGGCACCACTGGCACCAACAATCGCAACTTTCATTGTTTATTTTTCCTGTTTAATATGATTTTAATTCACGCAAAATTAATATATTCCACGCAATAAAGGCAAGAATAAGGGGAAAAATTCAAGATATGCAAGCAAATTGATTAACTTTGCATCTATAAAGATAAAGTGCAAAGAGAAAATGGCTAACGACATTAAATTAGGTGATTATAATGTGCTTCGTGTGAAAGAGTTGGCACGACGCGAAGGTTATGGCGAAGTTTTTGGACTCTATTTAGAGGGTGGCCGTGAGGGAGATATCCTCATGCCACAGAAATATGTGCCCGAACACGTCCGTGTGGGTGACGAGATAACCTGTTTCATCTATTTAGACCAAGAGGAGCGTCCCATTGCCACTACCGAGCAACCCCTTGCGAAAGTTGGTGACTTTGCTTATTTAGAATGTGCCTGGGTTAATGAATATGGTGCCTTTTTGCACTGGGGCTTAACGAAAGATTTGTTCTGCCCGTTTCGCGAACAGAAGCGAAAGATGGAGATTGGCAACCGTTACATTGTCCATGTCCATATTGATGAAGAGAGCTATCGCATTGTGGCCAGTGCAAAAGTTGAACGCTATCTCCATGAGGATATGGCTGCAAAACATTTCAAACGCAATGAAGAAGTTGACATTTTAATCTGGCAGAAAACCGAATTAGGTTTTAAAGTCATTGTTAATAACCAATATCCCGGGCTCATTTACCAAGATCAAATTTTTAAATCTATCCACACTGGCGACCGCATGAAAGCTTATGTGGCACAGCTTCGCACAGATGGAAAGCTCGATATCGCTTTGCAACCCATAGGAATTGCTGCAGCCGAAGACTTTTCATCGTTGCTCCTCCGCTATTTAAAAAGAGAACAATGGCTATTGTGTTTTTGGGCGATAAGAGCGACCCCGAAGCCATTAAACATCAGTTCCAAGTGAGCAAAAAGGTATTTAAGAAAGCTGTTGGCGACCTTTATAAAAAACACCTTATCACGATAGCGGCCGATGGCCTGCACTTAGTTTCGCCAACAAATGTATAATTTCTCGCATCTTAGAATAGCTAAAAATGAAACAGCCGCAAGTGAAGAAACACAATATATTCCAATGTGCTTTAAGCTATAGTCTTGTCGTGGTAGGATTTGTTCTATTGTTCGCCAGCTGCAAGACCCCTCGCAACCTCACCTACATGCAAGGTGCTTTTGATGTACAGCAGTCTGCCACCACGCACAGCATCCGCCTGATGGCTGATGATAAAGTTTCGATTTTCGTAAAAAGTCGCGATGAGGTGCTTACCCAACATTTCAATATCTCGCTGCCCAATATGCAGCAGGTGCTAACCCTATACGCTTGATGACCAAGGCAACATCGATTTCCCGATGTTAGGAAAAGTAGCACTTTTAGGGCTCACCCGTGCGGAAGCTGCACAGCGCATTAAGAGCCGTTTGGTGCAGGAATTTGGTGCAAAGGATGTGGTTGTCACCGTCGACTTTAGCAAACTCACCTTTTCTGTGTTGGGCGAAGTGAATAAAGCAGGTAATTTTGACATTACCAAAGACCGCATCACTATTTTCGATGCTTTAGGGATGGCGGGTGATATGACCATCTATGGACAGCGCGATAGCGTGAAAGTATTTCGAGAAGTCGATGGAAAGCCTGTTGTCTACATGCTGAATTTGGCTTCAGCTCCTCAAGTTTTGCAGTCGCCAGCCTATTATTTGCAACAGAACGACGTGGTTTATGTGCCTGCTAACCATACCCGTCAGCGGCAAGCTACCGTCAATGGCAATACACTTCAGTCCACTTCCTTTTTGGGTTTCGGTTGCCTCATTGCTCGCCACGGTTGCAGTTTTAATCTTTAAATAATGCCGTTGCTCATGTCTACCACCACACCAGGTTTCACACTCCATCAATATCTTGCTTTCTGTCGGCAAGCAAAGAAATGGTTTTTTCATCTCTGTTGCGTTTTGTATGGCCGCTGCTTTAGGCTATCTTATGCTCAAAAAACCTGTTTATGAGCGTAGCACACAACTCATGGTGCGCGAAGATGCAACGCCCAGTTCAAAGCTCACAGCAGGGCTAAGCATGATACAAGGCTTGGGAGGCATGTTGGGAGGGAGTGCCAATGTCAATAATGAGCTGCTTGCACTCACTACACCTTATAATATAGTAGAAGCCATCAAGCGATTGCATTTGGATGATACCTACACCGAAGGCAACCTCTTTCATCGCACCACCTTATATGGTTCCTCGCTGCCTATTCGGATAGATGTCAGAGGACTAACGCCCGAAGACAAGCTACAGATGGAGATAAAAATAGCGCAAGGTAATATCGAACTCTCTCATATCAAACGAAATAAAAACAGCTTTCGATGGCACCTTTCATGGGCAAGTAAAAGGTGTTGTTCATACACCCATTGGTATTGTGGCTATTCTCCCCACACGGGTTTACACCGGAAAAAGAAAATCAAACGATAACTTTTTCGCCATACACCGCCCGTTGAAGTGGCCGATGATATGACCAAGAAACTTGATGCAGGTATCGCCGAAGAATTGGGGTCGGTGATTGATTTGCGCTATGAGGATATCCTTCCGCAACGCGCAGAGGACTTTCTTCGCATGCTTGTAGCCGTTTATAACGAGCGATGGATGGGCGATGAAAATCAATTAAATGCTTCAACCACACGTTTTATCGACAACCGTATTGCAGAGATTACAACCGAGTTGGGCAAATCAGAGACGACCATCACAGCCTATAAAACCAAGCACAACCTGCCCGATGTGGTCGAAACGACCAAGTTGGCCATGGAAACCTCGACAAAGATGAGCAGCGAGTTGGCCACCCTTCGTGGACTTAGGGCTGCGGCAAGTGAGATGGAACGGTTCTTGAATCAGCATGCAAACGCGAACCAAACGTTGCCCGTTAATCTGCTGAACAACGATAAAACGCTTGCCATGCAGGTAGAAAACTACAACCAGTTGCAGTTAGAACGCAATCGGGTGGCGGCCAATAGCAATGCCTCAAACAGCATTGTGCAGGGCATGGACAAACAATTAGCAACACTTCGGTCTTCAATCCATGCGAGTTTGCACAGCAATATACAGCAAATTGATCAGCAAATAGCTACCTATTACCAGCTGAAAGGGGCTAATGATGCACAAACAAAGTCAAGTCCGCAGCAAGCAAAGTTCTTGCTTTCGGCCGAGCGACAGCAGAAAATCCAGGAACAGCTCTATATTTTTATGTTGCAAAAGCGTGAAGAAAACATCCTCTCTCGTGCCTTTACACCCTATAAAGTGCGGGTGCTTTCGCCTCCTATGGGCAGTTTGAAACCCGTGAGACCCCATAAACTGATGGTACTGGGGGTGGCACTTCTTATGGGATGTTGCATTCCTTTGCTTGTGATTTTCCTGCGCATGAATGTGCAAATGCTGTTGCACGACGAAGCTCAATCCTAACCATTCATCATGCTTGTTGTCGTTCTCTATGCGCTGTTGTTTCCGCTTGTGAGCCTCACCTCCAAGGTGTTTGTGCACGCCCGCACGCAGAAAAATCTATCAAGTGCTGTTGTGTTTCGTGCTGCTCTTTGGCTTTTTTGGCTTTCGCGATATCACGGTATTGAACGATACGCCGCATTATTATGGTTTCTACTACCTCAAATCGCTTTACACAAGCTATCGGAATGAGTCGATATTCGCATTTCATCTGAGCGACAAGTTTGAGTATGGCTTTCAAGTGTTGGTGCATTTCCTCATCAAATATGTTTCAAGGTCTCCCTATACAATCATTATCTTCTCGGCCTTTGTCATCACCATCAGCAACTTATGGTTTTATTCAACGTGAGACACAAAATGTGGCGATGACCTGCTTTTTCATGCTGATAGGCTATGTTTTTTTCATGCAATATTGTGTCATTCGGCAGGCTTTTGCCATCGCTATTTTCTATGTGGCCTATTGCTGCTATCTTGAAAAGGGACGGAATAAAGGCTATTGCCTGCTCATATTGCTCGCTACGTTGTTTCATACCTCGGCACTTGTGCTGTTGTTGCTTCCACTGCTCAAACGCATTCACCCCACAAAGCGCCACACCCTGTTGCTGTTGGCCGGTGCTTTGCTGCTTACCCTATGCCTTTTTCCAACTGCTTTCGCTTTTTCGGGCTGCAAGATAGTGTTTATTATAAGGTGGCGCTACAAAAAGAAACCTTCTCCATCTTTGGAATGATGGAATTAGCCATTGTGGGAACAACTGTGGGCACTTGCTACGGACTTCATCGGCGCATGCATTGCAAGGCGGTTGATCGAAATGTGTATGCCGTATTTATTTTAGCACTTTGTGTGGCCATCATGCTACCGGTATTTAGTTTCTTTTCGCGCATCAACGACTATCTTTGGCCACCGATCATTGTGATTTTTTTGCGCTATGTGCACTCCCAGCCCACCGATTCAGTGGCTGTTTCTCATCCTCAATACCACTTGGCACAGCGCGTGGCGGTGCTTTTTATCGGCTGTGTTTTTGTAGCTCGCATCGCCGTTGTCAGCACTTTTCGTCCCGAATGGCTGCACTTGGTGCCCTATCGGTTTTATGATTTCAGCAATCATTACCATTATTATCATCTTTACCCGCAGAAATAACCATGAGAAAGGAGCGTTTAACAGCATTTCAATCTGACCTTGCGCGGCGCATGTTCCATGGTGCATTTTGGTCGTTTTTCGGGTACGGCAATGGGGAAATTGTGCCTGCTGGTAGCCGGTGTTCTCTGTGCACATCTTTTGAAACAAGAGGTGTTTGGACAGTTGGGCACGATCCGTTCCACCCTCAATATCTTTATCGTTTTCGGTGCATCGGGCATTGGTGTGACCGCCACGAAGTTGATTTCGACCTATCGAACCAACGACATTCCGCGCCTACTGCGTATGACCCGACTGACATTTCGATTGGCTTGGATGATGGCTTTGGTGCTCATGGTGTTTTTGTTTCGTTTTGGCCCGACCGATTGCGCGGCACATTCTCCATGCCGAACACCTCACGTTTGAACTGCAAATTGCCAGTTTGTTGTTGCTGTTTTTCCATCTTATATGGCGTGCAAAATGGTGTTCTTACAGGGTTAGAGCAGTTTAAAATCATGGCTCGTAACACGTTTGTTGGGAGTTTATTAGAGGCTGTTTTGATGGTTGCTGGTGCCTATTTCTGGGGACTGACGGGGGCTATTGTCGGTTTAGGCATAGGCCTTGGAGCACTCTTTTGGGTCAATCAGCTGTCGATTAAAAAGCACTATGCGCAATATGTTGTTGGCGAAATGCAGCCCACGCACACGCCAAATGATTGGTCAATGCTGCTGAACGATTGCATACCTGCTACCCTATCGGCGTTGATGGTGACACCTACTTTTTGGGGAATACGCACCATCTTGCTGCAACATGACGGTTACAACAGTTTGGCTTTTGTTTGAGGCGGCGATCAATGGAAAGTGATGATGCTGTTCATTCCCACGGCTATCAGTCAGATAGTATTACCCATTTTGACGAGCATTCGGCAACAGCGGCAGCAATTTCGTCATGTCTTGTTGGCCAATATAGCGCTCATTGTGGGCATCTCATCCATGATAACGCTGATGGTTTTGCTCTTTGGGCGGTCCCATTATGCAACTCTATGGCAAGGGATTTTTCAGACAAAATGCCATTGGTTTATTTGGCACTATCCAACATTTTTCTCGGCCTATTCGAACATCATAGAGATGTCGATTTACAGCAAAAACAAAATGTGGCAGGCCTTTGTAATTAATCTTTTCTGGGCCATCGTCCTGTTGGTTTCAGCCTATTGGCTTGTTGAACGCGGGCTGAATGCCACCGGAATAGCGTTGGCTGTGCTGATAGCCTATGGCTTGAAATCGATACTGGCGACCCTTTATCTCACGTTGTTTTTAAAAAGATGAAAGATTTTTTTCGGTTGTCCTTCCCACCTATAATCATGTTGCTTTGGCGCGGCAAGCCATCGCTTCTGTGCTGAGACAGCGCTATGTGAGCATAGAATCGATCGTTACAGACGACTCGGATGATGATGCCATTGCGCAGTTATGCGGCGAATTTCAGTCGGCAAACATTCGTTATTTTTAAGCATCAGCACACGGGCAATGCGGTGGAAAAATTGGAATGCGGGGCTGCAAAAAGTGCAGGGAAAATATGTGGTGTTGCTTCACCACGATGAGGCTTTTGTGAGTGATGACTATTTGTGTCAGGTGAAAAAAGCATTTGAGCAACAGGCGCAGGTGGTGGTGACGAATATCCAAGTGGAGGTTGGAGGTCGACGAAAGAACCGTTTCCTTCCGAACCTTATCAAGCGTTGTAGCCTGCATCATCCCGCATTGCTTTTTTTGCTTGTAACACCATTGGAGCTTGTGCTTGTATAGCAGTGGTGCGCGAGTTGCTGCCGATGTTGGATGAAAAGCTCACGTGGTTGGTGGATGTGGAATGGTATTTTCGGTTGCTCAGACATGCAAACGTTGTTTATCTGCCCGCATGCTTTGTGCGTTCTCAGCATGGACATGCGGAGCAAATCACGTCCAATATAGATATTATGCAGGCTTTGCGACAAGACCAAACCGCAATCAAACAGAAGGACTATTACAACCGATGGATAGGCCGGGCGTTAGGGATGCAATGCTGGCTGCAACGTTTTAAAACGCAAAAACAATGAAAATCGTGAGAATTATTGGCGGTTTGGGCAACCAAATGTTTCAATATGCGTTGGCTTTTGGCATTGAAGCGACGGTATGGAAACGAAGAGGTGAAGCTCGACCTTTCGGCCTTTCTGGGTTATAAGAAGCATGGAGGCTTTCAATTAGTGCAATGCTTTGGCACCACTTTGCCCGCAGCCACATGGCAAGAGGTGGCGCAGTTGGCGTGGTATTATCCGCATTATCAGCTGTGGCGGATAGGGCATCGTGTGCTTCCTGTGCGCAAAACGATGTTGAAGGAATCAGAAAGTGGCGCTTTTTTGCCTGAAGCCTTGCAAAGAAAGGGTGATGCTTATTATGAGGGCTATTGGCAGGATGAGCGCTATTTCAGCCACTATCGCCCGGCCATCTTACAAGCATTCACATTCCCTGCATTTACAAATCCACGGAACTTAGCCGTGCAGCAGCAGATAAACACCACGGAGAGTGTGGCGATACATGTGCGGCGAGGTGATTATTTGTACGATGCGCTGTTTCGAGACACATGTGGGCTGACTTATTATCAGCGTGCGATAGCTACCATTTTGCAGCATGTTGTGCATCCTGTGTTCTATCTTTTTTCAGATGACATGGCTTGGTGTCGGCAGCATATTCAACCGTTGTTGCAAACCAACGAAGCCGTTTTTTTATAGACTGGAATAGTGGAAGCGCCAGCATTTGCGACCTGCACCTGATGACGCTTTGCCAGCATCACATCATTGCTAACTCGTCTTTTTCATGGTGGGGTGCCTGGCTTTCGCCACATCAAGCGGGCTGGATTATTGCGCCAGAACGATGGTATGCGCAGGACGGAAAGGTGTCGCCAGCTGCTGAGAGATGGATTAAATTATGAATTTCATCGTGGTACTTTTTCAATAAAAACATCTATCTTTGCAACTACATCTGGTGTCGTTATGTCCTTTTCTGTTTTAATAGCCGTTTACAACCAAGAGCAACCCCATTTTCTACAGCAAGCTTTAGAGAGTTTGTTGCAACAGACACAGTTGCCCAATGAGGTGATTGTGGTGGAAGATGGACCGCTAACCCCAGCTTTAAACGAGGTGTTGGCACGCTTTCAGCGGCAATATAAAATGTGTAAACGCATTGCAAAACCGCGGCAAGAAGGGTTGGGATTGGCATTGAATGAGGGACTGAAACATTGTCAACATGACGTGGTGGCGCGCATGGATAGCGATGATATTTGCATGCCACAACGTTTTGAAAAGCAGCTGTCTTATTTGCAAACTCATCCAGAGGTGGATGTCGTGGGGGCTTGGGTGGCCGAGTTTGCAACTACCCCCACACAGTTTATCTCGGTTCGTTGTGTACCTGAAATCCATCAAGCAATTCGGAAATTTGCACGTTTTCGTAATCCCATGAACCATCCTACTGTGATGTTTCGTAAAGCAAAGGTGGTGCAAGCGGGTGGATATCGCCATATGCCAGCCTTTGAAGATTACGACCTTTGGGTGCGCATGTTGCAGCAAGGGGCATGCTTTCATAATCTGCAAGAGTGTCTGTTGTGGTTTCGTCTTAATGCGAACACGTTTCGTCGGCGAGGAGGAGTAAACTATATTGCTGCAGAAATGCACTTCCAGAAAGGCTTGGTTCGCCTGCGGTTTCTCACGCCAATACAGGCTTTTGGTAATATGATGATGCGACTTGGCGTGAGGCTCCTACCTACCTTTTTGCGGAAGAAATTCTATCTGGAACAGCTTCGTATAGCAGCTTCGACAGTTGTTTGTTCGCCAGATATCGTGAAGAAAGGAGGGAAGTATGACAGTTTCTGACGTATCATCTCGCATGAGCATATTCTTAAAGCGGCTTTTCGACATATCTCTTGCGCTCTCGATGCTCATTGTCTGCATACCACTACTGCTTTATTGCTATTGGTTGGTGTGGCGTGAACATGATGGTAGCGTGTTTTTCAAGCAAGAACGCATCGGCCGTTATGGAAAGCCCTTTATGATGTATAAGTTTCGTAGTATGACAATGGATGCCGAATATCAAGGTCCAGCACTCTATCAACCAGGAAAAGATACTCGGCTCACGGCGGCAGGAGCCTTTTTACGTGCCCACCATCTTGATGAATTGCCACAACTTTGGAATATTCTGTGTGGTGACATGAGCTTTGTGGGACCGCGACCAGAACGGCAATTCTATATTGATAGAATTATGATTCGAGACCCACGCTATGCACAATTATATGCTATCCGGCCTGGAGTGACGAGCTATGCCACGTTACACAATGGCTATACCGACACCATGGAGAAGATGCTCATGCGCTTGAAATGGGATTTATATTACTTGCATCATCGCAGCTGGCGGCTCGATTTCCACATCCTCTCTACAACTTTTCGCTATATGCTTGTTGGAAAAAAGTTTTAACCCTGCAGTGGAGTATTCACCTGCAAGCTCTTTTTATGAAGCGCATGGCTTCCAAACTTTTTGTCACACTTATTGGTATCATGTTGATTGGCGTGATTTAGACAGATTACTCTCCTGGGACGCGAATGGTTATCAAACTTAAAAAGTATCTATTCTGAGGCTCTGAATGGATACCAAATGAAAAAACAGACATCCCGATGCATCGGAATGTCTGTTTTTTTTATTCATAGGATGCATCGTTGTTATACGTGCATCTGTGAACTTAAATTCTTACACCTTTATTGTTCGGCTGGCGAATTGGCCGTTGTAGGCCAGTAAAGATTCTGATAGAGATAGCTATTTTCAACCGTTCCGTCAGGCGAGCAAAGCCTCATCTCTTCTACAGAGAAGGGAGCAAGGTAGTGTGCCTTGTAGAAGGTATAACCATTGTAGAGGTTGTAGCTGTTATTAATCTGATAAGGGTGGATGTACTTTGAGAGGCTTTGTGCCGACATGGTGGCTTTGGCTGTTCCGTCAGCAACGATGAGGCTCTGACCATTCTTAACAAATGCAGGGTTGTTGTGCATGTTATCCCAGAAGTTAGCACCTTCAATTTGGTAGTTGTGCACCTGGTCTAAAGCAGCCCAACGCGTTAAATCGTCATCGCGGAATCCTTCACCTGCCAATTCGCAACGGCGCTCACGGCGAATGGAATAGAGTGTCGCATCAACGGGATTTCCTGCAGAGAATGCTCCCCAGTCATAGGATGGACGGTTGACATTGGCTTCATAGGTCATGTCGGTGTTAGCAATGGTGGTAGCGATAGGTGCAGTGATGCCCGCACGTGCCCTCAAAGCTGTCCAATATTGATTGGCTGTGGCATCGATATTTCCATTGCGCAGATAGCTGGCCTCGATGTAGTTAAGCATAGCTTCCTCTACACGAATGAGGATTTGCCCGGAGATATCAGAGAAGCTTTGTCCCAATTGCATCGCAGGATTGTAGTTGTAGAACTTGCGTTGGCGATAGCCTGTGATATCTTTCTCTTCTTGTGCACTGGTGATGATGTTAGCAATGTTGAATTTCACCTTATTCACATGTTGCGAAACGGGTTTGTTACGATTGGCCAAATCGATGCTGGCTTGGTCGATGGCTAATACATCCGATTCTCCAAAGACGAATAGTTGCAAGCGTTCATCGCGGTCTTCTTTTGCCAAATCGATGGTTGCATCGCCATGATAGCCTGCACCAGAAGCATAGATAGGGTAAGCCATTTTTCATGAGGAATGATTCAACCAGCCCACGTGTCCATCCTGTTGCAGAGCCTGTGCGGAGCTTGTTCGAAGTGAGGTGAGCCACAGATAAATCGGCATTAAACTGGCGCCACATCAATACTTCGGGAACCGTTGATAAGTCAGTGCTGGCAAACATATCGTAATAAGGATTCCAACCATTGTATTGTCCTATGGACGACGGATTCATAACATGACTGTTTTTGTGTCGTCAAGGGTACCGCATCACAAACTTGTTTGGCAGCGCTCATGGCTTGGTCGAGGAAGAAGTTCACCTCATTGTTTTTGGTTGATGGTGAAACTTTGGTTCCAAGATTTGTTCTTTCCAGGCCAGTTTGCATCGCCTGGTACGCGTCCTGTGCCACGATGATATTTCTCGAAGGTGGCTTCGTAGAGTGCTATGCGTGACTTGAATGCCAAAGCCGTGTATTTATTAATACGCAATTTGTTGGCTATAGACACTTGCAACTTACTGATGGCGTTGTCCATATCGGAGAGAATCTGTCGTGCCACCAAGTTACGAGGTTGTCGTTTGCTGGCCGCAGCCAAGTCTTGGTCGACATTGAGTTCGTTGAGCTCGATGGGGAAATCGCCATAGGTTTTGAGCTTGTCATAATAGAGCATGGCGCGGATGAAATAGGCCTCGCCCATGTATTGATTAATCAAATTGGTGTCTCCTGTCACCTTGCCAGCTGCAATTTTAGCTTCACTTTCGTGGATAAACTTGTTGACATCGCGGATAGCATTGAAGCCAATTCCACCAGATGTAGGTACCAGCCATTGGTCGGGTAAGAACATAGCGCGGTTACCATTGACAGCTGCTTGGTTGTCGGTTCCATCGTCAAAGGTAGCAATTCCAGCAAACCACCCACTATTATTAGGGAAGATGGTGCGATAATAGTTAAAAGTGAAGCCACCCAATTGTTCTGCCGTCGTAAAATAATTGTCGGGCGAAATCTGGTCGAGAGGCGGACGATCTAAGAAATCGTTACATGAAGTCAGTAACAAGGCTGCACCGCAAAGTGACAAGCCTGTGTTGAAAATATTTTTAATGATACGTTTCATACGTCTTATTTTAGAAGTTGAGATTTAAACCAAATGAGATAGCACGCTGTAGGGGATAAAGTTTACCTGGTCCCCAGTCACCGCCAGTTGCTTCTGGATCGAAAAATCTTATTCATCTTGGTGAAGGTGCAAAGATTCTCGGCCGAGAAATAAACACGTACGCGGTTTACACCGATTTTTTTCTTACGAGTGTAGCAGGAAGTGTGTAGCCTAATTGGATATTCTTGATTCGCATATATGCAGCATTTTGCATGTAGCGATCACTGGTTTGGAAGTTCTTTGAGCCACTACCGAACAATGGTCGAGGATAGAAGCCGTTGGGGTTGGGACCAAAGTTGGTATCTGTTGCAGGACGCCAATAATCTAAATGCTCTTTGAATGCAGCTGCTTGCCACAAAACCAACGTTGGCACCAACGCTGTAGGGTGATGAATCCCAGAAATCGCGTTTGAGTACTCCTTGCATAAAGATGAGGAAATCGAAACCTTTCCAAACGGCATCCAAGGTTAGACCGAAACGATAGCGAGGTGTGGTGTTGCCAATTATTCTCAGGTCGCCCGTGTTGTCATAGGTTCCATTGCCATTATTTACCTTCTTATCGCCATTTAAGTCCTTATACATGATGTCTCCAGCAGCCCAGTTTGAGCCCCCAAGATGGTTTGTTGTTGACAAGCCAATCATTCATTTGTTGGTCGGTCTGTGCAATGCCTTCCACTTCATAGCCCCAAATGTTACCCATTCGTTGCCCCTCACACCAGCGTGAAAGCAGACGGTTAGGGTTGTGGTAACGTGTGATAGTTTGGTAATCGTCAGAAAGAACTAATTTGGCACCATAGTTCACTTGACCGATTTGGTCGCGCCATCTCACTTCTAACTCCCATCCATTAGAGCGCATATCGCTATTGTTTTCAGCAGGTTGTGTTGCACCTAAGATTGAAGGTTTTGCAGGTGCTGGCCCCACCATATTTTTGGTTGTGCGTACAAAGTAGTCGAAGTTTCCTTGCAAGCGGTTGTTAAACAAGCCAAAGTCAACACCGATATTCCATGACTGGATACGTTCCCATGTGAGGAAAGGTGAAACTAAGCCAGCCACACCAGCCACATTGATGCGTGAATTATTGAGTAGCCAGCTGGATGCTGTGGCCCATGCAGGCTGTCTCAAGAACCAAGGATAGAGTGCAGTGATATTGGTGTTGCCGAGTGCACCCCATGAGCCACGTAGCTTCAACACTTGCACTGTATTGGTGAGCGGCTTAAAGAAGGCTTCGTTGGCAATGTTCCAACCAAGAGAGAAAGAGGGGAAGACACCCCATGTCTTATCGCCAATGAAGCGAGAAGAGCCATCACGACGGATAGAGAATTCAGCCAAATAGCGATTGTCGTAAGCGTAGTTTGCACGAGCGAAAACGCCCATCGTAGCCCACTGTGTATCGCTGAAACTGGGATTTACCACCTTGTTGGTAGCATTGTTAAGAGTGGGAACTTCAGGGGTGATAAGGTCGGCACGTGAGGCACCTAAGAGGGTGTAACGATTTGACTCCATATCCAAACCTCCGAGCACTTTGATGTCGTGTTTCTCGTTGAGTGTAAATGCATACTCGGTGTAGAAACGCCCGTTGAAATAGTTGTTCTTCGACATTTCGTCGCCAACATTTGATTTTCCAGGAGCATAGTCACCGCTCCATGCTGCAGCTACAGGGAGGTTGTTGGGATCATAGTAGTAGATGGGCAATACATCCCAATGGTTGACATAGTTGGTGATGTTATAGTTGCCTTCCAAACGAATTTTCCAACCTTTAAGCGGTGTAAATTCCAATGCCAATTGCTGGAAGATTTTGTCGGTTGAAGTTTTGTCTAAACCACCATTCTCCATTTGCAGGATTTCGTTGCCGTGCACATAATGTCCGTGTGGGTCGTAGACAGGGTTTGTGGGCCATCGACGTGCGATGTTGTGGAAGAAGAGTCCCGTCATATAACTTGGACGATGATAGTTCTCACGACTCCATTTGTTGTTATAACTAACGGTGAACCAGTCTTTCAGTTTAGCCGTTACTTTGGCGGTGAAGTTGTAGCGATTCATCACATCCTCGCCATGGCGAATGAGGCCATGTTGGTTGAGCAGCGATCCGCTGAGATAATAGTTCACATTCTTTGAGCCGCCGCTTAACGACACGTTATGCTCTTGTGAAGGAACACCTTTCTTGTACATTTCCTTAAACCAATCGGTGTTGGCCCATGAGCTATTGTACATGCCCCAGGGCTCGTTGGCAGCATAGCCGCGCCAGGTGGTGGGCACTTCTTCGCCAGGAGCAGGTGTGCCATTGATGTTGTTTTTAATCTTGGTCAACATCGCATTGTCGAAGGGCACAGCCTCACCATTATTGGTTGCGGCATCATTCCAGTAGCGTGCGAAGTCGTAGGAATTGGGCATCTCGGGAACTTGTGTTGCAGTGGAGAAGCGCACGTTGCCGTTATAAGATACATTCATGCGACCATCGTGTCCGCTCTTGGTGGTGACTAAGATGACACCAAATGCTGCGCGCGAACCATAGATGGCACTCGAAGAGGCATCTTTCAGCACAGATATACTTTCGATGTCGTTGGGTGCGATAGAGTAGAGGTCGCCTTCAGAGCCATCGATGAGCACTAAGGGAGCTGCGCTCGAGCCGCCGTCGATGGTACCTGTTCCGCGGATGTTCATGCTGAGCTTTCCATTGAGGGCGCCACCAGCATTACCCACGTTGAGGTTCAAACCTGGGACGGCACCTTGCAAAGCTTGTGCTACGCTGGTGACAGGACGTGCAGCGAGAGTTTTAGCGTTCACTACAGACACGGCTCCAGTGAGGTTCACCTTCTTTTGTGTACCATAAGCCACAACCACAACATCGTCGAGGGTTCCAGCATCTTCTACCATGTTCACGGTGAGTTCTTTTCCGTTCCACACCACACGTTGCGTCTTGTAGCCAATGTAGGACACGGTTAACGTTGCACCTGGCTTCACGCCTGCGAGATCGAACTTGCCGTCGAGGTCGGTGATTCCGCCTTTCTTTTGTCCGTTAATGGTTGTGGTAACCGATGCACCAATAATCGGTGCGCCTTGTGCATCAACCACCACACCTTTGCAGGCGTTTTGTTGTTGCACCATAGCCACAGGCAACGCCGATGAGGCCATTGCTGGACTTACGTTCGCGCCCAGCAATGCTAAGGCGAATAACGTTTTGTTTTTGTTACGTTTTAAGTACGTCATTACGTTAGATTTTTAGTTCTTTACTTCGTTTCTAAATCTCTAAAAAAAGTAGCCCGTTTCAGGGTTGTTTAATTGTTTTTGTTAAAAGTACTTAGCTTCCCAAGATCGTTATAGATGGAAGGATTAAAGTGAGAGCAAAGATAATGTGTATTTAGTAAGTATGATTTGTTTTTTGTTAAAAACATGTTAATATGATGCGATTTTTAGTCTTTTTCTTGCCTTTTTCTACTAAAGAATTTTTAAAGGAATGGTAGGCAGAATGTGTCATTGTTGGATAGGCGGAGTGGATATAAAAAGGTTGGCGCGCGCATCGCTGCGCACGCCAACCTCTAACTTTAAATTTTTTTACACATATGAAAGATGAAAGAAAAATCCCCTTCGTTTTTGGGTTATTTCTTTGGCGTCACTTCGGCGCTACCATGTTCGGCAGGCTTCGTGTCGTCGGGTTTAGGGGGCACATTGGTCTCGGGTTTCTTGCCAGTTTTTCCCGCCTTCTTTGGGTTTCACCTCAGCTGCTCCCTGACCTTTTCCGGGCTTTTTGGGGTTTATCGGGTGCTGGGTTGTCGACTGTTGCCTTGGGCACCACCTCGTTCTCATAGCGTTCTATGCGCTCATTGATGAAGTTCACAAAGGGCTCAAACCCTTCGGCCATGCCGAGGCTGATGAGCGAATTGATGACATCTGCGAGGCGTCGGTAGGCCGTGTCGCTGTTGCGACGTGCCTTTTTCAATGCTCCGGCTTCGGTGGCCGAGCGTTCTTTGTCGCGCACGTTGAGCAGCTCTTCAACTTTTGTGTTGGCCAATTTGAGTTGCGTCACATAGATGCCGAGCCCAAGTTTGCTCACGTGTGGGGCGTTTTTTTGCCTTCGCAGTCGCTAATCAGGTTGTTGATAGCGCCCGTTTCGCGGTCGAGCTGCATGTCGGGGTTGATGTCATAATCTTTGAGATTTTGCATGAGTGCGCGTGCGGCGCTGGCCATGTCGGGCAGGGGAAATCTCAGAAAACCTTTCACTGCTTGTTTGAAACCCATGAGCACGTTGTCGCGCACGCGGTCGTTTTTCGGCGATGGCCTCGGTGTTGAGGTTGGCCTTCTGTGGAACATACAACTCATCTTCTTTTTTTAAATGCCGTTTTCAGTTCCTCGATTGCTGTTTTGGCAATGGTGTTGCCAGTGATTGCCGTTTCGGTGGCTACTTGTTCTACAACGGTTTTCATGAATTGAAAATGAACTGCGTTGTTAAGATTCACCAGATTTAGGCTTTTAATCTTTTTCATAAAAATGTTTATATTTAAGTGGGCAGAAAACGAAATAAGTTCGAATCCTTAGTGCCCGGGTTAATCTTTTTGTGCGATTTCTTGCAAGATTGTTTCTCCCTGTTTAGGTTGGTGCAGTCATAAGTCTATGCCAGTGCTTCCTTGTTTGGGTTGGCTCAGTCATAAGTCTATGCCTGTGCTTCCTTGTTTAGGTTGGTGCAGTCATAAGTCTATGCCTGTGCTTCCCTGTTTGGGTTGATGAAAGCATAAGTCTATGCCAGTGCTTCCCTGTTTGGGTTGGCGAAAGCATAAGTCTATGCCTGTGCTTCCCTGTTTGGGTTGGCGAAAGCATAAGTCTATACCAGTGCTTCCTTGTTTGGGTTGGCGAAAGCATAAGTCTATACCAGCTTCACCCGTGTTCATTTTGTCAGAGATCGCTTTTCTGATGGTATCGCGTTCCATGGTTGTGGTTGTGCGATGTTGCAAAGTTGCAAAAAGTTTTTTTCGAAAGCGCAAGAAAATGCCCCGTTTTTTATAACAGGGCGGCTCTGCAGGCTATTTCTTTCAATTTATGGGCTAACGATTTGTCGGTTCGTGCTGTTTGCAAATCATATTTCGCTTGCAATCGCATGAGACTATCGGCGGGTATGTTTAAAGCGGCTTCAAACTTGAGTGCCATTGTAGTGGTGAGTGCACTATGGCCGTTGAGCATATCGTTGAGTGATGAATAACTGATGCCAATGTATTCGGCAAATTTTCGTTGTGGGATGTTGCGCGCCTCGAGCTCGTCTTTCAGAATCTCACCGGGATGTGTGGGGAAAGCGCCATAACCTAAACTGTCCATAGCTAAACTTTATTTGTAATGGTTTGATAATTCTAATATGTTGCAGATGGTGATAACCTTTTCTTGCCTGATAATTTCTGAAGCAAATTCTATGCGATACTGATTGTTTATGCGCACAGACTCGCGACGGCTGCCCTTTCCATGTAGCACTTCGTAGTTAAGTGCTTTGAAACGATATAAATCTTCAGTGCTGTGCAATGACTCCATTAAGTTGAGCACCTGAATATACTTGCGCACAATCTGTGGTTGAAATCGGTGCTTCTTGTCGCTTGCCTTTCCTTTATAGAAGAGTTCTCGCAGATAGTCTTGGGCAAAGGTTATTTCCATTTTGCAGTGTTATGTGTGCAAAGATAGCTATTTCCTTGCAATAAAACGGAGGGGCGGGAGGTCTTTTTGTCGCGAGGGGGGGCTGTAATCGAAAAATAAGTAAGTTTGCACCGAGAATTAAAAACGAGAAAAGCATGCAAGAGAGCGATTCGATAGTGATTATCCCCACCTATAATGAAAAGGAGAATATCGAAAAAATCATTCGGGCGGTGTTTGGATTGGACAAGTGTTTTCACATTTTAGTCATCGACGACGGCAGTCCCGATGGCACGGCATCCATTGTGCGTGGGCTCATGCAAACGGCGTTCGAGGGGCGATTGTTTATCATCGAGCGCGCCGGGAAACTGGGTTTGGGCACCGCCTATATTGCAGGGTTCAAATGGGCGCTGGAGCAGGGCTACGATTATGTTTTCGAGATGGATGCCGACTTTAGCCACGACCCCAACGATTTACCGCGGCTTTATGCGGCCACCCACGACGAGGGCTACGACATGGCCATCGGTTCGCGTTATGTGAGCGGTGTCAATGTGGTGAACTGGCCCATGGGGCGCGTGCTCATGAGCTATTTTTGCATCGAAATATGTGCGCTTGGTCACGGGCTTTTCGGTGCACGACACCACGGCTGGCTTTGTGTGCTATCGTCGGCGCGTGTTAGAAACGATTCCTTTGGACGAGGTGCGTTTCAAGGGCTATGGTTTTCAGATTGAGATGAAGTACACCGCTTATAAGATAGGCTTCAAAATCAAAGAAGTTCCCGTGGTGTTTGTCAATCGCCGCGAAGGTGTGAGCAAAATGAGCGGCAGCATCTTTGGCGAGGCTTTCTTTGGTGTGATGCAACTGCGCTTGGACGGCTGGTTGCGCAAATATCCCACGCCGAAAGCTTAATTTTTTTCCTACGACTTCACCGCTGCGGGCCGATAGCACATGGTGGCGCAGCCGTTTAAATCAACAATTTTGGACATACAATCTCTGCAACAACGCTATGCCAAGTCAGCTCAGGTGGGCGCGCTGGCCAAACTGCTGCGCACTTCGACGCGTGGAACTATTTATGCCGACGGACTTGTGGGCTCGTCGGCGCCGCTGGTTTTTGCCGCATTGGCCGACAGCGTGCCCTCGACTTTTGTCTTTATCTTGCAAGACGAGGACGAGGCGGGCTATTTCTATCACGATTTGCAGCAAATCAAAGGCGACGACGAGGTGTTTTTCTTTCCGTCGAGCTTCAAGCGTGCCGTGAAATATGGGCAGCGCGACAGTGCCAACGAAATATTGCGCACCGAGGTGCTTACGCGGCTCTCAACCCATGCCGACGCTGCTGCACCATTGCTCGTAGTGAGCTATCCCGAGGCGCTGGCCGAGTGGGTGGTAGGCAAACAGCAGTTGAATGAGCGTCGCCTGTCGCTGAAGGTGGGGCAAGCAATCGATTTGACCGAGGTGGTGCATGCGTTGCGCGAGTTGGGCTTCATCGAAACCGATTACGTCTATGAGCCCGGCCAATTTGCCGTGCGTGGCAGCTTGCTCGATGTCTTCTCTTTCAGTTGCGAAGACCCCTTTTCGCGTGGATTTCTTTTGGAAAGGAGGTTGATTCCATCCGCACATTCGAAATCCAAGACCAGCTTTCGAAGACCAAATGCAATGCCGTGGAAATCGTGCCCGAGTTGTCTACGTTGGAGGCTCATCGCGTTTCGTTTTTTTCAAATTCCCTGCCCGAGAACAGTGTCTTGGTAGCCAAAGATTTTTGCTTTTGTGAGCGAAACGGTGGGGAAAATCTATGAAGAAGGCTTTTCAGAACAGGCACTCACCGAAAAGTTGGCGGGTGCCACCGAAATGGAACAGCAAGAAATTAGACAGACGTTCAGCAAAAACCCAAGCGCTGGTGCCGGCCACAGAGTTTGTTGCTGATGCGGCGCCTTTCCGACGCATTGAAATTGGGACGCTGCCCAAAAACGTCGCGAAATCGTGCAGAGGGTGGGAAGAGGCGTTTAGCGTGGTGGCGTTTCACATCACACCCCAACCGTTGTTCCATAAGAATTTCGATTTGCTGGTGACCACCTTTGACGATTATTTGCGTCATGGCTACATGCTCTACATCCCTGGCCGACAGCGAAAAAGCAGACGCAACGCCTGCGCGACATCTTTGCCGACATGGATAGCGCGGCTGCCAAAAATATTCGCTTCGAGGCGGTGAACAAAACGCTTCACGAAGGATTTTCCGACGATTCGCTCAAGCTGTGTTGCTTCACCGACCATCAAATTTTTGACCGTTTCCACAAATACAACCTCAAGAGCGATGGTGCGCGCGCTGGAAAAAAATGGCGCTCACCATGAAGGAACTGCAAGAGATGGAGCCCGGCGACTTCATCGTTCATGTGGATTTTGGTATCGGCAAATTCGGCGGTTTGGTGCGCGTGCCCACCGGCAACAGCTATCAAGAGATGATACGCATCATCTATCAAAACAACGACAAGGTGGATGTGAGCATCCATTCGCTCTATAAAATCAGCAAATACCGACGTGCCGACACGGGCGAACCACCACGCTTGAGCACACTCGGAACGGGTGCGTGGGAGCGACTGAAGGAGAAAACCAAGAAGCGCATCAAGGATATTGCCCGCGATTTGATAAAGCTCTATGCCAAGCGCCGGCAGGAGAAGGGTTTTGCCTTTGCCAAAGACAGTTATTTGCAGCACGAGTTGGAGGCGAGCTTCCTCTACGAAGATACGCCCGACCAAAGCAAGGCCACGCAAGAGGTGAAGGCCGATATGGAGCGTGCTCGCCCCATGGATCGCTTGGTTTGCGGCGATGTGGGCTTCGGAAAAACCGAGGTGGCCGTGCGTGCCGCCTTTAAAGCGGCTTGCGATGGCAAGCAGGTGGCTGTGCTGGTGCCAACGACGGTGCTGGCCTATCAGCATTTCCAAACTTTTAGCCATCGGTTGAAGCCTATGCCAGTGCGCGTCGATTATCTCTCACGTGCGCGCTCGGCCAAACAAACCCATGCCGTGCTGGCCGATTTAGCCGACGGCAAAAATAGATATTCTCATCGGCACACAAGCTCATCGGCAAGCAAGTGAAGTGGCACGACTTGGGTTTACTCATCATCGACGAAGAACAAAAGTTTGGTGTTTCCACCAAAGAGAAATTGCGGAAACTCAAAACCAACGTCGACACGCTCACCATGTCGGCCACGCCCATACCGCGCACATTGCAGTTCTCGCTGATGGGAGCGCGCGACATGAGCATTATCCGCACGCCGCCGCCCAACCGTTATCCCATCCACACAGAGCTTTCTACCTTTGGGCATGAGGTGATTGCCGACGCCATCAATTTCGAAATGAGCCGCAATGGCCAGGTTTATTTTGTGCACGATCGCATCAACGGCTTGCAAGAGATAGCCAACCTCATCAGGAAATATGTGCCCGACTGCCGCATTGCCATCGGTCACGGGCAGATGAAGCCCGATGAGTTAGAAGAAATCATCATGGGCTTCATGAACTACGATTACGACGTGCTCCTTTCGACCACCATCGTTGAAAACGGCATCGACATCAGCAATGCCAACACCATTATCATTAATGATGCACATCGGTTTGGCTTGAGCGACCTTCACCAGATGCGCGGACGCGTAGGGCGCAGCAACAAAAAGGCGTTCTGCTATCTGTTGGCGCCCCCAAAGAGTGTGCTCACGTCCGAGGCACGCCGCCGATTGGAGGCTTTGGAGAACTTTTTCCGAGCTGGGGAGTGGCTTTCATTTGGCCATGCAAGACTTGGATATCCGCGGCGCAGGCAATTTGCTGGGTGCCGAGCAAAGCGGTTTTATGGAGGATTTGGGCTACGAAACCTATCAGAAAATTCTCTCGCAGGCCGTTACAGAACTCAAAAATGAGGAGTTTGGCGAGATCTATCGCAACCAAATGGCCGAAGGTGCAGCCGTCAGCGGTGAAGAGTTTGTGGACGATTGTGCCATAGAGAGCGATCTCGAGATGTATTTCCCCGACAACTATGTGCCCGGTAGCAGCGAGCGCATGTTGCTCTATCGCGAATTAGACAACATCGAAACCGACGACGATCTCCATGCTTACCGTCAACGGCTTGTCGACCGTTTTGGTCCTGTGCCCCATGAGGGTGAGGAACTGATGCAGGTAGTTTTGCTGCGCCGCTTAGGCAAACTGTTAGGCTGTGAGAAAATCATCTTGCGACAGGGGCTGATGACGTTGCAGTTTGTTTCCAATCCCAACAGCGCCTACTACCAAAGCAAGGCTTTTGAGGGTGTCATTTATTACGTGGGCAACCATGCCTGCCAATGCGAATTCAAGCAAATGGGCAACCGCCGTCTGCTCAAAGTGTCGGCCATAGCAACGGTTGAAGCGGCTGTCGAAGTGTTGCGCCAGCTGCAAGCAACATCGGCTGCAATCAATCCTTGATTATCATCATCACCCAACCTCTTGGGCGAGTTGTCTTTCTCAAAAACGGTTGTTCGTGCCTCCCCGAACATTTGTTTTTCTCAAAAAAATGGTTGTTCGTTTCTCCCCGAACGTTTGTTTTTTTCTCAAAAAGTGGTAGCTCGTGCCTCCCCGAACGTTTGTTTTTTTCTCAAAAAAACGGTTGTTCGTGCCTCCCCGAACGTTTGTTTTTCTCAAAAACGGTTGTTCGTGCCTCCCCGAACGCTTGTTTTTTTCTCAAAAACCGGTTGTTCCGCACCTGGTGAACGCTTATTTTTTTCTCAGAACTGGTTGTTCCGCACCTGCTGAACACTTGTTTTCCTCAAAAATGGTTGTTCCGCACTTGCTGAACACTTGTTTTTTTCTCAAAAATGGTTGTTCCGCACCTGCTGAACGCTTGTTTTTCCTCAAAAATGGTTGTTCCGCACCTGCTGAACGCTTGTTTTTTTCTCAAAAACGGTTGTTCCAACCCCTTGGAACGTCCGTTCGGGCTGCAGTGAAAACCGAGAGAGCATGTCCCAACGGGCATGCTCTCTCGGTATCTGTTATCAAAAATGTGTGCTGTTGTTTATTCGTTAACGAGCTTCATCCCTTCTTCTACGGCTTGCATGTTGAGGGGGATGAGGCCGTGATGGCGTTCGGGGAGCGTCTTATAGAGCGCTTTTTGCAGCCCGTCGGTGCTCACAATGGGGCACACTTTGAGCAATGCACCGAGCACAATCATGTTAAACACTTTGGCATTCTTCATTTCTGCCGCTTTGTCCATCGCGTCAACACGATAAATGTGTATGTCGTCGCGTTGGGGCGGGTTGACAATTCAAAGCCATCGTAAATGAGTATGCCACCGGGTTTGAGCTTGGGCATGAACTTGTCTAACGAGGGTTGGTTGAGCACAATGGCTACATCATATTTACTGAGGATGGGCGAGGAGATGCGCTCGTCGCTCACAATGACGGTGACATTGGCTGTTCCGCCGCGCTGTTCTGGGCCGTAAGCAGGCATCCAGGTCACTTCTTTATTTTCGAGCAGACCCGAATAGGCTAAGATTTTGCCCATGGAGAGCACGCCCCTGTCCGCCAAAGCCTGCGATGATAATTTCTGTTTTCATAAACCAAGTTGTTGTTAACCTTGCGTAGTATCCTTGAGATCGCCCTTGGGATACTTCTTAAACATGTTTTCTTGCATCCATTTGTTGGCATCTACGGGCGACATTTTTCCAACCGCTGTTGCAGGTGGATACAATCTCAACCAGGCTCGAACCTAAGCCTTTCATCGATGCTTCAAACGCTTTTCGAATGGCTTTCTTGGCCTTTTGAATGGCTCCCACCGTTTCGACGCTTTGGCGCGTCACGTAGCAAGTGCCTTCTAATCGTGAAGCTAAATCGGTGAGGTTGAGTGGATAGCCATGCAAATCGGGCTCGCGTCCATAGGGGCATGTTGCGGTCTTTTGACCTAACAGTGTTGTCGGAGCCATCTGCCCACCCGTCATACCATAAAATGGCATTATTGATAAAGATGATGGTGATGTGTTCGCCGCGGTTGAGGGCATGAATAGCTTCTGCCGTGCCGATGCAGGCCAAGTCGCCATCGCCTTGATAGGTGAACACCAGCTGATCGGGCCACAAACGTTTCACACCTGTTGCCAAAGCCGGTGCGCGACCATGAGGCGCTTCTTGCCAATCAATGTCGATATAGCGGTAGGCAAAGACGGCACAGCCCACGGGACTGATGCCCACAGCCTTGTCTTCCATGCCCATCTCGGCAATCACCTCGGCTACTAATTTGTGTACCACGCCATGCGAACAGCCTGCACAATAGTGCATAGCCGTGTCGTTCATGAGGGCCGGCTTCTCGTAAACCAAGTTCTCGGGTGAAATAATATCGTTATTCATTGCTCATCAGTTTTGTTTGAATTGCGTGTACAATCTCTTCGGGGTCGGGCACAATTCCTCCCAATCGACCGAAGTGTTCCACAGGAACGCTATTTCCCAAGGCAATCTTTACGTCTTGAATCATCTGTCCGGCATTGATTTCGGCAACTAAAATACCACGTTTTTCCCTTTGCTGCCTTTTTGCAGTTCTTTCTCGGGGAATGGCCAAAGCGTAATCGGACGGAACAGGCCTACTTTAATACCTTGCTTGCGTGCCGTCTCCATACTCTTCTCGGCGATACGCGAAGCACTGCCGAAGGCCACGATGATGTAGTCTGCATCATCGCAGTTTGTCATCTCGCAGCGTGTCTCCGTGTCGCGAATTTGCTGGTATTTGGCTTGCAAATGCAAATTCTTTTGCTCCATCACCTCGGGCATCAGTTCCAGCGATGTGATGATGTTGGGTTGGCGATCGCGTGTTCTTCCCGTTGAAGCCCAGGGACATTCTTTCAAGATTTCTTCCTCGGTGCGGCGAGGTTTCATCGGCGGTAGCACCACCTTCTCCATCATCTGACCAATCACACCATCGCTCAAAAATCATTGCAGGATTGCGGTATTTGAACGCTAAGGTAAAGGCCAAATCAACGAAGTCGGCCATCTCTTGCACCGATGCAGGAGCCAAAACAATGACGTTGTAGTCGCCATTTCCACCGCCACGCGTAGCCTGGTTATAGTCGCTCTGGCTGGGTTGGATGGTTCCTAAGCCCGGACCTCCGCGCTGCACATTGACAATCACGCCAGGGAGTTCGGCTCCGGCCATGTAAGAAATGCCTTCTTGCATGAGCGCAACACCTGGACTTGAACTCGATGTGAGCACACGTTTGCCGGCTCCGGCACCGCCATAAAGCATGTTAATCGATGCTACTTCGCTCTCAGCTTGCAGCACCACCATACCCGTTGTCTCCCAAGGCTTAAGCAAAGCCAAGGTTTCGATAATCTCACTCTGTGGGGTTATGGGATAACCAAAATAGCCATCGGTGCTGCAACGGATAGCCGCGTGGGCAATGGCTTCGTTCCCTTTCATTAATTTTACTTCTTGATCTTCCATAGATTTTTCTCCTTTCAATCAATTTTCTTTCGATAAACCGTAATGCATCCGTCGGGGCAAACGACGCCGCAAGCCGCACAACCGATGCAATCATCGGGGCGGATGGCTTCTACATACGGATAGCCATGAACATTGACTTTCTTTCCTGCCAGTTCAATTACAGACTTGGGGCAGGCCACAACGCACAGCGAGCAGCCTTTACACCGATCTGTATTGACAACAATGGCACCAACAATTTTTCCCATAATGTGTTCTATACTATGTGTTGTTAACGTGGATGGCGAGCTTCAAGGATTATAAATGTCTTTGCAATAAAAAGCATAAATGTCACGTAACATCTTGTATGCCTCCGCTGCCGGACTCTCGGGGTCAAGTGCCATGGCTTCTAAATAAGCTTCCATGGCTTGCTTGTAGTTTCCCTCTCGGCGAAGTTGGTTGCCTCGCTCATAAAATTCTTCGGCTGTCATCTTTACCTAATGTCTTTGTTGGTGACAAAAGTACAAGTAGAGAAGATGTATAGAAGAATGTACAGACCGATTTTAAACTATATTAAAGTTGTTTTGCTAAAAAGTGCGCACACACTACTTTGAGTGTGCAAAAAAGGAACTAAAGTTATCCCAATCACCACTAAAGGATTTGATTTTGTCATAAAGCAGGTGGGCACCTTGCTCAAGAAGTGCCGCGTTGGGCAATGGTCCGCTATTGATAGCCACAGTAAAAATGTGTGCATTTCGATCCAGCTTTCACGCCCAAAGGGGCATTCTCCACCACGATACCTTCAAAAGGTTTCAAGTCTCCGGCCTTCTCAAGACCTTTTAAATAGGGGTCGGCAAAGGGCTTGCCACGCGTAACGTCATAGGCTGTGGTGATGTGTTCCTCGTCTAAAAAATGACTGAAGTCGTGCAATAAGCGCTGAATAAGTGAGCGCTGTCCGCTTCCCGTTACGACATTTACGGATAGACCAGCTTGCCTAATTTTCTCCATCAAGGGGATGACACCTTCAAAGATGGGAGCTTCGGGCATTTCGTGAAAGATGCGACTCTTTTCGTCATACATACGTTGTGCCTCTTCTAAGGTGATGTTACGCCCTTGCTGTTCTTGCACAAATTGTCGAATGGTATCCACCCCTCGTGCGCCTTCTGTGGCATAAGCGTCGGCCGTTGTGAAATGAATGCCAAACTTTTTCATGCTTTCTTGCCATGCGATAGCATGATTGGGCATGCTGTCATAGAGCACACCATCCATATCGAAAAGCACGGCTTTAGGACTGAAAGTCCCAAAGCCGTTGCTCGAAAGATATTGTTTTATTTGCGTCTCAATCATGCTAAGCGCTCACGAATAGCTTTGCTCTCGGCCTCATAGCCGGGTTTGTTGAGCAGCGCAAACATATTCTTTTATAGGCTTCCCACACCGGGTTGGTTGAAAGGATTAACTCCGAGCAGGTTGCCACTGATGCCACAAGCTATCTCAAAGAAATAAATCAGCTGCCCGATATAGAAGGCATTGAGTTGTGGAATGCTTACCTTGATGTTGGGAACGCCGCCATCGACATGAGCCAACTGGGTGCCCAATTCGGCCATCTTGTTCACATCGTCCACGCGTTTGCCTTCGAGGAAGTTCAATCCATCGAGATTTTCATCATCGTGAGGGAACAACAATGTCTTTTCGGGGCGCTCAATGCTAATCACCGTTTCGAAAATCGAGCGCTCACCTTCTTGAATCCATTGTCCCATGGAGTGCAAATCGGTTGTGAAATCACATGCTGCGGGGAAAATGCCCTTGCCATCTTTGCCTTCACTCTCGCCATAGAGCTGTTTCCACCACTCGGCAAAGAAATGAAGTTTGGGCTGGAAGTTCACCACAATCTCAATCTTCTTGCCAGCTTCTTCGTAGAGTGCATTGCGCACAGCGGCATATTGTGCAGCAGGATTTTCGGCAAACGGAACATCGGCTGCGCAAGCCTTTTCCATCGCCAGTGCGCCCTTTACCAATTCTTTCACGTCGAAACCTGCGCAGGCAATGGGCAACAAGCCCACCGGTGTCAGCACCGAGAAGCGACCACCCACGTTGTCGGGAATAACAAAACTCTTGTAGCCTTCTTTGTCGGCGCAAATGCGTGCAGCACCTTTCTTGGCATCTGTTACCGCCACAATCACATCTTTGGCTTCAGCTTTACCACGTTGTGCTTCGCATTGTTTCTTCAACAAGCGGAACGTGAGCGCCGTTTCGGTGGTAGTTCCTGATTTGCTGATGTTGATGACACCAAACTTCTTGTCCTTCAGATATTCGGTGAGTTCAAACAGATAGTCCTCGCCAATGTTGTTGCCTGCAAAAGAGGATGGTTGGATTTTTTCCCATCATTCACCAACCAAGCGAAGCTGTTGCCAAGTGCTTCGATTACTGCACGCGCGCCCAAATAAGAGCCGCCGATGCCAGCAATGACTATCACCTCACATTTGCTACGCAACGTGTTGGCAACAGTTTGGATGTCGTTTAAGAAAGCATCGGTGATGCTTGATGGCAAATGCAGCCATCCTAAAAAGTCGTTACCCGGGCAAGTGCCGTTTTCAAGCGATGCTTGCGCAGCCTTAACTTTACTTTCATACGCAGCCACAGCGTTTGCTTTCAAGAACTGTTCTGCTTTTTGTAATGTCTAAGCTAATATTCTTCATTGTTTTTAATGCTTGCGACTTCAATAGGTGAAGTCATGTGTTATCTAAATTTCTTTGTGAGTGTTTGAATTTCGGTCTTCACTTCAGCTCGTTCATAGAGGATGCGATAGACGGTTTCGAGAATCGGCATATCTATTTGTAGCGTTTTATTGATTTCGTGCATACATTTCGTGCCGTAATAGCCTTCGGCAATCATTTCCATCTCAATTTGGGCACTTTTCACCGAATAGCCTCGACCAATCATTTTTGCCAAAGGTGCGGTTACGGCTGAATTTGCTATAGGCTGTCACGAGCAAATCGCCCAAATAGGCACTGTCGTCAATACACCGCGGCGTGGCATTTACCGCTTCGAGGAAACGTTTCATTTCTTGTATGGCGTTGGAAAGGAACACCGCTTGAAAGTTGTCGCCATATTTTAGGCCGTTACAAATACCAGCGGCGATAGCATAAACATTCTTCAGCACGGCAGCATATTCAATGCCAACGATGTCGGTAGAGCATTGTGTTTTGATGAAAGCATTGTGTAGTAGTTTGGCCACAGCTTGTGCCTTTTTCTTGTCGGTGCAACCTATAGTGAGATAGGACAATCGTTCCAAGGCCACTTCTTCGGCATGTGAAGGGCCGCCAATACACGCAATATTGTCGTAAGGCACCCTGCCACACCTGATGAAAAATACTCCGAAACAATCATGTTTTTCATCGGGCACAATCCCCTTTGATGGCCGTCACGATGAGTTTATCGCGCAGAGGCACCGTCAACTTCTGAAGATGCTGTTTCAAATAGGGTGATGGCGTGACGAAGATAAGCGTGTCATATTGCGCCACAATGTCATCAAGATTGCTCGAGAAAGTAATCTCCTTTACATTGAAATGTGCGGTAGTTAGGTAGTCGGGATTGTGCCCCTAAACGCTTAAAAGCCCTCAATGCGCTCGTCATGACGCATATACCAACCGATGTGATGTGTGTGGTGCATCACCAACTTGGCAATGGCTGTGGCCCACGAACCGCTACCAATGATTGCTATGTTTCCGCAGCTATCCATTTGCGCCGTCAATCCACTTCTGAATATCTTCTAATGCAGGCTTGTCGTAACCTAATTTATATTTCTTGTCGATCTCCAGCAATTTTTTTGTTGCAGGCCTTGCGCTTTTTCGTCCTTCAAATCGCTGATGAGGTTGAAACCTGCTTTGCGCAACACGTAGACCCAATCTTCGGCTACGCCCAAGGCCGCCCATTCCTTCACGCTGCTTTGCGGCAGTTTGGCTTCGGGTTTCATTTGCGGGAAGAGCAACACTTCTTGGATAAACTCCTTGCCTGTCATGAGCATGCAAAGACGATCAATGCCGATGCCGATGCCCGATGTGGGGGGCATGCCATATTGCAAGGCGCGCAAAAAGTCCTGATCGATAATCATAGCCTCGTCGTCGCCTTTGTCGGCCAATTTCATTTGCTCTTTAAAGCGTTCCTCTTGATCGATGGGGTCGTTGAGCTCGGAGTAGGCATTGGCCAGCTCCCTTGCCGTTCACCATGAGTTCGAAACGCTCGGTGAGGCCGGGTTTCGAGCGGTGCATCTTTGTGAGTGGGCTCATCTCCACGGGATAATCGGTGATGAAGGTGGGTTGGATGAAAGTGCCTTCGCAGAACTCACCAAAGATTTCGTCGATGAGCTTGCCTTTGCCAAACGAGGCGTCGATGCCTTCTAATTTCAGTTCGTCAACGGCAATATGGCGTATTTCGTCTTCGGTTTTATCCGACAAATCAAAGCCTGTTTTCTCCTTGATGGCCTCGAGAATAGGCAAACGCCGGAAGGGCGCTTTAAACGAAATGACGTTTTCGCCGTTCTTCACCTCGGTTGCGCCGTTGTTCACCGCGCGGCAAATGGTTTCTAACAGTTGCTCGGTGAAGCGCATCATCCAGTTGTAATCCTTATACTGCACGTAGAGTTCCATACAGGTGAACTCGGGATTATGGAACTTGTCCATGCCCTCGTTGCGGAAGTTTTTGCCAATTTCATACACGCCCTCGAAGCCACCCACAATCAGTCGCTTCAAATAGAGCTCGGTGGCAATGCGCATATACATGTCAACGTTGAGGGCATTGAAATGCGTGATGAAGGGGCGGGCGCTGGCACCGCCAGCAATGCTTTGCAAGGTGGGCGTCTCCACCTCGGTGTAACCATGCTCATCGAAGAAGTTGCGCATGGTTTTGAGCACGGTGGCACGCTTGAGGAACGTGTCCTTCACACCCTCGTTGACCACCAAATCAACGTAGCGTTGACGGGCGCGCAGCTCGGGATCGTCGAACTTATCGTAGGCCACACCATCCTTATATTTCACGATGGGCAGCGGTTTGAGACTTTTGCTCAGCAGGGTTAGCTCTTGGGCGTGCACGCTCACTTCGCCTGTCTGCGTGCGGAAGACAAACCCTTTCACGCCCACGAAATCGCCAATGTCTAAGAGTTTTTTAAACACCTTATTATATAGATCCTTGTCGTCGCCCGGGCAGATGTCGTCGCGCGAGATGTAGACCTGAATGCGGCCGCGGCTGTCTTGCAACTCCATGAAGCTGGCTTTTTCCCATGATGCGGCGACTCATCATGCGCCCGGCAATCACCACTTCGCGTTTTTCTTCGTCGGCATCGAATGCTTTTTTTGATGTCAACCGAAAAAAAGCATTGGTGGGAAACTCGGCTGCTGGATAGGGATTGATGCCCATTTCCTTGAGCTCTTGAAGACATTGTCTGCGAACAATTTCCTGTTCGCTTAACTCTAAAATATTCATTGTTATTTCGTTGCTGTTTTTTATTTTCTGCATGCAAAAATACGAAAAAAAACTGAGTAACGGAGCCTTTTCCATGCCAGTCTTTGCTTTTCGGAAGTTTTTTTCGATGTGGTAAATGCCTCAAGATAGGTTAGCCGAAACCTGCATCCTATTTGCGGAACTTCCGCAAATAATGCACAAAAATTGAATAATGCTTGCGGAAGTTCTGCAAATAATGTGCAAAATGGAGTGATATTTGCGGAAGTTCCGCAAAAGATGAACTGAAATGAATGGCGTTTGCGGAAATTCCGCAAATAACGTGCAAAAGTGATTAATGTTTGCGGAAGTTCCGCAAAAGACGAACAAAAATGAATGGCGCTTGCGGGAATTCCGCAAACTATGCACAAAAAGAATGATACTTGCGGAAGTTCCGCAAATAATGTGCAACGGTCGGAGAACGTGTTTCTTCATGATAACAAGACGGCACGCAATGATTTTTATTGCGTGCCGCCTTGTTGCTGATTTGTCCGAAGGGGCGGGGGATTGTGCCGCTTTGCTTTTTCTTGCTCGTGGCGTTTGGGATGGGGCTCGAAAAGCTATTCTTTTGGTTTCTCTTGTATTGGGGTTATCTCATGCGTCACATAGCGTTGCCAATAAACCATGACGAGCGTGGTGAGCGGCAATGCTACGATGAGCCCAATGAAACCAAGCAGGGCGCCCCACACCGAGAGCGACAACAACAGAATGGCGGGATTGAGTCCCATGGCTTTGCCCATGATTTTTGGGGTTACAATCATGTCGGTAATCACCTGAACGACGGCGAAAACGAGTAGCGCCAAGCCGAAAACCACCCAGAAGCTTTTGGCCCGTATTGGCGGCCTTGAGCATAGCTAAGAAGGCTGTGGGGACGAGGGCGAAGGTGTGCAAATAAGGCACCAAGTCGAGGATGCCGATTAAGATGCCTAAGCCGATGGCCATGGGAAAGCCGATGATGGTGAAGCCGATGCAGAACATAATGCCCATGCACAGCGCCACGAGCCCTTGGCCGCGAATGTAACTGTTGAGTGCCGTTTTGGCGTCTTGTGACAGCTCGTGCCAAAAGGGACGATATTTCTTAGGAAAGATTTTAATCCAGTTGGCTGTGAGATATTCGTAGTCCAAGAGGATGAAAAACGTGTAGAGCAGCGTGATGAGCGATGCTACGATGCTGAGCAGGATGCTGGCCGTTTGGCTCACCAACGTGAAAACCTTGGGCATAGCGGTGTGGAGGGCGTCGCTGAAGTTCTTGCTATGCAGAAATTCGGTGATTTGTTTTTGGTTACGTTCAATCCAGTTCGAGATATATTTTGTGAGGTCGTTGGTGTGGGTTGTTTGGTGCAACCATTGCGAGAGAATGTCCTGCACCTTGTTGGATTGCTCAATCATGGGCGGAATGATGAAATAGAGCATGCCGCCGATGACAACCACGACCATAAGGAAGGCCACGATGATGCTCAGCGCCCGTATGCGCAGATGGAGCTTGTCTTCGATGAATTTCACAATCGGGTAGAGCAAATAGGCCAACAGCCATGCGATGAAGAATGGCAGCAACACGCTGCTCAGATAGTTGAGTAGTAGCAGAACTACAATGACAATGGCGGCAAGGCCAGCCCAACGAATAAATCGGTCGAATGTAATCTCTTTCATCTTGAATGCTTTTTATTTTTCTTCTCGAATGGCCTTCTGGAAGCAATTTCGGCAAAGTGGCTCGTATTCTGTTTGCTCGCCCAGCATCACGCGGTGGGCATTGGCCACCAAACGATGGCTCACATAGGCCAGCGCGCCACATTTTACGCAGATGGCGTGCACTTTTGTTACTTCATCGGCCACAGCGCAAAGTGCTGGTATTGGGAGCCAAAGGGCACTCCTTGGTAATCCATGTCTAAGCCTGCTACAATCACCCGCACACCGCGGTTGGCCAGCGCATTGCACACGTCGACCAAGCCATCGTCGAAGAATTGTGCCTCGTCGATACCCACTACGTCGATGTCGGCCGTGAGCAACATCAATGCCCCCGATGCGTCAATCGGTGTGGAATGAATGCTGTTCTGATCGTGACTCACCACGTCATCCTCAGAATAGCGTATGTCTATGGTTGGTTTGAAAATCTCAACCCGTTGTTTAGCAAACTTGGCACGCTTCATGCGGCGGATGAGTTCTTCGGTCTTTCCCGAGAACATCGAACCGCAAATCACTTCTATTCGTCCGCGACGACAGGTTTTCCCCGATTGAATTTTCCATCATAATGTGTGCAAAGTTAAGAAAAACGAAAACCCATCGGCTTGCATCTAAAAAGAAAAGCCGCCGCCATTGCCATGCGCGCAATTCTTTTATTTTTAAAACATATCTTTTCAGTTGTATTGTTAGATTTTTAAAAATTGCAAAGAAACGCAGGCTTCTGTTGGGCGTCATGCAGATTTATTATATATTTGCGACACGATATGGGAACATTATATATTATACCCACGCCTGTTGGCAACATGGAAGATATGACGTTTCGAGCCATTCGCTTGTTGAAAGAAGCCGATTTGGTTTTGGCAGAAGACACTCGCACATCGAGTGTCTTGCTAAAGCATTATGACATAAAAAATCGGTTGATGGCACACCATAAATTCAATGAGCATGGCACGGCTTCTCCTATCGTAGAGCGTTTGAAGGCAGGTGAGACCATTGCTTTGGTGAGCGATGCTGGCACACCGGGCGTCAGTGACCCTGGATTTCTGTTGGCGCGTGAGGCTGTTAAGGCAGGCATTGAAGTGCAAACCTTGCCTGGTGCCACAGCCTGCATTCCAGCTTTGGTTTCGTCGGGCTTGCCTTGCGACCGTTTTTGTTTTGAAGGTTTCTTGCCGCAGAAGAAAGGTCGCCAAACTATTTTTGCAAAGTTTGCAAAATGAACCACGCACGATGGTATTTTTATGAATCACCTTATCGGCTTGTGAAAAACGCTCAAACAATTTGCCGAAGTCTTTGGCGAAGACCGCCAAGTGAGTGTGGCACGCGAAATCTCTAAGTTCCATGAGGAGCATGTGCGTGGCACTTTGGCTGAAGTTATTGCTCATTTTGAGGAAGCTTCGCCACGTGGAGAAATTGTTATCACATTAGCTGGATGTAATGTAAAGAAAACTAAAGATAAACAATTAAAAATTAGAGGAGTAAAAGTTATGAAAAATGCTATTCTTATCGGTCAGTGTTTTGTTGCTGACCCTTGCAAGTTGCAAGCAAAAACAAGAGTGAAAAATGCCGCCAGTAATGCACACGAAAAATGATTCCTTAGAGCAGATTTTGTCGCAGAAGGATTCTGAAATCAACGACATGATGGCTTTGATGAATGAGGTGCAGGAGGGATTTCGGCAGATTAACGAAGCCGAGAATCGTGTCACCATTGCGAAAGATGGTGAGGGAGCAGACAAGAAACAAATGTTGCGTGACAATGTAAAATTCATTGCAGCAACGATGCAAAAAGAATCGTGAGCTCATTGCAAAGTTGCGTCAACAGCTTTCATCGAGTTCGTTAAAAAGGAACACAACTCAAGGCCACCATTGACAATTTGGTGAAACAATTGGATGAGAAAGATCAGCAGTTGCAGCAGTTGCGTGCCGATTTAGATGCCAAAGACATTCACATTGGGGAATTGGACGAAACCATTAGCAATCTCAATACGAATGTGAGCCACCCTCACTACGGAGAGTAAACAGAAGACCGAGACCATCAATGCACAGGACAAACAGCTCAATACGGCCTGGTATGTGTTTTGGAACAAAAAGCGAACTTAAGGAGCAACGCATCATCGCTGATGGGAAAGTATTGCAAGGCAACTTCAATAAGAACTATTTCACGAAGATTGATATTCGTGTAGATAAGGTTATCAAACTTTATTCAAAATCGGCTAAATTGCTTACCTTGCACCCTGCAAGCAGCTACACTTTGGCGCGCGATGCCAACAAGCAATTTGTGTTGACGATTACCAATCCTGAGATTTTCTGGAGCACAAGCAAATATTTGGTTATTCAAGTAAAATAGTCGGGATATTACTCGTCATTGTCCTTAGCCCATTTTTAGGTTAATGCAGTGCGAGCTAAATGCCAAAGATGTTCAAAATAAAACCCGTTGGATAGTAAAGTGCTATCCAATGGGGTTTTATTTTATGCTTCTTACCTGCAGTCGCTATGTTCATTTGAGCGTGCAAGTAGTATGCATCCGTTTCATGCCCCGAACGAGTTTGATGGCTTATGCTGTTACGAAACGTAGACGAAGGCTGTTGAGCACCACACTCACACTCGAGAAGGCCATGAGCGCGCTGGCCCAAAGGGGCGTGATTTGCCAGTCGATGCCGAACGCATAGAGCACACCGGCAGCCAACGGAATGCAAACGAGGTTGTAGATGAAAGCCCAGAAAAGGTTTTGCGCAATCATCCGCACCGTGCGCTGGCTCAGGTCGAAGGCGCGGGGAATGTTGCGCAGGTCATCGCCCATGAGCGTCACTTGTGCCACATCCATCGCCACATCGGTGCCTCGCCCAATGGCCATGCTCACGTCGGCCAAGGCCAGCGCCTGCGTGTCGTTGATGCCGTCACCAATCATGGCTACGGTGTGGCCTTCGCGTTGCAACTGGCGCACAAGGTTCTCTTTGTCTTGCGGCAGCACCTTGCTTTGATAATGCTCAATGCCCGCTTTGTTGGCCCAATAGTGGGCTGCCTCCTCTTTGTCGCCACTCATCATGTAGACGGCAATGCCACGTTCCTGCAAGGCTTTCATGGCTTCGGCTGCATGGGGCTTCAAAGTTTCGCGCGCTTCTAAATCAAGGTTGTCGGCTTTGGTGAAGTCGATGGTCTGATTGGGCAAGGTGAGCGTGCCCGTCTTGTCAATCACGATGGCATCAACCTTGCGCATGCGCTCCAAGGCGGTGGCATCTTTGATGAGCACTTGCAATTCGGCAGCCTTACCGATGCCCACCATCAGCGCCGTCGGTGTGGCCAATCCCATGGCACACGGACAGGCAATGACCAGCACAGCGATGGCCGAAAGGATGGCTTGTGGCAGATGATCCACGCCACCCGCAACGAGCCAGATGACGAAGGTGAGCAAGGCGATGGCCGTAACAACGGGCACAAACACGAGCGCCACCTTGTCAACGACGCGCTGCACAGGCGCTTTGCTGCTTTGGGCGGCTTGCACCATGCGGATGATTTGTGCCAAAGCGGTGTCTTCGCCAATCTGTTGTGCCTTCAACCGCAGCTTGCCTTGACTGGGGATGGTGCCTGCCAACACCCGACTCCCCATGCGCTTTTCGGCAGGGAGTAGGCTCGCCCGCGATCATGCTCTCGTCGACATAGGCCGCATCGGCGGTCATAAAACTCTCGGCTTGCGTCACAATGCCGTCGACAGGTATCTTCTCGCCCGCGCGCACCTCTAACACATCGCCCTTTGCAATGGTGGCAATGGGCACTTCGTCCACGTGGTCGCCATCCACCAAACGTGCCGTTTTGGGTTGCATTCCCATGAGGCGGCGAATGGAAGCAGCAGTGGCATCCTTGGCACGTTCCTCTAATAGGCGACCCGTGAGCACAAAGGTGATAATCATCACGCTGGCATCGAAATAGGTGTGCCATGCGATTCCACGACTACCCCACAGCGCATCGCCCCAGAAAGTGTTGATGCAGCTAAACACGAAGCTGATGCCGGTGGACAGCGCAACGAGCGTATCCATGTTGGCCGTGAGATGGCGCAGCTGCCTAACGGCGTTGATAAAGAATTCGCGTCCGCAATACATGAAATTGGCCAATGCCAGCAACAAGGCCACTTGGTTGGCCATATCGCGGCTGCCAAGCGGCAACCAATGCATGGAAATCGCCATGACCGAGAGAGCAAAGAGCCACGAAAGCAGCGTGCGCCGACGCAGCAACGTGTAGGCGCGCTGCTCGATTTCGGCCACACTGCGGTCGGCCTCGATTACCAAGTCGTAGCCGATGTCGTTCACGGCCTGCTTCATTTTCTCCAACGAAATGGTGGTGGGGTCATAGTCGATGAGCGCCGAACGTCCCGGCAACGACACCGAAGCCGAGCTGATGCCAGCCAAGGCGTTGAGCTTTTTCTCAACGTTGGCCGAGCAAGCCGAGCAGGCCATGCCCACCACAGGGATAGTTTTCTTCATGTGCGTTTACTCTAAAATCAGTTCATAATGTCCTGCCTCGTCAACGGCCTTCTTGATGGCTTCGGCCGAAACCTTTGCAGCATCGAAATCAACGGCCACGTTGGCGGCATCCAAATGGGCCTCAGCCTTTTTTCTACACCTGGCAAAGCTTTGGATAGCTTCTTCCACATGTGCTTTGCAATGACTGCACTTCATTCCTTCAACTTTAAATGTTTTTGTTGTCATAATCAATTCTCCTTTGTTTTTTAATTTATCGTAGGCAAAGGTAGTGTGTTTTTGGGTAAGGCGCATTACAGAATTGTGGATAGTTGTTACAACATTCTGTCGCTGCGACACAGGCTTTTTTTCCAAATATTTCTTAATAGCATGGAGATTGCCGCAGAATTTGTGGTATATTTGCAAGCAAACTCATGCAAAAAAACAAAGAATTATGACAGGAATTATTATTCTCATTGTCGTGGTGCTGTTGGCACTGTGGCTCATTTCTATTTACAATCGTTTGGTGAAGTTGCGGAATAACCGCGAGAATGCATTTGCTAACATCGACGTGCAGTTGAAGCAACGCCACGACCTTGTGCCGCAGTTGGTCGCAACAGTGAAGGGCTATGCCACACACGAGCGCGAATTGTTGGAGAAAGTGACGGAAGCACGCGCACAAGCTTCATGGGCGCAACGACGATGGATGACAAGATTGCGGCCGAGAATTCGCTCACTGCAGCCTTATCGGGTTTAAAAGTTTCGTTGGAGGCTTTATCCTGATTTGAAGGCCAACCAAAACTTTTTGCAATTACAAAACGAGCTGGCCGACATCGAGAATAAGTTGGTTGCATGTGTCGCTTCTTCAATTCGGCTACGCGCGAATTGAACAATGCTGTGCAAACCTTCCCATCGAACCTCATTGCGGGCATGTTTGGTTTTTAAAACCGAACCGATGTTTGAAATACCCACCGAGCAGCGCGCCGAATTGGACAAAGCACCCGAAGTAAAGTTCTGAGCCGATGGAATATGTAGGCATGCAAACGCAAATCAGCCGCAACAACCGCCCTGACGTGGCTGTTGCTGGCGATGTTTCCGCTTATCATTCTGGCTGTGGTATGGGCATTCTTGGCGGCGCTCCATTATTTTGAAGGAGGCTATTACGATGTCAACGGCGAATGGACGAGCACGCTCGACGTGGCCACGGTGAATGCCTATTTCGTGCAAGTGTTGCCGTGGGTAGTGGGCATCGTGGGTGTGTGGTTTGTCATAGCCTACTACAGCAACGTTTCGATGATTCAGCATGCCACAGGCGCGCGCCCCATTAGTCGGCAGGAAAATCCACGCTTGTATAACATTGTGGAGAACCTCTGCATGACTTGCAACATGGATATGCCGAAGATTAACGTGGTCGACGACCCACAACTCAACGCATTTGCGAGCGGCATCAATGCAAAAAGCTACACGGTGACGGTGACGACGGGGCTGATGGACTTGCTCGATGACGACGAATTGGCTGGCGTCATCGGCCACGAGCTGACGCACATTCGCAACCACGACACGAAGCTGCTCATCGTGAGCATCGTGTTTGTGGGCATCATTTCAACCGTGATGTCGGTGATGGTGCGCATCATCTATCATACATTTCTCTACGGAGGCCGCAGCAGCAGCCGCGGTAACAGCGGGCGTAGCAACCGTGGTGCAGGCATCATCGTGGTGATGCTCATCGGTTTGGTGCTTTGCGCCATCGCCTATCTCTTCACGCTACTCACGCGCTTTGCCATCTCACGCAAGCGCGAATACATGGCCGACGCGGGCGGTGCTGAGCTGTGTGGCAATCCGTTGGCGTTGGCTTCGGCACTGCGCAAGATTGAACACAACCCGGGTTTAGATGATGTTTCGCGGCCCGACGTGGCGCAGCTGTTCATCATCCAGCCCGACGAGATGAAGCAGGGCATCATGGGTTTCATGAATTCACTCTTCAGCACGCACCCCGATACCGCGAAACGCATTGCCATTTTAGAACAATTTTAATGAAACAAACCATTATGCGATGCCCTTTGCACTGGGCTATGGCGCTGTTGCTCTTCGTCGTGATGGGACGCGAAGCCGCCATGGCGCAGGCGCAATCGCCACGCAAAACAACGCCGCTGGTGGTGATGTTGGGCGACGAGCGCACCTCACAAGCGGGCAACTGGAATAAACTTTTGGGTTGGAAAGGGGTGCAAAACGCAGGCGTGGCCGGCGAGACACTTGCTGAGACGGGCGCACGCCTGAATACCATTTTGCAGCGCAAACCGCAAGCTATTTATGTGATGCTTGGCTGGCAGGAAGTGTGTGCAGGAGCATCGGCCGACGAAATCTTTGCCCAATGCCAAACGCTGATTGACCGCATCTGGGCACACGCCGCCACGACGAAGCTGTATGTGCTGAGCCTGCTGCCCATCAACGAGCGGCTGACTACCGACAAAAACTTGGTCGATAAGAGCGCGGTGGTGGCCGAAGTGAACCAAAAGTTGCGCCACTATTGCCAAACCAACCACATTGCCTACATCAACTTGTTCAAACAATTTGTGTTCCACGGCACCTACACGCTGCAAGATGCGCTCACCACCGACGGCGTGCATCTCACGCCCATGGCCTACAAGCGTTGGGCTTTTTTCCTGAAAAAGTTCACCGCCACAGCCGAGCAATCTTAATCTCTCGGGGAAAACACTTGTTGCATGACATTGGCTGGCGCACGATGATGCGCCAGTTCGTTTTTCATGAAGTCCATATAGGGCGCCGCATGCGCAAAGAACTGCCGATAGCCCGCACAAAGATAATTCAGGCCGGGCTGGCCATAACAATCGGTCAGGAAGCGGTTGCGCGGACACTCCCCATGACAAGCAAACTCAAACCGGCACTCGCGGCACTGTTGTGGCAGCTGCTCGTGCTTCAACCGCGCGAAGGCTTTGCTGCTTCGTGCCATACATCATTTCGCAGAGCGTCTGGTGGTTGAGATTGCCCAACCGATGCTCGGGAAACACGAAATGGTCGCACGAATACACATCGCCGTTATACTCCATCACGCCCGCGTGGCCGCATTCCTTGGCCAACGTGCAGACACCCGGCGCCACACCCACCCAGTTGGCCAAGGTGGCATCGAAAAGCTGAATGAAATAGTCGCCCACATCATGATGCACCCACGCATCGAACAGCTGGCAAAGAAAGCGCCCCCACTGTTGCGGCGTAACCGAGAAATCGGTCAGCGTGCCGCCCATCTGTGTGCCAGCTGCCAGCGTGAGGCCGTCGTCACGCGTCACCATGCGCTCCACCACGGGCGTGAACTGGATGTAGTGGCAGCCGATGGATTTAAAAAAATCGTAGAAAGCCAACGGCTCTTCGGCATTGAGATGGTTGACCACGGCCAGCGCATTCCATTCCACCCCATGCTTGTTGAGCAAAACGAATGCCGCGCATCACCCTGCCCAAACGAGGGTCGCCCGGCGGCCGTGCGCCGATAGGCATCGTGGAAATCCTGCCCGCCATCGATGGACACGCCCACCAGAAAATTGTTTTCTTTGAAAAACTCGCACCATTCATCGGTCAGCAACGTGCCATTGGTTTGAATGGCATTGTCGATTTGCCGCCCCTGCGCATAACGCTTTTGCAGCGCCAACGCCCGCCGATAAAACGAGATGGGGCGCATCAAAGGCCCGCCGCCATGCCAGGTGAAGAGAATTTGCGGCGTGAGTTGCGCCTCGATATACTGCTGGATGAAGCGCTCGAGCAGCGCGTCGCTCATCACGTGGTGCGTGGGCTCGGCATAAAGGCCACTCTTTTCTAGTACAACAATATTGGCAGCGCAGGTTGCAATGCGACCCGGCCGGCTTCACCATGACATACATGGGGCGCGAAAAAGGAGCTATCGTTGGCATCGAAGATGATTTTTTTAGTTGCCCTACAAAGGTACGGCTTTTCGGTCGTCGCCAACACTTTTCGTTGTGGAAAAACGCCGCGTCGGAATTTCCCGACGCCGTATTTTTTTGCTTCGTTTGAGGTTGCGGAGAACCCGACGCCGTGTTTTTGCTTCGTTTGAGGTTGCGGAGAACTCCGATGCTCCGTTTTTAGTTGATTTAGGGCTGCGGAATTTTCCGACGCCGTGTTTTTTTGCTTTGTTTGGGCTTGCGGAGAACCCGATGCGCCATTTTTAAGTTGATTTGAGCTTGCGGAGTTTCCCGACGCCGTGTTTTTTTGCTTCATTTGAGGTTGCGGAGAACTCCGACGCGTCATTTTAGTTGATTTAGGCTTGCGGAGTTTCCCGACGCCCCTGCTTTTTTTGTTTTTTTGTCTCGACTTACGCGTAAGCAGCTCTGCTTTTTGCTTTTTGCCGCGACTTACGCGTAAGCAGCCCTGCTTTTTGCTTTTTCGCCTTGACTTACGCGTAAGCAGCCCTTCTTTTTGATTTTTGCCTTGACTTACGCGTAAGCAGCCTTGCTTTTTTTGTTTTTGCCTCGACTTACGCGTAAGCAGCCCTGCTTTTTGCTTTTTTGCCTTGACTTACGCGTAAGCAGCCCTGTTTTTGTTTTTTCGGCACGACTTACGCGTAAGCAGGCTCATTTTTCATTTTCAGGCCGACTTACGCGTAAGCTACGCCAAACGAGGCGTCATTGCGCCTGCCGTTGGCGCTCGCGTTGCAAAATGCCTTGCAGTTTAAACACCTCTTCGGGATGTTGCAACGCCACATTGTCGCGCTCATAAGGGCTGGCCGTCATGTCGTAGAGTTGCGGTGTGGGCGCGTTGCCCGTTTCAATCTTCGGCCCCCACGTAATCATTTTCGGCCCGTCGTGGGGCTCGATGTAGCGCCAATGGGGCGTGCAAACCGAGAGCACATGCGCGCTCGACTGGCCAAGCACGTAGTTGCGGCCGATGCTGTCGGTGCCCAAGAAGGCGGGCAGATAGTTGCGGCTGTCGGGCGCACTTCCCTTGGGGAGCGTGGCGCCGATGAGCGTTTGCAGCGATGCAAAGAGGTCGATTTGGCTGAGCAAGGCCTTCGATTTCACGCCACGGGGCACACGGGCAGGCCAGCTCACGATGAGCGGCACGGCGGTTCCGCCCTCGAAAGCGCTGTATTTGTTGCCGCGGAACGGACCGGCGGGGCGGTGACCGTGCAACAATTCCTCGGCTTGGTCTTGATAGCCATCGTCGACCACGGGGCCATTGTCGCTCGTGAGAATGATGAGCGTGTTGTCGGTAAGGCCCAACTGGGCGAGGTTTTTTTCATGATTTCGCCCACCGACCAGTCGAATTGCACGATGGCATCGCCGCGCAACCCCATTTGGCTTTTGCCGCGGAAGCGTGCGTGGGGAAAGCGAGGCACGTGGACATCGTTGGTGGCAAAAATATAGGAAGAACGGCTCGTTGCGGTGGCCTTTGATGAAGCTCACGGCGTGGCTGACGATGGAGTCGGCAATGTTTTCGTCCTTCCACAGCGCCTTTCCGCCGCCTTTCATGTAGCCAATGCGGCCGATGCCGTTGACAATCGACATGTCGTGGCCGTGGCTCGAGCGCAAGTTGTAGAGCAGTTCGGGGTGCGTGGCACCGGTGGGCTCGCCGTAGAAATTGCGCTTGTAGCTCACCGATATGGGCTGCTCGGCGTCGTAATTGGCCACGCGCCCGTTCTCGATAAACACGCAAGGCACGTGGTCGGCCGTGGCAGCCATGATGTAATCATAATCAAAGCCAATATCGTGGAGCGCTTGCGGCAGCGGCGCATTCCAGTCTTGTTCGCCCGCCTTGTCGCCCAATCCTAGTGCCATTTGCCGATGGCGGCGGTGGCGTAGCCCTTACTCTTAAACATATCGGCCAGCGTGAACTGGTTGGGCCGAATAATCATGCTCGCATTGCCCGCCGCAATATCGGTGTCGTTGCGTCGCCAAGCATATTCGCCCGTGAGCAACGAGTAGCGCGATGGGGTGCTCGTGGCGGCAATGGCGTGGCCGTTGGTGAACTGGATGCCCGCTTGTGCGAGCCGATTGACATGGGGCGTCTCAACTCCTTTGGCACCATAGCACTGCAAATCGCCGTAGCCCAAATCGTCGGCTAAGATGACAATCACGTTGGGCAGCTTGCGGTTTGTGTCGGCATTGCCCTTCCGCTTCGCCATCGTGAGCAAAGGGAAACTCGCCGCAGAGGTGAGCAAAGCCACCGTGAAAATGTTTTTTTATTCATGGTTTTCCGACGCCTTTGGTTTTTCTTTCAGCACCAATGACGCAACAATGCTAACCGCTATCACCGCGATGATGAAGAAGAGTGAACCCACGGCACTGATTTCAACATACTTGTGGATGAGCAGTTTCACGCCAATAAAAAGTAGCAACAGGCTTACTCCCACTTTCAGATAGCGGAACTTATCGGCCACCGCAGCCAATAAAAAGAACATGGCGCGCAGGCCGAGGAGCGCAAAGATGTTGGAGAAGAACACCACGTAAGGGTCGAGCGACACCGAGAAAATGGCGGGAATGCTATCGAAAGCAAAGATGATGTCGCTGAATTCAATCACAATGACGGTGATGAGGAGTGGCGTGAGGCAGAGCAAACCATGCTGCCCGCGTTCCACCAAAGTGTAGGTGTTGCCTTGCTTTTTGGCACGCACAAAGAAGTGATCGCCCACGAAATGAGGATAGACATGAAAATATTTCGATAGAAATTCCACCATGGGATGGTGTTGCACATCCATTTGTTCTTGCTTGTTGCGGTCGAGATACATCTTTATTCCGCTGTATACGAGGAATAGACCAAAGATTAGCAACACCCATTCGAAGCGCTGAATGATGGCGGCACCTGCGAAGATGAAGATGAAGCGCAGTACGATTGCCCCCAGAATTCCCCAGTTGAGCACGTGCTGATACTCGGTGTTCTTAACGCCAAATGAGGCAAAAATCATCATCATGACAAAAAGGTTGTCCACCGAAAGGGTTTTCTCGATGAGGTAGCCCGAAAGATAGGAGATGGTCATGTAGTGGCGATAGCTTTGCACGCTGGCCTCAAAATGGTTGGGGTCGAGCGTTAAGTGGCGGGCATACTTTGCCGCAACAGCCTGCAAATCGGCATAGTTTTGGATGCCATGCACCATGTCGCCAAAGAACCAAAGGAAGGCCGAGAACGCCAAAGCCAAACCAATCCACACGAAGGTCCACGTGGCAGCTTCTTTTATACTTACGACATGGGCTTTGCGGTCGATAACCAACATGTCGAGTACCAAGATGGCAATGATGAATGCAACAAAGCCAATGAGAAAAATATTTTCGATTGAGAACATACGATTAAGATAATCCAAGAAGTTGTTTGAGCTGATTTTCGCGCCACAATGCGTAGAAAGTGGTGCCAAAGAAAGCGGCGAGCAGCAACACCAATAGGATGCGGCTACCATGCGGCCCTGCCTTTTGGATGGGGACAGTGGCACTCTGAAGCGTGATGAAAGCAGGCGTCACGTCTTGTAATTTTGCATAGGCCGATTGCAAGTTGGCCGCCAAAGAGTTGTAGGTGTTGAACTGCAACTGCATGTCATTTTCCAAATCTTCGCCTTTACTGCGCACACTTTCGAGAATCAAATCCTGGTTGCTATCGCTGAACGAACCATATAGTTGGCGTGCCTTTTCATAGCGTTGTTTCGCCTCAAGACACAGCCGCTTCGTACTCTCCAAATCATTGCGTGCTTTGTTCGTGCGATATTTAGTAATGAATTCTTGCAGACGCGCCTGTACCGAATCGGCCATTGTAGCGGCAATCAGTGGGTCTTGGTCGGTGACATTGATGGTGATAACGCCCGTTTTCTCATCGACATCACACACCACATTCCTTTGAATTTGCAGCATGATGGCCGTTTGTTGGTGCGTCAGCATAAAGGTGTTGAGCTTTTTGCTTTCCAATGGTGTCTTTCGATGCTAAGAGCCTGCTCCACCAGGGCTTCACTTGGTTGCGCAGCAAATAGTCATAATAGGTCATCATCTTCGTGTTGTCCTTGCGATGCACTTTAATATCAAAGAGACTGGCTTTGAAGTCTACCGAATTCATGAGGTCGGGATAGAGGTTGGGCGTAATGGCATCGGCATCTTTCGAACTGCTTCCTCCTATGCGCATGCCGAAAGTCGATGCTAACGAACTCAGTGCACTGCTACCCGATGTTCCTGAAGCTAATTCGGGTGCCAGTGTCACCTGGCACGTATAATAGGGTGGGAGGGAAAGAGCGATAACCACGCCAATGATTGCAGCCACAGCAAGTGACAGAATATAGGCAAGTTTATGCTTCAGTAGCGCTGCAAACAATGCTTTGAAATCAATGGCTGCATCGTCGTTGTCTAAATGTGGCTTTATCGTGTTGTTATCTTCGTTCATAATAAATATTTAGCGTTTACGGATGACATTACTTTATTTGATGATATGTGCAATGGAAGCAACTAAAGTAGCCAAAGAAGCAATGCTGGTGCTGATACCAAGGAAGCCTGCCAGCCCGTTTCCCGTCGGTTTGGGTTTGCTGGGCACCACAATTTCACAGCCAGGTTCAATCTTATGTTTCCCAGCCTCGCTCACTGTTCCGTTTTGATAAATGACAAATGTTTTTGATTTCTTAGCGCGATTGCCAAATCCACCTGCCTGATTGATATAATAACGATAGCCCTTACCAGCTTCGTATGCCACGGTGTTGGGATACATCACGTCTCCAGCTATCTTCACGGTTCCGTTGTATTCGGGTACAAACAAGCAATCACCTTCGCGCAACACGAGGTCGAAGTTAGAACCTGGATTTTCGATAGCTTTATCTAATTGGATGCCTACATAATAAGTCTTGGCCGAGTCGAGCATTTGCATATTGATAGAGTCTCTGTCATTTTGGCTGTTCACCAAGCGCATCACGCTCTGCATGCGAATGCGCTCCTCTTCATTAATCGTGCGCTCCAAGCGGGCACCACGAATATAAGCCTCAGTAGTGATGCCGCCAGCCATCTTCACCAAATCGCTCAGTCGTGTGTTCTTCTGCGGTAGGGTGTAGCTACCTTCAAAGTTCACTTCGCCACGCACTTGCACATTACGTTGTGTCTGATAACCAGACTGCGCCGCACATAAACCTCATCAAAAGGCTCAAGGGTGAACCCTTGTTTGCCACTGATAACAAAACCATCTTTGAGGGTGAGCGTGAATGTCTGTGCAATCTGCTTACCTGAGACGGTCGCACCTGCATTGACGATGCGCCGAGAGACGTCCACACGTGCCGTAGAGGCAGCATCTGTAAGGCCACCTGCCTGCATAATAAAGTCCTCAATGGTTTCATTGTCAGCATAGGGGTAGGTTCCAGGGAAGAGCACTTCGCCGTGGATGGTGAGTGTGCGTGCCTTCATGCGGTCGCTTTGTGTGGGAATAAAGAGCACATCTTCGTTTTGCAATGGAATGTCGGCAATCGTTCCCTCCATAATTCCTTTCACATCAACAGCTATTACCTCTAACGAACGGTCGGCCTTCATGCGATGTAACACAGCGTGTTCGGCATAGGCATCCTCGGTAGTTCCTTCGGCATGTTGAATGAGTGTGCGTACACTGTTGATGTCTTTGCCCAATTGGTAAATGCCTGGACGAAACACTGCGCCTGTCACCTTAATGCGATTCTCATAGCGATTGAGAATGGTATCGACCGAAACCTGGTCGCCATCGGTCACACGGAAATTGTTCATCTCGAATTCATTCACATTGAACACCGATTTTCCTTTGCCCGAAGCACGTAGCAACCGAACCGATTTTTTATAGGCATTGCCTGCAAAGCCACCCGCATAGCGCAACAATGTGCTCACACTTTCGTTGCGTCGCATCTCGTAGGTCATCGGGCGTTTTACTGCACCTTGCACGTCAACCAGGCAGTCATAAGGGCCTACAACGATGACATCGTTATCATGCAAGCGAATATTGCCCACCAAACGCCCATTGAGAATGTAGTCATACACATCGACCACCGTTACTAAACGCCCACCACGATAAACCTTGATATTGCGTAGTGTGCCCAGCTGGTTGATGCCACCCGCCATGTAAAGTGCATGGAAAACACTGGCAAAAGCACTGATCGTATAGGTGCCAGGCACCTTCACTTCACCCATTACGTTCACAATGATGGTGCGCGTTTGCCCCACAGTGGTTTGAATTTGACTGCTGCTGAAGCGTGTTCCCAGTGTGCGACGTATCTTATCGTTGGCTGCAGCCACAGTCATGCCACTCACAGCAATGGGACCATAGCCAGGAACCGTCACCGTTCCTTCGGGCGAAACAACCAATGTCTCTGTCTTTTGTGAAGCGCCAAAAATGTTAATCACAACCTCGTCACCCGGACCAATCGTATAGTTGGTGGGTGTCGCAATATTCATATTAGGCTCGAAGCTCAGCAGTTTATTATTAAAAATGTCACGACCAAAACACTTTTCTCCCATCAGGAGTCAGTGCTTCAGCCAGTAATCCCGTTTGTACTAAAGAGTCGTTGCGCTCGGCCAAGCGATTGGCATTAGCGTTGGAATACGAAAAGTTGGGTGCTGTATTGTTTTGCTGTCGCGAACTAATGTCATTGTTATTGCGTAGCAAAGTAGCTTTGTTTGCATTGTTATTTACACCATTTTGCCCAGTATTTTGTTGTTGATATCGATCGCGGATGCGACGTATCTGACTAATGTCCACTCCTCGTTGCATTAATTTTGTTACGATTTGTGCATTCGAGGTGCCAGCTTTCACCTCTCTTTGATAGAAGGACAAGACCTGACTATCGTTCATTTGTGCATATGAAGTGAGTGTGCAAAGGCAGAGTAGGAAGCCCCCAAGAAGTCGCTTCACCGCTATATCAATCGTTTTATTCATCATGTCAGCGCAATGGTTTGTTTTGAATTTGTTGCAAATTTATAAAAAAATGTGTGGCTTTTAAAAAAATCTTTTTCCTGAAATTAGCCTTCAACACTTCTTTTTTTATACGATTAACTTTTATATGATTTTTTTGTTGCAGAAGGAGGATATCGCGGTTGGTGCTACATACGAAAAAGCTACACATACGGAGTGATGTGCAGCCTTTTTGGGGAATGTCGTTCCTTTTTGGTAGAGGAACGAAGTTTAAAAAGATAGTGCTTTTACAAGAGCGTTTTGAACTTCTCTTCGATGATGTTTTTGTTGGCTGCGCCTACAAATTTGTCAACAAGCTCACCATTTTTTTGAAGAAAAGGATGGTGGGGATGTTACGTACTCCATAGGCTGCAGCAATTTCATCATTTTCTTCGACATCACATTTGCCTACAACTAATTTTTCCATCATAGTCTTTTTGCTAACTCAGAAATGATAGGACCCACCATGCGACAAGGCCCACACCAAGTAGCCCAGAGGTCGACTACTAAGGGTAAATCACCATTTTTGTAGCTCTCGAAATTCTCGTTTGTAATAGTTACTTCCATTTTTTTATTCTTTTTATTGTTAATATAATCGATGTTGATAGGGGTGTATGGGCAAAATACTATGCCATGAAGTCTTGCGTGGCAGTATTTCAGCTTTTCTAATTGACATGATAGGTGATGCCAGGAGCTGTTTTGATGAATGAGAGGAGTTTATGGGTAATGTCGATGGTGTGGCCTTTTGAGCGTAGCATGATGCTATCGTTGTGCTCTAGCGATCGAAGATTTGCACATAGAGTTGCACTTTTCCTGGCGTGTCTTCGATAAGGGTCGACAAATCTTCTGCCATGTCATCAGTGAAATCGTTGCTGTTGATGGAGAGTGTTATTTTCTCCAAGCGTTTCTCTTTTACGGTTTGCATGTATTGAATGTCTTGTACGCGCAAGTCGTAGATGTTGCTATCGCGATAGCGTTGTTGACATTTTGCCGTGATATAGACGATGCAACCTTCACTTAGCATACCTCGCCAACGTCCCCATTCTTCTCCGAAAAAGGCTAATTCGCCGCTACCTTCGAAATCCTCAATGGTAACAAAGCCACAAGGATTGCCGTTCTTTGTGAACTTTGATTTTACACCAGTGACGATACCTCCTAAGATAATACCATCTTTTTTTGAATGAGTGCTTCTTTTCGTAGCAAGTTCTGTACAATGAGTATTACAGAGGTTACGTAACACAATTTCATAGTCATCGAGGGGATGAGCACTGAGATAAATACCTACCAATTCGCGTTCGCGATTGAGGCGTTCGATGGTACTCCATCCCTCTGTTTTGGCGGGTATAGGGTGGGCAATCTCCACAGAACTACTGCCACCAAAGAGTGAATTCTGGGCTTCACGTTGTTCTTGTTGATAGAGTTGCCCATAGCGGATGAGAGTTTCTAAGAAAACATCATTCTTGGCACCTACCGAGAAATAGGCCTCACGTGGCAGCCCAAAGCAGTCAAAGCCGCCGCTAAGGGCCAGCGATTCGAAAGCTTTTCGGTTGACACAGGTGTAGTCTGCACGCTCTGCGAAGTCGTAGATATCTTTGTAGACACCATTTCTCTCACGTTCGTTGACAATTGATAGTGCTGCAGCTTCGCCCATTCCTTTAATGGCCGATAAACCAAAAACGTATCTCACCATGCTTATTTACGCCAAAATCAGAGTAGCTTTCGTTCACGTCGGGACCTAACGTTGCAATCTTCATGCTTTGACACTCCTCCATCAGCTTGGTGATTTCCGTAATCTGGCTGAAGCGTCTTGTCATTAAAGCAGCCATGTATTGAGCTGGATAGTGTGCCTTCATATAGGCCGTTTGATAGGCCACCCAGGAATAGCATGTGGCGTGTGATTTGTTGAAAGCATAGGATGCAAACTTCTCCCAGTCGCTCCAAATCTTTTCTAATATTTTGGGATCATGACCATTCTTTGAGCCTTGTTCGATAAATTTCGGCTTCATGGCGTCAACGATGGCTTTCTTTTTCTTACCCATAGCCTTACGCAGAGCATCACTTTCACCGCGTGTGAAGTTAGCCAACTGGCGTGAAAGTAACATCACTTGCTCTTGATAAACAGTGATGCCATAGGTGTCCTTGAGGTATTTTTCCATGCAAGGAATGTCATAGGTGACGAGCGAAGGATCTTGTTTGCGTTTGATGAACTCAGGAATGTAGTCCATAGGTCCTGGCCGATAGAGTGCATTCATCGCAATGAGGTCTTCGAAAAACAGTGGGGTGGAGCTCACGAAGATATTTTTTGCATGCCTGGCGATTCAAATTGGAATGTGCCGATGGTGCGCCCCTGTTGATAGAGCTGATAGGTGAGTTCGTCGTCAATAGGGATGGTGTCGAGGTCGACTTCATCGCCCGTTGTTTTCTTCACTACCTTGCAAGCCTCTTTTAACTCAGAGAGTGTCTTAAGCCCTAAGAAGTCCATTTTTATCAGCCCTGTCGATTCAATCACGTGACCATCGTATTGAGTGACTGCTGTTTTCAGTCCGGCAAAGTCGGGGTCATCAGCCGTAGAAACGGGTACCCAGTCGCTGATGGGGTTGCGGCAGATGATAAATCCACACGCATGAATACCCGTTCCACGTACAGTCCCTTCTAACATCTTGGCATATTTGATGGTATTTCGCTCGCGTGGATCCTGTGAAAATTCGGCATCGCGTAGCTCGGGTGTGCATTTAATGGCGTTGGTTAAATTCATTTTTAACCCATCGGGTAAGCGGTCTGGAATGGCTTTGCAAAGTGCATTCGACTTGTCGAGTGGTAACTTTTCCACGCGTGCCACATCCTTAATGGAATTCTTTGTAGCCATGCTGGCGTAGGTGATGATGTGAGCACAGTTGTCATGACCATATTTATCCATGACCCAGCGCAGTACCTTTCCGCGCCCATCGTCATCGAAATCGGTATCAATATCAGGTAAATTCACACGGTCCGGATTGAGGAAACGCTCAAACAGCAAATCGTATTTCAGTGGATCAATCTTGGTGATTCCTAAACAATAGGCCACAACCGACCCTGCAGCTGAACCACGACCAGGCCCAACCATCACACCTAATTCATTGCGTGCGGCCGCAATAAAATCTTGCACAATGAGGAAGTATCCAGGGAAACCCATAGTCTTCATCACGTGAAGTTCAAAGTTGATATGTTCCTTTACGTTGTCGGGTAAGGGGTCGCTATAAAGCTTTTTAGCACCATCATAGGCTAATTTGGCTAAGTAATCAGCTTCAAATTTGATGCGATAAATCTTTTCATATCCACCCAAGCGTTGAATCACCTTCTCACCTTCTTCAGGTGGAAGTTGATTCTCACCATTCTCATCCGAGGTAAACTCCTTGTAAAGATCTTCCTCGGTGAATTTCTTTTCCCACTCCGCTTCCGTTCCAAACTCTTCAGGAATGGGGAAAAATGGCATGATAGGACCATGGTCAATGCTATAGATTTCCACCTTATCTAATATGTCCAAGGTGTTGGTTAGTGCCTCGGGCACATCCGAAAAGATGGCATTCATCTCCTCTTTGGTCTTAAACCATTCCTGCTTACTGTAGCGCATTCGTGTGGGATCATCGAGATCTTTCCCTGTCGAAAGGCATAAAAGGTGGTCGTGTGCTTCGGCTGTTTCCTTATCTTCGAAGTGAACATCGTTGGTGCAGATGAGCTTGATGCCATATTCTTTGGCAAACTGCATGAGCACATGATTTGCTTTTTGTTGCAGCGGAAAAGCTTCACGATTGGCCAAAATCGTAGGGTCGGTCACTTCATGGCGTTGTATTTCTAAATAGAAATCATTGCCAAAAACACGATGATACCATTCGCAAGCCTCACGTGCACCATCAAGGTCATCATGCAAAATCTTCGAAGGAATTTCGCCTGCAATGCAGGCCGAGCAGATGATAAGCCCTTCATGATATTTCTCTAACTCCGTTCTATCGGTACGTGGACGATAATAATAGCCATCAATCCACGATTTGCTCACCAATTTAATAAGGTTTTTATAGCCCTGATAATTCTTGGCTAACACGATTAAATGGTAGCCCGAGTTATCACCATTCTCTTTGACTTTATCTTGCAACCGATGTCTTGCTACATACATCTCACAACCAATGATGGGCTTAAATGGCGCCAATCCTTCTGCTTTTTCGCTTCTTGTTGATGCCTGCGCAATAGTCCACAAATTCTTTAATGCCAAACATAGCACCATGATCGGTGATGGCCATTCCTTTCATGTCATCGGCAATGGCTTTATCTACAAGCTTGGATATTTTTGATTGTCCATCAAGGATGGAATAATAAGTATGTACGTGAAGGTGGATGAAGTCGTTCATATTTGTCTATTTCGGTTTGCGAAGATACGCTAAAAAAACCGCGAAGGGCAAAATAAAACATGGTTTTTTTATTTTTCAATGTTTGCCCGAACAATAAAAAAATAATTAACTTTGCAGGGCTTTAGCATTTTACTAATTTGCTATGATTAAAAGAATAAAGAAATTAAAAAAAGATACGCATTCATCGCGAAGGTTCTAACACTATTGCTGCAGGCTTGATAGGATTTCTAATCATAGCCTTTCTCTTGTTTCAGTTAGAAACAAAAATTCCTTTTTGGCTATTTGTTGTTGTTTTCGGTGCTGTTTATGGCATTGTGCTCAATTTCTATCGTTGTCCTGTGCGTCGTTTCTCTGAAACCGATGAGACAGAAAAAGATTGTTGTCGCACCTGCCGATGGCAAGATTGTTGTTATCGAGGAAGTTGATGAGCATGAATATTTCCATGATCGCCGCTTAATGATCAGCATCTTTATGAGCCTTTTCAATGTGCATGCCAATTGGTTTCCTGTCGATGGTAAAGTGAAATTTGTGAAACACCAAGATGGAAATTTTCATAAAGCATGGCTACCCAAAGCAAGTGAAGAGAACGAACGTACCGATACAATGATTACTACGCCTGAGGGACAGGATATCTTGTGTCGGCAGATAGCAGGAGCTATGGCACGTCGCATTGTGACTTATGCAAAACCTGGTGAAGATTGCTATATCGACGAGCACTTAGGTTTTATCAAGTTAGGTAGTAGAGTTGACGTATTCTTACCCATTGGTACAGAGGTTTGCGTGGAAATGGGACAAATCACCACCGGCGACCAAACTATTATTGCAAAACTGAAGTAATGAAGTTCAAAAAGCATATCCCTAACAGCATTACTTGTTGTAATCTCATTTCAGGATGCATTGCAACAAGCTATGCTTTTGCTGGCGATGCAAAAAAATAGCGTTGTTGTGGATAATTATGGGGGCTGTTTTCGATTTCTTCGATGGTATGTCTGCCCGTTTACTCCATGTTTCTTCGCCCGTGGGAAAAGAACTCGACTCCTTAGCTGATGATGTTACCTTTGGCGTAGCCCCTGCAACCATTCTTTTCAACGAGTTGGCTGTGTTGGAGTATCCCACGTTTTTAGAGCCTTTACGCGGCTATTTGCCCTATGTGGCTTTCCTCATGGCGGCTTTCTCTGCGCTTCGCTTGGCCAAATTTAATCTCGACGCGCGGCAGGCTACCTCGTTTATCGGTTTGCCAACACCTGCCAATGCGCTTTTTTTGGGGCTCGCTTTTAGTCTATAATCCCGCATGGATTGATGACAATTCTGGTGCAGTTTTTCTTGCTGATTTCATTGATGTTGCTGAGCTGTTACTTGTTGGTGTCTGAACTGCCGATGTTTGCTTTGAAATTTAAGCATTGGGGATGGCGAGGCAACGAGGTGAAATATAGCTTTGCCTTGCTCTCATTGTGCTGCCTACTTTATTTCGGATGGCTCGAAGCCTGGTGGATCATCATTACACTCTATCTGCTCGCATCAGTGCTTCTACGCAAGCAAACACAGCAAAAATCATAATTCAGGAGACTTTTGTTATGGCATTTTTTTGAAGTTTATCTTTGTCCTCTTCATCGTCCTTTTCGCATTTGTCTTATTCACGGCATTACGCTTCTTGAACACTTTTTCGGCAAAATGTCAATCGCTTTCGTCGTACGATGAATGATGCAAATGCGCAGCAACGCACGAACTATAGCAATCGTGAAGGGGTCATTGATACGCGCGACCCCGAAGAGGCGCAAAAGAAAATATTTAAAAAGGATGAGGGCGAATATGTGGATTATGAGGAAGAGAAGTAATCCTAAGTAGTGTTTTTTTAATGCGATTATTTTTGCCCTTTCCTCAAAAAGTTTATAACTTTGCACCCGATGTTCGTTTACGGCATCAACTTTCTAAATAGAAAATAAGACGTGTTACAATGATAGGAGTTATGCAAAAATTATAAAACTTTTTAACAGCTTTTTATTTGGTAGAACCAAATAAAAAGTGTAACACACACACACACACACACACATTCTGTCCGTCTAAGTCTTTGTGCAAAGGCGGTAGCGGTGCACGTGAGCTATCTGTATTCTTAGGCATCTGCAAGGCGTTTTTCAACACGCTTCGCAGATGCTTTTTGTGTAATAAGAAAAAAAGTATAAATTATTAATAACTCTAAGTGAGTCATTATATTAATCAAACAAAATGAAACAAAAGAAGCTGTATGAAATGCCGGTTTGCAGGGTCATTCCTTTGCCGGAAGAGTATTTGTTATTGACGAAAAGCCCCGTGGCACGTCCTGGTGGCGGTGGAGAAACAGGTCACAAGGGTAGCATCTCGGTGGGTGATTTTTGATGATGGCGGCAGCGAAGAAATCGAAGATGAAGATTAATTGCTGTAGCAAACAAGTAGCGTAAAAAAATAAAAAGGAATAACAAAAAAATGAAGATAAAGAATAAGTTGAGCAACCTTGCATGGCGCAGACTTCGCAGCCGAGGTTTGCTCGTTGCCGTTGGTGCTGCTGCTCTTTTTGGCAGCCGCTTGTACCGACGATGATTTAGCAACCGACAAGTCCAACAAGCACACGGGTACCGCTTTAGCATTCAATGTGAGCGATATGCAGATGGATGCCTTGGCACAAAACGGCGCAGGGCAAACGCGCGGTTTGAGTTTGCAGCCCATTCCGGCAAGCTATCTTGCTCCGCGCAGATCGAAGCCACAGGCAGCAATCCCCACGACTTTTTGCTTGATAGAGTCGACCGTTGAGGGTCTTAACCCTGTGAAACCGGATGCGAAGACGCGTGGAACGATTCTCACCGCCGGCACACTTGGCACCTTCTCCTCGATTGGCTATCGTGCGGCAAGTCCTACGGCTGCAGCTCAGCCGAGCACGGCATTGTTGTGGTTTCATGGTGAGAAGACCAATCCCGATGGCACGTTGCAAAGTCGTTACGATTGGGACTGGCCTGTGAATGTTTATGGTCGCTTCTATGCTGTGTCGCCCGAGGCTACGGCAGCAAACAAAATCACGCTCTCACCGAGCAATTATGCACAGGTGCCTTATGTGGATTTTGAGGTGAAGAGCAATGTTGTTGACCAAGTAGACTTGATGACAGCTTGCTCGGGTGAGGTGCACTATGAGTATGGCAACGACCCCACGAGCAACCTCAAGTTCACGCATGCCTTAGCGGCTGTGAAGTTCTCCATCGGTAGCAACCTCTCACCCTGTCATCATTGAGAAGATTGAAGTTTCGGGTGTGAAATACAAAGGTCGTTACGAATTGCCCAATACGTTGAATGCAATGGGCACATGGACGTCGGTTGACAATGCCACAACCACCGTAACACTCAGTGGTATTAACATGAATGCTGCAGAGATGCCCAACACGATGTTGGCTGGAGCACTCAATCCTGCGACAAATCCCAACAATCGTCATGGACGCGATGCTTACACATTCTTGATGATTCCGCAAACTTTGCCTGCCAGAGGAGCGGCCAATCCTGCAAAGGTCACCATCTATTATCAAGATGGTCCTACCACCAAGCATATTTCATTCCCACTCACAGGCGAATGGAAGGCCAACACCACACGCGAATATAAGCTCTCGCAAAAGAATTCGAGCTGGGAGTATCACTTTACATTAGATGGTGACTTGAGTTTTAGTTATAATGAAACAGCGGCTAAGCCTTTTAAAGTAGAGAGTTGGCGTGAAGGTGGTACAGATCCCGTAACAGGAACGATAGCTAAGCAAGCGATTCCTTGGAAGATTGTGAAGTATGAAGAATGGGACTACACAGCCAATGGTGGTGCTGGTGGTTGGATAGACAAAGGTACGACCAAACCTGATTGGTTGAATAATGTTCAGACAGAAGGTAATGGTGCAGCTGGTAGTGCAGAGTCTGTCAATGCTTCAGTAAAGGCAGCTACTATGGTTGATAACCTTCAAGCATATAATGATGTCTTGAAGAATGAACCAGCTAAAGGTTCAGTAACTCCTTGGAATTTATCCAATCCCGATACGGGTGGAAGTGATATTATTGAAAGTGCCAATAGTTATCTTATTTCAGCTCCAGGGCATTACCGAATCCCTTTAGTTTATGGTAATGGTATTTTGAATAATAAATATAATCGTAGCGCCTATCATACAAATAATACAGGTGCAAATATTTTGCAGGACTTTGTAGACCACGCGGATCAGCCTATTTCCAAGGCATTGATTAATGAGCAAAATAGTACGGATAAGGCTACGAATGCAGATATTGTTTGGACAGAATATCCCAATTTGATTCATTTCAGTAGCACTCCTATCAAGTCGTATGCTGTAAACGTTAAAGATGCTACAGGTGCAACAGCAGCAACACAAGTCGATTTTGTAGAGTTTGAGGTTAAACAAAACGACATTCGCAATGGCAATGCTGTTATTGCAGTGAAGAATAGTGCGGGCACAGTGATGTGGTCTTGGCATTTATGGTTTGCCCAAGCACAGGAATTGGATTTAATTCCAGTGAAGAATCATGATGGTGTGATTTATAAGTTCACACGTAGTATCTTGGGGGCTGTTCATACAAAATATGAAAGTACATCTTATTTTAATCCTCGAAAGGTGAGACTTACTATTGAGCAGCAGATGGGGAATAACCATCAAAAGAATACGAGTGAGATAACAATAGTACAGACCCCGAATAGTGTACAAGAAGATTTGGGCGTTATGTTCCAGGGAGGGCGCAAGGATGCACTTCCTGGTGACTATACAGTTAACCCAGCGAATGGCTTTGCTTTTGTGTATGGAAGAAATCATACTTATGGTGAGTCTATTCGGCGACCAAATGTAATGTTCAGTAAATTAGCAGATGACTCTAATAATTGGATATGGAACTGGAATAAAGACTACTATATAAACTCGTGGTCAATGAATAATACGACATACAACAACTGGAGCAATGATCCTATTGTGAAGACTATTTACGATCCTTGTCCTGCTGGCTTCCATCTCCCTGCGTCTAAAGCCTTTACTGGGTTTACTACCACTGGGGGTAATATTTTTGGTGTAGATGTAGATGGAATTAACATGGTAGGAGAATTCAAAAAAGGCATGACTTTTAAAACAGGAATAGGTAATTCAACCATTTATTTTCCAGCCTTGGGTTGGCGGTTTGATACGTCTGGTGATGACGTAGAATACAATGGGGATATAGGTTATTATTGGACAGCTCTCCCAAGTAGAACATCTGGTAAAGGTTTTTATGTATTGTTTTTTCAATCGTTTCCTGATGCTTCTTTTTTGGTAAACTTCTCTGATAGCCATTCGTGTGCTTATGCTTTCGGTATCCGTCCCGTTGCTGAGAGCAGAACAAAAGTAAAGCCGAAGGTGCCTGGATCGACCGAAGAAGGATGGGAAGATGGTGGCGACCTTGATGGTGGCGAATATGAATTATAAGCCTATCAATTAAGGTAATAGATGAATAGATTCAAAAAAGAAACAACGAAGAAAAAATATGAAAAGAAATATATTGAAATTAGCTTGCTTGGCGATGGCTGTGTTGCTGTCCGCTTGTAGCAGCGAAGACATTGTGGGTGAAGGCAAGAAGGTGGATGTGTCGAAAGGCATCACTTTCCAGTTCAGCGAGGAACGCTTCCTGCCTGGAACATTCAGCGGTGCAACGCGTGCAGCAATGCAACCCCAAGTGGTTGACTTGGGTAACGGCATGGAGGCCGAGATGACACTGAGCCCGACAGCAGTTGCATGGGCAACACACGTGCCGGCGATACACCCATCAGCGATGGCCACTACATGATTTACGCCATCAAAACCGAAGATGGGCAACGCTACGACGGTTTGAAAGGCGAAGTGAAGAACGGCAAGTTCATTCCCGACACGCCCACCCCTTGGTATCTCGAGCCCGGGAAGGAATATACCTTTGTCTGCTGGAAGGATAAAATAGAGAGCAATGGAACATATTATCCTTCTATTACTGATAATGGAACAGATATAGAAGTTTATGTTGGCTGCAATGCCATGGTCGGCACTACAGTTCATACCGTGGCCAATGATGACGAGGATGTGGTTCCCTTTGTGATGCGACATTTAGATGCCCGTGTGCGTGTACAATTCAACACCTACACCGCACCGATGAAGAATGCCGAGATTAGGTGGCTCTCAGGTGATGGTACAGATAATGCCCAGCGAAAATTCGATTTAAAAGGAAACCTTACTTATGCCGATATCGGTCCGTTTCCTAATGTCTCAGGAGCATTTGACATCACTCCGGCTTATACACCTTCGGCTCAAACCATCGTCTATAAGCATCTATCAAAAAATAGTTTGTATTATCCTGACAATAGTCACATAGCTATTTTATATTTTCCAATTGAATTTACCTCTACTTCTACTCTTTATGGTAAATCGTTGTCTGATTTTATAAATAGTGATCCTCAAAGAACAGGTTCTGCAGGCGGCCAAAACCTTTATACAACACTGAAAAAAAGAACCACAGCTACACGTGGAAATTCAACATCCGCCCCTCCGTGCTCTATCTCTTCAGCGATGGCACCGTGGGCACACTTGGCGATAAAGGCACGCGCACACCGATTGGTGTGGTGGTGAAAGAAAAAACATCGGACACGGATAAAGGATTGGCCATTGCGCTGAATAACGCGGCTGATGGCGTAAACTATGTTGAAGCTCTAAATGATTACTCCTTACCTTTTTAAACTTACTGATGATGATTATATTTTTTTAAGTTTACTACTGATGGTTATGATTACACGCATAACACAAATGTTTATGATGAAAGCCGCTATGCGAATATGGCGGCAAATAAGCATGTACAGCAATCTCCTAAATTGCCTGCCAAGGATTTAAAGGATTTGACAACACATAGCTATCTATTGCCAGCCTACCACAATGCTGCCACTTATAATCCTGGTGTGGCCACTCAGAATATTGGAGAATGGTTTTTGCCCAGTGGTCTACAATGGCGAAAAGCGCTTTCGGTCTTGGGCAAAAATTGCACCGACGACACTCGACAATGCTTATGGCGATAATTCGCAAAATTATTTCTTTGATCCAAGTTTCGAACCTTACGATACGCAAACATTCTTTTCGATGGATCTTTCTAAATGGAGCAAGGTGTTTACCGATGCGGGCGGAACATTCCCAACAGGCTGGTATAATATGTCGAGTGGTGGAGAACCAGGCAACCGTGTGCATTTCTTGTTGTTCCGTCCCACACAAGTTTGCCTGTTATGGTCGCAGGAAGCCAATTTTGAGGTAGCTCATGTGCGCCCCTTTGTTTATTACTAAAATGGTTTCGGCGTTTGCTGATGGGTCCGTCAAGCGTGGTAGGGGCGGTGCCTGTGTGCCCGCCCGTGTCGCTCTGCAAGGGCGCATTCGTTGTTCATCCCCCGCGTATAATGCGTGTATTTTTGGTATGGAAACGCCGCTGCGCGGACGTTTGGGCGGGCACGCAGGCGCCGCCCTTACGGTTTCGTTTGGATGGAGTGGGCTGGTGCAGGGTTAATTGTGCACCAAGGTTCCGATGTCCTCGCCGTCCATCACGCGCTTGAGGTTGCCATAGATGTCCATGTTGAACACATAGATGGGCAGGTTGTTTTCCTTGCACATGGCGGTGGCGGTGAGGTCCATCACTTTTAGCCCGCGCGTGTAGATCTCATCGTAGGTGATGGTGGTGAATTTCGTGGCCGAAGGGTCTTTTTCGGGGTCGGCGGTGTAGATGCCATCTACGCGCGTACCCTTTAGCATGACGTCGGCTTCAATCTCAATGCCGCGCAATGAACTGCCCGTGTCGGTGGTGAAATAGGGGCTGCCCGTGCCGGCCGAGAAGATGCAGACGTAGCCCGCCTCCATGGCTTCGATGGCTTTCCATTTGCTGTAAAAATTCGCCGATGGGCTCCATGCGGATGGCTGTCAGCACTTTGTTTTTTTCACGCCGATGGCCCCCAAGGCGCTGCTCAAGGCCAAGGAGTTGATGACTGTGGCACATGCCCATTTGGTCGCCTTTGACACGGTCGAATCCTTTTTGGCTGCCACTGAGCCCGCGGAAGATGTTTCCGCCGCCAATTACAATGCCGATTTGCACACCCATCTGGTGCACTTCTTCAATTTGTCGGGCATAGTCGGCCAACCGTTGTGGGTCGATGCCGTGTCCTTGTTCGCCCATGAGGCTCTCGCCGCTGAGCTTTAATAAAATGCGTTTAAATCTTGCCATATTCTTTTGTTTACTGATTTTTTTCGTTCTGTTGAAGTGGGCAACACATGTTCCACCGCTTTGAATTGTGCTTCGCGAATGTGCCCGTCGGGTGTGCGCAGTACCAAGGTTCCGTCGTCTTCCACCTCGATGATGGCTGCTTCAAAGGTTTCGTTGGTCGCGGTGTCGCGATAGGTGTGGAAGCCTTTGCGACGGTAGAGCGCGGCATGATAGCAGGCCGAGAGGTCGGCATATTGGCCGTTTTCAATCCATCGATAATACTGGTCGAAGGCCGTTAGAATATCGTTGAGCAGTGTTCGGCGGTCGATTTCGTGGCCGACGATTTGCGCCAACGAGATGGGGTTGGGCGCATCGCTGCAGAATTGCATTTGGTTGACGTTCAGCCCCACGCCAAACACGCAATCTTTAATGTGTCCGTTGGCGATGGAAGTCTCAATTAGTGTTCCGCTGATTTTGCGGTCGTGCCAATAAACATCGTTGGGCCATTTCAGCGAGATGCCGTCAGTGTGGGCGTCTAAGGCTTGTTTCAGCGCCAAAGCGCCAGCCATTGAGAGCAGGAATTGTGTGCGGATAGGCACCATGGTGGGGTGTGTCATGATGCTAAAGAGTAGGTTCTTGCCAGGCTCACTCTCCCAGGTGTTGCTGCCCTGTCCGCGCCCTTTACGTTGAAAATCGGCCGCTACCACGCACAGTCGCTCGTTGCTTGTTGCGTTTTGTTGGCGCATGTAATCGTTGGTCGAGTCCACTTCGTCGAGCCAAGTGATGTTCCATTGCGGCGCCTTTTGTTTCTTTTTAAAAAACCACATTTTTTTGTTTCTGTTTCTTGTGCCACGTGCTTAGCGCAGCAAGGGGTTAAAAGCATCTTCGATGTGTTCTAACTGAAAGTTGTCGGGCGAGGAGCCCTATGACGTTGATGATGTCGAAGCGCACCTCGTCGTCGAGTGCTTTCTCTTGCACATAGGCATGTGCTGCCAATCCTAAATGGCGGATTTTCTGTGGCGTGACGGCCTCTTCGGGCAGCATGATTTCGTCCGACGTGCGCGTCTTCACCTCCACAAATACCATGGTGATGCCATCGGGCGTTCGGGCAATGATGTCTAAATCGCGCGAGCCTTGTTGCCAATCGCGCTCCATGATGTCGTAGCCTTGTTGGGCCAAATAGCGTGCGGCGAAGTCCTCGCCCATGCGGCCCATGTCGTTATGTTTTGCCATTTCTGTGAGAATCGATGCTGCAAAAATACGATTTTTCTATCGAAAAGCTCCCTTTCAGTGCCGTGCCCGTTGCTTTTTTATGAAGCATGCACCTTGGATTGCTTTGTCCTGTGCGTTGCCATCGTGCCACATCTTGTTGATGGGCGCTTACCACTTTAATTTGCGGCTACCATTGGCTTCTTCGGTGATGGTTACTTTTAGAGCCTCTTCGGGCAGAATGTCTTCGATGAGTTCGGGCCATTCCAAGAGGCAAAAGGCTGCCACCATAGAAATAATCCTCATAGCCCATATCGTAGACCTCGTCTAATTTTTTGATGCGATAGAAGTCGAAGTGGAAGATGCTGTTGCCCTCGCGGTCGGTATATTCGTTGACCAAAGAGAAGGTGGGCGAGGTGATTACGTCCTCAACGCCTAAGGTTTGGCAAAGTGCTTTGATGAAAGTGGTTTTGCCTGCGCCCATTTTTCCATAGAAGGCAATGACTTTATGGTCGCCCATTTGAGCGAGAATTGTTGTGCAGCCTCGTTGATGCTGCTGAGTGATGGGATGATAATTTCCATTTTTTTACTTTATTTTTTTGTTGTTCTATTTTTTTATGTTATCACGCTGCGGTTCTGCTTTGTGAGTTGTGCATCTGTCACCTTTTTTTGCGGGCATTAAAACCCTTCTAAATCATAATATTCATCGTCTAAATCGAGCGGTTTTCACTGTTCTCACAGGAGGCTTCGGCTTTTCAGGCTTCGCTTTTTTTCGATGTTTTGGCATCAACCTTTTGCGCTGTTTTTCGTGCGCTTGATGTTCCAATCGGTAGGATTGATGGGATATTCGCTGCCGTCTTCTTTGATGATGCGCTCCAATTCGCGGTCGATGTCTTCGGCCGTTGTGGGCTTCTCGGGCTGCTTGGTCACCGTTTTTACGGGTTCGGTGAGCAGTTGTAAAGTCGATATTTTGAGCGGTGCGAAATGCTGTTGATAAAACTTTTCGTAGTCCCGATAGCTGAAGGGGTGGCCGATGAGCGCCAGGTTTTCTTGACTGATGATGACGGAATGTGCCTGTTTGCTTAGGCCTTGGATGGCCGTCTGTCGATGAACAGCACGCGCATATTGCAGCGCCTCGTCGTAGTTTTGAAAGCCTCCGACCGACATTTGATGCATGCCTTCGCGGCGCTCAATCTGAATATCGAAATTGCGCACGAGATAGTTGGTGAAGTTGTATTTGGCCAACTCGAACAGTAATTGATTTTCATTCACGGCATCGGGCGCATAGACCATCACGTAGAGGAAAGGCGTTTGTCGCTCGTTGCTGAATTTCACTTGGTGCAAGGCATCGCTATCATTGAGCACTTCGCTGCGCCGTTGCCACACATTTTCAAGATCGAATCGACCATTGTTGGGTGTCTTTCCCGCCTGAATGCCATTGATGATCATGCCCGCCATGGTGGCGAGTGGACTATTGGGGTGGGCTGAAAGAAGCGTGTTCAACCGTTGCAAAGCGGTGGAAAGACGGCCTTGATGAAGCTGATTGAGGGCACTGATTATGAGAAATTTATCGTGATTGTTGCCCTTCGGAAAACGTTTCTGTGCCGTTTCAAACAACTGGTCGACGCGTTCTTTATCATCATGTTTAAATGCTTCGTAGGCAGCTGTGTAGAGCGAATCTTCAATTTGTTCACCTCGGCGCGCGTCCTCTGCATAATGGGGACTGCGCAACTGTCGCGCCACTTCGCTCTGTGGATATTCCTGTTCGAGTCGTTGAAGGTAGTGTTGTGCCAAGGAGGGTTGCTGTTGGCGCATGTAGATGAGATACAGCCGGTGATACACTTCATCGCGTTGTGCAAAGGATGGAAACTCATGCAGCAGGCGCAACAGGTAGCGTTGGCTGAGATCGGGGCGGTCGAGCAGGTCGTTAAAGAGCAATCCGCTGTGGAAAAGGGCTTGCGAAAGCTTTTCGTTGCTGGCTTGTAATTGCGCTGGCGTATGCGGAATTTGCTTGAGATAATAAGCCGGTTGATGAGGATCGTTGTCTAAGGAATCGGATGCTTGATGCTGTTGCGCAACGTCCTTTTCGGTTTTTATTATTGAGCGTGTCGTTAGGAACTGCGGCGATGTCATCCATGTTGACCACCGTTTTGTTTTCGCGTTGCCAGTTGTCTTCGTTTTTTTCGGTGCCCCCATGTGCGTTGAAACTGCTCAATGCCTCGTGCCACCAACACCGGATTGTAGAAATACCATGTGTTGCTGCCTGCATCGGGTGTTGGCATGGGTTGTGCAAAGCCTGTAGCAGTGTTGTCGTTTTGGGGCTGTGTGGCTCGGCGTTCTTTTTGTTTTAGTGCTGCAATCATGCGTTTGATGATGGCGTTGCGTTGCGCATCGTTCATCTTTGATAGCCGTTGCAGCGAGTCTTGCAATGCCACTTCATCGGTAAACGGCACGAGCCGTTCTAATTGTTGCTGGCGAAGCGCCAAACGGTCATAGTCTTTTTCGGTCGCGGTCTAACAAGCCAATGGCCTCGATCGTAGCAGCGCTTGGCATCGCCAAAACGTTCTTTTGTCCCAATAAAGATTGCCGAGTTTGAGCAGCAGCACGCCCTTCTCTATGCCTTGTTGCGTGGCGCGTTCGTTGCCTTGTTCGTAGGCTTCGATGGCGCGGAGTGTGTCGCGTTGTGCAAGATAGATGTTGCCTAAGGCATAAAACACCTGGTCGAGATAGGCCTGATTGTTTTCGTTGCGTGCCATTCGGCGCAATTTTGCAATCATCTTTTGCTGGTTACCTGGCGCCATTACCTCGGTCATGGCGATGCGGGCATGAAACGAAAGCTCGTAGGAGGGGTTGAGCGCTATCACCTTTTTGAAAGCCTCGTAGGCCTGCGCGGGCTGTTTTTGTTGCGTGAGCAGTTGCCCCAAGAGAAACCACTCGCGTGCCTTTTGTTTGCGCCGCATCTCGTGTTGGATGACGCGTTGCAAATAGACGATGGCTTGTTGCGTGTCGCCCGTGTGCAGATAGTAGTCGGCATAGGTGTAGTCCCATTCTTTTTGTGCCTGCCAGTGCATGGAGTCGCGTGCCATGTTGCGCAACACCTCTTCGGCATCATAGCGCCAACCGGCCTCAATATAGCTTTTTGGCCAACCAGGCTTGCGCACGTTGATAGATGGCGGGTTGTGTGGCATAGAGGCGGCTCATGTAGGCAAAGGTGGAGATAGCATTTTTCAAAATCGCCTTTGAAAAAAATTGTGCACGCCCCATCAGGAGCCACACCTTCCACATCGTAGGGTTGTATTCCCGCCGGTTAAGCCACTCGACATCTTCGGGCGTTTTTGCGGCGGTTTTTTTGTCCCAAATGGGGTGGCGCTTGATGCTGTGCAGGCGAATAGCTTTCTCACATTTGGCAATGGCGAGGTCGTAGTTGGCTTGTCCTATGGCGCGACTCTCTTTGTTGCCGATGGTGTAGAGCGGCAGTTGTTCGGTAAAATGGTCGTGATGTTCGTTTTCTTTTTCCAACGAAGCGTCGATATAGGCCACCGAGGCGTTGTAGTAAACATTATATTTCGTGTGAAACGATTGCCACCATCGCGTGGCTAAAGTGTTGCGTTTTGTGGCGCAATTTGATAGCAATAGCATGGCAAAACATGCTGAAATGGCGGCAAATTTAGCATTCATTGTTTGGCGAGGAGTTTGGAAATGCCGAAAACAAGGATGCTCACAAAGATGATGGTTGCGCCCGAAGGTACGTTGAGCAGGTAGCTGAGGCTTAGCCCAAGGAGGCAATCTATCCAGCCAAAGCCAATGGAAAGCAGCATCATGCGCTTGAAATGGCAGGTGAAGAGGTTGGCGGTCATTTGCGGAATGGTGAGCAGACTGAGCGAGAGCACGATGCCCACCATGCGCAAAGTTGACACGATGGTCATGGCGATGAGGGCCATCATGACATATTCAATGGCGCGCACGGGCAGGCCTTGCGATAGGGCAAAGGTGCGATCGAAGGCTACACAGAGCACCGCACGATAGCACAATGCCACAAAAAGGATGACCACCACGGCCAGCACAGCAAGGAATAAGAGGTCGGAAGTGTCGATGGTGAGGATGCTGCCAAAGAGGAATGAGGGCAGGTCGGGGATAAAAACCCGGCGTGAGGAAGCAGCAAATGATGCCGACGCTCATGCCGAAAGTCCAAAACAAGGCGATGGCCGAGTCTTCGCGCACATGCTCTTTTTGCGCCATATATTCCACGCCAAAGGCGCTCAAGATGGCAAAAAGCGTGGCCGAAAGAATAGGGTTGATGCCCAGGAAGACACCCTAAACCGATGCCACCAAACGATGCGTGGGTGATGCCACCACTGATGAACACCAGACGGCGCGCCACGATATAGGTGCCGATGATGCCGCAAACGATGCTGGCTAAGCACGCCCCTAAGAGGGCATTTTGGAAGAAGGTGTAGTGAAGCAGGTCAATCATGGGCTAACGCTATATAATCGTCTTTAATTTGGTTGGGCATGTTGATGCCACGCAGAATGAGGCTTCTGTTCCATGCTTTCACCTCATCGGGACGCATGGTTTGCATCACTTCGGCAAAGGCTTCGGCCTCGTCGTCGCTAAAATCATCGGACGCACGCCCTTTAAACCGGTCGAGTTCTTCGTCGTCGAAATATTCAATGGGTTGCGTGGCTGCAAGCATCATGCATTCTTGTTCGCAGAGATCGTTTTCACCCGAGCAGGTGGCACACGAGTCATGCACGACAAGGGGCGCCTCGGGCTCGCCTTTTTTATGGGCGATTAACGTGCCAATGGCCGTGAGAAAGCCTAAGGCAAGGAGTGAAAGCAGCAGATAAATCATAGGTGGAAGCCAGCTTTTTGGAGGTCGTCCCAATAGTGGGGATAGGATTTACTCACCACTTCGGGGTGGTTGATGCGCAGCCCCTTGATGCGGAATGCGGCCGGCGCAAAGGCCAATGCCATGCGATGATCGGCATAGGTTTCAATGGGTTCGGTCGATGGTGTGCAGCGTTCGCCTTCCCAAAATAGCTCGTCGTCGTTGGCCGTGTCTATCACGTAGCCCAACTTTCGCATTTCGGTTTGCAGCGCCTCGATGCGGTTGCATTCCTTCATGGTGAGGGTTTGCAGCCCTTTAAAAATGAAACTTCACATCCATGAGCGCACAGCACACCACAAAGGTTTGTGCCAAATCGGGCGCGCCTGTGAAGTTGTAGTCTAAGCGATGGAGCGGGCATGGCTGGCGATGCAGCGTGATGGTGGTGGGCAGGCCGTGCTCGGTGGAAGCGAAATGGGTTTTGATGCCCAAGAGCGAAAAAGAGGTATTTCACCACCGAGTCGCCCTGAATCGAACCATCCATCAGGCCCATGAGTTGCACGTGGGCAGTTGTTTCGGGTGCCAATGCCAGCGAGCGCATACCAATAGCTGGCGGCGGTCCAGTCGCTCTCTATGGTGTAGGAGCAGGGCGCATAGGGTTGCGGTTCCACGCGAATGGTGTTGCTGTCAATCCAATCGGCTTTGGCATGGAAATCGCGCATCATGCAAAGCGTCAGGTCAATATAGGGGCGCGAGCTGATGTCGCCTGTGAGTTTCAGTGTCAGCCCCTGCGGCATGGTGGGCGCAATGAGAAGCAGCGCCGTGGTGAATTGCGAACTCACATGCCCAGGAATTTCAATCGTTCCGCCCTCGATGGGGTGGCCTTGGATGCGCAAGGGAGGAAAGCACGGTTGCCCTTCGTAGTGAATGGTTGCGCTAGTTGCCGCAGCGCGTCCACCAAAATGCCGATAGGACGCTGTTGCATGCGCGCTGTTCCGGTGAGGATGTGCTCGCCCTCGCCAATCGACAGATAGGCCGTTAGAAAGCGCATGGCACTGCCGGCACCGTGAATATCGATGGTGTGGGGCATGTTGTGCAGTGCATGTTGCAGCACAAGGGTGTCGTCGCAGTCGCTCAAGTGATGTAATGTGGTGGTGCCTTTCGTGAGTGCCTGCATGATGAGAGCACGGTTGCTGATACTTTTGCTGGCCGGGATTTGCAGGGCGATGTTGAGTTCGTCGGGTGCTTGAATTGTATAGAACATGCTGTGGAATATTACCAGTTTCGATGTTGTTGCAAAAGTACAAACAAAAAGTGAGAAATCAAACCCTGTGAGGTTTGAAATGCGCCTGCTCCACCTTATTTTCGGTTGGCGATGTTGTGGAGTTTGTTGGTTTTTCCGGTTGGAGACAGAAAAATCCCCCGCTCACTAACATGTTTTTGAATGAAAATGGATTAGAAACACTGTATCTAACTTATTTTTGTTCGGGATGTGAAAAAATCTCCCGGGAACTAACGGCGATTCATTGGTTGACTCATTTATTTTTCTTAAATTTGCACGCATACGTCAAATAAGCAAATAAGGGCTGACTATGTTAGATAAAATACGCATCAAAGGCTATAAGTCTATTTGTGAACTGGAATTGGAACTCAAACCTATCAATATTCTCATCGGATCGAACGGTGTGGGGAAAACCAATTTCATTTCGTTCTTTAAACTGATTAACGTTATCTATGAACAGCGTTTGCATAACTATACGATGCAAAAACCCCGCTGAACGTCTGTTTCACTATGGATTAAAAACAGACAAAAAAACGTTGGAGGGTTATTTAGAGTTTGGAGATAACGCTTATGGGGTGGTGCTCCAACCCCGCGATAACGGGAGCTTGTTTATCGGCAAAGAGGTTAGCTACTACAGAGGGAGTGGTTATCCAGTGCATAATATTGGTGAAAGTAATATTAAGGATTCTGTAATATATAGAGATAACTGGTTGCGAGACTATTTGCAAAGCTATAAGATTTATCATTTTCATGACACCAGCGTGGGTTCGCCGCTTAGGAGTAGTGCAAATGTTAACGACAATCGGATGCTCAGCAGTGACGGAGGGAATCTTCCGGCCTATCTTTATGCTTTGCAGGAGAGAGCCCCCAAAAGACGCTGAAAAAGGATTGAAGCGGTTGTTCGAATGGCTATTCCCTATTTTTGGCAACTTTAACTTGGCTCCTTCTATATTTGACAGTGCGCAAATCAATTTGCAGTGGCAGGATGTGGAATATAGTGAAAAATATTTTGATGCAAACGATCTCTCGGATGGGAGTGTTCGTTTTATTGCATTGGCTACGCTTTTGTTGCAACCCAATTTGCCCAAGTCGATTCTTATTGATGAACCGGAATTGGGATTGCATCCGGCAGCCATTTCGCTGTTGGCAGGTATGATGAAATCTGCGGCCGACCGAGGATGCCAGTTAATTATATCCACACAATCCGTAGGCCTCGTTAACCATTTTTGAACCGCACGATATTATCACTGTTGATCGCAAAGAAATGCAGTCTACGTTTCAACGGCTTGACGGTAGTGCTTTAGAACATTGGTTGGAAGACTACTCCTTGGGCGAACTTTGGACAAAAAGCATTATTAATGGACAACCTACGCTGTGATGAAAAGATTGATAATTGTTGTTGAAGGTGAAAGCGAAGAGCGTTTTTGTGCATCGTGTGCTCCATCCGTATCTTTTGCAATCGAGGAATTTATAACGAAGTGCAATGCTTTTAAAAATAAAAACATTCACATGGTGGTTTTTACAAAAATATCAACATCTGTGTAATGATATTTTGAAAGTGCTGCATGAACCCGATGTTATCGTCTCAATGATGGTAGATTTTTATCGTTTGCCAACTGATTTCCCCGGTTTTGATCAGCTACAAAAGGATGTTCCTCACTCGGAGCAAGTTGAATGGTTGGAAAAACTCGATGAAAGCAGATGTTGATAAAAGACTGCAACGCCCATGCAACAGTTTTATTCCTTATATCCAATTGCATGAATTCGAAACCTTGGTTTTTGCAGCTAAAAATGGCATTGAAACATTGTTTGAACACAGTGAAATCAAATATGACCATCTTGAGGCTACGCTGAATGCTTTTCCCAATCCTGAAGCAATAGACAATGCGCCAGCAACAGCTCCATCGGTGCGGCTGAAAGAGATTATTCCAGGCTATAACAAGGTTGTTCATGGCATTAACATCATAGATGCAGCAGGTATGGATGAACTCCTAAACAAGTGTCCTCATTTTCGGGCATGGATAGAACGAATAGTGTCAGCATTGACATAAGTGTTCACATGCATAAACTGAAAAAGAGTGAAGTTGTTCTTTGTTTGCTACTCTTACGTTTGCATGTAAAGATTGACAACTTCGCTCTTTTTCCTCCAAGTCCAAAGGCTGCCGTCTTGCCTTTTCGTGATTTATTCCACCGTCCACGTGTCGTTGGTTTCTAACAGTTCGGCAAAGTTGTGATAGTTTTGCTTTTGCTTTTTGTTCGTCCAACTGCTCGTAGATGCAATCGTTATAGGTGGGAGCAGGTACATCGCGGATGACACCCAAGGCCACAGGAAAGCCGTTTTCGTTGCGCATCATGGCTAATTTCATTTGCAGTGTATTGTCGGTGCAATGGGCATCGTGCACAAGGATGTCACTCTTTTTACGCCGTCTTCGCCTACTTTTACCACCTTCAGCCCAAATCCCTCTTGCATTAGCCCCCATTCTTTGTTCGCGCCGAACAGCATAGGCTGGCCGTGTTCCAAATAGATGGCGTGCATTTCGCGCCCTTCGCGGGTGTAGATGGGTGCATAGCAACCGTTGTTGAAAATCATGCAGTTTTGCAAAATCTCGCAGACGGCTGCTCCTTTATGTTGCTGTGCGGCTTTCAGAAGTGACACCGTGTGGGCGCTATCGTTGGCTACCGCACGACCAAAGAATTGTCCGCGCGCACCAAAACAGAGTTCGGCGGGGCAGAAGGGGTCTTCGACGGTGCCATAAGGGCTTGACTTAGACACGAAACCGCGCGGCGAGGTGGGCGAATATTGCCCTTTAGTGAGGCCGTAGATGCGGTTGTTGAGCAAGATGATGTTGAGGTCGATGTTGCGGCGAATGGCGTGGATAAAATGGTTGCCGCCAATGGCTAAACCGTCGCCATCGCCCGAAACTTGCCACACGATGAGCTGTGGGCGAGCCACTTTCACGCCGCTGGCGATGGCTGCTGCACGCCCATGAATGGTTTGCATGCCATAGGTGTTGACATAATAGGACAGGCGGCCGCTACAGCCGATGCCCGAAATGACGGCCGTTTCATAGGGCGGAATGCCTAATTCGACCATGGCTTTGTGCAGCGAATTGAGGAAAAAATGGTCGCCGCAACCCGGGCACCAGCGTGGTTTGCCCTTTTTATAATCGTTGATGGTGTATTCCATTGTGATGTATTATTGGTGAATGATGTTTGAAAAACGCTTTCGTGAGTTTGCTCACTTTCAGAGGCTGTCCCGTGACTTCGTTGTATTGGCGTGGCGTGAAGCCATCGATTTTCATGCGCAGATAGGGCCGCGAACTGACCTAAATTCTGTTCGGCAACCACCACTTTTGGATAGCTGAGGAGCACGCGTGCCGCATTTTGTGGCAGCGGATTGATGAATTTGAAATGGGCTAATGCCACCTTCTCGCCTTTGCTGCGTAGCGCTTCCATCGCTGTATAGAGATGGCCGAAGGTGCCGCCGAAACCCACAATGAGCAGCTCGGCATCGTCTTTGTCGCCGAAAACGGGCACGTCGGGCACATCGATGCCCGCCACTTTGCTGGCGCGTAGCCGCGTCATGCGTTCGTGGTTTTCGGGATTGTTGGAGATAACGCCCGTGCTGCTGTCCTTCTCCAATCCGCCTATCACATGCTCAAAGCCTGGCATGCCCGGCGTAGCCCAATAGCGTGCCAGCGTTTTCTCGTTGCGTTTGTAAGGCGAAAAGGTGTCGCGTAGCGCCGAAGTGGCCATGGGTGGCGTGATGGTGGGCAAGTCGTTGAGCGCTTTCAAGCGCCATGCGCCCGAGCCGTTGGCGATATAAGCATCGCTCAGCACCACCACAGGCGTCATGTATTCCACAGCCATTTTGCACGCATCGAATGCCGCTTGGAAACAGTCGGTGGGCGATGTGGGTGCTATTACGGGCATAGGACTTTCGCCGTTGCGGCCGAAGAGCACCTGCAGTAAATCGGTTGCTCGGTCTTTGTGGGCAGGCCTGTCGACGGACCGCCGCGCATCACGTCGACAATCACCAAGGGCAGCTCGTCCATCACGGCCAAGTTCATGGCTTCGGATTTCAAGCAAATGCCTGGCCCCGACGTGGAGGTGACGCCCAACGCACCCGCAAACGAGGCGCCGATAGCCGTGCAGCAAGCGGCCAACTCGTCTTCGCATTGCATGGTGATGACGCCCATGGCTTTGTGTTTCGCCAGCTCGTTGAGAATGTCGGTGGCCGGTGTGATGGGGTAACTGCCGAGAAACAGGCGTAGTCCTGCGCGCTCGGCGGCAGCCATGAGCCCATAGGCAATGGCTTTGTTGCCCGTGATGTCCATGTAACGCCCCGGCCGTTTGTGAATCGACTCGATGCGATAGGTGGCTGGAACCGAAGCGTGGGTGTTGTAGCCATAATCATAACCGGCATGCAGTACGCGGATGTTATTTTCGGCCACATCGGGCTTTGCTTTAAACTTTTTGCGCAGATAGTTCTCCACCAACGACCGACTGCGGTTGAAGAGCCAACAAACGATGCCCAAAGCAAACATGTTGCGGCATTTCAACACGGCTTTGTTGTCGAGCGCAGTGTCGCGCAAACAGGCCTTTACCATCGATGTGATGGGGCACGCCACCACGCGATCGCCATCGATACCGAGCTCTCCAAGATAGTCGTTGGTTTGAAATTCGGCCTTGCGCAAGTCCTCTTCTTTGAAGTTGTCGCTGTCGATGATGATGGTAGCCGAGGGTGCTGCATGCTGAATTTGCGTTTTCAGTGCGGCGGCATTCATTGCCACGAGCACATCGCAAAGGTCACCTGGCGTGAGCACCTCGTCTTCACCAATTTTCACTTGGTATCCGCTCACGCCCGACAGCGAACCTTGTGGCGCGCGAATGTCGGCAGGATAGTCCTGCAGCGTGGAGATGCCGTTGCCTACTTCGGCCGAAATCATCGAAAAAATGGTACCGGCCAATTGCATTCCGTCGCCCGAATCGCCCGAAAAACGAACGGCGACCTGATGCAACTCTTTTACTTGAATTCCTTTCATAGACCTTTAGGGTTAGAAACACCTCAAAAGTAGAAGAATTTTTATGAGACGGGCAAACGATAAGCATATTATTTTTGTTTTTCAGGGGCGAAAAATAGCGTTTCAGAAGGGAATGATGCCATGAAAATGTGCCATCCGCGCCCGTTGCGAAAGATATTTTAGAGCCAAAAAAATACATTTTCTCGATGTATGCACCCCTGCGACAACGAAAAAAATATTTTTCTTGATGTATGCACCCCTGCGACAACGGAAAAAAATATATTTTCTTGATGTATGCACCCTGCGGCAACGGAAAAAAATACATTTTTCTCGATGTATGCACCCCTGCGGCAACGAAAAAAATATATTTTCTCGATGTATGCACCCCTGCGGCAACGGAAAAAAATATTTTCTTGATGTATGCACCCTTGCGACAACGGAAAAATATATTTTTCTTGATGTATGCACTCCTGCGCAACGAAAAAGGTGTATTCTCAAAGCTGCAAACGGAAGGAAGAATGCACCTTTTTAATTGAAAATCGTGCATTCGGGCAGCAGAAATCATCGTTTGTCCCCTTGTTTTTTTATTAATTTTGCAGCCACGATGACAATCTTAATCACACTTCTCGCTTATTTTGGCGTGCTCTTGGTTTTTGAGTCGGCTCACCACACGCCATTCCTCCAACGACACTTTTTTTATCAGGGGCAACCGGCAATCGCCGTGGCCTTTGGTAGCCTTTTGGCATGGTGGGCGCCTCCATTTCGGGCGTCACGTTTATCAGCGTGCCCGGCATGGCCGTCACCACGCAGTTCACCTATCTGCAAATGTGCTTGGGCTTTGCCGTGGGCTATGTGGTGGTGGCCTTTGTGTTGCTGCCAGTTTACTATCGGCTCAACCTCACCACCATCTACAGTTATCTGCAAACGCGCTTGGGGCAACAGGCCTATAAGACGGGCGCAGGTTTCTTTTTGCTGTCGAAAATCTTGGGTTCGGCCGTCAAATTCGGCGTCATCTGCATGGTGTTGCAGCGGTTTGTGCTCGACGCGTTGCACATTCCGTTTGCCCTCACCGTGGTGCTGATGATGGGACTCATCTGGCTCTACACGCGGCGCGGCGGCATTAAGACGCTCGTTTTTCACCGACACGTTTCAAACTTTTTGCATGTTTGCCGCCTTGCTACTCATCATTTGGCAGGTGAACAGCGCGCTTCATTATTCGCTATCCGACAGCCTGCGCGCCATCGTGGCCGACGAACACAGCCGCATCTTTGTGTGGGATGATTTCATGAGTCGGCAGAATTTCTGGAAACAGTTTCTCAGTGGCATCTTCGTGGTGGTGGTGATGACGGGACTGGATCAAGACATGATGCAGAAAAACCTCACGTGCAAGGGACTACGCGAAGCACAAAAGGATATGTGCAGCTATGGATTGGCTTTCTTTCCCGCCAACTTGTTGTTCTTGGCTCTCGGCGTGTTGCTCATGCAGTTGGCCGCGCAGCAAGGCTCACCGCTGCCGGCATTGACCGACGATTTGCTGCCTCTTTTTGCCGCATCGGGTCGCTTGGGCACAGCCGTTGTGGTGTTTTTCACCATCGGCATCGTGGCCGCCAGCTTCTCGAGTGCCGATAGTGCGCTCACGGCTTTAACGACAACGTGGTGTGTCGACATTGCCGAGCGTCCCCACGATGAGCGACTTCGGCGACGCACCCATGCGCTCATGGCTGTGGCTTTTGCAGTCATGATTTTAATTTTCAATGCGGTCAACACCACAAGCGTCATCGATGCCATCTACACCCTTTGCTCCTACACCTACGGACCGCTGCTGGGGCTCTTCGCCTTTGCCCTGTTCACGCGCTATCGGGTGCACGGTCGGTGGGTGCCATGGGTGTGCATAATAAGTCCGGTTATCTGTTGGGCAGTGAGTCTTCTGACGCAACAAATAACCGGATATGAAATGGGCTACGAACGGTTGATGCTCAATGGCGCATTAACCTTCGGCGGATTGTTTATTTTCCGAGCTCGCTAAGATAGGCCTGTGCATCTAAAGCGGCTTTCGCTCCAGTACCAGCGGCGATGATAGCTTGCTGATAATGAGGGTCGCAAACGTCGCCTGCGGCAAACACACCCGGCACGTTGGTGGCCTGATTTTTGTCCCGTCAGGCAAATGAACCCTTGCTCGTCGAGCGTTATGAAATCCTTAAACAGCGCCGACTGTGGCGTGTGCCCAATGGCCAAGAAAAAGCCATCGATGGGCAAATCGTATGTCCGTTCGTCGCTTTCGCCTTTGCGATAAACCACGTGTGCACCTTCCACACCGTTCTCACCATAAAGCCCTAATGTGTTCGTTTCGTAGAGAATTTCAATGTTCTCGGCCTCTTCCACACGCTTTTTGCATGGCTGCCGACGCGCGAAGATAGGGCTTACGCACAATCATATACACCTTTTTGCAAAGACCGGCCAAGTAGTGAGCCTCCTCGCAAGCCGTGTCGCCACCGCCCACAACAGCCACCACTTTCTTGCGATAGAAGAACCCATCGCAGGTGGCGCAAGCGCTAACACCTTGTCCGGCATATTTCTTTTTCGTCGGGTAAGCCTAAATATTTGGCTGTAGCACCCGTCGCAATAATCACACTTTCGGCCTCGATCGTTTCGCCACGATCGGTAGTCACGGTGTAGGGTTTGCGGCTAAAGTCAACCTTGGTAATCTCGCCATCGCGCAGGTCGGCACCAAATCGGGCGGCTTGTTCGCGCAAATCCATCATCATCTGGTTGCCATCCACGCCATTGGGATAGCCCGGAAAGTTGTCAACGATGGTGGTTTGAGTGAGCTGTCCACCCGTCTGCAAGCCCGCATAAAGCACGGGATTGAGGTTAGCTCTGCTGGCATAAAGTGCTGCGGTGTAGCCCGCTGGGCCACTACCAATGATTAAACATTTTACATACTCCATATTGTTTTTCTCCTTTCTAAAAATAATTCGTTATGCGTCTAAAAGTTTTTCAATCTCTTGTGCAATGTGATCCATGCTTTCAGTAGGTTCGAAACGTGCCACCACTTGCCCTTTCTTGTTGATTAAAAACTTGGTGAAATTCCATTTAATGTCGCTCTTTGCTTTGTAATCGGGGTCGGCCTCGCTCAACATCTTGTCTAAAATGGGGTAGAGCGGATGGCTTTCATCCCAGCCGGCAAAGCCCTTTTGCTCTTTCAAAAACACGAACAATGGGTCGGTCTCGTCGCCATTCACCTTCACCTTTTTAAAGCGTGGAAACTCGGTATTGTAATTGAGCTTGCAAAACTGGTGAATGTTTTCGTCGGTGCCGGGTGCTTGTTGACCAAACTGGTTGCAAGGGAAATCCAACACTTCAAACCCCCGGCTGTGATAAGTTTCATAGAGTTTCTCCAACGCTTCGTATTGCGGTGTGAAACCACATTGCGTGGCCGTGTTCACAATGAGCAACACTTCGTTGGCATATTCTTTTTAACGCTACGGGCACTCCTTTTTCTGTCTTTAACGAAATAATCGTAAACGGTTTTTCATTTTCTTCTATGATAAATGCTATTAATATTGATGCTTGTTGAAAGCCATGTGGCAAAGATGATGCCAGCTTGCGTGCAAAGGTAGTAATTTTATTCCTACAAGCGAGGAGCACACCCTCATGTTAACGCAATTTTAGAGTTGTCGGTTGCTACAAGCCTTGTGATGCATGCCCTGCTGTTTCATGGGCTTTTTTGCCAATCCTTCCTTGTTAAAAAAGGGAAATCCCTATTTAAAATATAGGAACATGATGAGGCGAGTTGCGCAATACTTCTTATCTTTGCCCTTGTTTTTAAGTAGCAGAAGAATGAAAATAAAAAGAATAAAGCCTATGAAACAGCTATCGGTTTGGAGCTTTGCCGCTCTTTTGTGTAGCGCATTGCTATTCACCTCGTGCGACGACGATGCCGCGGTGGCATCTTATTTGAGTGGAACATGGGAGGGAACGGTGTTCTCTGAAGTGGATTATGGTGGACAGGTCTACCAAATCACACGCTCAGAAGTTGAGTTTACCAGTAGTTACACCTCTGGCACGGGCTATTGGGTGGACTATTATGGACGTGGTTATGGTCGCCGCTACACCGCCAACCACATTCGTTGGCATGTGGAGAATCAAAGCATCTACATTCATTTCATCGAAGAAAATAGCGATGTGGTCATCGACGACTATCGCCTCACCGATGATTGGCTCACGGGCTATGCCTCAACATCGAGTGGTAATCGGGTGCGCATAAGACTCTATCACACTCATCGCCCAATTGGAACGACTATGATTATGGCTACAATGGCTATTATGGTTATGCCAAGAGTCGCAATGCTGAGGGCACAGTGCCCATGCAACGCAAGTATATCCGATAAACGAATGTCGCAAGACCAATAGCAAAAGCAGCCCACTTTCTCGTAAAAAGTGGGCTGCTTTTTATTCGTGATTTAGGTCATTTTTTTCATGCCATTTGTTGCATTTTTGCTGCGAAGCTTTTTTCTGTTTGTTAAAAAAACAACTAAATTTGCAGTCGAAAAAGAAATAAACAATGGTAGATAGTCAGATGAAACAGGATAGCATGTTGGTGCAAAAAGAATTTCACTTTTGCCGCTTTTTATGCCTTTTTATTTGGCTCTTCCAAATAATTGTGTAACACACACACACATTCGAGCGACCGCACTTCTATATAAAGAACGCGCGCGTAATATACAACATAAATACTCGCAAACAAAGGGTGTGCAAGAAGTTTCTCATAACTTCGTGCACACCCCTTTTCGTATAGCAATTAATTTAAAACATTATAAATTCAGCATATAAAATGAGAAAAAGGGCTTCATATAAACCCGTTTCGTTCGTACTGCTTTTTCCATAAACATTTTATCAATTTATATTCATCTGTATGCAAAGGGAACTTTCAACAAAGCTATTGCAGACCTTGATAGTCCCAATAGCTATAACAACAGCGTTGCTGGCATTGTAAGCAACGTCATTATCTTTATCATTTAGTTGCTGTTGAAGCGTGTGTAAAATAACACCATTATTTGAATGACCAAAGGGTCAGTTTTCAGGAAATCCACTAAGAGACAATGCATCAGCTTGTCCATCCGAAGTTTATTTCCAATGTTTTTATTATCCTTAAATGTGGCGACAAAGTTACTTCGATTTTGGGAATCTCACAAGTTTTCAGTGCAGAAACACTGTGAAAGCCGTTTTCTAAACACGCTTTGTTCCAGTCTATTCTTCAATAAAACTTGTCTGAGTAGCTCACTTTTTATACAAATCCTTATAAATGAGGATATTTTTCTTCTTTTTTAACCAGTCTTGTTAATTTATTCTTTAGCTTTGTGACCTACTTCTAAACAAAAGATTATGAATCTAAGTGGTTTACATAAATGGATTAGATGCATCACCTATCGGCAAAAAGTCATAGGCCTCACAATGAGTGGAACCATAATTGGCTTGGTGCTTTTATTCGCTTATACGCTACGCCTGCACACCTATATCATTGGTGATGACCCTGCAGCGTGTGTAAATTGCCATATCATGACACCTTATTATATTACATGGGCGCACTCTTCACATGGACGAGATGTCACTTGTAACGATTGTCATGTGCCTCATCAGAACATAGCTAAGAAATACTTTTTTAAGGGGATGGATGGTATGAAGCACGTAGCTTATTTTGTTACTAACTCAGAACGGCAAGCAATTATGGCTGAAGAAAGTTCTGCCAACGTAATTATGGACAACTGTATTCGGTGTCATGCACAGCTTAATCAGGAATTTGTGAAGACAGGACGTATCAACTATATGATGGCTAAACGAGGTGAGGGATTAGCCTGCTGGGATTGCCATCGCAGTGTGCCTCATGGTGGAATGAATGGTCTGGCTAAGACACCTAATGCTGAGTCACAGGTGCCATTGCCTCCTAATCCTGTTCCAGAATGGCTACAAAAGGCTTTAGGGCGATGAGGATTACACCTTATATTATATATAGGTAATAAATAAAAGAAATACCATCATTTGTGAAATCTAAAAATTTAAAGAATATGGCTAAGCAATTAAAAAAATGGCAAGGCTGGATGCTGTTTGGCGGTTCCATGCTCATTGTGTTTATTTTAGGCCTTCTCTGCTTCTCACTACTCGAACGGAGAGCTGAAGTTGCCAGTGTTTTCAACAATCGGCGTGTGCCCATGACCGATTCGATTGTCGCGCAGAATGAAAAGTTTAAGGAAGACTTCCCACGGGAGTATGAAACGTGGGCGATGACGGCTGACACCACTTTCAAGAGTATGTATAATGGCTCACAAGAGCGAGATATTCTTAAAGCATTCCCCGATATAGTAATCATCTGGGCAGGTTATGCCTTTTCGCGCAACTACAACACGCCACGTGGCCATCGCCATGCTATTGAAGACCTTAGAAAGATTTTGCGAACAGGGAATCCTGGCATCGACGGCGATGGTGATATTCAGCCTGGAACATGCTGGACATGTAAGGGACCTGATATACCACGCTTGATGCGTGAGAAAGGTATTGGAGCCTTTTATGGTGCAAAATGGAGTGACTGGGGTCCTGAAGTGATGAATACTGTGGGATGTTCTGATTGCCATGATGCGCGCACAATGGAATTACGCCCTGCTCGTCCTGCGTTATATGAAGCATGGAAGCGTGCTGGTAAAGATGTTAATAAGGCCAGCCATCAAGAGATGCGCTCATTAGTCTGCGCACAATGCCACACCGAATATTATTTTGAGAAAGACAACCACCAATACTTAAAGTTTCCACAAGACAAAGGACTTACTTGTGAAGCCGCTGAAGCCTATTATGATAGTATTGGCTTTTATGACTACATTCACCCATTGTCAAAGGCTAAGATCTTAAAGGCACAACATCCAGGTTACGAACTTTTTAAGCAGGGTATTCACGGACAGCGTGGGTTAAGTTGTGCCGATTGTCACATGCCTTACATGCAAGAAGGTGGTATTAAATATACCGATCACCATGTACAAAGCCCGTTGGCTAAGATTGATCGTACCTGTCAGACCTGTCACCGGCAAGATGCTGAAACGCTACGACAGAATGTTTATGATCGACAAAAGAAAGTTTATGATTTTTGCAGTGAAGGTGAACCACGAGTTGGCTACAGCACATTTAGAAGCCGAGTTTGCTTGGAAGAAAGGTGCTACGCAGCCTGAAATGGCAAAGGCACTTGATGACATTCGCAAAGGACAATGGCGCTGGGATTATGCTTTAGCAAGTCATGGAGCAGCTTTCCATGCCCCATTAGAAGTAATGCGCCTTTTAGCTAATGCGATGGCCTACACGCAAGACGCTCGTACCGAGATTGCTCGAGTAGTGGCAAAACATGGTTTTACAGGCAAGATTCCACTTCCCGACATATCAACAAAGGAAAAGGCACAGCGCTATATCGGTCTTGATATGCCTGTATTGAATAACAAGAAGGAACGTTTCTTAAACACCATCGTTCCAAAATGGATTCAGAAAGCAAAGCAAAATAAACGCTTCATCACACAACCCATGTAAGGAGCGCATCATTTAAAACAGAATTGATAGTTATCTCTCTGCAACCTTCGCTAAAAAGGTAGACCCATGTTAAGCATGGCAGGCAGAGGGATGACTATCAATTCTGCATGTCGCACTATCCTTTTACAAACAACCATTTCAAGTAAAAATAATCCCATCTCGCATTTCAGCGGGTAGGAAAAGAACTAAACCATCATGTGGAATAAACCATGGACTATTCGTGAAGGGCTTGCAATAGGTGGAGGGCTCATCATCATTGGGCAGTTGCTGCAATTCTTAACAGGTGGCATCGACTGGCAACTTTTCGCCTTCCCTGCCAATCTTTTCACCCTCGGCTTCTACTTATTAAGTCTCGGTGTGCTCTATGTTTTTCGCAAAAGGCTCTACGTTGTGCAATACTTTTGTACGCCGTCAGCCGCTGTAGCCGCCATTGGTTTCGCGTTGGTGCTCACTTTTTATCATGGGCATCACCCGGCAAGCACCAGGCGTGAGCCCAGCTATCGATCCCATCGGCCTCTCGCATATGCTCACCTATTGGCCGTTCGTGCTTGTTTATCTCTGGCTCAGTAGCATCATAGCCTTGACCGCACTCCATCAAATCAGTACTTTCCGTAAGCGAAAGCTCCCCAGTCTCGTGTGCCATGTTGGACTATTTATCGCTCTTGTGTGCGGCACATTAGGATCAGCTGACCAACGTAACCTCAAAATGTATTGTCTTGCTGGACAACCTGAGTGGCGTGCGTTTGACGACCAAGGTAATGTAGTTGAGTTGCCCTTGGCCATCGAACTGCAACGCTTCGTTCTCGAAGAATATCCTGCTGAGCTGCAAAAGGTAGGCATCGGTAAGGGCAAAACCAAACTTATGAAAATGGCTTCACCCAAGCGCTATGCCAGTGAAGTACACATCTATACCAAGGAAGGTGAGACGTTGGCTACCACCATTGAGGTCAATAAACCAGCGTATCTCGCAGGTTGGAAAGTCTATCAATACAGCTATGATGAGAGTATGGGTGTCGCCCACCGCGTGAGCATCTTTCAACTTGTGGCCGACCCTTGGCTACCCCTTCGTCTATCTTGGCATCGGGCTACTACTCCTTGGCGCCGTGCTACTCTTTTTAGTTTAGGAAAAAAACAAAAGATATCACATCCTCAACACCAGAATAACTATGATTTGGGAATATTTCATCTATTTCGCTATCGCTGCAATTTTCTTTTGGAGTATCGGAGCCTATTGTGCTTGGAAACGCCAACAGCGTGTGGCCTATCTCTTAACCGCTATCGGGCTAACCATATTTTTCATCTATATCCTCCTCATGTGGCACACGCTTGAGCGGCCACCTATGCGCACCATGGGTGAAACGCGTCTGTGGTATTCGTTCTTCCTTCCTCTGGCTGGTATTATTGTTTATGCACGTAGCCGCTATCATTGGATTTTGAGCTTTTCCACACTATTGGCCAGCGTATTCATTGGTATTAACCTATTGAAACCCGAAATCCACACCAAAGCTATGATGCCGGCCCTACAGAGCCCGTGGTTCGCCCCCCATGTCATTGTTTATATGTTTGCCTACGCCCTCTTTGGCGCCGCCACCCTCATGGCCATATTCCTATTGTGGAAGATGCGTGCCAGCGATTCTACGACTCATACTTCATCGATTCCTATGACAACCTCAATCACTCTCGCCAGCATCGACAACATGGTAGGCATGGGTTGGGCCTTCCTTACCATTGGTATGCTCTTTGGTGCGCTATGGGCCAAAGATGCTTGGGGCGACTATTGGGCTTGGGATCCTAAGGAGACTTGGGCGGCCATCACCTGGTTAGCCTATTTGCTCTATATGCACCTGCGTCTCACATCACGCGCCAATCCTCGTCTGTCGCTGCGCCTGCTCCTCATCGCCTTCGTGTTACTGCAAATGTGCTGGTGGGGCATCAACTATCTGCCATCGGCGCAAGGCATGAGCATCCACACCTACAACAGTTAGCCCATCCTGCCCACTGCGAGCAGTGTCTCGCATAGTCGAAGCACGATGTGAAGATGAAATCGAGTGCAAACGAACACACGAGCCATCCTGCTGTGCACAAAAGATGGTGCTTCGTGTAGCCGATTCACCATCTGATAAAGGCAGATGATGCGGCACGTGATGAAATGATTCTGCCTTAGTCTGCAGGGGGTACGCTCGTATGTGTTAATTCCTCACTTTGAACTGGATGCATACTGGTTTGCGCAACCTAATGGTTTGCTTTATTGCGAGCAAGCCTGTTTCGGCATCACGTGCAAACACCTGAATACAGTTGCCATCACGACAGGCACAAAGCAGATAGCGACCATTGGGTGTGAGAGCGAAGTTGCGCGGATGGAGCTCGGTGGGTTGATAGCCCACCTTGCGGAGTTTACCCGTGCCGGCATCTACCTTGAAGATTGAAATGCCATCGGCTTTCAAGCGGTTGCTGGCATAAAGGTAACGGCCATCGGGCGAGAGATGCACATCGGCACCGCCACGTCCGCCCACACTATCCGAGGCTATGGTTTGCAAACGCTCTAAATGATATCCTTTCCGTTTAAACACCGTCACGGCACCTCCAAGTTCGCTCATCACATAAACATAGCGTCCATTGGGCGCAAAGGCCATGTGGCGCGGTGCTTCACCGCGGGGGAGGCGTCCAGCCACGCCTAAAGGCTTAAGCGATGCGGATGAGATTGGCTTGAAACATAACAACTGGTCGGCGCTGAAATCGGTAGCATAGACGTAGCCATTCGGCGCAAAGCGTGCGGTATGCACGTGGGCTTTGTTTTGCGGGGCAGCAGCATGGGGGTCGGCATGTCCTGCAAACCGATAGCATCGTGCCCCAATTAGTCCATTGCGTAGTACAGGAAACACGCTCATTGTCCCCCCCGAATAGTTGGCAGTGAGTACCATGCGCCCGTTGGTTTCCACAAAGCATGGGTCTTCGCCGCCCGTGAGTTGACGATTGAGCAATCTCATCTGGCCAGTGATCTCATTCAGACCCACGGTGCAAACAGCCGCATGATTGTCGTTGGTCTCGCTCACCACATATAAAAGGTGCGGGCGATGCGCAAAGGTAAGATACGAAGGGTTGATCATTGATAGTGAGTCGAGCAGTGTAGCTTCTCCAGTCTGCTGATTAAACATGAAACTATAAAGTCCTGTACTGGCTGTGTCTGTATAGGTACCCACTATCATGGTTAATCCATCGCCCGCCCACATTGACAGCGAAAAAGTAAATGCCGAGCATAGCAGCATTTGCATTCGTTTACTAAAATTCATCATTGTTTGTCACTAATTAAGTTCATTTTACGTTGCAATATTCGCAATTATTTCTGAGAAAAAGCAAGCATTTTAGTTATCGTCTTACTTGCCACCCACAAAAAAACCTCTGCAACCCACATTTCCATTCAAATTAATTTTATATATTTGCACAGCAATAATTTATTCATTCAATTTACCATCTATCTATGCAAAAGAAGCTCCCATTAATGGTGCTTGCGGTGTGTTGTTCTACTCTCGCGCAGGCACAGAGCAATCAAACGCAGCAAGCGGCAAAGTCGTTAGACGAAAATGCTTTTACCTTCACAGAGGCACAGTTGGGCGAAGACGATAACATGAGCCAAAATGTAACGATACTCAATTCAACTACTAATGCTTACGCCAATGAAGTGGGCTTTCTATTCTCGCCCATGAGGTTTCGCTATCGAGCCTTTAACCAAAAGTACAACGAGATTTTCATCAATGGTGCGCCCGTAAATGATATTGAACGCGGCCAGTTTGCTTTCTCTTCCATCGGCGGTCTGAACCAGCAAACACGCAATGTCGACTTTTCACTCCCATTTGAAGCCAATAATTATGGTATGACTGCCATGGCAGGCAGTAACAATTACAACTTCCGCAGCGGCAGCATGTCCACAGGACAGCGTATCAGCCTTGCCGGTGCCAACCGCAACTACACGCTGCGTGGCATGTACACCTATAATAGTGGCTTCAACGCTAAAGGGTGGGCTTTCAGTGCTGGTCTCACCTATCGTTGGGCTAATCGAGGCTATGTGGAAGGCACTTTCTATAATGCCCTTTCTTATTTCCTCGGTGTTCAGAAACTTATGGGTAGCCATAGTCTGAGCTTTGCTACATGGGGTAACCCCACAGAGCGTGGTGCACAAGGCGCGGCTACGGATGAGAGTTTTTGGATTGCTAACAATAACCAATACAATCCTTATTGGGGCTATCAAAATGGTAAACGCCGTAACTCGCGCGTGGTGAACGACTTTGCGCCAACTGCGCTGCTCACGTGGGATTGGAACATCAACAATACCTCGAAGCTTACTACTACACTGCTCGGGAAATATAGCCTTTACAAGAGCACCAAGCTCAATTATAATAATGCTGACAACCCACAACCTGATTACTACAAGCTATTGCCCAGTAATTTTTATGATGTATGGGGCAATAATGCTCGATTTCAAACAGCACAAAATTTAGCTGATTGGCGGTTGGCCCTACGAGTGGTTATCGAGCGACAAGGCCCACCGCCAAATCAATTGGGATCAGCTCTATGCAGCCAATCGCAACATCAATCAACAAGGTGGCGATGCCATGTACTATGTGCAAGCACGCTACAACAATAATCTTTATTTCACGTTGGCTTCAACCTTAACAAAACACTTCTCTGCCAAAAATACGCTGAATGTTGGTGTTACGGCAGCAACCAACAAGGGATTCCACTATCAAACGATGGACGATTTGCTTGGTGCCAACAATTTCCACAATATCAATAACTACGCCATAGGCACCTATGCAGCCAACTCATCGGCCGTGCAATACGACTTAAACCGCATGAACGCACAGGTAAAAGAGGGCGATCGCTTCGGCTATGACTACACCATCAATGTCGTTCGCGGCAACGCATGGGCAAGCTACACTGAAACTTTCCGCAACATTCACTATAGCGTGGCTGGGAAAATTGGCTACGATGGCATGAACCGTGATGGTAAAATGCGTAATGGTTTATTTGCCAACAATTCGTTTGGTAAGAGCAAAACGGCTAATTTCCTCAGCGGTGGTGGCAAGACGGCTGCGTCGATTGACCTGAGTCATGGCCACGTGTTCTCTTTGGGATTGGGCTTAGAAAGCAAGGCCCCCACTGCCTATGTAGCCTTCCAAGCGGCCGAAATGAACAACGATTTTGTGCGCGATTTGAAGAACGAACTCATCTTCAGCAGTGAGGCTTCCTATCAATACAGCACCTCGTGGTTGCATGCTAACCTCAACGCTTATTATAGCTACGTGGGGCATGCCACAGAATGGACGTGCTTTTATTTCGACGATATCAATTCGTTCTCCTACAATGCTCTCAGCAATCTGAGAAAGCTTATTATGGTGTGGAACTCGGTTTGCGCTTCAAACTCACATCCTACCTCGACCTAAAAGCTATCGGAACGCTCAGCGAAGCGAAAAACATGAGCAACGCCCACGTGCGCTACCTCAACTCTACGCAAGGGGTTTACAACGACGATGAAGCATTGGTGAAAGGCATGCGTGAGAGTGGAACACCTCTTACTGCAGCCAACTTGGGACTTAGTTTCCATCAAGGCGGCTGGTTTATCGACCTCAACGGCAACTACTACGACCGCATCTATCTGGGCTACTCACCCTACTATCGCTATGCGTCGGCACTCCAAAAGATTGGTTCCATTGATGACAAGGGCAACTATAGCGTTTCACCACAGGATAAAGGCCATGGTGGATTTATGCTTGACGCCAGCATTGGCAAGAGCATTCGTCTGAAGAAAGGTTCGCTCTCCATCAACCTCATGGTGACCAACCTACTCAACAACCAAAATATTGTAACGGGCGGTTACGAGCAGAGCCGCAGCGACTATTCCATTAAAAACGATGGAAGCACCAGCAGCCGCACCTACAGTTTCTCACGCAATCCGAAGAAATACTATGCCTATGGCACGAACGGCATGTTGCAAGTAGCTTATAAATTCTAATTCAAACAACCCGAATATGAAGCATTTAAAATATATCCTTCTGGCATACGCTGGTCTACTGATGACCAGTTGCATGAATGGTGATTGGGATTCTGTCGACACTCATTACACGCGTGGTAACAGTGCTATCACCGAAACCCATGTCATCTCCATTGCACAGCTCAAGAGTATTTATGCAACACAGTTGGCACACCCCTATGGTATGGCCGAGATTACCGACGACATTCAGATCAAAGGCTACGTTATGGCCAATGATAATGGCGGTAATGTGTTTAGTCAAATTAGCTTGCAAGATGCAACTGGTGCTATTGTGATAGCCATCAGTGACAATGGCATCGCTGGTTATCTGCCGGTAGGTACCGAGATTTTGGTCAATCTTAAAGGACTTTACATCGGCAACTATGGCTATCAGACACAGATAGGAACGCCTTATAGTAGTGAAAGAAATCAAGAATCGGTAAGCCGCATGTCGAAAATTCGTTGGTATCAGCACTTCAACTACACCAACCACACCATAACACCTACAATTCCTCTATTCGATCAAAGTCGTATAACCGACGCTAACTACCTCAATGAAAATGCAGGAAGAGTGATGACCATCAAGAATGTGGCCTTTCAACAGGCAGGGATTAAGGATTATGCCAACCGTGCTGATGTGGTAAACAATAATGCTTGCGAGCGTGCTTTGGTAGGGCTCAACGAAAATAATATTGTTGTGCGCACCAGCGTCTATGCTGATTTTGCTGCAGACAAGTTACCCACAGGGCAAGTAGACATTACAGGACTTTTTACACGTTATAATAACAAGTGGCAGATTATCATTCGTCAAGTTAGCGATGTTAAGGCAGCCAATTAAAACATAAATACAATTTTAAACGCAAAGCAAAATGAAAAATTATCAACGCATTGTTTCTTTTTGGCCGTAAGTGCCGTAGCTCTCACCAGCTGCAGCGATGTTCCTGCACCCTATGACACGCCCAACCAAAATAGTAACAATCCCACAACCCCCACAATAGCTACGCCAATAGGGAGTGGTACAGAGGCCGATCCCTACAATGTAGCTGCGGCCATAAAGAAACTAAAGGATGAGCCTGCCGATCAAAATACGGCACCGATATACGTAAAGGGTGTGATTGCCGAAATCAAGAAGGTTGACACAGGTACCTATGGCAACGCCGATTACTATATCATCGATAAAGACTATCCCAATCACAAGCTTTTATATTTTTCCAGAGTAAGTTCCTCGCCAATGTGAAGTTTACAGCAGCCAATCAAATTAAGGTAGGTGATGTCGTCGTCATTTATGGCCCATTTGTTAACTATAAAGGCACTACACCCGAGACAGTTGGCAAAGGTGCTACTTATATTTACAAGCTTAATGAACAAGGTGGTGGAATGGTTACACCGCCTACACCCAGCACACCTGTCAATACAGAGGCTACTGCTTATACCGTTACCAATGCCATCAATTTGATAACGAATAATCAAATTCCGACAAATGAGGTTTATGTAAAGGGTATTATCTGCAAGGCTCCTACTTATAACGCAACTTACAAAGAGCCTCACCTACTATATCTCTGATGATGGAACAACTGCTAACGAGCTGCAAATCTTCTCGGGTAAGAGTTTCAATGGTGCAGATTTCACATCAGCTAACCAGCTGCAAGTGGGACAAACCGTTGTGGTACTTGGTCATCTGAAAGCTTACACTAAGAATGGAAGAACCACCAATGAAATCGACAAGGAAAACAAACTTGTTTCGGTAAATGGTGGTACGCAACTCATTCCCGGTAGCGCACCCACGCCAACACCGACGCCCACTCCCACACCAACTCCATCACCTTCAACACCGACTACAACAACTGGAAGTTACGGCTGCGAGTCTTGGCTTGGCGAACGAAACGGCTATTGGTACCCAAACGCTTTCTGATGGCACCACCATCACCACAGCAAAAGGCTCTAACAACAACGCTCCTAAGTTTTTATAGTGTTGGTGGCGGAACCATTCGCATGTATCCTGGCAACACCATTTCTTTCAATGCAGGCAGCAAGCAAATTGCTTCTATCACTCTTTTCTGCGATGAATATAAAGGTGATAAATACACTGCCAGTGGCAATCTCGGAACAACATCTGGAACCGTTGCACTCAATGGTCTCAAATATACCATCAACGGTATCAATGCTGCTACTGTAACATTCACTAATAACGCCACAGGCTCAGGTGCCCCATCACAACTTCGTATTAAGAAGTTTGTCATCACCTACGCCAACTAAGCGTTTAAAAACGTTTTAAATAAATTTGGCAGGCTGCAAAGATTTCATTAACTTTTGCAGCCTGTTAGATTAGTAACAATTTTATAAATTATAATTATCAACGAAATGAAAAAGGTATTCACCCTGAAAACTATCGCCCCGTCGTATTCAAAGATATGTCCAACGGCGATATGTTTCCTTACAAAATCTACAGCAGAACCAATGATACTGTAGAATTTGAAGGCGAGACTTACCCTGTGGTAAAGATTGAAATCTCAAGCACTTCTCACCCCTTCTACACGGGTAAGAGCAAGCTTGTTGACTCAGCTGGTCGCGTTGACCGCTTCATGAACCGTTATGGTAAGTTGAAAAAGTAAATATATCTTTTGCAAAGAATATATTCCATTTCAAGTGTGTTCAAACGTAGTTGCATATGCGTTTGAGCACACTTTTTATTCTATGTTATTGATTTTCGCATATAAAATGAAACGTCAGCTTCTTTCCTTTTGTACTCTGTTCAATGGCTTTTTGCTATTTTTAGCCTGTGGTGGAAACGATAATCCCGACATCTATACGCCTAATCCCGGAGGACAAGTCCCCAATACTTCGCATCAACAAAACAATGGAAATGCCACGTCTGCAAAGAATAATCAAAATCAAAATGCGGCACCCATTGGCACCCCTATCGAAGTAACACGATTAGAATTTCCGAAGCTCCATGGCAATAGCAGTTCTATTTATGTTTACCGTGTGGCTGATCCTGCCAACCTCTCTCATCAAGCAATGAACTATGCCTTGGAATGGGATCACGCCAAAAGAGCACAACGGTGGAGCTGCTGGATGAGCACTGCCCAGACAAGGACTAAAGGATGGAACAGAGCTAACTGGAAGGCCGACAATAAATGGCGCGGCGATCCCTTTCAATGGGCACCTGGAATCCCCAATGACGAACAGCCGCGCGTGACAAATGAATTTAGTCAAAGTCTGTTTCCCGATGGCTCAGGAAGGGGCTATGACCGTGGACATATCTGTGCATCTGAAGATCGTATCTACTCGAAAGAGGCCAACGAGCAAACTTTCTATATGGCCAATATGCAGCCTCAGGTGCACAATTTCAATGCGGGCATTTGGATGAAAATGGAAAACTGTCTGCGCAGTCATTTGCAACCTAACGACACGTTATATATATGTAAGGGTGGAACCATCGACCAGGCCAACCAAATTTTGAGCTATACGCGTAGCAACTTCATCGTACCCAAATATTTTTTCATGGCCGTGTTGCTCAAAAACGCGTCGGGCTACCATGCCTTTGGCTTCTATGTTGAGCACCGCAACCTCACGATGAAGCAAATGAAAGAGCGGGGCATCAGCACTCGATTAACCGATTACATGGTGAATATTGCTGAATTGCAACGCCTCACAGGCATCGACTTTTTCTGCAATCTGACTGATGATATCGAAAATGAGGTAGAAAATAAAGCTCTGCAAGCGGTGAAGTTCGATTTTAAAGATTGGGGCATTAACCAATAATCCATTTCTTTCAGCACGCTTTGGCAATCGTAGTTGGTGGAAAGATATTCGTTATCATAAATCGAAAGCAATTCCAACAACTTTAGAAATAAAATTGTAAATTTGCTCACGTAATCATCTTTTTAGTGTATTCAGCGATATGAAATCATTCAAGTTTGGTCTTCTTCCGCGCATCCTTGTAGCCATTTTGTTGGGTGTAATTTGCGGCAATGTGTTGAGTGAACCCATCGTGCGCCTTTTTGTTACGGCCAACAGCATCTTTAGCCAGTTCTTAGGTTTTATGATTCCGCTCATCATCTTGGGGATGGTAGCTCCGGCTATTGCCAATATTGGTAGCACAGCTGGTCGCATTTTGTTGGTAACCGTAGTGCTGGCCTATGCCGATACCGTGCTGGCAGGCCTGTTGGCTTATGGCACAGGTAGCTGGCTTTTCCCATCGTTGGTGTCGACCACACAAGGTGTTCACCTTGAGCAGCCTCATGCATTGAAACCCTTTTTGAACTCAATATTCCCGCTTTGATGGATGTGATGAGTGCTTTGGTGCTGGCTTTCATGGTGGGTTTGGGCGTGGCTTATGGCAAAGGCAATGTGTTGAAGCGTGGGCTAAATGAGTTTGGCACTATCGTTGAGCGTGTGATAGAGAAAATTATCATTCCTTTGCTGCCCATCTACATCTTTGGCATCTTTTTAAATATGACGTATAGTGGCGAGGCTTATCATATCTTGTTGGTGTTTGCTAAAATCATTGTGGTGATTTTTGTGCTCCACATTGTAGTGCTACTCTATGAGTTTGTGGCTGCAGGTTTGTTTGCCAAGCAAAATCCATTTCGTCTGCTTTTTCAACATGTTGCCTGCCTATTTCACGGCCTTAGGGCACATCGTCTTCAGCAGCCACCATTCCCGTGACATTGAAGCAAACGCTCAAGAATGGAGTAGACGAGGGAGTGGCAGGCTTCACCATTCCTTTGTGTGCTACGATCCATATGTCGGGCTCCATGATGAAGATTACGGCATGTGCACTCACCGTTTGCCTGATGAATGGGCTACCTCATAGCTTTCCACTCTTCCTCAATTTCATGTTGTTGCTAGCCATTTGTATGGTTGCTGGCCCAGGAGTTCCCGGTGGTGCCGTGATGGCCGCTTTGGCTCCGTTAGCCTCAGTGTTGAGGCTTTGGTTCCGAAGAGCAAGCGCTCATCATTGCTCTTTATATTGCGATGGACAGCTTTGGCACAGCCTGCAACGTGACAGGTGATGGTGCTATAGCCGTGGTAGTGAATAAAATCTTCCGCAAGCGCCCTGTTGAAATGCAATCATAGTGACAGCAAAAACGATGTGTTCGCCCATGGACGAACACATCGTTTTTGCTGTCTTTACTGTTCGTCCATGGGCGAACGCTTGTTTTTCTCTTTTTTTGGGTTGTTCGTCCATAGGCGCTCATGTTTTTATTTTTGATTGTCCGTCCATGGACGAACGTATGTTTTTCTAAATTTTTAGTTGTTCGTCCATGGACGAACAGCATTTTTGAAAAAGATTTCATGTGTGTCAAATCGTGTTCGAAAGCATTTTTATGGGTGTGTAAGCATTAAAGTCTCATTTTTTCATAACTTTGCAATCGTAAATTACACGCACGTATCGCTTACGGATAGTAGTAAATTAAAGGATGTTTATATAAAAAGGTATCATCAATTGCCTTGCGAAAGCTTGATTTCTTCGCATGGCATCATAATAAATTAGTATTCCACCTATTAAAATTCCCATTATAATGAGAAAATTGCAGAATATTAAATGCATCCATCGCTTAGGAATGTTGTTGTTCCTAAGCCTTTTGTGTATGGGGCCTTTGGTACTTCAGGCTTCGGCTCAGACGCCTACCGATGCCAAAAGTAAGCTTGTCACTGCATGATGCTACAGTTGAAACGTTTGCCAACGAAATTGCTCGTCAAACGGGTTTGACTATTTCCTATGAGGATAACGATGTGAAGGCACTCAAAGGCGTTAGCTTTGATGTGCGTGAACAGCCGTTGTCGAGCTTGCTCATCACCCTGAGCAATCAACTTCCATTTACCTATCATGTAGAAGGAAGCACGCTTTATTTGGGTAGTAGCAAGGCCAATCAGCGCAAAAAAGGTTTCTATGGGCAAGTAACCGATAGCAATGGCGAACCTCTAATTGGTGCCATCATTCGTGTGGAAGGCGTGAATGGAGGGTTAGTAACCGATGTGAATGGTGAATATCAGGTGCAGAGCGATAAAAAGGAAGCAAAAATCACCGTGTCGTCAGTGGGCTATAAAACCGTCACCAAGGTGGTGAAGAATGGTGCTTCGGGCAATATCGTAATGCACGAAGATACACGTGAGATACAAGAAGTGGTGGTTACGGGCTATGGCACGAAGAATAAAAATTCGTTTACTGGTGCGCAAGTGGCAGTCAATCGTGACCAACTGATGAATATGGGTACAAAGAATGTGCTGCAAAGTCTGTCGGCTTTTGTGCCAGGTATGGTGGTGCTCGATGATAATATCAAAGGTTCCGACCCCAATAAGTTGGCCGATATCAACATTCGTGGTCGTGCCACCTTTGAAGGGCAGGCCAACACGCCCGTCTTTGTAGTCGATGGTTCGCAGGTTTCTGCCGAATATGTCTACGATATGGATATGAACGACATCGAGTCGGTCACGGTGTTGAAAGATGCTTCTGCCTCGGCTTTATATGGCGCCAAGGCTTCGGCGGGTGTCATTGTCATCACCACCAAGGCTTTGAAGGGGGGAAAGTTGAAACTGAACTATAGTGGAACAGTGCGCCTCTCGACACCCGATTTGCACGATTATCATTTGCTCAATGCTGCCGACAAACTCGAATACGAGCGTCTGGCAGGCTTGTTTAAAGATAGCGACCCCACACGTCAATACACGTTGGATCGTGATTATGCAAGGCTTTTCAACGAGGTGCAGCGTGGTGTTGACACCGATTGGTTGTCGAAGCCACTTCGCAATGCCATCTCTCAGAGCCACAGCGTGAGCTTGGATGGTGGCGATGAGCGTGCCAAATATAATCTTGGTGTGCGCTATGGTAACGATGCCGGTGTCATGCGCGGGTCGGATCGCACACGTCTCTCCACCAATTTTAAGCTCTCTTACAATGTCTCGGGCAAATTCTTTGTGTCGAATAATGCCACGATTTCGTCGGTAACGAGCAACACTTCTCCTTATGGTGATTTCGGGACGTGGGCACAACAAAATCCATACGAAAATCCTTATACGGCTGATGGCGAGTTGCGTAAGTCGTTCTATCACGACATTGCCAACCCGCTTTACGAAGCTTCTTTGGGCAGTTATGGCAAGACCAACACCTTTGAATTCCTTAATACCACCAACGTGCAAATTTGGTTTGGTGAGAAATACCGATTAGATGGCGACTTCTCTATCGACAGAAGCAAGCAAGACTCGCGCCGTTTCACGTCGCCTTTCTCGTATAATGAGATTCTAACAAAGTCGGCTGATCGGCGCGGTTATTTAGATGATAACTGGGTGAACACCACTACCTATCAAGGAAAGGTGATGCTCTCTTATAATGATTACATCTTTAAGAAGTTGTTCTTAACAGCTATGGGCGGTAGCAGCATCGAATCGTCTTCGGTTGATGCTGCAGGCTATCGCTCCATCGGTTTCTATTCCGACAAGCTTGGTCATCCCGGTTTTGCCTCGTCCTATGCGCTCAACAGTCACCCATCGGGTTCCGATACGCAATCGCGTGGTGTAGGTTTCTTTGTCAATGCCAACACCATTTGGGATAACAAATATTTCTTAGATTTGATTTATCGTTACGAGGGCTCTTCAAAGTTTGGTAAAAACAAGCGCTTCGCACCATTCTGGAGTGTGGGCGGTGGATGGAACCTTCACAATGAAAAGTTTATGAAAGGGTTGCCCATTCAGTTGCTGAAGCTCCGTGCCAGCGTGGGTTATTTGGGTAATATCAACTTCAATCCCTATCAAGCACTGACCACTTATAGTTACAGCAACAGCTTGAATTATGGAAAAGGAACAGGTGCTGTGCCCATCACCATCGGTAATCCCGATTTGAAATGGGAACGTACTTTGAGTACGAATATTGGTGTTGACTTCACCGCCTTGCGTGGAAGGATTGACCTCTCGGCCGACTATTACATCAAGAACACCGACAATTTGCTTTTAGATATTACGAAAGCACCTTCTATCGGTGTGACTACCTCGCGTGAAAACATTGGTGAGGTGGAGAATAAAGGTTTCGAAATGCGCCTGCGCACCATCCCCATTCAGAATAAAGATTGGCAATGGTCTATCGGGTTCACCTATTCTTATAATAAGAACAAAATTAAGAAAATCAGTAATGCGCTGCGCGAACAAAACGAGCAAAACCTTGCTAAAGGTGGCGTAGCGCCACTTCCTGTCTACGAAGAAGGTCAGTCGCTCACAGCAATTAAGGTTGTTCCTTCTGCGGGTATCGATCCTATCACAGGCCAAGAGGTTTATATCAAGCGCAACGGGCAATACACTTTTGTGTATAGTCCTAACGACAAAGTCATCTTTGGCGATAGCAATCCTTATGGTATTGGTGCCATCAACTCCTATCTCACCTATCGCAATTTTGCGTTGAGTGCTTCGTTCCAATACTCTTTTGGTGGTGCCTTGTATAATGAAACATTGGCTTCGAAGGTCGAAGGTGCCAATCCTAAGTATAATGCCGACCGTCGTGTGTTGAGCGATCGTTGGAAAGAAATGGGTACCATTGCACGTTTTAAACGCATTGATGACACCACAACACCTAATCAGACTTCACGCTTCATCGAAAAGAACAACTATCTTCGCATGAGCAGTTTGTCGCTTTCGTATGAAGTTCCTGTGGCATGGCTACAGAAATATGGTCTACGTCGTATGTATTTAGAGTTACTCACCAATGATTTATTCTATCTCTCTACAGCAAAACGCGAACGCGGTTTGTCCTATCCTTACGACAGAAGTGTAGAGTTCTCTGTACGTTTCTCACTATAAAAATTGCATAAGAATGAAAAAGATATATCAATATGTCTGCCTGTTCCTCTCGGTTGTCGCATTTTCATCGTGCAACGACTTTTTGGATGTGCAACCTAAAGGGCAGTTAGAGGAAAATAAGATGTTCGATGATATGATGGGTTTCGAGGATGCTATGTTTGGAATCTATGCTAAAATGGCTTCAGGAGACCTCTATGGAGAAAACTTATCGTGGGGCATGATTGACCAGATAGGACAGCAATTTGGCTATGACAATCCGCAAGAACTCACCTATCATTTCAACCATTATGACTATCGCAATCAACAAGCACGCAATGTGATTGATAAAGTGTGGGCTAAACAATATGAAGCCATTGCTTATATTAATAGTGTTTTAGTGCATCTTGACCAAAAAAGTTTTGCGCCCCAAGAGCGTAAACACATGAAAGGCGAATGTTTGGGGCTGCGTGCTTTCCTACATTTCGATGTAGCACGCTTGTTTTGTAACGACTATACACGTAGCAATGCCACAACTGAAGGATTGCCTTATGCTACGACGTTCAATTTAAAAAATAAGGAGAAGCACACCTTGTTTGAAACATTCCAACTCATTTTGAATGATTTGAATGAGGCAGAAACGTTGTTGGCCGATGACGACGATGTAAGCTATGACGGCACATTCCAGCGCGATTACAGCAAAGGGCGTGTGATGCTTTTCAACAAATATGCGGTGAAAGCTACCAAAGCGCGGGTATATTATGCAATGGGGAATTATACTGAAGCCGCACGCTGTGCACGCGAAGTGATTGCCGCCAATCAATTGTTTAAATTGAATAGTGCGTCAACTATTGACGCAGTGATGCGCTTCCCAGCCAATAAAGAGATGATTTTTGGTGTTTATAACAATACCAAAGGGGAAGCCATTCGTTCTACGTTCTTACGCTCAACGGGTATGGGTTCTTATACAGAGGCGCGCCGCGATGTGAAAGATTTGTATGAAACGAGCACTTTCTCGGCTTTGAGTTCTGACCTTCGTTACAGCACTTTCTTCCGCGAAAAATGCTTCGGGTGGAACGTCCTCTTTTAGCTTTTGTTCGGTTAATCCAGAATGATGCTGAGGCGAAGTCTACCGATGCTTTGAAAGGCTTTGTGCTCATCAGTCTGCCCGAGATGTATTATATTTTGGCTGAGAGCATCTATGATAGCAATTCAACCGAGGCTATCAGCTTGCTCAATCAAGTGCGGAAGAGTAGGGGTCTTGCAGCTATTGCCTCGACAAGAGTTGATTCAAAAGCTAAATTTGTGAACGAAATGCTGTTGGAGCGGAGACGCGAATTTCCGGGAATGGGGCAAACGTTCTATGCGCTGGAAGCATTATAATCAAAAGCTTTACCGATTTTAGAAACATCGACACCTATCAGCCTACCAATGACATTTTCAATCTGCCTTGGCCCGATAGAGAACGTGAATATGGTAATCCATAAATAGTCTTATAATATAAACGAATGAATAATATGAAGAAGTCTGTCAAATATACATTTGCTTTGGGGCTGACCATGTTGGCCTTTCAAGCGTGCACCACAGTAGATTATGATGGTGAATATGCCCAAAAGGGCGAATATGATTCTCAAAATCAGGTCTATTTTCATGCTAAAAATGATGCTGATACACTTACCAATTTCTCCTTTGGTACGCTGCCAACAACCGTTACACGCGAGACCGTTAATGTGCGTGTCGATTTAGCTGGGCGGTTGAAAGCTGCGCCACAAGCCATTAAGATTGTGGTGGATAGTAAGAGTACCGCGCAAGAAGGGGTGCATTTCTTGTTGCCTGAGCAACATCCTGCCATACCTGCAGATAGCGGTTATGTGAATTATCCCGTGGTGTTATTGCGTGACCATCTTAGCGATACGCAAAACGATCATATTCGCTTGGTGCTGCGTTTAGAACCTTCTTCGGAAGTAGGCACACGCTTTGCCGACAAGTTGAATTACACCATCACGTTTGATAATGTTTTGGAGAAGCCAACATGGTGGGATAGTTATTTGCGAGCTTATTTTGGTATGCCTGCTTTCACGCCTGCAAAATATCGGATGTTATTGTCCTATTATAACAACGATCCAAAAGAAGTTGAAAAGGCCATGAGTAGAAGTGGTATTACACAATTGTATAGAAATGTGCAGAAGGTGATTGCCTATTTTAGGGCACATCCTGAATAAGATGATATAATTTGTAGCATATTAGTGGACAATTGCTATGCTTTTGTAATGCAATTTGCCACATATTACAGCACATTTCATAATGTTTTAAGTAGTAGTGCATGGCACACTTGTAAAATAAAGAAAACAGATGATGAAAAAATATATATTTTTAGTGGGATTGTTTGGACTCCTTTTGAGTTCGTGTATCAAAGATGATTCTACCTATGGAGATGACAATGTGTCTCAATTAAGTTTGCAGACTCCTTTGGAGAAGACGTATACATTGAATCAAGGTGAAGTGTTAAACCTTTCACCCGCTGTGGTTCAGACCAACGCTCAATTGCCTGTCACCTATGAATGGGAAGTAAATCACCAAAAGGTGTCAACGCAGCCCACTTTAAGTTATACGTGTACAAAATCGGGAATCTACCCCTGTCGGTTGAAGATTACCAATGGACAGAACATACAGCTTTATGAATTTTCGCTCAATGTAGAGTTTGCCTATACGCAAGGTCTGTTTGTTTTGGCTGAGAAAGATAACCATGCTATTTTGACTTATGTGCCTTCCGATGCCTCGAGAAAGCATTTTGAGTTAGATGTTTTAGCACCCAATAATCCAGGAATTACCTTTGGTGCACCTTGTTCCATGACTTGGAACAAGAGCTTAGGCAACCAAGATAATAATATTTTAGTGTTGGCAGCTGGTAACCCTTCAACCATCTATCAATTGGATGGCTATGAAATGGTGTCAACATTCAAGACCAATGCGCCTGGACGTGTGTCACAAATTGTGCGCAGTTCGAACACCAGTGAGTACCTCTCTATGTTGATTATCGATGGTGGATTGTATTCTTTAGCGGTGAATTCGACCAATCTTGTGGCCAAGACGGGAAACTTTAGTACGGTATTGGGCTATGTTCCCACGTTTGCAAACGTAATGGCTCCTTGGTGGAGAAATGATTTATTCTATGCACATGCTGATGCTTATTTCGATAATTCACGTGGTGCATTGTTAGCTTATGGTATTGAATCCACCGTTGTTCCTAAGGAAATTGTGCACGGAACCTTCACTGATGAGACGTTAGTGGGCATGGGTGGTGTTGACAAACAGCGTAATTTAGCAGTCGTTACCCATCATACAACGACAGGAAAATACTATCTTACGCATCTTTTCCCAGGCTATTATTCGGCAGATGCCAGCCGACGTATTGCCGCTAACGTGTTCTATCATGCCGAAATTCCTGCAACTACAGGCATTACAACAAGTTCTGTCGTGCGCACAGCACGTAGCAAGAACCTTGTTTATTTCTCTGCAGGAAACAAGATTTATGCGCACAATGTGCTGGCAGGTACATCCATTTCAACCACACCGCTGTTCACTGTGGGGAGCGCTACAGAAACGATTGTCGACATGGTGTTCTCTGATGACGATGATAAATTGTATGTTGCAACAAATAGCACCACAGGAACACTGCCTGGAAATCTTTATTGTTATGATTTACAAGCCAACACCTTGCTTTGGCAGAAGCCCAATGTCACAGGGAAAATTGTGAAGATGTTATATCGAAATTAATATTATAGGAAATTAATACATGAATTTTTCAGTGTTTAAATCTTCTTTGGGGGAGCTTTATTGCTTCTCTTCTCTCTACAAACGCCTGTGGTCTGCGCAGGCAATTCTCAAGCGTTTTCGGCTTCAAAGCCTAAAAAGGAAACGAAATATGACCGTCTTTTTAAGGATAAGAAAATTGAAACGGCACGCAGTAAATTTATTACCGTGCACAAGATGGACAACCGAATTTATTTTGAATTGCCCCGGACATTGCTTAAAAAGCAAATGATGTTGGGGGGAACGATTGTGTCGACAACCGATCCCGATTATGTTGTTGTGGGAGCACACAATTTTAATCCTATCCTATTTTATTTCGATATCCAAGATAGTGCGGTGGTGATGAAGACACCCAATAATGTGTTGTTTCAAGATAATGGCGCTGATACCCAACTCAAAGGTGCATTGGCGTTGACTTATCGTGATGCCATTTGGAATGGATTTAATATTGCAGCCTATTCTAACGACAGCAGTGCGGTGGTGTTTGATGTAACGTCTTTATTGGGAAAGCCCAATAGCGCATTGGCCGTGATGCCTACCAAAAAGGGAAATTATGCGCTCAAAGCAACACCAAAATCAGAGTTGTCGTTCATTCGTTCGGTGAAGAGCTTTTGACACAAATCTCACCATCACAAACGATTTCTCGTATGGCATTTCGAAATCATTAATGTCAATGCCTATTGGAGGTGAGATGCCAACGACTGTAGGAGTAAGTTATACCGTTGCTTTATTGCCTGAAAGTACTATGCGCCCACGTATCATGGATTCGCGTATTGGTGTGAATTCATCGGTTCGTCTGGAAATTCTAATGGCGGAACAAAAGAGCCAACGCATTTTTTATGCACATCGTTGGAATTTGGTTCCAAAAGATAAAAAAGGCTATGCTAAGGGAAAATTAACCGAACCTGTGACCCCCATTCGGTTCTATGTGGACGATGCCTTCCCTGAAAAACTGGAAGAAACCCATTCGTGAGGGTGTGTTACAATGGAATAAAGCCTTTGAAAAAAATAGGGTTTAAGAATGCGATAGAGGTAGTAGACTTCCCACAGAAACGTGGTGATTTCGATCCTGATAACATTGAGTATTCGTGCATCCGTTATGTGCCCAGTGGTGCATCTGCTCTGCCTTCGAGTGATATTCATGTCAATCCTAACACGGGAGAGATTATGGAGGCTTCGATGTTTATCTATTCAAATATAGAAACGTTGTTACACCGGCAATCTTATGTTGAGACGGCTGCTGTTGATCCTTCTGTGCGTTCAAATCGTTTGCCCGAAGCGAAGTTTGCCGAAGCGCTATCTTTCTTGGTTACAAAGGAGATTGGTCGCATGTTAGGTCTTTTGGATAATCCTGGTGCATCAGCCACTTATCCCACCGACTCGCTGCGTAATGCACGTTTCACAACGAGCATGGGGCTAACGCCTTCGGTGATGGACGATTTCCATTATAACACCATTGCACAACCCATGGACAAGGGTGTGCGCTTGGTTCCTGTGGGTATCGGTATGTATGACGCATTCACCATCAATTGGAATTATCGTTATTTCAATCCCGAGCAGACCTCTATTAATGAGGAAAAGAATATTTTGGAGGCTTTTGTTGATAGCAAAATTAAAAATCCTCGTCTCAGATATTATGATGCACGCTATAACAAATGGGATCCGCGTGCACAGTCAAGTTTGTTGGGAAGCGACTTCATTGCAACAGCTAACTACACGAATAAAAACCTGAGTATCGCCCAAAAGGGACTGACTTCTTGGATTAAGAATGATGAGGACAGCCGCATAAAAGAAAAACTTTATTGGGGAATTTCACAAGCACGTTATGCACTTTTCCAGCAAGTATTGAGCAATGTGGGAGGCATTTATATCAACAACATGAAGATTTCGTCGGGAGTGCCCCGCTATCAAGTGGTTTCCAAGGCGCTTCAGCAACGTTCTTTGCAATGGGTGTTGCAACAGGCGGTACATTTCACCGACTATGCTGACCGCGTTTTCGAGCGTAAAGGCTTTATGGCCGTGAGCTATTACGACCAATCGTTGGAGTATATGGCTTATGAAATCCTGGCTGCCCGCACACGTGTTGCCGTATCGGCCTATTTAAATCCAGCCACCTACTCGCAGAAAGATTATTTCGACGATGTGTTTAACGTGTTCTTTAAGAGTGCTGCAGAGCAGCGTGCCCCATCGCAAGGCGAACGCATCATGCAGCGCACATTTATGAACTATGCGCAAGCAGCCGTTTCGAAAGTGACGGGTAGTGGAAGTTCTTCAGGCGCATCGGGGAGAGCAGCCTTTATGCAGGCTGAAACCAGCACTACACCAGGCTTTGGTGATCCCGGATTAAACCTCTCTCCCAATGTGGATCTTAACATTGCTGACAACTCTGAGCTATATTTTTTTATAACAGCTTGTTGCGTTTGCGCCCCTTGTTGCAGAAATGTTTGAAGACTAATTTACCTCTTGCTGCAAAGACGCACTATGAGATGTTGCTGTTTAAGTTGAACAAAACCATGGAGGTGAAGAAATGATGCAGCATAAGTATGTTTCTAAGCGTGCCGTTTTTTTGGTGCGACACTGCTCGTTGTTTCACTCGGCTTTTTCGCTTTCTACGCAGGCTTTCCCTTTCTTTAAAAAGAAAAAGAAAGCCACGCCTATAGTGGTGAAAGATGCTTATACACGTGCTATTTCAGATGCCAAAACCGATTCGGCTAAGGGGTCTTTTATCTCGTTTTTATCGCACAGAAGATAGGCTTTTGGTGGAGTTGCCACCCCAGACCTTGGGGCGCGACATGCTCATCGGCGCAACCATCTCATCCGTTTCCAATCCGCAGTTTGCCGAATTAGGATTTAACAACGGAGCGTTGACGCACATTCGCTTTATTGAAAAGGATAGTGCCATTGTGATGGAGGCGGTGAATTCAGAGATGATGGATGCGCTGCCAGGCAACACGCCAAAAGCGTTCCGAAGAGCAGAACTATCGCAACCTCGATTTCTTTACGTTCCCCATCAAGGCGCGTAACAAGAAAAACAGGAGGCATTCTCTTTGATGCTTCGTCGTTGTTTTTTTGCGCGAAAGCCGCTATTTCCCAGTCATCTCTAAGTCTGCAGGTCCGTTTCGTGTGGATGCCGATTTAAAGGATAATCTGTCGCGTGTGAAGGCAATGAAGGTGTTCGACACCAATGCTTGCGTGCAAATGGAGCGTAATTACATCACCAACATGAGTGGCGGGAGTGGCAATGTGGCGGTGGGCAATTATCCCGTTTCGATTGGGGTGAATTTCACGTTGGCATTGCTGCCCGAGAAAGCTATGAAGCCTCGGCTGAGCGACACACGTGTGGGCATGTTCTTAACACCGAAATCCATTGTTAACAATGGGCTTATTGAGCGGGTGAGTTTCATCAATCGTTGGCGCATAGAGCCCTAAAGATACGGCTGCTTATTTCGCGGGGCAACTCACCGAACCTGTGAAACCCATCGTATATTATGTGGAAAACACCTTCCCTGCATTATGGAAAAAGGCTATTAAAGCTGGAATCTTGCGTTGGAACAAGGCTTTCGAGCGCATTGGATTTAAGAATGTGATGCAGGTAAAGGATTTCCCTACCGACGACCCTTCATTCGATCCCGACAACTTTAAATATTCGTGCATTCGCTATTTGCCGGTGGCTGTGGAGAACGCTATGGGACCATCCTGGGTTGATCCGCGCACGGGCGAGATTGTCACGGCCACCGTATTGGTCTACAACGATGTGGTGAACACCATTAACAACTGGCGCTTTGTGCAGACGGCTCAGCGCGACCCTGCAGCACGTGCCGCGACCATGCCCGATAGTTTGATAGCTTCGACGCTCGAATATATCATAGCACACGAAGTGGGTCACACACTCGGCTTCCCCCATAACATGGGAGCTTCGGCAGCATTTCCTACCGATTCGCTGCGGTCGGCCACCTTCACACAGCAATATGGCACCACACCTTCCATCATGGATTATGCGCGTTTCAACTACGTAGCGCAGCCCACCGACAACGGCGTGGCAATGGAACCGCCCTTCCTTGGCGTCTATGATTACTATGCTTTGGAATGGGCCTATCGCGTGTTCCCGCATTCCAAGAGCTATAAAGACGACGTCGCGCCGCTCAACAAGCTCGTCGAAGCCCATGCCAACGACCCCATGTATCGTTATGGCATGCAGCAAACGGGCATCAAATATGACGACTCCTCTATCGAAGAAGATTTGGGCAACGACCCTGTGAAGTCCAGCAATTATGGGTTGCAAAACCTCACTCACATCTTAAAAACACTTTGATGAATGGATTCCCGACGGCGAAGACGGCACGCGCAAGGCCGGACTCTATCGTGCCATGGCCTCGCAATCTTATGGCTACATGCGCAACGTCTATGCCCACATCAGCGGCATCCATCTCTTGCAGTCGTCCGAATCGTCGGGCCTTCCGCGCTATCAGGTGGTGCCCAAAGCGCAACAACGCACCGCAGCCCTGTGGATGTTGGACGAGGCTCGTCGCTTTTGGCAAACGTGGAGTGCCCGAAATCGAACAGCGATTGCCGCAGCTCAACAACCTTCCTTATAAGATGCTCGAGAGCGGTGTGCAAGAATATGCCCTCTCAGCCACGCCGCGTCTGGCGCTGACCTATTATCTCGACTCCACGTCTTACTCGCCGTTGGAATATTGCGAAGACGTCTATCAAAACGTATGGGCAAAGACGCTGACAGGCGATGAGAACTTAGACGAGACCGATCGTGCGCTGCAAAAACATCTATGTGGAGAAGTTGCGCCAGAATGTTGACGAGGTGAAGCAAATCGGCAAGGTGCGCAGCCTGCAAAACCAACGCGCCCGATAGCGTGGCGTTCCTCAGCTTTGGTAGCGGTTATGGTGAGCCCGAATCGATGTGGACCGAGACTGTCGACCGCACCGCCGAATATATTTTTCCACTACGCGCAGCAGCTCAAACAGCTGTTGGAGGAGCGCATTGCTACCACCCGTTCCTCGGCCGTCAAAGCCCACTATGAATTGCTCTACGCCCGCGTGTTGCGCTATCTTAACAGTTAGTTGAGCGGCACGCTGGCGACAAAACCCATGAGGGCGGGGATGCACAATAGCATCTTCGCCCTCATAAGTTAAGATAGTGAGCGGTAAAAGCCACTTTAATGGCCAGCAATCCCGTAGCAGCACCTATTGCCGCCACAGCTCCATGGTCGATGGAGGTGCAAGGAAGAAAGCGGCGCGCGGTTATGTAGATGGCATCATGCCGTCTATCCCATCTATGGTTTTTATGCTGTATGATGCCCCATTCGCCCCATTCGCGGTTCAAAAAAATCGTTTTGCAGCTTTCGGCAAATCGGCTCTCGCCACTTCCACCAATCGTTTGCGCACCCGCCTCACCCAAATGCAATCCGAATGGTCGTCGACACGCAATTCATAGTATTTCCGAGCACCCGAACCCACGCTCCGTCCCGTGTAGTGCAGATGCACAGCGGCTGTGCCCAGTTGTTTGGCTAAGTCGTCAAACATCGGTTTGAGCATTTCGCGCTGCTCCTCAACCTTTGCCGTCGCCGTTTTAACACGATTCATTTTCCGCTGTTTGAGCAGCGCACGACGATTGTCAACCAATTGATTATAGCGCGAGATGAGCTGTGTGATGGTTTCCGAAGGCTCGAGAAGATCCAAGGCATCAATGGCGCGCAAGATAACCGCAATAGCTTTGTCGGTGTCCTGCCGAAGTCTTTTTCATGTTAAACTGCTTTTTATCTTCCTTAAACCTGCGCATAAACGCCTCGTCAAATGCTTTGTTGCGGTTGGCAATGCGCTTCACAATCGTTTCGGCATGCAATGTTTTTCAGGGCTTTTTGCCGCTTCGGGCTCAGCTAAATCGGTCACCAGATTGCTCAGCCCTCCCGTTTTCTTATCAAAATTCATGCGCACAATTCCTGGATAGCGCGACATGATTTCGGTCAGCACCTTCGTAGCCTCTTGCTCAGCCACATCTTCACTGTGCTTTCCCATTTTCACCGCATGTTGCAAAGCCTTGTAACCATTCACACGGCGGTTGTCCAACTCGCGCAATGGCTCCTCCTTCACATTGGCCTTCTTGGGATTGAGCGCCTCGTCTTCAGCAGCAAGCGCGCGTTCCAAAAATGGCAGCCATTGCCCTAATTTCTCTACATTGGCCTCTTTTTGCCATCGTTAAAAGGTGAAAAAGCAAATTGATAATGCTCCAAGTTCTGGAGGTCACTCTTTCGTAAAGTCTTCAGCTCATTCATTTGATTTAGATTTATTATCAATGTAATATTCTGCATAAGCAGCTATGCAAAAAAATATAGAATTTTTCTAATAGGTGATACTCGCGATGCCTACTTTTTTTATTTTTTTCTATAATCACGCCCATTCCTCATTCACAACCTATCATTTTCAATTCTTCCACCGCTGCAAAACAAGTATTACGAACAACAATACTCATTATTTATAGGTAGAACAGCACTACCATATTTTATTTTCTATCATCCACCATAGTATAATCATCCATTTCCTTTTGCTTTCAGCGTTCCGCGCTTGCAAAACTACCATCGCATTTTATTTTTTTAGCGTTCCGCGCTTGCAGATAGCCCATTTCCTTTAACTATTGTTTGTTCCGTATCTGCAAAACCACTATCGCTTTTTGCTTTCAGCGTTCCGCACTTGCAGATAGCCCATTTTTCTTTTTGCTCTTGCTTGTTCCTCACCTGCAAAACCACCATCGTTTTTTGTTTTTAGCGTTCCATGCATGCAGATAGCACATTTACTTTTGCCCTTGCTTTTTCCTCAGCTGCAAAACCACTATCACATTTTGCTTTCCATGTTCCACGCGTGCAGATGATGCATTTCTTTTTTTACTTTTGCTTATTCCTCACCTGCAAAAACTACCATTGCATTTTATTTTTCGATGTTCCGCACCTGCAGATAGCTCATTTCTTTTTTTATTATTGTTTTTTTCCTTACCTGTAAAAACCACCATCGCGTTTTTGTTTTTCGATGTTCCGCGCTTGCAGATAATATGTTACATTTCATTTTCTACGGTTTTTATAGTTGCAGAACGGCTATTATAATCGCGTTTTTGATTTATTGACGATTGTAACTGCAATTCCGTTTCTATTTCAGGGTTTGCAATGGAGAGTTTTCTGTGGAAAAAGGCTGTTGTGGCGGATACAGGTTGGCTAAATGCGGTGAAATTGTGGCGGAGAAGCGTGTCGCGCGTTGGGTTTTTTTACCTATTTTTTTAGGTATTGCGAGTTTTCTATGAACTTTCTACCTTTGCAATACTTTTTGCGCTGCATGCCAAAACCATGATGCGATGGGGCGGACGAAGCGGCCAAACATTAGTTATTTTTTTCATTAGAAACAATTTTAAAAATATGTTTTTTTCCTTTTACAATCAAAGATTAAATCTGCCTGTCGCTATCACGGTCTACTGCGATGGTTGGCGGCGGGGCTATGCCTGTGGATTGGGGTTGTGCTGGGCAGTGCGCATGGCTTTGTGGCGCATGTTGCTGCTGGCGATGACAACCCGCAAATGACATTTATTATTCAGACGGCCAGCGCGCACGAGCCTGTTGTGGGGGCGACGGTGCAAAGCGATGGGGCGCTCTCGGGCGCGGCTACTAATGGCGATGGGCGCTGCACGCTGCGTTTCAAACAGGGCGTGGGGCAAACGAAAATCGAGGTGTCGTCGGTGGGATATAAGCGCGTGGTGCGCACGGTGACGGTTCGCAACGGGCAAACGCTGACGCTGTTGCTGCAGGAGGATGCCAAGATGCTCGACAACGTGGTGGTGACGGCGCAGAAACGCCACACCGATGTGCTGCAGCAGTCGGCTACGATTGATGCTGAGGCGTTGGAGAAAGGTGGTGCCAACTCGTTGGCCAAGATGTTGGAGAGCATTCCCGGCGTGAGTTCCATCAGCACGGGTAACACCATTGCCAAGCCTGTGATTCAGGGCATGCATAGCAGTCGCATTTTGCTCATTAATAATGGTGTGCGTTTGGAGAGCCAGAGCTGGGGAGCCGACCATGCGCCCGAGTTGGATTATACGGGTTCGAGCATGGTGGAAGTGGTGAAAGGTGCCGAGTGCATTCGCTACGGCTTTGGTGCGATGGGTGGAATCGTGTTGATGAACGATGCGCCGCTGCCTTATGGCTATCAGCGTGGCAAAGTGCGCGGCACGGTGAACCTTGGCTACGACACCAATGCGCGCGGTGTGAGTGGCAGTGGCAATGTGGAGATGGGCTATCGGCAGGTGGCGTTGCGCTTGCATGGTATGTACACGCGCGGCGGCGATTACCGCACGGCCGACTATTTGCTCAACAACACAGGCTACAACACCATTAGTTTGTCGGCCATGGCTGGCTGGCAAGGGCGCAAGCTTACGGCGACGCTCTTCTCGAGCATTTATTATCAGCGCAGTGGCATTTATTATGCCAGCAAAATATCCGATTTAGACCAGTTGCTGAAGCGTTTTTGAATATGGGCGTCCCGATCCCGAGAGTTTCTTTCCGTTTTCCTATCGTATCAAACCACCGTTTCAACAATCGCAGCATGTGACGCTCAAGGGCGAGCTGAAATGGGCGCTCAGCAAGCAACATCAAGTGGATTTTACGCTGTCGTTTCAGGAAAACTTGCGACAAGAGTTTGAAAATCGCAAAAAGGATCAGTGGAGTTGGATTCCTGTGCAGGATTTAATCCTCAAAACCTATAAGTTTGATGTGTTGTGGCATGCCAAATGGCGATTGTGGAATATGTCAACCGAGGCGGGGCTGTCGAACACTTATCAAACCAATTTCAACTATCCCGGCACGAAGCAACCCGCCTTTGTGCCCAACTTTGCAGCGCTCTCGATGGGTGGTTTCTTTCTGCACAAGGCGCAGTTTGGCAAGTTGCAATGTGCGCTGGGGGCACGCTATGATTTTCGTGTGATGTCGGTCAATGGCTATACGAGTTTGAGTAACTACACTTATTACGACGATTTTAAACTCTATAGCAACTTCACGGCGAGCTTGGCCGGGCATTATCAGTTTAACGAACAGTGGGACGTTCGGGCGAATGTGGGCTGGTCGTGGCGTCCACCCGATATCAACGAGCTTTATGCCATCGGCCTGCAGGACGGCTCGTATTGGGTGGTGGGCAATCGCCATTTGGCCAGTGAACGCGGCTATAAATCGGTCTTTGGCGCTCGCTATCGCACGCCATGGCTGTCGGTGGAGCCGAGTTTCTTTTATCAGCGCATCAACAGCTACATCTACGACCACATTGGAACGGGAAAAGATCGCTTTCAGAACCGCCCGAGCGGAAAATATCCTAAGTTTATCTACGACCAAGACAACGTGCGGCTCTACGGCGGCGATGTGGAGGTGACGGTGAAGCCGCTGAACGATTTGACGTTTGTGGGCAAGGGCGAATGGACGTTTGCACGCAACATCACGCGCAATGATTGGCTCCCGTTTATGCCGTCGGACCGTTACGGCCTTTTCGGGCAATTACGCACGTAGCTTCCGGGATGGAAAGAAATATCGGGCATCGCTCTCGCTTTCGGGGATTTATGTAACGAAGCAACGGCGTTTCGACCCCGATAAAGATTTGGTGAGCGACTCGCCTGCGGGTTATTTCTTATTGAACGGGACGCTCGATTTCTCGATAAATTTCGCCCACAAAAGACAATGGAAAATCATGCTCGTGGGTGAGAACATGCTCAATGCCTTGTATAAAGAGTATACCGACCGCTTTCGTTATTATGCGCACGAACGAGGCGTGAATTATTCGCTGCGCACCATTTATAAATTTTTAATTCGGAGCAAAAATGAAACAATTGTATATCTTCATTAGCGCGATGCTGCTCTTCGCGAGCTGTTCGAACGAGCGCGTGGACGACTTTTTTAAGCGAATTATCCAAGCGCCGCCCTCCTCAATAGAGCGCGATGTGAAAGGGCACGATCAAATTTATGCTGTGCACGCAATCCTGCGCATGGGCTATCGAGGAGGACTGGTTGGCGTGGGACCCAATGGCGATGACTCCGTGCGCGCTTATAACACCTATCATGTGACGGGGGATAGCACGCTCGTCCCTATTCTGCAAGAGATTGACATTGCGCGCGACGATGACGGACAAATGGTCATCACTACTGCACGTAAGCAATTCGATGTCGTGGCATCTGACAAGATTTATTATGGGTTGGAATTGCGTTATTACGACCAGAATGGGCTACTCATCAACCATCAATTCTCGGGTTACCCTTATAAAAAGGATAAAGACGGGGTGAATATTCCTGATGAAGACAATGCCACACTTCTCGTCCATCAGCATTTCTTCACTGTCGGCAATGCCTCGCTTGATCAGCGGCAGGAAGACGATAAAGAAATCGTCCGCGGCATTCAATTGGCCTATCCACGCACGTTAGAGCAGCCTTCCACCTATTATGACCGCTATACTTTTCGTGGTGAGGGCGCGCAAGCCGAGCCCGCATCAAAGTATTCGGCTGTGAATATCTTTGCACCAGCGCATTTCACATTGGGACAAAACCAAGTACGCTATGACGAAAACTTGTCGTGGGTGGCGATTGAACGATCGGGAAAGCCCGAAGCCATGTTACCCTATGTCGCGCCTGATGGGCAGAGCTACTCACTTTATCGCGCCATCGACATGATGAAGTTGAATGCGCTCGCACCCGAGATTTTCACCTACGACTACCGTGATACCGATCCCGTGGAGGAGGAATTAGGTAAAACATTCCTTGATGCCTACAACGACGACTTCATCGACCCTGATACCGACGCACCGCGCCAACGCTATGGCGAGACAGTGGGCTTATTGCGACAAGGGAGAAGCTTAGAAGCAGGCGCGCCATTCGACCGCTTAGGATTTAAGGGCATCATGCAGTTCAAGCAGGGCAGAATGGCCTTTCAGTTGCAAATCAAAATTTGTCATATCCTCAATAAGGGGCAACAGCACGTGGGCGAAGCCGAGCGGCCAGCCAAATACTGCAATACGGAGAACAGCGAACACGACTATCTGTGGAACTTCAACCAATTGCAGGCCGGATGGGATAGCTTTGACATCGATTACCCGCTGTCGGTGCGTATCTTGGCCGACACGCGAGACGGCGAGACGCAATGTTGTGCCGATATCAAGCGATTTTATCCGCAGGCCGACGCTCACGCGCTTTGGCGCATGCTCAATAATCCCGCGTCTTTTTTCACACAATATAGACATCATCTTGTTTTAATGTAGCACGAAAAACAAAGCAAACAATGAATAGAATATTTCGACATATATTTATCGTTGCGGGCATCTCCGCACTTTGCACGGCGTGTGACGACTTCGTATTTGGTAACGTCCACGTTGATTATAGCGAGAATCCCTTAGCTGCGAAAGGCATCGCACACAGCGGAGCCGACCGCTACGTGGATAGTCTCATGAAAATAAAGGTGACGCAGCCCATCAACAACCCCGATCCGCAAGGCGCATTCAACAATTGGGCCACATGCTTGGCTATGTTTAAGGAAGGACATTCGCATGGCGACGGAATGATGCATGGGAACTTTGTCTATCGCAACGCGCCGTGGCGACAGGAGCAATTTGTCATCATCCACAACAACAATACAGCCTGGCCCACGGTTGCGGTAGATCGCCAAAGCACCGTTACCTTCTTAGAGCAAAACGAGGGAAAGCACGGCCCCGACTATATCCGCATCATTGGCGGAAGGTTGAAGCGCTGGGGTTTGTGTCTCTACTTCTTCGACAAAGAGGGCGGCTCCTCAACGACGATATCCTCAACCACTCGGATGAGTATCAAATCTTTTTCACCGTGAGCGACGTCGACGACAAAGGGCAGCCCTACACGGTGACCGATTGCCGTGGAACATGGCATCCGAGGCACACTTCCTATGGTGAATGGAGGCGGGGAGGCACTATCGACACAACTCCCGTGCCATCTCCTTTCTTTGCCGATAGCATTTCGTGGAAACAACGGGCTAATGCCACCCCGAAAGTCTTTTGAATACACCTACCGCGACACATGGATTCACGATGCTATGGCCGACGGAGCGCGTGAATTGTTTAATCAGCGCCTGCTTCCTCCTTTAGGACGCACGGACGCCGACTGGGCAGTGGCGCCTTACGACCAAGATCGTGTGGGATTGAAAGGACACTTCAATTTTTGATATTGAAGCCGACGAGAACGATAGCCGTCACACTGAGTGGCCGCTTGAAATCACTCGCCGCATGAATCCCGCCACAGGAGAGACGGGCATGTACACGCGCCCATCCTATTTGCTACCCCGATTCTTCCTTTCGGTGCGCGTCATGAAGTGCCCGAAGGGCAGAAAGGCGCTCATTCCGCGCGACGCATACTTGCAGCGCCACTCCACCTACGAATTTCTCAGTCCCTTTATCTGCGCTGAGGCCTATAACCCCGATGAGGCGAAAGAATATGGCAACAATTCAGAGTGGAAAGAGGTGTTGCGCTTCAACATTCCCATCAAAGTGTTCTGCAGCAGCTTCGATACCGACCCCACAACCATCGATCCCAACGATCCGCTTTATTATTATTTGGGTCTTGAGATTGGTTTGACACCGGAAGAAGCACTCGAAGCCGCTCAAAATGTGCAAACCCACGGCGTCGGCGGTGGGCGCGGCTTAGGCAACTGGTTTCTATAACGAACGATGATTTATCACAACAACACAATATGAAAACAATTTCTCACATTCGATATGCAGCACTTCTGCTGCTTGTTGCGCTCACGGGTTGCGTTCGAAATGAGCTTCCCGAGAAGCGAACCACCTCGAAAAACGCGCGTCGATCATCTTCTCATCAAAGAAGTCTTCTACGCAGGCCATTATTGGGTGCGTGACGTGCGACGATGGGGCATGCGCAATCAACCGCAAATGTATAACGACGACCAATACATCGAGATTTATAATCCCACGGACGAGATTAAGTATCTCGACGGGCTGGCACTTTGTACAAATGCAATTGACCCCACTACTATCATTCAGTTTGCTCCCTAAAGATGACTTTATCAATCGATATTACGGCGTGAGTGCTATTTCTTTTTTTCCCCGGAAACGGCACGCAGTATCCCGTGCAACCTCATAAATCTGTCATCATCGCAAAGTACGCCATCGACCACGAAAAGCGTTTCATCGCAGACTTGCGCGCCAGCGCCGAGGAGGAAGGGGAGGAGCTCGACCTTGATATGTACAAAGGATACGAGGCTTTTCTCGATCTCACAAAGGCCGATTTTGAATGGACGATGCCCACGGGAGGTCGAAACGACAAAAATAATCCCGACGTGCCCGATATGCAGCCCATCTATATGACGAAGAAAGCCGATGGCAAGCTTGCGTGGCAATTCGAACTCACTTATCTCTCTGAACACACGGGGTTGGCACTCGTCCGCTTGCCTTGGACGCCCGACGACTTCAAAAAGAACCTCAGCGATAGCAAGGATCACAAAGGTTACCGACATTATATTACCGTCACAAGTAGCCAATTTGCCGATTTCTATGTTATAGAGGTTCCCTTTGACCACGTGATTGACTGCATGACGATTTGTCCTAAGAGCCGTTTCCAAATGCGACCAAGCAAATTGGATAAGGGATACAACGCAGTGACCGATGTGGGCTTCTCGTCGTTAAAGTCGAGCGACTTGCCCATATATTCGGGCTTAGCGCTAACAAGGAAGTGGGACGGACGCAAGTTTGTCGACGACGACAACTCAAAGAGCGACTTCGAAGTGAAGGTGGCATCGCTATCGCGACGCGATAAGAAGGGCAACCCCATTAAATGATGTAGTTTATTAATTTTTACACTTCCCGAAAATCTATTCCAAAACAGCACCATCTTTGCGACATGGCTCGCAAAGATGGCGCTTTCTTTTTATAGCCTCTTGAAATTACTCGCATGTGTAATATAAATGAGTAATTACACAAGAATACTACTCGCATAGAAAATATATCTTTTCACATTCATGAAGTCATCATGCGCAAGCCAAAATTCAAAAAACGATATGTTTGCGGAATGTTCCGCAAATGTGATTCCAATCGGGAACGACTTGCGGAGCGTTCCGCAAACGCATTTCCACTCGGGAATAGACTTGCGGAATGTTCCGCAAACGCATTTCCACTCGGGAACAGACTTTGCGGAGAGTTCCGCAAACGCATTTCCACTCGGAAATAGACTTGCGGAATGTTCCGCAAACACATTTCCACTCGGGAACAGACTTGCGGAGAAATATGCAAAAAGGACAAAAAGAAAACACACTTGAGCGTTATTTCTCGAGTGTGTTTCTATTATGTAATAACGTTTATCTCTTTTATACAAGTTTATTTCAGCAAAGCGGCATGTTTTAGTCTTGGAAATAAACGCGCTTTACGCGATTGCTGATGCCTGTGAGCACCTCATAGGGGATGGTTCCCATGATATCGCTCAATGCGGTGACGGGAAGATGGTCGCCGAACACCTCCACGCGGTCGCCTTCCTGACACGCAATGTCGGTGACATCAATCATCGCCACATCCATGCAAATATTTCCCACATAGTCGGCTCGCTTGCCATTCACAAGGCAGTAACCTTTGCGATTACTGAGTCGGCGGTCGAGTCCATCGGCATATCCTATGGGTATTGCACCGATGATACTGTCTCGCGTGAGGAATGTTTTGCGACTATATCCGATGCTTTCTCCTTGCGGGACGCGATGTAGCTGCAAGATGGTGGTCTGTAAGGTGCTGACGTTGTTCAGTGTCTTGTTATTGCGTGGATTGATGCCATAGAGGCCAAGCCCAAGTCGGCACATGTCCATTTGCCGTTCGGGAAAGTGCTCTATGCCAGCGCTATTGTCCATATGGCGTAAAATCTTGTGGTCGAAAGCAGCTTGCAGCTGTTCACTACCGAGTAGGAAGAGTTGATATTGCTCGTCGCTGAAGCGATCGAAGTCGTCGCTGTCCGACCCAACGAAGTGGCTGAACACCGAGCGAGGAATGATGGCGTTCTGACGTTTCAATCGGGCAATCAACTCGTTCATGTCTTCTCGCGGATTGAAGCCTAAGCGGTGCATGCCAGTGTCGAGCTTAATATGTACGGGGTATCCAGTGATACCCTCCTTTTCGGCGGCCTTCACAAGGGCGTCGAGCAGGCGGAAGGAGTAAACTTCGGGCTCCAAATCGTAGTCGAACATCGTCTTGAAGGCTGTCATTTCGGGATTCATGATCATGATGTTGCTCGTGATGCCATTGCGGCGCAACGTAACGCCCTCGTCGGCCACGGCCACGGCTAAGTAGTCCACCCTATGCTCTTGCAGGGTCTTCGCAATCTCTACGCTACCCGCCCCATAGGCGTCGGCCTTGATCATGCAAACCAATTTTGTGCTCGCATGCAAGAAACTGCGATAGTAATTAAGATTTTTTTCACTACCGCATTGAGGTTTACTTCGAGCGTGGTCTCATGTACGCGTTTCACAAGGAGGTCGGTAATTTGCTCGAAGTTAAAGCTGCGTGCCCCTTTCAACAAGATGACCTCATCGTGGAGTTGGCTAAAGGCCGCACTGGCGATGAAGTCCTCAACGGTGGAAAAGAAGTGTTTCTCGGGCACCTCGATGGATAGGGCATGGGCACAGAGGTCACTCCCAATGCCAATGAACTTCTCGATGCCGCGTTGGCGGCAAAGCGTGCCCACCTCGCGATAGAGCGCATCGGGTGTGAGGCCACTCTGAAAGATGTCGCTCAGAATCAACGTGTGTCGGCGGCCTTGATGGTCGGGGCGGCGATTCATAAAGTCTAATGCGATGTCTAACGCATTGATGTCGGAGTTGTAGCTGTCGTTGATGAGCGTGCACCCATGCTGCCCCTCTTTCACCTCCAAGCGCATGGCGATGGGCTCTAACTGCGCCATGCGTTGCGCTAAAGTTTCGGGACTGATACCCAATTTGAGGGCAACGAGCGCGCAAGCAAAGGAGTTGTTAATGGAGGCCTCGTCGATGAACGGCAGCCGATAGTTGCTCGTCTGTCCTGCGTAGCGATAGGTTACGCAGGTTACGGAGTCACTCTTTTCCACCTTTTCTATATAGAAGGGGGCTGCGGCATCCGCGCACGACCAAAACAGCTGTTCGGCATGCAAATCATGTTGCTCGCTAACGCAATGCTTCACGAGAACATCGTCGCCATTGTAGACGACAACTTGTGCATCGTGAAAAAGTTGCAACTTCTCCATGCATTTAGCTTCGCGACTATCGAAATTCTCTTGGTGAGCGTCTCCGATGTTAGTAAGCACAGCTATCGTGGGCTGTATGATGTTACGCAAAGCTCGCATTTCGCCTGGTTTGCTGATTCCGGCTTCGAATATTCCCAGCTCGGAGTGTCGATCTAAGAGCCAGACGCTCAGCGGAACGCCCACTTGCGAGTTATAACTGCGTGGGGAACGTGTCACCATGAAGTCGCCACTGAGAAGCTGGTTCAACCATTCTTTCACCATCGTCTTTCCATTGCTGCCGGTGATTCCGATGATTGGCACATTGAACTCGTCACGGTGCCTTTCGGCTAAGCGTTGCAGCGCTTCCAAAGTGTCGGTCACCAACAAGAAATTGGCGTCGGGATAACGTTGCGCGAAGTCTTGCGGGAGCGTTGCGACGACAAAATTTTGGACGCCGCGTGCATAAAGCTCGTTAATGTAGCGATGCCCATCGTTGCGGCCGCTGCGCAAGGCGAAAAAAATAAAGTTTCCTCAGGGAAGCAGAGCGAACGACTGTCGGAAAGGATGAAGCTTATTTGGGTGTCGCGCTCGCCAAAACGGCGTGCGCCAATAAGCGTGGTTACTTTTTCAATTGAATAAGTCATCGTGCGATTATTATTTTTTATTTTCCCACAAAATTACTGCAAAGCGAGGACATGACAAAATAATAAGCTGCTAAATGCGTGGGTTGCGCGCGAGGGAAAAACGAATTTTCCAGTGGGCAGCATACTTGTGTTGCGTCGCTGTAGAATGTTTCTGTTTGGGATGAGAAGAATGCTTGCGATATGTTGTAAATCGCTTATATGAAAATAGTTGCTGCTTGCAGGTTGTTGTAAAAAACAGCACAGCAAGCAGCAAATTAATGTTGTAGAGTTGAAGTTTTATTTCTGCGGCACTTCAAGGAGTGCTTGCTTCAATAAGTTCCAGAATGGCAGGATGGATGCGACCTCGCACCGTTCGTTGGTTGTGTGTGGGCTTCGAATTGTGGGACCGAAACTTACGACGTCCATGCCTGGATATTTGCCCAAGATGACGGAACATTCTAAGCCGGCGTGGTCAACCTGGACGATGGCTTCTTTCGCATTTTGCTCGCGATAGATTTTCTTGAGCAAGTGGAGCACCTCACTCTCGGGATTGGGGTCCCAGCCGCCATAGCTGCCGCTCATTTCCACTTTCATACCCGCCATGTTGAAACAGCTCTCGAGCGTGGTGGCAATATACTCCTTCATATCTTCGCGGGAAGAGCGCGCAAGGATTTTGATGGCCGCCTTGCCGTTTGCGATGTTGATAATGGCTAAGTTGCTTGATGTCTCTACGACGTCGGGATAAGCCGGAATCATGCGCACCACGCCATCGTGGCATGCGTAGATGGCATTGACGAGGTTGTCTTGTATCTCGGTGGGAACGACTTCGCTCGGAAGCTCCGTTACTTCGGTAAAGAACTCCAAGTTGGGTTCGATAGTCTTATATTCGTCGCAGAAACAAGCTTTGTATGCTACAACTAAAGCTTTAACCGCTTCCGCTTTATCCTGTGGCATGGTGAGCACAACCTCGGCCTTGAACGGAATGGCGTTGCGCATGTTTCCCCCTTCCCAGCTGACGAGCTGCGCGCCACATTCGGCAATTGCCTTGCGTACGAAACGCACCATCAACTTGTTTGCGTTGGCGCGCCCTTCGTGAATTTCTAAGCCCGAGTGACCTCCGCGCAATCCCTTCAGCGTCACGCGAAGTGCGGTGTGGGTTGTGTCTACAGATACAGGCTGATATCCCAACATCGCGGTGATGTCGATGCCGCCCGCACTGCCAATGACGAATTTTCCCCACGTTTCGGAGTCAAGATTCATCAAAATGTCGCTGTGCAACTCGCCTGTGGGCAAATCATTTGCGCCAAACATGCCCGTCTCTTCGTCTGCGGTGATGAGCGCTTCGATGGGGCCGTGCTGCAAGTCCTTTGCTTCCATCACCGCCATGATAGCGGCAACGCCAATGCCATCGTCGGCACCCAAGGTGGTGTTGCGCGCGCGCACCCATCCTTCTTCATCAACATAAGTCTCCAAGGATCGGTTTCGAAATTGTGTTGGCTCTCGGGACTCTTCTGTGGTACCATGTCCATATGAGCTTGCATGAGCACGGTCTTTCGATTTTTCCATGCCGGGTGTGGCTGGCTTACGCATTACCACGTTGTTTCCTGCATCGACAAAAGCTTCAACACCAGCTTGCTTGGCAAAATCGAGCAAGAATTGTTGTACGGGTTTTAAATGTCCCGATGGGCGGGGCACTTGCGTTAGGGCGTCAAAGTGTCGCCAGACGCATGTGGGTTCTAATTTTGCAATTTCACGCATACTTATATTTTTTTATAGTTGATATGTTCTATTTGCTTTGTCGCCGCTTCATGAAGAGCAACGCAATCCAAGCATATATGCCCATCGCAACGACCAAGAGTGTTTGAATGCTGTGCACGATGAGCACGAAGTTGAGGGCGGCAAATTCGGCCACGCCATAGAGCATCAGCATCGTCTTTACGGCGAAGTGCCATGGGCCGGCACCGTTGGGCGTGGGCACAATGACGGCGATGCTGCCCACGATGAACGTCACCATGGCGCACGAAAACGAGAGCGAAGCTGTGGCGGTGAAGCAGAAAAATGTGAGGTAATAGTGCAGGAAATAGCTGGCCCAAATGCCGAGGGTGTAGCAAAGGAATAAGGGCACATTGCGCACGTTCCTTAACGAAACAATGCCTTGCCACACGCTATTGACCGTTGATTTGATTTTGCTGGTCACTGCCAACCGCCGATAGAGGTAATAAACCAGCAGGCACACGGCTGCGCCGCAGATAAAGGTCACTGCCCAGCCTGCAGCCGAAAAGTTGGTGAGGAACGTGTCGATGCGCGTGCCCGTCTTGGCGAAGAAGCGCATGAAGACGGGAATTTGCGAGAGGAACGTGATACCCGCGATGAGCAGTACCAACAGCGAGTCGATGATGCGCTCCGTGACAACGGTTCCGATGGCTTTGGGAAACGACACGCCGTCGTAGTGTTTCAGCACGCCGCATCGCGTGAATTCGCCCATGCGTGGCACAATGAGGCTCACGGCATAGGAGAGGAACACGGCATAAACCGTGGTTTTGCGACGCGGATACTCGTGCATCGGTGCTAAGGTCTGTTGCCAGCGCCATCCGCGAAAAGCTTGTGCTAAAATACCAAAGGGAAACGACAAAATCATCCACGTCCAGTTCATTTGGTGAAACAGCACGTCGTTCACCTTGTGGAAATCAAATCCGCGATACATCCAGTAAAGGATGGCGCCGCCCAAAAGCAACGGTAGAATGATTTTGAATATGTTGGAAATATTTCTTTTCACTTGCTTGTTTTGACGAGACAAATTTAGGAAAATCACGTGGAATACCCAAATAAAACCCCGTAGATTATTTGTTGGGGAACGAAAAAAGGCCTACTTTTGCAACCGCTATCGTATAGGTTTGTAATGGGTCAGACGTTTCTACCTGCTGCCGCAAACAGCAGTCTATGATAGTTCTTTTTTTAATGTAGAAACAACAACGATGCAACATTCTTTTCAGAAGTACACGGCGCAGTATCCCGCCCTCATTCGTTTGGGCGTGCCCATCACGATAGGGCAGTTGGGCACGATTGTGTTGGGTTTTGCCGACACGCTGATGATAGGCCATCACTCGCTGCCCGAGTTAGCCGCCGCCAGCTTTGTCACCAACATGTTTACTTTGGCATTGCTTTTTGGCTTAGGATTTTCTTACGGATTAACGCCCATCATTGGCCGATTTTATGGCCAATCGAAGCCCGAAGCCATCGGCGGAGCGCTGAAAAATGGCTTGGCGGCCGGAAGTGTGCTCACGCTCATCCTGCTGGCTGTCATGACCACGCTCTACCTTAATTTAGATCGTTTGGGGCAGCCTGCCGAGCTCTTGCGGTTCATGCGCCCCTATTTCCTCATCAATTTGGTGTCGATACCCTTCGTCATCGGCTTTAACACCTTCAAACAGTTCTTCGATGGAACGTCGAACACCGTCACGTCGATGGTGGTGATGATTGTGGGTAATTTGCTCAACATCGTGGGCAACTACATCTTCATTTATGGCCATTTGGGCTGCCCCGAAATGGGACTTTTTGGGGCGGGCTTGTCCACCATGCTCTCGCGCGTGTTCATGTGTTTGGCTTTGGTGGTGCTATTTTTTTGTGCATCCGCGCAACCAACGCTATCGGCAAGGCTTTTTTTCAGTCAAAGCGTCAACCGCCACGATTTTATTTATCAAAACAAGCAAGGCTGGCCTTTGGCCTTGCAGATGGGCATGGAAACGGCCGCCTTCAGCCTGTCGAGCGTCATGGTGGGATGGATTGGCACCACAGCCTTGGCCGCCCATCAAGTGATGCTCACCATTAGTCAGTTGGGCTATATGCTCTACTATGGCATGTCTGCCGCCGTAGCCATCCGCGTAAGCAATTTCCATGGGCAACACAACTACCAGCAGGCCGAGACGGTGGCGCATGCCGGATTTTCAGCTCATTCTCTGCATGGCCGTAGCCATCAGCATCCCCATTTTTCTTGTGCCGCAACAGCATTGGCGCCCTCTTCACCTCGTCTGCTGGAAGTGGTGAACATCGTTTCGTTGACCATCATCCCCTTCATCATCTATCAATTTGGCGACGGCATGCAATCCAACTATGCCAACGCTCTGCGCGGCCTTTCCCACGTGCGTCCGCTGATGGTGGTAGCCTTTGTGGCATTCTTTGTCATCTCGTTGCCGCTGAGCTATGTCATGGGCATTTGGCTTCGCGGCGGATTAGTGGGCATCTGGAGCTCTTTCCTGTGGGGCTCACCACGGCAGGGCTGCTCTATTGGTGGAGCTTCCGCCGCGCCATCCGCAAGGCTAAAAAGTTTGACCTAAGTCAACAAAACGCCTATTTGCGGCCCCTTTTTGGCTGAAAAAAACTTGCGTTGCGCCTGTTTTCGTGTTACCTTTGCATCGTGATTTTTAAGGATAACAATTTAAAAGAAAGGAAAAAAAGTTATGGTAACATTAATGACATTTGCTATTGTTGCAGTAATGGTTGCACAGGCAATTAACTTAAGCGGAAAAACTTCGTTAACAACGAACCCCCGCTTTTTCAAACGAAAAGGTTTTTTATATTAAAATATTATTTTTGGGCTGGCAGGAGATTTTTCTCTTGCCTGCTTTTTGTGTCTTATGTTGGAGGGGTAGGGGAGAGTGGGGCTGCTGGAGTTCCAGCAAGGGCAAAAATCAAAAAGATGGGCTGCTGGAGTTCCAGCAAGGCTGAAAAATGAAAATGGGCTTGCTATAAAAATAGCAAGGGCAAAAATCAAAAAGATGGGCTGCTGGAGTTCCAGCAAGGCTGAAAATGGAAAAATGGGGCTGCTAACAAATTAGCAAGGCTGAAAATGGAAAAACAGGGCTGCTAACAAATTAGCAAGGCTAAAAATGAAAAAATGGGCTTGCTGGAAAAATAGCAAGGCTAAAAATGAAAAATGGGGTTGCTAACAAATTAGCAAGGCTGGAAATAGAAAAACGAGGCGTCGGGAAATTCCGCAAGATTGAAAAAAATTCTATTTGCGCATAGATTTTTTTGAGTTGGAGGCAAAACGCAAATCGGTTAACTTTGCAAACGAAAAATAAAAACAAAGTTTCACGATTAAAATAAAACAAATATGAAAAATAGAAATGCCCGTTCTGCCCTATGCAGACAATGCTTTAGAACCCGTTATCAGCCGCGAAACCATCGGCTATCACTATGGCAAGCATTTGCAAAACTACGTCAACACGCTCGCTTCGCTCGTGAAGGACACGCCTTGGAGCGCGAAGAGCGTTGAGGAGTTGGTGGCCGAGGTGCCCGAAGGTCCGTTGTTCAACAATGCCGGCCAGACACTCAACCACGCCCTTTATTTCACGCAGTTCATGCCAGCCAAGGCCGACAATCAGCCCACGGGCACACTGCTCGAACTGATTAATCGCGATTTTTGGCAGCTTCGACACCTTCAAAGAGCAGTTCACACAGGCCGCTCTCACGCTCTTTGGCTCAGGATGGGCATGGTTGGCTCAGCAGCAAGATGGCCGTTTGGTCATTCGCAAAGAGAGCAATGCAGGCAATCCACTGCGCAATAATGAGACACCGCTGTTGGGCATCGACGTGTGGGAACATGCCTACTATATTGATTATTTCAATCGTCGCGCCGATCATGTGCAGGCCGTTTGGCAAATCATCAACTGGCAGGTTGTGGCCGGCAGATTGAAAGGTTAAAACGCAAGAAAAGGATTTCATTCACGCTTTAAAATAAAAATGATTATGGCTTCAATTATCAATTCACACGTAACAGAATTCAAGGTGAACGCGTTCAAAGGGAACGACTTCATCGAAGTTTCCAACAAGGACATCGAAGGCAAATGGGCTGTGTTCTTCTTCTATCCCGCCGATTTCACCTTTGTTTGCCCCACCGAGTTGGAGGATTTGCAGGACAAATATGCACAGCTCAAGGAAATGGGCGTCGAGGTGTTCTCGGTGAGCTGCGACACGCATTTTGTGCACAAGGCATGGCACGATTCTTCGCCACGCATCAAAAACATTGAATACACCATGCTGGCCGACCCTTTGGCTGTGTTGGCAAAGGCCTTTGGCGTCTACAAAGAGGATGAGGGCATTGCCTATCGTGGCACATTTGTCGTAAATCCCGAGGGACTGATTAAAATTGCCGAGATACAGGATAACAACATCGGCCGCAACGCCGACGAGTTGGTGCGCAAAATCGAGGCAGCACAGTTTGTTGCTACGCATCAAGGTGAGGTGTGCCCTGCACGTTGGACACGCGGAAAAGAGACGCTCAAACCAGGTGTTGACTTGGTGGGCAAGCTCTAAATCGCTCCAAAATCTTCAAAAAAGAAGTAGCAATAGACTATAACGAAATTACACGATAGAAAACAGTAGCTTGTGCATCGGTTGCAGAAAGGACATATCCGATGCCACCACGGCTATACACAAAGTGCTGACAATTTGCTTGTCAGCACTTTTTTCATGGGGTTGAGGCACTGCATGCTGTTTGCACGCACTAAGGTCTCACGCTCGCTGCCAACCGATGCCACAACAAATCGTCGGGCAAAGGCGATGTGAGCTCAATGAGTTCCTTAGAGACAGGGTGCACAAACGACACGTGATGGGACAGCAAATCAATGTTGCCACCAGGATTGCTACGTGCCGCACCATACTTCAAATCGCCTTTTGATGGGGCAGCCCATCTCGGCCAACTGACACCGAATTTGGTGGTGTCGGCCTGTGAGCAAGTTGATTTCCAACAAATGATAGTTCTCCGAAGACGCAATGAGCTTGTAGTGTAAGATGGCCTTCTTCGACCGCGGCACTTCGTGGTCATACGCATAACTCTTGTTCTGTTGCTCGTTTTTTGAGCAGCCAGTTCGTGAGCGTTGCCTCGGGTTGCGGCGGACAATTCTTCGTGATGGCCCAATAGGTCTTGTGCACCTCGCCCTGCCCGAAACATGTTGTTCAGCCGCGTCAGTGCTTTCGATGTTTTGGCAAACATCACCAAGCCCGACACGGGACGGTCGAGACGATGCACCACACCGAGGTAAACATTCCCCGGCTTGTGGTGCTCTTCGCGAATATATTGCCGCACAATGTCAGAGAGTGGCACGTCGCCCGTCTTGTCGCTTTGAACGATTTCGCCACTCTGCTTGTAGACAATAATAATGTGATTATCTTCGTAAACGGGTATCAAAACACGATGATGTTAAGGGCATCCTACATGTTCATACCACCATCTACCTGGATAACCTGCCCCGAAACGTAGCTCGAGAGGTCGGATGCCAAATAGATAGCTGTGTTGGCAATGTCGTCAACCGTTCCACCACGACGCAAAAGGTATCTTGCTGGTCCATTCCTTGCGCACTTCGTCAGAGAGGGCTTGCGTCATAGCCGTGTCGATAAATCCTGGTGCAATGGCGTTTGCACGGATGCCTTTGGGACCCATCTCCTGTGCCACACTCTTCGCTAAAGCAATCAATCCGGCCTTCGAAGCCGCATAGTTGCTTTGGCCTGCGTTGCCATGCACGCCGACAACCGAAGCCATGTTGATGATTGAACCGCCACGCTGACGCATCATGACAGGCACGCAGGCGTGGATAAAGTTGAAGGCGCTCTTCAAGTTCACAGCGATAACGGCATCCCATTGCTGCTCGGTCATGCGCAACATCAAACCATCTTTCGTGATGCCGGCGTTGTTGACCAAGATATCGATGCTGCCAAATTCGTCCTTCACTTGCTTCACCACCTCTTCGCTCTGTGTAAAGTCTGCGGCGTTGCTGGCATAACCTTTTGCCTTTACGCCCAATGCTGCAATCTCACGTTCGGTGGCTAAGCCGCCATGTTCTTCGTCGATAAACAAATCGGTAAATGCAATGTTTGCACCTTCTGCGGCAAACTTCAAGGCAATGGCTTTACCAATGCCGCGTGCAGCGCCTGTAATCAGGGCTGTCTTTCCACTTAAAAATTCCCATTTTTTTATACTTAAATTTAATTCAAATAATTATCGGTTGATTGATTTTCCTAAGGCACCATACACCACCTTTGCCACCAAAGGTTTGCTCGAAGCTTCGGTCAAACCATGGCCCAAACGCCCGTAAATGAACGGCACTTCAAGTCCTTTAATGCAATAATGTGTGATGTCGGCCACCAAGTCGATGTCGTCAATGTCAAATTCGCCCTCGCTCTTCCCCTCGGCATAAACCTTTCTGAAAAGCTCAATCTCATCTTCATCGAAATTCTTTCGCACCTTTTCCACCATCCAAATGTTGCGGAAAAACTCAGCACGCAGGTTGCCGTTGCGCACGACGGTCTCGCGAATCATGCTCAGATGCGTATAGATCAGTTCAATAATTTTCTCCTGTGGGCGCATCTTCATGCTCGCCACCTCGTCTAATTTATCTGATAAACGCTCTAACTCCGACTCGATAACAGCCGAATAAACATCTTCCTTTCGGTTAAAATAGGTGTAGAGCGTGCGCCGGCCTTTACCCGATGCCAAAGCAATGTCGTTCATTGTCGTATTGGCAATGCCATTCTTTGCAAATAAAAGCCGTGCAACATCCACCAACTTCTGTCTCGTTTTTGATATTGACATCGTAATTCTTCCTTAACAATTAATTGCACATCTCGACTCTTGTGCGCAAAAGTATAAGTTTTATTTCAGATAGACAACAAACCACCTTTTTTTTAGACCTTACGAAAAAAAATAACGTAGATATTTGCGTGTTAAAGAAAAACATGCTACCTTTGCAAACGAAATCAATGAGATTGCCCTGCAAAGGCATGTTGATTTTCTTTAAAAAAATAATACAGATCGCGGAGTGGAGCAGTTGGTAGCTCGCCAGGCTCATAACCTGGAGGTCGCATGTTCGAGTCTTGCCTCCGCAACCTCAAAACAGGGAGTGTAGTTCTTTCTACATTCCCTGTTTTCGTTATACCCTGTTTTCCACATATTTAAGATATTTTCTGTCCCGCTGAATTAGAAAAGACTATCACCCAATGGGTGCTATAATGAGAGGAGATTCCATAAATCGTTGGATTATCTTACACCGAGAGATGTATATTGAGGACAAGGGGAGAAAATAAAAAGGATAAGAGAAACAATAAAGCAAAACTCAATCAACAAAAAGAATTTCTGAGAGCAAAAGAATGAAATTACAGCATAAATAACTATATTTGCAGTTGAGCACTTTCGTTTGACAACGTACAGAGACAAATGAATCGGGCCAATGAACGTAGAAATTTCAGTGGTGAAAATCATAGTAGAAAACCATAAAGGTAATAGATGATGGACAAATATACTTTTTATAACCAATTATCAATATGGGGGAAAAAAACAGACGTTTTACAAATAGATGCAGTTTCTATGAAAGTTGCTATGAGCCAATGGGTTGACGCGTTGAAATTTCCACATATTGGTAATATTAGCAAGTCTAAAGCGAAGCAACATATATATAGTGGAGATATAGAGGAAATACCCTTGAAGAAGTTACATCATATTAGTTGCATATATGAAAAAGTCAATGGAAAAATAATTGAAGCATATATTGTTCAGCATTGTCATCTTCTTTCAGAATTGCAAACTTTTAATATTATTGTTTTATTTAAGGGAGGAACATATGTAAGACAAATACAAGCAGATGGTTACCGTGAAGCGATTCGTCTTTGGGGAAAATACCTATCTTGGCACTTTTATAATAGCATAGAACGGCAAACAATAAAGGAAGTACTTAAGAATAATTTTGAAGGACTTATAAATTCCCTAATGCCTAAGGTTTGGTCATTCTCCTTAGTGGTAGATAATTCTATATTGGAAATGTTCATAGTAGAGTGTTAGTGAAATGAGAGACTCAGATTCTTTAGTATTTAAATACCTCTTAACATCCATATTAGTTACTAATTGTAACTAATGAAAGTTGTGGGACAGCATTATTATTGTCTCAAACAGATTAAATAAGGAATCTAAAATAGATTCATATCATCCCCAAACCATAAAACAAATGAAAATAAGATTTTTTTAATCGGAGCTTTTTTTCTTTTTAATATAACTGTTGCAAGTACATTATTGGAAAGGCACAATGTGATTAAAATGTTTTCCAAAGCAACTAAGGATTATTCCTTGATAGATATAAAACTGTCAAGACGGATTAGAACTTCTTTCAGAAAAAAAGATAGAAAAATCTTTGAGGCCGATACTGTATATATAACAGGTTATTTGGATTACGACAATTCTGAGTATAGCGAATATATTTGGAGTTGTAAAGATAGCTTGCAATATACATATCAGTTTTTTTACAAAAAAATATACCTAATTAGAAATGAAGTAACTGATAACTTCAGGCAGGATATAGAAGATATACAATCAGGGTATTTAAAAAAATACAAAAAGAATTTGTAATTCCTTTCTTCATCTTAAAAAAATTGTAAAAAAATAATGGCGAATATACCGTATATGAGCTTTTATAAATCTGAGAGCAACATAATCTTAAGAAATCAAGGTCTACACCTTAACGACTTAGAAACCATCACCTAGTAATGCTTCAAATTGAGAGTCGATTTTTTTATGTCGCATTACAATTAAAACAACAAGTCTATGGTAAACCATATATAGATTGTTCATCATTACCCTTATATGGGTATTAAAAAGCCGTGAGCAGTAAACAGAAAAGAATAATGTTAAATAATTAATTGCCCCAAACAATTAAAGAGTATAGAACATAGTAGAAGTACAACAAATTTGGAAAAATTTATTAAGAAAAATGATGAAAAATTATTATTTGCTTGTTATTAGTATTTACATGTATTACCTGTAATAAGGGTATAATTACCCTTACAGATAATACTATAGGTACAAATAAAAAAACAACCATACTATTCGGAGTCTGATAGCATTTTTTTATAAACAAAAACAGGAAAGTATGCTTTTAATTGTAAAAGAGTGAATATAGCAAGGATACTTTTAGATATCTTAGATTATCAAGAATATCCATATTCAACTCCTATCATTCTAAAAACAGGTACTTGTTTTTTACAGCTAATGATACAATATTAAAAAGAGTATAAACTCCCAATAGCAAATACAAAAAAAGAACTGTAAATGGCATATTTTTAAATGTATTACAAACGCCTATTTATGAGATAGGAATTGTAAAATCAAAAAGCATTTACTATGCTATTTGGGGATCTGATTATTGCAATGGACCCGATTGTCTGGAATTTATAGGAATATATAATTATAAAAGGCGATACTATATTTGAAGGAATTACTAATAGTAACAAAGAAAGATTTAAAAAGATATTGTGCAAGCATAAAATAGATATAAATAAAAAAATTAGATACTAAAGAAATAGACATTAAAGGTAATGCTCAAAATCAGAAGTTGTCAAAATAAAAAGAGTAACAAATGTGACACACATATGGCGAGTCACAGTAGTGATAAATAACAGAATGTATAACATTAAAACAACAAGTCTATGGTAAACCATATATAGATTGTTTGAACTTACCCATACAAAGGTATGCCCCAGCACCCATACAAGGGTAACAGGCTATACCCTTATAAGGGTGTTCATCATTACCCTTATATGGGTATTAAAAGCCGTGAGCAATAAACAGAAAAGAACGACGTTACATAAGTGATAACCATAAACAATAAGAAGTTATGATTGAATTTGAAGTAAAATCAAAAAAGCAGTATATATCGGTGAACATAAGAGACAGCCCCAGACGCATCCCGTATGCAGGCAATGAGGCTGATGGTGTAACCATAGGCTATAAGGCAAAATATAATCAGCAACTGCAATCCATTAAAGACAACTACAAAGCGTTTGACCAACCTTATAATGGTAAGGACAATGACGACTTTGTAAATGGTCAGGTTTGTCTAAAAGACATTGACCCCGACCATTTGGGCAGCTCAAGCTACATCACCAACCTTGATGGCGAGGTATCGAAACACATCGAATACGTTCCATTTAGAGAAGTATTCATTGAAGAACGCAACAATGCGTGGAACACCCCTTATCTCTTCAATGCCAAAGAGTTTGGCGAGGAGACAGGTATGTACTACTACGGAGCCCGCTACTATGAACCGAGATTGAGTCTGTGGATGAGTACGGATCCAAGATCAGAAGAAGCACCTGAAGCATCCTCATATACTTATTCTCATAATGCGCCTACTGGAAGTGTTGATTTTGATGGAAAATGGGATATTAAAGTTTCTGCTTCATCAGACAGAGCAAAACCATCCATATGCTATATATGCTGTATATGACAGAAATGGAAATCTAATTTACAAGACAATTGTAAAAGTACTTGGAAGTTATCGAAAAAGGAATAGTTCTAATGCAGATACCCCTCAAGGAAAATATAAAATATTGGGATGGAGAAAAACTGGAACAAAGCGTTATCCAACTATATCTTTTTGGTCCCTAATGACCTACTGGCTTTAGAGTACCAAGGTGGTGAAGGGGATCTAGACAAGGAATGCACACACATGGAGGGCGTAGGCAAAAGCCTGATTTGATGGGAACACATGGGTGTATGCGAATGGCAGATGCTGACATTAAGGAACTTAAAGAAATAGTTACACAGTTAGAAAAAAATGATCCCAAAGAGAAAAAAAGGATTCCTTACGCTGAAAGATGATTTGCAAGTTCCTGTCAGCTATAATGATAGAGATAAAAATCAAAGAAGAAGTAAACGAAATGAAATCCCTACGAGTTGCCTGAAGTTGTTGTCATAGGTCATAGAACTCAAAAAGGTCGAAAAGAACGAAACAGAGAAAGGAGGAACAAAAACATGAGACAGAACAATAAAAACACCCTGCTTCAAATGATTCTGTTATGTTTTTTGGGAGTTACAAGTTGTAATAATAATTCTAAAAACACCTTTACAGCAACACAACGGAAAAACGAATTTTGATAAAGATACAGTCCTGAAAAAGGAGACAAGTAAAGACATCAGTATAAAAGTCTGATGATAGCCTTTTTGTGCAAAAGAATTATTGATGGAAACTTTTTTTCAAGAGAAATTTTCTACAGAACAGGACTATGCTCTAGTCGTAAAAACATTGTTTTGCACATACCGATGAACAATATGATGAAACTTTTGCTGATGGTTTGAGCCATATGCTGGTCAAATATCCCGACAAAATAAAAAGGAATACAAAAAGCAATAAGTTTACTTCCCTATCGAACAACAAAGCAAGGCTAATCATAATATGATGATTTATATCGTATCTTCATGGATAATGGAAAACTATACAGATTCCATCAATTTTAGATATGTTCTATCAATCATATCCTTTTTTTCAGGAAAGACCCTGAAATTGAGAATATCTTGAAAGAACAGTTTAATAATGGAGTAAGATAAATGACTTTGTCGTTAGAAAATATACATAGCATTTCTAGTAATACATCAAATTGGGAGTTATCATCATAATAATATGATTATCAATAAATTCTTTTAAATGTTAGGCGTAGAAGCAGGGATAAATTCTCTGCCTTTTTGCTATATTTGTAACTCCAAAACAAAAATGAATAAAATAAAAAAAGAGAAGAAAGAGAGAACTTACACACTTTTTTAGACACTACTAATACTGTTGATTTAGTTGCCATTGTTCTTACACCCAATTTTAAAGACCTTATGAGTAAAGATGGGATTGAACAGGCAACTAAAATGATAGATAAGTTAATCAACTATTGGCTTGATAACCCAATGGAGGGATTTAAAAGGGAGTTGAATTATTGGCTAATAAAGATAAAATTAAAAGCAATGGCTGTGGCAAAAAGCCATAAGAGAGGGTGTAGATCCAGATAAGGCGATACCAATACTTGATAAAATAATAAAAAAATATTCCAACCATAGAAATTGACTTATGAAAAAGTTTATATTTTTTTAATTTTTTTGTTGTTACTCTTGTTTGGTTGTAAAGACGATACGAATATGATTAAATGTAAAGGAATTCCCGATGTAAATCAAGCGTTTGCTTATATGTATTTCAAAACAGAATATGAAGGATATTTGTTTTGGAACCTATACAGAATATGAAGAATTATCAGAAAAAGAATTAGAAAAATCCAAATAATATTCCCAAATCAACAGACGAGGCAAATATTTATAAAACTATCGATGGAGGAAAAAAATTGGGTTAAAAATAAATTCAAGTTTAAATTATAGTTATTTTTAATATAGGTACTCAACTAAATGATTATATTTATATTTTACGAAATGATGTGAGAAAAATTATAATTTTAGCATTGTAGCTTTTTAATATAAAAAGAAAATATTAAAAAAATTTTTACAAATATAAAACCGATATCTGCAATTTGGACTAATAATAGTAAAATATTTTATACGAATAACAGAGGTTCAATAAAGCTATACTCATTAGATAAAAAAATCAAAAATATAGATAGTATTGATATTGAAAAATTATGCCTTGCAAGGTTTAGGTATAAACGAAAAGTCATATGCAATTTTTAGTAGTGGTGAAACCTCGTATTTTTGGAAGTACAGAAAAAGAAAATAAAGAAATAAAACTTTCTATAACGCCCCAAAGTATAGTAAGACAAGGTAATAATACTATAATAATTGCTGGGAATACGTTAACAGATAAAAATGAAATTTCTTTAATAAGCTATAAAACCCAATGCACGGCAATCGAGGGTTGTAAAAATCAAAAAAATTATTCCATTATTAAAAACTTACAATCTAATGACAAAAGCAATAATAGGTTTTTATTGGTAATATAAAAGGTGCTTTTTGCAGAATACGATTTGCTTTTATAGTTTAGATAAAAGGCAAAACTTGGCAAAATCAAAAAGTTAGAAGAGCCAAACTATGTACACCCCTAACTGTCTAATTAATAATATTGTTTATATATATGGTGGTGGTGCTAGAATGCAAAAAAATAGTATTATAGTAGTGGTTGTATCTTATACAACATGGTAATGCTTTTAATTTGGGAATTATCAGAATAAATATCTGATAATCAATGTAGTTATAAACAATTAGGTATAAAGATAGAGATCGATTCTCTACCTTTTGCTATTTTACGCAAAAAAATGACAAAAAAGAGAGAAATGAAACTTTTTGAAGAAAAATCTCCCGAAATATTTTAGCGGATTGAAATAATTTGCATAGTATTGCACTTATAAGCACAGAACAAACGTTCTGTTTTGAATTTACAATAGATCAAGAAATGTAGAAATATGAAAAGGATTACAATTATTTTATTTTCGCTAATTTTTGACTTTGCCTATAGCAGCCCAAAAAGAAAACATTGGAATTAGGTATATATGGAGGTTTGCAAACCTATACAAAAATCGGCAATCCATACGAAAACTCATTCAGTTCGGGCTTTGGCATCGGTTTTCTATCCAAGTATTATATCAGCAATCGTCTTTTTTTGGACTACCGACTTATTCGGAGCTACCGATGATGGTACAGAATTGAAATTGACGAATATTCCTGAAGGTAATCGGATTTTTATCTATGTCTCGTAAAGACTATTCAATAAGTACGGGGTTCGGTTTTTATATTATATCAACAAAAACAGTTCAACTACTATTTGCAATTGTGTGGTGGTATTGGCATTATTGATGGAAGCTACGAACACTTTACGCCTAACAACGGCACAGAACGTATAGATATAAAACATACATCCTATATTATCTCCCTTCTACTGGAATAGACTTTATAGTTGCTAATCATTGGAAGATAGGAGCAGGATATACCTTCCGATATTTGGGAGATTTTGATGGAAGCCATTCCCTTTTTGCACGTATTACCTATGTTTTTTTGATTAGGATGCTAAAGAATTGAAAAAAATAAGGAGGTTAATAAAAAGGGAGGCTGTGTCAAAATGCACATTAATAACTTGACAACTTTCAAATCTATTAAGTAGGGCTCTTCTAAAGGCAAGAAGAGACCATTTCTTTACTCAAAATCGAGTACAGAAATGGTCATTTTTTATTGGATTGTTTCAAACTGTAAGATTATCAAAATGATATTTGCATTTTTGACACACCCTCTTTGCTATATTTGTAACCCCAAACAAAGAAAAATGAAAATACGAGAACGATTCGGCACTTTACGCTCCAGATTGGGAGTTGAGTTTCAATGTCCGCATTGCCACTCAAACAATATAAACAACAAACATATAGGACTGATTCCCAATGTTTCATATGGAGATTTTTGTCCTTGGTTCAAATATCAATATGTATTTAAGCCAAGAGCATACAAAGAAAATGTATGATGAAGCTACATTTTCAAACATTTCTTATTTTTTTCAAGAGAGAAGAAATTAATGTGTGGTGTGATACGGATGGTTCAATAAATACAATTATATGTTCTTCATATTGTCTATTTCATAAGAAGAATCTAATAGGGATGAAGTATACAGATTTCCTTACAGAGTTCTCTAAAGAAGCGGACAGTGAAGATATTATATATGTGTTAGTATCTGGAAAAGGGCAATGGCAACATGTATACGATTTTGAGCAAGATGGGTTGCAGGTTTGGGTTTGGAGAAATAGAATTCGGACTGTTCTCATTTACAATGCAAATTTATAGCCTTTGATAATCGGCACGTTATCCATATAAGGGCAATGGGCAATACCCCGAATTGTTAAAGTACGAAACCTATCAAGCACGAATGTTTGCAACAACGTATTGGGTAGATGGGCAACAGAAGATAATGATGCACATTGCTTTCTGAAAGAGCGAATAGCACAGATAGAGATTGGAGAGCGCGGTAGTGTAATTTCAACTGTGTCAAGGCTCTAATCCTTTATATTTCACCTCATATGGATGACACGATTTTTAATCGTGCCGGCCATATGAGGAGCCTTTCTTCCGAGACAAAGTTACATGATTTCAAAACGTTCTCCAAATTTTATTGCTAATTGTTGTGATATCTGAGCCCAGTTGGCAAGTGGCATCGTCCACTTCTCACGTATGTTCCGATATGCCAGATATACAAGCTTTTCGAGAGAAGTATCTGAGGGAAGACTCCTTTATTCTTTGTTACCTTACGTACTTGCCTGTGATAGCCTTCAATGGTATTGGTGGTGTATATCAGCTTACGTATCGCAGGTGTATACAGGAAGTATTCTGTGAGTCGTTCCCAGTTGTCACGCCATGATTTTATAACGATGGGATAATTTCTCCCCACTTGCTCTCGAGTGCGTCTAACTATGTTTCTGCAGCCTCTTTGCTAACAAAATGCGCTCCAACATTGGTGCCAAGGCACCATCCTTACCAAATAACGGTTCTCCCTTACGAAGCTGCTCCGCGGCTCTCTTGTAATCAATTTCTTTGTTGTCCATAAAAAATAAACTGTGTAAAACTAATCTTATTGTAGTATGACACAGTTTACTTTACACTCTCACCAATCTTTGTTGGCTTGTATGTATTCTCGTTTTGACATATCAATTGGTTATAATCATATTCGTTAGTGGTATAATTCTGGGTCACCTTTAGAGCGGTCAACAAACTCTTCGTCATATTCTTCCCCGGGAATCAAGTCATCAAAATCAGGGTTATCGTATGAATCTTTGTCATCATCTTCCTGTTCACCATTCTTGAAGTTGAAATTTACTCGTTTTCGACCTTTGATGGTATTGGCAATGCTGTCGTTATGATGCCTAACTGAGTCACGCCATCGCAAACTCTGTTCTTCTCTAATTCGTTGCTTTTCTGCTTCGATTTTGCTTTTGCTCTTGCTTACGCTCTCGTTCTTTAAGGGCAAAAGAATGCGGTTATACCATAGGCTGTACCGATAATGATTATCGTTATCCAAAAGTTTCGCCAGAATTGTTTTCCTAATTTTGCCATAAACAACTAATCTTTCAGATTTGCAAAGGGCCTTCGTCCATTATGTTCGGCTTTGAATTTGGCAATCATTCTCTCTTCAACGTCTCGTGGGTTGTCGATTGTAGCTTTCAGCATATAATTAAATCATGAGAGTTGGCTAACTGCCAGATATATCTGCCTCCCCAATGACCAATTTTTCTTGCCCATACCGAACTTTAGATACTGGATGAGTCTTGACAGAAGTGTTGCGTTAGACCCGCCACCAGCTTTGCCAATATAAAGAATGCTGGTATTGTCTATCCAGTTTTCTTCTAATTCAGCTATACCAACATTGGGATTCTTGTTCTTAAACAAGCCACCAGAACCTTTCGTGAGAAATGTTGGCTGCATACTATGAGAGCATAGTACAACATATACTCCTTGTTCATTGGGTATCTGATAAGGATTCGTCATCAAGTTACCTATGGACACGAATCCCTCGAAGCCATGTTGCTTCAATCTATCCGAGTCTGAATTTTTCTCAGAAGAGGAATTACACCTGTTCCCAACAAGCTTATTATAGGCTGCAATTGCACCTTGCATAATCTCGTCATGGTCAAAGGCAAGAGACGGCAACGAATCTATTGCCCACCACTTTGCCTGTGCAGCATCATCCTGTCCTTTGACTTCAACAGGCTCATCAATGATAGTAAGATAAACCACAGAGATGGTACGTCCACGAGGGTCACGGTCAACCTTCGAGTACGCACCAATCTGATGAACGTCACTAATCTTCAGACCAGTTTCTTCCTCCAACTCACGCACAGCACATTGCTCCGTGGTTTCGTCCATATTGAGAAATCCACCAGGAAATGCCCAACAACCTTTGAAAGGTTCATTGCCACGCTCAATAAGCAGAACTCTTGGCTCTGCTTCACGAGTCATCACGATACAATCTGTAGTAACTGCTGGACGAGGATATTTGTAGGTGTAGCTCATAACTATTCTTATTGGCTTTATTCAAATGCTTATTACGGAAGGAAATATTATTTCCAGTATCGAGCCGCAAGATATTCACACAAATCTCGGTGTGTATTCTTGACTGGTTCCATAAGCTTTTTCGGGGCTTATAATTAAATACTTACTACTGTCAATTAGCCCATCAGAAAATGTGCAGACATCCGATCTCAGCTCTTTATTTCCTGCTGGTATGACATTTAGGTGAAGATAATCATCTACTCGTAGAACCTTATCACAAGATTTGATAATACCTTCAACCAATAGTGTCTGACGCACTAATTCATATACAGGATCGTACTCATATGACTTTTTCCCATTGTTTAATACTACTTCCAGAACCGACAAGTGGTATGTAGCGGTTTATAGAAGTTTGAGGAGCACGGACGTGTTCGTATGTCTCCACATATTTCCATTCAATTGGAATTGTACGTTGTCAAACGAAAGTGCACGACTGCAAATATAGTTATTTATGCTGTAATTTCATTCTTTTATGCTCAAAAATTCTTTTGTTGATTGAATTTTGCTTTATTATTTCTCTTATCTTTTTGATTTTCTCCCTTGGCCTAAATATACATCTCTTTATGTAAGATTGTCCAACGATTCATGAAACTCAAAAAGAATGGTGCTTTGAATATGCACTCGAATTGTTAAAGCACGAAACCTATCAAGCACGAATGTTTGCAACAACGTATTGGGTAGATGGGCAACAGAAGATAATAATGCACATTGCTTTCTGAAAGAGCGAATAGCACAGATAGGGATTGGAGGGCACAGGAAATGGTAGTGTAATATTTTCATCTTGCCATCCTTTTTTCTTCTCACTTTTTTAGGTAAATTTGCACAGAAATAAAAAATACAAGTACAATGGAAATGATGTCTGCTGTGCATCCTTTAGAAACTCCTGTTCCTGCTCGTGCTGTGGGTCAGCGCGATGTTCTATCGTTAACGCTTCCTCCTATGCCCCATTTGCGAGTGGCTTTTGTGGGAGTTGGGGCACGAGGAAAATTAGCAGTGGCGCGCTGGTGCCATATTCCTGGATGTGAGATTGCTGCGGTTTGCGATGTTTCAAGGCAAGCGGCAGAGGAGGCAGCACAACATGTTGAGCAATTAGGGAAACCGCGTCCTGCTGTTTATTGGGGCGAAACGGCTTACCGTGATTTATGTCAGCAGCAGACAATTCATCTGATTTATGTGTGCACCGATTGGCTTTCGCATGTGCCTATAGCCGTCCATGCCATGCAGCAAGGAAAGAATGTAGCGGTGGAAGTGCCCGCAGCACTCACTTTAGATGATATTTGAAAGTTGGTAGACACGGCCGAACGAACACAGCAACACTGCATGATGCTTGAGAATGCAGTGTATGACTATTTTTGAAATGGCCGTGTGTCAAATGGCACGAGAAGGGTTGTTGGGCGAACTTGTGCATGTGGAAGGTGGCTACGCACATCCCATTGGCGAGCGTTGGACGCGTTGGCGTATGGCGTATGCTCACCTTAATGGTGGAGATATTTATCCTACTCATAGCATTGGACCTGCTTGTAGGCTGTTGGATATACACCGAACGGACCAGCTACACTATCTCACAGCGATGCAAACCAACGCATTCCAGGGTAGGCGGATGTATCAAAAGGTGATGGGCGAGCCTTGCAACAGCTTTGCCAATGGCGACCAGACATCTACGATGATACGAACGGTGAAGGGTAAAACCATCCTCATACAACACAATGTGATGACGCCACGACCCTACAGCCGCATGTTCCAAGCGGTGGGTACACAGGGCTATGCCGCCAAATATCCTGTCGCTGAAGTGTTACTCACTGCCGAAGCTGCTGCTAAAGTTGGTATAGCGTTAGACCATAGCAACGTGCCTTTGAGTGCTTCACAAATAGAAACGCTGCTCAAACACTACGCACCGGTCTTTTCGTCTGAGGCCATCAACTTAGCCAAACAGCTCGATCCGCGTGGCGGTATGTCCCTACTTCATGGACTTGCGATTAGCGCAATGCCTGCAACAAGGTTTGCCGTTGGATATGGATGTGTACGATTTGGCGGAGTGGTGTTGCATCGCCGAACTTTCAAAATGCTCCATAGCGCATGGCTCTATGCCCGTAATGATACCCGATTTCACGCGCGGCGCAGCCTCGGTGTGAGAGAATATCTTACATGGAGAAGCGTTTCCTTTAGAAAAGAGTGTGGGCATGAGCCAAAAAAATGGTATGGGCAAAAAGCCGTAACTTGAAGATAGAATCGTAATCAAGACATTAGCGTGATTGGATAGGCTATTACCGATGTCTCCCCATTCGATATTCCAGTGCAGACACGCCCAAGTTCTTTTTGACGAACTTGCAGAAGGCGGTGTAGTTCTCGAATTGGAAGAGATCAGAGACAGCTTGCAGAGGTGTATCGGTGTATTTCAGTTCGCTCTTCACACGGTTGATGGCGCGCTCCAATAACACCTCTTGTGCAGGTTTCCCCTCGAAGCGTTTTACGGTGTATGAAAGGTATTTTGGACTGATGAAAAGTTTGTCGGAGAAGTATTTCACATCGCGATGAAGACCATTATCCTTTGTCAGCAGAATTAAAAAAATCTTTATAGATAATCTCTGCCCGATAGTGTTTTTCGATTGGGCGGCGTGTGCTTTTGGTTGTTCTTGTGGCAGGTGGAAATCGTTCAATACATCAAAAAACAACATGGCGAAAAGGTGGTAGCACAGTTCTTTTTGATATTTATCATTGTTGGAAGTGCGGTAGCGCAATATGCTTAGGAAGTAGTCCATGCGCTGATAAATATAGCGTTGCGTGTTGTTGATGATGGGTTTCTTGGCTAATAGCGCGAATAGATGCCACATCTCTTCGCCGCCGATGAGCATCGAAGCAACCGACTCGATGGAATAGCCCACCATGGAGGTGATGGTGTTTTCGGCTATTTCGAGGCGGCTGATGATGGCATAGGGTGGGCAAATGATGCAATCGCCAGTTGCCAAATGAAACGTTTCGTTGTTGAGCGAGAGTTGAATATTGCCCTGTAAGCAAAACAAGATTAGCAGGCAGCCTATGCGTATGTTGCCCGTTAATTCGGGATATTGTTCCGCAGGTGCAACGACAAAGTAATTGTCGTCGGCATAGACAGCCGGTTGATTTAAGTACGCAAAGTAGCTGATGTCGTAGGTTTTGATAACCTTTTCCATGTGTGATATTTGTTAATGGGTTGGATATAGGACTGCTTTATAGGGGGCATTTTCAGCTGGTTTGTGCTGATGCAAGTGCACTGTTGTCGCTATAAAATGCTTGTTCGATGGGGCAAAAATACGGCTTTTTTCTGAGAATGCCATGCAGGTTTCGTGGTTTTCGAACGAAGAGCCATGCCAGAACGCCCTGTAATATCCTTATGCCAGCCGTTTCTCGTTTGGGTTGACGCGAGCATAAGGTTATGCCAGCCGTTCCTCGTTTGGGTTGACGCGAGCATAAGGTTATGCCAGCCGTTCCTCGTTTGGGTTGACGCGAGCATAAGGTTATGCCAGCGCTTCCTCATTTGGGTTGACAAAAGCATAAGGTTATGCCAGTCGTTCCTCGTTTGGGTTGACAAAAGCATAAGGTTATGCCAGCGCTTCCTTGTTTGGGTTGATAAAAGCATAAGGTTATGCCAGCACTTCCTCGTTTGGGTTGGTAAAAGCATAAAGTTATGCCAGCCGTTCCTCAAACAGGGTTATAAAACCACTTGCGAGTGGACTAACAGCTGGATTTAGGGTAAACGAAAAACTGCCCTGCTGACGTAAATATCAAGCAGGGCAGCGGTGGATTTGCTTATAAAAGTTTGTATTCAACGAAGGCTTCCATCGCTTCATAGCAAGCTAAGCCCAATTTGTCGTAGAGCTCGGCTGTTCCGCGATTGCGATCTTCGGCACGTTGCCAGAACAAGCGTTCGTCATTGCCCAAGAACGGTGCGCTCTCCATTTGCGACTGGTGCTTGAGAATGGAGTTTCGCTTTGCACGAAGTTCTTCAGGGCTCATCGGCACGCACATTTCAATGTTCTCGATTTCCCACTCAGCCCATGCGCCACGATACATCCACACGCGGCAGTCTTTTGAGCCATTCGGCCTTTGCATTTTTCTCTAAATCCAAAGCGGCTAAGACGGCATCGGTGCATTTCTTGTGGGTTCCGTGTGGGTCGGCTAAGTCGCCGGCTACGTAAATCTGATGGGGTTTCACTTCTTGCAAGAACTTTCTTACAATCTGCACATCCTTTTTCGGTCATAGGATTCTTTTCGATTTTGCCACTCTCATAGAAAGGCAGTATCGAGGAAGTGCACATGGTCTAATGGAATGTGGTTGAAGGTGCAGGCCGTGCGCGCTTCGCCTCTTCTGATTAGGCCTTTGAGCGTGAGGACGTCTCTGGTGTCTAAATCGCCCTCCTTCTTGTTCTTGAAGAAGTTTTTTAATCTCGTTGTATTTCTCAGAGATGGCCTTATCCTTTGAATTTCCGAAAAGTTGGTTGAAGCCATTGATGAAGTGCATGAAACGTGTTACTTCTTCGTCGCCAACAGCGATGTTGCCACTGGTTTCATAGGCAATGTGCACGTCGTGCTTTTTGGCTTACGAGGCGTTGGATGGTTCCGCCCATAGAGATGACATCGTCATCGGGGTGGGGAGAGAACACAATCACGCGTTTGGGATAGGGTGTTGCGCGCTCAGGACGATAGGTGTCATCAGCATTTGGCTTGCCTCCGGGCCAACCTGTGATGGTGTGTTGCAGGTCGTTGAATATTTTGATATTCGCATTGTAGGCTGAGCCATAGAGTGCGAGGAGTTCGCTCAAACCATTCTCGTTGTAGTCCTTATTCGTTAGTTTTAAGATGGGTTTTTGAGTTTTCTCGCAGAGCCAAACCACCGCCGAGCGTACTAATTTGTCATTCCATTGGCAAGATGTTACCAGCCAAGGATGCTTGATGCGTGTGAGTTGTGAAGCAGCCGACAGGTCGATGACCATCTTAGCGTTGTTATGGGTCTGCAAGAACGAAGCAGGAACGCTGTCGCTAATCTTGCCTTCGACAATTTCTTTCACCATCTTAGCTTTCTCTTCGCCCCAAACCGTGATGAAGATTTCTTTGGCTTGGAAGATGGTTCCGATGCCCATTGTGATGCAGCAGGGCGGAACTTGTTCGCCACTGGCAAAAACTGTTGGTCATTTCTTCGCGCGAAAGGTTGTCGATGAGAATGAGGCGTGAAACAGAAGAAAGGCCAGAGCCAGGTTCGTTTGCACCGATGTTTCCGCTGCGGCCAATGCCAAAGAGGGCAATGTCTAAGCCGCCAAATGTGCTGATGCGCTGTTCGTAGAGGCGGCAATAGCCTAAGACTGCATCCCTGACTGATGGTGCCATCGGGTGAGAAGATGTTTTGTGGTTCGATGTCCACGTGATCTAAAAACATCTTTTTGAGCTGAGAAATGCTCGTGCAGTTGCTGTTCTTCGTAAGCGGATAATATTCATATCCATTGAAGACAACAACATTTTTGAAGCTCAAGCCAGCTTTATGTTTTTTTCACCAATTCGTCGTAAACGGGGCGGAGCGACGTTCCTGTTCCCAAGGCCATGACGCAGAACTTTCCTTCTTTCTCTTTGTCACGAATAGTTGCTTCGATGGCGTTGGCAATGCTTTTCGCGCCTTCTTCAATGGAAACGTGAATGTCGGTTGTGATTTTTCTCCATGCGTGTAATTTCAGAACGCTCGAGAATGTTTTTTGGGGTTGTAGAGCTCTTGTGGAATTTTTGTTGAGCACAATTTGTGAGCTTAAATTCAATCTTACCATTTCTTATTCGTTTTAATCGATTTGTCTTTTTAATTAGATCTTTTCTATATCCTTGAAGTAGCGGTAGGTGCTAACCTTCAGTTCGGCAACCGCTTGCTCGTCGGTAACGATGATACTATGTGGGTGGGTTTGCAAGGCGCTGATGGTCCATTGCTGTGTTACAGGACCTTCGATGGCAGCTTGCAGTGCGCGTGCTTTGCCATAGCCATTGCACAGGATGAGCACCTCTTTGGCTTCCATCACGGTACCCACACCAACGGTGAGTGCATAGGCTGGCACTTTCTCTGGGTCATTGTCGAAGAAACGTGAGTTTGCAATGCGTGTGTCGGTAGTGAGTGTTTTCACACGAGTGTGTGAATTGAGCGAAGAGAAAGGTTCATTAAATGCAATGTGCCCGTCGGGACCAATGCCACCGATGAACAAATCAATGCCACCAACCTCGCGAATGGCACGTTCGTAGGCTTCGCATTCAGCTTGCAGATTGGTTGCATTTCCATTTAAGATATGAATATTCTCAGCAGGACAATCGATGTGATCGAAGAGGTTACGGCGCATAAAAGCATGATAGCTTTCAGGGTGCGTCTCGGGCAACCCCACGTATTCATCCATGTTAAAGGTGATGACATGTTTGAACGATACCTCACCAGCCTTATAAGCGGCCACAAGTTGGGCATACATTCCCTCGGGTGAAGAGCCTGTTGGTAGACCCTAAAACAAAGGGATGTTCTGCAGAAGGTTGATGCTTTTTGATGGCGTCAATCACGTAACGTGCAGCCCATTTAGACAAATTGTCGTAATTTGATTGGATAATTACTCTCATATCGATTTTTACTTTTTATGATTAATATTCTTTGTTTATGAGTGAAAGGCAACGTACTCACTATCAATAAGTGCGCTCCGATTGCTATTCGTTTGCAAAGGAATAAAAAAAAACACAATTAATGGTTTTCCAAAAATAATTATTTCCTATCCATTTCGAATAGTCTTTGATATATATCAACTTTTAGATTTGATGAAATTAGTGTTGAAATCTTTTGGTGATGACGTGTCTATTCATCTGTTGATAACTGATTGGCGTTAAGAAAACCTTGTTGGTGAAGCGCTTTGAGTAACCCTTTGCTGAACGCTTCATTGTCGGTTTTGGTATAACGAATGTCGGTGTAGACTTGTGCTAAAGTTTCTTTATGGTTGATGGTCACAAAGTCGCGATTGGCGGGCAACGCCTCTTTTTCAGCATAGCAATCGTCAATACGTTGTGGTGTATAGTCTATATAATGTCCGTTGTGCACGATAGCACGTTGTGGAAGCCGGTCGATTTGTTCGGGTGTTTCGGCTGGCCAGCCCAACGTGATGGTGGCGATGGGGAAGACTAATGCAGGGAGTTGTAGCGTATTGATGATGGCTTCTGTCGAATAAAGCGTTGTTCCAAGGAAGCACGTACCAAGTCCTGCTGCTTTCCAGCGAGGTTGCAAAAAGGTTTGGGTGTAGAGCAAAGCATCCGTTGCTCCATTGAGGAACGAAAGGAAATTGTCATAGCCCGGTGTGGCTTTACGCTGTTCGGCCCAGCGCGTTGTACGACGATAATCGGCACAGATGGTGAGCACCACGGGCGCTTGTGTCACCATGGGCTGATTGAAATGTGCGGGTGCTAAGGCTTGTTTCTCGGCAGCATCGCGCGTGATAATGACACTATAGAGTTGCAAATTACCCATGGTAGGTGTGCGCTCTGCTGTTTCGAGCAACTGATGAAGCAGTTCGTCGCTTACAGATTGCGTGGAATATTGACGGATGGTGCGTCGATTTTGTATATCTTTCATATCTTCTTTGTTTTGTTTGCTTTGCACAAAGTTACAGCTTTTTCAATGGCATGCCGTCGACCTTTATACATTTTTTGCTACTTTTGTAGGCTCAAGTATTCATATAATGTGAAAAAGGAAATGAAAGATTTTGCGGCCATAGATTTCGAAACAGCCAATTTTTGAGCGATGCAGTGTGTGTTCGGTTGGCGTAGTTGTGGTGCGTGGTGGCGAACTTGTCGATAGTTTTTATTCGCTCATCCAGCCCGAACCCAATTATTACACTTATCGCTGTACGGCGGTGCATGGACTTACTTGTTGCGACACCGACGATGCACCTGTGTTTAGCGAAGTGTGGAAGCAGGTAACGCCCCACATTCAAGGTTTGCCGCTTGTGGCGCATAACAGCTCGTTTGATGAAGGTTGTTTGCGTGCGGCATTCAAAGTTTATGGCATGGATTATCCCGAGTATCAGTTTTACGACACGCTCAGAGCTGCCCGACGAGCCTATCCCGAGCTGTCCAATCATCAGCTTCACACCGTGGCGCGCGTCTGTGGTTACGAGCTAAAGAGCCACCACCATGCATTGGCTGATGCAGAAGCTTGTGCGTGGATAGCGCGCGAAATATTATAAGGTGGCGCACAAGCTGATTATATCATAAGGAGATACCCTATTATAGAATAAGGAGAGGCGCATAAAAAAAGCAAGTTGCGAAGCGAAGGAGATGTATCCAGCTTTGCAACTTGCTTGTTTGATGTAGTGTGTCGGCGTAACGGATTAGCCGTAAATCACCTTACCTTGTTCGTCCTTATAGGCGTCAAGGTCTTTGCTGTATTGGTTCATAGCGCGCAGGCTCATACCCATGTTCGAGAAACCGCCATCGTGGAATAGTGTCTGCATGGTCACCTTACGTGTGAGGTCGCTGAAGAGTGTCACGCAGTAGTCGGCGCAATCGTCGGCTGTAGCGTTGCCTAAGGGCGACATCTTGTCGGCAAAGTCCATCATGTTGTCGATGTCTTTGATGCCTTTACCAGCGGTGGTAGCGGTAGGCGATTGTGAAACGGTGTTGATGCGCACGTTCTTTTCGCGGCCATAGATGTAGCCAAAGCTGCGAGCAATGCTTTCTAACAGGCTCTTTGCATCGGCCATGTCGTTGTAACCGAAGAATGTGCGATGCGAAGCTACATAGGTGAGGGCAACCACCGAACCATATTCGGCGATGGCATCGACCTTCTTAGCGGCCTGTAACATCTTGTGGAATGAGATGGCCGAGATGTCGAGCGTCTTGTTCAGCCAGTTATAATCGAGATCATCGTATGTGCGGCGTTTGCGCACGTTGGGGCTCATACCAATTGAGTGGAGCACAAAGTCGATTTTTTTCCACCGAGTAGCTCTTGCGCCTTGACAAACACATTTTCCAATTCGTCGTAGTTAGTAGCGTCGGCTGCGATGATGGGTGCATTGATTTTCTTTGCCAAACCATCGAGTTCGCCCATGCGGAGCGCCATTTCCGTGTTGCTCAACACCATGGATGCTCCTTCTTCTGCGCAGTGTTCAGCCACTTTCCATGCAATCGACATGTCGTTGAGTGCACCGAAGATGATGCCGCGCTTTCCTTTCAATAAATTGTATGCCATAATTATTATTTAATAATGAATTAGGCTGCGAAGTTACTTCTTTTATGAGAAATAGCCAAGAAAAGGGGCGAGGAATTGCCTTGTTGCGATTTCATTCCTTGGGCACCAGACCCTCGATGTAGTTGCGCAGAATGGAGATGCCGCGCGTGTTTTCGCCGCCTTGCGGAATGATGATGTCGGCAAAGCGCTTGGTGGGCTCGATGAATTGTTCGTGCATGGGTTTGAGCACTTCTAAATAGCGTTCGACGACCATGGAGACGGTGCGGCCGCGATCGATGGTGTCGCGCTGGATGTTGCGGATGAGCCGCTCGTCGGGGTCGCAGTCGACGAAGATTTTGAGGTCCATGAGGTCGCGCAGTTTTTTTGTTGAGCAGCGTCATGATGCCTTCGATGATGATGACGGGTTTGGGCTCGACGTGGATGGTTTCGGGCAGCCGGTTGCATTGCAGATAGCTGTAGGTGGGTTGTTCGATGGCGCGCCCTCTCACGCAGGTCGTTGACCTGTTTGTGGAGCAGTTTCCAGTCGAAGGCGTCGGGATGGTCGAAGTTGATGGCGTGGCGTTCTTCGTCGGTCATGTGTGACGTGTCGTTGTAGTAGGAGTCGAGCGGCACGACGGCCACATAATGGGGCGGCAAGGCTTCGACAATTTTTCTTCACGACGGTGGTTTTGCCGCTGCCGGTTCCGCCAGCGATGCCAATGATGGTAGTTTGGTCTTGAAACATTTTCTTTGCGTTTTATGTTGTTAAGCGATGGCGATGCGATGGGCGTTAGCGCAGCACATCGTCGAACATTTTCTGATAGAAAGCTGCCTTTTTCTCCACGGCCATGGGATAGGCGCGGCTGCTGCTCGGCACGCGATAGAGGCGCAGTTTGCGGCCTTCGAAGGTAAACTCGGCGAAGCATCCCATCTTGGGCATTTGCTTGATGCCGAAATGCTGCATAAACACCTGCGTGGCCAGTTGTCCGGCGGCCAGCACGCCTTTGCACTGGGGCAGTTGGCGCAGCAGCCCGTCAATGTCGGCTTGCTCCACGATTTCGAGGTCCTTGTCGGAGGCGTTGTTCTTCGTGCGGCGAATGCGCAGCCCCGTGTCGAAGATGGCCACGCCCGTTTCGGCGAGAAAGGTTTTGAGTGCCTCGAGGTGGAATGTCTTGTGCTCTTGGTCGACGAAATGCAGCTTGTCGCCGAAGAACACGTGGCCGAAGATTCGCCACATGTCGTTTTGAAAGTTGGGATAATACCACGCCATGCACCAGCGTTTGGGTGCTGGCGGAAACGTGCCGAGCATCAGCAGCCGCGCATTTTTGGGCAGCCACGGCTCAAAGGGGTGCGTCTCGATGGGCTGTGGCGTGGGCGTTTCGATGGGCTGCATCATTGTAGCGTTTTGACGAGGTAAAACACACACGGGCAGGTGGTCGGAATAGCCATCGAGCCACACGCCGCCGGCCGTGGTGCGCTTGGGCGAACCTTTATATTTGCCCTCGGTTTCGAAGAGATAGGGCATGCGTTGGATGCGTGCCTTCCAGAACTTCAGCGTCGAGAAGTCCTTTGTGCCCGGCGCATTGAGCAGGTTGGGCGAGAGGATAATCTGGTCGAACAGGTTCCATGCGCCGCGATATTGCAGCGTGCCCGTGCCCTGCTTGACGAGTATGTTATACCATGGGTTGTACATGTCTTGCGGTCCCACCTGCGCCTCTTCAGCCTTGGCCGAGAGGCATTGGCGCATGCTGTTGTCGGTGGGGTCGTCGTTCATGTCGCCCATCACCATCACCTTCATGGCGGGGTTGAGCGCCAGGAGCGAGTCTTTCACGGCGCGCACCTGTGTGGCACCCCATTCGCGGTAGCTCGGACCGCTGAATCGGCTTGGCAAGTGGCACACGATGAAGGCCACAGGATCGCCGGCCAGTTCGCCCGTCACGGTGAAGAAGCCGCGGGTGTAGAAGGCGCTGTCTTTGGCCTCGCGCATCACGTAGGGCACCAGGCGCTCGGTTTGTTTTGTGAACAATTGCGGATTATAGAGCAGGGCGCAGTCGATGCCGCGGCGGTCGGGTCCCTCGATGTGGGCAAAGGCATAGCCACGCTCGGCCAGGGGCTTTTGCTGCACAAGGTCTTCCAGCACGCGGCGATTCTCCACCTCGCTCAGGCCAATGACGGCGCATCCCACATGTGGCAGCACGTCGGAGCCCATGTCGGCCAGTGCGCGCGCCATGTTGCGCAGTTTGTGGCCATATTTCAGCCCATCCCATTTGTAGGAGCCGCTGGGCAGAAAGTCGTAATCTTTTTTTGCCGGCATCGTGGCAGGTGTCAAACAAATTTTTCTTGGTTGTAGAAGCCCACGGCATAGACGCGCGCCTCTTGTTGCGCTGTGGCAACCACGGCGATGCACCATGCGAAGAGCAGAAAAAGCGATTTCTTCATTGTTGTTATCTCGATTGATGTTTTATTGTTCGAAACGGAATGTGCGCCAAGCCCTGCCGGCGCAAGTGCTACAAAAATTACGCAAATAATTTAAATAAGGTGGAGTTGTGGGGCGAGAAAAATAAAATTTCCCGTAATAACTGGGGTCGTTCCAACGCGTGTAAACTTACATTCGTTCCACCCGAGGGTTGTTCCAACGCGTGTAAACTTACATTCGTTCCACCTGAGGGTCGTTCCAACGCGTGTAAACTTACATTCGTTCCACCCGAGGGTCGTTCCAACGCGTGTAAACTTACATTCGTTCCACCTGAGGGTCGTTCCAACGCGTGTAAACTTACATTCGTTCCACCTGAGGGTCGTTCCAACGCGTGTAAACTTACATTCGTTCCACCTGAGGGTCGTTCCAACGCGTGTAAACTTACATTCGTTCCACCCGAGGGTCGTTTGCATGCGTGTAAACTTACATTCGTTCCACCTGAGGGTCGTTTGCATGCGTGTAAACTTACATTCGTTCCAACAGGCGAGGATTGGTACTCGTGTTAGATGAATTTAGCGCCAACACAACTGTTTACATGCAAAAAAATAGGTTTTTCATAGTAAATTCGTTCAATTCCGAGGCTATCGCTTGCACATTTTTTTACTATATTTGCCATGGTTAATTTAAATACATATAATCATGCAAACAAGAAAAAAACAAAACAACCGATTATCTGGTGATTAATCGTGTTGACGCAATGCGATTTGACAAGGCATTGCATTTAGATTATCAAAAACGTTGTTACGACTTTGTTGCTGCCATCGACAAAGAGAAGTTGCGCTTGAGCGATGAGCTGTTGAAGCGCTGGAAGGCGTGCATCGACGTGGAAGTGGAGATTAACAAAGCCACCGCCGCCTCGCAGCACACGGCCAAGTTGGCGCAGTTGGATGACGACCGCGATTCCTTGGTGACCAGCATTCTCGGCACAGCGCAATCGCAGTTGGCATCGCCTTTGGCTGCACGCAAAGAAGCGGCCAACAAGGTGTTCTTTAATTTGCGCGCCTACCAAGGCATCCAATCGGAGTCTTATTCGGCCGAAAGCGCCCACATTCATGGGCTGCTGAAAGATGCCGAGAAATGCACGGCCGAGCTGGCCACACTGGGGCTGACCGAGGTGGTTGACGAACTGAAAAAAATGTGCAGGCAACATTCGACAAGGTGGCTGGGCAACGTGTGGACGAGGCTGTGGCAACCAATTTGGGCACGGCCAAAAGAAGCTTGCAAAAACCGATGAGGTGTTCGAGCTGGTGTGCCGCACGATTGAGGCTGCCTACATCTTCCCCGATGCGAAGGGCGATCGGCAGGCCATGACGAAGCTCAGTGGCGAGCTGGACAAGGTGATGCGCGAAGAACTCTCTACCCATCGCACGCGGGTGACTGCTGGGCAAAGTGCCAAAGCCAAGGAATTGGAGCAAGACGCCGATCTCATTGAACCGCTGCTGGCCGCGTTTGCCGAAGGACGAGGTCTGGCTCCCGACAAGGTGAGTTTCGCGGGGCAAGTGCGGCGGCTGGATAAAAAGAAATACTACGCTCTGTCCGTCGTCGGCAGCAAAAGAATTGCTGTGGGTTGAGGTGCAGAAAGGTGCGCTGGTGGTGACGAAACGTAAGATAGAATCGGCCTCGAAAGAATCGGCTGCTAAACCCAAGAAACCCAAAAAAATGAGGGCGGTGCAGAGAGTCCGAAAACGTCTGATGAAGGCAAACCGCATGGCGAAGCCACGGTGACACCAAAGAAATAATATTGTGTAATCTATTTTATCACTTAAAAAGAATGGAGTGGCCTGTGAAGGTCGCTCCATTTCGTTTTTGGTCTTGCGTTGTCGCGCTTGGGTTGTGACTTCTTAATTCTCTTTCCAAAAAGCGGGCGTGAAAATCACCAAAATCGTGAATATCTCCAAACGGCCGATGAGCATCAGTGCCGAGCAGAGCCATTTGATGCCCGCCGGCAACATCGACCAGCTCATCGTGGGGCCAATCTCGATGCCGAGCGTGGGGCCAACGTTACCAATGGAACTCAGCACGATGGTGATGGCGTTGGTGTTGTCGACGCCGGCCTCGATGATGATGAACGACGAAACGAGGCACAACATCAGGTAGACGGCCAGGAACGCCAGCAGCGTGATGCGCTTTTGCTGCGAAATGCTCGCGCCATCGATGTGCATCGGCAACACGGCGTTGGGGTGGAGAATTTGTTTGAACTCGTTGCGAATGATTTTTATAATCATCAGGCTGCGAATGCTCTTAAAACCGCCGCTCGTGCTGCCCGAACAGGCGCCGAGAAACATGCAGGTGGCCAGCACCACCCAGGTGACGTGGGGCCACTTGGCAGCGTCGTCGTTGAACATACCGGTGGTGGTGATGAACGACACGACTTGGAATATGCCGCAACGAAAAGCCTTCTCCACGTCGTAGCCATTGTAAAGCATCAGCTCAATCATGATGAAAAGCGTGAAGGCCAGCACCACGAAGAGATAGAATTTAAACTCGGCGTTCTTCCACATTGGTTTCAGACTGCGGCGCAGGGCGGTGGTATAGAGCAGCGTGAAATTCGCACCCGCGAGGAAACAATACAGTGTGGCGACATATTCGATGGCGGGCGAGCGAAAGAATTCGGCACTGTCGTTGTGGGTGGAAAATCCGCCCGTGGCCGTGCTGCCCATGGCATAGTTGAGGCTATCAAACCAGCCCATGCCAAAGGCCATGAACGACAAGGCGCAAGCGAGGGTGAGCAAGAAGTAGACGGTCCAAATCCATTTGGCGCTGGTGCTCAGTCGTGGATGGAGCTTCGAACTGATGGGGCCTGTGGCTTCGGCTGCAAACACCTTCACCGAGCCGCCCACAAACGACGGCAGAATGGCTGTGGTGAAGAACACGATGCCCAAACCGCCAATCCATTGCGTCATGCTGCGCCAAAAGAGCAGGCCGTGGGGCAGCGCGTCGATATTGTCCAAGATGGTGGCGCCTGTGGTGGTGAATCCCGACATGGTTTCGAAATAGGCGTCGGTGAAACTCGGAATGTAGCCGCTGATGACAAACGGCAGCGTGCCAAAGAAGCTGAAGATGACCCAAGAAAGCGACACCACGAGATAGGCGTCGCGGCGGCTCATGGTGTTGTCGGAGTGACGCCCAAGATAGCGCAGCACGATGCCCGTGAGCAGCGTGAGCACAATGCTGATGGCAAACGGCATTTCGTCGTCTTCGTCAAAACCTATGGCCATGACGAAGCACACAAACATGATGGCTACTTCGATGAACAGCAGCGAACCAATAATTTTAAAGACTGTGTCGCGGTGAATCATTTGTTGAACAGATTCTCAATTTTTCTTCAAATAAATGTTGTGGCAGAACACCATCACCGAGTCGCCAGCCTGAATAGTGGTGTTGCCCGAAACGAGGATGCCTTCGCCATTCCTCACCAATCCGCCAATGGTGACGCCAGCTGGCAGCTTGAGGTCTTTCACCGCTTTTTGCGTGATTTTGGCGCCTTCTTGTGGAATGAATTCGGCTACGTCGGCGTCGGCATTCATCAAAAAGCGCACGTTGTGCACGTTGGCATCGAGCATCATTTGATAGATGTGGCTGGCGGCGATGGCTTTCTTTGTTGATGATGGTGCCGATGTCTCAAACTCTCGGCCATGTTCACATAATCCATGTTCTCCACCATCGCCACGGTTTTCCTTACGCCCATGCGTTTGGCGGTGAGGCAAGCCAAGATGTTGGTTTCGGCATTTCCTGTGACGGCCACAAAGGCTTGCGTGTTGCGGATGCCTTCTTCTTGCAGCAGTGCTAAGTCGCGTCCGTCGCCGTGAATGATGAGGGCGCGGTTGTCGTCGAGCATCTCGTTGAGCTTGGTGCAGCGCTCTTCGCTGGCTTCGATAATCTTAATATCCAAATAATCGGGCATGGTTTTCACAGCGCGTACGGCGGTGCGTCCTCCACCCATAATCATCACGTTTTTCACATCGACATAATGTTCCTTACCCACGATTTTGCGTACGTAGGGAATGTATTGCCGCGTGGTCATGATGTAAACCATGTCGTAGAGCTTCAGTTCGTCGTTACCACCAGGGATGATGGTGTCGCCGTTGCGTTTGATAGCCACCACATGATAAGGGTCGTTGGGGCCGCTGATGTCCTTGAGTGGTTGGTTGAGCACCTCGCACGTCTCGCGCAGCTTGATGCCCAACATCACCAAAGCGCCGTCGTGCACGTCCCAGCGTTGGCGCACCCAACTCATCTTCAATCCGTTGATAATATCGGTAGCGGCCAACATTTCGGGATAGATAATGGAGTCGATGCCCAATTGGTCGAATGTTTGCACGAGCGTGTCGGTAGTATATTCGTAGTTGTCTACCTTGGCCACGGTTTTCTTTGTTCCGAGCGATTTAGCCAAGGCGCAGCTCACGATGTTTTTGCTTTGATCGGGTGTGACGGCGACAAAGAGGTCGGCATCTTCGGCACCAGCCTCTTTGAGTGCTTGCAGGCGGGTGCAAGGTGCCTGCATCATCATCAGGTCGAAGTCGGAGCCAAACTTTTCTAAGTTCTCGCTGCTTTCATCCATGAGCACGATGTCTTGGTTGTTGCGCGAGAGTAGTTTGGCTAAATAGGTGCCAATGGTATAGGCGCCAGCAATGATAATTCTCATTTGTATGCTTTGGTTTATGGCAGCAACGATGCTATCGACATCTATGTGGCAGATGTGTTGCAGTTCATTGACGGTGCCATGTTCAATAAATTCGTCGGGGATGCCCATGCGTGTCACGGGCTGCGTGTAATCGTGGTCGTTCATCCATTCTAACACGGCACTACCCATACCACCTTGCACAGCGCCGTCTTCGAGTGTGATGAGGCGGTCGTAGTGTTGGCAGATGTCGTGCAGCAACGCATCGTCTAAGGGCTTCAGGAAACGTAGGTCGTAATGTCCCACATTCAGTCCTGATTGTGCGATGGCTTTCGTGGCGTTGTTGCCGATGGGGCCAATGCTCACGATAGCCACGCGCTCACCTTGGCGTAAGCAGCGACCTGTACCCACGTTAATTTCGGTGAGCGGACAATGCCAGTCGGGCAACACACCGTGGCCGCGTGGATAGCGGATTACAAAAGTGCCTTTGTCAGGCAGTTGTGCGGTGTACATGAGTCGGCGCAACTCGTGCTCGTCCATGGGACTGGCAATGGTGAGATGGGGGATGGGACGCAGTGCAGCCATATCGAAAATGCCGTGATGTGTAGGACCATCTTCGCCCACCAATCCAGCACGATCAAAGCAGAGTACCACGGGCAGACGCAGTAGCGCCAGATCGTGGATGATGTTGTCATAGGCACGTTGAGCAAAGGCGCTATAGATATTACAAAAAGGTTGCAGCCCGTCTTTGGCCATGCCGCCCGAGAAAGTAACGGCGTGCCCTTCGGCAATGCCCACGTCGAAAAACGCGTTGTGGCATTTCCTTTTGCATGATGGTCATCGAGCAGCCTGTGGGCATGGCTGGCGTGACGCCAACGATACGCGGATTGCTTTTGTGCGAGTTCTAACAGCGTGTGGCCAAATACATCTTGAATTTGGCTGGCTGATTGGCGTTGTTCTTGCACAATGCGCTCGCCTGTATCAGCATTGAATTTACCTGGTGCGTGCCACACGGTGGCCTGCTGTTCGGCAGGTTTGTAGCCTTTGCCTTTGATGGTGTGCAAATGAAGCAGCTTCGGGCCTTTCATGTCTTTGAGCTGTTGCAACACACGCACAATTTCAACAACGTTGTGGCCATCGAAAGGGCCGAAATAGCGGATGTTCATGCCTTCGAACACGTTTTTGCTGATGGCTCAGCGCACTCTTTCAGTGCATTGTTGAAGCGGATGAGTCCTTTGCGTCGGCTGTCGTTGAGATAACCTTTGCTGCGCAGCCAACTGCTGGCTTTAAAGCGCAAACGATTGTAGGTTTCCGTGGTGTCCAATTGCAGTAGATATTTCTCCATACCGCCGACAGCACGATCAATCGACATGTCGTTGTCGTTAAGCACGATGAGCAAATCGTTAGGTGTGCTCGATGCATTGTTGAGCCCCTCGAAGGTGAGTCCACCACTCATAGCGCCATCGCCTGTCACGGCCACTACATGACGCCCTGTTCCATTGGCTGCCACCGCCATACCGAGTGCGGCAGAGACGGCATTGCTGGCATGTCCACAAGCAAACGTGTCGTATTCGCTTTCCATCGGTGTGGGGAAGGGGCAGATGCCGTGGAGTTTTCGGTTGGTGTGAAACTGTGCACGCCGTCCCGTCAGAATCTTATGCCCATAGGGCCTGATGCCCCACATCCCACACGATGCGGTCGTTAGGTGTGTCGAACACATAGTGTAGAGCCACCGTGAGCTCCACCACACCCAATGACGAGGCAAAGTGTCCGGGGTTTTTCGACACCTTTTCTATAATGTCTTGGCGCAGTTCGTCGCACACCTGTGGCAACTGTTCTATGCGCAGTTTCCGCAAATCGGCGGGAATTGGATTTGATTTAATAATGTAAAATCAGGATTACTCATTGCTACGATAGTCGCTAATGTTTAGCTTTGCAAAGGTAAGCAATATGGTGGGAAACGCAAAGAAAAGCCATTTATTATTTACTTTTCGTGGGGAACAGCGCTGAGAAGAAGTCGCAATCTCCTACGTGGGATTACAACAACTATACCGTTGATTACAGCAATTCATTGAGGTTTTCAATCGTTGTGAGGCGTTCGTGGTCGAAGGTCTCGGAGAGTTCCATCTTCCAAGCTACACTGAAAGGTACGTGTACGGCGTGGGCACCAATGGCCAAAGCGGGTGCAATGTCCGATTTAAACGAGTTGCCAATCATCAGGAGTTGCGAGGGTTTGATGCCGCGTTCCACGCAGAGATGGCGGTATTCGGCTTCGGTTTTGTCGGCCACCACGCAGCAGTCGTCGAAGTAGTTGGCCAGTCCCGAGCGCTTGAATTTATTGAGCTGATCTTGCAATTCGCCTTTGGTGAAGACTATCATTTCGAAGTTGTCGCGATCGGCTCGTGCGTTGAGGGCTATGAGTGTGTCTTCAACACCGGGCAGGGGTGTGGTGGGAAAGGTGAGCAGCGAGCGTCCCATTTGCATCACTTCTTCGATGACGTGCGCGCTCACTCGTCCGTTGGACACAGCGATGGCCGTTTCGATGAGCGACAAAGTGAAGGCTTTTGTGCCATAACCAAGGGTGGGCATGTTGCGTTTCTCGGTTTCAAATAGCGCCGTCGACAGCGTGTGGGCATCGCCATATTCGGCCAGGAGTTGGCAGAAACTCTGCTCCACGCGGTCGAAATGTGATTGGCAATCCCACAGGGTGTCGTCGGCGTCGAATGCCGTGAGTTTGATGTGTTGCAACGTCATGGCGGAGTTAGTCAACGAGGATTTCGTCTAAATAGGCTGTGATTTTCTCGCGGTCGAGATGCTGACCCTATAAACACGAGCTTTTTGCATGCGGTCGCCATAGGTCTCGTTCCAATCTTTTCGCAATCCTTCGTTGGCGGCCAAAAGCGGTTTGAGTTCTTTCTCGGGCATGGTGGCATACCATTGTCCGGCATTACGCAAGCCCATTTGTTTGCCCGCTTGTTCGAAGACGTAGCAGGTTTGTGGCTCGTCCTTAAACCAGCAGATTCCTTTGCATCGAATGACCTCGTGGGGCCAATGCTCGGCAATGAAGCGGTCGAAGTTGACCAAGTCGAAAGGCTTGCGGCGATAATAAACAAAGGTGCCGATGCCATATTCCTCCACCTCGCCGCCGTCGTGATGGTGGTGATGATGATGGTGCTCGTGTTCGTGATGATGGTGTTCGTGCTCCTCGTCGTCGTGTTCATGGTCATCTTCGTGCTCATGTTCGTGATGATGATGGTGCTCTTCCTCTTCCTCCTCGTCGTCGTGATGGTGCTCAATGGCGTCAATCCATGCGGCCGATGTAGCCACTTCGTCGAAATTGAAGCGGTGGGTGTTGATGAGTTGGTCTAAATCCACTTCGCCATAGTTACATTCTAAGATGTCGGCCTTGGGCTGCAGGGCGCGAATGATGTGCTTGATGCGTTGCAGTTCGTGGGGTTCCACTTCGGCAGCCTTGTTGAGCAAAATCATATTGCAGAACTCAATTTGCTGGATGATGAGGTTGACAATGTCCTCTTCGTCGATGTTTTTCTGCATGAGATCGTCGCCCATGGCAAACTCATCTTTCATGCGCAGGGCATCCACCACAGTCACAATGTTGTCTAAGCGGGCAATACCATCTTTGATGTATTTCGGTCCCATCGTGGGAATCGAACAGATGGTTTGTGCGATGGGTGCGGGTTCGCAAACGCCGCTGGCCTCAATGACGATATAATCGAAGCGCTTCATGCGCATGATGTCGCAGAGTTGTTCCACCAAGTCCATTTTCAGTGTGCAGCAGATGCAGCCATTTTGCAAGGCCACCAAGCTGTCGTCTTTCTGATCGACAATGCCTCCCTTCTCAATCAAGTCGGCATCAATGTTCACTTCGCCAATATCGTTTACAATCACGGCAAACTTTACACCGCGTTTGTTGGTCAGAATTCTGTTCACTAAGGTTGTTTTTCCACTTCCTAAATAGCCCGTTAACAGCAACACGGGAATTTCTTTTGTGTTCATTTTCTTTATCCTTTCTTTATAAGTTGCACGTGCAAAGGTATAAAAAACTGCCGACAAATGGTTGTTTTAGGATGCGATTATGTGATGTTAAGCCAGCAAGGCGGCATCTTCGCGCTTGGCTTGCAATTTGTACCATGCGCCGACGAGTGCAAAAGAGCGCCACATAGAGCAAAATTGTTTGTGACAGTGTGGTGTAGATGGTGGGCAGTTGCGCACCGGGCAGTTGCACGATGCCGCGCACACCGACCGTCATGCCTTGCGCTATTTGCAGCATCAGGTGATAAACGAGCAGTTGCAAACCATGAATGGGGGTGGACACGAGCAACACGATGGCGAGATAAAGCAAACCTGTGGTAGCGGGGATGACTACAAAAATTACTCAAAAGAAAAATAGGGAGAGATGCGGCCAAAATAGTAGAGCACTAAAGGAAAGGTGAATAATTGTGCGGCGAGCGACACGCAGGTGAGTTCCCACGCCCAGCGCAAGGGGCGTAGTTGGGGCTTCCAGCAACTCGATAATGGGCGATAGATAATGGCAATGCCTAACACGGCCATGAACGAAAGCTGAAATCCTGCGTCAAACAAAGCAACAGGATTGGCCACGAGAATGATGCAAGCCGACAGGGCAAGGGCGTTAAACGGTTTGTCTTCGCGTTGCAACATGAAGGTGATGCAATACATGCTGAGCATGATGGCACTGCGAACAGCCGAGATGGGCAGACCAATGAGGAAGGTAAATGCCCACAGTGCCACGATAGTGAGGGTGAGCGCGATGGTGCTCCGGCGAAAAATGCGTGTGAGCAAGCTAAAGATAATACCGAGATGAAGTCCCGAGAGTGCCAGGATGTGGCTGGCTCCTGCCATGTTGAAATCGTCTTTGAGGGCGTGGGGTAGGGCGCGCTTCTCACCCAAAATCAAAGCCGTGATAAGGGCGTTCTCCATCGTGTTGGGTGCAAGGCCGTGCAAATAGCATAGCATTTTTGCTCTAATGCAGTGCAGTTTTAGCTGCAATCTCTGCCAAAAAGGTAAGGAAAGTGGTAGCTTTTGTGTGCGCAGTTGCCAATAGGGGATAAAAGTTTCGCCCACATAGCCTTGCCGTTTTAGCCACAGCGCATAGTTGAAATGCAGCTGCTGTGGTGTGTTTCTGAGAGGTTCGAGCATAGCATCTGCCACGAGTCCCTGACCAATGGCTAAGTGCATGTCGTGTTGTGGAGAGTTGAGAATGGAAGCCTTCAGCAGCAAAGGGTGTCGCAGCAAATGGCTGTTGAGTCGCATGATGCGAATGTCGCAGCGCCAGGTCTTTCCTTTTTGAATAGGAATGTCGGTTATCACCGCTTCGAAATGGCTCTCGCCTTGTGGCAATGTGGGCAGGTTTTGCGCCCTGCTTGTTCGTGCCAAAAAGCCTCCTAAAGCTATGGTTGCCCATAAAAGGCAGCTACTTTTTGCAAGCTCGTGTCGCAGTAGGCGTGCCAATAGCATGCTCACAACCATAAACCCTATCCACACCCAAGGGGAAACTTGGGATAGAAGCTGCGTCTCAATCGCAATACCTAAGCCCAAGGCAAGTGTGATGCGCAGCAGCGGATAGCGTTGGATGCTTCCGTTGACGTGAATCATTAGTGATAACCTGGATTTTGTTGCAGGGGTGTTGGGCTCAGTTTGATAGCATTCTTCGGAATAGGAAACAGGCAGGTGAAGCCTGTGTTCTCGCCCGCAATGGGCAAACGGAAGTCATAGGCTTGTTGGAATTTTCCAAAGCGGACGAGGTCATTGCGGCGCCATCCTTCCCACATCAATTCTAAAAGTCGTTCTTGCAGCAGGTTGTCTAAGGTGGCTTTGACGCGGCGGCATGCCCACACGTTGGCGCACCAAATTCATCTCTGCATCGCCATTCTGTCCGTCTCTCACCAAGGCTTCGGCCTGCATCAGCAGCACATCAGCATAGCGAAACAGCACGATGTCGTTGTCGATGAGTCTGCCATCGCTATAGGCCGTGCGGTCGACTTCATATTTTGCCATGCGTGCGCCGGCTGTTTTCTCGTATGGACTTCCCGTGAGTGAGATGCGGGCAGCCAAAGGTTCGTAAACCAAAGGTTGGCCGTTGCTGAGGCGAACGACCTGACCATCCACACGCACTGTGCCGCTATAGAAGTTCATGGCAAAGCGTTTGTCCTCATTCGGGGTGCCATAACCATAAGCATTGACTGTAGCGACCGTGGCGCAGGTGCCATTTTTTCGGAGCCCATGCTCAATGCGTCGCCATGGCGATAGTGGCGGCTGCGGAAGAAATATTGATATTCGTTGGCGTAGAGATGCTTGTCCATCGGGATGGTGAAGATGTTCTCATTCGAAGTTTCATTGTGCACTGCAAAGTTTTGCTTGTAGTCAGCCGAGAGCGTATAGCCTGCCGCTGTGATCTTTTGACAATAGGCAATGCAAGCTTCAAAAGCATTCATTTGCACGCCGTCGACTGTGAAAAGATGTGTGCCCGGCCCCATGTACACCTGATTGTTGAGCAGGATTTTGCAGAGCAAGAAATAGGCTACGGGCTGCGTGAAACACCCATAATTGCGGCCTTGCAAGTTGCTATGGGCTGGCGAAAGATAGGGTACAGCGGCTTGTAGCTCGCGAATCAGCGTCTCGGCCACTTCCTTTCGCGGCGTTTGTAGGGCGTTGTTAGCCTCGGTTCCGTCGGTCATGCTGAGCGGAATGTCGCCCCACATGTCCATGATGTAGAAATAGAACAAGGCTCGCAGACCGCGCGCTTAGCCACATATTCGTTATATTGTGCTGGCGTGAGCAAGTCTTTGTGGCGCGTGATGGTAGCTAAAGCATGATTAGACAGCCCCACAGCCTTATAAAGATATTTCCAAGTGTTGTACAATGCTTCGTCGGCTGGTGTCCAGGTGTGCAGATAAAGTCGCTGCCAAAAGCCACCATCATACCAGTCACCACCACGAATGGGAATCATAGCCTCGTCGGTGGTGAAGGTGTTGAAGTCGTAAACGCCGCGATAAGTGCCTTGCAAGCCTTGGCTTTCTTGGTTGCTTCCGATTTGCAAATACAGATTACCGATGGTGTTTAGATAGAGATCGGTGGCGTTGGTATAGGCCTCGGTCTCTGCTATTTGGTCGTGTGGTGTTTCGTTTAAAAGCATGCAGTCAGGCATAAAAGCAAGCCCGGCATGCTGTGACGAAGCAGTGTAAGGATGATTTTTCTCATTGTCTTTAAAATTGAATGCTGATGCCTAATGAATAGGAACGATAGGGCGGATAGGAACGTTTGTCGTCAATGCCTAAGGTTCCGTCTACAACATAGTTATTGATCATGGGTGTTAAGCCATGGTAGGCGGTGAGCGTGGCCAAATTGTTGATGGCACATGCCACGCGCAAGGCACTAATAATCTTTGAACGTATCGGAATGTTCCAGCCCACAGTGATGTAATCGAGATTGAGATAGTCGCCACGTTCCAACCAATAATCGGTTGCAATTTGGTCGTGAATATTTTGTGCTGGAGCCTTGGCCATGACGTTATAGTCAGGGAAACTGGTCATATTCATGTAGGTGAGTGCCGTTCCGTTATAAATTTTATGGCCGAAGGCGCCATTGATTTGTAGGGAGACATCGAGATTTTTTTAAAACGCAGACTGATGTTCGAACCCATGGTGCATTTGGGCATGGCCTGACCAGCAATGTAACGGTCGCCGCCATCTTCAAGATTAATGGTGCCGTTGTGGTCGAGGTCTTCGATGTCATAACGATAGCTTCCGTCGGCATTTTGCACTAAACCTTTGCAATGGGGCAGATAGAAAACGCCCAAGGGTTGCCCCACGATTTGGTAGACAATGTTGTTGTCGCCGCCATGAAAACCAGCACCATTGAGTTTTCCAATGGGCGTAATGTCGGCGGCCGAGAGCATTCGTCCTTTGTAATTTCCCGATAAAGCCAGCAGACGATTGTACTGAAAGGCGATGTTCATGTTGATGTTAAGTTCTAAGTCTTTTTTTCTGAATGGGTGTGATGCCAAGCCCTAACTCAAAGCCACTATTTCGAATTTTGCCCAAGTTGGCCAAGAATTTATCGAAGGTAAAGGGCGGTACGGGCACGTCATAAAGGTAGAGCATGTTGCGCGTGGTACTGTAATAGAATTCGGCTTTCACGATGAGCCGATTCATCCAAAAGCCCATGTCCATGCCCATGTTGAAGGTGCTGCGCGTCTCCCATTTCAAATCGGGATTGGTGTTGCGATAGAGGCCCAACACCGTTTTGGGCAATCCTTGATAGCTGATGATGCCTGTTGGACGCACCAGGTTGAGCGAATAATAGGACTCGATGCTCGCCTGATTGCCACTTGTGCCATAGCCCATGCGCATTTTCCAAAGGCTGAGGGTGGGGAAGAGCGTGGCAAAGAAAGGCTCTTTGTCGACATTCCACGTGGTTGAAACCGACGGAAACAGTCCCCATTTGTTGTGCTGGCCAAAGAGGCTGCTGCCATCGGCGCGCAGATTGGCTTCCAATGTGTAGCGTTGCAACAGGCTATAAACCGCACTTCCCAACACAGAAACTTGTGTGGGGTCGTTGAAGTCGGAACCGGTTCCGCCGTAAGGACGCAGCGAACCAGCGGCCAAATTATAATAACCAAAGTTGTTGTTGGTAAACCCTTTCACCATCGTCCAAAAGCGTTCGTGACGCTCTTTCAGATATTCGGCCATGGCGGTCAGCTTTTAAATCGTGGGATTGCCATTGTTGGTGGTAGGTTAGAGTGGCATTTCCCACCCATTCTTCGGATTTGTGTTCCAACCGATTGGCTTGTCCTTGTGCCCAGATGAAAGTGGGGTGAAATATGGCATCTTCCATCGAACTGAAGCTGTAGCTGCCGAAAGCTTTCATTTGCAGCGTGGGCGTGAGGTTGAAGTCGAGCCCCATGTGGGTGTTGAAGTTGAGCGCTTTGTTGTCGTATTGTTCCAATAACACGGCCAACGGCGAGGTGAGTTGGCTGGCTGTTGCGTTGCGGTCCCATCCTCCTTGCGCATTTTTTTATGGTCGGGGAAAGTGGGATTTTTGCGCTGCCGCACTATAAAAAAAGTTTCTGTGGGTCTAAGATAAAATGATTCTTTTGCGATGAGCCAAATACGCCAAATTCGATGTTCAACAAATTGTTGAAAGCCTTTTTGAAAGAGATCGAATTTGGCCGTGAAATTTTTTTCGTAGCATTCACTTTTACCACCATTTTGTGTTCCATCACGCCAATGGAAGCACGATAATTGCTTTGCTCGTTGCCACCACTAAACGCCACATGATGATTTTTGCACGAAGCCCGTTCGCAATAGTGCTTTCTGGAAGTTGGTGTCATAGTCCCCGTTGACCACTGGCAGATTGAGGGCGTTGGTCGTCGCCACATAATCGCCTGCCGAGAGCATTGGGATGGTTTTGTGGCTTGTTTCAAATCCAATGGTGCCATCATAGCTCAGATGGAATGGGCTATTGGTTCCTTTCTTTGTGGTTACTTCGATGACCCCCGAGGCCCCACGCGAACCATATTTCGACGTCTCTGTGGCATTTTTCAAGATGGCAAAACGCTCAATGTCGGCTGGATAAATGGTGGCGAGCGTAGTCAAATCGCTGTACATGCCGTCGATGATGACCAGCGGATTGTTGCCACCTGTGAGCGAAGTGGTGCCACGCACACGCACACTATTGAGCTGTGCCATGCGGTTTTCGCCTGTTGCAATGTTCACGCCCGCTGCCTGTCCGCTCAGTGCATTGAGCGAATTGGTGACCAATCCTTTGTTCATTTGCTTTTGTGTTACAATGTCAATGGCGGCCCATTGCGTAGTGGGTGTGAGTCGTTTGACGGCTATGCTGTCGATGGTCTTCGTAACGTTGGGCTTCTTCTTGCGCACCATTTTTGCGTTGTGCCAGCATCGTTGTTGCTGGGAAAAAAAGCAAACTATTAAAAAGGACTTTCCAATGTTGCATATCATGTAATCGTGGATGTTGCATGGCACAAAGATATAAAAAAAGAGGAGCTTTTTGGCTCCTCTTGGCTCATTTTTTATGGGAGATAGGCCTTTAAAACCTCATTTTTGGCTCAAAAGGCGGCCTATATTCCGTTATTTTTGGGTTGGGTGTTGCAGCATGAAGCGGCTTTTGCTCACCATTCATGAACGATGATGAAACTCCCCAGCATCTCGCTTGTTTTTTTATCAAAAATAGCTGAGACCCCCTGGTGTTTCGTTTGTTTTTATCAAAAATGGCTGAAACTCCCCCGGCATCTCGCTTGTTTTTTTATCAAAAAAATAGCTGAAACTCCCCCAGTGTTTCGTTTGTTTTTATTAAAAATAGCTGAAACTCCCCTGTGGTTTCGCTTGTTTTTTTATTGAAAACGAATGAGTACGCCCTGCGGTTTCGCCTATTTGTGCTTTTTGGTAGTATTCTAAACCCTAATTGCACATTCTTTTTTTCAAGGCTTTCGACGAGAATGTGGCGCCCGTAACGCCGTCGATATCGGCCTTTGCAGCTTTGGCAACGCGCATGCCGGCAAAGTTCTCGAGCAGGGTTTTTCGCCTTTGTTAAAGTATTTTTGGCGTTTCTTGATTGGGCAATGTCTCAATCTTTAGAATCTTGTTTTTTTCGATATAAATTTTTCACGGGTGTGGCACCTTTGAAGCCTTTCACCGCTTGACTCAACGAGGTGGTGTTGACGATGGTCACGCCGTTTTTCTACTCATCACCTCTTCGGCGGGCATGGCGCTCATCATGATGGCCACCATGGCCAGCGTTGTGCAGGCCGTGAACAGGCCTTTTGCGAATGTTTTTTTCTGCATCATTTCCTCAATACAATTTGAATGTTGGGCGCAAAGATAGCGTTTTAGCCCATAAGCGTGGCGCATGCGCAGGGGGAATTATTGTTATTTAACCTTGTTTTGCCGCCGCATATTCGATAGAAACCTATAATTTTGCACCACAAGAGCACTGGCAATAAATCGGTTGGGTGCTCGTTTTAAATAAGTGTAGAAACGAAAAAGAAGAAACAATGATTGAATACATCAAAGGAGAATTGACCGAGCTCACCCCCGCTTTGGCTGTGGTTGAGGCGGCCGGCGTGGGCTATGCACTCAACATTTCGCTCACCACTTACACGGCTTTGCAAGGTAAGCGCCAGGTAAAGCTCTATGTGCACGAGGTGCTTTCGGCAGGCGGTCGCGACGATAGTTTCACGCTTTATGGCTTTGTGGCCAAGCAAGAACGTGCACTCTATCGACTGCTCATCACCGTTTCGGGGGTGGGGGCCAACACAGCGCGCATGATGCTCTCATCAATGAGCCCGGCAGAACTCTGCAATGCCATAGCCAATGGTGATGAACGCCTGATTAAATCGGTGAAAGGCATAGGCCTGAAGACGGCGCAACGCATCATTGTCGACTTGAAAGATAAAATCATGGCCAGCGGCATTGCCGACGAATTGCATGTGGCGAGTGGCAGTTCGGCCACTTCGGTCAATAGTGAAGTGCGCGACGAGGCCGTCTCTGCGCTCACCATGTTGGGCTTCTCGCCTGCACCAACGGCCAAAGTTGTGGTGGCCATTTTAGAAAAACAACCCGACATGCCTGTTGAACAGGTGGTGAAGGCGGCGTTGAAACAATTAAAAATAGTGCACAATAAACGGATTTGAAACAACAAAGCGACATTTCTGCTTTTTGGGGCTGCTAATGCTGGTTGTCATTAGCGATGCTTTCGGCATTTCCTTTCCGTTGCAAATCCGTGATGCACAAAAGCAGGCTGTCCAGCGTCGCGATACGCTTGTTGTTCCTCAAAAGGTGAAGCCGCGTTGGCGCATTCAACGCACGCAACCCATCGACTGGAGCGATTTAGATAGTAGCAGTTTGGATTTGCAGACGCCCATTGATCTGCGTCCACAAGTGACGTTTAACGACACGCTTCAGCGCTACATCTTCGGGCAAAAATTAGGCGGAACCTATTTAGGGGCACCCCTGATGATGACGCAAGACGAATATCTGCGGTGGCGCGACCATCAGCAATGGAATGCATTCTTTCGGAAAAAGAATGCTGAAATCTTTGTGCGCAAGGGGAAAGATAAGTTTGATTTCAGCGACATGCACTTTGATTTAGGACCGGCCGAGAAGATTTTTTTGGTCCGGGCGGTGTGAGGATTCGCACGCAAGGAACGGCCGAATTGCGCATGGGGTTCACGCATCAGAACTTGGAAAATCCGGCACTTACGCTCAATCGTCGTCGCACAACTACAATGAATTTCGATGAGAAAATCAACCTCAACGTGAATGGGAAGGTGGGCGACAAGGTGAATATGAACCTGAATTATAACACCGATGCGACGTTTGATTTCGATGCACAAAACCTGAAACTCAAATACGAAGGCAAAGACGATGAAATCATTAAGCTGGTCGAGGCGGGCAATGTGTCGTTTCCCAGCAACTCTTCGCTCGTCAGTGGCGCCATGTCTTTGTTTGGTTTGCGCACCGATTTGCAGTTCGGGAAATTAAAGATGCAACTCGTGGCCTCGCAGAAAAAGAGTTCCACCAAAAGCGTTTCAACGCGGGGACGTGCAATTAACGCCCTTCGATATTGACGTTTCTGATTACGAGGAGAACCGACATTTCTTCCTTTCTCATTATTTCCGCAGCCATTATGTTGAAGGCATGTCGAAGTTGCCTAATCTGATGACCGGCGTGCAAATCAATCGTGTGGAGATTTGGGTGACCAACAACACGGGAACTACGACCAACACGCGCAACATTGTTGCCTTAACCGATTTGGGAGAACCGGTGACTTTATTACGCCCTTCGCTTTGGTCGGTGTCGGGCATGCCTGTTCCGGCCAATCAAGCTCAACACCGAATATGCAGCCATGAGCACTACCTATGCTGCGGCACGCAACGTCAATCAAACTTCTTCGGTGCTCGATGGTGCGGGTTTGGTGGGTGGTGTTGATTATGAAAAGTTGGAGAATGCGCGGTTGCTCAGTAGCGCTGAATACAGTGTTAATCAGGCTTTGGGCTACGTGAGCCTTAATGTGGGCATCAATACCGATCAGGTTGTGGCCGTGGCCTATTCCTATACCTATGGCGGTGTGACCTATCAAGTGGGCGAGTTTGCCGGCGACAGAACCAATGTCAACGAGGCGTTATTTGTGAAAGCGCTGAAGAACACGGATAACAATCCCTCGCAAGGCAACTGGAACTTGATGATGAAAAACGTCTATCGCTTGGGTGATCGGGTGGAACGCGAGCGTTTACGTTTGGATGTAAAGTACCAAAAGCAACACCGATGGCGTAGACTTAAACTATATTCCCGAACCACAAGTGCGCACAAAGCCGTTGGTAAAGCTCTTAGGAGCCGACCGATTAGACAATAACAACCAGCCCAATAGCAATGGCTATTTCGACTATGTTGAAGGCTATACCGTGAGCAATGGACGAGTTTATTTCCCATCACCCGAACCTTTTGGATCCGATCTTTTAGTTGCACTTACATCTCGTAGTGTGAGTGTTGCTGTGGCACAAAGTTATGCTTTTACCGAGCTTTATCATCGCACTGAAAGACGGCGGCCAAGCAGATGGCCGAGAAGAATAAATATCATTTGGTGGGGCAATTCCGCGGCTCTTCAGACAATGTTATTGCTTTAGGCGCTTATAACATTCCGCAAGGTTCGGTGCTGGTTACGGCGGGAGGCGTGCAACTGACAGAAGGCGTAGATTATAGTGTAGACTATAATGCAGGCGAAGTGACCATCCTAAACCAAAGCATTTTGAATGCCGGAACGCCGGTGAATGTGTCGCTTGAAAGCAACAATAATTATGGCATGCAGCGCAAAACGATGTTTGGTTTGAATTGGGAATACAATTTTTCGCACGACCTTCAGCTCAGTGGAACTTTTTCAACATCTCTCCGAGCAGCCCTTGATGAATAAAGTTGTGATGGGAGAAGAACCGCTGAACAACACGCTTTGGGGGCTTAAATCTGAATTGGAAGAAAGAGAGTCAGTGGCTTACCGACATGCTCAATAAGTTGCCTTTCTTGCATGTCACGCAACCTTCTTATCTGCGATTTACGGGTGAGTTCGCGCAGCTTCTTGCAGGCAGCAACCACGATACGCAAGACAATGCATCCTATCTTGACGACTTTGAAAGCGCAGCCAGCAAGATAGATGTCTCCACACCCACCTCATGGATGTTATCGAGTGTGCCGACAATGTTTCCAGAGAGCACGGACAAAACGACGTTGAGCAGCGGATTTAACCGCTCACAAATGGCATGGTACACCATCGATCCGCTATTTACGCGGCGCAGCAGTTCGCTCACACCAGCACATATTCGTGGTGACCTCGAGCAGCTTTCCAATCATTATGTGCGCGAAATAGCCACGCGCGAGCTCTATCCCAAACGCGATGTGAGCAATTACAACGGCACACTCTCAACACTGAACGTGCTCAATGTGGCCTATTATCCTGAAGAGCGCGGCCCTTATAATTTCAATCCTGGGTTGAATGCCGATGGCACACTGCCCAATCCGCAGCAACATTGGGGAGGTATGATGCGGAAACTCGACACCAATGATTTCGAACGTGCCAACATAGCCTATTTGGAGTTTTGGCTGTTAGACCCTTTCATTTATTCGCGCACGCAAAGCAATGCCAACACCTATGGCGGCGATTTGTATTTCAATTTGGGCGAGGTTTCCGAAGATGTGCTCCACGATGGGCGGAAATTCTATGAGAGTGGCTTGCCCGTTGATGGCTCGCAGCAGTTCACTACTTCGCAATGGGGAAAGATTCCCACGTCTACAACCATCAACTATGCCTTTGCTACATCGCCCGGCGCGCGTGCGTTGCAGGATGTAGGGCTCAATGGTCTGAACGATGATGAGGAGCGCCTTTTCCCTTCTTACCAAAACTTTTTAACGACAGCGCAAAGCATTGTGCGTGCCGATGTGTGGAACGCCATTCAGCATGACCCCGCTAACGACAACTATCATTATTTCCGCGGGGACGATTATGACCAGATGCGTGCCGATATTTTGCGCCGCTATAAGTATATTAACAATCCACAAGGCAATTCGCCCGACAACGAATCGGCTAACACACGCTACGATAACGCCTATAAGACCACGCCCGATGTGGAGGACATCAACCAAGACTACACGCTGAATGAATACGAGCGCTATTATCAATATCATGTTTCGTTGCGCCCCAACGATATGGTGGTGGGAGGCAATCATATTGTGGATAAGCGCGAGGCTAATGTGCGGTTGCGCAACGGACAGACCGAGACGGTGACTTGGTATCAGTTTCGTATTCCGCTAAGCGATTATGAGCGTCGCGTGGGAGGCATCTCCGATTTCACCAGCATTCGTTTCATGCGTTTGTTCCTCACGCGCTTTCAGCATCCCATTGTCTTGCGTTTTGGCAGCTTAGACCTTGTGCGGGGTGATTGGCGAGTCTATGAACACAGCCTTGATGCCAGTGCTGGAATGGGGACAATGGCGGTGAGCACTGTCAGTGTTGAGGAGAATGCCGAGAAAACGCCCGTGAATTATGTCATTCCGCCGGGCATCAATCGCGAGCAGGATCCCACGCAAGCGCAACTGATTGAAAGCAATGAAGCTGCGTTGAATATGGTTGTCGACCATTTGAGCCATGGCGAATCGAAGGCCGTTTACAAAAACACCACGCTTGATTTGCGTCGTTACAAGCGCTTGGAGATGTTTGTGCATGCCAACGCCTTTGCACAAAAATGCCACCGCGCTGACTGATAATGAGCTGGCTGTTTTCGTGCGGTTAGGTTCCGACTATCGTAACAACTATTACGAATATCAAATACCCTTACGTCTGACGCCTGCGGGACGTTACCATTTAAATGTGCCCACTGATCGGCAAGCGGTGTGGCCGATAGAAAACATGCTCGACATCCCCTTGTCGGTATTCACCGATTTGAAGCGCCAACGCAACATCGCCAAGGCGCAGGGCTTAGCTTCATTTACCAGCGCCTATTCAGATTATGATGCTGAGCATCCCACCAATTTAATGACCATCATGGGCAATCCGTCGTTGGGTGAGGTGCGAACGATTATGATCGGTGTGCGCAATCTGTCGACAGGCAGCAAGAGCGGCGAGGTGTGGGTGAACGAGTTGCGCGTGAAAGACTATAATCAAAAAGGGTGGCTGGGCAGCCAATGGCAATCTGAACATGCAGCTTTCCGACCTCGGCTCCGTCAATCTGCAAGGACGCTATGTGAGCGATGGCTTCGGCGGATTGGAGAGCACGGTGAGCGAACGCACAGAGAATGCCGTTTCGGCCTATAGTCTCACCACCAGTTTGGAGTTGGGGAAGTTCTTCCCTCGCAAAGCCCGTGTCACCATTCCGCTTTATTATTCACGCACGAATGAATCGAGCAAGCCGCGCTATAATCCTCTTGACACCGACATGTTGTTGCGAGACGCTTTGCAAACGGGCACACCCCAGGAACGCCAAATGCTTGAAGCCATTGCGGTGACGAAGCAGGTGCAGACCCATTTCTCAGTGGCCAATGCGCGGGTTGGCATTCAGAGTTCACGCGCACCGATGCCCTATGATCCGGCCAATTTCTCGTTCTCTTATAGTCATGCCCATCGCCATACGCGCGGAGAAACCACCGTTTATGAGAACGAGGACAGCTGGCGAGGGGCCATGAGCTATGCCTGGTCGCCCGTCTATCAGCCGTGGGAGCCTTTTAAGCACTTGCGCAATGCTTCGCGTTGGCTGGATATTGTGCGCCGCTTTGGCTTGAATTGGTTGCCCCAGAATCTTGCATTCAACACCGAACTCACGCGCAATTATTATGAGTATCAAGAGCGCAACATCGATTCGCCCACAGCGTCGCCATTGCCCGTGACCTTTAATGAGCAGTTCTTGTGGAATCGTGACTTTGCGCTTCGATGGGATTTGACACGCAACCTGCATGTGAATTTCCAAAGTGCCACACGCGCGCAGATTGAAGAGCCCTACACACCCATTAATAAGTCGCTCTACGCCGATCGCTACAAGGCGTGGAAAGATTCGGTGTGGACGAGCATCAGGCATCTCGGAACGCCCTTGGATTATCAGCAAGCCTTCACACTCTCTTATCAAGTGCCACTCCAGCTCATCCCCATCTTCGATTGGACCAGCCTGCAGGGGCAATATCATGCCACTTATTCGTGGGTGCGCGGCACGGAGACTACGACGCATCAGAGTTTGGGCAACATCATCACCAACAACCGCAGCCTGACGTTCAACGGTTTGTTTAATCTCGAACGGCTCTACAACCACATTCCGTTTTTGCGTAAAGCCAACGAACGTTTCAACCAGCTGCGCGAGGACAATCGGCGTTCGTCGGAGCGAAACACCATGCAAAACGCATCCCGTCCTGCTGGCAACGACGGCCGACAGCAACGAGAGTTTGCGCAAGAAATAGTGCTCAAGCCCGACACCATGCTCGTCGTCACGCATCATTTGCGCAGCAAGCGTTTACGCATTGTGGCGCGCACCGAAGATGGGCGCCTCTATCCGTTGAAGTATAAGTTGCTCGATGAAAATCGACTCCGAGTGACAAACAAGGTGGATTCGGTGCAGAAACTCATGCTGATTGCGCATGAAACTGCGCCATTTGAGCCCACGAAATGGTATCAATCGGCGCAGGCTTTGGCGCGCGTGCTGATGATGGTGCGTAGCGTCAGCATCAGCTATCGGCAACAGTACGCGATGACCTTGCCCGGCTTCATGCCCACCATCGGCGATGCCTTTGGTCAACGGCGCGACAATGGATTGTTGGCGCCGGGTTTGGGTTTTGCCTTGGGACTGACCGACAACGGCTACATCGATAAAGCGTTAGATAGGCAGTGGCTGCTCCTCAACCCGGCGATTGCCACGCCCGCTACCACACAACGCACCGAAGACCCTGCAAGTGCGCGCTGTGATAGAGCCTTTCCGCGATATGAAAAATCGATCTCAATGCCGCCCGCAACACCACACGCGCGCAGAGCATTCAATATATGTATGCCGACAAGCCCACCCTCGAGAGCGGCACGTTTTCCATGACAACCCTCTCGCTGCGCGGCGCTTTCGAAGGCATCGGCAACGCCCGCAGCGGTTATCAGAGCGCATCCTTTGCAAGGTTCTGCAATTTGTTGGATTCCCTATCGCAGCCGCATCGAAGAACGCTATCAAGGCCTGCACTATCCGGCCGGTTCGCCCATGGCTGGCCTGCTTTTCGACCCCGCCAACGGAACCGTCAATCGCTACAGCGCCGACGTCATGGTGCCGGCATTCCTCTCGGCCTACACCCACATGGGCAACGCGCATCTGAACCTCTTTTCCCACCTTGGCACATCTCTTGCCCAACTGGACTCTGCGCTATGCAGGTTTGGCACGACTGCCGTGGTTCAACGAGCGATTTAAACGCTTCGACATCAATCATGCTTATCGCAGCATCTACTCCGTTGGCTCCTATTCCTCGTTCAGCGACTATTGGGCGGCAGAGCATGGCATGGGCTTCATGGCCGATGTCGCCACTGGTAACCTCATTCCGAGTAGCCGCTTTCAACGTGGCGATGGTGAGTCTCAACGAATCCTTTTCGCCACTCATCGGCATCGACATGATGTTTGAAAGTGGGCTGACGGCCAAGCTCGAATATCGCACTGTGCGCAGCATTAATCTTAGCCTCACGAGTATTCAGCTCAACGAGGCGCAGAGCAAAGACTGGGTGGTGGGCGTTGGCTATCGCATCAACGATTTCAACCTGTTGGGCATGGGCAGCGCCGCCCGGCGAAAAAGCCGTCGCACTGCGAGAACGAAAGCCGCTTCATCGGCTCCGTCGAATGAACCATCGCGCGAGGTCAACCGCGACCTCACCCTCAACCTCGACGTGAGCTATCGACGACAAGCCTCGCTGTTGCGCGACATTGCCACACAAATCACCAACGCCAGCAGCGGAACTACGGCCTTGCGATTCAATTTCATGGCCAGCTATACCCTCTCGCGCATGCTCACCATGACGTTTTTCTATGATTTTCAAAACAACACACCCTTGCTCAGCGGCAGCAGCTATCCCATGTCGACCCACGACTTTGGACTGAGCATCAAATTCTCGCTCACTCGTTAACATCTTTCTCGCATGCAACAAAAATCAAATTACGATTACCCACGCACAGCCCTCGCAGGCAGCCGTCATTGCACAACTCATCATGCAAGCCATGACCGACGAATGCTGTTTGTCGTTCGTTGGCTCGGGCCAGACGCTCGACGATTTCCGCCAGCTCATGCACACATTGGTCGCCCTTCCCGACACGCAATATTCCTTTCGCAACACCTGGGTGGCCCTGCATCGGCAAACGGTCGTAGGGTGTTGCGTGGCCTACGAGGGCAGTCGGCTCCACAGCCTGCGCCAAGCCTTTATCGATGGCGCCCGGCGAGCTTTTGGGCGCGACCATTCCTGCATGCCCGACGAGACGCAGGCAGGCGAATTCTATGTGGATAGCTTGGCCGTGCTGCCCGCCTATCAGGGTCGTGGCATCGCCACACTACTGCTACAAGCCGTGCAACAGCAAGCATGCGCGTTGCAATTGCCCGTGGGCTTGTTGGTCGACACGAGTAACCCTGCGGCCGAGCGGCTCTATCGTCGCCTCGGTTTCCGCCCCGTTGGCGAAGCAGCCTGGGGTGGTCATGCCATGAAACACATGCAATGGCGTGGCTGAAAAGCATCACACCATGGAAAACATAGCGTTGCCGCATGATGTAGCATGCTGAGCAATGCGCGCGCACATGATTTATATATATAATAAGGTGGCGGAGGATGTAGACGCCACCTCGACCTATTATATAAGGTGGTGATGGCAGGTAGAAACGCCTTCTTTGCTGGTGGGAACGTGCTCTTTACAGATGGAAACGCCGCTGCGCGGACGTTCGGGCGGGCACACAGGCACCGCCCCTACCATTTCTCGTATGGCTCGTGTTACAAGATTGCCAGCGAATAGTTCGCCGCTGCACAAAAAGAGTTTATAGTCGTGGCGAGGGGCTTTCCGCTGCACAAAAAAGAGTTTATAGTCGCGGCGAGGTGCTTTCCGCTGCACAAAAAGAGTTTATAGTCGCGGCGAGGTGCTTTCCGCTGCACAAAAAGAGTTTATAGTCGCGGCGAGGTGCTTTCCGCTGCATTAAAATGAGTTTATAGTCGCGGCGAGGGGCTCGCCGTGTCACAAAAATGAGTTTATAGTCGTGGCGAGGTGCTCGCCGACAATGTTTCTGTTTGTTAGGGACTAAGCCAAGCTCTCGAGGAGCATTTCCATGAGGCGGGGAATGGCGTAGTGGTCGATGTCGGCTTCGTCAATCCAAATGAAGTCTGCGGGAGGGTGGGGCGCTCGTGGCATTCAAGCCGATAGAAGTTGGCGTGGATGACGCGATGGGTGAGCACGTGTTTCACATTGGATTTTAGTAGCGTGGCTTGTTGGCGAAGTGAGGCGGAGAGGTGGTCGGCCTCGGGAACGGTCCACAGACCTTGCCAGATGTCGCCGGCAGCGCGCTTGTGGAGTGCTATCTGACCGTGACAATGCACATAAAAGCAATCCATTTGGCGCTGTTTCACTTTGAGCGTGCGCAATTTCACAGGCAACTGGTCGACGCGGTCTTCGCGAAAGGCCGTGCAGGTCTCTTTGCAGTGGGCAGACGGAGCATGAGGGTGCTTTGGGTGTGCACACCGTGGCTCCGAAATCCATGATGGCTTGGTTATAGGCCGAAGCCTGGTGGGGCGGCAGATAGTCCTGTGCCATCGTGGCAAACAGTTGCTTGCCTTGAGGGGTATTGATGGGCTGGATGAGGCCAAAATAGCGAGCAAAAACACGATAGAAGTTGCCGTCGACGGCAGCATAGGGTTGATGGAAGGCCATGCTGGCGATGGCAGCCGCCGTATAGTCGCCCACACCTTTCAGCTGGCGCAGGTCGGCATAGTTATTGGGGAATGCGCCTTGTTGGACGATTTGTTGGGCGGCATGATGCAAGTTCCGCGCACGCGAATAATAGCCTAAACCCTGCCACGCGCGCAGCACCTCGTCTTCGCTGGCGCGGGCGAGGTCGTTCACCGTGGGCCAAAGTTGCATGAAGCGCTGCCAATAGGCTGTCCCTTGTGCGATGCGTGTTTGCTGCAAGATGATTTCGCTCAGCCAAATGGCGTAGGGGTCTTGGGTGTGTCGCCACGGCAAATCGCGGGCATTCTGTGCAAAAACCATGTTAATAAAGTGGGGTGAAAATGTTGTTACTCTGCTTCATACCGCTGCAAAGTTAACGATTTCTGAAATAAAACCTTTAACTTTGTAGAGCTTTATCAAGGCATTTCGTTTCATCATTCAAGCAGCACAAGCGTGGAAAAAGAAAATAAGGAATTGGGCTATGCGTGGGATTTTTGTAGAGCACACGGGCACGAGTGTTTTTCTCACGGGCAAGGCTGGCACGGGTAAAAACCACCTTCTTGCGGCAGTTTGTAGCTGCGACACAGAAGCGTTTTGTCATTGTGGCGCCAACGGGCGTAGCGGCTGTCAACGCGCGCGGAGTGACCATCCATTCGTTCTTTCAGTTACCGTTCTCGCCTTATGTGCCCCACATGACCTACAAGGAGAAATTTGCTTTTTCGGCCATCAAACGCAACATCCTCAAGACGCTCGACCCTGCTTATTATTGATGAAATCAGTATGGTGCGCAGCGATTTGTTAGATGCCATTGATGCCGTGCTGCGAAGGTTTCGAAATCCGTTGCAACCTTTTGGTGGGGTGCAGTTGCTGATGATAGGCGACTTGCAGCAGCTTACGCCCGTGGTGACCGACGAAGACGCCATGCTGCTGAATCGATATTACGCCACGCCCTACTTCTTCGATAGCCATGCTTTGGCAAAGGTTTCTTATGTGACAATTGAGTTGAAGAAAGTTTATCGACAGCAAAACGAAACCTTCTTGCGAATTTTGAATCATGTGCGTGATGGAGCGGTCACAGCAGACGATCTTGCGGCATTGAACGCACGTTATCAGCCCAACTTTGTTCCGCCGAAGGACGCGGGCTATATTCGGTTGACGACGCACAATGCCATGGCCGATCATTATAATGAGCAACAGTTGGCGGCCATAGAAGAACCCGCATTTTTGCTTTGCAGCCGAGATAAGAGGCACGTTCCCAGAGTATAGTTATCCCACGAGCGAGCACTTGGTGTTGAAGAAAGGCGCGCAAGTGATGTTTGTGCGCAACGACGCTTCGCCGGCTCATCAATATTATAATGGGCGCATAGGTCAGGTGAAGGCGATTGATGATGATTGCATCTTGGTGCATTGTGAGGGCGACGAATTTGATATTTCGGTGGAACGGCAAGTGTGGGAGAACACGCGGTATGTAATTAACGAGAAAACCAAGGAGATTGAACCCGAGGTGCAAGGTGCTTTTACGCAATATCCGTTGCGCTTGGCTTGGGCGATTACTATTCATAAGAGTCAGGGGCTCACTTTCGAACATGCCATTATTGATGCGGGCGCTTCGTTTGCTTTCGGGACAGGTTTATGTGGCGCTCAGTCGTTGCAAGACGCTTGAAGGATTAGTGTTGGCTTCGCCCTTGCACGCCCATGCCATCATGAATGACCATCGGGTAGATGCCTATATCGAACAGCAAGAGCATGCGGCCGAAGAAAGCATTGTGAAGTTGCCTTACCTGAAGCAAGATTATTATCGGCAGCAGCTGTTGGAGCTATTTCATTTCCGCGATATCATGCAGGCCGAGGAAGCACTCAATCGGGCGGCTATCGAATGGTTGCATGCCTATCCCAAACTGCAAATGCTGCACAAAGCCACATTGCAAAGTATGCAAACGCAGGTGGCTGATGTGGCTGCGAAGTGGCTGAAATTTATCGCGCAACAATCTTTCGAAGCCTTGCAAGATGAGGTGTTTGTAGAGCGCATGCAGAAAAGTGTCGGCTACTTCATTGCGCAGCTCAATACTTTATTTGCGCCCACTTTTTGGCACAGACGAAAGAGGCAAAAGTGGGAAATAAACAGGGGTGGAACGTTTGCAGACGACTTATGCCGAACTGCGTGTGGCTTATCTGAGCAAATATTATTTGTTGACGGCTATTCTCAAAGCCGGATTCCAGGCGGAGAGCTATTTAAAGTTGCGTCAAAAGTGTTTCTTGGAGGCGCTTGACGAGGTGGAGTCTTCTCCTGAACCAACCAAGAGGCGGCGGCAGCGCACAACTGAAAAGCCGAAGACTGAGAAGCCCGCAAAAGTGAATACGCGCGAAATCACGCGACAGTTGTTTGAGGAAGGAAAGACCATTGGCGATATTGCCGTGGAGCGCAGCCTTACGGTTTCGACCATTGAGAGCCATTTGGCCCATTATGTGGCGCAGGGTGAGTTGTCGGCTGTTGCAATCATCGGGCAGGAACGTTACGATGATGTCAATCCTGTTGTTGAACGCTTGGGCACATCGACGGAGCGCAAGGTGCTCAAGGAGCATTGTCCCGAGCACATCACCTATGGTGATATTCTCATTGTGCTGGCCGAAAAAGAGTTTCGCGCAAAGAAATGAATTGAACAGATATGAAAAGATTATTAATAGGTTTTTACCGGATTTCTCTTGTTGATGTGCTCAGCCGTTTCGTGCCGCTTTGCAAAAGAGGAACCGTTGGGCGATACGGTTGCAGCACAAGTGTTTGAACCAGTTGTTGCCGCAAAAAGAAAGTCGTTTTGCGCGATTCTGCAGCCACCATTGCGCATGACAGTGTTGATATTTTCTATGTGGGCGATGGCAGCACAAAGCATCTTTTGCAATTAGTGTCCCTATCCGTCTCGGCGCGACACGTTGCTGTTGGGAAAAGCTGTGCATCTGCGTGTGCGTGGCAATGCCGACTTTGGGCATGTCATTCGCGTGGGCTTCTTCCATCTGCCTACGGGTGATTCTATCGTGAAAACCATTGATGAAATTCCCCAGAACCTTAATTAGGAGCGCAAAGGATGGTGCATACGCGATTTTGGAAGTTCTTGGCGTTGCGTGCATGCATCACACCTTGATTGATGATGGCAAAACAGAGCCAATGTCCATTGGCCGCCTTGCAATAACCAGCCAAACTGCTAATGCCCGTTAGTGTGCCTGTTTTTGCCCTTACATTGTTACGTGCAAAGGTGTTGCGCATGCGTTTCTTCAGTGTGCCGTCGACACCAGCGATGGGCAAGGCTTGATAAAGGTGGTGGAAAATATTGTCGTTTTGGTAGGCGTAGCGCAATAGTTTCACTTCGGCTTCGGCCGACAGATAGTTATAGAGCGAGAGTCCTGAGCCATCGGCCAATCTATAGTTCGCCGGGTTGAGTCCCACCTTGCGCAAGAGCACTCTTTCAGCTTCGCGTGCATGTTTGGCTGTGGCGGGGCGACTTCCTGTAGCTGCCGCTAATTGATAGTACATGGACTCGGCGTAGAGGTTGTTACTATCTTTGAGCATGCGCATGAGAATTTGGTCCATCGTGTGAAAACGATTCACAATGCAGTAGGCATCGTTTGGTTTTGTTTTCTCATCAATAGGTGCATCGACAAAAATATTGGCAGCCATGAGTGCATTGAGAAAACGACTCATGAACGTGTCTTTACCACTAATTAATAGGGGTGAGAGCACTGGATTTTTATCGTCCCAGCACCAGCCCTCGCCAAAGTCTTTCGCTTCTTTCATGCTTTTGTCTGCGTAGAGGTGCCCCTCAATGGTGTCGATACCCATTTTCTGAATGGCCTCGACAAAAGCATGCAAATCGTCGGTGTTGAATCGTGGGTCGAACCCTCCCACACAATAAATGTCGCCCGTTAACTTTCGATTTTCAATCTTCCCTGTGTAGCACAACTCTGTTTTAAACTGGTAGTCACCTCCCCAAATGGTCGATGGCTGTAATGGCTGTAAGCAGTTTCATGGTGCTGGCAGGGCGCATGAGTTGGCGCTCATTGTAAGCAAAGAGTGTGCTGTCGGCAGTGAGGTCGTAAACCATCAGTCCCACCTGCGAGGTTTGTAACATGTCACTTCGCATGAGCTGTTGTAACTGATGTTGTACACTTTCGGGCCACGGACGCACGATAGAGTCGGGGACAAGCATGTTGAGCAGTGCCGAATCGGCGTGCTGAATGATGTCGTCTTCTTCAATCGAATCGTTGTCTACCTGAGCAAAGGTAGGGATGTGGGCGAAAAGAAAGAGTAGAAGGAGATAGGCTATGCGTTTCATTGTCGCTTCTTTAATTCTTGAATAAATCCTTCCATATCATCGGGCTGCACACTTTGCAGATGGTGGGTGCCATAGTGTAGCAACAGATAACGACTAAGACCGAAGGCTGTGCGCATAGGTGTTATTCTCACGATGTCCGAAACGCGGATGATGCGGGTGCGCGAAAGGCGGCCATGGCTTATGATAAGTTCTTCTACACCTGAGCTGTTTTGTGCAAAGACATAAGTTGTATGGAGCACACGTTCAGTGGCGAGCACAGCAATGAGTGTTGCTATGAGGCCATAGAAAGGCTGCTGTGTCCCAAAATAATAAACTGCCAGCAACACAAATAGTGCCAATGCAGCTTTAGCTACTGGGGTAATATGATGATGGAATATACGTTTCACTTGAACGTTTTTTATTTACAATGGCTGCAAAATTACGGAAATTTCATTAGGCAAGCCCAATGTGCAGTACTATTTTTAATAATTTAGCAAACTGAAATAGGTGCTGTTGCTTGGGCTAACCATGCTTGTTCATCATCGTTGAGAGTAGGAGAGAGGGCTTTGTAAACTTGTTGATGATAATCATTGAGCCATTGCAGCTCCTCGTTGGTGAGTAATTGTGTGCAAATGGGGCGCGTGTCGATAGGGCATAATGTGAGGGGCTTGAGACAAAGGAATGTGCCGAAAGGCGTTTGGCTGTGTTGTTCTATGAGCATCGTGTTCTCAATGCGCACGCCAAAAGCATTTTCTACATAGATACCTGGCTCGTTAGTGATGGTCATACCTGCCTCTAAAGGTGTCGCATTATATTCCATTCGCACTTGTTGTGGACCTTCGTGTACAGAGAGATAGGCTCCTACGCCGTGCCCTGTGCCGTGAAGGAAATTGTAACCTGCACGCCAAAGTGGCTCGCGTGCTAAAGCATCAATTTGCGTACCGCAGGCGTATTGAGGGAATACAGCAAGTGAAAGTTGAATATGAGCCTTCAATACGAGGGTGTAAATACGTGCTTGTTCGTCGGAGATTGGACCAAGAGCGATGGTGCGCGTGATGTCGGTTGTCCCATCTTGATATTGCGCACCGCTGTCAATCAGCACGAATCCATGGGGCATTATGCGCGCGTTGCTTGTGGCTATAGGCGTGTAATGCACGATGGCCCCATGCGCTTCGTAGGCTACAATCGAGTCAAATGAAATATCTTTAAACAATGGTTGTGCTGCACGTAGCTCGTGAAGCTTTTGGCTGAGTGAAAGTTCTGTGAGTGTTTCTTGGGCAACATTTTCGTCAACCCATTTCAAAAACTTCACCATCGCCACACCATCTTTGCGCATCGCTTCGTGAAAGCCGGCTATTTCAGCCGCATTTTTAACAGCCTTCATCCGTGGTATAGGGGATGGGCGAAAAACAATTTTCGCCACATTTAACTTTGCACAGGCAACAAGATAACTATTGGTTTCGTGTGGATCGAGTAGCAGGTTGTAGGCGAAATAATCTTTCTTGAGGTAGCTTGCAATAGCATCATAAGGTTTCACAGCGATATGTTCGCTCTCAAGGTAGGCACGTACTTCAGGGCTTAGTTTCGAATCCGCCACAAAGAGTGTGGTCTTTTCATTTTCGAGTAGCAAGTAAGCTACAAAAACAGGGGTACAGTGCACATCTGTTCCGCGGAGATTCAACGTCCAAGCAATGTCGTCTAAGGCCGAGATGAGCATGCCATCGCAATGCAACTCTGCTAACTTCTCTCGTATTCGTTGCAGTTTTGAGGCCGTAGTCTCACCAGCATATTGTAGAGGTTGGCACACGATGGGAGCATTAGGCAGTGCAGGACGGTCTTTCCAAATGCGTTGCAATGGGTCGAAATTCACACGCAAAGTCATGCCGCCAGCCGCACGTAAATCGGCTATGAGTTGCTCGGTGTCAGCATAACTCCACACCGTTCCGTCAATACCAATTTCACTTCCTGGCAAACATTGTGTGGCTATCCATGCCGTCATCGTAGGCGTTTCGGGCTGACGTAGGCGCATAAGCTGAATGCCTGTGCCTGCTAATTGCTTTTTCCGCAGCAATGAAATAACGCGAATCTGTCCAAAGTGCTGCAGCATTTTGCGTCACGACAATGGTGCCTGCAGAGCCCGTGAACCCAGAGATCCATTGCCGCCCTTTCCAAAAAAATCGGCCACATATTCACTTTTGGTGCGCATCGGTGCTGGGAAAGATAAATGCACTGAGATGTTCTTGTTGCATCACTTCGCGCAATGCCTGTAATCGTTCTGTTATTGTCATAATCTTTTTCTATTTTGCTAATTCTACTTTTGCAAAGGTATGGCTTTTAAGAATTAACAACAAATAAACCCATAAGAAACAACATCAATCATCATTTTTTATTAACTTTGCGACAAGCAAAAGGATAAAATTTTATCTCAATAAATATCAAATTAAATTATGAATTATTTATCAAACGACAAACTTGTCATCGTAGGAGCTGGTGGAATGATTGGCTCAAACATGGTACAGAGCGCTTTAATGCTCGGTCTTACACCTAACATTTGTCTTTATGACATCTTCGAACCAGGTGTGCATGGCGTGTATGATGAAATGGCACAATGTGCATTCCCAGGTGCTAAGCTCAGTTACACAACTGACCCTGAGAAAGCTTTTTACGGGTGCTAAATATATTATTTCTTCAGGTGGAGCACCTCGTAAGGAGGGTATGACGCGTGAAGATTTGCTGAAAGGTAACTGCAAGATTGCGGCTGAGTTTGGCGATAATATTAAAAAATATTGCCCTAATGTAGAGCATGTAGTCGTAATCTTCAATCCTGCAGATGTAACAGCCTTAACAACTTTGATTCATTCAGGTTTGAAACCCAACCAACTCACTTCGTTAGCAGCTTTGGATTCAACCCGTCTGCAGCAAGCTTTAGCTGAAGAGTTTGGTGTACAGCAAGACAAAGTAACTGGTGCACACACCTATGGTGGTCATGGTGAGCAGATGGCTGTGTTCGCTTCTCAAGTGAAAGTTGATGGCAAGCCGTTGAGTGATATGAATCTTTCTGCTGAGCGTTGGGAAGAAATCAAGCACCACACAGTGCAAGGAGGTTCGAACATCATCAAACTTCGTGGCCGTAGCTCATTCCAGAGTCCTGCTTACAACGCAGTAAAAATGATTGAAGCAGCAATGGGCGGTAAGGAATTTACATTGCCCGCAGGTTGCTATGTAAACAACGATAAGTTGGGCTTCAAGAATGTTATGATGGCTATGCCAACTACAATTGATAAGACAGGCGTACACTTTGTTGATCCAACAGGTACAGAAGAAGAGATGGCTGGCTTGCAAAAGTCTTATGAGCATCTTTGCAAAATGCGCGATGAAATCGTAGAATTGGGCATTGTTCCTGCTGTTGATCAGTGGAAAGCAATGAATCCTAACCTCTAATTGCAGCGCGAATATACGAAAAGTGTGCAATTAGATGGCACATATAATGAGAAGAGAACTGCGACATAAAGCTGCAGTTCTCTTCTCTTTTGTTTTCAATGAAGGTGCGCATTTGGGATAACTCTACTATGAAAATCGTTATAGTGCTTGATTTTTTAACACAGGCCCATGTAGAGACAATCCCACCAAAGTTGATGCTTAACCTAATAATCTCTCCAATTCTGCCAGCTCTTCTTCCGTTGTTGCCCACGAAGTAACAAACCGACAGATTGTGTGATGCTCATCATATTTTCCCCAATGGGTGAAAATCACTTCTTTTGCAAGGCGATTCACCTCATCATTCGGCAGGATAATGAACTGCTGATTGGTTGGGGAATCAATATAAAACTCATACCCTTTACGCTTAAAAAGCTGTTTTATGCGCTCTGCCATCTTGTTGGCATGACGCGAAACAGTGAAGTAAAGGTCGTCAGTAAAGAGTGCTTCAAACTGACAACCAATCAGTCTACTTTTTGCCATGAGCGCTCCATGCTGCTTAACAATATTGAAAAAGTGCTCGTGAGCATTGTTATGTGTGAAGACAACTGCCTCCCCACAGAGCGCTCCCTCCTTTGTTCCACCAATATAAAAGACGTCACAATGGCGTGAAAGATAAGGAAGCGTGATGTCACTCGTAGGAGCTGTCAGCCCGTAACCAAGTCGGGCACCATCAACATAGAGTACAATATGATATTTTTGACAAACCTGATAGATATCATCCAAGTCCTTCGCGCTGTAAAGCGTGCCATACTCTGTTGGCATAGTGATGTAAACCATACCTGGATAGACGGAGTGTGCAGCATTATCATCATGCAGAAAATCATCCATGAACTGGTCTAATGTCTTTGCTTCCATCTTCCCTTCCTTACCAGGAATCGTGATAACCTTATGCCCCGTGAACTCTATTGCACCTGCCTCATGCGTTGCAATGTGCCCACTATCCACAGCTATCACTCCTTCATAAGTGTGCAGAATGGAGTCAATGACAGTAGCATTGGTCTGCGTACCACCTACAAGGAACCATATTTGTGCGTCAGGATTCTCACAAGCAACCTTGATTTTTCTCTTTAGCAGCATCGCTATATTCATCATACCCATACGAAAGAGTCTTTGTCTTGTTTGTATCTATGAGCTGTTTCAGCACTAATGGATGGGCACCATTGTTGTAGTCGCTTTCAAATGATATCATATTTTTCTCATCTTAGGTTGCGAAATTAGAGAAAATCTCCTAAACCTCAAAGCGAAACAGCAAATATTTTTCTTTCTCCTATATCTTATTCCCAACAAATATCATTCGTAATATTTCACTTGCCGGTTGACGCTTTCATTAATAATGCTCGCAGTCGGACTGCAAAGCTCTAAATGAAAAATTTTTAATGCTCGCAGTGCTACTGCAAGCGCCAAAACATAAAAATAACACTCGCAGCGTTACTGCAAGCGTTAAACCTTAGTGAATGTTACTTGCAGCGTTGCTGCAAGCATTAAATCTTAAGGAATATTACTTGCAGCGTTACTGCAAGCAATAAAAACCTTTTCTAATAGAACAAAAAGAGCTGGGCGAAAGGCTGAGGGCTGAGCGAATAGGTGTTTTTGTAAATCATTGATTCCAACTATGGCATTGCAAAAATAATAGCGAGATGACCAACTTTTTTTAGAAAACGTTCTTGTCTCAAGCTCGTTTAAGAATAAAAACGCTATGCCTGATTTTTCGTGGCGCACTTGCTCCATCGCTTTTTCACTGAGCCATACATGAGAAGCAATCGTTTTGCATGGTCGTAGTCAAGACCTAATTCATCAACGAGCATACGGGTGCCTCTGTCGATGAGTTTTTTATTGGTCAGTTGCATGTTCACCATTCGATTGCCTTTCACACGTCCCAACTTAATCATGATACTGGTGGAAATCATGTTGAGAATGAGTTTTTGTCCGGTTCCCGATTTCATGCGCGAACTCCCCGTAACAAACTCGGGACCGACAATCATTTCGATAGGAATATCACACGCTTCGGCCATGGGCGAGTCGGGGTTGCTGGTGATGCAGCCCGTGAGCATACCATGTTGACGAGCTTGTTTCAATGCTCCTACGACATAGGGTGTGGTGCCCGACGCTGCGATACCTACCACTGTGTCGAGCTTTCCAATGTGGAAGGCCTCTAATTCCTCCCACCCACGATATTCATCGTCTTCTGCATTTTCAACTGCATTGCGCAAAGCGGTGTCTCCACCTGCAATCAAACCAATAATATGGGTGGGCGGAACACCAAAGGTTGGAGGTATCTCTGAAGCATCAAGCACACCTAAGCGGCCGCTTGTTCCTGCACCCATATAAAAGAGTCGTCCACCTTTTTGCATTCTCGGAACCACGGCTTCTACTAATTTTTCTATCTGGGGAATGGCCTTTTCCACCGCCAATGCAACTTTTTGATCCTCTTGGTTGATGTCAACCAACAACTCATGAATGCTCTTTTCCTCTAAATGGTCGTAAAGAGAGGGTTGTTCTGATATTTTAACGAATGCCATATTGATTACTCATTTGTTGTGTGGTATGCAATAAGTCCTTCCATCGGTGCTTGGATAATCTTGCCCATCGTCATCTGTTCCGCTTGCAAAGCCTTTGTCAATGGTGCTTGGAAATAGTGTGCAATAGAGCCAACAAAGCCAATAGGCAGTTGTTCCCAGCCCGCATATTGTTTGACATTCCGTACTAAGAAACGGCGGAAATTGCTTTCTACTAAATCGAAGACAGCTTGGTTGTCGAGGTGTTTTGACAAGAAAGGTACGAAACTTGCTAAGAAGCGGTTGGGAAATTTCTGACGATATACGCGGTCAATGAATTCGGCATTGGTCAGCGAGTATTCGGCATGGAATGCATCGATGATGTCTTGTGGCAATTGGTTTTTAAGCACATCACCTACTAATGTTCTGCCCAAGACGGCACCGCTCCCTTCATCTCCTAAAATAAAGCCGAGTGGAGAAACGTTGGCTACAATGTCTTTTCCGTCGTAAGCACACGAGTTACTGCCTGTACCTAAGATGCAAGCAATGCCAGGATGATGGCCACATAAGGCACGTGCGGCAGCCAACATATCTGTCGCTACTTCACAAACACCAGTAATGATGAGTTGTTGGTGTAGTGCATCAGCCACGATGGGACTCTTTTCTTTGGTGCAACCCGCTCCATAAAAGTACACTTCTTCAAGATTCTTGGTGGGCAGATGTGGCAGTAAATTTGTTGCCAATTCATTTGCAATCTCCTCCGTTGTTTGGAAGAAAGGGTTTGTTCCGGCTGTTTTTACGGCAGCCACTACCTTACCATAATCTACCAAGCACCAATCGGTTTTTGGTTGATCCACTGTCAGCTAATAATATCATAGTTTAATAAATATATGTTTCTTATAAAGATAATAACCACAAATCCAGGTTAAGGCCACAAACAGCAATGCCCATACCAATGCGGCATTCTGCGTGCCTATGCAGGGTTGCATCACGTCTGTAAAGAGCCATCCCTGCAAGGTTACGCCACGAATGGAGGCGATAGAAAGAGGAATAAGCAACAAGTCGGCCCACACATAGAGTGCCAAAGGATTGACACCAAACACTCTAAAGAAGCTAATAGCCCGACTCTTGATACCTTGTTTGTCAATTACCCAACTCAATAGGGCTAAGGTTGTCGAGGCCAATCCACAAGTGACAAGTGCAAAAGTTGGCGTCCAAAGCTTTTTACTAATGGGGCAACCATAACTCAATAAAAAGCCCAAGAAGGTGAGCACTGCACCATAGATGAAAAGCTTTTCAATTTTGTCATTGAGAGAAGCTGCTGACATCACAACGCGTCCCACACAAAATCCAATCAGCACATGACCTAAAGCGGGCAATGAACTCAATAGTCCTTCGGGGTCAGGGATATCCCATTTGTAGAGATGTTGACGACCTAAGATGGCCTCGTCTATCACATTACAGATGTTGGATGCATCGTGTGCAAAACCATTTCCTAAACATAACACCACGAAATAACCGATAAAAACAGCTGCAATCAGCCATGGAATGAATCGGTGCTTGACACTGAGTGCCACGACGGAGGCAAATACATAGCAGAACGCTAAACGTGGAAATACACCTACCAAGCGGATATGGTCAAAGACATTGGCTGCTGCAAATAAATGGGAGAAGAATGGAAGTGCAGCGTAATCTTCATTAAACAGACCTCGACAAAACATCATCAGCCAGCTAATGGCAATACCAATGGTATAGAGAAGCATGCCGCGTTTGATGATTTTCTTTGCGCAAGGCCAAGACCATTCAAAATCATATTTGCGTAAGGAGAGATAGGTTGTGATGCCCATGATAAAACATAAAAGAATGGAAAAAAACTAAATCCGTTGGTGTCAGTCCCTAACCATTCAGCATGTTCCAGAGGCGTGTAAACAGGCTCTCCGCCAGGATTGTTAACCAAAATCATCCCAGCGATAGTAATGCCTCTTAGTATATCAACCGCCTCAATTCGGCTTGTCTTTTGTGTAGCCATTTGTTTTATTTATAAAGGTAATATTTCTTAGAAAGTTTCTTGAAAGCCTCCACGTCCTTTGTCCAATAAGGCTGAACATCGCTCCATTGATGATGCTTTAAGAATAATTCTCTAATCTTTTTGGAGCCGCAAACCTTGTTAAACATATCGGTTCGATTACCCGATTCGTTCAAAAATATCATGAGAAGGATTCAATTTATAAAGTTCTTGCAGTATATAAAACTGCACGTTGCAGAGCTGCGCACGCGTGTAATCTGTGATATAGGCCTGTACACCCTGCACTTGTTGACCTTTGAATTTGCTATAGAATGGTGCATAGTATATTGGTCGAAAACAATAGCCTGGCAGATGAAGTGCATTCATTCGTGCGGTTAATGCATCGGCATCAATCCATGGTGCACCAAACACTTGGAACGGAAGCGTGTACCCTACACCAATATTTAAGCTGTCTAATTCGCCCACGATGCCTGACATTGCATAGAAAGGAGCTATCTCTGCTTGTGGAATGTGTGGTGAGGCTGCCACCCATTTTAATTTTGTAGCAGCATAGTTCATCTTCCTTTTCCAGCCTTTCATCTTCACCACTTCGAGCGAACAGGGTTCCCCTAACATGTGCTCACCATTCAAGAGTAGTGCCAACTCACCCACAGTGAGCCCATAGATGTAGGGAATTTTAAATGCACTTACAAATGAAATGCAGTCATCATCTGTAACGTTCCCTTCAACTTTCATTCCTCCCAAGGGGTTAGGACGATCTAAAACAACCACTTGTATATTGTGCTTCGCTGCAGCTTTCATGATGTTTCCTAAGGTGCTGATATAGGTAAACGAGCGGCAACCAATATCTTGAATATCGTAAACCAGCACATCAATATCTTTCAGCATCTCGTCTGATGGTTCGCGATTTGCACCATATAGCGAATAGATGGGTAAGCCTGTTTGTGCATCTTTGGCATTCCCTACATGATCTCCTGCGTGTGCATTGCCGCGAACGCCATGTTCGGGACCAAATAATGCTACTAATTTGACGTTCTTAGCGGCATGCAGAATGTCTACGGTCGAGCGCAGTTCTTGGTCTACACCTGTAGGATTGGTGACTAACCCCACACGTTTTTCCGTCTAAAATTTTAAAGTTTTGTTGTTTTAAAACTTCTAAGCCTGTTTTCACTTTCGCATTTAAGAATCCTGTAAAACAAAGACCTATTGCGAGGGAGAAGATAAATTTTTTCATCTATTTTTTTCAATTACCTTTCGTCCATAGTTTGCATTGATTTCTTTTCTTACCACAATGGTCACTGCAACCGTAGCTACACAGCAGACCATCACCATCCAAAAGAAGCCCTCATAGCCTAACCATTCTTGCAGATAGCCTGCAAACATTCCTGGAATCATCATGCTTAGTGCCATAAAAGCCGTACAGATAGCATAGTGAGCAGTCGTAAATTCGCCTTCAGAAAAATACATCATGTAGAGCATGTAAGCCGTGAATCCAAAGCCATAACCAAATTGCTCAATGGCGACACAGGTGCTAATTATCACCACATTTGTGGGATGAAACATGCTCATATAAACGAAGGTGGCGCAGGGAAGGGTCATAAAAAGCGCCATGGGCCATAGTGCTTTCTTCAATCCCCAGCGTGAAGATGCCACACCACCAATGATGCCTCCCAATGTAAGGAAGAACACACCGATGGTTCCATAGATAATACCTACTTCGTCAGTTGCTAAAGCTAAACCACCTTTGGACTGAGAATCAAGTAAAAAAGGATTAACCATTTTTGAGCAAGAAGGCCTCAGGAAGGCGATAAAGCAACATGAAAACGATGGCTAAAAGTACGCCAGGTTTTCGTATGAATGTAACAAAGGTACGTGCAAATTCTTTCCAGATAGCTTGTGCTTGCTTCTGTTGACACTCTTCTATATGGCGCATCCCATCGGCTTTAGGCTTTGGAAGAACAAATGTGTGGTAGAGGCTTATAAGGGTGAAGATTACGGATGTAATAGCCATAGTGAGTGTCCACGAGAGCGGGATGTCATGGGAAGTACGCTCAATGTAGCCAGCAATATAGACCAAAACACCTTGTCCGAAGATAGAGGAAAGACGATAGAAAGTGCTTCTGATACCTACAAAAAAGCTTTGTTGTTGCTGGTTGAGTGCCAACATGTAAAAACCATCGGCGGCAATATCGTGTGTAGCCGAAGCAAAGGCCGTTACTATGAATAAGATTAATGTGAACGTAAAGAGTGAAATCGGTGTTGCCTGTGATGTGATGGTTGCTGCATCTGGATGTGGAATGCTCAGCGTGGTGAGGATAAAGGCCACGCTCATGAGGATTTGCATGGATAGAATCCACCAGCGTTTTGTTTTTAAAATGTCTACAAAGGGACTCCATAGCGGTTTGATTGTCCATGGAAGATAGAGTAAACTGGTGAAAAGAGCCATTTCACCATTGGGTACTCCCATCTTTGTAAACATAGTTACCGAAATACTATTAACGATAAAATAGGGTATTCCTTCTGCAAAATAAAGTGTAGGAATCCACATCCAAGGTGAGGGTTGATTAGCTTTCATGCGACTTTGTTCTTGAAAAGGTGGATGGGGTATAGTAAAAGGACACATTGTTGTGTGGTGCATCCTTTTACTACGTCCACCCATCTCTTTTATACTTCTTTATTCATTTTTAAGCGAGCCAATAGCTCCCAAGTGCGAATGCGATCTTTTATAAGTGTTGTTTCGATTTTCTTTTTCAATGCTCAGTGCAGCATCTGAATTGTCATCCCAACGTCTGCAACAATACAAAACGTCATAAATTCGACCTATCTGATAGTAACGAGAGATGGCCAAACCCTAATGCATAGTCCTCACCATAGTTAACATTGGGAAGTTTCACTTCGCGCAGAATGGGGGTGAAGAAGGCACGAGGTGCACCTAAGCCATTGATTCGGAGTGCATTGTTTCGACCATTCTCAGGAGTCCATTCTCTATGATCTATCTTGCCAGGAGGGAGCATATTCTTGTGAATGTCTGTCAACATGTAGCTGCCTATCACCATAGCGCATTGTTGTTCATAGAAAGCATCGACAAACTTTTTGTAAAAAGTGTGTTCGTCGCTATACACGTCGTCGCTGTCTAATTGCACGATAAACCGGCCACATTGAGGATGGTGTGCAGCCATATTCCAGCTGTTACCAACACCAATATCGCGACGATTGGGGATAATGTGAATCACTCTTTCGTCATTCTTATATTCATCGATGAGCTCAGTCGTTCCATCGGTTGAATGATAGTCGGGACCATTTTCAACGATAAAAACATTAAACTTGAAGTTTGTTTTTTGACTTAAAGCACTTTCGATAGCATCTCGAATAGTACGAATTCTGTTGCGTACAGGAATCATGATAGAGGCTTCGACATCGAAGGGCTCGGCTTTTTAAGTCAACCGATTTGAAAGTGGGTTTAAGATAGGCACCAATTGCTTTGAGGTGTTCTGTAGCTGCTGCTTCCATCTCAATCTGTGATGCTCTGTTACGTGGGTCAACATAATCGAAGAGTTTCTCGCCTGTTTTTCGGTTGTCGAGTTCCACCTCACTATAGAGGAATTCATTAATATGTTCAAATCTTTCGCTGATAGATAATTTTAATCTTAGGTCATAAAACCTGCAGCTTGATAGGATTGTGTCATGTTGGCAGCTGCCTTTTTCAGTGCATCAGTGCGGAAAAGGAGCACAGAACCAAAAATCAAAATCATCGCGTAAGCTGCCTTGTTGGTAATCAATCACAGGTGCTTCACTACGCACACCCTCAGCAGAAATGTTGTAACGATCGGCATAGACCATGCCCGCTCCTGTGCATTCAGCAATGCGTAGCATGCGTTCCAAGGCATAAAGACCCATTTCCATGTATTGCTCTTTCATGTAGACGAGCGTGTAAGGAGCTGTTGCTGTGGCTGCAATCTGACGCATTGTTTCACTACTTTTCAGGGTGTCGATGGTCAATGTGTTATCAACTCCAGTAACATTCTCTGCTTTTTGTTTGTAAAACAACGATTCGATTTACATGGTCATCACCTTGTAAACTGGCCAATGTTTTATTCAGAGCTTCGGCAGCTGCCATAGGAATAAAACAATCTACAACTTGTTTTTTGTTCTGCATATCAATTTTTTATTTTTGTTTTTTATTTTGTTTGTATTTATTTTTTTATGGTCTTCAGCGCCATAGCTAAAGACGTTGTAATGTCTTGTTGTCTATTCTGTAGGGAAAGCATAGAGATTGCTGTATAATATGGTGCAAATCGTAATGCAATGTGGTACAGATTGTTGCATCATTTGGTATGGATTTCAACGATATGATTGATAGACACTTTACGTTTCTGCCTACAAATGTAGTACAAAGATTTTTAAAAAGCGACTGGTTGAAGCAGATAATTTAAAATCATTTGCATCAATTTTTGTTCGACGAGGTGTCTCCATAATTGTTTCGAAGGGAATAGCTAAGACTATCGAACGCCAATGGTCGGTTGCATTTCCACCGAAGACAACCCCTGCACTTTTTATTGTTTTTCAGGATAGCGGAAGGCTGTATAAGCACAGGAATCTGCTGGTTCTATGGCATCTGGAGACTCAACTGCATATACAGAAGAATTAGGTACAGAGGCATATGTTAATGTCAAGATGTCGGCCGATAAGGGGGATGTTACAGTAGTAAACTTGCCTGTTATAGCAGCTTTATCATTGCGCCATTGATACTTTAAGATATCCTTCGCGAAATTAATATCTTCTTTTTGGGATGCGGATAGAGGGTTGCACCAAAGGTCTGTGCCGAGATAAGCACCAGAGACAAATAGGTTTCCTCCAGCTTTGCAATAGTTTGTGATGGCTTGTTGTAATGCGGATGGGAAGGTTTTGAAATGGAGTTCTCGTTGTGGTTGTATGCGCCCTAATTTACTTTGTTTATTTTTTCCAATGATGATGTCAATAGCAGCAAATCGCTGTGTGTCGAGCATTCCTTGTTGGATAGCTGCATCTCGTCCTGCAGAAACGAAGCTATAGCCTGCTTTTTAGGATGGCATCGCCATGTAAACGAGGATAATCAAAGGTGTTACCTGCGATAGCTATACGCTCGAAATTAGCCTGACTATCGCCAAAACCTGAAGCATCATCGTCTGTCCATGGAATGGAACGGCGGAACTCTTTTTGCTTGCCTACGAATGAAATTTGTTGTAGATAAGGCACACCATTGTCGCTCTCAGCTAAGAAACCAGCCCATTCGTCGTCGCTGCTGCAAAAGTCATCGGGCGCACTAATGCGGTCAAAGGCATTTATAATTAAAATGGGTTTAGCATTTGAATGAGGTGCTATGCCCACGCTTAATATTTCGGAAGGGAAGCTGATGCCACCATCATTCAAGGCACAAACCTTAAAACTAACGATGCTGTCTGTTGGTATTTCGGTTACGAAACTGTTTTTGTGCACCACAGTCCCATTATCAAAACCGCCATTTCCAATTCTCTGATACACGACGTAGTGTTTTGCTGTAGCAGTAGGTTCTAAGGAGTCTGGAGTTGCTTCCCATTGTAACAATACACGATTATTTTTCAAAAGCTGTGTAGAAAAGTGATGTACGGGTAGCGGTTGAACGACATAATTATAGCCATAGGAGTCGCCTCAGGAAGCGTAAGATTCCTTTATAGATGGCACGACTTACAGCAAACTGAAAGCGAGGGTCGTGTCCATAACGCATGTCTGCAAAGTTCTCATGTGATAAAAGTTCGAGTAGCATCGCAGGTACGCGTGGTGTCCAAGCTTCGAAAATAGCGTCGATCCCACATGCCACGTCGACTCCATTTGGGTTCGAAGCAGGTGCGGATATCGTGGACAATAGAAGACTGTACGAGGTCGCAAAGGTCTCTATTAGCCTGTCGACTGCTGCCATCGGCAAAGTGTCCGTTATAGGTTTGGGTATCATAGATACCTAAAGTGCCGATGATGGAGTCGCCATAAACGGTTCCTGCATCACTATGGAAAGCAAAAGAAAGGTCAATGGGAATGTTTAGTCCTTTGCCTTCAGGCCATGCTTTAGTGCCTGCAGCAAGATAATTCACCCATTGACCACGTGATTTGTAGTCGTCTCTATAGTCATCTAAACCATGGGAAGGAGAGTAAATGCTATCAGGAATACCTGCCCATTGCATAGAATAGCGTGCCGCTTCTAAATATCTTGGGTAGCCACTTACTTGGTAGGGATAGACCATTGCGGGTTGATAGGCATTTCGAGGCTTACGTCCAATTTGCCGATCAATCTTTCCATCATAGGCAATGCTGTCGCCATTCGTTGTGCGTGCAATGTTGCCTTGCCCACCACCTAAACGAAGTGCATCGGCTGTGATGACACTATTGTTTTGTTTAGAATAGTTGGTGAGTACAACTTTCGCTGTCTTCCCTTGTTGAAAAGGGAAGGTGCCGAGATAAATCCATGTACCACCTCCCATGCTTTGGTTTACTAATAAGGTGGTTGTACCACCGCTATGATGGATGGTATAATGGGCATCTGTGGCGCTGTTGGGTAATGACTGGTAGGCCACATAAACGGCATAATCGCGCGACTGCGGAATATTTGGGCGCCAGCAGATGCTACTTACCGCCTTTTTATTGTGTGTTGTAGTGGCAACACGATAAGTTCCTTCATGAAAGGGATTTTCAAAATCTCGGTATTGTGGTCGCAGATAGGCAAAGCCTGGTGCTTTTCCTGTGGTCCAAGGCTGTGCACCAGTAGTCTCAGTATAATCTTTCTGTGCTACGCCTCCGTCATTATCAACGATAACTTCGAAAGGGTTTACGTCACGTTCGCGTGGGGTGAGGACGTAGGCTCCGGCATTTTCGAGCATCGGAATGAGATAAGGTAGCACGTATTGTTGTGTATATTTGTCTTCAACGGTTTGCAACATACGTGCCCGTTGCCATTGCCATCGGTTGCGTCCGGCTTCAAAATAAAGCCCATGGCTTTGCCACATTGCGATGTGTTTGCCTTCGAGTCCATGTATGATTGTATAGGGGCGATCTTGATTTTTTTAACTAATGGTGTGAAGGGTGCATAAGTGAATGTTTTAGATTTGTTTTTTTTCTGTTGATAAAAACGAGGAATTAAATGAGTAATTTCATTTTTACCAGCATAGATAGCAAGTGGATATTGTTGATATGCTGCTGGTAGGGTTGTCCTTATTTTTTCATAGATGTGCTTGCAGTTAGCCTCTGTAAAAGGTATATAAGCTAAATGGAGTGGAGCAAAAATGGATAGTGTGTCATGTTGGAGTTGTACGGAGTCTATGTGTACAGTAGGCATTGTAATCCCTTTTGTATAGGAATTGAGTACCTTTTTCGATGGGTGCGTGTAAAACGGAAGATGTTTGTTGCGCATGAAGAATACTGCTTGGATATGCAATAAAAAGAAGGGTTAGAAAAGGATAGTCGGAGATTCATAAGAAAAAGTTCAATTGTTAGTCCTCTGTGTTTTTATTTCCTTGTTTTAATGGAGACTTGATAAATAAGTCTTTTTATTCATTAAACTCTTGAAATATTGCCTATCGCAGGGCTGTAAGATAAGCTGCGATAGGCAAAAAAGAGGGTCAGTAGGAATTGTTGTTACCAGCCAGGATTTTGTTTCATCCCTATGTTTTTATTTAAATCTAACTCATTGGAAGGGATAGGATATTGGTAATATTTAGGCTGGAAAATGCGAGTTGACGATGTGGCTTTTAGGTAATTACCAGCGACCGACAAGCCTGTTTGATCACTTACTAATCTTATGTTGGCACCGGTGTTGATGTTTGGATGTTGTTGACTATCCAATTTATCAAGTTGATGCCAACGTACTAAGTCCCAGTAGCGGTAGCCTAAATCACACATTAATTCACATCTCCGGGTACGACGAATCTCCCAGATGAGTGCACTTACACCCATATTGTTGGCAGGATCTGCAGCTGGTGTGAGTGATAATGCTGGTAATTCAGCGCGTGCCTGTAGTAAGTTCACTGTGTTATCGAGGTCTGTTTGGGTAATAGAGCCTAATTCAGCCTTTGCTTCAGCTTCATTTAAAAAGGATTGTTGCAAGCCAAAAATAGGGGAATATCAGTATAGTTGGTGTTGGCATTGGTGCGATGGTACAAAATCCATTTGAGGGTTATCGTATTTATAAATCGTATAGCCTGTTGATGAAGTCATCTCTGCAGGAAGAGGACCATCAGGTGAAGGTTCATTACGAATCCACCCATGATTTTTTGAAACAGATGATAGGATCGATAAGCAGACTCAAGCGTTTATCTTTATTTTTGAAGCAGATGGGCGATGGAATAGTTCCCTTGTGCATCAAGTTGTGCTTCATCATTTGTGTTTAAAGTTGTTGTAGCCAGTGGACGACCATCTTTAAAAAGGAAGGCATCAACAGCATCTTTTTGTGATTCCACTTTGTGTTGTAGAGCTGCATGTAAAGTCACAAAGGCCATGTGATTTTTACATCTTTTTTTCATAATGGTTATAGAAGATAACTTCTTGATTGGGAGATAAATCCAAGGAATTATAAATCGTATAAATCTTTCCACTTGCATTGGGAGTCCATGCATTGAGTGTGAATTTCCCAGACGTTCTGATGCTTTCTGATGCATTGGCACATTCTTGAAGATAGTGGTTGGCACGTGAAAGGTCAGGTGCTTTTCCCATTATCAGCCAGTGTCCTATATTTTGCAAAAAGTACCCTCATATAAGCACACGTCGCTTTTCATTGCTAAAGCTAATTCTTTACTCCAAAGTGTTTTGTCAGCGGTGTTACTTGGGATATGTTGCACAGCGTAGTCCAAGTCCTGCAGAACAGAGTCCATCACGATATCTCTATCTGTACGTGGACCATATACATCTTCACTATTGACATCGTCTATGACATTGCTCTCCCATTGAATATCGCCATACATTTTAACCAATTGGTAGTAGACCCATGCGCGATTTAAGCGTGCAATAGCAGCATATTGCGTTTTTCCGATTCGTGGGAAGTGTTGATATTTTCAATCCATCTAACATGAAATTGATTTGCCGTATATTGGTAAAAATTCCCAGAATAGTTGGCCGACTTATTGGGGACTGTGGTGAAAGTCCAGTTATCAAAGGAAGGATTAGCCCTGATCATCATTAAGGCTATTAAAGTAAAAAAACTATGTGCAGTGCCATAGAACTCATAAAATGAATTACTATAACTTGTAAGTTGGTTCTCACTACTCCAAAAAGCTTTATCATTGACGAACGTGTCTCGAGGGTCTTTGTCCAATAACTGGTCGCAACTGCTGAGCATGAATAAAGCAGCTAAAGAAATATATAGAATTTTTCGTTTTCATATTCGTATGCTTTTAGAAAAACATTAAAGTGTTACTTGTAGACCGATGGTCCATGAACGTGTAATCGGCAAAGTGCGTCCCCATCCGCCAAAACTGATACCCTGCCCCATCATTGATTTCGGGGTCGAGTGGTAGGTCACCATTACCTTTGTGCAGCAAGAATAAGTTGTTGGCACTTACATAGAGGCGGAGATTTTGTAGGGAAGCCTTGCGTACGAGTTGTTTTGGAAGCGTATAACCCAGAGTGATATTCTTTAAGCGTAGATAGGACATATGAATGAGGTATTTGGATTGTGGATAGTAATTGTGACTACCTCCTGCTGCAGCGAGTGCAGATACATTGCCTTTATCCTCATTGCCAGGCCACAAACAGGGATATGTATTATCCTCACTAATATTGATAATGCCATTATCTGGGTCATAAATATTATATTTGGTTTGGTTGGCATAGAGAGCTAAATCGGGGTTTCTCATCATGGGGAAGTTGAAGGAAGAGATGTTCCACACATCACGTTTGCCAACACCTTGGAAGAATAAATCGAGGTCGAAACCTTTATAAGTGCCTCCTATGTGGAAGCTATATTCATATCGTGGTAGGCAGTTGCCGATGACTTTCAAATCTCCATGGTCTTCGAGAGTACCTTTTCCACCATCAATTTTTCCATCTCCATTAAGGTCTTTGAATTTGATATCGCCAGGCCCATAGACGAAGTTGCCAGTTTGGATTCCCGTTTGATTGGCTACACCTGTTTTGTATTGCCAACTGCCATCAGGATTCTTGCCATTGAAGTCGTCAGGAGTAAAATAGCGGTCGGTTTCGAATCCCCAGATATCTCCCCAGTTTTCACCTGCATAAGCATAAGATACATCATTGGTGTGACCAATAATACTATTACGGTTATTCCACTTTGTTACCTTTACTTTCGAATCGCCAATGCTAAAGTTTGCATATAGACTGAAATGTTTATTGAACTGTTTTCTCCAGGCGAGAGATAATTCCCAACCGCGTGAGCGTAAGGCCCCTGCATTGGTATAGGGTGCTCCTGCGCCGACAGCTGATGGAATAGCTGTGCCTGGAGCCAGCATATCTTTTGTTAGGCGTTCATAGAGCTCAATGGTTGCAGTGAATTGATTATCTAAGAAACCCAAGTCTAAGCCAAGATTCTTCGTTTGGATTCGCTCCCAAGTGAGTGATGGACTAACCCATGTGGGCATGGTGAAAGCATTGAGCTTAGTACCTCCTGCATTAAGCCATGTGTAACCAGCTTGGGTAATATTATAGGCGGTTAGCGTTGATAGGAACATATTATCGCCAATAGCTTCATTACCAATTTGGCCATAAGAGAAGCGTAGCTACCATTTTGAAACAATAGATTTGAATTTCTTCCAATAAGCTTCCTCAGAGAAGCGATAGCCTAATGAGAAACTGGGGAAGAAAGCCCAGCGAGCACCTTTACGGAATCTACTGGATCCGTCGTAGCGGCCATTGAGTTCTAAGAGGTAGATATCGCGGAAGGAATAGTTTAAACGTCCGAAGTAACCTGCTGATGCACGATCATCAGTATTCGAATCAATTGTGGCATCCTTCATGTCGCCATAAGCCAAGTTGAGCTCAGGAAAACTCTCGTTATAGAGTTTGGTTCGAGTTGCTCCAAAGTAGTCACTGCTGAAGTTTTCACCATTGACACCGACCATGACATTGAGCAAGTGATCGGTAGCGAATGTGTGTGCATAGTTGAGATAGGCATTGGCTACCCAGCGGTTCATCTTACGATTGGAACGTGTTGCGTCAGAATTGCTCTGTGTTACAATATAGGTAGGTTTCGTCCCTGTCCAGTTCATGCCGTAGACACTGCGGTTAGAAGATTTATCGTTAAAGTTGTCTGTTTGGTAAGTATAATCAACATTTAACGTTAGTTCCTTTGTGATATTGGCTTTGGCAAAGACATTCATTTTAAGCATGTCATGATTAAACTCTTTGCGGTTGCTTTGTTTTTGCATAGCCACCATGCGATAGTCATATTCTGTACCATCGCTATCACGATAAATTCCAGAGGGAATGAAGTAAGACCCCCACCGCCAAAGGTATTGATAGATGTTGCTCCAAGGGTCTGCAGAAGCCATTCTTCGGCGTGTAAAGTCGAAGCGAATACCTGCAGTCAGCCAATCGTTGATATCGGTCTGTAAATTGAGAGCAGCATTATAACGGTTGCGCTTACCAGGGCTGAACTTCATGATGTCTTCTTTATTGTCGTAATTCAAGGCTGTGTAGAACGATGTCTTTCCAGATGAGCCCGACAGGCTGAGGCTATGGCTTTGAGAGGGCGCAGCATTGTTATACCAGATTTTGCGTAAGTCATAATCGGCATAGTAGAGTGGTGCACCATTAATAAACGCATAATCTCCTACGTTATTCATATCGACGAATGGTTCCATCACGGTATAACCTTTCTTCCCATGATGTTGCTGTTGCCAAGCTTCTGCGTAAGGGAGTAGGCGGTCGAAGTACATACCAAAGAGCTCGGGTGTAGCTTCACCAGCACGTTGTTTCGCAATGAGACCAGCCCTTAGTTGCTCGGGCACGCTGGGATAGTCGGGTAAAACAGTAGCTTGATCCCAAGAGAACTGGCCGTTATATTTTACAGTGATGCGGTCGCCTTTCTTAGCCTGTTTTGTATTGATAAGGATAACACCAAATGCTGCACGTGCTCCATAGATAGCCGAAGACGAAGCATCTTTAAGGACGGAAATCGAAGCAATATCATTTCCATTAATCATCGAGAGGTCGTCTGTGGGGACACCATCGACAACAATTAAAGGTGAAGAGTTTTGGTTATTGGAGAGTGTCCCTAAGCCGCGGATTGAAATAGATGGTGAACCATCTAAACTACCATTGTTGCTAAGAACAGTCAGGCCAGGGATTGCCCTTGGAGAGCCTTTTGTTACATCTTGCTCGCCACGGCTTCCCAGGGTCTTTTCAATATCAACATTGGCAACAGCTCCTGTGAGATTGACTTTTTTCTGTTGGCCATAGCCCACAACGACGACTTCGTCTAATAGGGCATTGTCGGGAACAAGCTTCACGTTCATGTTGCTTTTCGCCCGCTGTTCTATGGTTTTATAACCTAAGAATGAAATCTTGAGTTTGGCGGAGCCATCAACATTCAGTTGAAAGGCACCTTTATTGTCGGAAATAGTCCCGCGCGTGCTGCCAATCTCTGTGATGCTTGCTCCCACAACAGGCTCACCATTCTCATCGACGATAATGCCCTTTAACTAAGATTGTTGCAGGATGTTGAGCAACCATCAAGGGTGGTTGCGCCGCGAAAGCGAGTCCCTGCCCCTGCATGACATGACAGCCAAATCGCTCCAAAAAGCACAATGCGTTGTTTCATAAGCTTTTGTTTTATTGTTATGATATAATGTTGTCGGGTGCCTTGAGGAGGGTGCGGTAGGCAGCGTCGTCGTTGACACCTTTTTGTTAATAGAAACTTTTTGTAGCAAATAGTTTTATTGGCGCAAATTTGCAAGAGGAGATATGCAAATTTATCTCCTCTTTTTGTGTTGTATAGAAATTCTTTCTATAACAATCGCGTCTTATGCACGAAAGTGGCGGTTGGTAGACTTGTTGTGTATAGGTTTTTGTCTTGGCCTATCCTTTGAGGCTGAGGGTACGCATGGCGTTGAGTACAGCCAGTACGGTGACGCCCCACGTCTGCAAAGACTGCCATCCACATGCTGGCCCATCCGACGGTTGCTAACACGAGCACGGCCACCTTGACGCCGATGGCGAAGATTGCATTTTGATGTGCGATAGCGATGATTTGTCGGGCGAGGCTGATGGCGCGTACCACCTTTGAAGGCTTGTCGTCCATGAGCACCACGTCGGCAGCTTCAATGGCTGCATCAGAACCGAGCCCACCCATTGCAATACCCACATCGGCACGTGCCAGCACGGGGGCATCGTTGATGCCGTCGCCCACGAAGAGCAGACTGCTGCCATTGCGTTTCTGCCGCATGAGCTGCTCTCATGCGCCACCTTGTCGGCGGGTAGGAGCTCGGTAGCCACTTGATCGATGTGTAGTTCGCGGGCCACCTGCTGTCCTACATCGTGGTGATCGCCGGTGAGCATCACGGTTTGCTCTACACCCATAGCTTTGAGTTGTGCAATGGTTGCTGCGGCATCAGACTTCAGCTCGTCAGCGATGACGATATGCCCCATGTAAACGCCCTCGACAGCGACATGTACCACAGTGCCCTTGAGATGACAGGCATGCCAATGCGCTCCCACGCTGTCCATGAGCTTAGTGTTGCCCACGCACACCTGTTTGCCATTAACTCGTGCGCGGATGCCTTGTCCAGCCACCTCCTCGGTTTGCTCCACTGTGCAACCATCGGCTTCATGCCCAAAGGCTTCGCGCAACGACTGGGCGATGGGGTGGGTAGAGAAGCGTTCCACGTGGGCGGCGAGGTGGAGCAGTTCGTGTTCGCTAAGCTCTGCGGGATGAATGGCTACCACGCTGAATGCGCCGCGCGTGAGTGTGCCTGTCTTGTCGAACACCACGGTTGTTGCTTTGGCCAGTGCATCGATGTAGTTGCCACCTTTGATGAGAATGCCTTGTCGAGAGGCACCGCCGATACCGCCAAAGAAGGTGAGCGGGATAGAGAGTACCAATGCGCAGGGGCACGACACTACAAGAAACGTGAGCGCGCGGTTAAGCCACAGCGGGAAGCTACCTGCAAAGTCGCCCGAAAGCAACGGAGGAAGTACGGCCAGCGCCAGTGCCAGGTAGACTACGATGGGCGTATAGACCTTGGCGAAGCGTGCTATGAATGTTTCGTGTTTCGACTTGTTGGCTGAGGCATGTTCAACGAGTGCGATAATCTTCGATACGGTAGACTCGCCAAATGGTTTCGTCACCTTCACGCGCAGCAGTCCTCGCGGTTGATGCATCCCGAGAAGATGTTGTCGCCAACGGCCACACCGCGCGGCATGCTCTCGCCCGTTAATGCCACTGTATTGAGCGTTGAGCATCCATCGACTACCACGCCATCGAGTGCTACTTTCTCTCCAGGTTGTACCACCATCACTTCGCCAACGGCCACTGTGGCTGGTGTCACGGTTAATAGCTGTCCAGCGCGTTCCACATGGGCTTCGTCGGGACGCAAGCTCGCGAGTGCCGAGATGGAGCGCCGGCTTCGTCCCTCGGCATAGTCTTCGAAGAGCTCGCCCACCTGAAAGAATAACATTACGAACACGGCTTCGGCCATCTCTGGCTCGCCGCCGGGCAGAAAACCGATGGCTAAAGCGCCGAGCGTAGCTACGCTCATGAGCAAATCTTCGTTAAAGGGCTCGCGCTCTATTATGCCCTCCCACGCCTCGGCGAGTGTTTCGTGACCCGCGAGCAGATAGGCGGGCAGATAGATAAGTAGCAAGAGGCTCATGGGTGGCGTGAGTGTGTGTTCAATCACCATTGCCGCAGCGAGCAACACTGCAGCGGTGACTAACTGGATGATTTTTCTCCGTTCCATTTCGTTTGTGAATTGATTTCTACTGCAAAAATAGTAAAAGTTGGTTGCAACTCGGTTGCAAAATGTCTCGGTTTCTATCCCTCTTATATATAATAAGGTGTAAAAAGTGTAATTTTAAGCCTTCGCTACGCTCGCTGCATTTTGAAAATTGGGGCATAACCACAGGGGGAAACTCAAAATAGGGTGCAAACAATAGATAGAATGGTACTACCTTAGGCAAAGGTAGTCACAAACAATAGATAGAATGGTACTACTTTGGCAAAAAGTAGTCACAAACAATAGATAGAATGGATCTATTTTTGAGTAGGATAGGGTACAAATGTTAACTTGAACAAGCCTGTTTTGAAGGAGGCGGAGAGCAAGTGATGGCTCGAATAGGTCAGTATTGGGGGAAATGGAATGCAAGCAACGGGTCGAATTACTCGGTTTTGGGTAGGAATGAACAGCAAATGGCGGCACGATACGATTGCGGAAGGCTTTTTATGCTTTTTAATTGGTGGGGCGACAAAAAGGCGTACTTTTGCGAAGCAACTAAGAAGAGATTATATATCATAAACAATCATACAATGAAACTAAGAATTGTTGTACTTGCCAAGCAAGTACCCGACACGCGGAATGTAGGTAAGGATGCGATGACCGCCGAAGGAACGGTGAATCGTGCAGCCCTGCCCGCCATCTTCAACCCAGAAGATTTAAAATGCGCTCGAACAAGCGTTACGTATTAAAGACCAAAAATCCAGGTTCAACAGTGGGCATTCTCACCATGGGACCTCCCCGCGCAGGAGAGATTATTCGTCAAGGACTCTACCGCGGCGCCGACGAGGGGTGGTTGCTCACCGATCGTAAGAGTGCTGGCGCAGACACCTTGGCCACATCCTATTTCCTGGCTAAGGGTATTGAGAAGATTGGTGGTGTCGACTTGGTGATTGGTGGACGCCAGGCCATCGACGGCGATACTGCTCAAGTAGGCCCTCAGGTGGCGCAGAAATTGGGGGCTCAACCAAGTGACTTATGCTGAGGAAGTGGTGAAGATTGAAGCTGGAAAGGCCACGATACGTCGTGCTATTGACGGCGGTGTGGAAACAGTTGAAACACCTCTACCAGTGCTCATCACAGTCAATGGCAGTGCTGCTGCAGCGCGCCCATGCAACGCCAAGCGTGTGATGAAATATAAATATGCCACCTGTCCCATGGAGCGCAAGGGCGATGAACCCTGGTCACGGCTCTATGAAGAGCGCCCCTATCTTACGCTCGGCCAATGGAGTATTGCTGATTGTGGAGCCGATGAGGCGCAGTGTGGCTTTAGCAGGTTCACCGACGAAGGTGAAAACAGTGCAGAACATTGTGTTCCAGGCTAAGGAAAGCCAGACGCTCACCGGTAGCGATGCTGACGTTGAGGGGTTAGTGAAGGAACTGTTAGAGGAAAAGATTATTGGTTAGACAAAAACAACAATGATGAACAACGTATTTGTATATTGCGAGATAGAAGGAACCACCGTGCAGGAGGTTTCGCAAGAATTACTCACTAAAGGACGCAAATTGGCCAACCAATTGGGCGTCGAACTGCATGCTATTGCAGCTGGGTCGGGTATCAAAGGCCACGTGGAAGATCAAATTCTTCCCTATGGTGTTGACAAATTGTTTGTGTTTGATGGCGTGGGATTGTTTCCCTACACCTCAGCGCCCCATACCGATATTCTCGTTAATTTATTTAAGGAGGAAAAGCCTCAGATTTGCTTGCTCGGTGCCACGGTCATCGGCCGCGATTTAGGTCCTCGTGTTAGCTCGTCACTCACTTCTGGTTTGACAGCAGACTGTACACAGCTCGAGATTGGCGACTATGACGAAAAGAAAACAGGTAAACACTATGCCAACCTGCTCTACCAGATACGCCCGGCCTTTGGTGGCAATATCGTTGCCACGATTGTCAACCCCGACCATCGTCCACAAATGGCAACAGTGCGATCTGGCGTTATGCAAAAGGCTTTATATACAGGCCAGGCTAAGGGTGAGGTGGTTTATCCTGATGTGGCAAACTATGTGCCAGACGAGGATTATGTAGTGAAGGTCATCGAACGCCATGTCGAGGCTGCTAAGCACAACCCTCAAAGGCGCACCTATCGTAGTGGCTGGTGGCTACGGCGTTGGCAGCAAGGAGGGCTTTGATTTACTCTTTAAGCTGGCTAAAGAGCTGCATGGCGAAGTGGGCGCAAGTCGTGCAGCCGTGGATGCGGGATGGATTGACCATGATCGGCAAATAGGTCAGACAGGCGTTACCGTGCATCCGAAAGTCTACATCGCTTGCGGCATCTCGGGGCAAATCCAGCACATCGCTGGTATGCAAGATAGCGGCATCATTATCTCGATTAACAACGACTCCGATGCACCTATCAACAAGATTGCCGACTACGTCATTCATGGTACAGTCGAGGAAGTAGTCCCCAAACTTATTAAATACTATAAACAAAATTCCAAATAGTGCAATTATGGCAAATTATTATACTCGATCATCCAGAGATTGAATTCCACCTCGACCATCCGCTCATGAAGCGCATTGTTGAGTTGAAAGAACGCAACTATGCTGATGCGGCTGCTCACGACGAGGCGCCCATCAACTATGAAGACGCGATAGAAAAACTACAAACGTATGCTCGACATTACAGGCGATGTTGCAGCTAATATCATTGCTGCCAACGCCGAAGCTGTTGATTTAGAAGGACCGCATTTGGAGAATGGTCGCATGCTCTATGCCTCAAAGACGCTCGAAAACTTTGAAGCTACGCGACAAGCTGGCTTTATGGGGTGTCTCGATGCCGCGTCGTTATAATGGGTTGAATCTGCCCAACACAGTGTTCTCGATGGCATCCGAGATGATTGCTGCTGCCGATGGCGGCTTCCAAAACCTGTGGTCGCTGCAGTCGTGTATTGATACGCTCTATGAGTTTGGTAGCGAAGAGCAGCGTAAGAAATATATTCCACGCATTGCTGCTGGAGAAACTATGTCGATGGATTTGACTGAGCCCGATGCAGGCTCAGACCTCCAACGCGTGATGCTCAAGGCCACACAGGATGCCGATGGTACTTGGCGTCTCAATGGTGTGAAGCGTTTCATAACCAATGGCGACTCTGATTTGCATTTAGTTCTTGCACGTTCTGAAGAGGGAACGGGCGATGGTCGAGGGCTCTCAATGTTTATTTACGATAAGCATGATGGTGGCGTTGACGTACGCCATATCGAAAACAAGCTCGGCATCCATGGCTCGCCTACCTGTGAGTTGGTATATAAGAATGCTAAATGTGAACTTGTAGGTGATCGTAAATTAGGCCTTATCAAATATGTTATGGCCTTAATGAATGGTGCTCGTTTGGGCATTGCTGCGCAGAGTGTGGGGGTGAGTCAGGAGGCTTACAATGAAGCTTTGTCCTATGCACAGGAGCGTGCACAATTTGGCAAGAAGATTATTACTTTCCCTGCAGTGTACGATATGCTCTCGCGCATGAAAGCGAAGCTCGATGCAGGTCGCTCGTTACTCTATATGACAGCACGCTACGTTGATCTCTACAAGGCATTGGATGATATATCGCGTGATCGTAAACTCACGCCAGAGGAGCGTCAAGAAATGAAAAAATACAATCGTCTGGCCGATGCTTTCACACCAGTGGCGAAGGGCATGAACTCTGAATATGTGAATCAGAATACTTATGACGCTATCTCAGTACATGGGGGATCAGGCTTTATCATGGAGTACAAGGCACAGCGTCTTTATCGTGATGCACGTATCTTCTCCATTTACGAAGGTACTACGCAATTGCAAGTTGTGGCTGCTGCCCGCTACATCACCAATACTACTTATCTTGGTATTATGAAGGAGATGTTAGTCGAGAATGTCAGTGACGATATGAAACCTTTGCAGATGCGCATAGCCCAATTGGTGACACTTTATGAAAAAGCTTTAGAGAAAGTCAATAGTAGCGAATGTCAAGATGAGAAGGATTTCCTTGCTCGTCGTCTCTATGATATGACAGCAGAGATAATCATGTCTTTACTCATCATCAGCGATGCCTCAAAATCGCCAGAATTGTTTAAGACCAGTGCAAACGTATATGTTCGTATGACCGAAGAGAATGTTATAGGTAAGGCTGCTTATATCGAAGCTTTCAAAGCTGAAGATTTATGCTATTTCGCGAATGAAATGAGCGATAAGGAGTCAGAATAAGAAGCTCATTCTTGTAAAAGGATAACGGCAGTATGGTAAATGTGCCTTGCTGCCGTTTTTATATGCTAATATACACGCTCAACGCGCATTTTTCTATAGAAAGAATCTAACTCCCATAAGACAAGACTTCATAGAAATCGTTTAGGGTAAGGAATCCTCTTCATCTTCCTTTGGCCTAAAGATGAGGCGTAAACTTTGTTTATAATTGAGATAGCTCCACATCCAATTCAGTAGCACAATAGTTTTGTTGCGTACTCCTAAGATAGAACGTAAATGTACAATGAGCCACAATAACCAGGCAAAGAAGCCACCAAACTTTAATTTACCAATTTCTACTACAGCTTTTTTACGACCAATGGTAGCCATGACACCTACATTATTATAGCTGAAAAGGCGCATCGGTTTATCATTTTGCAAGCGTTCGATGTTGGCAGCAACATTGGCCGCTTGTTGAATAGCTACTTGTGCTAATTGTGGATGTCCATAAGGATAGAGTTCATCACCTTCCACCAAGCATTGATCACCAATGGCATAAACATCTTGCATGCCCTTCACACGATTATAGCGATCCACTAATATACGTGCGCCACGACCTATGCTTGTTGAGGGGATGCCACCAATAGTATTGGCCTTAATACCGCTCACCCAAATTACAGTTTTAGAAGTAAGGGGAGTATGATCTTTTAATATAAGTTGGCTATTGGTATAATCCATGGCCATACAATTGTTCATAATCTCTACACCAAGTTCTTTCAGTCCTTTCTCGGCTTTTTCAGAAGAGGCCTTATCCATGGTAGAAAGTAAACGGTCAGCTGCATTCACAAGGTAGATGTGCATTTGTGAAGCATCTAAATCGGCGTAGTCACGTGGTAAAACAGTACGTTTCATTTCGGCTAAGGCTCCAGCAATCTCTACACCTGATGGTCCTCCTCCTACTATGACAATGTTCATAAATGCTTGCCTGTGTTCTGGATTATCTTCTGTTTCAGCCATTTCTAACCGCTCTAAAATGGTGTTGCGCAGGTGAATGGCATCGTCAACAGTTTTCATCGGCAAGGTGTCATGCTCAAAATGTGCATTGCCAAAGAAATTAGTTGTTGCGCCAGCTGCTAAAATGAGTTCATCATAGTGTACAGTTCCAAAAGTTGTTCTAATAGCTTTCTCCTTTTCATCAATAAAAAGAACTTCACCCATCCTGAAAAAGAAGTTTTCACATCCTTGGAAAATACGGCGAAAGGGGAATGATACATTACTGGGCTCAATGCCTGAAGAGGCAATCTGATAGATGAGTGGCGGGAACTGATTATAGTTGTTTTTTTATCGATTAACACTATTTGATAGCCTTTATTTTTAAGCCCCATTGCAATTCTTAAGCCACCTAATCCACCTCCTACAATCACAATCCTATGGAGGAGATTTCTTCGTATATTTGCTCTCATATCCTTTAATTTAAATCAATCTTTTATTTTTTTCTCTGATATCCTAAATACTACAATGCCAGATGGTGATGTCTATATATTATTTTTGTTGGAAGATTGAAAAGTTGACACTTCCATATTGTCGGTGCTCCACGAAGCGCGGATGGTGCGAGAAATCATAATCTTTTCCGTGCTCGAGCACCAATAATCCTTTTGGCTTTAATAGTGTGTTTTTCTAAGATAAGGTCAGGTAAAAGGGGCAGTTCTTTCAAATTGTAGGGTGGATCGGCAAAAATGAAATCAAATGATTGTCGACATGTTTTCAAAAATTTGAATACATCTCCGCGAATGAGTAACTGATTGGCGACACCCAATTTTGCAAGACATTGTCGAATGAAGGCTGCGTGATCGCGGTCAGCTTCTACGCTCACTACCTGTTGACACCCGCGACTGACCAATTCTAATGAAATACTTCCAGTACCAGCAAAGAGATCGAGTGCTGTCAAATCATCGAAATCTATGTAGCCTTGTAGCACATTGAAAATGTTTTCTTTGGCGAAATCTGTTGTTGGACGGGCTTTAAATGTGCGTGGAATGTCAAAATGTCGTCCCTTATAAAGACCTGTTATAATTCTCATTATTTTAAACCCTTTCTATCGTCCGTTGATGTGAGCGTCATCAAATCCAAGGGAATTCCTTTGATTTGTGTAATGGGAGCGCGATTAAACTCGGCAGAGGGATTGATAACGAATACATTTTTTACATAGTCTTTGAGTTCTTTTATCAATTGCTCCCGGTTATTAAACTCGCCCATGAGGTGCATTTCATCATCATGTATGTTGTATCCCAGCGTTTTCCAAATGTGTAAAAGGAAATAAACAGCATCACTTTCGTTGGAAATCTCGAAGCTATTCGCAAAACGAAATCTATTTTGTGTGAAGCAAAACGCATCCATTTGCTTTCCTCTAAAATACGCAAAAAGTTTTTTTCTCATACCGATGAAGCTGCGCTTATACAAGTGGCTCCAAACGGGTTGCATGAGTGGCATGATGCGAAGATCTTGGAAGTGGTCTGTAAGAACCAACTTCAAATCTTTATTGATAGGATAAATGGCCACAGTTTCTGTGCTGGCAGCACTGTATTGAGTAGTTCCTCATTTTCATAACCCAAGAAAGTGTAATGGAAAAGTGGTGCTACGTCTTGCTCATTAAATTCCTCTAATGGCATAAGCAGGACAGGACTATCTAAGAGAAGCTGTGCACGTTGAAAATTTCCTTGCAGTAAGGGACTTTCTAAGAATGCTTCACGAAGATTGGCTGCCATCGACATACTACTTTTTACCACGTAAGGTTCATAGCTGATACCACCAATGGCAGTTTCATTTTGAGTTGCAAAAGCCATGCTGTTACGTGCAATGCGCAGTGTGACGGTGGCTATCTTGTGAATGGGTACGTTCTTATCCATGTGTTGAGAGGATTAGGGGTGAATGGAGAGTTGGGTGTCGTTTTGGGCGATGTCACCTAATTTAATACCAGCATAGACTCCGCTCGCATAGGCCTTCTCCGTAAGGTTTGCCACAGCATTGACATCTAAATCGCTGAGATAGGTGTCATACGTTGCACCACATTCAACTAAAGGAGTCAGTTGTCCACTCTTGCTGGTATGGACCGTGGCTGATAAATCGAATCTTGCACCATTGCCAAATGGAATGAATTGCAAGGTGTCAGCTAAAAACCACCCTGAACAAGCTGCTGGAAAGTGCCAGCATACATCTGGTGCACGCGACGATAGGCTAATTCTGCTTGACGAATTTTTGAGTAAACGTGCACGGATAATCTGCTCACGATGTTGTTGTTCCTGAGCGAAACGCATAGGCGCTTCGAGACTGAGAAAGCAGAGTATCAGCACTACAAGGGCACAACCAGCCAGGAACAAATTGTGGTGGAGTTTGATTTTCATTCCGATAATTCTTTCTACCTTTGCATCAGTTGTTTTATTTGTGGAACGGCCGATGCTTACGGGTGCTGCAAAATTACAAAAAACTTTTTACGTTAGCGAATTTGAGCATACAAGAATTTATTGATGCCATTGTGCATGAATTTGGCTTTACACCTACGCGTGATCAGCTCCATGCCTTGGACACCTTTTGCCCATTTCTTGGCCGATAGGGCGGACAATTGTGTGATGATTTTGCGAGGATCGGCTGGAACGGGGAAGACATCGTTGGCCAGTGCGATGGTGAAAACCTTTTTGCGTATGGGGCAGAAGTTATTGCTTTTGGCTCCGACTGGGCGTGCAGCCAAGGTGTTTTTCTGTGAATAGTGGTCAGCCTGCAGGAACCATTCATCGCAAAATCTACCGTGAACGGCAATATGTGGGGATTGAAGGCGAGTTTAATTTAGCAGAGAATAGGCATAAAGATACTCTCTTTATGGTGGATGAGGCTTCAATGATAGGTACTAATTCGAATGGTAGTTTTTGGTTTTGGTTCAGGGCGATTTATTAGCCGACCCTCATTGCCTACGTTTACCAAGGAGATAATTGTCGCTTGTTGCTGATTGGTGATGGTGCGCAACTTCCGCCCTATTGGTGAAAGCGATGCCCCAGCACTACAGTGTAATGTGCTCGAAGGAAAGGGGTTGAAGGTGTATGAATGCAGCCTGAAAGAGGTGCTGAGGCAGAGCCAGGATAGCGGCATTTTTGTACAATGCTACGCAGATTCGGGCACTTATTGCTTCAGATGAAGCCGCCGTGCCCCCCACCTTAAATATCTTTCCACGCATTCATTTTTAAGGGCTTTGCTGACGTGGTTCGCGTTTCGGGGGCCGATTTAATTGAAAACATTGTCTGACAGTTATCGTCAAGTGGGCGAGGACGAGACGATGGTTGTCACCCGAAGTAACAAACGTGCCAATCAGTTTTAATGAAGGTATTCGTGGGCAAAGTGCTTGAGCGCGAAGAAGAACTCAGCTCTGGCGACCTTTTAATGGTGGTGAAAAATAAATATCTGACTACACCAGTAGGTGATAAAGGAGAGTTCTCATTCATAGCCAACGGCGATCGTGCCAAAGTCCTGCGCGTGCGCAACGTGCACGAATGTCATGGTTTTTTGTTTGCCGACGTCTGGTTGCAGTTCCCCGATTACAACCAGTTAGAACTGCAACAACGCGTAATTTTAGATACGTTGACAGCCGAATCTCCCGCGCTCAATCACGAACAGCAAGAACGGCTCTACGAATCGGTAATGGCCGACTATGCTGACGTTCCGCGAAAGCGCGACCGCATAGAAAAACTCAAGGCCGACCCTTATTTCAATGCGCTGCAAATAAAATATGCCTATGCGGTGACCTGTCACAAGGCACAGGGCGGGCAATGGGCGCATGTCTATGTCGACCAAGGCTATGTGACCGAGGATATGCTCACGCCCGACTATATCCATTGGCTCTACACTGCTTTCACACGCGCTACAGAGAAATTGTTTTTGGTGAATTGGCCTAAGCAGCAGATAGCTGACGGCGCGGATGATGACGATTGAGATAAAAACAAATGACATAATAAAAGAAAGGAAGATAAACATGAAGAAAATGTTGAAAATGGCCGCATTGATGGCCGTATGCCTGTTGGCCATTCCCGCTGTGCAGGCGCAAACCACCGAGCAGGATGCCGATTTGCTGTATGCTACAAGCATGTTGAAGCCCGGAACCGCAGCACCCGATTTCACGTTGCCCACCCTGGCCGGAAAAAACTTTTCGTTGAGCCAACTGAAAGGGAAAGTTGTGGTGCTCGATTTTTGGGCCAGTTGGTGCCCCGACTGCCGCAAAGATGCGCCCAATGTGGTGCGCTTGTATCGCGAATACAAGGATAAAGGCGTAGTGTTTGTGGGTATCTCGTTCGACGTTGATCGCAAGGCTTGGCAGGAGGCCGTGAAGAAATACGGTATGGATTACGTGCAGGTGAGCGAATTGAAGAAGATGCGTGAGGCGCAAATCTCAAAAACCTATGGTGTGAGCTGGATTCCCTCGCTCTATGTCATTGGACGGGATGGAAAGGTGGTGCTGGGCACGGTGCTGTCTGCAAAGGTGGAACAAACCCTGCGACAACTCGTGAAATAGCATTATCTTGCCTTTCTCTAACGCTTGCATAAGCTATGCAAGCGTTATTTTTTTAGTTTTAGCGTTTGCATAAGCTATGCAAGCGTTATTTTTTTAGTTTTGGCGCTTGCATAAGCTATGCAAGCGTTATTTTAGTTTTGTCGTTTGCATAAGCTATGCAAGCGTTACTTTTTAGTTTTAGCGTTTGCATAAGCTATGCAAGTGTTATTTTTTTAGTTTTAGCGTTTGCATAAGCTATGCAAGTGTTATTTTTTAGTTTTTAGCGTTTGCATAAGCTATGCAAGTGTTATTTTTTTAGTTTTAGCGTTTGCATAAGCTATGCAAGCGTTATTTTTTTAGTTTTAGCGGTTGCATAGGCTATGCAAGCGTTACTTTTATTTTTGAGGATAGCAACGACTGAACCACAAGGGCATTAGCAGCTTATGGTTGGCAAAATGGGGCTGATGTGGAGATGAAAACGAGGGATGCACGGCTTGTGCATCCCTCGTTTATCGTTTGATGACGGTTATACGTCTGTTTGTAGCGCTCCTTTTACAAGTTGGCCAACGCAATCACTTTGTCAACGGCAGCGTTCATGCCATCGATGTTTTTTCCGCCAGCCTGTGCATAGTGGGGTTGACCGCCGCCGCCACCTTGAATGAGTTTGGCAGCTTCCCGAATGATTTGGCCGGCATTCAGTTGGTGCTCTTTCACCATGTCATCCGAGAACATCACCGTGAGCAAGGGCTTGTTGGAGCAGTGCTGCCGATGACGGCCACCAATTTCTGGGGCACGGCCTCGCGCAGTTTAAAACGCAAGGTCTTTTTGCCGCTGCCGGTTCTATGGGTAGCACGGTTGTGATGACGTTGACGCCGTTGACCTCTTTGATGCGTGAGAGCAACGTCTCTTTCATGCGTTCAACGGCCTGTGCCTGGAATTTTTCAATCTCTTTGCGCAGCTCATCGTGCTCGCTAATGAATTTCTCATTGAAGCCTTGAGATCCCTGGTGTTGTTGAACATGGCTTTCAAATCGTTCATGGTGTCGGTTGCGGCATAAATGGCGTCTTCACAAGCCTCTGCCTGTCAGGGCTTCAATGCGGCGGATACCTGCAGCAACACTGCTTTCTGACATGATTTTTAAAGAAGCCGATGCGCCCCGTACTTGTGGCATGAATGCCGCCACAGAACTCGCAACTCGGACCGAAACGCACGACGCGCACCTTGTCGCCATACTTCTCGCCAAAGATGGCTACAGCACCCTAAGGCCTTCGCCTCTTCCAAGGGCGTGTCGCGATGCTCATCCAAGGGGAAATCTTCGCGTATCATTTGGTTAACCAACTGTTCTACTTGGCGCAACTCTTCATCGCTCACCTTTTGGAAATGCGAGAAGTCAAAACGCAACGTTGTGGGGTCAACATAGGAGCCTTTCTGTTCGACGTGGTCACCCAACACCTGTTTCAAAGCATAGTCGAGTAGGTGGGTAGCGGTGTGATTGGCGGCGCTGGCGTTGCGTTTCTCCGTATCAACGCAGGCCATGAACTCAGCTTGCAAATTTTTCGGTAGCGCCTTTACGATGTGGATGCTCTGGTTGTTTTCGCGCTTGGTGTCGAGCACTTCAATCGTCTCATCATCGTTTACCAGTACTCCTTGGTCGCCAACCTGCCCGCCCATTTCGCCATAGAATGGGGTGAAATCGAGCACCAACTCATAGAAAGTGTTCTTCTTTTTGTGTCACTTTGCGGTAGCGCAAAAATGTGGGTGGTGTGCTCGGTGTAATCATAACCCACAAACGCTTGTTCGCCTTCGCGCACCACTTCCCAGTCGCCATTTTCAACAGCTGCGGCGTTGCGTGCACGTGCTTTCTGCTTAGCCATTTCTTCATCGAAGCCCTTTTTCGTCAACCGTGAAGCCCTTTTCGCGACAGATGAGCTCGGTCAAGTCGAAAGGAAAACCGTAGGTATCAAACAAGCGGAAGGCCTGTGTGCCGGGCAGTTCGGTCTTTCCTTGCGCCGAAAGCTCGTCCATATCGGCATTGAGCAGGTTAATACCTTTTTCCAATGTACGCAGAAATGAGTCCTCCTCTTCCTTGATTACGCGGCTGATGAGCTCCTGCTGCGCGGGCAATTCAGGGTAGGCATCGCCCATCTCATGCACCAAGGTGGGTACCAATTTATAGAGGAAAGCCTCTTTCTGATTTAAAAAAATGTGTAGGCATAGCGCACGGCACGACGCAAGATGCGGCGAATGACATAGCCTGCTTTGGCATTGCTGGGCAATTGTCCGTCGGCAATGGAGAACGCTACGGCGCGCAGGTGATCGGCCACCACACGCATGGCAATGTCGATTTTCTCTTGTTCGGTACTACCTTCGCCTAACTTTCCTGTCGGCGTTGTGAAGCCATATTGTTGGTGGCTCAGCGCCTCAATTTGCTTAATAATGGGTTGGAAAAATATCGGTATCATAGTTGCTGTGCTTGTCTTGCAGCATGCGCACCAAGCGTTCGAAGCCCATTCCTGTATCGATGACATGCATGGGGAGTGGTTCTAAGCTGCCATCGGCCTTGCGATTATATTGCATGAACACCACATTCCAAATCTCAATCACTTGGGGGTTGTCTTTGTTCACCAACTCGCGACCAGGAGTCTTGGCTTTCTCTTCGGGCGTTCTTGAGTCAACATGGATCTCGGTGCAAGGACCACAAGGTCCTGTTTCGCCCATCTCCCAGAAGTTATCATGCTTGTTTCCATTAATAATATGGTCGGGCTGCACGTGCTTTGCCCAATATTTTGCGGCCTCATCATCGCGTGAAAGTCCTTCTTCTTCTGAACCTTCAAACACGGTTACGTAAAGGTCTTCGGGGTTTAAATGCAGCACATCCACAAGATATTCCCAGGCATAATCAATAGCACCTTCTTTGAAATAGTCTCCGAAACTCCAGTTGCCCAGCATCTCGAACATGGTGTGATGATAGGTGTCATGCCCTACTTCTTCCAAATCGTTGTGCTTTCCACTCACGCGAAGACATTTCTGTGAGTCTACACGACGCACATCTTTTTCCTGGATCTTTGGTGCCCAAGATAATGTCTTTCCATTGGTTCATACCAGCGTTGGTGAACATCAATGTGGGATCATCTTTAATCACCATCGGTGCAGATGGAACTATTTTGTGTCCTTTTCCTTCAAAAAAACTTTTTTTGTAGGATTCGCGGACTTCATTTGCTGTCATCATATTTTTTTATTTATTTTTTTATTGAATTCCTATACTGAAAACCAAGCGCAAAGTTACAAAAAAGTTTAGAGATGGTGGCTGACCATCTGTAGAAAATTACTACCTTTGCGCTGGAAACCATCCTTATTTTTATAGAATAGAATGGGTTATGGCATGGAATGAAAATAAAAAACTAAAGCGTTATTTCACCATTAAAGAGGTGGCTCAGAGGTTGGATATAACAGAAAGTACTTTGCGTTATTGGGAAAAAGAATTCTCAATTTTGCGTCCAAAGGTGCAAGAAGGAACAAAAATCCGTCTGTACACAGAACAAAAATATGGAGCAAATCAAGCTCATTTATAATCTTGTTAAGGTACGGGGATTCAAAAATAGCTGCTGCAAAAAAAATGTTGAGTGCTAATCGTACAGGTGTTGAAAAAAAAGCCGTAGTGCTCGAAAAACTCATGGCCGTGCGCGATGAATTGCAAGCCATGAAACGCCATTTAGATGGTATGGTGTAGCCGTTTGATATAATGATTTCTTTTTAACGACAGGTAAAGCTGGTAAAAAGCTACTTATTTTCGTGATAATAGCAATGATTTTGTGGTGTAATTGCAGTGGTATAATGATGCAAACACAGCGATATTTTGTCTGCATCTTGTAGCACTTTATCGCAAAAATACTGAATGTTTTTATAGTCGTTCATGTAGTCTATAGAGGAAAAATAATTTTTGGGTTATAAGGATATAAAAAAAAATTGATTGTCTCACGACAACCAATCTTCTTAACCTTAATAATCTAATACCATGAAAAACACGTTGCAAAGATAGCGTATAGGGGATGACCTTCCAAACATTTCAATAAGAAAAATATGCTATTTAGCATTTTTTTAAAGGATTGATATTGACCGCACAGAATGTAATTTGCAAGTGTAGGCCAATCGTTGTTGAATAGGCACAACCTTTATGTTGTTATCTTATGATGTCTGTTACAGGCTAAGTCCTTAAGAACGCTACTAAAATATTATTATGAAAGGAGTTGGAGTGTGTAAAGATAGATAACAGAAGCAGGTATCGCTAAGAGTGAAGAATCAAACCGATCAAGCATACCACCATGTCCAGGGAGAATCTTTCCACTATCTTTCACCCCCAATGTGCGTTTAAAAAGGCTCTCTACTAAATCGCCCCAAGTACCGAATATGGTAACAACTAAACCTAAGCCTATCCAGCCCAAAATAGAGAGTTGTGCGCTGTTCGTGGGTTGTTGTGCATGATAGCCTATGCAAGCAGCTACAATCATTACAAGAAGACCACCACCAATGCTCCCTTCCCAACTCTTCGCAGGGCTGATACGCGGAAATAGTTTGTGCTTGCCAAAGAGTGAACCGCTGCAATAAGCACCTGTATCATTAAGCCAAAGAAAGACAAATATGCACAAAGGAAGTAATGCATGATATTGGAAGCCCATACCATTGCTGCTTTTGCTCAAAGGCTAAAACGTTAATCATGGAGAACGGAAGCGCAATGTAAAGCTGTGAAAGCATGGTGTATGCCCAGTCGTTAATGGGATCTTCTTCTTTCAAATAAAGCTCACTAATCAGTAAATAGACAATCGTAAGCAAGTAGGGGATAACCACAACAAAGTTGGTAATAATACCTGTACGAAGGGCTGCTACGGCCAAAAAGAGATAAACCCCAGCAATGGTGCTGATGAAGCGATTGACTGAAATTTGAGGTTTTTGATTGACAAGCCCCGTGTACTCCCAAATCGTTAAGCCTGTGATTGCAGTAAATAACGCAATCATGGTGTGCGGATTATAAAATCCACCCACCATGATAATTACAAAGAGCGCACCTACAATGGCTCTGATAATTAAATTCTTTTGTTTCTCACTCATTGTTATCTTCTTTCTTTAATGATGCCTGATGTTCTTCTTCTGCCTGGCGAACGAAATCAGGCATATCTTCAATTTTGGGTGCATTGGCCTCATTTTCATTGATAATTTCTTGTGCGCGGCTAATCCAAGGGCGTTTTTCCGAAGATGGCTTCTACGTCTTCCGCATAGATAACTTCACGCGAAATGAGCAACTCTGCTAATTTGTTATGTCCCTCTTTATGCTCTTCTAAAAGCTGCTTAGCACGTTCATATTGACCATTAATCATTTTCAGCACTTCATCATCTATCACCTGTGCAGTGGTTTCTGAATAAGGTCTTTGGAACTGTTCTTGATTGTTGTAATAGCAAATATTGGGCAGGCGGTCGCTCATTCCGGCAAAAGCAATCATGCCGAATGCACTCTTTGTTGCTCGTTCTAAATCGTTCATCGCCCCAGTTGAGATATGTCCCTGTGAACAATTCTTCTGCAGCACGCCCACCTAATAGCGCGCACATTTCGTCTAACATTTGCTCTTTGGTGGTGATTTGGCGTTCTTCGGGCAGATACCAGGCTGCGCCTAAGGCTTGTCCACGAGGTACAATGCTTACTTTCACTAAAGGATTGGCATGCTCACAAAACCAACTTACCGTGGCATGACCCGCTTCATGGAGTGCAATCGAGCGCTTTTCAGAGGCTGTCATCACTTTGGTTTTCTTTTCCAAACCGCCGATAATGCGGTCAACAGCATCTAAGAAATCTTGCTTACCTACGGTTTTACTATTATGACGTGCGGCAATGAGTGCGGCTTCATTACACACGTTCGCAATGTCTGCACCAGAGAATCCTGGAGTTTGCCGTGCTAAAAAGTCTATATCCAAGGTGTTATCAACCTTCAATGGGCGCAGATGCACTTGGAAAATGGCCTTTCTTTCGGGTAAATCGGGCAAATCAACATTAATCTGTCTGTCGAATCTTCCTGCACGAAGGAGCGCTTGATCCAGCATGTCTACGCGGTTGGTTGCTGCCAAAACAATAACGCCACTGTTGGTACCAAAACCATCCATCTCGGTCAATAGCGCATTCAATGTGTTCTCACGCTCATCGTTTCCACCCATAGAAGGGTTCTTGCTTCGTGCGCGACCAACAGCATCTATCTCATCAATAAAGATGATACAAGGTGATTTTTGCTTAGCTTGTGCAAAGACATCACGTACTCGACTGGCACCAACGCCTACAAACATCTCTACAAAATCTGACCCACTCATCGAGAAGAATGGAACACCCGCTTCGCCTGCAACGGCTTTTGCTAACAGCGTTTTTACCAGTTCCTGGGGGCCAACCAATAAGGCTCCTTTAGGAATTTTACCACCTAACTCTGTGTATTTTTGTGGGTTTTTGAGGAATTCAACAATCTCTTGCACTTCTTGTTTCGCTCCCTCTTGGCCAGCTACGTCTTTAAATGTGATGCCTAATTCGTTGGCCTTTTCGTAGAGCTTCGCTTTACTTTTACCAACATTAAAGATGCCACCGCCAGGACCAGCGCCATTGCCCCCTGACATTCGGCGAGTAATCCAAAACCAAAATACCACTAAGAGAATAAATGGTCCAAATGTGAATAAGAGATTATTGAATAGACCACTTCCACCATCATTATCGTAACTGAAATCTACAATCTTTCCTTTAGTTTGTTCATAGGTGAGGAATTTCTCTAATTCATCGACGGAACCAAATTGGACATTCACATAAGGGTGTGCACCGACTTGTTTCGCATTTCGATGGAACACATCTTGTATATATTTGGGATTGACATACATCTTTAGTGTGCTCTTTTCTTTATCGATCTCTATTCGATTGGCATAACCTTTGTCAACATATTGCTTAAATTTCGAATAAGATGCTGTTGTGTTTGTATTTCCACTGGCTAACATATTGCCTCCACCAGAGAAAAAGTAGTGCAGCTGCGGCAATAGCGACAATGATAAATACCCAATTCATATTGAATTTGGGCATTTTGGGCTCCCTATTGTCTCGGCTATTAAAGGGATTATTCTTATTTTCCATAACTAAAAGTTGTTTCTTATATTTTGGATTGTAGTATCAAAGACTATGCCAGATGACTAATCTAAATTAGAAATCTTTGTGAGTTTTTGCATCTTCCCATAGTGTTTCTAAGTTATAGTAGGCACGTGTCTCTGGTTGGAATATGTGTACAAGTACATCTGAAAAATCTATTGCTACCCATTGATTGTTCTCCAATCCTGCTACGTGTATAGGCTTTTTCATGTAAACTTTCACGTACAATGTCGCCAATTGAAGTCGCAATAGCTTCTACTTGTGTTGGAGAATTTCCTTGGCAAATGACAAAAATATTTAGCAATAGCTCCTTCTATTCCTGTAAGATTGATTACAACAATCTCTTCTCCTTTCTTTTCCTGAACACCTTTAATAATCGTTTCGACTAACTTTTCAGTCTTTTTTTCATCTAAACTTTTGTTTGAAATTTTATTGAATAGTATCTTATAGTGTACAAAGATACATAATTTATAATGAGGAATTCTATTATGAATTGTCAATTTTTTTAATTTTTTTCATTCTTTTTGAAAAAAAGCTAAATTAAAATTTGGAGTCAATCAAAAAAAACTACCTTTGCACCCACAATTCAGCAATTAAGCTTTTGTTGCTGTTGTAGAATGGGATATGGTGTAATGGTAACACTACAGATTCTGGTCCTGTCATTCTTGGTTCGAGTCCGAGTATCCCAACGTAAAATGGATGTATTGCAAGCAATACATCCATTTTTAATGAAAGATATAAACAATTGCGCAAATAAAAATGCTGCTGCTAAGCTCATCTTTATTTCCTTATCTGTTTCATCTTTGTTTCACAAGAATTTATTTATGGTTGTTTCTTGGATTATGACATAATTAAAATAAACGAGAATACATATTACAATGTATTCTCGTTTATGCATTGGTGGGTGGAAGGTGGGACTCGAACCCACGACATTCAGAACCACAATCTGACGCTCTAACCAACTGAACTACGTCCACCATTTATATGTTGCTAAAATCTTTTAGCGGTGCAAAGGTAAGAGAAAAGTTTGAATTCCACAAGTTTTTTTCTCTTGTTTTTGAAAAAAACATTTATCTATACAGCGTCAACCAGCAAGTATTAAAAATCACTATATTTTTTTGGAAAAAGTCTTTCATTGGTCTCATGAAATTTTTATTTTTACTTTTTAGTTTCTATTAGAGAAACTTCCGTATCCTCATGATTTCCCTATTGTAAAATTATCGAAATTAACCAGTTTCGAGGTTCTTGTTTAACAATTTATTTACATGTGTTTGCTCTTGGTGTGGCGATACTATTCCATTTTTATGTTGAGTATTGGCAGTTAGTATATTCGTAATATCTTGGAAAATCATGTCGTAGGTAACTCTGGTGGGCTACCTTTATCTTCCTTACGCAACGCACCCTAAGATTTCACTTGGATAACTTTGTTTATAAACGATGGGGACTTTTGATGTGTCACTTCAACACAGAAACAATAATAATATGTTAGTTTGTGTACTCACATCGAACCATAGCTATAACATGGGATATCTTTTATAAGTACATTCTGTGAGGTAGCTATTGTATTCCAGCTCTCATGAAGGGAGCTATTAAGTTATCTGATGCAGTTCTTTTCCAAAATTACCTCTTATTTTCAAAAGAGCAGTGGCAATGATAGGCAACAAACAGAGCACTAACAGCAACACGAAGAACTGGCGATAGCCCAGCATATCAGACAAAGTTCCAGCAAAAAGTAGGCCACATCAAGGAAAAACGCCATCAAACCCAAGCAGATGGAATAATGATATTCATGGTGTTTACCCACGCTGAAGTAGGAAATGAAATAAAGATAGGCACAAAGTCCGAGCCCATAGCCCATGTTCACTACAAACATACAGCTACCTATGATGAGTAAACTGCTGGGCATGGCATAGGCCAACCACACATTGAGCACATTGGGCACGGAGGTTGCCATCACCATAGGCCATAACATTTTACGTAATCCGAAATGGCGAATGGCAGTATGCCCAACGATTCCACCAAGCAATAGGGCCTATAACACCCACCGTCCCATTGACCAATCCAAATTCCTGTGGTGCCAAACCTAAGCCACCTCGACTGGGAGGTGCTTGCAAAAAAAGAGCTGAGAAATGGGCATATGCAATGCCTCGGGCAAGCGGAATAATAGCAAAAAGGCAATAGAAGAGAGCAATGCTCGTTGGTGGAAAAACGCAATTAAATCACTCCAAAACGAATGAATGATAGTGCGTGGAAGTTGTTGTGAAATAGAATTATCCTTGTGAGACGCCGAAGGTAGCATATAATAATGATATAGACTAAAGGCCAAGAACAGGCCTGTGAGTCCATAAAAGATTAAACTCCATGAAAATCTTATTTGATAACGGAACACCACTTGTACCACACCTGCTATCATGACAAGTAACCCTTTGCCCATCATGAGTGCAAAACGATAGAAGATGCGTCGAATAAAGATGACGTCATCGCTGTCGTAGTGCTGAAAAGTACGCTTAAAAAAGCTATCAATAGCAATGTCATGCGAAGCGCCACCAAATGCGATAAGGCTAAAGAAAAAGAAAGTTCCTTGTAACCACCACGAGGCTTGCAACGTGAAAGCTACGCCCGAATAGGCGGCTCCCAACAGCAATTGTGTGCTCACAATCCACCATCGTTTGGTTTGGTAAAGCAACAAAAACCGCTCCCAAAAGGGGCGAATGACCCACGGAAGATAGAGCCAGGCTGTATAGTAGGTTATGGCGGCATCGCTCAATCCCAACTGCATATAGATTTCTATAGCCAGTACAGCGATCGTCACATGTGATAATCCCTCGGCAAAGCAGAGGGAAGGAAGCCACAGCCACGGCGAACGATTTCTCATGCTTTTTGAATAAATGGAGCAAATCTCTACGCCACGATAATAATGCAACAAAATTTCATCATAACGGAAACCGCGCTCTCCCATTACTGCGGCTCCTATTTGACATAATCCCACTCCATGTCCCCAGCCTGCGCCTTTGAGTACGAACCGTGCAGGGATCGCTGCCTGTCGATATCGAAACGTTGTACAATAAAAAGCTGAACTATAAAGATGAGAAGGACTCAGTGCACGACGAATCTCGAGCTCTTTTCCTATGGTTAATGTGCGCTCGGTTCCCACAATGCGCAATTTCGATAATCGTCCACTCACACCTCGTTCTACAGGTTGTAGGTCGATAATGTTACCAAAATGCATGTTTAATTTGCTTTCAATTAAAGAGCGAAGTTCACTTTGAGTGTATTCCACTTGCCAACGATAGAAGTCTTTTGTCTCTTGGTCATAATCGTTGAGTACTTGTGAAAGAATTTTCGGATCGTGTGTGTTGCAGTAGCTCTCAGGATTGGTTAAAATCCATTGCTCAGCTTGTACTTCATTGGTCAAGTCGGGTATGTTGCTTTCTGGAGCATCACGCAAGGCAACAAGATAAGGTTTACGTAGATTCTCCCAGCAGTATTGATACTCTTCCACTACGCCACCACAGCTTTTTCGAAAAACGAGCGTCGCAAATTTCTCCCTCATAGAGCAATACCTCACCAAAGGTTTCATTCACAGCTTGCACCACATGTGCATTTGTTTCCTTTGTTATACCTTGATAACGCTGGCAATGGTCGTCTGCACACACATCGAAAAGTGTGTGGTCTTCTCGGTCATACCACCGAATATGCTCCGTTTCGGTCTGAACAAATGTATCTTGCACTTGCTTTGTTGCTGTCAAGGCCTGACGTTTCTGCATTTGAGCCAAGAGCCAACTGCGCGAAATCACAGCATGTGCTTTTAATAATTCTAAACTCGATGTAGCACTCATTTCGCTTGAGATAACACTCTCTAAATACCATTCTACAGGTAATTGATTAATGGCTATCACTGCATTTTTTTCCACAATGAGTCGCAACATGCCTCGGAATGTTTGTGTTTCTTTGCGTTCCCAATGAAATTTAACGCCGATTACAACATCAAAAATGGAAAAGGTACCTGAAGTGTCCATCGGCTGGAATTCAAGTGTGTCATATGTTTTTCCCTGCCAGAGTAATTTTCCGTCGGCCACACACACCTCGTGTTTCCCTTCTACAGGTTGTGCATTACACCAATAAGGTTCATTCAATGTAAAACTAATGGTGTTTCCACTCACAATGCCTACGCTCACCATGGGTTGCGTAGCAATCTCTTCTGCCTTCAATTTGGCCATAGATTTGTTATTCATTTCGTTTATTTTTGATAAGTTATGCGGCGAATGACAACACAAAATTTAAAAAGCAAAGTTGTCTATCATGCGCACGCAATCTCTGTTTAACATGCTTTTTAGCATTGTTTTTGCAAAAGGTAATAAATCGCTTTGAATAAAAAGTGATGGTTGATTGTTTTTTACAAAGAAATTGCAACATTCTCGATAAATGTGACAATCTGCATCATATTGCACAACAATTGACGTGATTTTGTGTGTAAATTAGCACTACTTTACTCCATAATCTCATAGCTTTTTCTTTATGAAGACAACCTATTCTCCTCTCATTAAGCTTGTAATTTTTAGACTTTTTAATCTATGAGCAAGTATAGACAGCCCCGCAAAAATACATGCTTTGCAGAGCCTCATTCAACATTATTTGTTACCTTTGCACGATGAATGTTTCGAAAAAAAGCACTTTTAGGTTTAACGCTTTATGAGTTAAAATCTGTGTGCAAAGAATTGAGTATGCCTGCGTTCGCTGCCATGCAAATAGCGAAGTGGATATATGAACGGCATGTAACATCAATTGATGACATGACAAATATATCTAAGGCAAATCGTATGAAGTTGGAGACGCTATACGAAATAGGTCTACGACCAGCCATTGATGCGCAGCATTCCCAAGACGGAACCATCAAATATCTGTTCCCTACGCGCGATAATAAGTTTGTAGAGACAGTTTATATCCCCGATAAAGATCGAGCTACCCTTTGTGTTTCATGTCAAGTGGGCTGCAAAATGAATTGTCTCTTTTGTCAAACGGGTAAGCAAGGATTTGAAAGTAGTTTGTCAGTTACAGACATCCTAAATCAGATTTATGCCATTCCAGAGGTGGATCAACTCACAAATATAGTGTTTATGGGGCAGGGAGAGCCCATGGATAACTTAGATGCTATTCTCAAAACGACAGAGATTCTTACTGCAAGTTACGGCTGGGGATGGAGCCCTAAACGCATCACAGTGAGTAGTGTGGGAGTGAAGAATAAGCTCAAACGCTTCTTGGATGAAAGCGATTGTCATGTAGCCATTAGTCTACACTCGCCAATTCCAGAGCAGAGAGCCCAACTTATGCCAGCCCAAAAAGGCATGTCTATAGAGGAAATTGTTGACTTGCTGCGCAACTATGATTTCTCCCATCAGCGCCGATTATCATTCGAATATATTGTTTTTGATGGCATCAACGATACGCATCAGCATGCACAAGCTATTGTAAACTTGTTGCGGGGGTTGGATTGCCGAGTGAATTTAATACGATTTCATCAAATACCAGGTGTGGAACTCCATGGGGCTTCAGAGGCTAAGATGGAGGAACTTCGCAACTATCTCACTGGTCATGGAATATTTACCACCATCAGAGCCAGTCGAGGAGAAGATATTTTTTGCAGCTTGCGGCCTACTCTCTACTTCGAAAAAGATTAATGAAATTAGGCATGAAAAAAATAGTTGGGTGGGATGGTCCTTCATCATATTAGTCTTTCTTTCGGGGTGCACAAACACACTGGGACAAGACTTTACGCATGTCACAATAAACCATAAGAACCAACGTTCGCCATACGATTTGCTTGGGAAGATGTTTGGTGTTTCCGTCCAACTACCAACAGACTTCAACAGCTATAAGCAGGGAAAGCATTTCCTTTGGTTATCGAATAACGATGCAGAGGTTGTGAAGAGTATCGCTCTTTATTCGGTCAAGAGAAACGCTATGTCAGCACTTAGTGTGCCATATTTTTGCCATTTGCGCGATAGTGTCATGTACAAAAATGTGCGGGTATAACCGATGTTATTTATATGAAGACCCTTCAAGAATCGGTTCGTGTTAGAAAAAGTTGTACAAGCCCAATATTCTGGTATGAAGGTTTGTGGGAAATGCAGAATGATGTGATGGGTGGTGATTTCATTTGTTGCGCTATAAACCGCCCATTTAGGCATGACATACTTTTCGCAGAGGCTATTCTTTATGCTCCTGGAATAGAAAATAAGACAATTCTTATAAGACAGTTGCAAGCCGTCTTACAATCTATAAAATAACAAATAGAAATGGAAAATCAGAAAATTCGCGTGGCGATAACCCACGGAGATACCAATGGTATCGGATATGAACTCATTTTTAAAACATTTGCCGATGCAGAAATGTTGGAGCTGTGTACACCCATCATTTATGGATCACCCAAGATTGCGGCCTATCATCGCAAGGCTTTAGACATTCAAGGCAATTTCAGTATCATCAATTCTGTCGATGAAGCGCAAGATGGGAGAATAAATCTTCTCACCTGTTTTGATGAGGAATTGAAGGTTGAATTCGGGCATCCTAATGAAGGAAGTGGCAAGGCTGCATTGCTTGCTTTAGACAAGGCGTTGACAGATTATCGTCACCAAGCCTATGATGTGCTGGTGAATTGTCCTATCGATAATAAGACGATTCATGTTGATGGCTATCCCTTTGAAAATATTGCACGCTATCTTGAAACCAGTATTGGAGAAGGAAAACAGACTGGAACTTTATATGTGAGTGGGCAGCAGCATTTGCTTATTGTAACAGAAGATGCCGAGGTGAAAGATGTTACCCATTTGTTAACCAAGAAAGTGATAGTAGAGAAGGGGGAGTTGTTGGCGCAATCACTTCAGCGTGATTTCAATATATCAAATCCGCGTATAGCTGTTTTAGCATTTAATGCTACCGACCAAGGGGAGGAAGAACAAGAGTTTATTATTCCCGCAATCAAGACCTTAACTGAAAAAGGTGTACAAGTGTTTGGACCTTACCCCGCAGAAACGTTCTTTGGAGAGAACTATTATGAGGCTTTTGATGGTGTTTTAGCCATGTATTCAGACCAAGCCTTGCCTACTATAAAGGCTCTTGCTACAGAAGGTGTCGTTGAATTTAATACTAATCTACCTTTGGTGGTAACAAAGTCGTCTGAAACGTATGGTGCTTCTATTGCAGGAAAGGGAATGGCTGATGCAGCAACTTTCCGTCATGCTATTTATACTGCTATCGACATTTATCGCAATCGCATAGCATTTGATGAGCCTTTTGGCTAACCCTTTACAAAAGCTTTATCACGAAAAGCATGACGAAGGTGAAAAAATAAGATTTGCGGTTTCAAAAAAGAAAAATGAATAAGAAATACCAGAATGGATTTTTTATCTTTGGAATTGTGGTGCTGGCCATCATGATTTCACAGTTAGATTTCCATCAAGTGTGGGAAGGCTTGCAACATGCTGGCTATTGGTCACTGGCTGTCGTAGCTTTGTGGGCAGCGCTCTACTTGCTTAACACTTCTGCATGGTATATTATTATCCATTCGCAACCGTGTCAATCGGCTCAACGTCCTATATCCTTTGCCTGGCTCTATAAAATCACCGTGTCTGGGTTTGCGCTCAACTATGCCACACCTGGTGGCTTAATGGGGGGAGAACCCTATCGCATTATGTCATTGGCTCCTAAGATAGGGACAGAAAGAGCATCGTCTTCTGTCATTCTCTATGCAATGACTCACATCTTTAGTCATTTTTGGTTTTGGTTCCTTTCAATATTTCTATTTATCGCAACACAACCTCTAAATGCGATTTTGGGCATGTTGTTAGCGGTTATAGGCATATTTTGTCTATTGGGAATTTGGTTCTTTGTTTCGGGCTACCGCACAGGTTTAGCCAACCGAGTAATGAATATATTAAAACATATCCCTCTTTTGAAACGGTGGGCTCTGCCATTCATAGAGCAGCATAGAGAGCAACTTGACACCATTGATCAGCAAATAGCAGCATTGCACAGACAATCGCCTATAACGTTTATTTCTGCAGTATTATTAGAATTATCATGTAGAGTACTGTCAGCTTTGGAAATTTATTTCATCTTATTGGTATTGATGCCAGATGTCAGTTTCCTGCAGTGTATTCTTATTTTGGCTTTTACCAGTCTCTTTGCGAATTTGCTTTTCTTTATCCCCCTACAGTTAGGAGGTCGTGAAGGAGGCTTTTTAATGTCTGCCACAGCCTTAGGTTTGTCGGCTAATGCTGGTATTTTCGTAGCGCTTATTGTTAGACTGCGTGAACTTTTATGGACGGGTATAGGTTTACTCCTAATTAAGTTTAACAAGGAAGATGCGTCACAACAGTCTTCTAAAAAAACATATAAAAAGCACCACAGTCAAAAGGTATATTCAAATAAAACATGTAACTTTGCTGGCACATGAATACATCTGAACTTCAAAAGATAAAACAACGTTATAATATTGTTGGTAATAGCGAAGGGCTAAATCGAGCTTTAGATATAGCACTGCAAGTGGCACCTACTGATTTATCTGTGTTGATAGTTGGTGAAAGCGGTGTAGGAAAAGAAATTATCCCAAGAGTGATTCACGAACATTCTCCACGCCGGCGAGAAAAGTACTTTGCGATAAATTGTGGTTCTATCCCAGAAGGAACTATCGACAGTGAACTCTTTGGACATGAAAAGGGGTCTTTTACTGGAGCTATAGGCGAAAGCGAAGGGTACTTTGGTATAGCTAACAAGGGGACAATCTTCTTAGATGAAGTGGGCGAACTTCCTATGGCTACACAAGCGCGTTTATTGCGTGTGTTGGAGACGGGTGAATATATTCGTGTGGGTGGACAGCAAATTCTAAAAACAGATGTGCGTATTGTTGCTGCGACAAATGTTAATATGCAAAAAGCTATTAGTGAAGGACGATTTCGAGAAGACTTGTATTATCGTCTGAATACGATACCTATTCAAATGCCACCTTTGAGAGAGCGAGGAGAAGATATTATATTGCTCTTTCGTCTATTCGCTATGCAGATGGCTGAAAAGTATCATTTGCCAAAAAAATAAGTTTGTCAGAAGATGCCAAACAATTGATGTTGAAATATAAGTGGCCAGGCAATGTTCGACAGCTTAAAAAAATATTACGGAGCAAATATCGATTCTTAGTAAAAAAATAGGGAAATTACGGCCAAGGCTTTTGTTGGATTTTTATTCCACAAAATAATGATAGTACTGAATTAGCGCCGATAAGTAGAAATGGCGGGCACTCGTATGAAACAGAAAGAGAAATCCTTTATAAGATTCTATTCGAACTGAGAGGTAATGTGAGTGAATTGAAACATGAATTAAATAGTTTACGAAAGCAGTTTGATGAAGCCAATAATTTGCCTATAACAAGCGAATTTGACCATAAAGGATTTTTCGCAAAATAATGAAACTTCATTGATTAGGGCAGAAGCTCATCCTACGAATTACACTTATATAAATGCTTCTGAAGGTCATGATGTTGCAACGACTTATGATGCTGTAGCAGAAGAAATACATGAGCCAGATAACCTTAATTTAGGAAATTTAGGTAGAAAAATGGTGGAAAAGGCATTAGAACGGAATGCTGGGAATCGCAGGAAAGCGGCACAAGAGTTAGGCATATCTGATAGAACGCTTTACCGCCGCATTAAGCAATATGGATTAGAGTGAACGAAAGATGAAACGTCATAGGATGAATATAAAGAAAAAAACAATTGTTATGGGCTGTCATAGGACTATGTATTATCACTGCATGCAGTTTTAAGGGCTATAAGTTTAATGGTGCAAGCATCGATTATACCCAAACAAAAAAACGATTCAAATTGCAGAATTTCAAAATCGCTCAAGCTATGTTTGGGGCCTATGGCATCAATGTTTAATAATCGTTTACGAGACCAGTTTGCTGATCATACAAAGCTTATTCAAGTTAAGAGAAATGGAGATTTGCGCTTAGATGGCGAAATAACGCAATATAGCCAACGCAACAAGTCTATCTCGAGTGATGGGCATTCTGCACAAAACCGAGTTGTCTATGACTGTGAATGTAAGGTTTACCAATACAAAAAAGCATAGTGAAGACTTTGAAAGACAGTTTACGGCAACGGCCACTTATGAAACAACGCAGAGTTTAAATGCGGTGCAAGAGGAGCTTGTAACGCAAATGACAAGAGATATAGTAGATCAAATTTTTAATGCGACAGTAGCAAACTGGTAAATAAAATGGATTTAAAGCAGCTTATAGAACATCCAGAGCTGATGGATCGTGAGACGTTATATGACTTAAGAAGTTTTATAGCCTTACATCCTTATTATCAAACTGCACGTATTCTATTATTGCTAAATCTCTATATTTTTACATGATGCCGCATTCGATGAAGAGTTAAGAACAGCAGCCATTTATGTGACTGACAGACGGGTTCTTTTTAATATGATAGAGGCGGGGCATTATAAAATTTATGAAGAAAAGCCTATCGTTGTGCGAGGAGTACAAGTATCAACCAATGGTGCGAACGAGGATAGAACCGAAAAACTAATCGATTCGTTCTTAAATACACTCCCACAAGATGGAGAAATTGAAGTAAAAAAAGAACATAGGAGGCCTACCCAAAAAGATGCTACAGTGGATTATGTGGCCTATTTGATGAATGTAGAAGCAGAACAAGGTTCAGCACTTCAACAAGAGCAACTATCTGATAGAACTTCAGCTCTCATAGATCATTTTATGGAAGATGGTGGTTTCAATCTTAAGACAGAAGAAGATGGAGAGGGAGTGTCAGATGAAAATTATCTGAACAATGACATAAGTCAGGAACTTGGTGAAGGGAAGATGAAAATCCCCCCTTTACAAATGGCTACAAGTCGTATAGAAGAAAGTTCAAAAGGAGAAGAAAGTTATTTCACAGAAACATTATCTCGCATCTACATTAAACAGGGAAGATATGAGAAAGCATTGGAAATTATTACGCAATTAAATTTGAATATTCCAAAAATGCTTACTTTGCAGACCAAATCCGGTTCTTAGAAAAATTGATAATCAATAATAAACATAAATAAAATGGGAATAATTTACACATTATTTGTCGCTTTAATTGTGTTAGCCGCTATACTTATGGTTTTTTTGTCGTGCTAATACAAGAATCTAAAGGAGGTGGATTAGCATCAAATTTCTCCTCATCTAATTCCATTATGGGAGTACGTAAGACAACGAATGTCGTAGAAAAAGCGACATGGGCTCTCGCTATAGCGATGGTCATTCTCAGTATTGCATGCGCTTATGTTGCACCACAGGCAACGGAAGACCACAGCGTATTACAAAATACTGCTACAGAGACACAGACTACGAATCCTGCTAATACACAAGGATTTGGTACAGGACAGCAGATGCCTAAGGCTCCTCAAGCTCCTGCCCAATAGCGGATTTTTGCCAATAGCAAGTGTAAGGGAGCTTTTTTTAATTGTGTCTAAGAAATGATAGTATGGCACATTTTTCTTTAACTCTCTACCTTGTAGAAAGCCTAAGATAGAAAGTATTTAGCTTATCTATCTTAGGCTTTTTACGTGGAGCTGTTAGAGTGGATAGGGCGTTTTCACGCCTGTATTATCCCGTTATTTGTTTTCTTTGTCTATGGCCTTAATCTTTTGCTTGGTGAGTTCCATCTCATCTTTCAAACGTTGTACTTTGCGGTTCATCTCTTCAATGAGACTGCTTCCCTTGCTGCTATTGCTATTGAGGAAGCCCAGATTGTTCTCGTAGGTGATAATTTCTTGTTTTAGATTCTCATAACGTCTAAGTAGTTTTCCACGTTCACTATCAAGTGCTTCGCTACCGCGCTTGGCCATGTCTTGCAAGTTAGTTTTGAAGTTGTCGAGATGTTTCTTGGCGAGTTCGACGTGTAAGTTATCATAAAAGCTTATTTACCATTTCGTGATATTGCTGATAGAGCTTGTCCTTCTCTTTGAAGGGCACATGCCCCTATCTTGTTGTATTGCTCCATCAGAGTTTGTACCTTTTCGTGCAACCCATCTTTGGTTTCGTCTAATAATGCTTTTTAGTTGTGCGATGATGGCTTTCTTTTGCTTAAGATTCTCACGCTCATCACTATGTAAATCGCCGTGTGCCGTGTGGCGTGCTTCAAAAAATTTGTTACATGCTGTTTGGAAGTTTTTCCATAATTCATCGCCCACTTTCTTGGGTACAGTGCCAATGTTCTTCCATTCTTTTTGCAGAGCAATGATTTTTTTGTGTTGTTTTTTTGCCATTCTGTGCTATCTTGTAAGGACACAACTTGCTCAATGAGTGCTTTCTTCTTAGCGATGTTCTCGTGGGTTTGGTGCTTTAAATTTTTGAAGAAATCGGCCTTCTGACTGAAGAAAACATCGCAGGCAGCACGGAAGCGCTCGAAGATTTTTACGTTCATTTTCTGTGGTGCAAAGCCTATCTTCTTCCAATCAGCTTGCAATGCAATAATTGTTTTTTTGTCTGCTTTTTCCCATTCAGAAGGGGTCTTATTTTTCAGCCTTTGCGATAGCCTCTACTTGTTCGCAAAGTGCTGTTTTACGTTGCAAATTTTCATCTTCTTTTGCGCGGAGTTCTTCAAAATGCTGCTGATATCGTTTGTTGATGGCTGTCGATGCAGCTTTTGAATCGTGTCCAAATCTCTTCTCGGATATCTTTTGCGACGGGGCCAGTCTCTCTATATTGTTGGTGGAGTTCTTGCAATTGGTGGAATGCACTGACAATCTCTTCTTCGGCCAATTTCTCAGCTGCTTCGCAAAGGTGCTTTTTCTTTTTCTAAATTCTTTTTTTGAAATCATATTCACGCGCTTCACGATTTAAGTTTAATTGGTCGTAGAAGTGTTCGATATGAAGTTGGTAGTTGCGCCACAATTCGTTTGCTTTTTTTCAGCAGGGATAGCTTTGATTTCTTTCCATTCTTGTTGTAGCGTTTTCAGTTCATTATAATTTTTTTATTAGCCTCTTCGGGTGAGGCTCCCATTTCTTTGATGCGCTCGATAATATGGAGCTTCTTCTGGAGATTTTCCTGTTTTTCGGCCTCTTGTTGCAGGAAAAGTTGTGCCCGACGTTCCTTGATGACGCTCATTTCTGCCTTGAAAATCTCTTCTAACTCATCAGGAATGAAAACATATTTATCAGGGTCACCGCCTTGTTCAAGATATTCACGTTGCAGCGTCTCACGTTCAGCCGCATGCATTTTATAGAATGTTGTCTTGAGTCGATCGATTTCTTCTTTTTGTAGGATTTTTCATGATTCCCTACAATCTCTTTGAGTCTCTCAACCACTTCAGCTTTGTTTTGGTAAACTCGTTTTTGCTGTTTCTTCCTGCGTTTGAGGTGCAGCATTCACTTCTTGTGGTTGTTGTTCGGTCGTTGACTCGTTCACTTTTAACATTGTCTTGAGCATTCATCATTTCACTGTTTTAGTTTATGATTTTTCGTTTTTCATTGCATGAAGCAATCGGAAATACTATGCAAACTTATATAAAAAAACTGTAAACGCCTAATAATATTATTCTTTTTTCGGTTGTAGCGCACGATTTTTATACTTTATATCAGTCGTTTTCGGCGCAGCAACCACCACGAAGCCCCCGAAACAATTACTGAGATGATGATAGCAATAATAAATCCCCATGAACTGCTCTCCATACCATTTACAAGGTTCATGCCGAAAAGGCTCGAGATGAGCGTGGGGAACATCATGATGATACTCACAGAGGTCAGTGTACGCATCACGGTGTTCATGTTGTTGTTGATGATGCTTGAATAGGTCTCCATCGTCGATTCTAAGATGTCTGAATAGATGTTTGTGGTTTCGCGTGCCTGCGTCATCTCAATGCCCACGTCTTCGATGAGGTCGGCATCGAGCTCGTCCACTTGCAGTTTGAACTTCAGCTTTTGCAGCAGCGTTTCGTTTCCGCGAATCGAAGTGATGAAGTAGGTGAGTGAGTCTTGTAGTCGGCTCAGCCCAATGAGACTTTCGTTGTTCACCTCTTGGTCTAAGTTGTGTTTGGCCTTCTCGATGAGGTTGTTAATCTGCTTCAATCGTTTCAGATACCACACGGCACTTGAGAGAAAGAGCCGGAAGATGAGGTCGACATAATCGATGAAACCCTCGCGGCGCTTTTGCTGATAGCTCACGAAATCAATCATCATATTGGTTTCGAAATAGCACACTGTGATGGTGACATCTTTCTTGTGGATGATGCCAAGTGGTACGGTAGTGTAGGGAGTACGAGACCTCACTTCCTTTACATAGGGGATGCGCAGAATGATGAGCATCCAGCCATCGTCATATTCATAACGTGCGCGCTCATCGGTATCGCTGATGTCTGACAAGAAATAATCAGGGATGTGAAATTCCTGCTCCAAATATTCCTGATCCTCGTCTGTGGGGCACGTCACCTGAATCCAGCAATTTGGCTGCCACTCTTTTTGTGGTGTTAAGTTCTGATTGATATTCCAAAAAGTTCTCATTTCAGTTAATCTCCTTTTGCGATGTTAAGGTGTGGAGATTAGCTGAGTTGCGCTAAACTTCACGCCTATGAACCATAAGTTTCCGAATGATAATCGTCCATTAAATCAATTGATATTTTTATTTTGCTATGCAAAGATAGGTATTTTTACCGAATTGTAGAGTGGTTCCGAATGAAAATATGTTAGAGAGAGCTGTGAAGATATACTATTTTTCCTCGTATTAGTCTCCATTAATAGAAAAATAAAGGCACTCGGAAGGTAAAAAAATATCGGGAATTCTATCAATATATCCCCATAGGTAAAAAAATTTCATCGAGGATTCTTACAGACTACTCCTGGGAGTAAAAAAAACACTGTCATGGGGATGGTGACAGTGTTTTTGGGGAGGATGTGCGGGCTATTTAAACGTGCGTTTGCCCTGTTGCGGCTTGGGACGCACGATGATTTTCGCGTTGCCGTGCCGTGGACAGCACCTTTTTGGCCACGGCCGCCACGTCTTGTGGCGTGAGCGTACGGAAGATGGGGGCCACCTTGGCACTTTCTTCGGGCGTCAGCTCTTCGCCCGTTTCGGCATAAATGTTGAGCAGTCCCATCCACAGCGACGGATTGTCTGTGCTCGGGTTCTGCGGTGCTTCTTCGTCGACCGCCAAGGGAATCATGGCCGCTTTAAACGCATCGGCCGAGAATTTTTGTGCTTGCATCTCGTCTAGGGTTTGGCGAACGAAGGCCGTCACGCGGGCAATGTGCTCACTTGCCGTCGAGAGGTGTATGCTGAGGTCTTCGTGGGCTGTGGGCTGCACGTTGTAGTTGGCTTGCACGCCGATGGTGTAGGTGAGCTGCTCTTGTTCGCGCAACACGTCGAAGCAACGGCGTTCCACCATGCTGCGCAGCACCTCGAGGGCACTCTGCTCGCGTTCGGTGAGCTTCATGTCGTTGCGCCACGAGAGTTCGATTTCGGCCATATCGTCTTCGATTTCGGCTTCAAAAGTATGCTCGATGCTTGGTGCTTTCGAAGCGAAGTCAAGATTGTGCATCGTTGGCTTTGCCGTTTGCGATTGGTCAGGCAGCGTGGCAAGATAGCGGCAGACCAATTCGCGCGCCTGCGTCTCGGGCAAATTGCCCACAAGGCAGAAGGTGAAGCGTACCGCATTGCCGAAATGTGCCTCGAACTGTGCTTGGAGCTTGTCCTGCTGCATCGCTTGGAAGAAAGCCTCGTTTTGCTGCGGATTGAGCGGGCTGATGGGGTAGAGCAGCTGCCGAATGGAGTCTTGCACGGCTTCCATGCCCGTAGTTGCTTTGTTGGCTTGCAAATAGCGGTTGCGCTGCAGATATTTGTCGAACACCGTGGGGCTGAAGTTTTGCCGCGTGAGCACTAAATAGGCGAAAGCGAAGAAGTTGTCGGCTTGTTGCGCGGGTGCGTTTCCGCCCAGTCCGTCGGTGTAGTCTTCGAGCGAGAGCGTGAGGTTTAAATCCTTGCCTTGCAGCCAGCTTGCCAACTGGTTGCGGTTGTAACGATAGAGCCCCGACTGCATGAGTAGGGCGCGCATGGCCGTATAATTGGGCAAATCGTTGGGCGCCACCATGGCTTTTCCGCCCTCGGCCGATCCGGCAAAAAGAAATTGCTGTTGGGCATTGGGCAGATATTTGTAGATGACCTTTGCGCCGTTGCTCAGCGTCCACATTTTGGCTTGCAAGGTTTTGAGCGGCTTTTCGGCCACGATTTTCCCCGGTGTGATGTTGAAATCGATGAGCTTTTGGATGGGCTTTTCGGGTGCAAAAGCAATGTCTGTTGGTTGGGGATGATGGAGCGCTGCGAGGAACGTTTGCTCGTTGAGATGCAGCTCTCCGGGGCGTTTCTCGTAGGTGACGAAAGCTATATTGTCGTTGCTCAGCAGGCCGTGCAACCAGTTGTTGAGGTCTTCGGGCTCAAGCTCCACTAACGTTTCGATGTTGCGATTGATTTGCGTGCGAAAGTCTTGAATGGGCAATCCCCATAGGAAGTTTTGTTTCAGCAGCATCAGCACGTTGTCGGGCGTGCCCAGTCCTTTAGCCTCCAGCACGTCTTTTCATGCCATTGTAGAGGTTGTTTTTTTCTCGGTTTCAAATTCCTCTTTCGTAAACCCTTTTTCGGCCAAGTCGTGGCGTATGGCGAGCATTTGCTGCAACGTTTGCTGTTCCTTTCCCTGATAGGGCACAGCATCCCATGCCATTTGATAATAGTTGCGCACCAAAGGCGACAGGCTTACTTCGGCGGCAATAAATGCTTCTTTCTCGGCATTTTTTTGAGCATTGCAAACCGTTTGGGGGCTAAGGTGTTGAAGAATTTGGTGAAGAGAAACTGTCGGGTGCGCGCTTCTTCGGGTGCGTCATCCCTCACCTCGTAGCGCTGATAAAGGCCAAATGAGGCACTTTTGTTTTCCTTGTCGACGAATTGCAGATAGAGCGGTGTCGCGTTGTTGGCAATGCTCCGCACATCGGATGCAACGGCTGGCGCCTGTTGGTTGGGCAGCGATTTGAAGGTGGTGATAATGGCTTGTTCAGTTTTGTCGATGTCCACGTCGCCAATAATCGCGATAAACTGCATGTTGGGGCGATACCATTTGTCGTAGAACGCTTTCACCTCTTTGCCTTTAAAGGTCTCAAGAATGGCTTGCGTGCCAATGACATTGCGCTGCGCATAACGCGAGTGGTTGTAAACGACGGGTGCGATAGCATCGGTTATCCGGCGATCGATACCCGCACGGTGGCGCCACTCTTCGAGAATGATGCCGCGCTCTTTCTCAACATCTTTGGGCAGAATTTTGATGCCGCGGCACCAGTCGCGCAGCACGAACAACATCTGTTGATTGAGTTTTTCGTCGGTTGTGGGCACATTGTGCACGGCATAACGCGTGTCGTCAATGCCCGTAAAGGCTTCGAACTCGTTGAGATGATTGCTGCGCAAAAAGTTCATAATGCCGTTGGGGAAGTGATCGGTGGTGTTGAAAGCCAAATGCTCGAGCACGTGAGCCAATCCTATTTCTGCATCGTCCTCTAAAAATAGCGCCTACATTTTGATACAAATAATATTGTGCTTCCTTTGTGTCGCTTCCATCGTTATAAATATAATAGGTCAGTCCGTTGGGCAACTTTCCCTTCCGCAATCCTTTGATGGTGGTTTGCGCTGTGAGGGTTGTGAGTGCCAACAGGCAGAAGCATGTGAGCGCAAAAAGTCTTTTTAAAGTAGGTTGTGACATATGCATGTTGTCTGTTGTGTTATTTTTCGAGCAGTTCAAGTGTAGCAAGTTTTTTTGCTTAATGGCACCTTGCAGCATCGCTTGTGGCATCTCCATGTTTTCTAATCTCAGCGTCTCTGCAAATCCTTGGTTATAGTATTGGCGTGCCTTGTCGTAGTTTTTTCAACTCACGATAGGAGTCGCCAATCATCACCATATAGTTCACACGATCCATGATGGCATCGTCTTGTGCCAGCGCTTTCTCTACCCATTGAATAGCTACTTCGTGATCTTTGGGCTTGAGAACCTTTCCTGCGGCGGCATAAAGATTTTTGTGCAGCTTTTTCCATAATCGGCTGCTTGGAGGTTGCTGCCCATCTTTTTCGAAATAGGTTTGCATGGCTTTGATGTAGCCATCGACATCTTTATCTTTATAAAGGTTGAACAGGGCATCGTTGTAGAGCTTGGCCTTCTCATAGGGATTGATGGTGGTAAGACCGATAACATCATAGGCTTTGCCATATTTTGTTTTCACATTTTCCACATACTCCTTATACTTTACGTTGCCTTCCTTGGCCAAATCTTCGGCAAAAGCATCATTGGCCTCTACAATATAATAAGCGGGTGCCTTGCCCACCGCTTTCATCCATTCGTCTAAATGGCCGTTCATCGATCGACAATATATTGCTTGTGCGCTTTGTCGTCGCTACCTTCTAAACTCAAAATAATGCGATAGTCATTCTCGTTGATGAGCTGATTGGGGGCTTTTGCTGCGATATAGTTGCGATAGAGCTTCTGCAAGCGTGTCACCCATTTGTCGGCTTCCATGCCTTCTTGTGCCTGCAAAAAAAGCTGGTGCTTTGAGCAATAAGGTTTGTTGCACGCTTAAATCATTGTTGTTGGCTTTGTATTGATTGTAGAGTTGTTCGAAGCTGACACTTTCTCCAGCTGCAATCTTTGCCGCTTCCAGCAACTCGTTCTGATCCATTGCACCCATATTTACTGACAGCGCTTTGCCGTCTGGGGCGATGAAGGCGAGGGTAGGATAGGCTTCAACTTTGTAGCTTTTGGCAATATCCACATTCTCTTTCTTTTCGGCGTCAATCTGAATGTTGATAAAGTGCTCATTGAAATATTGCCCAACTTCGGGGAGGGTGAACACCGTCTTGGCCATTTTGCGGCAGGGTACACACCAAACGGCATAGAAGTCGACAAAAGAGTGGCTTGTTTGCTGTTTTCGCTTGTGCTAAGGCTTCTGCAAAGGTTCCTTGAAAGAACTTAATTCCTTCTGAAGTATTTGCTGCGTTATTCTGTTGCGATTGCGCATGAATTGTGAGGCAAAAGATAGCCATTAGCGCAGTAAAGAGATAGTATTTTTGTTTTTCATCTTCGTATACTTTTTAAATGTTGGTTTTTATGATAAGGGCAATTCATCGTCTGTAACAACCACTTTAAACACATTTTTCTAAGAGTGCCTCGTGGTCGTCGTTAAAGATGCGGAATGTTAAGTAATAGTGCCCATTGGGTAGTTGATGCGTCGCTTCTTGTGTTACAACAACCATTCCTCCAGCAACAGAAATCAGCTGCTCATGATAGAGTTTCATAAATAATTGAGCGGCTGCAGCATTGTCAGCTTTCACATGTGCCAGTTCATAATTGATGGGGTGTGTGCCTGCTACGCCTTGAATGCGTGTTGAGACAAAGGGAATTTTTCTCGATGTATTGCTCGCTGGTGGGATCGACATTATGAAAAAGCATTGATGGAGTCGGGAGCAAATGAGGCACCTGTTGTGCGCAGATAGCCCACTTTCATATGGCTGCATGCGGTGCAGCATATTATAAATAGCAGTGCTATGCCTACCGTGTAGAGCATGTTGATTTTCTTTTTCATTGTCGTTAAAAATCATTTAAATTGAAGTTATAATCTAAAGCGTGTACCACGCCTGTTTGCGTTTCGATGTTACATGAACCGACATGTGACGTTCGTGTAGTGGTGGGCGACACCAAATAAATTTGCACAGGCCCTGTTCCTGGAACATTGTTGTAGGCTTCACGAAAGCTGTAAACCCATAGTTGTAATCCAGAAGCCATCGTAAACATTTCGCCTCCTTTTCCGATAGGTGTCGATACATCGGTTGATTTTGTCCCTTGCTTAAAATCGTCTAACATCATGTGTTTACGAAGTACACCATTTAAAATAAATGTTTTGCAATCGTTAACGGGAATATCAGCAATACTATTGAGATGGTTGTCTTGTAAATAGCGCATAATGGTGATGTTCGTAGGACCAAAGAACGTAAAAATCTTTGCCATAAGCGCTATTACCTTGAAAAGAGTGAAACAAGATTAGCACGCCTTGCCATCACGCGGAGCGAGTCCCAGTTATACGCGTCTTCTCCGAAATAATCCCACATCGATTTCTCGTGCTTCCCATTGGCTAAGCCCGTATCTTCAAAATGATATTGGGTGCAGCTTGTAGCCAACAATGTTGCAATAAAAGCTGTGAGAATAATTTTTATTTTTCTTCATTTGATATTGTTTCTTATTTTTATTCGTTATTAATTATACGCCTGCCAATAAGGTTTCTGGCGCAACTGGTTGTTAATGATATGTCCATCTTTATCTTGCCAAGCATCTTTTGGCAATGGTAAGAATAGTGCACCATTCTGAATTTCACGATTGGTGAGCAGTTTAAACTTTCCTTGAGTTCATCTCTCACGTAACCATTGCGAATAATATCGGCATAACGCGCGTCATTTTTCGCCAATAAACTCCTTCTCACGTTCGCGGAAAATGGCTTTTTTAAGGCCGTCTGTGTCGTAGATAGAAGGGTAGGTGAGCGCACCAGCTCGTGTTCGGATGCGATTTAAATCGGCAATAGCACTGACATCGTTGTGCAACTTCTGATAACATTCGGCCCGCAGGAGATAGATATCGGCCAAGCGCCAGTAAACATAATCGGCATCAACTGTGCGATAACTCTTGCCACTGGGGGCAAATTGGTCAGGATCCATAATGGCCACTCTAAATTTATTCATAATGGCATAGTCTTCACCATCTATTGTATGAGGTGTGCCCCAATCGTAGAAAAAGGCTTGCAAGCGCTGGTCACTTGCATCGGGGAAAAGCTCGTCTACTGTTGTTTTGTACAGTTGATAAGTGGTGTTGGTTGGAAGATCGGCCAATGTTTGGTCTTCTCTCACAGGCCAGCTGACGAAGTTTCGTGCTACTTCATTGGGCGAAGCAACATAAGCTGATCGTGTTTTGTCAAAGAGCAAACTAAAGATAGCTTCAGGGTTGGGACTCTTTTGATTTGACAGATATGTGCAAAGCTCTTCAGGATTGCTACATAGCTGATAGTTACCAACCCTGGCCGTTAATGAGCTTTGTGGCATATTCAACCGATTTCTGATAATCGGCCTGCGCATTTCCTTGCAGGTGATAGAGTTCTGTCACGCTTCCTTTCCAAGCATAAATTTGTGCCAAAAGTGCCGCAGCGGTTCCTTTTGAAGCGGTTTGTCGATTGGTGATGAGTGCCCCGTTGATGTCCGTTAGTTTATCAAAGGTGGGCAACATAGCAAAAAGCTTTTTGTGCATGCACTACGGCAGCGTTCAGCACTTCGGATTGCGAAGAAAGGGGATAGGGTTTAATCACCGATGAATTTTCGGTGATGATGGCTTCTCCATAGCGTTGTGCTAACAGGAAATAAGCTAAGCCTAAACCAAATTCGGCTTGTCCCATGTGATAGTTTCTGCGCTCCTCAGGCAGACCTTTTGCTCTGTCAATGTTATCAAGCAGCAAGTTTGATTCGAAGATAATGTCATACAATCCTTTCCAAGAATAATCGCTTGAAAGCACTGTGCGAGGATTCCATTCGCGCACTTGCGTGCCATCCAACAGTGCATCCAACTTTATGCCCGCTGTAGCAAAGACATAATTGCTGCCCACAACAGTATTGATGAAATACTGAATAGATGTGGTGGTTGCATTCACCTCTTTCTCGGTGTTGAAAGAATTGCTGTAGGTTAGTCCGTTCTCGGGCTGCAGATCGAGATTACAAGCGCAGAGACCGAGGCTAACTATAGAGAGAAGTATTATTTTTTTCATACGTCTTAAAACTTTAAATTCACGCCGAAAGTAATCTTTCGGTTCAGGGGATATTGTGTACCATCGTCTTTCCCCGTGTAGGGATTAATCACCTCTGGGTCGACTCCTGAATAATTTGTGAGCAAGAATAAGTTCTCGCCGCTGAGATAAAGGTTGACATCCTTGATGAATGTTCCCTTTAGCCATTGTTTGGGCAACTGATAACCCAGCACCAATTGTTTGAGTCTGAGGAAGCTGACATTCTCAATGTAGGAGTCAACATTGCCGTCGAACTGTCCAATATAATCTTTGTCGGCAAATTCTAACGATGGATTTTTGGCTTGCCTATTGGTGGGTGTCCAATAATCATGGATGTTGAAATGGTTCATCATCACGCCAAAGTCTTTCGTGAAAGTGAAGGCACTGTTTTGGTACATATTCATCACCTTGCGGCTGAGGGTGTAGCTAAACAGCACATCGAGGCTTAATCCCTTCCATTCCACGTGGCTATTGATACCGCCATAGGCTGCGGGCAAGGTGCTACCGGCATAATAAAGGTCTTTATCATCAATCACACCGTCGAAGTTTTGGTCTTTAATCTTACGGCCACCTACGCGCAAGGGGTTATTAACCGACTGGAAATAGAGAGGAAGCAGCTTGCCTGACGCATTGCGATACATTGGAATGTCGGATGCTTGCTGCACGATGCCTTCATCTTTAAAAGTATAGATGCCATAAACCGGGCGCCCCAAGACTTTATCGTTCAAATCTTCGCCATTGTAAGTCTTGCGCAGCATGTTGCGGTTGTGCGACAGGTTGAAGCCAACACTCCAATTTAAATCCTTGCGGCGGATGAGGTCGGCTTGCATTTCAAACTCAATACCTTCGTTGGAGATGGCCGAAGCATTGTCCCACATGCGCGAAGCTAAGAACACATTGCCTGGCAAGTAGGATTGCATTAGGAGTTTGCTGGAATACTTATAATAATAGTCTACCTTGAATTTCAAACGGTAGTCTAATAATTGCAAAATCAAGACCTAAATCATATTGGTCGCTCTCTTCCCACGTCAGCTTTTTGTTGGCCATCGTCTCGGGAATGAGACCTAAGGTGCCGTTAAACACATTGTTCTCTTCCATCACACCGAGTGCCAAATAGGGCTCTTGGAACTTCTGTCCCGACTTACCCCATGATGCACGAAGCTTAGCAAAGCTCAGCCACCAATATTTTTTCATGAAGCGTTCCTCGCTGAATGCCCAGCCTAAACCTACTGAAGGGAAGGTGCCCCAGCGCACATCTTTTTCCGAAAAACGCTTGACCCATCCGAACGAATAGAAAGCTCGGCCAAATAGCGTTTCTTATAGTTGTAGGCCACACGCCCCAACACACTCACTAAAGCTTGTTCCTGCTTGTTGGTGAGAAAGTTTTGCGCAGCTTTCACTGTGCCCGAGGCATCGTTAATCAACAATGGCCAACCTTCACCAGCATATTTTATGGCATTCGTCGGACCACCTTTTGCTGTTCCGCTAAGGTTCTGCAGCAAATCATAATTATAGGTCATGCCCGCCATGAGTTCTAACTTCTGTTCGTGGGGCAGATTGAGATTATACGTGAGGATATTCTCGGTTTGAATGCCTGTCATGGCGATGTTCGAGCCTTGCACCTCCGATTTTTGAATCATATTTCAGATAGTCGGGCGTGAACATATAAATGCGCGTGAAATAATGGTCGAGTGAAGCCGTCGACGAGAACTTCAGCCCTTTAAGCAGTGTGTAAGTAAGGCCGCCACTCAAGCGCACGTTGTAATTCGAATTGGTTTTATCGATGTCGCGCAACTGTTTCAATGCCCTCACGTTCGGCCGTACTACCTTTGCCAGGCAGAAGGGTTGATGTGAGTTTCGGGTCGAAGGTCAGTCCTTGTGCACGCCCCATGTCCGAACCGGCCTGCTGCGTGGCATACGATAGATTGATGCGTGTGAATGCACTGAGCTTGGTTGATAAGTTAAAGTCAAGGTTGCTCAGCAAGCTGTATCGGCGGAAATTCGAACTAATCATGATACCCGTTTCGTCGTATATACCTGCATTGACCATAAACCGCATGTTTTCGGTGCCGCCAGCCAATTGCACATCACCCTTTGTCACACGTCCCAATCGGAACGCATATTTCCACCAGTTGGTTTTATTGTTGTAAAAGCTGTTGAGCGAGTCTTGTGCGATGGCAGGCAAACGGCGATCGCCCTCAACCACTTTACCATTGCGCCACAGATAGTCGTAAGCACCATCGTAATCGGCATCCCAACCATAACTATCTTTGTAGGAATGTGGATAAATCAAGCGGTCGGTGAGGTAGTCGTAGTGCGCCGCACGCTGGTTTCGAGCCAAAAGCAAGGCAATGTCACGCTCGCCTTTACCCAGAATTTGTTTCGGAGTGGCAGGCAACCACGAGAGCGATTGCGATGCACTCACATTCACTTCAGTGCGCCCGGTTTTGCCTTTTTTTGGTGGTAATCAAGATGACGCCATTTCCTGCGCGCGAACCATAGAGCGAAGCCGAAGCTGCATCTTTCAACACTTGCACCGACTCAATGCTCGAAGGGTCTAAGCTCGACAGCGGATTGATGCCGCCCGTAAGCGTTGATGAACTGCTCGAAACAGGGATACCATCAATCACGAACAGAGGGCTGCCGTCGTTGATGCCTTGCTGATTGAGCGAACTAAAAACCGCGAATGGTGATGCGCGAACCGCCACCACCGGGCGAACCCGACATGTTGGTGACATCAACGCCCGACATGCGCCCTTGCAACAGATTTTCAATGCTTGCCGTAGGTGCCTTTTGCAAATCCTCAGCCTTCACCGAGGTGATGGCTCCCACCTGCTCGCGCGTGTTGCGTTTGCCGTAAGCTATCACCGACACCTCGCCGATGGTATAGGCCGAAGCAGACAGCACAATGTTCATTGCCTTGCCCGCCGTGTAGCGCAAAGTCTTTGTTTCATAACCCACGCTCGACACCGTCACGTTGCCTGTTTCTTGGTTGACAGGCATAGCGAATTTTCCATCGGCATCGGCAGTAGTGCCTTGCGTGGTGCCTTTAATTTGCAGCGTGGCAAACGGAACCGTTTCGCCCGTTTTGTCTTTCACCACACCTTGCAGCGTGAATTTTCCTTGTGCGGCTTGTTGCATCTTATACACCTCGATGCTTTTGCCTTCCACGCGATAGGTGAACGCCGTGTTGGGCAGCAACCGCTCCACAGCACTCAGCTCGTCGACATCTTCCAGCGAGATGGTGAGCAGCAGCGTGTCGTTCTTCACATCGTCGGTATAGTGAATGGCATAATCGCCCTTTTTAGCGATGAAATCGAGGATAGCCGCCACAGGCTTATCCTTAAAAGAGATAGAAAAAAATGTTTGCCCATTACTTGTGCCTGCGCATCGACACTGGGTGCGAGCAGCAGAGCGACAAAGCAAACAAGTGCAAGGAGCAGCGAACGCCCTTGCAAAAGGGATTTTGGCATAATCATTCATTACGTTCTGTTTTTATTTCAAATAGGAGCACTTTCGAGGCCATGTGCAGGTTTTAGCGTTGTGGGCACATCACCAAAGTGCGTTGCAAATTTAGCGATATTTTTTTATTTTTGCAAGTGCATTTGTCGTTTTTTTCGGGAATAAGCCGTGGTCACAGCCTCGCTTTTTTTATATCAAACCATGCGGCGTACCCTACGCCGCGAAGAACTGGCCCAAATAGTGTGCGGCGTACCCTACGCCGCGAAGAACTGGCTCAAAAAGTGTGCGGCGTACCCTACGCCGCATAGAACTAGCAAAAGAGTGTGCGGCGTACCCTACGCCGCATAGAACTGGCCAAAATAGTGTGCGGCGTACCCTACGCCGCATAGAACTAACCCAAATAGTGTGCGGCGTACCCTACGCCGCATAGAACTAACCCAAATAGTGTGCGGCGTAGGGTACGCCGCACACCTGTGCTCATGTGGCAACTTCGGCGCGATTACACCTCCTGCCCTTCGCACCCTACGTCTCATGGTGTGCCTACCGCGTAGCGGTTGTACTTTCTTTCATTGCGCCCTAACGATTTCACAAACAATCGGGGGCAGAAATGCATCACGCACTCCTACCCCCTTATTACTCTAAATGAATTTCTTTATACTGTTGGCATCATCGCAGCCGAACGATGGTTGCCGTTAGGGTTGCTTGAACGATTCGCACTTTGATACTGAAAGGCCATCGCAATTGATGTGTGTGTCAACAGGGGAATAGTCTATCTTAATCACGTCTTTGTCGAAATATTGTATAGCACATGGTGAAGCACTATCGTTAGAGATGGGGAATGTAACCTATATTGTAGGGAGTCGCAAACAACCTATAAAAAATATACATCCGCCCGCGTTTACATGATTTGAATCACTTCTTGCATGTCGTCGATGCCTTTTAATTGGGTGATGATGGTTCCCACTTCGTTTCGGTTGTGCACCCGCACGTCAATCTTCCCCTCGAAGATGCCTTCGTTGGTCCCAATGCTTACGTTGCGGATGTAGAGGCCTAATTGTTCGGAGAGCACCTCGGCCAAATCGCAGAGCATGCCTTGGCGGTCGATGCCTTTGATTTGTATGGTCGTGTCGAAGAAGAGGAGGTTGTGCATGTCCCATTTTGCATCTAAAATGCGATTGCCATAGCTCGATTTGAGCTTGCTGGCCACGGGGCATGCGCGCTTGTGGATTTCGATGTGATTGCTGTTGTCGATGTAGCCCAAAATGTCGTCGCCCGGGATGGGGTGGCAGCAATTGGGGAACACATAGGTGTTGATGTTTCCTTCGCTGATGAGTACGGGCTTTTTCTTTTTGAAATCGGCTCCCACGGTGAACAGCTTCGAGAGTTTGTTGGTTTTCTCTGTGGTTGCAGTGGCTTTCTTATCGTGGAGAAAGGGCACGTAGCGTCGCCATGTGGCGGTGCTTTTTTCTTTGACATCTTTACCCAAGAGGTAGTCGAGGTCTTGGTCGCCTAAGATGATTTGCTTGTTGCCGATGGCAGTGAAGAGTTCATCGTGGTGTTGTAGATGGTGCAACTCAACCAATTTATCCAACACCGATGACGTGAGTTCTAATTGGTTGCGTGTGAGCCAATCGGTGAGTGTCTCTTCGCCTTTGCGCTGCGTTTCGCGCTCGTCGCGTCGCAAGATAGCTTGTATTTTAGCACGTGCCTTTGCAGTTGAAACGAAATTAATCCACGAGGCTTGCACGTGTTGCGCCTTGCTGGTGAGAATTTCCACTTGGTCGCCACTATTGAGCTTGTGGCTCAGTGGCACCAACTTGTGGTTTACCTTTGCGCCGATGCAGTGACTTCCTAAGAAGGTGTGAATTTGGAAGGCGAAGTCTAAGGCTGTGCAGCCTGCGGGCATGGTTTTGATTTCGCCTTTCGGAGTGAAAACAAATATTTCGGAGGCAAAGAGGTTGAGCTTGATGCTGTCCAAAAAGTCCATTGCATCGGGCTGTGGATCGTCTAAGATTTCTTTAATGGTGCTCAACCAGTCGTTGAGTTCGTTCTCGTCTTCGCTATATTCGGCTCCGTCTTTGTATTTCCAATGTGCGGCAAATCCTTGTTCGGCAATTTCATTCATTCTGTCAGAACGTATTTGCACTTCAATCCAGCGTCCTTGCTTGCTCATCAAGGTCACGTGCAAAGCTTGGTAACCATTGGCTTTGGGGTGGTTGAGCCAGTCGCGCAAACGGTCGGGATGGCTCTTATAGATGCGGCTGATGGCCACATAGATGTTGAAACATTCGTTGATTTCTTCGCTACGCACTTTGGGTTTGAAGATAATTCTTACGGCGAGAATATCATAGATTTCTTCGAACGTAACGTGCTTGTTTTGCATCTTATTCCATATAGAATACGGACTTTTTACGCGCGCTTTAATCGTGTATTTCAGCCCCATTTGGTCTAAAGCCTTCCGGATGGGCTGTGTGAATTGTGCGAATAGCTCATCGCGCTTTTTCTTGTGTCAGCGCTAATTTGCTTTTTATCGCGGCATATTCTTCGGGATGCTCATAGCTGAAACTGAGGTCTTCGAGCTCTGTCTTTATCTTGTTAAGCCCCAAGCGATTGGCCAGCGGTGCGTAGATGTAGAGCGTCTCACCTGCAATCTTATATTGTTTGTTGGCAGGTTGCGACGCCAATGTGCGCATGTTGTGCAGGCGATCGCAGATTTTGATGAGGATGACGCGGATGTCATCGCTCATCGTGAGCAGCAATTTTTTTGAAGTTTTCAGCTTGTGCCGAAGCTTTGTCACCAAAAATGCCACCGCTGATTTTTGGTTAACCCATCAACAATTTGTGCAATTTTAGGGCCAAAGATGTTTTCGATGTCTTCAATGGTGTAGTCGGTATCTTCGACAACATCATGGAGTAGGGCAGCACAAATGCTGGTTGAGCCGAGCCCCATCTCTTCACAAGCGATTTGTGCCACGGCGATGGGATGCATAATATAAGGTTCACCCGAAAGGCGCTTGACGCCTTTGTGGGCTTGCTTGGCAAAGTTGAAAGCTTTGGTGATGATTTCAACTTTCTTACGATGTCGCGAAGCCAAATAGGTGTCTAAAAGATGTTGAAAGGCTTGGGTTACCATTTCTTCATCCAACATTTCGCGACTCATCTCCGTCAGTTCATGCTCACTCATGCTCATAGTTTCTTTTTTTGATTATTTCACTTTAAGCTTTTTGCCAGCGCGAATGTTACTGCCTTGAATGCCGTTCAACCGTTTTAATTTAGCAACCGAAGTGTTGTTGCGTGCCGCAATTTCAGAGAGTGTGTCGCCCTCTTTGATGGTAACACTCTTAGAAGCTGTTTTTGCGCCCCTCTTGTTCTTAGCATGTCTGTTTTTACCTTTTCTCGCTGAAGCGCTATGCTTGTAGGCGCGTTTATAGCGCACGATAGTAGGTTCTTCGTCGTTAACCTCTACCTCTGTTCGCTTGGCGTTGATGTCGGTTGGCGCATAATTGTAAATAGCATCTTCATTATCGATGAATTTTTGTCACCAACATGGCTGGTAAACGTAGCGTAGAAGGGCGCCAACTGCCATTGATTATGCTGCGTCGATATTGGGGATTGAGCGCGGCAATCTGGTCGATGTCGATACCTAATCCATGCGCTATTTGCTCGAAATATAAATCGCGTTTAATTTCAACAGTATCTGTTTTTGCGGGAAGCTCGGTCAGCATGGGGCATATATTATGCTCGCAATAGTAGTTCATAATATAATTAGCTGCAATGAAGGCCGGCACATAACCACGTGTTTCTCGAGGCAGATAGGGATAAATTTGCCAATAATCGTTTTGCTTTGAGCGATGAATGGCTTGATTGATTTTCTCGGGACCGCAATTATAGGCAGCTATCACCAAATTCCAATCGCCATAAATCTTATAGAGGTCACTCAGGTAGTGTGCTGCTGCATATGACGATTTCACAGGGTCTCTCCGATCATCAACCAAAGAATTTACAGTAAGACCATAACGCTTTCCAGTGTTGAGCATGAACTGCCATAATCCTGTTGCGCCCACACGAGAAACAGCTCGTGGATTTAAGGCTGATTCTATAACGGGCAAATATTTTAGTTCTAATGGTAGCCCATAGGCTTCTAATGCTTCTTCGAAGATGGGCATGTAGAAATTCTGTGCACCCAACATGTAGCTGACGGACCTCCTCAGTTGGCCGCTATATAAGTCGATGAATTTTTGTACAACATCATTATAGGGCATTTCGATAATAGTTGGAAGTTTGCTTAAGCGAAGCTTATATACTGAAGCGTCATAAACTGGATTTATATCGGGCAGGTTGCATGTTGTGTCTGGACGTAGATAGGTTTTGGTGTTGTATAAGTGCATCAAGCTATCTAGTTGCATTGTCATGGCCTCTGGAAGGTCGATGACTTCCTTTTTCCCCTTTGCATTGGTGACAGTAATTTCTGTTTCGTCATCATGCGTCTCATTTTCATCTACAACTTGTGCCTGCATCGTTACAACGGGGAGAGACAAAAGTGTGAAGACTAATAAATAGAGTTTCTTCATTTTTAAATTATTCTTTCTTATTCTTATGCATGTAACGTACCTTATTGTCTTGCCGTTTAGAAGGTTAAACTGCAATGTAATCCAACTCCTGAAGTTTGTAGTGGATTAGATGTTGCACCCGTTTTAATTACAGCGGGTTCTACACGCAAACTTAAATCATTTGAAATATCAAATTCGGACAAAGAAGCATCTACGTAGGCATCAATGACCGAGAGTGCATAAACGCCAATCATGGTGAAAATACTTAAATCGCGCCAGCGCCGATAGCGTTCCTTTCGGCTTCTAAAGAGTTCTTGATAGCGTGCGATATTGCTACTTGTTATCGTTGTTCCTAAATGGACGAACTGCGTATAGCTGGCCGTCGTAGGGTCATTATCCATAATATCCATGTAGGCTTGTGCATAATCGCGATACATTTGGTTGTTCCATTGAATAGCATAAGCACAACCAACCATGCCACCATAAATAATAGGTAACTTCCAAAACTTCTGGTTATAAATTTGTCCTGCGCCAGGCAGGATGAGCCCAAGCCATAATGCTCGTTTGGGATTGGGTTTCCAAGTGGCCCAATCACGCTTCGCTCTCTTATGAGGTTGTTGGTTTTGGATGGACAGTTTTGTGCTGTCTCCTTGCGTTAGAGTAGCATAAGGGGCATTTTTGTTGCAGCTCGGTTGCGGCAGCAATTGCAACTTGTTCTTGTTGTGCCCATGACCTTGTTGGTAATGCAAATAGTACAACAATCGCGATGACGGGATAAAATTTTTATCACCAACTATTCCTTTCCTTTTAGTTGTTCGAAAATGCTTAATAGGCGCTTCAAGTCGTCTTCGTTGGCAAATGGGATGCTAATTTTGCCCTTCCCTTTAGCCGAACAACTCATTTGCACCTTTGTGTTTAAACAGTTGGTGAGCATCTTTTTTTGCCTCGTTCAATGGCTCAGGTAGTTGGTTCTTCGCTACGATTTTTCTTTTTTTCCCACTGTCTATATCTTCGCCGTTCTTTAATGCTTGCGCCAATTCTTCAACCTTTCTTACCGAATAGTTGTGTTTCTGAATCTCTTTAAACACTTTTATCTGTAATGAAGGGCTATCGATAGAAAGGAGCGCGCGTGCGTGCCCCATGTCGAGTTCTTTCTTTTTGCAAAGCCATCTGAATTTGTGCGGGTAATTTCAGTAAGCGCAAATAGTTAGTGATAGCTGTGCGGCTTTTTCCTACGCGTTCAGACACTTTCTCTTGTGTCATACCGCTTCCTTCTAAAAGGTGCTCATAGGCTAAGGCGATTTCTATAGCGTTTAAATCCTCACGTTGAATATTTTCAACGAGCGCCATTTCCATCACATTCTCGTCTTTGATGGTGCGAATGTAGGCAGGGATGGCTTTCAATCCAGCCAATTGTGAGGCTCTCCAGCGTCGCTCGCCTGCGATGATTTCAAACCGATTATCAGAAATCTGGCGTAGTGTTATGGGTTGAATGATGCCGATTTCTTTTTATGCTATGCGCTAAATCTTGTAGTGCTTCTTCGTCGAATTCGCGGCGCGGCTGGTTGGGGTTTGCCTGAATTTGTTCAATAGCGATTTCATTAATTGTCGACGAACCTTGTGTTCTAACAGCATCGGTTGAAATTAGAGCATCAAGCCCCCGTCCCAGTGTATTAAATTTTTTATGCACTGCCATTGCTTTTCCTTTTATGATTACGGTGTTTACTTATGCGTTTTTATTGATAATTTCCTTTGCCAATGCCAAATGGTTCTTGGCGCCGGTGGAGTCTGCGTCGTACAAAATGACGGGTAGTCCGTGGCTCGGGCTTTCGCTGAGTTTCACATTGCGTTGGATAACGGTTTTGAACACTAACTCTTGGAAATGCCGCTTCACCTCATCGTAGATTTGATTGGCCAAACGCAAGCGGCTGTCGTACATGGTCAACAAGAAACCTTCAATCTCCAATTGCTGGTTGAGCTTGCTCTTGATGATTTTGATGGTGCTCAATAGTTTGCTGATACCTTCCAAGGCAAAATATTCACATTGTACGGGGATAACTACGGAGTCGGCCGCTGTGAGTGCATTTACCGTGATGAGTCCCAAGGAGGGGCTACAATCGATGAGGATAAAATCGTATTCATTTTTTTGATGGGGTCTAAGAGATTCTTGAGTACCCGCTCACGATTTTCTAAGTTCAACATTTCGATTTCGGCTCCTACTAAATCAATGTGGCTTGGGATAATGTCTAAGCCTTCAATATCAGTTGTGTAGATGGCATCGCGCACATCGGCGTGGTCGATGATACATTCGTAGAGCGAGCAATCAACCTCTTTGGTATCAACTCCCAAACCACTTGAGGCATTGGCTTGCGGGTCGGCATCGACTACCAATACAGATTTTTTTCTAACGTAGCTAACGAGGCAGCTAAATTGATGGTTGTTGTTGTTTTTACCGACGCCACCTTTTTGATTGGCTAATGCAATTATTTTTTTCCCATTTCTAAGAACGTTGTTTTGCTCGCAAAGGTACATATTTTGGGCGAGAATCACGATAAATAAACTTTTTTTTAGTACTTTTGCGGCGAATTCAAAACAGATAGAATGGCACAAAATCGCCCCTTTATTTTAATTTCAAATGACGATGGTTATCATGCCAACGGCATTAAAAACATTGGTTTCATTTTTAAAAAATCATGCCAACCTATTGGTGTGTGCACCCGAATCAGGTCGATCGGGTTTCTCGTGTGCTTTCTCGGCTGCTGTTCCTTTGCGCCTTAAGCAGCGCCACAATATGGGAGAGATTGAGGTGTGGTCGTGCAACGGAACACCGGTTGATTGCATTAAGTTGGCACTGAGCGAATTGTGCAAAGTGCGTCAGCCTGACCTCATTCTCAGTGGCATCAATCATGGCGATAATGCGTCCATCAATCATCATTACTCGGGGACCATCGGCGCAGCCAAGGAGGGTTGTATGAAGTATATTCCTTCGATAGCCTTCTCTACTTGCAACGATGATGAGGATGCCGACCTCAGCTATCTGCAAAACGACGTGCTCACAATAGTGAAACGAGTGATGCAGGATGAGCTTGCCCAAGGGTGTTTACCTCAATGTGAACTTCCCAGCACAGCCACCTTTCAAAGGTATTAAAACCAGTCGCATGGCTTATGGGAGTTGGGTGAACGAGGTTGAACGATTTACGCATCCCCGCAATTACGATTATTTTTGGATGGCTGGACATTATCAGAATGACGAGCCAACGAGCGAAGATACCGACCAATGGGCGGTGAGGCATGGCTATGTAGCTGTCACACCCCTGAAAATCGATACCACCGACTATTCATTTTTGCAGAAAATACACAGCTGGGATACCCGCCTTTAACGCAACACATGAAATATTATCTCCTTGTAGGCGAGGCCAGCGGCGATTTGCATGCCGCCGAATTGATGAAAGCATTGCGGCAATACGATGCCGATGCTCAGTTTCGTTTCTTTGGTGGCGATAAGATGCAGGCCGTTGGCGGTACATGTGTGAAGCACTATCGCGAGTTGGCCTATATGGGGTTCGTGCCCGTTCTGCTCCATCTGCGCACCATTTTTTTCACAACATGGCGCAATGCAAACGCGACATTGTGGCCTGGCATCCCGATGTGGTTATCCTGGTGGATTATCCGGGTTTTAACCTCAGTATTGCGAAGTTTCTGAAGCGGCATACGACCATCCCGGCTTACTATTACATCTCACCCAAGATTTGGGCGTGGAAAGAATGGCGCGTCAAAGCCATTCGGCGCGATGTGGCCGAATTGTTTTCCATCCTGCCGTTCGAAGTAGATTTCTACGAGCGAAAGCACCATCTATCCATTCATTACGTAGGTAATCCTACGGTCGAGGAGGTGGCGGCTTATCAGAAAGCCCATCAGACCACGACTGAAGCGTTTACTGCACGGCATAGGCTAATCCCCGATAAGCCCATTATCGCCTTATTAGCGGGCAGCCGAAAACAAGAGATTAAAGACAATTTGCCCGCCATGATGCAGGCCGTAGCTCCCTTCGCCGACCGCTACCAGGTGATTTTGGCCTGTGCACCAGCCATCGAAGCACGTTATTATGACGAGGTGATAGCCCGTGTGGCCGTGCCGAATGGGATGGTGTTGCATCGCATTGAAAACGCCACCTACGACTTGTTGCAGCATGCCACGGCCGCCTTGGTCACCAGTGGCACGGCAACCTTGGAGACTGCGCTCTTTGGTGTGCCCCAGGTGGTGTGCTACAAAACGCCTGTTCCGTGGCTCATTCGCTGGGCTTTCACCCACATTCTGTCGTGCAACTACATCTCGCTGGTCAATCTCATCGCCGATAAAGAGATTGTAGCGGAGCTTTTCGCCGATCGTTTTTCGGTGGAACAAATCACGGCCGAACTGGCGCAAATCCTACCCGGTGGTGCGAAGCGCAGCGAGATATTGGCCGGCTATGGTTTGGTGGAGGAGCGGTTGGGCGAGGAACGCGCGGCACAAAACGCTGCCCAGCAAATGATAGCGCTTTTACAACGAGGATAACAACATGGTCATGTAGTCGAAGTTCAGCGATTTCATTTGAGGAGCATTAGTCGGAAGTTTCTGATAGGAGCTCCTCAAATGTTTTTTTATTGTTGGAGTTCCCATGGCCTTTCCTCAGTTGATTTAACGCTTTTTGGGGGCTCCACCGTATGTTTCTTCAAAATGGAATAGGATGGCGAAAGGCCTATGCTACTTGTATTTGATGAGGATATAGACGGCGAGAATTACCAGCACGAAGCCCGACATGACGGACCACGTGAGGGATTCGCCAAACACGAAGATGCCGATGAGCATGGCCGTGAGGGGTTCGAATGCGCCTAAAGTGGCCACGGTGGTGCTGTCGATGCGCTTCAACGCCATCACGAGCGTGACGTTGCTGATGGCTGTGGGGACGAGACCGAGCAACAGCAGATGAAGCAGGATGGTGGGTTGATGAATGGGGTAGAGGCCGCCAGTGGTGAAGGTGGAATAGAGCGTGAGTAGCAGCATGGCCATGAAAAAGATAAGTACGTTGGGCTTGAGATTGCCTAAGTGAGCCAAGTGCATGCGCGGATAGAGCACCATATAAATGGCATAGAAAAAGTCCCGAGAGCAGTTCGAGCACTACACCTACAATCGCCCCCGTGTGCATCGTGCCTGTTGTGGCTCCAGAAAGTAGTGCTACACCCACTATGGCCAGCAGCAATGCCGTGGCTGTGGCAGCGCGGAGAGGCTGATGGCAGAAGAGAATCTCGATGAGGGCGGTGAACACGGGATAGGAGAAAACGAGGGTGGTGGCCACGCCACTGGGAAGGTAGCGATAACCGCTGATGATGCAGACGGCCGAGCAGGCATAGAGTAGGGCGAGGAAAGCCAGGCGGAGCCCTTCGCCATAACCGATGCGCAGCGATTTCTTGTTGACGATGAGCACGGCTAACATGAAGAGGCAGGCAAAGCCAAACCGATAGACCAAAAGTGACGATGGGGGCATGCCTGCCGACAACAAGGGTAGGCTGAAGAGCGGAATGGTGCCAAAGGTGGCGGCCGAAACGATGGCGTCGACATAGCCACGGGTTGGTTGGGCGGAAGATTTCATGTTGCACTGAGCTGAAAATAGCACACTACTTTCACGATGCATGGCACCGATGAAAGTAGTGTGCTTGTTGTTTGTGGATTAATGTTGCTCCCTCTGGTGTGCAATCCATTGGCGTGCGTTGACAAAGGCTTCTATCCATGGCGTAACCTCGTCGGTGTAGCGTTGGTGTGGATAGTAGGCATTTTGCCATGGGAAGATGGCGCGTTCGGGGTGGGGCATCATGGCTAAATGTCGACCGTCGTTCGAACAGATGCCAGCCACATTGTAGTCAGACCCGTTGGGGTTACCGGGGTATTCTGTGTAGTTGTATTTCGCCACGATGTTGTAGTGTTCCTCGGGCTCGGGCAAGTGGAAATGTCCTTCTCCGTGTGCCACCCAAATACCCAATTTCGAGTTGCTCAGCGATTTCAACATCACACTCTCATTCTGCGGAATGGTGAGCCCCACAAAGGCACTCTCAAACTTCTTCGAAGTGTTGTGCAGCAGGTGGCTACGCTGGGCGTGCTCGGGATTGATGAGGTTGAGTTCAATCATCAGTTGACAACCGTTGCAGATGCCAAGGCTCAGCGTGTCGGGACGGGCATAGAACTTGTCCAAAGCTTCTTTTGGCCTTGGGGTTGTAGAGAAATGCGCCCGCCCAACCTTTGGCACTGCCCAAAACGTCGCTATTGGAGAAGCCGCCACAGAAGACGATAAGGTGGATGTCGTCCAGCGTCTCGCGCCCGCTGACAAGGTCGGTCATCGTGACATCCTTCACGTCGAAGCCCGCCAAATAGAGTGCGTAGGCCATTTCGCGGTCGCCATTCGTTCCTTTTTCGCGAATGATGGCGGCCTTGATTCCTGAAGGTGCTTGGCGGTTGGGCGTGATCCCATAGCTTTCGAACGTACCGTGGAAGCTGTCGTTAAAGTGCAGTTCGAGCGGCTGCTTCTTATAGTTCATGAAGCGTTGTTTAGCCATACCATTGCGGCTCTGGTCTCGATCGAGCAAGTAGGATGTGGTATACCACTTATCGCGCAGCATGTCGATGTCAAATTCGTGTGTAAAATCGCCTTTCTTGATGGTGAGGGTGCGCTGTTTTGGTGTTGGATAGCCAATCTTTGCAAAACCGATACCTTCGTCATCGAGGAATGTTTTCAACGCCTCTTCGTGGGTGTCGCTCACCTGAATAATCACGCCGGGGTTCTCGGCAAACAGCACTTTGATGATGTCGTCGTTCACAATGTCATGCAAGTTGATGTGCATGCCTCCCGTGGTGTTGGCAAAAAGTCATCTCTAAAAAGGGTGGTGATGAGGCCGCCCGCGCTGATGTCGTGGCCTGCCATAATCCATCCACGGCGTATGAGTTCCTGAATTGTTTCAAAACAGTCAGCGAAATATTCTGCATTCTTAATAGTCGGTACATCGCTCCCCACCTTATCTAAACTCTGGGCAAAGGCGCTGCCACCAAGATGCTGCTCGTCGAAACTGAAATCAATATGGTAGAGTGAGCTGTGCTTGTCGTTTACCAGGATGGGGCTAACGGCCTTTTTGATGTCATACACTTCGCCTCCCGCACTCACGATAACCGTTCCAGGTGCGATGATTTTCTCGCCGTTGGGATATTGCTGACTGAGTGAGAGGGAGTCTTTTCCCGTTGGAACATTCACGTGCAATGCGCAACAGAAGTCGCTCAAAGCTTCAACGGCTTCGTAGAGCCGAGCGTCTTCGCCTTGCTGTGAACGACAGGGCCACATCCAGTTTGCGCTAAGGCTGACACTGCGCAATCCTTCGCTGAGCGGTGCCCAAACGAGGTTAGTTAGCGCTTCGGCAACCGAGAGCACACTGCCCGCCTTGGGGTCGGCTAATCCTGCTTGTGGCGCATGTCCCATGGAAGTTGCAATGCCTTTCTCTCCTTTATAGTCAAGGGCTACGATTCCACAATCCGACAGCGGTAATTGAATTTCGCCTTGTGTTTGCTGCCTTGCCACCTTTCCCGTTACCGAACGGTCAACTTTGTTAGTTAACCAATCTTTGCAAGCTACGGCTTCCAATTGCAGCACGCGCTGCACATAGGTATCCAACGCTTCAGCCGAATAGGTGACATTCTCGTAGGTGCGTGTGACAGTCTTGTCGCACATGATGGTGACAGGAGTGTGTCCAAACATCTGTGCCACGTCTAAATCGAATGGTTTTTGTGCCATCCTCCTGCTTGAAACTGAAATGTGCGTCGCCAGTCGTTTCGCCTACAATATACATTGGTGCACGCTCGCGCTCGGCAATCTTCTGCACATAATCCAAATGTTGCTCATCAATCAAAAGCCCCATGCGCTCTTGGCTTTCATTGGCTATAATCTCTTTTGCCGAAAGGGTTTGGTCGCCAATCGGGAGCTTTTTCCATATGAATTTCTCCACCACATTCCTCAACTAACTCCGAAAGGCAATTCAGATGGCCTGCACTGCCATGGTCATGAATGCTCACAACGGGATTCTCTTTGTCCTCAACAAGTGCGCGGATTAAATTGTAAGCACGCTTCTGCATCTCGGGATTAGCACGCTGGATAGCGTTTAATTCAATGCCATTGCTATAGCGACCCGTATCAACAGACGATACACTTCCGCCGCCTAAACCGATGCGATAGTTGTCTCCCCCGACAACAACAATCTTATTTCCTGTCTTAGGTGCCTTCTTTAGGCAGTCGCGTTTCTTGCCAAATCCAACGCCACCAGCTAACATAATGACCTTATCGTAGGCATATTTCTCTCCGTTCTCCTGGTGTTCAAAGGTGAGAACCGAACCGCAGATGAGCGGCTGACCAAATTTATTGCCAAAGTCACTGGCACCATTCGAAGCCTTGATGAGAATTTGTTCGGGGCTCTGATAAAGCCATTCTCTTAGGGGGAGAATGCTTTCCCAGTCACGTTCTGTCGCTAATCCTTCATCGTTTTTGTAGGCGAGGATAGGCTGTCATGTAGCAAGCTGTCCCCGCTATAGGCCAAGAACCAACACCACCTGCCATGCGATCGCGGATTTCTCCGCCCGTTCCTGTTGCCGCACCATTAAAGGGTTCCACCGTAGTTGGAAAGTTATGTGTCTCTGCTTTCAGCGATATGACGCTTTCAATCTCTTTTGTTTCAAAGAAACTGGGCGCACAAGGGTTGCTTGGAGCAAATTGTTCTATCATGGGACCTTGCGCAAAAGCTACATTATCTTTATAGGCTGAAAGAATTGAATTAGGATTCTCCTGCGTTGTCTTTTTTATCAAAGCGAAAAGTGAAGAGGGGCGTTCCTTGCCATCAATCACAAATTTTCCACCAAAGATTTTATGGCGACAATGTTCTGAATTGATTTGAGCAAAGCCAAAAATTTCAGAATCTGTTAGTGGACGTTGATTGGCTTTTCTCCAATTGGTGGAGGTATTTAATCTCATCTTCACTGAGCGCCAATCCCTCTTGCTCATTGTATTCTTCTAAGTTTTCAACATATTTAATGGCATCGGGCTGATGATTAATGGTGAAAATATCTTGATCCAAACCATCGTACATACGCTGTAACATCGTGTCATACTCCGCATCTTTGCTGCTGATGGGGTAATATTCCTCAATGCGTAAAATGCCATCAAGATTCATATTTTTGTGTAATCTCAACGGCATTTGTACTCCAAGGAGTCACCATTTCTCGGCGTGGTCCCACGAAAAGCCCGGCAAGTTTATCGTTGCCTTCATAGGTTGCCTCTCCGTAAAGCCAACATAGTTTGTCGATTTCTTCTTGTGTGGGTTGATGATTGAATGTGTAGCAATAATGCTCTGTGTTGTTGTTTTGAAAAAGAATCATACTTTCTTTATTATAATAGGTGAAGTGTTGTATTATGCAAAGTTACAGTAATTCTGTTTATCACACAAATGAATGTTGCTTTTTTTATAAGTCTCTGTAACGTTTCTGTTTTTTTGTATCAGGTATAGGGAGTCGTATTCCTATCATTTTTATATAGAATTTTTTTAATGTGTTGAAGATGTTGTGATAGAAAAATCTTCTTTTGCTAAATAGAGATGTAACTGTTCGTTTTTATCAAATATAATTCGAAAAAAATAATCCGAAAGATTTATTTTATAGATAATATTTTTGAGTAATAGTTGTATAAAAAGTTTTTCCAAAATATTTTGTAAATAACTGATAATCAAGATATATTTAAAATATAATATTTAAAAAGTTATCCAAAAAAATAAAATTTAATATAGATAATTTTTCTTTTTTTAATTGAGTATTTATTACCTTTGCATGAAAATGTAAGTAATATAAAAAAATAAAGGATATATGATACAGACAGTTATTAAAAGGGATGGTAGAATCGTTGGTTTTAACGAGCAAAAGATTATGGCAGCGATTCGTAAAGCGATGCTGCAAACAGATAAAGGTGAAGATGAAGCCTTAGCACAAAAGATTACTGACTACATCACAATGCGTGGAAAGAGTCAGATGACGGTAGAAGGAATCCAAGATTTTGTAGAAAAAGAATTAATGAAAAGTGCCCGAAAAGATGTGGCACAGCGTTACATTGCTTATCGAAATCAACGAAGTATTGCGCGAAAAGCTAAAACACGTGATATTTTTATGGAAATCGTGAATATAAAAAATAACGATGTAACACGTGAAAATGCGAATATGAATGCCGATACACCTGCAGGCATGATGATGAAGTTCTCTTCGGAAACTACAAAACCATTTGTTGATGATTACCTGTTGTCGCAAGATGTTTATGAAGCTGTGCGTCAAAATTATATCCATATTCATGATAAAGATTATTATCCCTACGAAGAGTTTAACTTGTGTTCAGCATCCCTTAGACCATATTTTAGATGACGGTTTTGTGGCAGGACATGGTTCTTCGCGTCCTGCAAAACGCATTGAAACGGCAGCAGTTCTGGCATGTATCTCTTTAGAAACTTGTCAAAATGAAATGCATGGCGGACAAGCTATTCCTGCTTTTGACTTTTATTTGGCACCTTATGTTCGTACTTCTTATATAGAAGAGGTGAAAAATGTAGAACGTTTAATGGGGCTCGATCTTTCACATCTTTATCATGCAGAGATGGATGATTACACCATAAGTGAGTTGACTGACTTGAAAGGTGACGTACGTTGGCAGCAACATGCCGTCAATAAAACTGTAAATCGGGTGCATCAAGCGATGGAAGCCTTTATCCACAATATGAATACGATTCATAGTAGAGGAGGAAACCAGGTTGTATTTTTCATCCATCAATTATGGTACTGATACTTCTGCTGAGGGGCGATGCATTATTCGTGAATTATTAAAATCGACCTATGAGGGAGTCGGAAATGGCGAAACAGCAATATTCCCTGATTCAAATTTGGAAGAAAAAACGTGGTGTAAATTACTTGCCTTCTGATCGAAACTATGATTTGTATCAATTGGCTTGTAAGGTGACTGCACGCCGTTTCTTCCCCAATTTTTGAATTTAGATGCCACGTTTAATCAGAATAAAAATTGGAAAGCTACTGATCCCAAGCGTTATATGTGGGAAGTTGCAACAATGGGATGCCGTACACGAGTGTTCGAAAATCGTTTTGGTGAGACAACAAGTGTGGGGCGTGGCAACTTGAGTTTTACCACAATTAATATTGTTAAATTGGCCATCGAATGTCGATCAATAGCCAATCCTGAAGAACGGATTAACACTTTCTTCAAGAAGTTGGATCATATTTTTGGAAATCACAGCAGGGCAATTGGATGAGCGTTATCAGTTCCAGAAGACCGCTTTTGTGAAACAATTTCCTTTGTTGATGACGAAACTTTGGATTAATGCCGACAAATTAAATCCGGATGATACGATAGAAAAGGTCATTAATCAGGGCACTTTTAGGTATCGGATTTATAGGATTGGCCGAGTGTTTAAAGGCTTTAACGGGGAAACACCATGGTGAAAGTGAAGAAGCACAGGCTTTAGGTTTGAAGATTGTTCGTTATATGTGCGATCGATGTGCCGAATACTCAGAGCGTTATCAGCATAATTATAGTCTGTTGGCTACACCGGCTGAAGGCTTGTCTGGGCGTTTCACCCGCTTTGATCGAAAAGAATTTGGCGAGATAGAAGGTGTCACAGATCGTGATTATTATACAAACTCCAATCACGTTCCGGTGTATTATAAATGCTCTGCAACACATAAAGCACAAGTAGAAGCACCTTATCACGAATTAACACGTGGCGGACATATATTCTATGTAGAGATGGATGGCGATGCAACACATAATCCAAAGGCCATAGAGCGCATTGTTGATATGATGGATGCCTATAATATGGGCTACGGAAGTATGAATCATAATCGTAATCGTTGCATGGATTGTGGATATGAAAATGCAGCAAAAAAATTAGATGTATGTCCAAAATGTGGGAGTACACATATCGATAGATTACAGCGTATTACGGGTTATTTAGTGGGAACAACCGAACGTTGGAATAAAGGAAAACTTGCAGAATTGAATGATCGCGTGACACATACAGATAAAAAAATTAATTCTGTTTTAAAAGATAATGAAATCTTATGGGGCAGGGAATAGTCAGCTTCGGTTTCTGAAAAAAAGAGCGTCATTTGTGCAAACAAAATAGAATGGTAGAAGTGACTATCCCCACCTTTAATGATAATCAGTTGTTATAAAATATATGATTCACGTATTACGAGTGGTGCATGACACAATGGTTGACGGACCAGGATTGCGTACTTCGATTTATTGTGCTGGGTGTCCACATGCTTGTTTGGGCTGCCATAATCCGCAATCCTGGGCTTTTGGTCAAGGAGAACGCATGACAACTGAAACTTTGATGGACGAGATTTTAACCGATTCTTTTGCTGATGTTACGTTTACCGGTGGTGATCCAATGGCTCAGGCCGCAGGTTTCTTGGATTTAGCAAAGGTCATTCGGGAACAAACGCATAAAACAATTTGGTGTTATACAGGGTTTACTTTTGAAGACCTCTTACAAAATTCTACACAAAGAGCATTGTTAGAAGAGCTTGATGTGTTGGTTGATGGACGCTTTATTGCATCGCAAAAAGATGAAGACCTACTGTTTCGAGGGAGTAGAAACCAACGATTAATCGATGTAAAAAGCTCTCTTTCAACAGAAAAGGTTGTACTTTGGAAAGCTCGATTCAGTTATGGCGATTTAAGAGAATATACTTAGATTGTTAGGAAAATCGCTGTAATTGAGCTTTAAAAAGGTGTATATTGGTGTGAAATATAGCACACTTTATACCATAAACTATACGATATTATGGCATAAAATGGTTCATATTTATTCTCAATATGAACCATTTTTTTCATGAAAGCCATTGTACCTTGGATACATGTGCTATTCCATAAGTGATGAACGAGGACATAGTACTGTATGAAAAGAATTGAAATGATGTAGAGAAAGGAAAGGAAAAAGCCGCTTTTTAGAAAAATGGTGGGATTGATTTTTGGGTATGTAATAAGAGATAAACCTTATAGTATTTCTCAAATAAGGTGTTGCGTATTAAAAGCAGATTTAGTGTTTATCCCATTATGTTTTTGTAAAAATATTTTTGGTATTCTGGTATATCCTCTAAGAATAAATATTTTTTTACTATTATAATCCATCTTACAGCAATAGTGTTGTAGTCCATTTGAGACAATCAAATAGTCTACATGCAGCAGCATGTTATAGACAGATATTTGGTCGAATGTCTTTTGTGTGATAGTAATATGAGGTGCTTTATATTCTAAAAATCATGAGTGGTTTAAGGTCTTTAGAGTATAGAATAGTGTCTGCACGCAATCTCTTTTGGCCAACTTTAAGTTCTACTTCATTAGCCAAAAGTGTTGCCGGATATTTTTTTATAGTTAATTAAAAAGTGGATGAAGTGTTGGCGCACCCATTCCTCGGGAGTGAGTGCAACATACTTTCGACGGAGAATATCTAAAATTGTTGGTCGGTTGGGAGTTCCTGCTAACTTTATATCAAAAATCGGGTAGGTTTAATGGAATCATTTTATTATTTTTGCAGTAATGAGGTCGAATGTGACAGTGTAAATTAAAAACATTGCTGTCCACATTGGCCTTTTTATGCAAAAGATAATAATAAAAATTGAATTCTAAAATGCCCGAAAAGAAAAATGTAAGTGCGACGTATGAGCAAATTATACGCGACTTGAATGCAGGGAAATTTTTCACCTATATATATATTAATGGGTGAGGAATCTTATTATATTGATAAGATTACGGACTATATTGTAGAGCATGGTCTACAACCTGCAGAACGAGATTTTAATCAAAGTATTGTCTTTGGGACAGATGTTTCAGCTGCGCAAGTTGTAGATTTGGCAAAAGGATTTCCTATGATGGCCGCAAGGAGGATCGTCGTTGTACGCGAGTTTCAGAATATGAAGAATACGGAAGCGTTAGAAAACTATTTTAAACATCCCTGCTATTTCGACAACACTTGTACTCTGCTATAAAAATGGGACGATAGATAAACGGAAAAAAGTTTTTTTACCATAGCACAAGGAAGTGGTGCAGTAATTTTTGAAAGCAAAAAATTGTATGACCGAGAGCTTCCGGGATTTATTGAGGGTTATCTCAGACAGCAGCAAGCAACGATTGAGTACAAAGCGGCACAAATGATGGCTGAATTTGTGGGGGCAGATTTGAGTCGATTAACTTCTGAATTGGATAAATTGCTCCTATCATTTTCTACATCCCAACGCCGCATCACACCGGAATTGGTTGAGAAGGAGGTTGGTATTAGTAAAGACTTTAATGCTTTTGAATTGCGTAATGCGATAGTCAATCGCGATGTTTTTAAAGCTAATTTAATAGTAAAATACTTTGACAAAAATCCAAAGTCGGGTTCACTCTTTGCTTTTCTGCCAATGCTGTTCTCTTATTTTGAAAATCTAATGATTGCACATTATACACCTAATCGGACAAATGAAAAATAGTCTTGCACAAGCACTTGAGTTGCGTGGTGGGTGGGCTGCGCGAGATTATCTTCGAGGAATGCAAAATTACTCTGCAATGAAAACGCTCCAAATTATTTCTAAAGTTAGAGAGATTGATGCCAAAAGTAAGGGAATAAATAACCCAAATACAGAAGTCGGAGAGCTTATGAAGGAGCTTATCTTCTTTATTTTGCATTAAAAATAGCTATTTTTTTACCTTGTTTTGTTCTAAATGAAGTGCTCCATATGAGCACTTTTTTTAGGCATAAATATCGGTAAATAAAGGGTTTTGTCCTATTTTTAATAGCTTCATATTTTTGCGCATTTATAATATTCTTTCCAATGGGCCAGAATATTAAAAAAATATGATGAAAATATGCCTTTTTTTCGAAGAAAAATTGCTTTTACGTTTTGCTTTTATTAACATTTGTATTTCTGCATTTTTACAAAACAAAAACCTGATAAATCCCCGCTTCAAATTTATATTTGTAAACAGAAGGGTTTTTGTAATATTGAATAATTTACATCTTCACAACGATAAATCATTTATTCGAATATTTATATTTATATCCTTAAACGAATAAATATGTACCCATTGAAATACCATGCAAATAGCTCATATTCTGTATTATATAGGACTTTTTAAAGAGTAATTAATCCCACTATGACGATTATTTAGTGGCATAAAAGACGATCTCGTGTAGTCACCTTTTTTTCTATTCCAATATAACCATCTTTTTAACCAATATATTAACTTATAATGAATAAAATGATAGATAGGGTGAGTTTTTTTATTTATAAATTTGCAGATGCAAATCGAAACGATATTAATTTATATCTTTAAATTCGTTTGTGCTAATTTGTATTTGCGAACGTAAATTCGTGTAATAAAAAAAGCGGTTTGAACTTGTTGTTTATTCAACTTTTTGCTTTTACCTTTGTAAATTGTATAGGAACAAGGTAATTTGAACATATTTTTCAATGCTTTACGTATGAAAGAGCGTATAAAACAGATTATGGAGAGTCAACATATGACTCAGCAAACTTTTGCACAGTTCATTCAAATATCACCTGCATCTTTGAGTAGCATATTTAACGATCGTACGAAACCGACTTTTGGCTATCGTTGAGGCTATCTGTGCAAAAAAATACCAGCCTTATCTTTAGAGTGGTTGATGTTTGGAACGGGGGCTATGTATAAAAAAATGATGTTGTAAATTCAGCAGGCAATGGTAGTAATGCATCTCAAAAAAACATCTGATGGTATGCTTAACTTTTTTTGAAGAACTATCCCCTACATCTCCATCATCTTCTTCTCAATCTGTTGTGCCAGGTAGGGACGAGATTACTAAAAACCGCAAAAAGAGGTTGTGAAAATTATTGACAAAAAGGAGAGGAAGATTTCTGAGATACGTATTTTCTATGATGATAATACATGGGAAACCTTCGTTCCTGCAAAAAAAGTTAGTTGTTGGTAACTAACTTTTTGTTATCTTTGCAGGGAACAGAAGCGTAAGCGCAAAGATGAAAAACAGATTTTAGATTTGAGAGTGAAGTCGGTTGAGCAATTAGGTTTCCGCCACTCATTGATTAAGTTAACAAGTGACGAATCTCTTCCAACAATTTATCCGGGACAGTTTGTTGAAGTTCGTGTGGATCATTCCTCACAAACCTTTCTAAGGCGCCCTATTTCAGTCAACTTTGTTGATGTAGAAAATCGAGAACTTTGGCTTTTAGTCGCACAAGTGGGACATGGGACACGGCAACTTTCTAAGCTCGTACCAGGCGAATTTCTAAATTGTTTGCTACCTTTAGGAAATCATTTTACGATACCAACAGATATTAATACTAAAGTTTTATTGGTAGGTGGTGGTGTTGGTGTAGCGCCATTACTCTATTATGGGAAAATTCTTCATGATAGAAAGTATGATGTTACATTCCTTTTAGGTGCAAAATCAAAAGATGACTTGGTTGAAAAAGAACTTTTTGAGCAATATGGGGAGGTCTGCATTACAACCGAAGATGGTAGTTTGGGTGAGAAAGGGTATGTCACGAATCATTCAATTCTCCAAAAAAAGAAATTTTTCATACCTTGCAACTTGTGGACCAAAGCCCATGATGTTAAGTGTCGCAGCTATGCACGTGCACAGAATATTGTATGTGAAGTTTCGTTAGAGAATAAGATGGCATGTGGTTTAGGAGTATGTCTTTGTTGTGTTGAGAAAACGAAAGAAGGAAATGTTTGTGTATGTAAGGAGGGCCCTGTTTTAAACATAAATGAATTATTATGGCAGCTTTAAATGTAAAAATAAATGATTTAGAATTTAAGAATCCAATCATCACTGCATCTGGAACTTTTGGTTATGGTTTAGAATTTGCAGATTTAGTGCCATTAGATAAATTGGGGGAATCATCGTCAAAGGGACAACTTTGCATCATCGTGAAGGAAATGATTATCCACGGATGGCAGAAACGGCTCAGGGGATGCTGAATTGTGTGGGGCTTCAAAATAAAGGTGTCGACTATTTTTGCCGTGAGATTTATCCAAAGATTAAGGATATAGGCACTAATATGTTGGTCAACGTGAGTGGGAGTAGCCCAGAAGACTATGCCGCATGTGCAGCGCGTATCAATACTTTAGAGAAGATACCTGCGATAGAGCTGAATATCAGTTGTCCGAACGTGCGCGAAGGGGGATGGCTTTTTGGCGTAACTTGTTCGGGAGCTGCACAAGTTGTGAAGGCTGTTCGTGCCGTTTATGATAAGACGCTTATTGTGAAGTTGTCGCCGAATGTTACCGATATAGCCCAAATAGCTTGTGCATGTGAGGATGAAGGAGCCGATGCGGTCTCACTTATTAACACGCTTTTGGGAATGGCTGTAGATATAGAGCGCCGAAAACCGCAGCTAAGTATTCGGACAGGTGGTTTAAGTGGTCCCGCCGTTAAACCTGTAGCGTTGCGTATGGTATATGATGTTGCACACACTGTGAAGATTCCTGTGATTGGTTTAGGTGGTATAAGTTCGGCAGCTGATGCGATAGAATTCCTTATGTGTGGTGCAACAGCCATTCAAATTGGCACAGCTAATTTTTGTAGATCCTACTGTTACGATAAAGGTTATCGAAGGATTGGATTCCTGGTTAGATGTGCATGGTTGTCAGAGTGTGTATGAAATCATCGGTGCTTTGGAGGTATAAATGGGCTATAACCATTAGAGTAAAAAAATCATAACTATATATAAAAGGTAGTAAAATGTGGGGCTATTGCTTGAAAAAGGCCTACCTTTTGCTACTACAATTTAAACAGTTTTTAATAAGATGGGACAAGAAAAAGAATAAGTTTATATCGGTTTCTTATCGTTTGTATGATGTTACAGCAATGCCAAAAAGCGCTTCTCGAAGAGACACAGGATGGGCGCCCTTTTGATTTTTATTAGTGGTTTTGGTATTACATTGCCAGCTTTCGAAGCAGCCATTGTCAATTTAACTAAAGGTGAACATTTTTGATTTTTACATTGTCATCTACTGAGGCTTATGGTGATTATTTAGAAGCTCATATTGTAGATTTAGATAAATCTATTTTTCATGATTGATGGTAAATTTGATGATACGCGTATAGCAGTAGATGCTATCATCCCATTGCAAAATGAAGATGGTCAACGATTCAATGGACGCGTGTTAGCGATCAATGCGGATAAGGTAAAAAAATCGATTTAAATCATCCATTGGCGGGGAAAACCTTGAATTTTGTCGGCGAAGTGTTGGAAAACCGTGATGCTACAGCCGAGGAACTGGCACAATTTGCTAAGATGTTGCATGGCGAACACAGCTGTGGAGGCTGTGGCGGAGGTTGCCATAGTGGAGGTTGTAGTCACAACGAATGTGGCGGAAGTTGTGGTGGTTGCCATTAAAAAGATGTTATTGTTTGCATTATGCACAATAGTTTTGGACACCTTTTCCGGCTAACCACCTTTGGAGAGAGCCATGGTGTGGCTGTAGGTGGCGTGATTGATGGCATGCCTGCGGGTGTTGTTATTGATATTAATTTCGTGCAAAACGAGCTCAACCGCCGTAGACCAGGACAGAGTAACGTTACTACTTCGCGTGCAGAATCCGACCAAATAGAATTTCTTAGTGGCTTGTTTGAGGGGAGGTCCACTGGCGCTCCCATTGCTTTTTGCCGTATTTAATCAAGACCAACACAGTCAAGATTATGATGCTTTGCGTACGTTGTACCGCCCTTCGCATGCCGATTTCACCTATGAAGCTAAGTATGGTATCCGAGATTATCGTGGTGGCGGGCGTGCTTCGGCGCGCATTACACTTGCTCGTTGTGTAGCAGGAGCAATCGCTAAATTAGCACTGCGGCAGCGCAATATTCATATTCATGCTTATACTTCACAGATTGGCTCCATAGCTCTACCTGAAGATTACCATCATTATGATTTTAATCAAGTAGAACAAAACGTCGTGCGTTGTCCAGATAGTGCCGTAGCCCTGCAGATGGAGACACTCATTATGAAGGTGAAACAAGAGGGAGACACGATTGGTGGCATTGTTTCTTGTGTTATTCAGGGCTGTCCTCCTGGCTTAGGTGAGCCCGAGTTCAGCAAGCTACATGCCGATTTGGGCAGTGCGATGTTGAGCATTAATGCTGCGAAAGGTTTTGAATATGGTGATGGTTTTGCAAGCGTTACCCATCGTGGTAGTGAGATAAACGATAGTTTTACTATGTCGAATGGTTGCGTTACCACCTCAACCAATCATAGTGGGGGTATTCAAGGCGGCATTAGCAATGGGCAAGATATTTTTTTTCGTGTTGCTTTCAAACCTGTTGCAACTCTTCAAAAGCAACAAAAGACTATTAACGAGGTTGGGGAAATAGTATCATTTGCAGCTAATGGACGTCATGATCCGTGTGTTGTTCCACGCGCTGTCCCAATTGTTGAAGCAATGGCCGCTATGGTAATTTTTTTGACCATTATTTACTCAGTTTAGCAGAAAAATTTTGAGAAAAGAAAAAAATACATGGCAAATGCAATTTTAGTTTCGAATAAATTGGGTATATTTGCAACGACTATTCTGTGTTCGTGATGAATTGGGGTAGTCGATAGTTAAGTCTAGTTTAGTTTTTGTGTTGGTTGAGGGTAGTAGTGTTACTGCCCTCAATTTTTTGTTTTGATTCGTGGCAAGTCTGTACGTAACTTGATTGCCTTTTTGCACACATGATAGTTTCTTCTGTTTTTATAATTTCAATTTGTAAGCAGCGTTTTTGATGTAGGTCAATAAAAGTTTCATTTTCGCTTCTTTCTGTTATAATCTTTTTGTTCTTTCTTTTTCTTGCTCTACCTTTGCATCGTCTTAAGAACAAAAAGACATTTAAAATAGAATAAACAAACAGGAATAACAGAGTGTTATGGTAACACATACACTCTTAATGATTAAAAAGATGAAGAAAGATATGAAAAAGATTGTTTTTGATGTTAGTTGCATTGATGAGTATGACAACAGTGGCTTTTGCCGAAGGTGAGAATGCAAAAGCTGCAAATGAGACTGCTGCTTATGATATGCGTGTGAACTATTCTAAGTTGGCTAATGCATTAGGTCTCTCAATTGACCAGTTGGAAAGCGTTGAAGATGTGCACAAAACATTTTGCATTGAAATGATGAACGCAGCCAATGCTCCAAAAGATGAGCGCAAGAGTATGGTTGATAAAGCTATTGAGAAGAATCTCAAGTATATGCGTTATATCTTAAACAGCAATCAGTACAGCAAGTATTTGCAACTATTGAACGCAACAATGAATAATCGTGGTTTGAATAATTAAGCCCGTTACCATATTGAGAAGTTGTTAAAACTAAAAGTAGAACTGCATGTCTGGTAAAACAGATATGCAGTTTTTTGTGTGTATCCCTCTATTAAAGGAAGCCTTATTATGGTTTTTATGTGGTAAGATATTACGGAGTGCTTTCCGCTTCTTTTCGCCAATATTTATTGATTCATGACAAGATTAAAAAGTTTGTTTGAGTTGATACTTTTAGTATGATTTTTGATAAAAACTGAATAGTATAGACACTAATCACAATAAATTTATTATTTTTGTGTGTCAAAATTTAAGGAGATGAAGAAAGAAGATTTACGGATTGTTTTCATGGGTACACCAGAGTTTGCCGTAGAAACATTGTCACGATTGGTTGAACAAGGCTATCATGTTGTGGCAGTTGTTACACAACCCGACAAACCTGTTGGCCGTCATCAGGACACGTTGCAGGCATCGCCCGTGAAACGCTATGCCCAGGCGCATGGTTTGCCCGTGTTGCAGCCCGAAAAGATGAAAGACCCGGCATTTGTTTCGACATTAAAAACCTATCGGGCCGACTTGCAAGTGGTGGTGGCTTTCCGCATGTTGCCCGAAGTGGTGTGGGCAATGCCTCGCTTTTGGAACATTTAATGTGCATGCCGCCTTGTTGCCACAATATCGTGGTGCGGCTCCCATTAACTGGGCCATTATTCATGGTGAGCGGGAGACTGGCGTTACAACGTTTTTCTTAGACCATGACATTGACACTGGGCGCATCATCTTGCAAAAGCCTTTCCCTATTCCTGAAGATGTCGATGTAGAATATGTGTATGAAGGCTTGATGCGCTTAGGGGCAACGGCAGCGATAGAAACGATTGATAAAGTTATTGCAGGTGATGGGAGAGTGGAGTCGGTTGCACAGGACGATTGGACGCAGACGTCTGATGGGGTGTTACATCTGGCGCCAAAAATCTTCAAGGAAACCTGCCAAATTGATTGGCAATGGCCAGCAAAACGCATTTATGATTTTGTGCGCGGGCTCAGTCCTTATCCATGCGCTTGGACGAATTTTAATGTAGATGGAAAGGCGTCGACGCTGAAAATCTATAAGACAGCGCAAACTACGGCCGCTTATTCTGGTGCGGCTGGGCAGGTGGTTGTTGAGCAGAATCGTTTGTTTGTAGTATGTGGCAAAGGATGTTTGGAAATCTTAGAGCTGCAACTTGCAGGCAAGAAACGAATGGCTGCGCGCGACTTTTTGAATGGGTTGCGGCAGCACGATTTCTCGTTTATCGCGCAATAATGGAGCATAGTGTGAAAAAAAGCATAGAGATTAGGGGCTAAAAGCCTATAGATTTTTGGTGCAAAAGCCTATTCTTTATGGTATAAAAGCTGCGATATTGGTTAAGAGGAGCGCAGCAAAACGAAAATAAAAAGGAATAGAAAAGAAAACGATATGACACGAGAAGACGATATTAAGAATGCCGTTTCTTGCATGAGACAAGGCGGTGTAATCCTTTACCCCACCGACACGGTGTGGGGAATTGGTTGTGATGCAACCAATGCAGAAGCTGTAGCCAAGGTTTATGCCATCAAACATCGGGACGATTCCAAAGCGCTTATTTGTTTAGTTGATTCAGATGCGCGTTTGCAACGTTATTTCCGTAATGTGCCATCGGTGGCTTGGGAATTGTTTGATGCCGCAATTAAGCCCACGACAGTGATATTGGATCATGCTGTGAATGTGGCCGAAAACTTAGTGGCCGAAGATGGAAGCCTGGCCATGCGTATTACCAATGAGCCTTTCAGTAAGGAACTTTGCTATCGTTTTCAGAAGCCCATCGTAAGCACCAGTGCGAATGTCAGTGGGCTACCTGCCGCATCAAATTATCGAGATATTAGCGAAGAAATCCTGCAAGCTGTGGATTATGTGTGTTGGAGTCGGCGCAATGAGCACAAGCCCCATACGCCAAGTGCTATTATCAAATTGAATGAGGATGGTCAGGTGCAAGTCATTCGGAAATAAAAGTTATAACAGAAATTTTAAGCGTTTTGAAACTTTCACGTTTGCTTGATTGGAGAAAAGCCCATTTGTCAGACAGGCAAATGACGCTCATCTTAGCTTTTGTCATCGGTTTTTTCGCCTCCGTCGCAGGTTATGTGCTCCATCATATCATTAAAGAAATACAGAATTTCCTGACAGCCAGCTTTTGATATGTCTACTTATAACTGGCTTTATCTGTTGTTCCCGATAGTGGGCATTTATCTCACGTCGTTGTTTATCCGGCACGTTGTAAAAGATAATATTTCGCACGGCATCACGCGGGTGCTGAATGCTATCGCCACCAACCATTCTCGTTTGAAAGGTCATAATTGTTGGTCGTCGGTAATAGCCTCGAGTATCACCATCGGTTTTGGCGGGTCGGTGGGCGCCGAAGCACCGATTGTGCTTACCGGTTCGGCCATAGGAAGCAATTTAGGGCGACTCTTCCATATGGATTCCCGCACGATGATGCTTTTTGGTGGGTTGCGGTGCTTCGGCCGCCATCTCGGGCATCTTCAAAGCTCCTTTTTGCTGGTTTAGTCTTTACGTTGGAGATTTTGATGCTCGATTTGACGATGGCTTCCCTGCTCCCCATCCTGATAGCCAGCGTCACGGCAACCTGTTTCAGTTACATTTTCTCTGGTAGCGATGCCCTGTTCAACTATCACATGGACAGTACATGGGATATTCAGCGCGTGCCACCTTATATTCTCTTAGGCGTGTTCTGCGGCTTTGTGGGTTTGTATTTCATGCGTCTGATGACCGCTTGCGAGAATACGTTTACCCGCATGAAGCGCTATCCGGGCATGAAGATTATCGTTGGTGGGCTTTTGTTGAGTGTGCTTATCTTCTTTTTTCCGTCACTTTATGGCGAGGGTTATAACCAAGTCGATATCTTCTTGAGTGGCGAAACCATGGCCGATTGGGGGAAGGTGATGGATGGGTCAATGTTTTATGGACATAGCGAATACCTTGTTCTCTATGTGGGCTTGGTCGTGTTGTTTAAGGTTTTTGCCACATCGGCCACCAATGGAGCAGGAGGTTGTGGCGGAACCTTTGCGCCATCGCTGTTTATTGGCGGCTTTGCGGGATTCTTTTTTGCTCGTATTTGGAATAACTATCAGTTGGGTGTTTATGTTCCTGAGAAGAATTTTTGCCTTGATGGGCATGGCTGGTGTGATGGCAGGTGTGATGCAAGCACCTCTGACAGGCATCTTCCTCATCGCAGAACTGACGGGCGGCTATCAACTTTTTATCCCCCTGATGATTGTGTGCATTTGCGGCTATCTCACGATAAACATCTTTGAACAACATAGCATTTATGGCATACGTTTGGCGCGTGCGGGGAAGCTTATAACCCATCATACAGATCAAGCTGTCCTGACATTGATGAGTTTAGATAGTATTATAGATCGGCAATTTACGTCGGTTAGTCCAGATATGCCTTTGGGAAAGCTTATTAATGCAATAAGCAAAAGTCATACAAGTTTTCTGCCAGTGTTGGATGAAGCGGGGACTTTGCTTGGTGAAATTGATATTACAAAAATTCGTCATGTGATGTTTCGTTCAGAACTTTATTATCGTTTCACCGTGCGTGACATTATGACGCCAGTACCAGCAACGCTGTTTAAAGACGATAAGATGGTTGATGTTATGCGGAAATTCGAGAATGCGATTGCAATTATCTGCCCGTGGTGGATATAAACAAGCATTTGCAGGGCTATGTTTCGCGTACCCGGATGTACAGCATGTATCGCCATTTAGTAGCCGATTTCAGCTCTGAATAATTGTCTCTTTTGCGAAAGACTGTCGTCCAACCCCTTGAAACGTTTGTTTTTTTGAAAATGATTGTTCCGCACCTGCTAAACGTATGTTTTTTAAGAAAAAAATTTGTTGTAGTGGTGGAAATATAATATCTTTGCTACCGCATTCTTCTATTATCTAATGACAAAAAAAGTAAAAATCATATAATTAGTGTAGTCATGAATATAAATGAAATGATGAAGCCTTATGTTATAGGCTTAGACCTTGGAGGAACCAATTCAGTTTTTGGTATTGTTGATTCGCGTGGCGAAATTAAGGCCACGACTGCCATCAAGACGCAAGGTTACGATAGCGTAGAGGATTATGTCGATGCTGCCGTAGAGGCATTGAAAGTAATCATTGACCAGGTTGGCGGAATTAATACCATTAAAGCTATGGGAATTGGTGCACCTAATGGGAATTTTTACACAGGCACAATAGAGTTTGCTCCTAATTTATCGTGGGGGCGTTCTGGTATCGTTCCGTTGGCTGATATGTTTAGTAAGCGTTTGGAAGGGATTCCTGTAGGACTTACAAATGACGCTAATGCAGCAGCAATAGGTGAAATGACCTATGGTGTTGCACGCGGAATGAAAAACTTTATGGTTATTACGTTGGGGACAGGTGTTGGTTCAGGCATCGTGGTAAATGGACAGATGGTTTATGGAAGTGATGGTTTTGCAGGTGAATTAGGCCATATGATAGTTCGCCCTCATGGCCGTCAATGTGGTTGTGGCCGTAAAGGTTGCTTAGAAGCATATTGTTCGGCTACAGGTGTTGCCAGAAGTGCACGTGAATTCTTAAAAGAAAGTGATGAATCCTCACTATTGCGTGATATTAATGCTGACGACATCACCGCTTTGGATGTAAGTATTGCAGCTGGGAAGGGTGATGCTCTGGCTAATCGTGTCTATGACTTTACGGGGAAGTTATTGGGTGAAGCTTGTGCTAACTTTATGACGTTCTCCAGTCCAGAGGCCTTTATTTTTCTTTGGAGGTTTAACGAAAGCAGGAGATTTACTGATGAAACCTCTGATAGAGAGTTATAACGATACCGTACTTCCTATTTATAAAAAAATAAGGCCAAATTCTTAATAAGCGGACTTGAAGGTTCGAGTGCAGCGGTCTTAGGAGCCAGTGCAGTTGGTTGGGAGTTGTAAAAACTACATATTTAAGCAGATTGCCTTTGCAATCTGCTTTTTTTTATGTACCTTTGCAGCCCGTATGGAATTTACATTCCCCTTTGATTTCAATATATTAGAACTCGTTTTAAAGGGTGTTCTAATAGGTGTATTAGCCTCAGCTCCTATGGGGCCAGTTGGTATTTTATGTATCAATAGAACATTGAAGAAAGGGCGGTGGTTTGGCTTTGTTACGGGAGTAGGAGCTGCTTTTAGTGACTTAATATATGCCATACTTACAGGGGTTGGGATGAGCTTTGTAATCGATTTCGTAAATAATCCCAATACCAAATTCTATCTTCAAGTCTTTGGCGGCGTTCTTATTCTTCTTTTTGGGATTTATAGTTATCGTAGTAATCCCATGGAGAAAGCCCATAAGAGTAGTAATGGTAGCCGTGGCTCTTTGTTGCATAACGGGATAACAGCTTTTGTTGTGACGTTTAGTAATTTACTCATCATCCCCTATTTTATGATGCTCTTTGCATTATTTGCTTTTGTTATTCCAGATCATAAGATTGAGATGACCGTAGGGTATGTGGGTGTCTTATTAGGAGCTTTGCTTTGGTGGTATGGCTTAACGTGGCTCATAGACAAAGTGCGAGCAAAATTTAATGATAATGCTATCGTTATTATTAATAAGGTTATAGGTGGGGTAGTAATTATTTTTGCATTAATAGCCCTCGTTGGTACCATCTTTAATTTATACCATCTTCCTGAATTGTCTGCTTTGTAGGCTGAGGCGAAGATAGAAAAAAGTAGAGATATGTTTATTGCACAAGAATTAAGGAGAAAGTCTATAGCAGAATATCTGCTTTATATGTGGCAAATAGAAGATACAATCCGAGCAATGGGCTGTTCGTTGCCGCTTATTCGGAAAGCTTATATTAATCAATTTACAAGTTATACAGAGGAACAGCGTGCTGAAGAGTTAGATTGGTTTGGTAATTTAGTGCGTATGATGAATGAAGAGGGGAAGCGCGAGCAGGGGCATTTAAACATTAATGCCATTGTGGTGCGTGATATGGCAGATTTGCATCATCGTTTGTTACAAAGCAATAAATTCCCCATTTATAATGCAGCGTATTATAAAGTGTTACCTTTTATTGTAGAATTGCGAAATAAGGGGGAAAAAGATATAAACGAGATTGAAACTTGTTTAGATGCCCTTTATGGTGTGATGTTGCTGCGGTTGCAAAAGAAAAGTATTAATCCTGAAACTGAGCATGCGATGAAGGAAATATCAACTTTTATAGGTATGCTTAGTGATTACTATTTGAAGGATGAGACCGAAGGTTTGGACTTTGGTGATGAATAAGGATATCGAGTGATAAATTAAAATGTAAGAGCAATGAAAATTCTGGTTACAGGCGCTAATGGACAGTTAGGAAATGAGATACAAATCTGCGCAAAGCATAGTAACGACGAGTTTATCTTTACGGATGTTTGTGAAGGATATACCCATTTAGATATTACCAATCTTGATGCTATTCGCGAGTTGGTGAAAGCGCACCATGTAGAGTGTATTATTAACTGCGCGGCATGGACCAATGTTGATGGTGCTGAAACCGCTGGTGATATTGTTGATGTGCTCAATGCTAAAGCACCCGAGAATTTGGCACTTGCAATGAAAGAAGTTAACGGATTGTTGGTACATATTAGTACCGATTATGTTTTTGGTGGAACAAATTATAATGTTCCATGCAAAGAAACGCAGCAAGGAGAGCCCACTGGAGTTTATGGACGAACGAAATTGCATGGCGAGCAGCTCATTCAAGCTACAGGTGTGCAGCATATCATCATTCGTACAGCATGGCTCTATTCTGAATATGGAAAGAATTTTTGTGAAGACAATGTTGTCGCTTTTACGGACAAAGCCACAATTGAAGGTTGTCTTTGACCAATGTGGGACACCTACTTATGCAGGAGACTTGGCCGATGTTATTATGCATATCATTGAGCGTCGGCAATTTGTTGGTAACGAAGGAATCTATCATTTCAGCAACGAGGGGGTTTGCTCGTGGTATGATTTCACCCAAGCCATAGCTGAACTTACGGGCAATACTACCTGTGAGGTACTGCCTTGTCATAGCGATGAGTATCCAAGTCCAGTAATGCGTCCTGCTTATTCTGTTTTGGATAAAACAAAAATCAAGCATACTTTTGGCTATCAGATACCTTATTGGCGCGACAGTTTGAAAAAATGTCTTGGTAATATGGGGGAGTCGAATTAGTCCATGATTAATGTTATACTGAGAAAAGATTTTAAGACATGAATGAAATACAAAGGCGGCGAACTTTTGCCATCATCTCTCATCCTGATGCAGGTAAGACAACGCTGACGGAAAAATTTCTCTTGTTCGGAGGCCAAATTCAGGTAGCAGGTGCTGTGAAAAGCAATAAGATACGCAAGACTGCTACATCTGACTGGATGGATATTGAAAAGCAGCGTGGTATCTCTGTTTCAACATCTGTCATGGAGTTTGACTACCTTCCCGATGGTGAAATGGGCGAGCCCTATAAGGTGAACATTTTAGATACCCCTGGCCACCAAGACTTTGCCGAAGATACCTATCGCACTTTGACGGCAGTTGATTCGGCCATTATTGTGGTGGATAGTGCAAAAGGTGTGGAAGCTCAGACGCGAAAGCTCATGGAGGTGTGCCGCATGCGCAATACGCCCGTTATCATCTTCATCAATAAGATGGACCGCGAAGGGCGTGATGCATTTGATTTGCTGGATGAATTAGAAGAGGAACTGCAAATAAAAGTGCGCCCGTTGTCGTGGCCCATTGGGCAGGGGCAGCGGTTTAAGGGCGTTTATAATATCTATGAGCAGCAGCTAAACCTTTTCACACCCAATAAACAACGCGTAACCGAGAAGGTGGCCGTGGATATTAAAAACAGCCGAGCTTGACGAGATGGTGGGTGAACGCGAGGCACAGCAATTGCGTGATGATTTGGAATTGGTCGATGGGGTTTACCCCACTTTCGAAGAAGAAGACTATCGCGCCGGTGTGGTTGCCCCCGTTTTCTTTGGTTCGGCCCTGAATAATTTTTGGCGTGCAAGAACTCCTAAATTGTTTTTGTTGATATTGCTCCCAGCCCGCGTCCCACAAAAAGCCGAGGAGCGAATGGTGATGCCCGAAGAGCCTAAGTTTACAGGATTTATTTTTTTAAAATCACGGCCAATATCGATCCCAACCATCGCAGTTGCATTGCTTTTTGCAAGGTTTGCTCTGGGAAATTTGTGCGCAATCAGCCCTATTTGCACGTGAGACAGGAGAAAACCGTGCGTTTTTTTCTTCGCCCACACAGTTTATGGCGCAACGCAAAAGCACCGTTGACGAAGCCTATCCCGGTGATATTGTCGGCCTGCCCGATAATGGCATATTCAAGATTGGCGACACGCTGACCGAGGGCGAGCGGCTGCATTTCCGCGGCTTGCCGAGCTTCTCGCCCCTGCTGTTCAAATATATTGAGAACGACGACCCCATGAAAAGCAAACAATTTCAAAAAGGGATTAGATCGGTTGATGGATGAGGGTGTGGCGCAGTTGTTTGTCAATCAGTTCAACGGTCGCAAAATCGTGGGCACCGTGGGACAACTGCAATTCGAAGTCATCCAATATCGTTTGGAGCACGAGTATAATGCCAAATGTCGTTGGGAACCCGTTCATCTGTATAAAGCTTGTTGGGTGGAGTCAGATGACCCTGCTGAATTGGAAAGTTTCAAAAAGCGCAAATATCAATATATGGCTAAAGACACTGAAGGGCGTGACGTTTTTTTGGCCGATAGTGGCTATGTGCTCTCCATGGCACAACAAGATTTTTGAGCATATTAAATTCCATTTCACAAGCGAATTTTTAATCTATCAGATGGCGCAGGATATGGGGCGAACGACCCCCGAAAAATGTTACAGAAATCGATAAAACGGATGCTACACCATGGTATGCCATTAAGTTGTACACGGTGAAGCAGTTGGCTGTAGCTGCTTATTTTGAGGGGTATGGACTTGAAACATTTATTCCCGAGCAATATGTTGATTATGAGGATAAGGAGCATCACATTAGGCATGAATTGCGGCCTGTGGTGAGGAATCTCATCTTCTTGAAAAAGACATTGCCCGAGAAAGAAATGCGCAAACTCATTACAACGGCGCCTTTGAAAATGAGTGTCGTCACCAAGGAAATGGACTCGCCTGCTTATTGTGAGATTCCTGCTAAACAGATGTTTGACTTCAAAATGATGTGTAATCCTGAACTCACGATGAAAAAATTCCTGAGCACTGAACAAGCACATCTCAAAAAGGTGATAAAGTGTTGGTGCATCATGGGCCTTTGAAAGGACTAACTGGCCGATTGGTTCGTTCGAATAAAAAATATTATCTGCTGAAGGAGATCCCTGGCATGGCTATTATGGTGAAGGTGTCGCGCTGGTGTTGTGAGGCTGCTGAATGATAGGGAAGCCACAGCTGTTAACATAAAATCAGAGAGAACTGTGGAAATCTCATACCTATGAGGATTCGATGTAACTAGGTAGAACAACTTTGGGTGTGTCCGAAGCATTATAGTAGCAGAATCATGAACAACTTAAGACCATTGTGTGCTATAATACCCGTAAAATGGAAATTTTTCAGAAGGGCAGTCATGATGATGTTATAGTATAATTAGATTCACTTAAAGTTGAGGCGGATACACAATGCATTTTTGCTCCCCCTAAAAATGTGTCTGATTGTACCCCTTGCTTGTCATGAAAAGGGGCTGTTTGTAGGCTTTTCTTGCAATATACTTGTTTGTAACAATAAAATTATTTATCTTTGTGATTGCAAAATTGACTTAAAAAATTAGCAGTAATGATAGTAGCAAAACGTATTTTACTTTGTTTGGCTCACATGAGTGGTAATGAAATGAAGTACATTCAAGAGGCATTTGATACCAATTGGGTGGTGCCATTGGGTCCAAACGTAGATGGCTTTGAGCATGATCTTGAGGCTTTTGTTGGTCAAAACAAGCAGGTGGTAGCCCTTTCTTCGGGCACTGCAGCCGTGCATTTGGCTTTGATTGCTTGTGGTGTGCAGGCTGGTGATGAAGTGATGGTGCAGAGTTTCACTTTCTGTGCTTCATCGCATCCAGTGACCTATTTGGGAGCCACGCCTGTGTTTGTTGATTCTGAGCGTGATACTTGGAATATGGACCCAGTGCTGTTGGACGAGGCGATAGCTGATCGTATTGCTAAGACGGGTCGTAAACCTAAGGCTATTATTCCTGTTTATCTTTATGGCATGCCAGGTAAGATTAAAGAGATTTTTGGCTGTTGCTGCAAAGTATGGCATCCCTGTGATTGAAGATGCTGCAGAAGGCTTTGGCTCGCGTTATGATGGAAAGGTTGTAGGTACATTTGGTGTTTTTGGTGTCCTGAGCTTCAATGGTAATAAGATGATTACCACTTCGGGTGGTGGTGCTCTGATTTGTAAGGATGTAGAAATGCGCAATCGTATTATGTATTTTGCTACACAAGCACGAGAGTCTTATCCTTATTACCAGCACACCGATGTAGGGTATAACTATCGCATGAGCAATATTTGTGCAGGTATTGGTCGCGGCCAAATGACAATTTTAGAAGAGCATATTGCACATCATCAGCGCTTGGCTGCTTGCTATCGTGAAGCGTTTAAGAATATGGAGGGCGTGACATTCCATGACAATCCTACGGCCGAATATGATAGTAATTTCTGGTTGAACACCATTTTGATTTCACCCGAGATTAAGGTGAAAGGTCAGGAAAAAGCTTATTCGACGATGGTTTCTGGAGCAGTTGGTGGTGCTGGTAGCACAGTTCATCAAGCAAAGGCCTTGCATACCGATTGCGAGCCAAATGCCAATGTTGAGGCGTTGCGCGTTTATTTAGATGAGCATGGGGTAGAGAGTCGGCCGCTTTGGAAGCCCATGCATAAGCAACCTGTTTATCAAAAATAATCCCGCTTATGTGAATGGTGTGAGCGAAGAGTTGTTCCATCAAGGGCTTTTGTTTGCCAAGCGGGCCGATGGTTTCTGAGGCTGATGTGGCCTATATCATTGACTTGATAAAAGAAGCAATCCAATAGACCAACCTAAAATAAACGAAAGATGGAATTCTTAAAAAAAGTTTTTCTAATTGGTATTTTTTTCACGCCGCTCGTTACCTTATTGGGCTATCTTGAGCATGGATATCCTCATTTGTTATCTGTCAGGAATCTATGTGACATGGCTCTATTGGAATGGCACGCGCATCTTGGGGAGTATCATTCCATTGCTGACGACGCTGTCGCTTTTATATGGTTTTTCAATGTCATCGCTTTTTAAAAATCTTCCACACTTATTCGGGCATTATTCGCTATTCCAGTTTCATTGATTTGAAGAAGGTGGGCTATGCAATGGGATTGGCACTGATTTTTAGCGATGATATTCCATTATGTTCTTTACTATGCTGATACTTATTTCTTAGTGCATTTTGGCTTGCGTTTTGCACATTTCCAGGGACGACAAATCATAATTATCTATTTGTTGGCCACGTTGCTAATGTGGGCTTGCCGTGTATTGATAAAGTCGGTCTACGATGCTTCCTTTGCCAATGATGGTGCTAGCAAAAACGCTTATTTATGGTGTTCGCGATGGAGGTATTTCATTGGCAAAAAAACATAATTAATGAAAAGCCTACCCGCTATTTGTTGAAAGGTTTCATTAGCCATAATCCTGCCTACAAAGCGCGGCTGTTGATGGGTGAGAGGGTTTATCCCGTAGATGAGCATTTGAAGGATGTGATTGTGCGCGAAGGGATTAAAACCGTTTTAGTATCGCCTATACAAAATGATCGTTTTTCGTCATGATACAAAGTTACAAGACCTGTTGATAGAGCAGGATGTAAAGATTTTGATGTTGCCCGAAACGAAAGAATGGACTCAAAATGGAACAGTAAACGATTTAAAGCCTGTTAGCATTAACGACCTCTTGCCACGCAATGAAATCACAATTGATATGAAAGAGGTGGCTAATATGTTGACAGGGAAGCGTATTTTAGTCACCGGTGCGGCTGGAAGTATTGGAAGTGAGCTGGTGAGACAGATAGCTTCGTTTGCTCCTTCGGCGATGATGTTGATAGATCAGGCCGAAACGCCACAGCACGATATGAAGTTGTTGATGCAAAATAAATTCCCATCTGTAGCGTGTTCGGTGATTTTGGCCAGCATTGCAAATGAGGAACGTATGGACAAATTGTTTGCATCGTTTCAACCCGATTATGTGTTCCACGCAGCAGCTTATAAGCATGTGCCGATGATGGAAGATAATCCCAGTGAGAGCATCCAGAATAATGTTTATGGTACAAAGGTAGTTGCCGACCTCAGCGTGAAATATGGAGCGAAGAAGTTTGTCATGGTGAGTACGGATAAGGCGGTGAACCCAACGAATGTAATGGGATGTTCGAAGCGCATTTGTGAGATTTACACCCAATCATTGAATGCAAAACTCTTGCACGATTATGAAAAAGAATGGTAAGAAAGGTGATTTGCCTACGCAATTCGTAACCACACGTTTTGGAAATGTGTTGGGTTCTGCAGGCTCTGTAATACCTCTTTTTACAAGACAAATACAAGCTGGTGGACCTGTTACTGTAACTGATCCCAACATCATTCGTTTCTTTATGTTGATTCCTGAAGCCTGCAAATTAGTGCTTGAAGCTGGTACACAAGGAAAGGGTGGTGAAATCTTGGTATTTGATATGGGCGAGCCTGTGAAAAATATCTGACTTGGCAAAGCGCATGATTAAGCTAAGTGGCGCTACAGATGTGAAGATTGTCTACACCGGATTGCGACCAGGCGAGAAGCTTTATGAAGAAGTTTTAGGAACAGAAGAAGACACGTTGCCCAGTTTCCATGATAAGATAAGAATAGCCAAAGTGCAGGAATATGATTTTGAGCAAGTGCAGCGTGATGTAGATGAGCTTATTCTTTTAGCTCATGGTTTTTGACTATATGGCTATTGTTCGTAAGATGAAGGCTATCGTCCCTGAGTTTATTTCTAAGAATTCAGTTTATTCTGTTTTAGATCAGCAGCCTGCTCCCTCGACTCATTAATCGGTTTGTTGCTGTTTTTGCATGAATAATAAAGACTATTTCCTGGCCTTGCTTCGTGCATCGCTTTGGCAAGAAAACATTACAGGAGGAGTAATTGCTCCTCCTGTTTGTCATTCCCTGGTGGCGATGGCTAAGAAGCAAACTGTTTTGGGACTGTTGTCGGATGTTTTATTAGCACCCGAGAATAGTTTCCAAATGGATAAGAAAAGTGTGATAGATTTGCTTGTGGCACAGCAGACGATTGTGAAACAAAACCAGCGCGCAGACCAAGTGCTGTTGGAATTGTGTCAATTGTTGCGAGCACATGCTATCGAGTTTATTGTGGTGAAGGGGCAATTATTGGCACAATATTATCCTTGCCCACAGTATCGTCAATCGGGTGATATAGATTTTTATTGCGATGACAGGAATTTTATGCGGGCAAAAGATGTTATTCAGTCTGAATGGGGTGTGACTTTTTGGTGTTGAAGATGATGAGAGCGAGCAGCACATTGCTTTTTGATTATAAAGGGGTGCCTTTTGAACTGCATTTCTGTTTGCTCAAATTCACTTCGAAGCGTGTTCAAAAGGCGTTTGACAAGATGTTGAATGATGCACAACCCTTTTCTATTGATGTTGCTGGCTGTGCTGTGCCCACATTGCCACCTGTCGAGAATCTCATCTTCACTTTCCTGCATCTCTATCATCATTTTGTAGAGTTGGGCATCGGTTTACGACAACTTTGCGATATGGCTTTATTGATTCATGCACATGCAAAGCTGTTATCTCAGCCAGTATACGCCCATCGATTGCATCAGCTGTTGCAACAATTAGATTTTCTACCAGGCTTTAATGCCTTTGGTGCTGTTTGTTTGCAGACGTTGGGACTGCCGAAAGCAGATTATCCTTTAGCACTTTCTTCAGCAGATGAGTCCTATGTCAATGACATTTTGCGCGTGGTTTTCGCTCGTGGCAACTTTGGCATGCATGGGCGCAAGCATGCTGTTCGGTCGGGATTTTCCTATTATGTGGAGACCATGAAAATTAAATTGCATCATTATATGCGATTTTATCGTCTGTCGCCCACTGAAAACAGGGCTGTGCTTTGGCATGGATTGCCACGAAAGATTGTTGCAGCCTTTAAGCGATAAGCTGTTAGCTGAAATGCTTTGTTTTTAGGATGTTTGCTAAGTTGTTAGCAAGCCCCCAAATCTTTTTGCGTTTGCTAAGTCGTTAGCAGGCCCCCAAATCTTTTTTGCGTTTGCTAAGTCGTTAGCAAGCCCCAAAATCATTTTTTTGCGTTTGCTAAGTCGTTAGCAAGCCCCCAAATCTTTTTTTTGCGTTTGCTAAGTCGTTAGCAAGCCCCAAAATCTTTTTTTTTTGCATTTGCTAAGTTGTTAGCAAGCCCCAAAATCTTTTTGCGTTTGCTAAGTTGTTAGTAAGCCCCAAAATCTTTTTGCGTTTGCTAAGTTGTTAGTAAGCCCCAAAATCTTTTTTGCGTTTGCTAAGTCGTTAGCAGGCCTCAAAAATCTTTTTGCGTTTGCTAAGTTGTTAGCAAGTTGCGATTAGATTTTTGGCCTTTGCTCAGGATGAGCAAAGGCCAAAAAGTTGTAGCTATCGGCTCCACCAATGTTTTTTTCTTAGGTGGCGTGGCGTACGCACTACCAGAAATTTGGTCGGTGAGCAAGCGTCGGTAGCTAATTCTATCATGAATCATGTGGTAGATTTGTCCCCAATCGGGCAATCCGCCAATGTTTCGGTCGTCAATAAACACATCGGCTTTGAGCTTGCGTGAGTAGTGATTATTATTTTTGTAATTCTTCGGGGTAATCTCTATTCACAGCCCAAAATTCTACGCCGCGTGCTCTGCACCACTCAACAGCTTCATCGAGAAGTTTACCTTCGCGCACACTCCATAAAATCAGTTGGTGACCATCGGCAATGAGTTGCTTCAGGGTCTCTGTTGCGAAAGGTAACTCTTCTCCGATGGCAGGATACTGGTGGGTTACGATGGTTCCATCAAAATCAACTGCAATAATCATTATTGTTTAATTGAATTATCGTCTTTATTAATATACGTATTGTTTTTGGCTGTTATAGCTGCCATATGAGCTGTAGGAGTTGTAGGAGTGATATCCTCCGCTTCCATAAGCACCTTTCGAATAGTAGCCATAGCGGGCATATTTGCCATATTTTGCATATTTTTCCGTAGCCGTAATAATAGCCATATTTTTTTCTTCGTCATATCAAGTCCGTTGATGACAATAGCCATGTTGGGGAGTTTTTTGTCATCGTTTAAACTGTTGATGAGTGCGAAACTATCTTTCGGAGTATAGTCGGCACGGCAGACATAGACGGTAGCATCAATGATACGTGCTATTTGCAAGGTGTCGGTAACGAGGCCAACCGGCGCAGTATCGATGATGATATAGTCATAGATTTCTTTGAGTTGCCCGACGATATGGTCTAAGCTTTCGCGTGCCAAGAGCTCAGTGGGGTTGGGTGGGGTAGGTCCAGCCATGAGCAAATCAAGGTTTTTATTCACGCCTGAGGGTAGGATTTGCTTTTGAATGTCTTCCATTGTTGAATGGCTGTGCACCAAAAGATTGGTAATGCCATGATGGTGATCGTGGATTTCAAACAATTCAGCCAGACGAGGTTTACGGATATCTAAACCTAAGATGATGACTTTTTTACCTAAAAGTGCGAAGCTCACAGCTAAGTTGGCTGCCATAAACGTTTTTCCTTCACCTGAAGTTGTTGATGTGAACGCTATAACCTTTTTCACCATCTTCCATCATGAATTGCAGATTGGTGCGCATACCACGGAAAATCTCTTCCATGAGATTATTTTGATTTTCGTGCACCACAATGTCTGCCTTTGTTTTAGCCTGCTCGCTGGCAATAGGGACATCGCCGAGGATGGGGAGTTGTGTGAGTAGGAGGACATCGTTTCGCCCTTCAATTTTATAATGGAAAAATTCTAAGATATAAATGACAACAATTGGGACGATGAGGCCTAAGATGAGTGCAACCATATAGAACATGGATGAATTAGGGCTAATCTGGCCAGCAAATTCAGGCTCATCTATGAGTTTTTCCTTTTGTCAACTGTTGCAGCTAAAGAGATAGAGTTCTCTTCTCGTTTTTTTGCAATAGCATGAGGTAGAGTCCCGATTTCACTTCTTGTTGGCGACCAATTTGAGTTAAGATGCGTTCTTGTTCAGGCGTATTCCCTACCTGTCCGTTATATTTGCTGAATTGGTTGGTTACAGCATTGCGTTGTATTTCTAAAGCCTTTTTTGCTTGTAACATCGCCCGGCGAATGCTGTTGTTGATATCAATTAATTGTGCTGTTAGCGGCGTAATTGTGGGACTGGCTTCGCTGGCCGTATGCAATAAACGCTTTCTTTCTAAGGCAATCTCATTATATTTATTAATGAGTAAGTTTGTGCTTTTATCAGAAATACCGATGTCTGCAGGCAATGGCTCATACTTGTTGCTTGGCATTTTGATGAATTTGGTCAGTTCATCAAGCAACATAATCTGCGTATTAGCATCTACCAAGCGCTGACTGAATTGATCTTGATTGTTCATAGCCTGGGAAGCATTTAGCCGCAACTCAACCATGTTATTGCGCTTTTTGAAATTCTCCAGTTTGTCTTCGGTCAACCCCAATTCAGAATTGATTTTTTCCAATCGCGTGTTGATAAAGTTTTCGGTCTTTACCGCAATTTGGTTCTTATCGTCGTTGGCCTGTCGATTATAGCAAATCGAGAGTTGTTTGAGATAGTCTATACCGCGCTGAATATTGATATCAGTGAATGTGAGCTGCGCAATGGTTGTAGAGTTTCCAGTTTGCTTAGCCGATAATGAACCTTGATATCGATAGGCAGCATCGTTGGGCGATTGTAGTGTGATATTAATTTTAGCGTCTCCAAAAAAATACCTACCGCTTTCCAGGCGATAAGTTTTCGGTGAAAGTCAGCACGCCCTGCACGCGTATAAATATTTGTTGGAAATGACGTCAGTTCGCGTTCGAAAGTGTAAGGACCTCGACTATTTGTTGCATCGATAGGCACGAAATAGGTTCCTCGAACATAATAGCCCTTCTTTGTTTTCGTAAGGGTCATATTGATGGGGCGATTGATTTTTCTCCAAGTTCACCGCATCAATATCAACCATGATGGGTTCCGTTCTATAGAGTAATTTGTCTTTAAACTTGCCGTCTAACACATAGTTGACGTAAAGTTTCAAATCTCTCACCGCACTCTCTGCCAACGTGTGAGAAGAAAGAATCTCCATTTCGTTGTCAATGCCCGTAGAGTTAGACATCACCCCCAAGTTTGTCGCATTTTGAATGCTGTTTCCTCTTCGGTTGTTATTGTCATCTTTAATGAGTAGTTTGGCCGTGACTTGATAGACGGGTGTAGTGTAGCGCAGCCGAATATAAACAAAGCCTAAACAAAGTATGATAGCAATTACAAACCATTTCCAGTTGAGAATGATGGCAACATAGAGGTTTCTAAAGTTGTATCTATCCATCAAGCTTTTTGGTTTGCTTATCTTCCTTTTGTAGTGTCTTATTATCATCCATATTTTTCTACAAGTTTGTTTGAATCCTTAATATTTTATATTCTTTTTTTCCTTCAGCCAACTCCATGAGATATTTCCCATAATCATTTTTTTAATCATAGGTTTGGCATCTTCAATGAGCTGTTCTTTGGTAATCCAACCTTTTCGATAGGCGATTTCTTCTAAGCATGCCACCTTCAATCCTTGTCGTTTCTCTATGACTTCAATGAATGTACTGGCTTCGGAAAGGCTATCGTGTGCCGGTGTCAAGCCATGCAAAACCTCTTTGTAGCGGTTTTACTTGCAAGCTTTTGCGGTTGAGATATTCTTGATTTACAGTGGTTATTTCTAATTCGCCACGAGCACTGGGTTTAATGTGCTTCGCTATTTCTACCACACTATTGGGATAGAAATACAAGCCCACCACAGCATAATTGCTCTTTGGTTTTGAAGGCTTTCTTCAATGCTAAGACAATGTCCTGTTGCATCAAATTCGGCAACGCCATAACGTTCGGGGTCGTTTACGTAATAACCGAAAAACACTGGCCTTTTCTTTTTTTTCTGCATCGTGTACGCTTGCCTTTAATAGTGCGCTGAAGCCCGAGCCATAGAAGATGTTATCGCCCAAAACTAAGCAGACGGCATCATTGCCGATGAAAGATTCGCCAATGATGAATGCCTGTGCCAGGCCATCGGGGCTTGGTTGTTCGGCGTAAGAGAAGGTGACTCCTAACTCATGCCCATCGCCTAAAAGGCGTTTAAATCCAGGAAGGTCATAGGGGGTAGATATGATGAGTATCTCACGGATTCCTGCTAACATAAGAACCGATATGGGATAATAAATCATGGGCTTATCGAATATCGGGATAAGTTGCTTGCTAATGCCTCGGGTAATGGGATAGAGGCGTGTGCCTGATCCACCTGCTAAAATGATTCCTTTCATACTATCATTTGTTCGTTTGATGATTACTGATTTTAATAAGCATGTTTATCGGGGATGAATATGCTTATAATGGTTTTGAAAATAATGCGTAGGTCGAGTGCAAATGACCAGTGCTCAATATACCAGATGTCGTGGGCTACGCGCTCTTCCATCTGCCATAATTCTGTCGTCTCACCGCGATAGCCCGTCACTTGCGCCCAGCCTGTGATGCCAGGTTTACAGAAATGGCGCACCATATATTTATCGATGAGGTCGCTATAGACTTTGGTGTGATAGAGCATGTGTGGGCGTGGTCCAACGATACTCATATCTCCTTTTAGTACATTCCAAAATTGTGGCAGTTCGTCTATGTTGGTTCGCCGCATGAAATTGCCAAAAGCAAACTTACGTGGGTCATCCTTTGTTGCTTGCTCGGTATCGGCTGCTGTGTTGACGTGCATGCTTCTGAATTTATAGCATGTGAATGATTTTCCTGCAAAAGCCTGTGCGTTGTTGTTTAAAAAAATGGGTCCTGCGCTTTGCATCTTAATACAAATGGCAATGATGGGGGTAATGAGCAAGAGGAAAAGGCAGGCTATGCTGGAACCAACAATGTCGAAAAGGCGTTTGAGAATGCGATTATTAGCATTGCTAAGTGGCTCAACGTGATTGGTGTAAAGCAAAGTGTCACCCATATATTCTGCACGTAGGGGCAGTCGATAGGGACTGAATTTACGAGGAACATAATGGAAGCGCAGTACATTGGCATCGCAGAATTTCATCACTTCCACCATGAAATCATTGTAATCATGGCTCAAACTGCAGAAAACCTCTTGCGCTTTGGGTAAAACATTTTGCATCTTGTGTTGTTTCCAGTCGTCCAACGTGCCAAGGTGTTTCAATTCCTTTGGTGCTCGCAGAAAGTCGTTGTCTGCATAAAATCCCACAACACGATAGCCCATAGCAGTGTCTTCTTTCATATTTCGATAAAGGTCTAAGAGCGATGGGTCGTTACCAATGAAAATGATATTGTGTACATTGTGTCCTTTGAGTCGCAGAAACTTCAAAATGAAACGCTCGAAAAAGCGACTCACCATGATGGCTATGAAGCAAAAAAATAGCATAGGGGATGGCCAAATGAAAGAAGTCTACTTTGGGAAACATGAAACTCATGAGGATGAGGAGGGTCACCACGTGAGCTCCTGTCAGCTGCAACACGCGAATGGCGATTTTATTAAATTCAACCCAACGATAGTGCACAATCGTGTGGAAAAAATATTGTGCGAAGGCCATCGACACATTCGTCAGCAGGAAGATAATTTTTAAAAAGAATGAAGGAAATCGTAGGGGACTTTATCCGCAAATAGTGTGAAAAACAGCTACCAGCATGATGTTTGCAATCGCAAAATCGTTGATGCAAACCAACTGTTTCGCCAATGTCTTGCTGTTAAAGTTAGGATTCATTCCACACTATTGTTTGTAAATTCGTAATCGGTAATGCGTATATCAAGCAATGTGCAAAGTTAATAAAAAAACAAGATATAGGAGTTTTATGCCAAAAAAATAGTTGCTTTTTTTCGTTGTCGTAGGGTTGCATACGTCAAGAAAATGTATTTTCTCGTTGTGTGCGAGACCGTATCCATCGCGAAAAAAAGATATTTTTCGGGGATTTTTTTGCTTTGCTGCCGCGCAACATTCATAGCCGTTCTAACTCTTCAAGGGTTCTCCCCACCTTGTTGAGTTGCTGTTTGCCAAAGCTGTAATTGAAGCGCAACACTATTTTTGCGGCTCTCGCCATAGCCCCATGACGCAAGGTGCAGGGCGTCCTTCGTGCCGTAGCTATCCCATCGTTCGGAGTGCAAAATGTCGGTTATCAACAGCGATAGTCGCATGCGCCCATCGTGCCAACTTTTGTTGAGCCCCGATCGATGCTGCCCGTTGCGCGGCTCACTTCATAGCTCCCGCCCTGACGTTTGGAATGATAGCGCCCCGAGATTTCGGTATTGATGCCCCAAGGCAGAAACAGGGTGTTACTCATCGACAGGCTGCACGACGGGCGTTTGTAGTGTTGGCGATAGGTTTCGTAATCCAACTTGTTGATGAAGTAGTAGCATCCCAGGTTGGTGTTGAAGTCCCACCAGGCGGTGAGGCGTTTTGAGAAGATGACTTCTGCGCCCATTTGTTGCTGCTTGCCGATGTTCTTCGTCGTCATGATGGTTTTTGTTGTGGTCGAAAACATCGGTCAGCGCAGTGAAATAGTCGTCGAGCTGGTTGTAATATAGGTTCATCGACAGATTTCCGCGGGTGTAATTCAACGTTATTTTTGTGGCTGATTTGGGGTTTCAGGAACGGATTTCCTTTCCAATAGGAGAGTTCGTCGAGCAGATATTCAAAGGGGTTGAGATCCTCGTAGCGCGGTTTGTCTTGCCGCCGGCTGTAGAATAGCGCCACTTTATTTTTTTCTCGTCGATGGTGTAGGTAGTCGACAAATTGGGGAACAGCTGCAGTTTCGAGCGACGATTTTCTTCGGTCGTTTGCTGCCGATAAGCGTTCAGCTGGTTGTGCGTGTGCATATATTCCATGCGCATGCCCGCGCTCAACGTCACTTTCTTCCACGCATGAGCGTATTGCAGATAGCCCCTCGAGGTTCTTTTTCGTTGTAGTAGAAATGATTTGAGCGCTGCGGGTCGGTCGCTCCGTTCTTTTTAAAAAAAGGAAATCGTTATCGCTTTTGATGAGCGACGTTTTAAGCCCCGCGAGCCATTCGTCTTGTTCGTTCGGATGAAACTTATAGTCGGCCAACAGGGCGTAGATGTCAATCGTTTTGTCGGGCTGCGAATAGAACTGGTCGGAGCGAATGAGGGTATTGGCTGCCGAAAAAAATAGTGATTGGGCTGTTCGCAGTGTGCGGTTCCGTCGAAATGTGTCCAGTCGACCGTGAACGACAAGGAATGCTCTTTGGTGGGTTGATAGCGATAGCTTAGGCTGTTATTGTAGCGCACTTGCTGTTGCTTCTTGTAATCGTTGCTTGCCTTCAGCGTGCCGTCCAACAGCGATGTGCCTCGGTAGACATAGGTGGTGGTTTGCGTTAGCCCGGGACCGGCCAGCATGCTCACCGAACTATTAACAAGCCATTGGCTTTTGCTACTGGGTTGCCAGGAAAAATCGATGCCCGCTGCGAAGGTGTTTCGCTTGTCGGTGTCCACCGTCGAAGACTGGCTCTTGTCGCCCTGCTGCATCTTTTCGTAGCCATAATCCATGGCGTAATGCCCCAGACTGTGATTGTAGCTAAGACCTAATTGCCACTTGTTTTGTGTTGTAGGCGAAGGCGAGGTCGGTGTTTTGCTTTAGGTTTTCCCAGTAAGAGAGGCCGTTTGAGGCGGTTAGGAAGATGCCCGATTTTGCAGCCGTCTTCAAAACGATATTGATGATGCCGCCAGCTCCATCGGCTTCGAAACTTGCATTCGGATTGGGCGCCGTCTCTATGTGTGCAATTTTTTTGAGGAAGGTAGCGCGCGGAGGTAGGCCGTCAGTTCGTCGCCTTGCAACATCAATTTCTTTCCATTCACATAGATGGCGGTGCCGCCGAGCGTTGCCAAGGAGATGTCGCCCTTGTTGTTGACCGAAACGCCGGGAGAATGTTTTTAAGACATCGATGGCGTTACCGATGTCTGCAAGATAGGATTGTGCCACATGGATGCGTATTTTTCCATTCGACGCACTGGTTATCGGATGCGACTTGCGGGCAGTGATGACAACATCTTTCAGATGGATTTCGTCGGGCACCAAGCGGATGTCAGCTATCGTGGTGCCTTCGCCCACCGCGATTTCCTGCTTCACTTCTTTGTAGCCCAACATTCGTATGTAGAGCAGGAAGTGGCCTTGCTGCGCAGCGAACGAGAAATGCCCATCGCGGTCGGTGAGCGTGGTTTCTACGAGAACGTTGTTGGGTTGGGCGATGAGCATCACGGTGGCAGCATCTGCGCCTTGCCCATGCTCATCTAAAACGGTTCCGTTGAGCTTGCATTGCCCGCTTGCAAACAGGGAAACTCCCATGCCGATGCAACACAGCAGCGCTCTTATAGAAAAGGTATTCATCGTGATTGATTTCTTATTTGTGAACGGTCTAAGGCAATCAAAAATGGCTTTCAAATTGCCAAATGTAGTTTATCGGCTGCAAATATAAGCATTTCCCTCGTTTGTGCAAGCGATTTGACTTGTAAAATGGTTGAGCATGGTGGTGGTTTGCATGCGTGTAAACTTACATTCGTTCCAACTGGGGGTCGTTCCAACGCGTGTAAACTTACATTCGTTCCACCCGGGGGTCGTTCCAACGCGTGTAAACTTACATTCGTTCCAACTGGGGGTCGTTCCAACGCGTGTAAACTTACATTCGTTCCACCCGAGGGTCGTTCCAACGCGTGTTGACTTACATTCGTTCCACCCGAGGGTCGTTCCAACGCGTATAAACTTACATTCGTTCCACCCGAGGGTCGTTCCAACGCGTGTTGACTTACATTCGTTCCAACTGGGGGTCGTTTGCACGAAATGATGGATTAAAAGGTGCGTTTCGACGGCCTTTCGTATGTAAAAATTAGGTCAATCGCGTGAAATGTTGTACCTTTGCGCAGACATTGAATTTGAAACATAACTTAGAATCATAACGAGACAAAAAATGGGATTTTTTTCTAATATTCTCAAGAGAAAGGAAGCTGCCCCCAAGGCGGGCGGGATGGAAGACTACATGATGCTCATCAGCGTTTATTTTGAGGCATCGCTCGCATCCAACTTGGGTATTAACAATTTGGGGATGCTCCCCGAGTTGCGCACGTTTAAAACCACGCTGCATGTGCCCACGCTCAATAATAAGTTGGGATTGGGTGAGCGCAAACAATGTGAGAAGATGATGCGCGAGATTTATGGCACCAACGATAATTTCTTTCGCGAAGTGGATGCGAGCATTCGCAAAAACTGCCGCAAATTGCAGGACGTGCAGCCTTATATGGCTCAATTCCAAGCCTTCTGCCAGGACTTGATGATGCTCATTGGCAACCTGATGAAATTGAAGTTGCGTCTGCCGTCGTTCATGAAGAAAGCACTCTATACTATGACGGAGAAGACCATCAACGACGTGCTGACCAAAAACGATTTCACCGACCCGGGCGTGATGAAAACCGTCTTGCACGTGCGCCAGTATCAAAAGCGGTTAGGGTTTTTCGTCTAAAATGGATGACCGATTTCGTGTTCCAAGTGGTGCTGTTGAGCAAAAAGGAACCGCGTGCGCAAGACGATGCTGCGGCGAAAAAAAATAGTTTCTTACAGATTGCGCACACCATTTCACGGGTTTTTTTATGGTTGTTCTTGGCGGCGTGCCACATGGGACGTTACGCGGGGCAAAAACTTAAAAACAAGATTTGGCTGTTCCAATCTAAATCGTTAAATTTGCGGCTAAATTGTAGTTCTATGGACGCAATCGAAGAGAAGTTAAATTTGTTTTCTACTCGCATTCGCCAGCTCATTCTCCAATATGATACATTAAAAGTAGAGTATGCGGCACTTGAGTCTCGTCTGATGGCGTGTAGGGAAGAGAATGAAACACTTCAAATGCAATTGGCGAAAGCCCAGAAGGACTATGAACGATTAAAGACAGCGAGGATGCTCGAAGTGACCGACGGCGATGTCGAAAGTGCTCAAAAAAACGGTTGCAGAAGCTCATTCGCGATGTCAATAAATGTATTACGCTGCTCAGTGAACAGTTGTAAAGTATGGCTGACGAGAAGAATAAAACACTGCGTATCACATTGCATGTCTATGATAACGAAATCCCGCTAACGGTGTTGCGGGAGGATGAAGCCTTATATCGTGAGGCAGCAAAGGTTATTACCGACACGATGAATGTCTATGCAGAGAAATATAAGGGTCAAATAGGTCGAGAGCAATTGCTTTATATGGCGCTCATTAATATTGCATTTCAATATGCGCGTGAGGCTCGACGCAACGACACTGCTCCTTTTTATAAACTTCTTCACCAGCTTACTTCTGAGGTCGAGGCGGCGTTAGCATAGAAGTTAAGCATATTCATAAAAAAATAAATCATACATGTTTCTAACAATTATAACAGCCTGCATAGCGCTTTGTATTGGTGGCGCTGCAGGATATAGCATTTTCCGCTATGTGATTAAAGGAAAATACAATGAGATGGTGGCAGCTGCCAATAAAGAGGTTGAAGTGTTGAAAGAAAAGAAACTTCTGGAAGTAAAAGAGAAGTTCCTAAACAAAAAGAGTGAGCTTGAAAAAGAGGTGCAGCAGCGCAATCAGAAGATTCAGCAAAATGAGAATCGATTGAAGCAGCGTGAGATTACCCTCAACCAACGCCAAGAAGAATTGGGGCGTCGCAAGCAGGAGGTGGATCAAGAGCAGCTGCGCATTGATAATGAAATGAAGCTTTTGGGGCTTAAGCAACAAGAAGTGGAGAAAATGCAAAAAGCAAGAGCAGGCCAAGCTCGAAGAACTCTCTGGGCTGAGTGCCGAGGAGGCGAAAAAGCCGATTGGTGGAGAGCTTGAAGGACCAAGCTAAGTTGGATGCCGCCAGCTATGTCAACGAAATTATGGACGAAGCCAAGCTTAATGCCAATCAGCAAGCTAAGAAGATTGTGATTCAAACCATTCAGCGCGTAGCTACCGAAACGGCTATTGAAAACTCGGTGAGTGTGTTCCACATTGAGAACGATGAAGTGAAGGGGCGGATTATTGGTCGCGAGGGGCGTAACATTCGTGCATTAGAGGCTGCTACAGGTGTTGAAATCGTTGTCGATGACACACCTGAAGCCATTGTCATCAGTGCTTTCGATCCTATTCGCCGCGAAGTCTGCCGTTTGGCGCTCCACCAATTGGTTGCTGATGGGCGAATCCATCCCGCGCGTATTGAGGAAGTTGTAGCCAAAGTGAAGAAACAACTCGACAATGAAGTGATAGAAACGGGAAAAACGCACAGCAATCGACTTGGGTATTCATGGACTTCATCCCGAACTCATCCGCATTGTTGGAAAGATGAAATACCGGTCGAGTTATGGTCAAAACTTGTTACAGCATGCCCGCGAAACGGCTAACCTCTGTGCTGTCATGGCCAGTGAGTTGGGGCTTAATCCCAAAAAGGCTAAGCGCGCAGGTCTGTTGCACGACATAGGTAAGGTGCCCGACGAGGAAAGCGAATTGCCCCATGCTTTGTATGGTGCGAAAATAGCCGAGAAATATAAAGAGAAACCCGAAATATGTAATGCTATTGCCGCGCACCACGATGAGGAAGAGATGACCACGTTGTTAGCACCCATTGTGCAAGTGTGTGATGCCATTTCGGGTGCACGCCCTGGTGCGCGTCGCGAGATTGTCGAAGCCTATATCAAGCGTCTCAATGACCTCGAGGCGATAGCGATGAGCTATCCGGGTGTGACGAAAACCTATGCTATTCAGGCTGGACGAGAATTGCGTGTGATTGTAGGCGCTGACAAGATGACTGATGAGGAGAGCACCAAACTCAGTGACGAAATTGCAACGAAAATACAGAATGAGATGACTTATCCTGGACAGGTGAAGATTACTGTGATACGCGAAACGCGTTCTATTGCTTACGCAAAATAAATCTCATTCTACTTGACAAAGCGGAGAATTTCAGCAGGAGTTCTCCGCTTTTTTTGTGGCTTGCTTGCCTTGTGATAGTGCAACTTTATGTGCATAGAACAAGTGGCATTTGCTGTCCGAAATGTGTTTTGCTTCTCATCTGTCGTTAATGCTTGTTCGTCTGGTGGCGCTCGTCTGTTTTTAATAAAAATGTTTGTTCGTCTGGTGGCGACCGTCTGTTTTTGATAAAAATGCTTGTTCGTCTGGTGGCGACCGCATGTTTTTGATAAAAATGTTTGTTCGTCTGGTGGCGACCGTCTGTTTTTGATAAAAATGCTTGTTCGTCTGGTGGCGACCGCTTGTTTTTTTAATAAAAATGCTTGTTCGTCTGGCGGCGACCGCTTGTTTTTTAATAAAAAAATGCTTGTTCGTCTGGTGGCGACCGCTTGTTTGAAAACAATCCTCTCCCACAGAATCGGACATTATCTATAAAAGTCTTCCAGGTGTTGGTATATGCCAGAGCGTTTAATGACGCGGTATTGAAAGGGCTTAAATCTTATTGATGTCCACATAACCATGCATGACGGCATAGATGGTGAGGGCACTGACACTTTTCATACCGAGCTTCTCGGTGATATTTTTGCGATGGCTGATGACCGTCGTTAGGCTAATATTAAGCTGATTACCAATTTCTTTGTTAATGAATCCTTGCGCGATGAGTGCAAGAACTTCGATTTCACGATCGGTGAGCAGTTTGGTTTTGAGTGCTTTGGGCATTTCGGGCAAATTCTTTCCGCCTGGATGTCCATATTGCTCTAATTGCAGAATTGCTTTCACAAGTTGCTCTTCGCTGGTGCTGATGCAGAGTGTCTTAAACTCCATCACTTTGTGTTCGTAGCTTTGTTCTGTAGTGAGCACAATGGTTTTTTGTCGATTGGCGAGGAAGAATTGACGGTTTTCGAGCATAATTTTTCATGGCGACGAAAAAGTGCATGAATTGTTGTGCTCCGGCAGCTTCAAGTTCATTGAGGTTGAAAAAAAGGTTTCGATATCGGCAATAGGCATTACGTTTTTGTAGCAGATTTTTTTAGCCCGATAGTTGCCAACACATTATTGTCGATGATGGCTATTTTTGGGGCGCATTGCAGCATGAGGTGGCATGTGCCCAGTGGAATACAGATTGTTTTCGCTCATTTTTTTGTTCAATTGTTTTTATAAAAAGGGAGCAATCACATGACCCTATGAATCCGCGGAAGCGTTGCCATGGTGTTCGCCATTGTTTCCATTTTTCTTCGGTGAGGTAGAAACTATCTTTCTTTTCGCGATTGAAAAGGTTATCCAACTGCTTTGTGGTGCAAGAATCGAGGATTACAGCATTCTCTTCATAGTCCCAACTCAGGCTTCGTGCATTGAGATTAGCACTGCCGACGGTACAAAGTTGTCCATCGACGGTGATGATTTTTGTGTGATGGAATCCTGGTTCATAGAGCCAAATGTGGCAACCTCGTTTCATGAGTTTGTGGGCATTGTAGAAACCGCAGTCAGGAGTTAGTGGGATATCGCTGCGCACACTCAGCATAATGTCGACTTTCACGCCCCGGGCTGCAGCGCGCTTGAGCGCCTGTTTCAGTTTGTGGTTGAGGGTGAAGTAGGGGTTAATGATTTTAATGCTATCGCGGGCATGATTGATGGCCGAGAGATAGAATTGTCGAATAATCTTATTGCTGGTGTGGGGTTCGCGATTAATGATACCCACCTGCTTGTGTCCTTTGCTTGCGCACACGTCAGGCTTGAGTCCTTGAAATTCCTTGGGCTGCAACTTTCCACCACGGAAATATTGTGCTCCACCGATATGTTGCCCTGTAGTTTTATTCCAGATGTTGAGGAAAATCTGTTGGAGCGTGTTCACCGCGCCACCTTCTATGCGGCAATGCATGTCGTGCCATTCACCCACAGCTTCTGTGCCTTTGATGTAGTAGTCGGCCACATTCATGCCACCTGTATAAGCCACGGAGCCATCAATGACCACAATCTTGCGGTGGTCGCGTGCAAAGACGTGATTAATCCAAGGGAAAGTAATAGGGTCGAATTCATAGATTTCGATTCCTTTCGCACGTATGGTGTCAAGATGCTGTCGTTTGAGTGGGCGATTATTGGAGGAATTTCCAAAGGCATCGAACAGGGCGCGCACTTCTACACCAGCTCGTGCCCGTTCTTCTAAGAGACTAAAGAGCAGGTTGGCGATAGAGTCGTTGCGAAAGTTGAAATATTCTAAATGGATGCTCTTCTTGGCTTGACGAATGGCGCGAAACATATCGTCGAACTTCTCTTGTCCTGAGGGAAGCAATACCACGGTGTTGTTGTGGGTGAAACGGATGCCATGGCTCGTTAAATCGCGCTTGACGAGCGTGTCGGCTGATTGTGCTGCACTTTGTAAAGCGAAGCCCAAAAGCAAACTGATGATGAGCAGTGTAGATTTCAAATTGTGGAAAAGCGTTTTATTACAACATGCAAGCATAGTGATCAACTACGCCAAGCAAGTGTTTTTGTTCGTCAGTTACAAGCACCGTGTGAATTTTTATGTCGATGCATGATAGCTTGGATTTCGGTGATTTTGGTAGTGGGCAATACGTGTTTTGGCGTGCGTGTCATGATGTCGCTCACGGTGTGGTTGAAGAATTCGGCTTGCCAGCGTTCCATGGCACGACGAATGTCACCATCGGTGATGAGGCCAATCACTTTATTGTCTTCCAAAGCAACGCCAAGTCCTAATTGACCTTTACTTACGCAGATGATAGCTTCGCCCAAGTGCATGTCTTGTGGAATGATGGGCAAGTCCTCTGTGCGCATCACGTCGCCTGCCGTCATGAGCAATCGTTTGCCCAGTTCACCACCAGGATGAAATTGAGCGAAGTCCTGTGGGCGGAAGTTACGTACCTGCATCAGCGCTATGGCTAAAGCATCGCCCATGGCCAAAGCGGCTGTCGTGCTGCTGGTTGGTGCCAAATTAAGTGGACATGCTTCCTTTTTCACCCGCACTTGAATGTGTGCATTGCTATATTTTGCCAGCAGCGATTGCGGATTGGCCGTCATCGAAATGATGGGAATGTTCATATGGAGCACCATCGGAATAAACCGCAATAATTCATCAGTTTGCCCCGAGTTGCTCAGTGCCAGTACAACATCGTCTGCGGTCATAACGCCCAAGTCGCCATGATATACATCCAAAGGATTAATGAAAAAGGCGGGTGTCCCAGTTGATGCCAGTGTGGCTGCAATCTTTGCACCGATGTTCCCACTCTTTCCTACACCTGTTACGATGATTTTTCCGTGACAAGCATACATCATCTCCACCGCTTTAGTGAAGTTCTCGTCTATCTGTGGAATGAGTTCGTGAATGGCTTCGGCTTCTTCTTTAAGCGCTTGAATGCCCCATTGGCAAGCTTGTTTGATGCGCGTTTGTATATCGTTATCGTACTCCATTTTTACAATAGTTTTTCAATGAGTCCTTGCAAGTTGTCGAGTTGCAGCATGTTGGGGCCATCACTTAGCCCCTGATCGGGATTGGGATGCACTTCGAAGAAATAGCCCGTTGCCCCAAAAGCTTTTGCTGCAAGCGCCATAGCTGGCACAAATTTGCGATCGCCACTCGTTGAACCATTCCCAGCTCCAGGGCGTTGTACGCTATGCGTGCAGTCCATTATCACAGTGGGGACGAAAGCTTTCATGTCGGGAATGTTACGGAAATCAACTACCAAATTATTGTAGCCAAAACTATTACCACGTTCGGTGAGCCACACCTCCTTAGCGCCACTTTCCATGGCTTTCTCCACAGGATAGCGCATGTCTTTGCCGCTTAGGAATTGTGCTTTTTTGATGTTCACAATCTTCCCAGTTCGAGCTGCAGCAACAAGTAAATCTGTTTGACGACAAAGGAATGCCGGAATTTGCAGCACGTCGCACACTTCGCCAGCGGCTTCTGCTTGATAGCTCTCGTGAATGTCGGTGAGCAGTTTCAAGCCATATTTTGTTTTGATGTCGGCCAACATTTGTAAACCGCGTGTCAATCCAGGACCTCGGAATGAGCGGAGCGATGTGCGGTTGGCTTTGTCAAAAGAGGATTTAAAGATGATATCAGTGCCAAATTTGTTGTTGATTTCAACCAATTTGCGAGCAACGATATCTAAGATTTCTGCGGATTCAATCACGCAAGGGCCAGCTATGAAGATGGGTTGCATAAGCATAAACGTTTTTACTTGGTGTGCAAAATTACATAAAAAAGGAAGAAAAAGCGCAAACTTTTCCTCCTTATTCTATAGCTTTTACAAGGCATTCTCCCATCAATTTATCGATAATCTCTACCGCTTTTTGAAGGCTTTTCAGATGTCTTGTTCTGTGTTTTAATTTTGACTTGTTTCGTTGTTGATGATGTGAATATCTTGTTGTGGGAACGGAATCTCGATGTTGTTGGCGTTGAGTGTGTCGTATGCACATTCCAGAATGCGACTGCAATCAATGGACTGAGTCAGCACGGGCACCCACGCTACAATTTTGAGCGTCACGGCACTATCGGCTAATTCTTTCACCATCACTGTTACACCGCGGGTGGCATCAACACAAGGCAACTTGAGAATGTTCTTCTGCAAGAGCTCTCTCACTTGTTTGAGATTGTTGCCATAGGCCACGCCCACTTCTAAAACAGCTACCTCGTAGCCATGGTTTTTGGTCATGTTCTTATAGTTCTTGGTGAGTAGCTGGCTGTTTTGGAAAAGAAATGACCGAGCCGTCGTTGGCCTCGATGGTTGTAGAAGTGTAGCTGATGGAGCTCACACGGCCGCGGATGCCATCGCAAATGATATAGTCGCCCACCTTTACACGACCCGCCATGAGCGAGATGCCGTAATAAATGTTTTCGAGAATATCTTTCATGGCAAAACCCACACCAGTTGAAAAACCGCCCGAAATAACTACAAGCCAAGTGTTATCAATGTGGAAAACGGCTAAAGAGCAAATGGTCCAAATGCCCCAGACAGCCACTTGAACAACATTCTTAGCCATGGTGAAACGGCTGGCCGCTGTGCTGATGTCGGAGCGTTCGAAGTGGAGTTTTAAGAACGCTTTTATGCTATGGTTGAGATATTTGAATACGAAATAGAGCGACACCACTTCGGCTACGGCGAGGATGCTGGCTGCGAACCATTTGGTGTTGATATAAGCATGGCGATAGATGTCCCAGATTTTATCGCTGAGATTAAACACATCGGCAGCCCAATAAATAGCCAAAAGGAATGAAGCAATGGCAAGCACAGGCAGCACGACTTGATAAACAAGGCTAAAGCTCCAGGTCTTAGTGATTTTTCGCTCTCCCATGCGATGTTTAATGCCCCCAGGCTTTGAGCCAGCCACGCAGACAAGTGATGGTGAGGATACACGTGAGTTGCATCATCCACCAAATGAGTATTTGCACGCTGAGCAGGGTGTAGCCCATCCACGAAGCGAGCAAGGACAGCCCAAACACCAGCAGCGACGCATAGGAAAGTAGCGTGTCGCTCTGGGGAACATGGCGTGTGTGGTGGCGAATGACCAACCATTGCCACAAGGTGAAGACGAGCAGCATGGGAGGCAGCAATAGATTCACTAAATTGTCGGGGATGAGCACGATGCGGAAGATAATCACGCTAAGGCTCATGCCCATGAGAGGCGCATAGAGATAGAACGCGCTTTTTAATTTGCCGTCCACCTAAAACGCAGCAGTAGCGAAACTAAGATGACGGCCACCAGCCATGTGTAGCCCACGAGCAAGCCACTGGCCATGACAATAAAATGTTGCGAGGAGAAGAGGAAGCGAATGACGCCTAAAATCACAGCCAGCGTGATAGCCGATGTGACCATGACAATATATTTTTCGTCGTGCGATGATGGCTGGTCGGCGCAATCGCTTGGGCATGAGATAGCGTGCGATGAGGAAATTAACGACAGCGGCGATGAGCCCATAGAATGCAATGAGGCTGAAGAGGGTGACGATGTAACGCCCGTCCCATTGCGAGCGCACCTTGGTCTTCTCAAAGTATTTGCTTTGCACGGCTTGTTTCGACTCTTGCAGGTTCTCGGGCAGCTGTTTGAGCACGCTGAAATAGTTCTGTCCGGCATTGTTGAAAAATCGAGTATTGGATTTCGCGATAACATTGGTTGGCGTAATCGTTGAGTGCTTGCAATTGCTTCTCGAGCGAGTCATAATAACCAATGTAATCGGTGAATTGCTTGCTGTTGTCGCTCAAGGTGTGGCGAATGTTGATGGCCAGTGTCAGGCACACACCTTTGTCAAGGCGCGCCTTGGAACTTAGATTGGCCACGTTCATGGAGCTGAGCGTGTTGATGAGATTGTCGTAGCGTGCAATCTCTGACTTATTTTGGTCGATGAATTGCCGGAAGGGTAGCAGGTTTTTGCTTAAAATCTTCATATTGCTCGGTGGCTTCGTGGCAGGCATAAGCCAAGTCAAACACATATTCGGGCTTTTTGCGAATAGAGCATCAGCGCGTTTTGGTTGCTTCGAGCCATCACGTTGAACAACATGTCTTGAACCGCATTTTGCTGGTCTTTCATGGCGCCCGATTGCCGTTCTAAGTTGGCGCGATAGTTGGTAAGTTCGGTGCGGAGAATAGAGAGTGTGCTTTCTAAGTTACCCTCTTTGAGCACAGCATGGGCTGGCAGCAGCAACAGCAGCAACAGCAGCAGCAAGGACAATTTTTTCGTCATATTTTGAATGCGTCTTGTTTTGTGCAAAAGTAATAAAAAGTGGGAGAGGAATGGGTGTTCACTCTTGATTTTTGCAGTTTTTTTATGGATGATGAGCCGCCAAACGCAGGCCAAATGGGGTGGGAGGCCCAAAGGTTGCTGGCGAATAGCTCGCCGCTGCATTAAAAAGACTTTTATAGTCGCGGCGAATAGTTTGCCGCTGCATTAAAAAAAGAGTTTATAGTCGTGGCGAATCGTTTGCCAATAAACAAAAAGTGGGGTAGGCTGTCGGGAATCGACGCTTTTGCATGCACATCGAAGATGATAGAATAGAATAAGGGTGAAGCGGGTGGGGAAAGTGGTTGTGGGTTTGGTTGAACCCCAGAAAATGCCTACTTTTGCAACGACAAAACGCTTGTAATCGCCGCAGAAGGTTGCGAAGTGTAGCCGCAAGGGGCAGGGCTTTGCCATTCGGTTTTAGTTTCGAGATGCAAAGAGCGTTTTTAAAGCAATGAAATGATGACAGAACTACATTTAACTTCCCTTCATTTGCCCGGCGGCAGCCAGCAGTCGGTGTGCGTGATAGCAGGTCCCTGTTCGGCCGAAACCGAGCAGCAAGTGCTCGCCACAGCTCGTGATTTGGCAGCTTGTGGTTGCCGTATATTTAGGGCAGGCGTTTGAAACCACGTACCAAACCCGGGGGGCTTTGAAGGCGTGGGTGAGGTGGCGCTGCCGTGGTTGCAGCAGGTGAAAGCGCAGACGGGCATGCTCACGGCCACCGAAGTGGCAACGCCCGAGCATGTGGCACTGTGCTTGAAGCATGGCATCGATGTGTTGTGGGTGGGTGCGCGCACTGTGGCCAATCCCTTTGCCATGCAGGCTTTGGCCGATAGTTTGCGTGGTGTGGATGTGCCTGTGTTGGTGAAAAATCCCGTTAATCCCGACTTGGAATTGTGGATTGGTGCTTTGCAACGGCTCAATCGTGCGGGCATCACGCGCCTGGGTGCCATTCTGCGTGGCTTCTCGAGCTATGGAAAGAAAGCATATCGCAATCTGCCCATGTGGCAAATCGCAATCGAGTTGCGCCGCCGCATTCCCCAGTTACCCCTCATCTGCGATCCCAGCCACATTGGCGGACGCCGTGACTTCATTGCGCCGTTGAGTCAGCAGGCCTTGGATTTGGGTTTCGACGGCTTGATTGTTGAGAGCCATTGCCACCCGCAGGAGGCGTGGAGCGATGCGCAACAGCAGGTGACGCCCGCCATGCTGAACCAGATTTTGCAAACCTTGGTGGTGCGCAGCACGCGAGCCGTGGACGAGGGTTTGCGACCGCTGCGCGCGCAGATTGACGACATCGACAATCAGCTCATGATGCTCTTGGCACAGCGCATGCAAGTTTGCCGCCAGATTGGCATGTATAAAAAGGAGCAGAATTTGGCCGTGTTGCAAAACCAATCGCTACAACGAAATCTTGAAAAAGCGCGGCGAGCAGGCTCGTTTGTGTGGCATGAGCGCGCAATTCGCGGCCGAAGTGTTTGAGCATATTCATGAAGAGAGTGTGCGTCAACAACTGCAAGTCATCAATGGCGAAGTGAAACCTTAAATCCAGCGTCAATGGGCATGCTCAACTTTATTTCCATTCTTTTAGGGCTTTTTCACGGTGGTGGAATGGAACTGTGAAAACCTTTTTCGACACGCAGCATCAGCCGCCCAAGCGCGATACCGAGTTTTTGCCTGACGGCACGTATCATTGGACCACGGCACGCTATTGGAAAAAGCTGCGTCATGTGGGGCAAACCCTAATGGCTTGTGGTGGCGATGAAAAGGCGTGGCAGTTGCCCGATGTTATCGCGTTGTGCGAAGTTGAAAACGATTCGGTGATGCGTGATTTAACGAAGCGCTCGCCCTTCCGCCAGGCGCATTACAACTATCTCATCACGCAATCGCCCGATGAGCGGGGCATCAATGTGGCATTGCTCTATTCGCCCTATTCGTTTCGCTTGCTGAGATGGCATGCGGTGCGTGTGAATCCCATTCAGGGCATGCGTCCTACGCGCGATTTGCTTTATGCCGCCGGTGAATTGTTGTCGGGCGACACACTGCATCTCTTGGTTGTTCATGCCCCGAGTCGCAGTGGAGGCGAACGCATCACACGTCCCAATCGTCTGGCAGTGGCACAACAGATTGTTGCGGTGGTCGACTCCATTCGTCTTCATTCCGCCACGAATAAAATTCTCGTTTTTAGGCGATTTTAACGACTATGTGCAGGATGAAAATCTTCAATATCTTTTGCGTCACCAGTTGGTTGATGTCTCTGCCCATGCAAAAGGAACGCATGGCGCGAAAGGCACCTATAAATATAAAGGCGTTTGGGACAGCTTAGACCACATCCTGTGCAGCGAAACCTTTAAGCCTTATTTCCGTCAATGCCAAGTGATGGATGCCCCTTTCCTGTTGACTACTGATGATAGTTATGGAGGAGTGAGACCTTTCCGCACCTATTATGGACGGCGTTACTCTGCGGGGTTTAGCGATCACCTGCCTTTAGTAGCAAACTTCTGGCTTCCCTGATTAAGTCCGTCTTATTTGGGATAAATCAAGTAACCTTAATTTTTAAATAACAAAATGCACTTTCGCTAATCTCCACCTTATTATGTATTTTTGCAACAACTATAGCCGAATTAGCTTTTTGATGTGTGATAGAGCGAATTCAGTACAAAGAGAATTATAAAAAAATAAAGATATGTTTGAGAATTTAAGCGATAGATTAGAGCGCTCATTCAAAATATTGAAAGGTGAGGGGCAAATTACCGAGATTAATGTCGCCTCTACGTTGAAGGATGTGCGAAGAGCCTTACTTGATGCCGACGTGAACTTTAAAGTGGCAAAGAACTTCACAGATAAAGTGAAAGAGAAGGCGTTGGGGATGAATGTGCTTACGGCTGTGAAGCCCGGTCAGTTAATGGTGAAGATAGTCCATGATGAGCTGGCCGACTTGATGGGAGGTGAGGCTGTTGATATTAACTTGGATGGTCATCCTGCCATTATTCTCATGAGTGGTTTGCAAGGTTCTGGTAAAACAACCTTCAGCGGAAAGCTGGCAAACTTGCTTAAGTCAAAACGAAATAAGAAACCTTTACTGGTGGCTTGTGACGTTTATCGTCCAGCGGCCATTGAGCAGTTGAAGGTTGTTGGTGAGCAGATTCAAGTTCCAGTCTATGCCGAACCCGAGAATAAAGATGTTGTAGCCATCGCCCAGCATGCCATTCAAGAGGCAAAAGCAAAAGGAAACGATGTGGTGATTGTCGACACGGCAGGTCGTTTGGCCGTTGATGAAGAGATGATGAACGAGATTGCTTCACTGAAAGAATCGTTGCATCCTTCAGAAACACTATTCGTGGTGGATGCTATGACAGGACAAGATGCTGTCAACACCGCAAAAGAATTTAACGACCGCTTAGATTTCGATGGCGTGATTCTAACGAAATTAGATGGCGACACGTGGTGGTGCGGCTCTTTCTATCCGCACAATCGTTACCAAACCTATCAAGTTCGTCGGAACAGGTGAGAAGATGGAAGCTTTGGATGTGTTCCACCCCAATCGTATGGCTGACCGCATCTTGGGCATGGGTGATATTGTCTCGCTTGTAGAACGTGCGCAAGAGCAATTTGACGAGGAAGAAGCTAAACGACTGCAACGCAAGATACAGAAAAAAACAAGTTTGATTTTTAATGATTTCTTGGGACAAATTGAGCAAATCAAAAAGATGGGTAATTTAAAAGATTTAGCCAGTATGATTCCTGGGGTTGGCAAGGCTATCAAGGATGTGGATATTGATGACAACGCTTTTGTGAGCATTGAAGCTATCATCCGAAGCATGACGCCCAAGGAGCGCACCAATCCCGAAATCCTTAACACCAGTCGTCGCCAACGCATAGCTAAGGGATCGAGCACCAACATCCAAGAGGTGAATAAACTCATTAAGCAATTCGATCAGACACGAAAAATGATGAAGATGGTGACTGGAAACCAAATGGCAGGGATGATGAGCCGCATGAAAGGATTGAAGCTTCCGGGAATGCCTAAATGATTATGTCACAAGGTTTCTGAAAGCTGAGTAACAATCAAGTAATAAAGAATCGGATGCAGATTATTGACGGGAAGGCAACGGCAGCCGAAATCAAGGCTGAGATAGCGGCTGAAGTCCAAAAACATTGTTGCGCAAGGTGGCAAGCGCCCCCATTTAGCTGCCATCCTTGTTGGTCACGATGGCGGCTCCGAAACGTATGTGCGCAACAAAGTCCAGGCTTGCGAGCAATGCGGTTTCCTGTCGACTCTCATTCGCTACGAGGCTGATGTGACCGAAGCCGAGTTGCTTCGTTGTATTGAGAAACTTAATCATGATGCTACTGTTGACGGCTTTATTGTGCAGTTGCCATTGCCGCCGCATATTGATGAACAAAAGATTATCATGGCCATCGATTACCGTAAAGACGTAGATGGTTTCCATCCCATTAATGTTGGTCGGATGGCGATTGGTCTGCCTTGCTTTCGTTTCTGCAACGCCATTGGGTATCATGACGTTGCTGCGTCGTTATCAAATCAAAACAAGTGGGAAGAAATGTGTGGTGCTGGGACGTAGCAATATTGTGGGTAAACCGATGGCACAACTGATGGCTCAGAAGGCTTATGGCGATGCTACGGTCACCATTTGTCACAGCCACACGCAAGACATTGCAGCTGAGTGTCGACAGGCTGATGTGATTATTGCAGCCATTGGTCAGCCGGGTTTTGTGACGGGCGACATGGTGAAGGAGGGTGCTGTGGTGATTGATGTAGGCACCACGCGTGTGGCTGATGCTACGCGTAAAAGTGGTTTCCGTCTTTCGGGCGATGTCTGTTTTCGATGCTGTAGCCCCCAAATGTTCTTACATCACGCCCGTTCCGGGTGGGGTTGGCCCCATGACGATATGTTCTTTGATGAAGAATACATTGGCCGCAAGTAAAAATGAATATTACAAATAACGATATTGCATAAACGATTTTTTTTTATAACTCTCTAATTTTTGAAGGGGATGAGTTTGCAGTGATGTAAGCTGTCCCCTATTTTTTAGTAGAGGTATAAGCAGGCTATATTGTTTTTACAGTCCATTGCTTGTAGCGGTTGTGAGTATTGTCTTTTTGTACTATCCTTCATGTCTTTACATTTTATGTTTTTCCAGATATGTAAAGTAGGCATTTTTCTATTGAATTGTTTTTTTAGAAGCTTTGTATTTAACATAGAAATTCGTATCTTTGTCGCCGCTGTTGAAATGCTATATTCTGTTTTTATTGCAATGCTGGATAGAAATGGGGTTTCACACAGGAAGATAGAGGGTAAAGCGTTTTTGTATCGTTTTCTCGTTCATCAAATAATAGTAGTCATTTGAAGTATTGCAAAATAGATTTATGAAAGAACAAAAGAATTTCTTTGTTTCAATGGCCTTTTTAGGACTTATGTTTTTACTTGTGGTTTTGCTCTGGGTATAAATTCATTGCTAATTCCCATTCTGAAGGCATCATTACAAGTATCTTCCATGGAAGCTTATATGCTCATTGGTGCAACGTTTTTACCCTTCTTGATATTTGGCTATCCTGCAGGTTGGTTGATTAGTAAGATTGGATATAAACGTACCATGGCTTCAGCCTTTGGTATGTTTGCAGTAGCCTTTATTATCTTTATATTGTCGGCACATGAAGAGAGTTTTCCTTTATTTTTAATTGCCTCTTTTGTTTGTGGTGTAGCGAATACTTTTTTGCAAGCAGCAATCAATCCCTATGTAACAATCTTAGGTCCCACAGAGCGTGCTGCCCAACGCATCTCAATCATGGGTATGATAAATAAGTTAGCATGGCCAGTCTCTCCGTTGTTTATTGCATTTTTTTGTGGGCGGATCTGGAGAAATGGGGGTAGCAGATTTGACGAAGCCTTTTATGGTGATTATCGTACTCTTTGTCATTTTAGGTTGTGTGGCACTCTTTTCGCCATTGTCCGAAGTGAAAGCAATAGGCGAAGATTCTGCGGAGAAGCAGGATATTGTGAATCAAACCGTCTCAGTCTATGCTAATCAAAAACACTCCGTCTTTCAGTTTCCTCATTTAGTGCTTGGTGCAGTAGCCATCTTTTTTTATGTAGGGGCTGAGACGCTTGTGTTGAGTACGCTTATCGATTATGCAAATGAATTGGGATTGGCGCATCCTGAGAACTATTCTTGGATTGCTCCTATTTGCTTTTAGTTTGGGCTATCTATCGGGCATTATTCTCATTCCGAAATATATGTCTCAGACTCGTGCTTTACAAATTTGTGCGCTTGTAGCCCTATTAGGTACGGTGTTGGTGATTGTTCTGCCAGGTGTGTATAGCATCTATTCCATAGGGATTATGGCATTGGGCTGTTCGTTGATGTGGCCAGCCTTCTGGCCTTTAGCATTGATGGATTTGGGTAAATTTACTAAGCAAGGTTCATCAGTTCTGACTATGGGTCTCATCGGTGGTGCTGTGGTAACTGTACTCTTTGGCCTTTTAAAAGACATTGCCGATGTGCGCTATGCTTATGGTTTGTGTTTGATTAGTTTTTCTTATATTCTCTTTTATGCATTTAAGGGCTATAAGTTACGATGATTTGTAACACCTTTATTTTATGGCCGTCCAATTTTACCATTGTACGGCCTGTCTAACTTTTATCTTCTTTTAAATTTTAAAGGACATAAGAAAATACCGTATCGCGGTTTTCCTTCTTTTGGTATGATACAAAAAAACTCATAGCTATCACTATGAGTTGCGGTGCGTACGAGACTCGAACTCGTGACCTCCTGCGTGACAGGCAGGCATTCTAACCAACTGAACTAACGCACCAAAAAGTGCAATGAGAATGAGTTGCGGTGCGTACGAGACTCGAACTCGTGACCTCCTGCGTGACAGGCAGGCATTCTAACCAACTGAACTAACGCACCAAAAAGATTTGGGAACTCATTCTGAATTGCGGTTGCAAAGGTAGTATAATATTTTATTCCTCCAAAACTTTTATTACATTTTTTCTAAAAAAAGTTGCATGAGTAGGGCGTTCTGATAGCCTTTGTCTGTGTGGAGCCACTGTTGCAATGTTGCATGGTTTTGAAATCCTTGTTTCAATAGTAAATGGCAGCAAGCAATGTTCGTTTCGGCAACGATTGCATAGATTTGATGCAAGTGGAGGGTTGTTGTGGCATAGGCGATGAGTTGTTGTAGCGCTAAGGTGCCCCATCCTTGACGTTGATAGTCTTTCTTGATGATAATTCCTAATTCGGCTCTGTTGTGTTGCGGATTGAAATTGACGAGGTCAATGAGACCAATGGTGTGATGGCTTTCTGTTTCAATGATGAGCCTCACCCTGCTTGTCAGTATAAATATCGGCCGAAGCTTGTGCAATGTAATCGTGGAGGACATAGCGCGAGTAGGGCACATTGGTAGCGCCGATAGGCCAAAGGTCGGTGTCGTTTTCTATTTCGTAGAGCAACTCTAAATCTTCGGGTTCCATCGCCCTGAGTTTAACTTTTTTTCATCATGCAGTCTTTATTTTTTTAGTGCAACATTATAGGGTGCAGATTGCTTCGTCTTGTGTGAGGAGAATGTGGTTGCGGAAAGTTCCAAGCATGTAGCCAAGCTGTTGCAGCTGATGCATCTGTTGCAAAATGATGTCGTAGGTGAAGCATTGTGTGTCATAAACCACAATAACTTGTCTCTTGCCTTCATTCGTATTGTCGATGACTTTTATATACGGAGCCTCTGCCGTTTGTTCTATGAATTGTGCATGCAGCGCATTGGCAGTTGCAAATGTTTTACATTCGACAATCATATCTTTTTTTCCGATGAAAAGATAGCACTTTTGCTCCCTTTTTACAGGAAAAAGATTGAAATATTTGCTGATATAATGTCTGGCTGTCTGCAACATGGCGATGCACGCTTTTGCAAGGATGAGCAGCTGTACGGGCAGTCTAATCGACCAAGTTATTCGGGCATAATGCTTACGCAAAAAGATGAGCATGGCTTTATAGAACACATGCACGTAGCGAAAGGAGGTGTGGGCGGTGCTTTTGCCTTTATAATGGAGGATATCGAGTGGGAGATACCAGTTTTGCCACCCGCATTTCAGTAGCTGATAGCTGAGCTCAATGTCTTCGCCATACATAAAATAATCTTCATCGAGCAGACCCACTTGTAGCAGGGCTTTGCGGCGAAGCAACATACATGCGCCGCTGACCACTTCGATTTGTGCCGCCTCGTGCCAAGGAAGATGGCCTAAATAGTAGTGAGCAAAGCGGCGGTGATGTGGGAACAGCCGATGCAAGCCCATCATTTTGTAGCCAGCTGTGAGTGGCGTCGGGATGCCACGACGGCTTTCCATTGCCACGCTGCCATCGGCTTTGCGCATGCGAAATCCGGCACATCCGGCTTGCGGATGCGTTTGCATAAAGGCCAATGCGTCGGCCAATGTGTGCTCGCCCACAAAAGTGTCGGGATTGAGTAGCAACACATATTCACCTTGGCTCTGGCAGATGCCGATGTTGTTGGCTTTTGCAAAGCCTAAGTTGTGCTGACAAAGGATGAAACGAACGTTGGGGAAGCGCTGTTTAAGAAAATCTATACTGCCGTCGGTCGAATGGTTGTCTACAACAATGATTTCCATGCTTGCAACGCCACACGTCTGCTGAAGCGCCCACAGGCATTGCGCTAAATAGAACTTCACGTTGTAGTTGACGATGACGACCGATAACAGCATGTTGCGCGAGGGTTATTTTTTTCAGGCTCGTTGGTTTGTGTCAGCATTTTGTATTCGCTTTGATAGCGCTCCTCGGTGGGGAAGACGAACAGTAGCGCGAGGCCGAGAATGATGCCCATATAACCAAATGCCACGTTCATAAATGGGTAGTAGAGCACGGCATTGGCAACGAGCAACAGTTGCAGCCAGCTTTGGCGCATCAATGCCCAGCGATGGTAGTTGCGTTGCGCGGTGGTAGGTTGGCGATTGATGTGTTGCTGTACCCATCGGAATTTAAACAGGCGCAGTGCCACGGGAATGCTGCAAATGGTGAGCAATTCCATGAGCGTGGCACACAGAAATTCGGCGGCTACGAAGCGATGCGCCGTGCCCACCCATTCAAAGACATCGTTTTCGTTGAGGATAATCCACAGCAGCGTGAGTGCCATGACGGTGATGAATTGTGTGCGTAATGTTTTCATTTGAATGTAAAAAAAGCCTGGTTATTTGAAAGGAGTGCGGTTGAGGATTGACCGCCCGAGCGTCACCTCGTCGGTATATTCCAATTCGTCGCCCACTGAAATGCCGCGCGCAATGATGCTCAGCTGCACATCGAAAGACTGCAACTTGCGCGAGATATAGAAATTGGTGGTGTCGCCCTCCATCGTTGAGCTCAGCGCAAGAATAATTTCTTTCACGCCACCTTGACTGACGCGCTCCACCAAGCTGTCAATCTCGAGGTCGGCCGGCCCGAGCCCATCCATGGGCGAGATGATGCCCCCCAACACATGATAGCGGCCGTGAAACTGCTGCGTCTTTTCGATGGCCATCACGTCTTGGATATTTTCCACCACGCAGATGATGGTGCTGTCGCGTCGTTCATCGGCGCAGATGGGGCAAAATGTCGGTGTCGCTGATGTTGTGGCACACGCGACAATGCTTGATGCCATGCTTCATCGTGGTGAGCGCCTGACTAAGTCCATCCACCTCGTCATCGCTTTGGCGCAAAAGATGAAGCACCAGGCGAAGGGCCGACTTGCGCCCTATGCCTGGTAGCTTTGCAAATTCGCCTACAGCTTTTTCTAATAAGGCTGAAGGATATTGTTCGTTCATATTTCGTTTTACAGATAAACGCCGATGCCCACTTTTAGTCCCATGGTGGAGTAGTCTTTGTGGTTCTTGAGGCTCTGATCGTAGTAGAGTGCAGGCTCGATGGTCACTGTTTCACTGAGGAAAAGTGCATAGCCCAGCTCCACGCCTGGCATGAAATCGTTGTAGTTCTTGGTGTGCACGAATTTGGCGTTCGCGCCCAAATAAAGGCCGTTTTGGATGATATAGTAACGGCCGCCGCCACCAATCATAAATCGGTTGGGCACCAATTTGCTGGCACTGGCTTGCACGTCGATGTCGGCCAAGAGCATGGCATTGTCTACTGGGAAATAGCCCAATTTGGCCTGCATGCCTACGTTCAGGTCGCTCGAACCGCTGTAGCTCAAGTTGAGTCCTGTGAGCGATGCGCCAGCATAAACTTTTTCTTGCCTCGAATTGTGCGTGTGCACCTAATGTTGCGGCCATGGCCAGCAACAACGTCATCATTTTTCTTTTTCATATTCTTTTCTTTATTTAAGTTGAAATTTCTGCTCGTTGTGAGGCTGTTTTCGCCCATCTCGGAGGCATAGGCCGTGCGCGGCGTGCGAAAAAGCATTGCAAATGTAGCAAAAAAACACAGCTTGCAAAAATATTGCTGCCTTTGCTTTGCGCAAAATCCCTTCGCAGCCCACTTTTTATGCGTCCCAGACGTTGAATTTCAATGTCGATGAGATCGATGGTTACCCATGTTGACTCACATTCGTTTCACTCGAGGGTGTTTTTGCACGAGAAAAAAATTCCCGTAGGTTTCGAGGGTCGTTCCAACGAGAAAAATTTCCCGTAACAATCAAGGGTGTTTTGCACGAGAAAAAATTTCCCGTAGGTTTTTGAGGGTCGTTCCAACGAGAAAAATAAAATTCCCGTAGGTTTTGAGGGTCGTTCCAACGAGAAAAATTTCCCGTAGGTTTTGAGGGTCGTTCCAACGAGAAAAAAATTTCCCGTAGGTTTTGAGGGTCGTTCCAACGAGAAAAATTCCCGTGGGTTTTGAGGGTCGTTCCAATGAGAAAAAAATTCCCGTAGGTTTTTGGGGGGCGTTCCAACGAGAAAAATTTCTCGTAGGTTTTTGAGGGTCGTTCCAACGAGAAAAAAATTCCCGTGGGTTTTTAGGGAGCGTTCCAATGAGAAATAAAAATCCCGTTGTCCTGCGAAGTACTCGCAGACAAAAAGCACATTTGTTGGCTTATAATTTGCAAAAATCCACATATTTATTTTATTTTCGCAACGCATTTCGCGCGGGTGGCGTTAGAAGCGCAGTAGACGGTTCTTTCTCTATACCCAGGTGCTCAATGCCAAGCGTTTGAAGCACCCCAGAATGCCGAAATGAAGATTTTTAAAACGAAATATTTGATGTACGATTGGCGTATATGAGAAAAAATAAAGTGGACAGCCATAGCGGTCGCAACCCCCATCCTTGCTTTTTTTGCCTGCTGGCAGCTCTGTTCTATTTCCCACCATTTCAAAACTGGGCGGTGCGGCAAGCAGCGGCTTATGCTTCAGAGAAGATGGGCATGCAGGTGAAGGTGGGCTATGTGCGCTTGGCTTTTCCGCTCGATTTGCGTTTGGAGCATGTTCAAGCTTTGCAGCCCAACGATTCGCTTCCACAGGTGCGCGACACGGTGCTGATGGCGCGCAGCGTGGTGGCCGATGTGGCGCTGTGGCCACTGTTTGACAAGCAGGTGGATGTCAGTGAACTGGCGTTGCACGACGTGACGCTCAACACCATGCATTTCATTCGTCAAGCTCGCGTGCAGGGACATTTCGAGCGTTTGGTGGTTCGTGCTCGGGGCATCGATTTAGCGCGGCAAAATCTTGTGGTAAATGCAGCGTTGCTGAAAGGGGCAAGGGTGGATGTGGCGCTCAATGACACGGCGAAGGAGGATACTACAAAGAGCCAGAATTTTTGGAAAATCAAGGTGCACAACCTGCGCATTTTGCAGTCCGACGTGCTGGTGCACATGCCTGGCGACAGTATGCGCGTGGGCGTGCAGTTGGGCGAGGTGACGGCTCGCGGTGGCGATTTCGATTTAGATAAAGCGCGCTATGCTGTGCAACATTTTGATTGGCGCGGTGGGCAGTTGTCCCTATTTGCGGCCTTATGTTCCGTCTGTCAAGGGCTTTGACTACCAGCATGTGCGGCTCACGTCGGTAGGTCTCGGCATCGATTCGTTGTTGTTTGCCGCTCCCCATTTGTCGCTCAGTGTGCGTCATGCGGCCTTCCGAGAGCAGAGTGGGCTGCAGGTGACGCAGCTTCGTGGGCATGTGCAGCTCGATGGCGAGCAGCTTCGTTTGCCCGATTTGTGGCTCAAGTTAGGTGCTTCGCAACCGCAAGCGCAGCTCGCATTTCCGTTCAACACCTTTGCGGCGCAACAGCCTGGACGCATGATGCTGAAGGGGAGGGTGCCATCAGCAAGCGCGATTTGCAACCTTTTGCAGCCTACATTCCCAAGCATGTGTGGCGGGCTGTTCCGCCGCAGCCGCTGCGTTTTGCTGTCGATGCCGTTGGTAATTTGCGCCATGTTGCGTTGCGCAGGCTGTCGCTCCGCATGTCGCCCCATTTTGCCTTGCAGACTTCGGGGCAACTCTATCATGTCGATACGCCCGAGAAGTTGCGTGCCGATGTGCGTCTGAAGCTCAACACCTATCAGCTCAATTCGTTGCTCGTGAAATTCAATCCCCAGCTTGCGCGCCATGTTTCGCTGCCCAATGGCATGGCCTTGCAGGGCAACGTGTCGGTGCGTGCTTCGCGCTACGCCTCTCAGTTCACGCTTCGCAGCGGTTTGGGTAGCCTTCGTGGCAATGTGGCGTTTGATGTTCGACGACAGGCCTATCGTGCCAATCTGATGGCGCTTCGTTTTCCCGTCCAAAACTTCGTTCGCCAAAAAGGCCTTCATGCTTTCACGGGCGATGTGGTGGTAGCAGGAGCAGGATTTGATATGCTTTCGCCGCGCACGCATTTGAAGGCTAAGGCACATGTCGTCGATTTCAGATACAACCGCTATCAACTCAATCGTTTGGCTGCCGATGTGGTGCTCGAAAAAGGGTAGGGGCACATGCCGTCCTCAACAGCCATAATGCGTTGGCCAAAGGCTCTGTTCAGCTCGATGCGTTGATGAATCCACGCGAATTTAAAGGTACTGTTTCAGCCGATTTAACAGCCGTCGATCTCTATCATCTTGGCTTTTTCAAAACACCCTTCTCAACGTCTCTTTGTGCCCATGTCGACGTAATGTCTGACTTTAAGAAGCAGCATTTGGTGCAAGGTGTTGTAAACGACATTACCCTTATTGATAATCAAAAGATTTATCGGCCAGGCGACATTAGTTTGGATATTCGTTCACTTCCGAGTTCTACGCATGCTGTGATCGATAGTGGTGACTTTCGTTTGGCCTTAGATGGCCAGAGCCATTACGAACAGCTGTTGGCGCAGACGCAAGGTGTTGTGAACGAGTTGCAGCGCCAATTCAAGAAACGAATCATTAGTCAGGTAGCCTTGCGTGAGCGCCTGCCCAATGCCACACTTGTGTTGCAGACAGGGCAGGATAATTTCTTCGTTCATTTGCTCAATAAGTATGGCTATCAGTTTGCGCGTGCCAATATTAATATGGTTTCGTCACGCGAAACGGGGCTCAACGGCGATGTGCACATCGATTCGCTCATTGTCGATAGCATACAACTTGATACAGCTAAAGTGCATTTCCGGTCGGACCATGACGAGTTTACTTATCATGCAGAGGTTATTAATAATAAACATAATCCGCAGTATGTTTTCCGTGGTGTGGTCGATGGGCAGCTGAATGCACGCGGAACCTCCATTCGCCCTCGGGTTTATGATGCGCAAAACCGATTGGGAATAGATGTGTCGCTGAATGCCGAGATGGAGCCACATGGATTGCGTTTCAGTTTGCAGCATGGTGCGCCCATCTTGGGCTATAAAACTTTTTCGGTGAACGATAGCAATTATGTGTTCTTGGGGAAACGATCGGCGTGTTTCGGCCAATTTGAAGTTGCAATCGAAGGATGGAATGGGTGTGCAAGTTTATACGAACGATGATAATCATGATGTGTTGCAAGACCTCACCATTTCGTTGCAGAATTTCAATCTCCATGGTCTATTGTCGGTGCTTCCTTATGCACCCGATGTTTCAGGAATTATGAATGGAGACTACCATATCATCCAAAACGAAGCACGAGCTTTCGGTATCTTCGGATATGAAGATTGATAAACTTGTTTACCAACATTGTGCCATGGGCGATATTGGTGCGGAGTTTGTGTATATGCCTTCTGAAGATGGTACGCATTCAATTGACGGAACGCTTACGCAAAATGGTCGTGAAATAGCTACGTTGAGTGGAACTTATCATGCGCGTGGAGGTGGTGCTTTGGATGCACAATGCAATTTAGAGCGGCTTCCGCTGAGCATTGTAAATGGTTTTATTCCTAAGCAAATCGTAGGCTTTAGAGGCTTTGCTGAAGGACGGGTTAGCGTGAAAGGAACGCTGAATAAGCCAAAGGTGCAGGGCGAAGTTTATCTTGATTCAGCCTATTTGGTGAGTCAGCCTTATGGTGTTGAATTGCGCTTTGATAACGACCCTGTGACGATTACAAATAGTCGGCTATTATTAGAGAACTTCCAGATGTATGCTCATAACGACAGTCCATTGGTGATGGCTGGCTATATTGATTTTTCTAATCCGTCGAATATGAACATGAACGTGCGCATGCAGGCTTCTAATTTCTTGGTGATAGATGCCAAGGAGAGTGCGCAGTCGGAGGCCTATGGTAAAGCGTTTGTGAATATTATTGGTTCGTTGAGTGGCCCGTTGGATAATCTTTTGATGCGTGGTAAAGTAGATGTGTTGGGCGCATCAGATTTAACCTATGTGCTACGCGATTCACCCATCAGTACGGATGACAAGTTAGAGGGCTTGGTGAAATTCACTGATTTTACGGATAAAAAGGCTCAAGTGGTGAAGCGTCCAGAGCTCAATGGATTTAATATGGATGTGGTATTAGGTATTGATGAAGCTGCTCATGTGCTCTGTGCACTTAACTCCGATAAGTCAAACTATCTTGATTTAACGGGTGGAGGTACCTTGCGCATGCAATATAATGCTGTAGACAATCTTCGGCTGCGTGGGCGTTATACATTGAATAATGGCGAAATGAAATATTCTTTGCCAGTAATCCCATTGAAGACTTTCACCATCCATGATGGTAGCTATGTGGAATTTAATGGTAATCCCATGAATCCGCGACTCAATATCACTGCTACTGAAGTCATGAAAGCCACGGTCTCGAGTAGTGGTGGCGTGGGGCGCAGTGTCGATTTCGACTGCGGTGTGAAATTGACGAAAACATTGAAAGATATGGGATTGGCCTTTATCATTGATGCACCCGAAGATTTGGAAGTGCAAAACCAACTGAATACGATGGGGACAGAGGCACGAGGGAAAGTGGCAGTGACAATGTTAACCACGGGGATGTATCTTGTAGATGGTAACACGCGAGGCTTCTCAATGAACTCAGCACTCAGTTCATTCTTGCAAAGTCAGATTAATGGTATTGCGGGTAATGCTTTGCGCACCTTGGATTTGAGTTTTGGTATGGACAACACGATGGATGCGACTGGTCGGCAGCACACTGACTATTCGTTTAAATTTGCCAAGCGCTTTTTGGAACAATCGTTTGCGCATCATCGTCGGTGGAAAGGTTTCTTCGGGAAGCGATGTGCCCAATCAGAATGAGAATATATTTAGTAATGTGTCGTTTGAATATCGTCTGAATGAGGCTTCTACGCAATATTTGCGTTTGTTCTATGATCGTGATAGTTATGATTGGCTTGAAGGTAATACGGGCATTTATGGTGCAGGTTTCATTTGGCGGCGCAAGTTATCACATTTCAGTGATTTGTTGCGTTTTAAAGAGCCCAAGGAGGAGAATCCTGTATTGTAAAATCAATCGAAAAAAGATGGAAAAGAAGAGAATGAGAAATAAGAAATCAAGTATTGCTTGGGCTTTGATAGGGTTACTCCTTGTGGGCTGTTCAACGACGAAATATGTCCCCGATGGAGATCAATTATATGCGGGATTGGATAAAATTGATTATATCGTTCAGCAGCGAGATGACCATTTCATGGCTACACGCGATGAATTAGAGGCGGCTTTGGCTTGTGCACCAAATGGTGCTTTGTTGGGTAGTTCCTATTATCGTACTCCATTCCCTTACTCTCTTTGGATATGGAATGCCTTTTCAACTTCCACGACCCCATTAGGGAAATGGATTGCAAAGTCATTTGGTAAACGACCTGTGCTCATGAGTTGGGTCAATCCTGCGTTACGAGCATCGGTAGGACAGTTGGTTCTCCAATCTCATGGCTATTTTCGGGGCAGTGTACAATATGAAACCCTCACACAAAGTAATCCTAAGGAGGCAAAGATTGGCTATCAGATTAATTTTGGACCATTATTTACTTTGGATAGCATCGCTTATGAAAAGTTCCCAGCTATGATTGATAGTTTGCTGGTAGCAACGCATACTGATCGAAAGATTAAACGTGGTGATGCTTTTGATGCGAGTGCACTTGAAGCTGAGCGAACGCGCATTAGTAATCTTTTGCGTAATAATGGTTACTATTATTATCAACCAGCCTATGCCTCTTATTTAGCCGACACGTTGCGCGTCCCAACGAAAGTGCAGCTGAAGTTTCAGTTGGCAGATTCTGTTCCAGTCCGAGCATTGCGTAAATGGTATATCGGTCGTGTCGATTTGAATTTGAGAAAACAGTTTATGGAGTCGCTCAGCAATACGGAGGAGGTGAAGAAGATGCAGGTGCATTTCAATGGTAAGCGTTCGCCCATTCGTCCGCGCATTATTCTCCACGATTTGCAGTTGCGCCCCAATGAAGTTTTTAGCTATGATAAGTACATGGAATCCTCAGACAAGATTTCGAGTAATGGTTTATTTAGCTTTGTCGATTTCCAATTCACCCCACGTGACTCTACAGCTTGGTGTGACACGTTGGACTTAGCGGTGAATTGCCTATTTGATAAGAAATATGATGTGTATGTTGAAACCAACTATTCTGGTCGAACGAGTGGGCGCATGGGGCCTGGATTAATTTTGGGCTTTACTAAGCGCAATGCCTTTCGGGGTGGTGAAAAAGTTGGATGTTAATCTCAAGGGGTCTTATGAATGGCAGACGGGACATGCGCCGAGTGGTGCATCCGATCGCACCCACACCTACGAATATGGTGGCGATGCTTCGTTGGAGATTCCGCGTTTTGTTTTCCCTGGTATGTTGCATCATCGGCATTTCTATACCGTGCCTACCACCTTGCTAAAGGCCTCGTCCGTAGTGGTTCGTCGTGGAGGCTATTTCAAACGCCACATTGTTTCGGGTGAGCTCACTTATACCTTTCAAACTTCAGCCACCTCTATGCACCAATGGACGCCACTAAGTATTGAATATGCCTACATGTCGTCACGCACGCCACAGTTCGTTTCCTTGTTGAGCTCCACACCCTATTTGCAGGTGTCTATGCGCGATCAGTTTATTCCGAAATTTCGCTACAGCTACCTCTACACCAGTCCGAAACAGCTTTATAACCCCATTTGGTTTCAGGTGACGGCGAGTGAAGCAGGAAATGTGCTGTCGTTGGGGTATATGGTAGCAGGAAAAAAGTGGAACACTAAAGATAAAGAAATGTTTAAGAATCCCTACGCACAGTTTCTAAAGCTCGAGGCTGAGTACCGAAAAACCTGGCGCGTAGCCGATAAATCTCAAGTAGTAGCACATGTTGGAACAGGAATTATTTGGTCGTATGGGAATTCGTCGGGTGCACCTTGGAGCGAGCAGTTCTATGTGGGCGGTGCCAATAGTGTTCGTGCGTTTACCACACGCAGTGTTGGACCAGGTTCCTATTTGCCCACTAGTGCCACCATTTCTTATTTGGATCAGACGGGCGACCTCAAGCTCTTGGCCAATTTAGAATATCGGCCGCGGTTGTTTGGCAAGCTTTATGGAGCCGTGTTCCTTGATGCAGGAAATGTATGGATTTTGCACGAAGATGCCCATCGACCTGGAGGTAAGTTTAAATTCCAAAATGCATTGCGCGAGTTGGCTTTAGGCACGGGCATAGGTTTGCGCTACGATCTTGACTTCTTCGTGTTGCGCATTGACTGGGGCGTAGGACTGCATGTGCCTTTCAAGAATGGTTTCTACAATATCAGCCATTTCCATGATGCCCAAAGCTTACATTTCGCTATTGGACTGCCCTTCTAATTGCAGTTGCCGCGAAGAAAAATAAAGTAAACAGGCGGTTGTTCTCAACAAAAAAACCGTACATTTGCGTCAATATTAAAAACTTTTTCAATATCATAAAAATGAAACCAACATTATTACTTTTTAGCTGCAGGTATGGGCAGCCGTTACGGCGGGCTCAAGCAGCTCGATGGTTTAGGTCCCTAACGGCGAAACCATCATGGATTATTCTATTTACGATGCCATTCAAGCGGGGTTTGGCAAGATTGTGTTCGTCATTCGCAAAGACTTTGAAGACGAGTTTCGTCAAAAGGTGTTGTCAAAAATATGAAGGGCATATTCCTGCAGAATTGGTCTTCCAAAGTATCGATGCGTTGCCAGAAGGTTTTCATGTTCCCGAAGGTCGCGAGAAACCCTGGGGCACCAACCACGCCGTGCTCATGGCCAAGGATGTGATTAAAGAGCCTTTCTGTGTCATCAACTGCGACGATTTCTACAACCGCGACAGCTTCATGGTGATGGGCAAATTCCTCAGTTCATTGCCCGAGGGCAGCCGCAACCGCTATGCCATGGTGGGTTTCCGCGTGGGCAACACGTTGAGCGACAACGGCACAGTGGCACGTGGTGTGTGTGCAACCGACGCGCAGGGCAATCTCACAACGGTTGTGGAGCGCACCGAGGTTGAACGCCACGGCACAACCATCGAATATAAAGACGAGCAAGGCCAGTGGGTGGGCATAGCAGACAATACGCCCGTTTCGATGAACGTATGGGGCTTCACACCTGACTATTTCGAATATAGCGAGGATGATTTCAAAGCATTCTTGTCAGAGCCCAAGAACCAACAGAATCTCAAATCAGAATATTTTATTCCTCTGATGGTCAACAAACTCATTGCCGATGGCACAGCCTCTGTGAAGGTGCTTGACACCACCAGTAAATGGTTTGGCGTCACCTATGCGGCCGATCGTCCAAGTGTAGTCGAAAAAATCAAGAAGTTGGTTGATGAAGGCGTTTATCCAGAGCGTTTGTTCTAACCTTTGAGACCAAACAGCATTAAAAAAGCAGGTATCCGCTAAAAGGATGTCTGCTTTTTTGTGCTTTAGTGCTATTGTAGCCGAACATTTAATGCGAGGCTGCCCACCACGCCGTTTGCATTTTGAGCAAGGCTACATTATAGCCGTATTGTCCAGTGTTGGCCGATGGGTCGCTAATGGTGATACCGCTAAACTCGTTGACTCGAGTAGTTGTGCCACTGGCATTGTAGATGTAAGCGGTGTTACCTTTATAGGGTACCAACTGCGCCATGAGTGTTTGGTATTGGCTGTAGAGTGCCAGATTGCTACCAAAGAGTGTACGGGCATAGCTTCCAAAATCAAAATAAACGGTAGGCACAAAGTGGTCACCATCTAAATCTTGCAACTGATGGTTGTTAGCGGTATTCCACGTGTAGGTGGCATTCACTTGCTTCATCAGTTGCGCCATGGACTGGATGTATTGCGTGTTGATAACTCCGATGGTGGCGTAGGGGTAGCTCTGCCTTTGATAATGAGCAATGTAGTCGTTGACGAGCTGACCGAAATTCGGTTGTGGTGAGGCGAGGTATTGAAATACTTCGGCATAGGGCATACCATCGGCCATCACTTCGCTGGTTGAGGCGATAAGCATGTTGGTGGCGTTGCGCAAATCGTAAGCTACTTCAGCGCACGAGAGATAGCAATCGTCGAAGAGCAGATATTCTAACTTGATACCTGTTTGCTCGATGCCTTGGGCGAAGTCAGCGATGCTAATAGCGTACCCTGGTCCGCCAAACCAGCGTGTTTTAGCTCGTGTCACATTGTTCTTTGGAGGCAGCCATCCCTCGCCATGGCATCCCACGAGCATGGCATATTTGGGCGTTTCAGAGATGCTTTTCACATCGTTGATGACACGCGTGATCCATTGCGCATCCATGAGTCGTGGGTGGTCGTAGCGCTTGATGGTGTCGTGCACACATTCGGTGCCTTCCATGCGCACGCGGTAAAGGTAGACACGATTAGGCGAATTGTCAGCAATCACCACATAGAGGTTGTTGGTGCCCAATCCGCCAGCCTGTTTGATGCTCTGCTCCACATCGCGAATGTTTTGCTCAAAGAACGAGTAGAGGTTGTTGTAGCCACTGCCCGAATAAGGCAAATACATAATGATGGTGCGCTCTTGCTGAGATGTGGTGCGCGTTCTTGCAAGGTCGTCGGGAATTTCGTCGTGACAGGCGGAGAGCCAACTCGTTGCCATGAGCATGAGCAGGGCGGTGAGCCATTTCGTGGAATGAAGTTGTAGGGATGTCATGTTGTTGTTTTAATTTGTCGTTATCCTTTGGGCTGCACGCCCATGGAGCCATGCAGCGAATGTGTTGAGGGGTACCACAGTGGGCACCCCCTGTTGTTATTTCTTCTTGAGCTCTGCAATGGTTTGCTTCAGTGCCGCAATCTTCTCCACTGAGTCGCTCTCCTTCTTGCGTTCGCGTGCCACAACAGCCTCGGGCGCATGTGCCACGAAGTTATCGTTGGATAATTTCTTGCGAATGCCCATCAGGAAGCCTTCCAAGTGTTGCAATTCCTTCTCGGCCTTGTCGATTTCAGCTGCCACATCGATGAGATTGCCCAATGGAACGGCATATTCATCGGTGCCCACCATGAAGCTGCTGGCGTCGGCAGGTTTCTCCTTGGCCACATCGATGGCTTCGAGGTTGGCCATCTTGCTGATGATGCTATTATAGGCTTGCATTTTATTGTCGCCAATGGCAATCAGTGTGAGCGGCTCTTTGGGTGCGATGTTCTTTTGGTTGCGCACGGTGCGCACACCGCTTACCATGAGTTTCACTTGCTCAATATCGGCCATGAGTTGCTCGTCGTGCGCCGTCGGAGCATCCATCTGCAACGTTGCCCGCATGATGCTTTCGCCCTCCTTACGGTCGGTGATGTGTTGCCACAACTCCTCGGTGATGAAAGGCATAAAGGGATGCAACATCTTGAGCAAGTCGTCGAAGAAAGCGATGGTGGCATCGTAGGTGGTTTGATCGATGGGTTGCGCCTCACCATTGACATAAGCGGGCTTCACCATTTCCAAATACCAGCTCGAGAACTCGTCCCAAAAGAGTTTGTAGACGGTCATCAATGCTTCCGAAATGCGATATTGCTTGAATTGTGCTTGCAGCTCGGCATGACTTTGCTTGAGCTTTGCTGCAAACCATTCCACCGCCTGCTTGTTGGCTTTGGGCTGTTCCACGGGTGCCGTCTTCCAGCCTTTCACCAAGCGGAAGGCATTCCATATCTTGTTGTTGAAATTGCGTCCTTGCTCACACAGCGATTCGTCGAAGAGAATGTCGTTGCCTGCGGGCGCGCTGAGCATCATGCCCATGCGCACACCATCAGCGCCATACTTTTCAATCAGGGCTATGGGATCGGGTGAATTGCCAAGACTCTTGCTCATCTTGCGACCCAATTTATCGCGCACAATGCCCGTGAAATAAACGTGTTCGAACGGATAGGTCTGGCGATATTCATAGCCGGCCACGATCATGCGTGCCACCCAGAAGAAGATAATGTCGGGACCGGTTACGAGGTCGGACGTGGGATAGTAATAGCGCACTTCTTCGTTGTCGGGATGGTTGATGCCATCGAACACCGATATGGGCCACAACCACGACGAGAACCACGTGTCTAAGCAGTCGCTCTCCTGTTCTAAGTCGGCTGCCGTGAGCTTGCTGTTCTGCGCTTGTGCTTTGGCCAAAAGCTTCTTCAGCGGTTGGAGCAACGACGAAAGAACGCTTGCCATCGGTCGCGGTGAAGTAATAGGCCGGAATGCGATGCCCCCACCAAAGCTGACGCGAGATGCACCAGTCCTTGATGTTTTCGAGCCAATGGCGGTAGGTGTTTTTATATTTCTTGGGGTAGAATTCGATGTCGTCGCTCATGACCGGTTCCAAAGCCAAGTCGGCAAAGTGCTGCATGCGAAGGAACCACTGCGTGGAGAGTTTCGGTTCGATGGGCACGTTGGTGCGCTCAGAGAAGCCCACCTTGTTGTTATAATCTTCCACCTTCTCCATCAGTCCTGCAGCCTCGAGGTCTTTGGCTATGCGGCGGCGCACATCCATGCGGTCCATGCCCACATAGAGGCCGGCCGCCTCGCTGATGGTGCCGTTGTCGTTGAAAAATGTCGATGGTTGCCAAGCCATGCTTCAAGCCCAAGGCATGGTCGTTGATGTCGTGGGCAGGTGTCACCTTCAAGCAGCCGGTTCCAAATTCCACATCCACGTAATCGTCTTCGATGACGGGAATTTCGCGGTTCACCAAGGGCACAATGACGTGCTTGCCTTTCAGCCACGTGTTTTTTTCGCATCGTTGGGGTTGATGCACATGGCCGAGTCGCCCATGATGGTCTCGGGGCGCGTGGTGGCCACAACGGCATAATAGCCCTGCGCATCTTGATGGATGACGTTGCCCTCGTCCACGCGCTGGCAATCGCTTTCCACCACACGATATTTCAAATAATAGAGTTTCGAATGCTCTTCCTTGTAGATAACCTCCTCGTCGGAGAGCGCCGTCTGTGCCTGTGGATCCCAGTTCACCATGCGCACGCCGCGGTAGATGAGCCCCTTGTCGTAGAGGTCGCAGAACACTTTTATCACTCCTTCGCTGCGTGCCTCATCCATGGTGAAGGCGGTGCGATCCCAATCGCACGAGCAGCCCAACTTGCGTAGTTGTTTCAAAATGATGCCGCCATGCTCGTGGGTCCAGTCCCACGCATGTTTCAAGAAATCTTCGCGGGTGAGATCGGTCTTCTGAATGCCTTGTTCGGCTAAGCGCGCCACCACCTTGGCCTCGGTAGCAATACTGGCATGGTCGGTTCCCGGCACCCAGCAGGCATTTTTGCCTTCCATGCGGGCGCGGCGCACCAAAATATCCTGGATGGTGTTGTTGAGCATGTGGCCCATGTGCAGCACACCCGTCACATTGGGTGGCGGAATCACCACCGTGTAGGGTTCGCGTCCATCGGGTTTGCTACTGAAAAGCTTGTTGTTGAGCCAATATTCATACCATTTCGCCTCAACCGCTTGGGGATCATATTTACTTGCAAGTTCCATGCTTGAATGATTTATCTTTTACGTGTTATTGAAACAATCGGCTGCAAAATTACGAAAAATAGCTGTAAACCTTTCATAAACGGCATTACTTTTCGTGTTTCATGGGCAAAGGTTGGCACAAGAGGCTCCGCCGATGGACAAACATGATGGTATAGTCGCGGCGAGGGGCTTTCCGCTGCACAAAATGAGTTTATAGTCGCGGCGAGGGGTTCGCCGCTGCACAAAAAAGAGTTTATAGTCGCGGCGAGGGGCTCGCCGCTGCACAAAAATGAGTTTATAGTCGTGGCGAATAGTTCGCCGCTGCACAAAAATGAGTTTATAGTCGTGGCGAGGGGCTCGCCGCTGCACAAAAATGAGTTTATAGTCGCGGCGAATAGTTTGCCGCTGCACAAAATGAGTTTATAGTCGTGGCGAATAGTTTGCCGCTGCATTAAAAAGAGTTTATAGTCGCAGCGAATAGTTCGCCGCTGCACAAAATGAGTTTATAGTCGTGGCGAATAGTTTGCCGCTGCACTAAAAAGAGTTTATAGTCGCAGCGAATAGTTCGCCGCTGCATTAAATCGAGAAAAGGGTGCTGGCGAATGGTTCGCCGAGGGGTTGGGTTATGGTTGCTGGGGCGGAATGTCGATGGTTTCGATGCCGCCGAAGGGGTGATGCGGGCAAAGGCTTCTGCCGGCGAGATGGCACGGGCGTAGATGGCGGCGCAGGCCAAGACTCCTCCGTGGGCAAAGATGGCAATGTGGTTGTAGGGGCGGCGCGCCACCTCCTCGAGAAAGTTGGTCACGCGAGCATACAACTGCGGAAAACTCTCGCCCTTCGGGGTGGGCAAAGTGAGGTAGTTTTCATACCATTCGAGGATGTAAGGGTCGCGGGTGGGCAGGTCGTCATAGCGTTGCAGTTCCCATTCGCCCATATTCATCTCTTTCAGGCGCTCGTCGAGCGTGGCATCAGGAAAACCACAAAAGGCCGCCAGCTGGCGTGCGCGCTGCAGTGGCGAAGAGAAGACGGCATCGAAAGGCTCGTGGGCTTTCAGGTTCTGGAGCGTTTGTTTGGCTTCGGCTTCAAAACTATCTGCAACGGGCACATCGCTCCACCCATAACAAGTGCCTTGGGGAAGGGCCACGCGCGTGTGGCGCACGAGGGTTATTTTCATGGCGCAAAAAGGTTGTTATCGTAGTAGAAAACGACAAAGCTGAGCACGAAACTCAGTTCGACGATGAGGAACAGGGCGCCGCAGCAGTCGCCGGTGTAGCCGTTGATTTTTGCGGCGCATGAGTTGGTAGAGCATGTAGAAAAATGATGCCGGGGAGGACGAGGCATTCGTAGGGCAGCCCGACATACCAGCATAGCGGAATGAGCGGCAGCAGACCTTGGATGGCCAGTAGCAGTTTGCCTTTGGTGGACATCGCGCGGTAGACTACTTTGTTTTTTGGCTTGCTCGGCCGTTCGCGCATAGGGCAGCATTTGGGTGATTTGCGCCGCCATCATCTTAGCGAAGGGGTCGGCGGCGAGCACCACTAAGGCGGCGATGGTGATGGGCAGTTGTGCCAATGTGGTGAAAAAGCAGGGCAACGTAGAGGATGAGCCCCAGCACGCCATAGGTTCCGATGTGGCTGTCTTTCATCACGCGGAGCGTTTGTTGCGCGTCGTTCCGCCCCGCTCCGAAACCATCGAGAAAGTCGGCCAAACCATCTTCGTGCAGCGCGCCCGTGAGCAACAGCCGCATGACGAAAGCCAAGATGATGGCTGTGGTGGTGGGCATGATTTGTGCGCAACCATACATGGTGGCTGCGGTGAGCGTCGCGGTGAGCCACCCCGTGAGCGGCCACAGTTCAACGACGTGCGCATAGGCTTCTTTCTGCGGCTGATAGATGCGCCAAAAGGGCAAGCGTGTGAAGAAGATGAGCGCCGCAAAGAGCTTGTCTTTCCATGTCGTGGTGGGATGTATCGGGAGTTGCATGGGTCAGAAATATTTGGTGATGTGAGCGTTGTCGAAGTTGTTCATCTCGTTGATCATGCGCACGGCCGACTCCACGATGGGGTAGCAGCAGAGCGATCCTGTTCCTTCGCCTAAGCGCAGGCCGAGCGACAATAAGGGGTGGGCGCTCAGATGCTGAAGCAGCAAATGGTGCCCTTTCTCTTCGCTGCAATGGGTGAAAATGGCATAGTGGCGCACGTTTTTGTGGATGTGTGTGGCGGCCAACAGGCAGGCTGTCATGATGAAGCCATCGATGAGAATCACCATTTTCTGTTCTGCTGCGCGCAACATCGCGCCCACGGCGGCAACCATTTCAAAGCCCCCAAAATAAGCGAGTGCGGCGGTCGCGGGAAGATGTTGTGTGTGGAAATGGTGCAGGGCTTCTGTCAGAATCTTGTTTTTTTATGGGCTATCCCCGCCTCGTTAAGTCCCGAGCCAGCCCCGATGCAATCGCATAAAGGTGTTTTTGTAAAGATGCTCATCCATAAACTTGCTGCACTGGTGTTGGCTATGCCCATTTCTCCGATGGAGAGAACGTTGCATCCCTTTTGTGCGCAAATGTCAACCATGTCGGCTCCGGTTTGTAATGCTTGTTCGCATTGCTCGCCTGTCATTGCCGGCCCATGGAGAAAGTTCTTCGTTCCACATGCTATCTTTCGCGAGAGAATCGTCGGGTAGCTTGATAGGTCGTGTGCTACACCCACATCGATGAGAAATAACTCAATGTGATGTTGTCTACAGAACATGTTCACGCCGCCGCCGCCATGTGTGAAGTTTATCATTTGTTGCCAAGTGACTTCTTGCGGAGACGCCGATACATTTTCGGTCGCAATGCCGTGATCGGCGCCAAAAAAAGTAGGTGGCATGGATGTGCTAAAGTCGGTGATAGCGCACCTTGAATCAGTCCAATCTGCAAAGCCAACTCCTCTAAACGTCCCATTGAGCCTTTGGGCTTGTTGAGAGAGTCAATCTTTTGTTGCAATGCTTTCTCGTAGCTCCACATTCGGAGCTGTTATATGAAAAGGTGTGCATCATTTATTTTTATTTTTACGGGAATTCCTGCAACCATCAGTATCACTTCGTCGGCGCGTTGCGCTACATATTGGTTCATCCAGCCCTCCAAATCGGTGAATTTTCGTTGCAGAAGATGGTCGCTTACGCCGCCGCTTCCGATTTCGTTAGTTACAAAGATAAACGTCGCCTCTTGTTGGGTGAAACGGTCAAATTCATCTTTTAAATTGTGCAAAACCTCTTGAACATCTATTTCTTCTGCAGTGTTTTTTCCATCACCATAGAAAAAATTCGTGTACCATAGCGTAAGACAATCGATGACGCACACCTTATTATATATGCAATGTTTAGATAGCTGGCGTTCCTCCTCAATGTTTTCCCATTGCTCACCGCGTCGCCTTTGATGCTGAATGACACGCAATCTAAACTCTTCATCCCAAATGTGTGCTGTAGCCATGTAAATAGGATGTGCATCAAGTGACAAGGCTAATTGCTCAGCATAGGCACTTTTTCCCAGATCGTTGACCTCCTGTAATGAGAATGATTCTTTTTCATGGTGCTAAATTACAAAAAGTTGTAGAATAGGAACTAAGGAGGGAATAAAGCATTCTCCTTTTTATAAAGAAACGAGTAGAGAAGAGTTGACTTTTCGCCTTTTTTTCTGCCTTTTTAGCATAAATTATTGAATAAAAAGTTTGGTGTTTCCGATAATTTTTTAATTACTTTGCACCCATAATTTTAGGAAAAGATTAAAAAAACAATAATTATTAATTAAGTTTTTGAGAGACATGAAAAAAAGTTAGGTTTATTGTTTGCTGCTGCTGTAATGGCAGTTTCAGCTTCTGCACAAACAGTACAGGAGAGCAAAACATTTGATAACATCTATGTTGGTATCAACGGCGGTGTTGCAACAAAAACAAAAAGGACACGCTTGGATGAAGGGCTTAGATCCAAACGCAGGACTTCGCATTGGTCGCTGGTTCACTCCAGTATTTGGTTTGGCAGTTGAAGGTAATGCTTATTTCTCAAATAAGCCCTGGGTTTCAACAGGTACAATTGTCCGTTTTGTAAACACAAGCCTTTTAGGTACTGTGAACTTGAGTAACTGGTTTGGTGGTTACAAAGGTCAACCTCGTCCATTTGAGGTTATTGCTGTTGCAGGTCTTGGTTGGGGTCACCTCTTTGGTAATGATGCTAACTACAAAGCAACAACATACCACAACAATTTGACAAATAAGTTGGCTTTGGATTTAGCATTTAACTTTGGTGCAGATAAGGCTTGGCAGTTCTATGTAGAACCAGCAATTATTTATGGTTTGAATGATAGAACAGATGTTGTTAGCCGCAATCTTGCTAACGATGGTCTTCAATACAATGCTAACCACAGCTTTGTTCAATTGAATGCTGGTTTGGTTTACAAGTTTAAGACTTCTAATGGTACACATAACTTCAAGATTGTTACTCCTCGTATCAAAACGAAATTGATGCACTTAACTCACAAATTAGCGATTTGCGTGATGAGTTAGCAAAGAAGCCAAAAGAGGTTGTTCGCGAAGTTGTTAAGGAAGTTCCTGCAGCAGGAAATGGCGATATCAATCCTTTGTTCGTAACATTTGCTCAAGGCAAGTCTAACCTTACAAGCGACGCTAAGAAGGTTCTTGATGGTATTGCTCAAGGTACAAAGGTACAAATCATAGGTACAGCTTCTCCTGAAGGTTCAAGTTCACTCAACAAGAAGCTTTCTCAAGATCGTGCAAATGTTGTTGCTAATTATCTTAAGAATAAAGGGTGTAACTGTTGAAAAAGGCTGATGGTAAGGGTGTACAAGGTGCTACTTCTAACCGCCTCGCAGTTGTATTTGTAAAGTAATCTTGAAATAGAATTTAAATTAAATATGGAGCCCAGTGGTCTAAAGATCATTGGGCTTTTTATATATATAAGTATAGCTGTTGACGCCGAATAGTCTTGGTGCTATATATTGACTACAAGATAAATGTATCTGTGATGGAAGATGAGATTTTAGGTGCGGTTGGACGATATGCTTTTCAAGCGGAACCTTTTCATTGTGATAATTCTTATCATTTGTTTTTGCCTCATTTATGCAATCAGTTGTTGAATGCAGCTGATCTCCATTCTAATGAGCGTGGTTATGGTGTTCGAGTATTGAATGATTTACATAAGACCTGGGTACTATCGCGTTTCAATTTGGAAATCTCTCATTTGCCAGAGGTTTATGAGGGATTTGCGATAGAAACATGGGTGGATAATGTAATGCGTTATTTTACAAGTCGTAATTTTAGAGTCATTGATATTAATGGAAATGTTTGTGCTAATGCGCATAGTATTTGGGCTTTAATCGATACAGACACAAGACAACCTGTTGATATACTCAAGATAAATAACGGACGGATAATGAATTATGTTGACAGGGATAAGCATGTTCCGATTGCACCTGGTGGAAGATTGAAATTTACAACGAAAGGTGAAAGATTGAAATCTGTGGTGATGAATTATAGTGATATAGATATGAATGGTCATGTTAATAGCATGAAATATATGGAACACATGCTTAATTTGTGGCCAATAAGTTGGCATAATAAACATCGGGTAAAAAGGTTTGAGATAGCATATGTGGCAGAAAGTTATGAAGGAGATGAGTTAAATCTTTATGTGGGGCACGAGGATGAACTCATTGATGATATAAAGATTACCAAATTAAAATCTAATTATGAGCAGGAGGTTGTTAGAGGGAGGATTTGCTTTTGATTAATGATAGCTCCCAATATTGCACTATGCCATAGGCAAGGGTGAAGAAATATATTATATTTTTGCCGTAAAAATGAGGTGTATTGTGGCATAATAAGGTATAGATGGTGACCTAATTTAATATATAAATGGGCTATTTCTTTTTAATTTTTCTTCGCACTCTTATCTTATAATCTTATAGTACATAATGGTATAATACTCTTCTTAGAAAAAAACATGAAAAGTTTTGGAGAACTGCAAAAATAATTCTACCTTTGCAAAGCATTAAAAAAACGATGCTTGGCAATCAGAATGGAGCCTAATCTTGGAAGGATGGGTGAGTGGCTGAAACCAGCAGTTTGCTAAACTGCCGTGCGAGTTCTCGTACCGGGGTTCGAATCCCCCTCCTTCCGCATTCTGAAGAGTTGTGCTTTTTGCAAAAGATATGGTCGGTTCATCTAACGGTTAGGATACAAGATTCTCAATCTTGGCATACGAGTTCGATTCTCGTACCGACTACAATAGAAGACCCTACAAATCAGTGATTTGTGGGGCTTTTTTGCTTTTAAAAAGATAGTGTATGGAATCGATAAGAGAACTCTTTCGTATTGGAAAAGGACCATCGAGCAGTCACACCATGGGGCCACAGCGAGCTGCACAGATGTTCGCAGCGCGTACTACTGATGTAGCATCTTTTCAGGTAACCTTATATGGGTCGCTTGCCGCAACAGGGAAAGGACATATGACCGACGTTGCAATAGAAGATGTTTTATCTCCCATTGCTCCTGTAGAGATTGCCTGGCAGCCTCAAACCTTTTTGCCTTTCATCCTAATGGCATGAGATTCGTTGCGCTTGATGAAAAAGGCGTAGAGAAAGATGATTGGACAGTTTATAGTGTTGGTGGTGGAGCATTGTCTGAAGGAAAAGGGATGGGCGATTGTTTTGAAGGTAATGATATTTATGCTTTGAATTCACTGCGCGAGATTATGCAATGGTGTAAAGTGAATGGTAGTTGCTATTGGGAGTATGTTGGACAATGCGAAGGACCTGAGATTTGGGACTTTTTATCTGAGGTGTGGAATGTCATGCGCAATGCTGTCGAGGCAGGTTTAAATCATGAGGGTGTGCTGCCAGGTCCTTTACATTTACCTCGCAAGGCTGCCACCTATTATGTCAAAGCTACAGGTTATAAGCCTTCATTACAGAGTCGTGGCCTTGTTTATGCTTATGCTTTGGCTGCAAGTGAGGAAAACGCTTCAGGAGGGACTATTGTAACGGCTCCTACATGTGGTGCTTGTGGTGTGCTACCTGCAGTTTTATATCATTTGCATACTGCCCATCATTTTTCCGATGACCGTATTATCAAAGCATTAGCGACAGCAGGACTTTTTGGTAATGTGGTGAAGCAGAATGCCTCTATCAGTGGTGCTGAAGTGGGCTGTCAAGGTGAAGTGGGCGTAGCATGTGCCATGGCATCAGCTGCAGCTTGTCAGTTGTTTGGTGGTAGCCCTTCGCAAATAGAGTATGCTGCTGAGATGGGACTTGAACACCATTTAGGAATGACCTGTGACCCTGTTTGTGGTTTGGTACAGATTCCTTGTATTGAGCGCAATGCTTTTGCTGCAACTCGTGCGCTTGATGCGCAACTTTATGCTTCTTTTAGTGATGGTAACCATCGTGTGAGTTTTGATCGCGTCGTAAATGTAATGAAACAAACAGGACATGATCTTCCTTCTTTATATAAGGAAACTAGCACTGGAGGGTTGGCAAAAGATTACGAACAAGATTATTAAACTTAAAAGATTAGTAGTATGGATATAGAGAAGCTTAAATCACTTGTTCATCGTTATGATGGTTTGTCTAACACTTTGGGTATGGAATTTTTTTCAACACCAGAGCCCGATACGTGCAAGGCCATGATGAAAGTTGACGGGCGTAATACACAGCCATTTGGTTTTCTCTCTGGAGGGGCATCTTTAGCTTTAGCTGAAAATTTAGCAGGCGTGGGTAGTTTAGCTTTATGTCCAGGAAAGATTTGTGTGGGCATACAAGTAAGTGGTAATCATATGCGAGCTGTTCGTGAAGGAGATACGGTTACTGCACATGCACGTTTGTAATTTCAAGGCAACACATTGCATGAGTGGCATATTGATATCGTGAATTCAAGCGAAGAGCTTATCTCCACCGTACACGTAACGAATTACATTATGAAATCTTCTGCTCCTCGCAAATGAGTAGTTTTGCTTACTATCGTCTGCCAGGGCAGTCGCAATGTATTTGTGTTAAGTCGAATAGTGCTCCATATGAGCTCTCATCTTATACGCAGTTAGATGCATCAATGTCGGGCTATATCTTAGCTCCGTTCCATATTTCTTCTACCTACCCACTTTTAGTGATAGCTGCTGATTTTGTACAAGTTTGTCCTATTAAGCCTGTACTTAAGCCAACAATATCAGTAGTAAAACAACAGGTAGAAGATGCTTCTTACCATGAAGATTTCCAGCGTTTTCATGCTGCGTTGGAGACAGGGACATTGAAGAAGTTGGTATTGGCACGGCAGCTTCAGGTTGAGCTTTCTGACTCAATCGATTCCGTCGCTTTGTTTTATCACGCTTGTACACTCTATCCACATGCATTTGTCTCTTTAGTTTCTACGCCTCAAAGTGGGACATGGCTCATGGCCACACCAGAAACTTTGTTAGCAAAACGACCTGTAGGGGATCAATGGTATACGATGGCTTTAGCGGGAACAATGGATCATAGTGGACCATGGGCCGAGAAGAATTGTTTGGAACAACGTCTTGTCGCCGATTATATAGAAACTTGTTTACAGCCTCATGTTGTACAATTGCAACGGTCTATGCCTTATGTACGACAAGCAGCACAGCTCTATCATCGTTGCACAGACTTTCTCTTTGTGTTAAAGCCACAAGTTAATTTGGGTAATGTGATAGCCGATTTACATCCAACACCAGCCGTTTGTGGTATGCCTAAGGCATTGGCACAAGACTTTATCTTGCGCGAAGAGCATCTCCATCGTGCCTATTATAGTGGGTTTACAGGTCCACTGAATGTGTGGAAAACAACCCATTTTTTTGTTTCTTTGCGGTGTATGCAACTGCTCGATAATCGTTGTATACTCTATGCTGGTGGAGGATTGCTGACGGCATCCAATGAGCAAAGTGAATGGAACGAAACAGAATTGAAATTAAACACAATGTTGAATGTACTCCAATCAGGAACATATTAATTGTCTCACGAGCTTACTTGTAGCACATCAAGTAAAATATGCTGTGCTTTGCCCAGGTAGCCGTAATGCCCCAATAGTTCATAATCTTAATGCATGTCCTATCTTGCATTGTTATTCTGTTACTGATGAACGCAGTGCAGGTTTCTATGCTTTAGGGTTAAGCTTAATGATTCACGAGCCAGTGGCTATCTGTGTTACCAGTGGTACGGCACTGCTCAATGTGCTACCTGCTATTGCCGAAGCATGGCATCAGCATGTACCATTAATTTTAATTTCTGCAGATCGTCCTGCAGCATGGATAGGACAGCAGGATGGACAAACATTACAGCAGCAGGGAAGTCTTTCTCATTTTGTGCGATGTGTCGTCGATATTTCTACGCCCCATACGGCAGAAGACTCCTGGTTTTGTAATCGGCGCCTCAATGAAGCGCTAATCAAAGCACAGCAGGGTAGTGGTGCGCCTGTGCACATCAATCTTCATATCGACGAGCCACTCTATGATTTTTCTGTTTCAGAATTGCCCGAAGAGCGTTTTATCTCGCTTTGTACTCCCACTTTGCAGTCTGCTATTTGTCAGTCATTGCAAGCAGAACTACATCGTGCTTTGCGACCAGTCGTGGTCATGGGACAATTAGCCTTTTCAGCAGACTGGGATGCTGTCGTTGCTCATTTACAGTCTCAGGGCATTGTAGTGCTATGTGAACCGCTTTCAAGTAGCGCTATTGAAGCGCCAATAGATGCCTTGATTGCCTTAGCCGAAACTGCTGATATTGCACTTCCCGATTTTATACTCTATGTGGGGGGGACATTGGTGAGTAAGCAATTGAAAGCCTTTCTGAGACGTGCTGTTAACGCTTCGTGCTGGGTGGTAAATGAAGAAGGCGATATTTATGACACGTTTCAAAATCTTCGTGGGGTAGTTCAGGCTACCCCCTGCGCCATTCTTAAAGCTTTAGTTTGGGGTAGAGATGTTACTTGGCGGCAGTCATGGCAAGCATTGAATGTGCGTGCAAAGAATCATGTCAACAGCTTTTCGCCCCATTATTCATCCATGCAGGTCATTCGCTATTTTGAACAGTTGTTGAGTGAACTGCCGGGTGTGCCTGTGGTGCACTATGGCAATAGCATGGCGGTGCGTATAGGTTGCCTTTATGCACGACACTTTATCTATTGCAATCGTGGTGTTAATGGCATTGAAGGTAGCTTGTCAACGGCTGCTGGTCAATCGTTGGGCACAGAGGAAAACGTGTTTTGCATCATCGGCGACCTCAGTTTTTTTCTATGATCAAAATGCGTTGTGGAATCAAAACCTTCGTGGCAACCTACGTATCCTATTACTTAATAATGGTGGTGGTGCCATCTTTAGTAAGTTTGAAGGACTTCGTCAAAGTGAAGCACGCGAAAAGTTTGTAATGGGTGTTCACCAAACCTCGGCAAAAAGGTATTTGCATGGCTTGCCACGTGGATTATTATGCTGCGACTTCTTCTGCTGATAGTTTGGCAATGTTGCCTATCCTGTTAACGCAGAAGCGTGAGCGTCCAGTACTTTTGGAAGTCTTTACCAAGGCCGAAGATGATATGCGAGCATATGAATCTTTTTTCCAAACGCTTGTGTCTGCAGATGTAAAAGAAATTTTTAATATGAAATAAGGATGGAGAAACGAGAATGGAAGCCGATAGCAGGCTTCAACTTTAAAGAGATTTTATTTGAAAGTTTTCATCACATAGCCAAGATTACCATTAATCGAGAACGCTATCGAAACGCCTTTACCCCTCTGACTACCTGGGAAATGAGCCAGGCCTTTAGTTATTGTCGTGAATGCCAAGACATCCGCATAGTGCTTTTGACAGGGGCAGGCGACAAGGCTTTTTTGTGCGGGAGGCGATATGCACGTTAAAGGCCGTGGTGGTTATGTTGGCAGTGATGGTGTGCCACGTCTTAATGTGTTAGATGTGCAGATGCAGATACGCCGTTTGCCCAAGCCCGTCATTGCTATGGTCAATGGTTATGCCATCGGTGGTGGACACGTGCTGCATGTGATGTGCGACCTTACTATAGCCAGTGAAAATGCTATCTTTGGGCAAACTGGACCTAAAGTGGGTTCCTTCGATGCTGGTTTTGGAGCAAGCTATCTTGCGCGTATGGTTGGGCAAAAGAAAGCACGTGAGATATGGTTCCTTTGTAAACAATATACGGCACGCGAGGCCGAAGCTATGGGCATGGTGAATCGAGTTGTTCCTTTTGAGCAGCTTGAAGATGCTTGTGTGGAGTGGGCTGAAGTGATGATGGAGAGAAGTCCATTGGCATTGCGTATGATTAAGGCTGGCCTGAATGCTGAACTCGATGGACAAGCTGGAATACAAGAACTGGCTGGTGATGCAACAATGCTTTATTATACAATGGATGAAGCGCAAGAGGGCGGACGTGCCTTTTTGGAGAAGCGAAAGCCCGATTTTGATCAATATCCACTGTTTCCCTAATGTTGCAGTTTGAGATTCAGCCACGTACATTCCATTTTAAGCAACCTGCAGGAACGTCACGTGGAGTCTACACCGAGCGTAAGAGCTATTTCGTAACGCTATATGACACGGATAAACCCCATTGCAAGGGCGTGGGTGAGTGTGCTCCTTTGCCACGTCTGTCGTGCGATGATGTGGTTCATTATCCAGCACTCTTAGCACAATTTTGTCAGTTAGTTACACAAACCAAGCGCATTCCTTATGCTTTGCTGCAATCTTATCCCAGTATGCTGTTTGGTATTGAGACAGCGTGGGCACAACTCCATGCTGCAGGAAGTTGGCAGCTATTCAACACACCCTTTGCGCATGGCATGGAGGGCATCACCATGAATGGGTTAGTGTGGATGGGGTGTTATGATGAGATGTTGCAACGACTTGCGGACAAACTGTCTCAAGGTTTTCATTGCATCAAATTTAAAATTGGCGCCATCGATTTCGAGCAAGAGTTAGCATTGCTGGCTCGCATTCGTGCGCGTTATTCGGCCAAGGAAATTGAAATACGCGTCGATGCCAATGGTGCTTTCAATGCCCCAGATGCTTTGCAACGGTTAGAGCAACTGGCACCCTATGACCTGCATTCCATAGAGCAGCCCATTCGGCAAGGTCAATGGCAGGCAATGGCGCAGTTGTGCAAAGCGTCGCCCATTCCCATAGCCTTAGACGAAGAATTGATAGGCGTGAACACACAACAGATGAAAACGACTTTGTTGGATACCATTCAGCCCCATTATCTGGTGCTGAAACCTTCGCTGCATGGCGGAATGTATGGTACGAAAGAATGGATTTCTTTGGCGCAAGCACGTCACATAGACACCTGGATGACCAGTGCTTTAGAAAGCAATGTGGGGCTCAATGCCATAGCACAATTTTGTGCGCATAGCTATGGTCCAGCCATGGCTCTACCTCAAGGATTGGGCACGGGGCAGCTATTTACCGATAATGTTGATGTGCCGTTGCAGGTGCGTGGCGAGCAGTTGTGGTTTTCTCCTGAAAGATAAAAAATGACGGTTGACGATTTTTTAGCCGATTGGCATAGCAATTCTGAGGGAATCTGGGTGCATACAAGTGGCACCACAGGCACACCGAAGCCCATGTATGTTTTGAAACAGCACATGCGTAACTCGGCACGCGCTACTTGCGATTTCTTAGGTCTGCAGCCTGGCGATGGCGCTTTTCTCTGTATGTCGGTCGATTATATTGCTGGAAAAATGATGGTGGTGCGCAGTCTCGAACGCCAGTTGCAGCTCATGCAAGTGCCACCATCGGGGCATCCTTTGCATGACGTTGCGGTGTCGCAAGCGCGAGCCTCGTTAGCAGCCATGGTGCCTTTACAAGTTTATAATTCGTTGCAAGTGCCAGCCGAGTGCGAGCAATTACAACGTTTCACCCATGTCATCATCGGTGGAGGTGCAATCGATGCGCAGCTCGAAGCCCAATTGCAGAGCTTTCCCAATGCTATTTGGAGCAGTTATGGCATGACCGAGACCCTGTCTCATGTGGCTTTGCGCCGCGTCAATGGCGCTCGTGCTTCGTTGTGGTATCAGCCGATGCCTGGTGTGAAGGTGTCGCTCGATGAACATGATTGTTTGGTCATCGATGCTCCCGCTGTGCACGATGGTGCTTTACACACGCACGATATCGCCACCTTGCGGCAGGATGGCTGTTTCCGCATTTTGGGGCGACGCGATAATGTCATTTGTAGTGGCGGAATTAAGTTGCAGGCCGAAGCCATTGAGCAACGTTTGCAGCCATGGCTCGAAGCGCCTTTTGCCATCACCAAACGCGCTGACGAAAAAGTTTGGCGAAGTCGTGGTGCTGGTCACCACAGCGACAGATTTAGAGCAGGTGAAAGCCATTTGTGTTGCGCAGCTTCCCAAATATTGGCAACCCCATGTTTTTGTGCATACCGATGTGTTGCCACTGACGCCCACGGGCAAGGTGGCGCGCACCGCATTGCTAACCCTCGCGAAAAAAGTCTAATGCCGCTTTGATTTCGGCTTCAGTGGCCGTTTGGTCGAGTTGATAGTCACCCACTGCACGTAGCAATGTAAAAATTGATGCGGTTGTGGGTGTTTTTTTCTTGTCATGCAACATCCATCGCAGCAACTCATCGTAGTCGTCGCAACTGATGGGCAGCTGTCCATAGTGCTCGCGAATGAATTGCACCACTTGGCGCAGCTCTTGAAGTGGAAATCCGCATTTGATGTGCGACAGATAGAGCTCGCACAGCATGCCATAGGCCACCGCATAGCCATGCAAAATGGGTGTGCGGCGCATGGCAAAAACTCTCGAAAGCATGCCCCATGGTGTGGCCAAAGTTGAGCACCTTGCGCAGACCCTGTTCACGCGCATCCTGCTCCACAACGCGTTTCTTCACCGCTATCGAAGCCTCAATCAGCGGTGAAAAGCGTGTAAAATGAGGCTGCTCTAAATCAAACGACAACAGCGCATGCAACTTCTCGGGCTGGGCAATGAGCGCATGTTTGAGCATCTCGGCATAGCCCGAACGAAGGTTGCGCGCATCCAATGTGGCAAGAAACTGGCTGTCGATGAGCACTGCATTGGGCGCACAAAACGCACCGATTTCGTTTTTTTCAAACCCATGAAGTTGATGCCCGTCTTCCCACCAACCGAGGCATCGACCATAGCCAAAAAGGGTAGTGGGCAGGTTGACAAAAAGCAATGCCACGTTTAAAGGTGCTGGCGGCAAATCCACCCAAATCGGTCACCATGCCGCCGCCCACGTTCACCAAACACGAATGGCGCGTGGCTCCCTGCTCGCTCAGCGCCGTCCACACCTGCGTGAGTGTAGCGAGGTTTTTTTGTGGTCATCGCCTGCCTCAATCGTCAGGGGAGTAGCGGTTTGTAGTGCGGGCACCGAGGCCACACGCGGCCAGCATAGCCGATGGGTGTTGGCATCGGTCAGCACAAACACACGGTCGGGCGACAACCGCTCCAACGTGTGTTGCAACGCTGTTTCCAACGCATTCACCATCAAAATTTCGTTCTCTGTCATCGTTGTCAATTGCTATTTTGCTTGCAAAAGTAGTGCATTTTGGCCAACTATCGCCCACATCGCCACTTTTCTTTCCTTCATTTCTCATGTTGTTGCCGCCCAACCGCAAAATGGCCACGCGAAATGCCATGCGAAGGCAGTGCTGGGCTGCGCGGTGAAACAAAGCGAGGGGCAGAAATGCATCGCGCATTTCCACCCCCCTTAATATAAATATGGAAATAAAAAATTGTTATGATTTCGGCGTCACCGTGGCCGAACCCTGCCCTTCGTCCTTCGATTTAGGCTCCTCTTTCGGCGCCGTGTTCTCGTTGGTGGGCTTCTCGTTCTTTTTGGGTTTCATCTTGGCCGAGCCGTTGCCTTTTCCGCTCGTCCGCGTCTTCACCAACATCAGTTCGCCACCCACAATTCGCGCCCATTGCTTTTTGCCCGTGCTGCTGGCCAACACTTCGTAGCGCGTTTCCTTGTTGGCCGTGGTTGTGCGCCCAGTGAAACTCAGGTCGTCCGAGCCATAGCCTGCCGAAGCTGCCAATTTGGGTAGCAAGGGGTCGATGAGTTTGTGGTTGTTCTCCAACTCCATTTGCTTGGCAATGTCCAATTGTGCTTTGCTCGATTTGCGGTTGGTTGAATAGCTCTCAATCAGCAGATTGATGGCCTTCACCAACGCTGCAATCAGTTTGCGGTCGGCATCATCGGTAGCAAAGATATAGGCTGCCTCGATGTTGCTGCGCACCTCATAGAAAAGCCTCGTCGGTCATGGGGCGCACCTGCTTCATCGACGACACCGTGCGTTTGCTCTGGCTCACCACCCGTTGTTTGCTAAGCTCGCCAAATTGGGTGCTGTTGGTTTTCAAGGCATCGATAATCACCGTGAGCCCCAAAGCCGCTGTCTGCGTGGGCAACTTGGCCAAATCCATCAGCAGCCCGTCCACATGCGCGCTCTCGGCCTCCAACTGCTCGCTTTGAATGCCCTTGTAGGAGCCAACCAGCGGCAACAGCTTCTCGCCCGGCTCGCGCAATGCCTTGATGGGCGAATGGGCATTGCTGCGAATGGCCGAAAAGAGCTGGGTGAGGAGCCCATCGCGCTCTTCGTCCAATTGCTGCAGCTGAGCCGTCACCTCCGAAGCCCGTTGCGCATGGTTCAAATCGAGCTCTTGGTCAATCAGCGCGCGCCAACTTTTCAACAGCTCCTCGGTGAGGTGCAGTTTCACTTTGTCGGGCTCTGAAACCAGAGCGTAAAGACGTTGATGCAACTCTGTGTGCATCGCACTGGTATGTGTTGCAATACCGGCGTTCACCCGCACGTAGCGGGGGTTTTGTAAATTTTTGTCTTTCATTAGTTAAACATAAAAAAGTTATGCGCCAATAGCGACGCTATGAAATAGTCTTGTATCAGATATGCAATGAGATTAGTTTTTGCTCTGTATCCGAATCCAAGGCGATGTAAAAGTAGGCTTTTTCTGCGCACAAAACCAAAAATTGTGCCAAAAAAATTGCAATTTTTTTATCCTCGCGCACATAACATCGCGGGCGAGGGGCAATTTTCGCGATAACGAGGGTTGGTTATCGCGGGCGAGGGTAATTTTCGCGATAACGAGTGTTGGTTATCGCGAGCGAGGGCAATTTTCGCGATAACGAGAGGTAGTTATCGCGGGCGAGGGCAATTTTCGCGATAACGAGAGGTGGTTATCGCGGGCGAGGGCATTTTTCACGATAACGAGAGTTGGTTATCGCGGGCGAGGGCATTTTTTCACGATAACGAGAGTTGGTTATCGCGGGCGAGGGCATTTTTCGCGATAACGAGAGGTGGTTATCGCAGGCGAGGGCAATTTTCGCGATAACGAGAGGTAGTTATCGCGGGCGAGGGCAATTTTCGCGATAACGAGTGTTGGTTATCGCGGGCGAGGGCATTTCCAACTTGTTTTTGGGGATGAGCCCATTCGGCGACGCCTCCGCCTAAACGTGCTCCGTGGTTGAATGTGCCAGCAACCCCGCCGCCCAAAACGCCTATTCGCCTTGTGATGGTTGGCCGAGGCATTGCCCATCTGTTTTCCAGTCATCAACCTCAGCGCGATAGCACATTCGGCAATGCCCATCAAGCCATGTTGCGCGCCATCGGCTCGCCTTGATTACACCCGCTATACAAAATATCCTGATAGGGAATGGCCTATCAGGATATTTTGAAAGTCAATAGCAAGACAGCTGCTTATTGCACTTGGAATACAGGCATTATTGTTGTCTTTTTATCTGTTGTGCTTATTGTTAACAGTGGGTCAAAATTTGAATTTCTGCCATAACCATAGCCACTATTATTTTTCCAAAAATACTTCAGGTAAAAGGCCGCATCTCCTTTTGAATTTCCAATCCAATAACCACATTCTTGTCTACCGTTTAACGAGTAATAAGATGGGTTGCCGTCCTTTCTGAATAGCCTTACTGCAGGTATGAACATATAATAGGCTTCGTTATCTCCTTTATATCCAATTTGAGGGCTGCTCGGTTTTCCCAATTGAATCATTCCACTATGGGCATTGCCGCCATAACTGACAGATCCTTGTATGTAGGGTTGTCTCCCTGCAGCCATTTCATCAATATAATTTTTCCCATCCTCGAAAGACCAACGCCAATTGTTTACATCTACTCCACGTTGAGCAGCCTGAACAGATAATTTTTTCAGCCAGATGCCACCATAATGTACTATTCCTTGATAAGTCCAAGTGGTGTTGGAATCAAAATAGATATCGCTATTGAGATACCATTGTGCCTGGTTGATATTTGGAGCAGTACTTGCTGATTGAGTCGCACTTCCAGTTTGTTCGTTACACCAGCGCAAATCAGTATTGATAGTAGGCCAATCTATAGGCGTATATCTATCAACAGCAATATTCTCTCGTGCATCCCACATATAGAATTTTGGTTCATATGCCAACTGGTCTAAATTTGCATAGATGTCAGTTATAGTATTGGGCAGATAGTTGCGTGCCGCCATATTCTTAGTGAGTTTGAGTTGCACAGGTGTTTGTGGCGATGTGTAATAATAATCAATCGAAAGGGTATGCACACCAGGAGCCATCACAATATAGGCGGCGCTGAGCGCTTGGTTGGGTGCATTGTTTTCTAATGAGAAACCATTGCCGTTATTTAGTCCGTTCTCAATCGTATAGCCTGGATTGCTAACATATGCCATATTAAGACCATATTTAGCGATATCAAACGTACCTGTGATGGCATTGTCAGAGCGCACTACAATCTTAGTAACCTTTGCCCCAGGTCTAATCAACTCATTTGTACAATAGGGCATGATGCACAAATAAGCAGGTAGGCGTCGCATTTGCACAGAATAAGTCCCGCTTGCTGTTCGATTAGCCGTGCCTTCGGCGCAGTCACCCACATATTGCAAGTGGTCGGTGTTGTTAGCTACGCCTTGCCATTGCAAGGGATGGATGGTGACATAGCGGCCATCGGTGCGCGTGGTATGCCCACAATAGTTTACTTTGTAAGATGCGTTACCAAGACCAGGTTCAAAATAGAATTTCGCGCGTGTCGATGGTGTTGTGACATTATTGAACGAACTTCCGAGACGATAGGTATCTGACAAATACAGCCATATTTTATCATCAGTTTGCCATTTAACCACAGCGCCTCGTTCGGGTACATGGTCTGTAATCGCTACACGGGTTGGAGTTGCCTCCTGGGTAACAAAAGCAGTATAGTGTGCTGTATCTCCTTTTTCTATTTCCTTTTGCTGAATATCAGTCCCAGCATCATTGATACAGCTGCTAAGCAACACAGAAAAGGCTGCAAAAGCTGCTATTGAAAATATATATTTTTTCATTGTTTATAATCTTTATGCTTATAATTAGAATGAGCCATCCCAATCCTTATCTTCCTGTACTTGTATGCTCCCTTGTTTCTTCGCAGTAGCAATACTGCCACCTGCCTCAATGATTAAGTTCTCTGCATCGAAGGATGTTGTGAGATTTGCCACAATATTTGTCATAGTATTGGGGCGATAATCATATGCATCTATAGTCTTCTTAAGAGTGATAAGTCCTGCTTGTTGTGGCGAAGTGAATTGAAATTCAAACGTGAGCGTATGTACGCCAGGAACCATCACAATGAAGATGGCATTTAAGGATTTGTTGATAGAGGCATTATTTACAGGGAATCCTGCATTGCCTACACCTAAGCCCGATTCAATGTAGGTGCCTAAGTCTGTGGCAAAGTTCGTGTCGAGACCATGCTGAGCAATGTCAAATTTTTCCTGTAATAGCATTGTCAGAATAGATGCGAACCATCTTTTAACATTGCGCCATTGCGTATCGACTCGTCTGAGCAATAGGGCGTGATGCAAAGGTAAGCGGGCAAGCGAGTGAACTTCACATCGTAAACACCAGCTTTGGCTGCATTGCGATAGGCCGTGCCAAAGGCACAATCGCCCACGTAGCGAATGTGGTCGTTGTTGTAGGCATAAGCTTGCCATTGTGATGGATGAATGGTGACATAGCGACCATCGGTGCGTGAGGGGTGTCCCAAATAGTGCACGCCATAGGTGGGATTGTTGTAGCCTGCAGGGAAATAGAACTTAGCTTGCTGCACTACTGCACCTGCTGCAATGTTGTTGCCTACACTGCCTATGCGATCATTTTCAGAAACGTGGAGCCACAAGCGGTCATCTTGCTGCCAGTGGGGTGTCCACGTGTTGTTGTTGTTATCCCATATATGTGGATTTCGTGTGAGCCCACCATCTTGTGCCATAAAGGTGGTGTATTGGCTTTCATCAATTGGTTGGGTAGTGCTTTCGCTCACATCGTTGGCACAGCTACAAAAGAGTAGTGCGGCCGTTGCCCATAAACCCTATATTTCTTTTTCATATGTTATTTACTTTTTTTGTTGAACAATGTTCCCCAATCTTTGTGTGCACGTACTATGACACCTGTTTGTTTCTTTGAAAATGTAATCGTTCCACCATCGCCAATCAAATTGTTGTCAGCATTATAATAGTTGGCCACGTCGGCAACAATGTCGGTTATCGTGTTGGGATGATAGTCGATGTTGTCGAGTGTTTTGACGGCTCGCAATGTTTGCCCAGGGAATTTGGGCGATGTGAAATCGAAAGTCAGCGTGAGCGTGTGCCAGCCCGGCAGCATCACGGTGAAGATGGCATTACGGTTTTGGTCTTCGGTGGCGTTGTCTACAGGGAATCCGTTTCCGCCATTGAGCACCATATTGATGTTGTTACCTAAGTTTTCGGCGTGGGTTCTGTCGAAGAGTCCATAGCGCCCCACATCAAACTTTCCGCGCAGGGCGTTGTCGGCCGTGATGGTTACGCCTTTGAGGATGGCGCCCGTGCGGAGGTCGGGGTCAGAGCAATAGGGCATGATGCAAAGGTAGGCAGGCAAGCGGTGCAAGGTCACGTTGTATTGTCCTTGTGCCACGCGCGTAGCTGTGCCTTCGGCGCAATCGCCAACATTCTGTAGGTGGTCGGTGTTGTTGGGTGGATATTGCCACTGGTTTTCACCGAACGTAACGAAATAGCCATCGGTGCTGTTTTTGGTTGCCCAAGTAGTTGACTTTATAATGGGGCTGATCGAAGTCGTAGGGTGAAATAGAATTCAGCCGAAGCCGAAACGTTGGTGAGATTGCTGGTGACGCTACCGATGCGCAAGTTGTCTAAGATATAGAGCCACAACTTGTCGCCGGGTTGCCACCAAATGTCGGCTCCGGTGTTGAGGCTGTGGTTCAAGATGTAGTGAGAACGCGTCATGCCCTCGTTCACCGAAGTGAATGTTGTGTATTTCGATTTGTCGATAGTGCCTGTTTCCGTGGTGCTGGGCGACAGGGTTGTCGTCGCTGCCGCAGGCTGTTAAAAACAGCGCTGCTACAGCAAAGGAAATCGTTTGTATGATATTTCTTTTCATTGTCGTTTATATTTTGTCGTAAATCATATTCTTTTTGCCCTGCCTATTACCAGCGAATTACGCCACCGCTTTGCATGCGGTCGTTGGTAGCGCCATGCTTGTTGGGACGCTCGTAGGCTGGCCAAATGGCATAGGCCATAGCGGCATGGTCGTTGCCTTTGGGCATAATGGAATTTTTCGTTGATTACAAAGTCACAACCTGTGTTGCCACTCAATGGAATGGCTGTCCAATAGGTTCCGAATGTGGCTGGAATGAACGTACCCGAAAAGTGGGCTACGGCTCCCGTTGTGCCGATGTAGAGCAATGGGGTTTGCGCGTCGGCTGTTTTGAAGAACCAACCATTGTGCCAACCTCGATAGCGGCGCACATTATATTCGGATGGTGTGTTAGAGTTCTCACCCGTTGTAGTGAAGCCAGTGAAGGCCAGTGATACGGGCATCTCGAAACCTGCAGGACAGGGGTCGTAGATGGTTTTAATCACTTCGTTGCCATTGAATGATGCCTCGCAGTTGTTCATCGACCACAGGTTGAGATAAGATGTATCCTTGGTCCATCCCCACTCGTTGCCCGTACCGGAGGCTGTGTTGACCATGGGGAACATCTCCCAGGGGAAGAGCGCACCATAACCCACCGTGCGACCACCATAGGTGTGAGTTGTGTTCCAAGTGACATATTGTCCGTGTCCGGGGAAGGGGTCTTTGCGACCAAACTGATAGAGCATGGGGCTGAAGTCGCGAATGATTTCGGCCTTGTGTGTGATGGTAACATAAGCCACACTGGGGTGATTGGCATTGCCTATGTTGGGCTTGAGCGTGAGCCGCACCTTGCGGTCGTCCAAATAGCTCGTTTCACGCCAGTCAACATAGCGGTTGCCCAATGCACGGCGCATGATTTTGTAATAGGCGCCAGAGTGGAGCTTGATGGTGACGGGCTGTACATCTTTCTTTTGTGCAAACCACAAGTGATAGGGACCACATGGTTGTGTTGCCAACGTTACAAACATTGAAGGTGAGGTTGCCACTTTGAATGTTCTCGCGCGTTACGTGGAAAGCGATAAACATATTCTTACCCGAGCCTTGAATGGTAAATGCGCCATTAGGTTCACTCGCATTGCCTTCGATGGGGCTGGGTATGTCGCTCCATGAATAATGTGCTTGTGTCACGGGTGTGGTGGCTCGCAGGATAGGTTGCTGAGGGTGCCATCTGCTCGTTGATGTAAGGGCTTGTGATGAGTTTGTCCTCGTGGTCTACAAGATGTTCCATCACTGCCAATTTTGCAGGAACAGCAGGGAATGGACGTACACCATTATAGAGATAAGAGAATTTGTTGACACTGGTACCATTGATTCCTTCTATACCCGTGCTGGCTTTCACACCATTACCATAAGCCAAAGGTATGCGATAATAGCCTGGTGCCGAGATAACATAACAGTTGGCTGTTTCGATGTTGAGGTCGCCACCATCGATGGGATTGGCTAAGTTCCAATATCTCGTTGGGCTTCCCACTTCGGGTGCAGCTTTCAATTCTTGGTTATAAATGGCTTTCTTATCGATGAGCGCTTCGGGCTGAACAGTGGTGTTGCAAGCCTGAGCCGCACCATTGGCATCACCCAATCCTTCTGTGATTAAATTGGTGAGCCATGCAGGGCGAGCCATGTTTAAATCTTCCCATAGCTCGGTATCGGGGTTCATCACCTCCATTTTTGTTACCTTCCAGCTACGGGTTGTTTGACGGCTCCGTTTTCGCGCCAGCTGGTTACCTGGAAGGCTTTGGGCGTAGCTTCGTTATAGGCAAACTCTAAATTGTCGTTGGTCACCGTGAAGTGATATTGCCAGTTGGAGTTGCTTTGTGAGAGTTTATATTCGCTGGTGGTGCCAGCTTCCCATTGCCCTTTGAGACGAATGGTGAGCTTATGATTCTTGTTGTCGGGCGTAGTGTAGTAAATCATCGCCTTCACGTTTTTGCCCATCCAATTGCTGGGGCAGCATGTAGAACGTGTAGTTGCGACCATCTGTGCCTGCAATGGCTGCATTAGGGGTCTGCGACACGACTATGCTCACGCCATCGAGGCTGTTGACTTGCGAGCGATCGGTGGAGGGATAAGTCCACGTGCCTTGTGTTATGGGCGCATCCGACATGGTGTAGCGACCCTTGCTGAGTGCACCTGTGATTTCAATCTTGGTGATGGTGCCCAACGAAAGGTTGTCGCCCACCGAGAATTTCACAGCCGTGAGGGCGTGTTGAAATTGCAAACTCGTGGCTGGTGCATCGCCCTGCGACACATATTGCGCATCGTTTGAGCGTGCAATCATCAAGTCCTTCATGTTTTGCACGTTGGCCTCGACCTCAAAAATCCACATAGGGTGTGGGCAGATGGCCTGCTGGCGAGAGTGCTATCTTGCTGTAGGAGCTGGTCACTTCGGGATAAACGGCGAAGAAACGTCCCCATGGCTTTTGCCAGGTCCAGCGGTGAAGGTTATCGAGTGTCCCGTCGCCTTGCGTGGGCTCACTGTCAAACCACTGGTTGGTCATAGCCGTTTGCGACGTGCCATTCATGCCCTGTCGAGGAGAAACGGCCACGCGTCCATGCCACAACAGCACGTGTGCCTGGTGTGGGCGTAATGGATTCACACCCTCAACGGTGGTTTGCACCACGCTGTAATCGGGATTATCGGTAGGCAACACTTTGGTTTCGAAAACCGAAGCAGCTACAGGTTCGGGCATAATGGAACGCGTGAGGCCTGCAGCACGCTTGGCCGAAGCAACAAGTTGGCCATCGGTGACATTAAAACGCACCGCATCTGAAACGCCATTGGTTCCTCTTCCTTCGCTTGCGGAGTCATCTACACAAGCGGTTGTTGCTATGCTTGCCAATACCACAAAGCGCCCAAGTGGCCTGTCGACAGTGGTCGGTAACATAGCGTTTGATTACTTTATAATTCATTTTCCGTTCTTTTTCTGTTGTTTTATGATTCACAATTGAGCAGGGTTTCCACACTATGGCAACTCTTCATCGTCCTCTTCATCATACTCGCCATCGCGATGTTCTGACTCGTGTTCGGTGATGCCACCGCCTTGTCCGGGATGCACTCTTGGACTTTCGCCCAACAGCAAACTCTCAACTGGTACGGGAATCACAGTGCATGCGGGAGCCGTGTATGCCCGCTTCCTAAATTCCATTCGTTTCATTACTGTTTGTTTTTATATATTTTTTTGTTTTAAATCTTGTTTCCTGTTTGTTTGTAACGATAGCAAATCAAACTATATAGCGTTGTTATTGAATAAAATCGCTTGCAAAGGTAAAAGTTTTAAATGGAATATAAAAACATTTTGTAAGGTAATTGGGGGGGGTGGATGAAAATATGTCGCGAGAGAAGCGGTGGAAATGCGCTGTGGAGTGTGTTGGGATGCGGGTTACAAGGTTGCATTGTTTAATATTTTTTTGCAAGTAGATGGCAGGTTGTCAGTGGTGAATTCTTGTTGCTAATGCTTTCTATTCTCAAAAAAAGTGGTTATTTTGCAGCCGAATTAAAACGAAATAAATGGAAGTTATCAATGGTATAGTAGCGTTACAAAACGCATTGTATGTATCGCGGAAGGCGGGCAAGCGAATAGGTTTGGTGCCCACGATGGGCGCGTTGCACGAGGGACATGCTTCGCTCATTCGACAGAGTGCGAAGGATTGCGATGTGACGGTGGTTTCGGTGTTTCTCAATCCCACGCAGTTTAACGACCAGAACGATTTGGCTCGCTATCCGAAGACATTGGAGGCCGATTGTGCTTTGGCTGAGGCGTGTGGTGCCGACATTGTGTTTGCTCCCTCGGTGGAGGAGATTTATCCCACGCCCGACACGCGTGTTTTTGCCTTTCCGCCTGTGACGACGGTGATGGAGGGAGTCTATCGGCCGGGGCATTTCAATGGTGTTTGTCAGGTGGTGAGCCGTTTGTTTTACATCGTCAAGCCTCATTGTGCCTATTTTGGAGAGAAAGATTGGCAGCAAGTGGCTGTGATTAAGCGTTTGGTTGGCTTCATCAACAGCGAGGTGGAGATTATTGAATGTCCCACGGTGCGCGAGTCTGATGGCTGGCCAAGAGCAGTCGCAACACTTTGCTCACGCCCGAAGAGCGCTTGTTGGCACCGAAGATTTACGAGGCGTTGCAGGCGAGTGTGGCGCAGAGCCAGACGAAGGCGGTGGGCGAGGTGCACGATGAAGTGGTGGCTCAGCTCAATGCCATCGATGGTCTGCGTGTGGAATATTTCGACATTGTGGATGGTGCAACGCTGCTGCCTGTGACCCGTTGGGACGAAGCGGCCGAGGTGGTGGGCTGCATCACGGTGTATTGCGGTGACACGCCCATTCGACTGATTGACCACATCACTTATCGAAAGGAGGGCAAGGCATGATGATTGAAGTTTTGAAGAGCAAGTTGCATTGTGTCACGGTGACCGAGGCCAATTTGCATTATATGGGCAGCATCACTATTGATGAAGATTTGATGGATGCAGCTGGGCTGATTGCTGGTGAGAAGGTGCAGATTGTGAACAACAACAATGGTGAGCGTTTCGAAACCTATATTATAAAAGGTGAGCGTGGCAGTGGTTGCATTTGTCTCAATGGCGCAGCTGCGCGCAAGGTGCAAGTGGGCGATGTGGTGATTATCATTGCCTATGCGTTGATGGATGTGGACGAGGCCAGAGCATTTTCGCCTGCCATCGTTTTTTTCCTAAGGAAGGTAATCGGCTGTAAGCGTCGTTGACGCGTGTAGCAACAAGGAAAATGTGAAATGGAGTGTGCGGCGTACCCTACGCCGCACACTTTTTGGACCAGTTCTTCGCGGCGTAGGGTACGCCGCACACTATTTTGGTCAGTTCTATGCGGCGTAGGGTACGCCGCACATTATTTTGGTCAGTTCTTTGCGGCGTAGGGTACGCCGCACACTTTTTGAGCCAGTTCTTTGCGGCGTAGGGTACGCCGCACACTATTTTTGGTTAGTTCTATGCGGCGTAGGGTACGCCGCACACTTTTTGAGCCAGTTCTTCGCGGCGTAGGGTACGCCGCACATATCTATATGAGCAAAGCGTCACATTGCGCGCAGGAGCGGACAATGTGACGCTTTTGTTTTTGGGTTGTTGTGGCTACTGGCCTTGCACATGGGCAATAGGGTTGCGCGGCGCAGCCGCCACCGAGAGTTATTTCTTGGTTTTGTGAGCCGTTGTGCGCTTGGCTTTCGTTGCGCCATGCGCTTTGTCGGCTTGTTTTGCGGCGCTCGTTTCGGCAGAAGCGGTGTGGCTCGTAGCTTTTTTCTCGGTTGCTTCCAACTTTTGGATTTTCGCTTGCAATCGCACAATTTCTTTATCCTTCATCTCGATTTCGTCGCCTTGATTTTTGATCATGGTGAGGAGGTTTTTCGAGTTCGTCGTTGTCGATATCGGCCGGATAGAGGCCATTGACACGATTGATGAAGTCGCCAAGAATATTCATGTAGTTGGTGAAGGCGTCGAAAGGACTGTCGTAAATGCCGCGATCAATGCCCACTAATGAGGGTTTTGTGGTCATGAAACGAAAGTTGTTGCTGGCCTGCAGATAGTCCCAGTCTTGATTGATGCGTGGGTCGTTGGCAATGCGCACGCGGTCGGCCACGCTATAGAGCTTGTTGAACGCCTCTTGCTGCATGGGGTTTCCCAACCATGGACTAACGTCGCGCTCTTCGTCAACCCAGCTTAAGGAGTCGGGCACCAAGAGGTGGTCGACAGGGCGACGATTTTCGCAGAGCTCAGTGGGGGTGGCAAATGTGATGTGGCGTGCTGCCGCGCAATCGGGTAGGGCTTTGAAGAACTCCAAAATGTTGCTTTCTAATGGCTGTGCCATGCCCAGGGCCGATAGTTCCATGAAGATGTTAATCACTTCTTCGCGCTCGGGGAGTGAGGCAATTTCGTCGATGAAATGGTCGGCGAATAGGGGATAGCCCGCCCAGCTGTGGTCGTTGAATCGCAGCGAGATGTCGTCGCTCAAAGCGATGTCGCGCAAAAGCAATTTCAAATTGGGTGCCAGAGGATTGTTGTACAAGTAATGGGGCGATTTTCATCCCAGCACGTGCTTTGCTCCCTCGGTAATCATGCCTTTGAAGCCCATTTTAGCAGCCTGGTAGCCAATTTCGTCGTTATAGATGAGCGAGGAGTTGCGCAGCACCTGAGGCTGTTTGCCGAAATATTCATACATCAAGGCGCACTGCCGTTTCACTTCGGCGGCGAAACTATCCACATTGACTAACGATGAGAGGCCATGCGAATAGGGTTCGGCGAGAAATTCCACGCAGCCCGTTTCGTTGAGTTCCTGCAACTTGCTCAGCACTTGTGGAGCATGCATCTCTAACTGCTCCACGCAGACGCCGCTCAGCGAAAATGCCACTTTGAACTGCTGCCCGTGACGATGAATCATGTCGAGCAGGGCATTGAGCGCTGGCATATACGATTTTTCGGCTACTTCGGCTATTCGCTGCTCGTTTTCGTAGTCGTCATAGTAATAATGATCGGTGCCAATGTCGAAAAAGCGATAGCGCTTGAGATGCGTAATCTGGTGTATCTCAAAATATAAACAGATTGTTTTTCATATGTCTTTTTATTTTTTTGTTTCTATTTATTGCCAACCCTAACACGTGCAGATAGAGTTCCTTTATCCATGCGCCTACCTTGGTCCATGTAATTTGGTCGACCTCTTTCTTGCCCTCGACGGCTAAATAGTCGAAGAGGCTTTCGTTGTGGCAGATGCTGTAAATGGCATCGGCTAAGGCGTGGATGTCCCAGTAATCAACCTTGATACAATTCGTTAAAAATTTCCGAGCAGCCACTTTGTTTCGAGATAATGGTGGGCGTTCCGCATTGCATAGCCTCTAAAGGCGAGATGCCAAAATGGCTCACTCACGGAGGGCATGACGTAGACGTCGGAATCTTTCAAACATTCGTATACTTGCTTTCCGCGCATGAATCCAGGAAAATGTAGGCGGTCGGCAATGCCCCGTTCGGCAGCAAGGTAAATCATTTGATCCATCATGTCGCCCGAGCCCGCCATGCAGAACCGCACGTTGCGTGTGCGGTGGAGCACCATGTTGGCAGCTTCAACAAAATATTCTGGTCCCTTTTGCATCGTCAAACGGCCTAAGAATGTAACGACTTTCTCTTTGCCTTTGTGATTGGGGGCGGGGAGCTTTTTGAATTTCTTCGGATAGCGGATAAACCGCATTGTGCACAGTGAACACCTTGCGTGGATCTTGATGATATTGCTGAATGACGGTTTGACGCGTTAACTCGCTCACGCACATGATGCAGTCGGCATGATCCATTCCATCTTTTTCAATGCCAAACACAGTAGGGTTGACATGGCCGCGGCTGCGGTCGAAATCGGTAGCATGCACATGAATGCAAAGTGGTTTTCCACTCACTTGTTTAGCATGTATGCCTGCAGGGTAAGTCAGCCAATCGTGTGCGTGGATAATATCGAAATCAAGTGTGCGTGCCACAACACCAGCTATGATAGAATAGTTATTGATTTCTTCGTGCAAATTAGCGGGATATCCGCCTGCAAACTCCATGCATCCCATGTCGTTGACGTGCATATAATTGAAATCTCCATAGATGTGATCGCGCAACTGATAATAGCGTTCTGGCGACATCACATGGCCAATGCGTGCCCTGAGTGTGTCTGCATCAAAATCACGCCATGCAATGGGTACGCAATTCATGGCTATGATTTGTGCAGCCGTTTGATCTTCGTCACCGAAAGGCTTAGGTAAGCAAAGCGTAATATCCATGTCGCCTTGCGCATGTAATCCTTCAGTAATTCCATAGTTTGCTGTGGCTAAGCCACCATAAACATGGGGCGGATATTCCCATCCAAACATTAATATTTTCATGCCTTTCCCTCCGTATCTGAAGTGAAGTGATAATTTTCGAGCTGTGCTAATGTACGTAAAATCTCGGCCACATTCATGGCAAACGAGATAGCCGCTTTTCCCTTAAATGGTGGGTTGCCATCGAAAAGCTCAGGAATAGTTCCTAAGCAATGATGGGTCATCTCGTCTTCATAGCCAACCATTTGCCGTTCTATGAAGCTTAATCGAGTGCGTTTGTAGAGTTTCAAGCAGGCTTCCATGTAGAAACCACCCAACCATGGCCATGCTGTTCCTTGATGATAGGCGTAGTCGCGCTGGCGTTGTGGTCCCGTGTAAAGAGGGGTATAGCCATTACTTTTGGGAGAAAGCGTGCGTAGTCCTTTCGGTGTAAGCAATTCGCGCGTGCAGACGTCCAACACATTTTTCTTTTGTTCCTGGTTTAAAGGAGAGTAATCTAACGCTACAGCAAAAATCATATTTGGACGCACACTCCAATCCTGTTGCCCATCGTCGACGTAATCGAATAAGTAGCCATGCTCATTTACAAAACACGAAACAAATGCTTGTTGACAGCGTGTGGCCAAAGACTCAAGATGTTTTACTTTGGCGTCATTATGAGTTAATGTAGCCATCTCGGCAGCGAATTTAAGGGCATTATACCACAATGCATTGAATTCAACAATATAGCCTGAACGGGGAATAATGGGATGACCATCTGTAGTAGAGTTCATCCAGGTCATAGCTCGCTCGCGCCCTTCGGTATAAACCAACCCATTCTCCTTGAGTATCAAGTGTGGATGACGCCCCGATTCAATGAAAGAAAGAATCGCACTGAGCAGACTGCCATAGCGTGATTGGCATGCTTCTAACCCCGCATCTTTAGCATATTGCTGAAGACACCATATCGCCCACAGCATCACATCAGGTTGTTCTATCTCAGCAATTTTTACCGAAAGTGGATGACTGCCATAAACTCTTGTAGGCCACGTATTGCAGTTTCCATGACCAATTCAAAATAGTCACGCTCATTGATAGATAGTGTCAGTCCAGGTAATGCAATAAACATGTCGCGTGCCCGGCATTTAAACCATGGATAACCTGCTAAAATATAACGGTCGCCATTTTTCTCATGAATGTGGAACTGGTGAGCTGCATTTACCAAACAGTGGAAGAAGTTGTCGCGTGGAGTACGTTCAGCCACTTCTGTAGTAAATAAATCATGTAGTGTTGAACGATCGATTTCTGAGGTAGATGCTGAAAAAACAATACTCTCCCCTCTTTTTTGATATCCAATTCAAAATAGCCTGGCACATATAAGTCTTCTGTAGAATCATAGCCTCTTTCTCTCTCTTTCGCATATTCAATGTCACGATACCAATCGGGCTGATAAATGAATTCATTGGGTTTGTCAAACTGTAAATACAGATTAGGATACCCTGCATATAAACAAGTGCAAATTCCTCCATCAACAACTTGGTAGTCGCGACTGGCAATACCATTGGCGTGTGTAAATTCTTTCACACTGCGAAAGGCTAGGAAAGGGCGCAATCGTAGCTTGGTCTCAGAATGAGAGTCAACCAATGTGTAACGAATGAGAATGCGATTTTCATAATGTTGAAAGACAACCTCACGTTTTAAAATAACTCCCCCTACACGATAAATAGTTGTTGGCACTTTATCACAGTTGAATGCCTGGATATACTTGTGACCATTGGGACTAAAATGATTGCCTTGATAACGATGTAAACCCTAAATTAAAAATCGGCACCATGCTGTACGACGGTTACATCTAATGACGATAGTAGCACATGGTTTTCATCATCTAACTCAGGTATGGGAACCACTAATAGTCCATGATACTTACGCGTATTACAATCAACTATGGTAGAACAAGAGTAAGCTCCCGATCGATTAGTGCGTAATAACTCGCGGGAGAGCGACTCTTCTAAATTTGTTACCAATGCTCGTTCAAACTTCAAATAACTCATAGTTTTCTATTAAGGCTTATGAATTTAGTTCATATAGCGCCAGTATTTTTTTAATAAATAGTTTTTGTTGTGTTCAAAGTTAAACATTTTTCTTTGAAAGGACGAATAATATTGTTCGTTTTTTTATGGCGATTATTTTTCGCTTTCTGGTTACATTTTATCTTGTAAAAAAAGAAATAATAAAAAGTTTTTTTCAGTACTTTTTGCACATATATATACTTTAGATATTAAATTAATCGCACGATGGTACTAAAACGGGACTATGAGAAAAAAAGAAGTCGTTAAAGCTGTTGCAGAAATGTGGGCTCCACTCACACAAGCTGAAAAACGGGTGCTGCTTCAAGATATTCATATCAAGAGTTTTTAAAAAGAATCATTTCATCTATAAGTCATCGATCTTCCTACGCGTATGATGGTACTAATTCAAGGGAAGATAAAGATTTATAAATGGGGAAGAAATGGGCGAAGCCAAATCATACGTGCCATTAAACCAATGGAATTTTTTGGTTTTAGAGCTTATTTCGCTAATGAATTATATAAGACGGAAGCGATGGCACTGGAAAAATGCTGTGGTTGCTTTTTTTAATACTGATACGATAGTTAAGCTGATGAAAGAGAACTTTCATATTAGCTTGTTTTTCTTGAGATATCTTTCAAAAGAACTTGGACAGAGTGATGATAGGACGGTGAATCTTACGCAAAAGCATATTCGTGGCCGTTTGGCTGAGGCTCTATTGCTGCTTAAAAATAACTTTGGATCGGAAGAAGAAGACGATACCTTGAGCATTCATCTTAGTCGAGAGGATTTAGCAAGTCTTTCAAATATGACGACAAGCAATGCTATTAGAACGCTTTCAAATTTTGCAAACGAAAATCTTATTGTAATTGATGGACGGAAAATAAAAAAATAGTCAATAGCGACGAATTAATAAAGATTAGTCAATTGGGTTGATTCAGCTATTCAATAAAATAGCATAGATTGCACTATAAGAACTATTGCTTTTAAGTGCAATCTATGCTATTTCTTTTTATAAAGTCTACTTTTTAGGTAGCCAGAAGAGAGAATTATTTGTATGGAAGTTGCAACAGATTGCAAGCCTTTGATAGTTTTTTTCTTCCATGGGGAGCATTGCATCTATCCAATGAATTGTGAAGCCACGGCGCTCCATACCACGAAACCAGGTCATTTGTCGTTTTGCAAATTGATGAATTGCTATTTCTAACTGTCTAAACATCTCTTCAAAAGGTAATTTCCCCACGACGTATTCTGTTACAAATTTATACTCTAAACCATAATAGATAAGGTCATCAGCAGGAATCCCTTTGTTGTAATAGTTCTTCTATTTCAGCTATCATTCCTGCATTGAGACGTGCTTTTTAAGCGTTGTGTTATTTTTCTGACGACGAGCTTCCCTGTCGATATTTAGGCCAATGATGACAGATTGAATGGGAGGATATTCTCGCTCTGGGATTGGGTGTTGCAGATTATAGGTCTCAATTTCTATTGCACGAATAGCGCGCTGACAAGAATCAATATCTGTGGTGTTGTGTAGTAAGTTCCCCTGTTGTTGTTTCAATTGCTTCAAAATACTTGTTAGCTCATCTAATGTTTTATGAGCTAATTCTTGACGCAACACTTTATTTTTTGTGGGACAGGTGAAAGATGGTAGCCTTTCAAAAACGGATTCAATATAAAGTCCTGTTCCACCACAAAGAATAGGTTGTGCACCCCTGTTTGCGAATGTCTTCATAGGCTTTCATAAAATCTTCTTGATAGCGAAAGAGATTATATTTCGTCCCAGGATTACAGATGTCTATTAAATGATAGGGAATGGCTTTCCCGTCTACAATGTAATCCGATAAATCTTTGCCTGTTCCTATGTCCATTCTACGATAAACCTGGCGACTATCACCACTAAGAATCTCACCAGATTGTATTGCTGCTAAGTGTGCTGCAAATGTTGTTTTCCCAGATGCCGTAGGCCCAAGAATTGTGATTAAAGGTGTCGTTTCATTTATCATGTGAGCAAAGATAATAAAAAAATCTCTGTCAGCACAGCTGACAGAGATGATTTTAACCTGCTAAGAATGTACGATGTACAATCAAGCAAAAGTCTTATAGGTTGTATCTTACTTCAATTCAGCAAGGTACTTGATAGTACGAACCATCTGAGAAGTGTAAGAGTTCTCATTGTCATACCAAGAAACAACCTGTACTTGATAGCAGCCATCAGCTACTTTGCTAACCATAGTCTGGGTAGCATCGAAGAGAGAACCGAAGCGCATGCCGATAACATCAGAAGAAACGATTTCGTCTTCGTTGTAACCAAAGCTCTCAGTTGCTGCTGCCTTCATTGCTGCATTGATACCTTCAACTGTTACATCGTTGCCTTTGACAACAGCTGTAAGGATGGTTGTTGAACCTGTTGGGGTAGGAACGCGCTGTGCAGAACCAATCAATTTGCCATTCAATTCAGGGATAACGAGGCCGATAGCCTTTGCTGCACCTGTTGAGTTAGGAACGATATTGCAAGCACCTGCGCGTGAACGGCGGAGGTCACCCTTACGCTGAGGACCATCAAGAATCATTTGGTCGCCCGTATAAGCGTGAATCGTTGACATGATACCGCTTTGAATTTGAGCATACTTGTTCAATGCTGCAGCCATAGGAGCCAAGCAGTTTGTTGTGCAAGAAGCTGCAGAAATAACAGTATCAGCAGGAGTTAATGTCTTGTGGTTTACGTTGTAAACGATAGTTGGAAGATCGTTTCCTGCAGGAGCAGAGATAACAACTTTCTTAGCACCAGCCTGCAAGTGAGCAGAAGCCTTAGCTTTTGATGTGTAGAAACCAGTGCACTCCAGTACAACGTCTACGCCTAACTCACCCCAAGGAAGTTCAGCTGCATTTGGTTTTGCATAAATTGTAATTTCCTTGCCATCAACAGTGATAGAACCAGGAGTAACAACTGTCTTACCATCTTCTCCGAGAACAGCATCCTTATAGCTTACAGTGTGCTTGCCTTCGCCATATTTACCTGCGAAACCACCCTGAGCAGTGTCATACTTCAAGAGGTGTGCAAGCATCTTAGGGCTTGTTAAGTCGTTGATAGCAACAACTTCATAACCTTCAGCCTCAAACATCTGACGGAATGCGAGGCGACCAATACGGCCGAAACCGTTAATAGCTACTTTTTGTCATTTTTTTACTTTTGTTTTTTTATAAGAGTTTATAAAATATATCCTTTCTATGTTACAAGTAGAAATATTCTGCTTCTGACGGTTGCAAAGATACAATATTTTTACTTTTGCAGGCGCAAGTTGTATTAAATATTATAAAAACGACGCTCCCCAGTTGCAAAATATGGTTCGACTTCATTTGAAGTTTAAATTTGTAAACTCGATATAACAAACTTGCCTCTGTTAGGGGGATTCGTTTATTACACAGTGTCATTTTAAAAAATATGGGTAAATTTATTCAAGAGTTCAAAGATTTTTGCCGTAAAAGGCAATGCTGTTGACATGGCTGTCGGTGTTATTATTGGCGGTGCATTTGGTAAGATTGTTTCGTCAATAGTCGACGACATAATTATGCCTCCTATTGGTTGGCTTATCGGTGGTGTACAATTTAGTGATTTGAAGATTACACTTCCGCAATTATCTGTTCCAGGGTTAGAGCAGACACAGGCTGTGACCATCAATTATGGTAATTTCTTACAGACGGTGTTTAACTTCCTTATTATTGCATTCTGTGTGTTCTTGATGGTGAAAGGAATAACTAAGCTTAGTAAGAAAAAAGAAGAAGAGCCTGTAGCACCTGCTCCAGAGCCAGAACATTCTAAAGAAGAGCAGCTGCTGAGTGAAATCCGTGATTTATTGAAAAATAAATAAAACAACGTAGGGGGATTACCTTTTATAAGTATTCGAGGCGGAGATGCAAGCACATCTTCGCCTCTTTATAGTTTCTATGGTTGAAGAAAGTTCTTTATTGTCTTTTGGGCTGGTTAGTGTTAGAATTTTTAAAATTGTTTGTATCTGAATATCTGCTTGAACGGGATGCATAATTTGTTGAGGGCCAGTGCCGATTGTATGGCGATCAAAAATAATGGGTCAAAACCCGCGTGAGCAATAAAAAAATGAAGTGATGGTTGCAAACGAGTTTGCTTTTGTAAGGCATAGCGCATACCCTTGCCTGAAAAACGTAAAAAATGAAATTGATAGCGCAATGCTCGTTCATATTGGTAGAGTGAGCTTTGATTGTCTTGAGTATAAAAATAGGCGATGTGTGCTGTGATAGATGACGTGTTCCAGCTTTTTTTGTGATAGTCTGCGACAATAGAAATCCAGAAGATTGTTTTTTTCTTGTGCCACAACAACACCATTCAATTCTGTCTGACATAGCCATTGCCAAAGGGGATAAATTGTTTGCATGCGTATGCGATGCGTATGCTTGTTATGTAGTTAGCTATGATCGAGGGGACGTCTTGTTGTTGCAATCGATAATTGTAGCGTACATTCATGCGCCAATTGTTACCTTGAAAATCCCATTGCGTGCGTGCTTCTATGACATGTGTTCCGGCAAAAGATTGCAGGTATCTTGGCCAAGCGAAATAAGCATAGTCGGCTGCAAAATAGAGCTGATGCAGGGCATTGATGTGCCATTGTAAACTGGAGAAAAGGCCACTCTCATCTTGAACATGGCCATTTTCACCAAAACTCCGTGCGAATAAACTTTGATAACGTAAACTGTAGAAGCGTTGAATGAATTGCATTTGCACGCTACTACTCATTTGCCAAGTGAGACTATTGAGAGTGGCTAATGCGCAACACTTGTCTATAGCCGTTTCGCCCATGAAACTTAGATGACGATTGGTGTAGCCGTAGTCTATCGAAAGATTGGTGAAGTGCTTCCCCGCAGGAGCAAATTGCTTGTAGAGCCGTGTGGTGTTGGGGCGGAGCATGCGGCTCAAAGTGGTATGGAGCAAGGTTGTGGCAAGGTGGAAACCATCTTTGGCATATTGTAGATGGGTTCCAGCAACAAACTGCTGATGGTTGTTTTTATGGAGCATCTCTTGCTCAGTTCTGTGCAGCCCATTATATAATAAGGTGGAAATTGTCGCAGAATCATCTTTGTTTAGCGTGGCATCGTTAGCGCGATAAGACACGAAGTTTGTTGTGGTGATATATCGATTGAGTGCTATTGTTACAGCTGCGCCTTGAAGGTAGTTGCCTGCTGTGCGGGAGGCGTGTGGATGAAGTGTCGCTGTGGTGCGCTCTAAAGCATAGCGTAGCATAGTCTTTCCCAAGGCAAAATCGTTGTTGATAACCAGTCCCATCCCAACTTTCACACGATAATCTCCTATGATGGCTGTCTTAATGCAGTGAAAATTGCGAAGTAAGAGGTAACCTGCATAGTGATCGTAGCCACAAGAGTTGCCTTGTTTGAAAAATGGCTCTCCTGCATCTTGTGCACCTATTAATCCCCATGCTATTTGGTGATTAGCCTGAAAAGTGTAGCGAAAGTCGTGTTTTATGGGGCCACCCCAATACTTTCTTTCTGTAAAACCACGACGCTGATAGAGTGGAATATTTGCGCTGAACATTATTTGATGATAGCCATGATGGAGAGACTTTAATAATGAGTTGTAAGGCTTTTCTGAGGGCTTCTCTACACTAATGAAATGCGCAAGTAGACGTGCGCAAGCATTGCTGAGCGATGGAATAAGATGTAACTCGGCTGTTGAGCGTATGTTTTGACATTGATAGCGATAGAAAAGGATGTCTTCTATTTGCTGATCGCTCAGGAATGGCAGCTGTTCTAAGTCTTCACGCGTGGCACGATTGAGGTCAATGGGCTTGTCAATGAAAGATGCTAACCATTCATAAAGTTCTTCGTCCGGCTCTTTATCTTCATCTTCTTCGCGTATGAATTCTTGATAATCTTCTTGCCATGTTGATTGTGTTTGTGCTATTGATGTGGTCGCTATGCTAGTGAGCAGTGCGACCAATAACCATCTTAGGTGTTGTTTTTGTGGGGCATTTGTTCATGACCAGTATTTATTCAAAGTGGCACAAACCTAAAGAAAAAAAGTGTTATGTTCCAACTTTTTTTATGAAGAATTGCATATTGAGGTGTTGTTTAGGGTATTAAATGAAAAAAAGTGGGGTATAATGCTCAAAAAAAGTCGTCTATGCAAGAAACATAGGCGACCTCTCTGACGATTTTTTCAAGGGCTTGTTGTAGCCTCCTTATATTATCTCAAATCAATGATTTCAGCTTTAGGGAAATCTTTTGATTGAAATGAAAAAAGCCCAACATTGTGTTCTTGCTGTCTAAAATTAGAAATTCTGATGGTGGTCCAGTTTGAAGCCTGTCGCATCTTGATGAGCGTGGGGACATAAGTTTTACTGATAGTGATGTAAAACTCTTGTGGTGACTGTTGCTTATCAATGGCCGTGAGATGAATTTGATAAGGTGCTCGCACGCTTTTCATCGACAACTGGTAACCTGTTTTGTAAAGCGACAAGAACTTGTAGGGATTGAGTTGGGCTTGTTTTGCAGCATTCGGGGTCGTGATATTCACCTCGTTTGTAGCTTTCATATAGGTCCATTGGGTTTTCCCATTATACCATATTGTGGCCTTATCTGTACTTACATGGAACATGTTCCCTTTGATGGCGATAGTACCTTTCGTGGTTCCCACGTTGCTGGATTGGATAGAAAAGCTGGCTGATGCTCCTCCTTTGTGACCAACGATTGTTGCTGCTTTGTCTAAAATCTTTCGTGCTTTGTCAGCCTGTTGCGCACAAACGCCCATCGTTAGAGCCGCAAACAGCATACAAAATAAAATTCGTTTCATTCTTTTTATTTCTTGTTGTTATCTATATTCTTTGTGGCACAAAAGTACAAAATGTTTCGTGGCCGTGCTTCATCTCGCCAGAAAAATAATGTTTATTTTCGCCAAGAAAGTAGAATGAGCCACTTCGCATCAATGTCAGCACATATTTTAACCCGATAGTAAAAGCCCCTTTCGTGCGTGCGCGGAAAGGGGAAGTAAAATCGAAATGGCCTTTCGCGCGTAGTTTTTCGTGTTTTTTTTCAAAAAGCCCCTTTCTAACGCGTTTTCTATGCCATTTTGCAGGTGCATGTCTGTTCTGTTTCACGATGAAAAACGAAAGGTCGTTCTCCAAAAAGGTGAAATCAAATAAAATTGTCATTCATTTTTGCCGTGTTCAGAATAATTGTTATCTTTTGCCCCGATGAAAGCATTATGAAAAGATAATGCCGAAGTGCAAACGATAATAAAAAAATTAAAAGATATACGATAATGGCAAAGATTAAGACGATTGGCATACTTACCTCTGGTGGTGATGCGCCAGGAATGAATGCAGCTATTCGGGCAGTGACGCGTGCTGGTATTTACAACGGCTTCCAAATTAAAGCTGTATATCGCGGGTATGATGGTCTCATTAATGGTGAAATTGTAGATTTTTACGACAGAGAATGTGAGTGGTATTATCAGTGAAGGTGGAACTGTTTTAAAGACAGCACGCTCAACTGATTTTACGACTGTAGAGGGTCGTGCAAAGGCTTATGAAAAATATAGTAAAAGAAGGTATTAATGCTTTGGTCGTGATTGGTGGTAATGGCTCGTTGACAGGAGCTATGAAGTTTGCCGAGGAATATGATATTTGTTGTATTGGACTGCCAGGTACAATAGACAATGACCTCTATGGAACAGATAGTACGATAGGCTATGACACGACGATGAATACTATTGTAGAATGTGTTGACCGTATACGGGATACTGCGCAAAGCCACGAGCGTATTTTCTTTGTGGAAGTGATGGGACGTGATGCTGGGTTTTTAGCGCAGAATTCTGCTATAGCAGCAGGTGCAGAGGCTGCCATTATTCCTGAAGATAGCACCGATGTTGACCAATTGGCACAGTTCATGGAACGCGGAATTCGTAAGAGTAAGCGAAGTAGTATTGTTATTGTTAGTGAGAGTCCTAAGTGTGGCGCTATCTATTATGCAAATCGTGTGAAAAAAGAGTTTCCGCAATATGATGTGAAAATATCAATTCTTGGTCATCTCCAGCGTGGTGGACGCCCTTCGGCTCGTGATCGTATTTTAGCTTGTCGAACGGGAGTTGGTGCGGTTGAAGCAATCATGCAAGGACAACGCAATGTGATGGTGGGCATTCGTAATGGTGAGATTGTTTATGTTCCATTGAGCGAGGCCATTCGTAGTGATAAACCTTTGGATAGGAAGCTGATAAAGGTGCTTGATGAATTAAGTATCTAAGATTTAAGAAAGTATAAAAAAATAAGATACATTAAAAAAATAAAAAAATAAAATAACTTTTTGTTGTTTTTTTATGAATAGTGGTACTTTTGCCATTGTATTTTTAGTTGGTAACGAATAAATTAAAAAAACAAACATATATGTCGCAAGTTATTGGACACATTTCTCAAATTATCGGTCCTGTTATAGACGTTTATTTTGATACGACAGGGTTAGAAGCCGAGAAAGTATTACCCAAGATTTATGAAGCGTTGAAGGTGGAGCGTACTGATGGGAGTGAGCTGATTATTGAGGTGCAGCAGCACATAGGCGAGGATACCGTGAGATGTGTGGCAATGGATAATACAGATGGGTTGAGCAGGGGCTTAGAAGTTATTCCAACAGGAAGTCCTATCACGATGCCTGCTGGCGACCAAATCAAAGGTCGTATGATGAATGTTATTGGCCAACCTATTGATGGAATGCCTGCTTTAGACATGAAAGGTGCTTATCCCATCCATCGTGCGGCCCCAACATTTCGATCGAGCTTTCCACGCATAAAGAAATGCTTTCTACGGGTATAAAGGTGATTGATTTGCTTTGAGCCTTATATGAAAGGTGGAAAGATTGGCTTGTTTGGTGGCGCTGGTGTTGGTAAGACTGTGCTCATCATGGAGTTGATTAATAATATTGCAAAAGGGCATAATGGTTACTCTGTTTTTGCTGGTGTCGGCGAGCGTACGCGTGAGGGTAACGACTTGTTGCGCGATATGTTGGAAAGCGGTGTTATTAAGTATGGCGATGCTTTCAGAAAAGCAATGGAAGAAGGTAAGTGGGATTTGTCATTAGTGGATAAAGACCAGTTAGCCGAAAAGTCGAGCAACTTTGGTTTATGGCCAAATGAATGAACCTCCAGGGGCACGTGCTTCCGTGGCACTTTCTGGATTAACAGTAGCTGAGGAGTTTAGAGATCGTGGTGGTAAGGGTGGTGAATCAGCCGACATTATGTTCTTTATAGATAATATATTCCGTTTCACGCAGGCGGGTTCCGAGGTGTCTGCCTTGTTAGGTCGCATGCCTTCAGCTGTAGGGTATCAGCCAACCTTGGCCAGTGAAATGGGTGCTATGCAGGAACGAATTACTTCTACAAAGAATGGTTCTATTACTTCAGTACAGGCTGTTTATGTACCGGCAGATGACTTAACGGACCCAGCCCCGGCTACAACATTCTCACATTTGGATGCGACAACTGAGCTTTCTCGAAAGATTGCAGAATTGGGTATTTATCCGGCAGTCGACCCATTGGGTAGTACTTCACGAATCTTAGATCCGTTGATTGTTGGTAAGGAGCATTATGAATGTGCACAACGTGTGAAACAATTGCTGCAACGTTACAATGAGCTCCAAGATATTATTGCAATTTTGGGTATGGACGAATTGTCTGATGAGGATAAATTGACCGTGAATCGCGCACGGCGAGTTCAACGTTTCTTGTCACAGCCTTTTACAGTTGCAGAGCAGTTTACTGGACTAAAAGGGTGTGATGGTTCCCATTGAAGATACCATTAAGGGCTTCAATGCTATCCTTGATGGTGAAGTTGATGATTTGCCTGAGCAGGCTTTCATCAATGTCGGGACTATCGAAGATGTTCGTGAAAAAGCAAAACAGCTTCTTGAGGCAGCAAAGGCCTAAAGGTGATAAGAATGTTAAACGAAAAGGCACATTGTAGTAGAAAAGGATTACATGCTGAGATTAAAGATTATAAGCCCTGAACGAATTATTTTTTTGATGGAGAAGTCGTTCGTGTAGTTGTTCCTGGTACAATGGGAATCTTTGAGATATTGGAACATCATGCGCCCATTATCTCTTCATTGACTGCTGGCGTTGTGAGCTATCTTTCCGACAAGCAAGAGCTTTCGGAACAGCCTGTTGCAGGTGGTTTTGTCGAGGTTCAGAAAGATGAGGTGCGATTGTGTGTTGAATTATCGTAAAATGCACGGCATTATAATGGGAAAAAAACGTTTATAATGGAAAGAAATATGTACGTGAAGCGCTTCAAGTTGCGATGGGTACGTTTTTTTGTTAGAGCTATTGGTTCTGCAACTTCTCCAGTATCATGTCCTTCTTGCTCCGATATTGACAGGACTTTGCTTTTTCCTAATCGTTGAAGTCGTTGTAGGAATCATTTGAGGGCACATCTACCAAAAATCAGGTAGAAGTTAAGGCCTCTTTCTTGATGGGAGTTTCTGGCTTTCGCTTTCTTGTTGCATTATTGGTTATTTTTTTATCTACTTCTTAGCAACGGGTAGAAGTACAATGACGTCTTTCTTGTTGCTCTTCGTTCCCTATTACTTTGCGATGCTTGTGCACCATCTCCTTTTTTTTACACATGTCAATAAATTGGCATAGAATATTTTGTTGCGTTTAGAAATATGAAGCAAATAAAAACGATAGTACTTTTATTCCTCATCTCCTTTCTACCATTACAGTTGTGGGGTGCCACAGAGGAGTCTGCAGCGGGGGCTAAATATATCAGAGATTGTGTTGGAGCACTTGTCTGATAATTATGAATGGCATATTGCTTCATACAAAGGTAAATCGTTGAGTATTCCATTGCCCATTATTGTGCGCAGCTCTGCTACGGGGACATGGAGTGTTTGCACGGCAGAAACATTGCCAAAACCATTTTTCTTTGATGCCGCGCATCATGGAAAGATTTATGAGCAGATGCCGAACGGTTCACACGTGAGGCCTTTAGATTTGAGTATAACGAAAGTGGTGCTTCAGATTTGGATTGTCGTTCTTGTATTATTGTGCATCTTTGGTTACTGTTCTCGTTGGTACAAGCATCATGATGAAAAGTCGGGAGCGCCGCGAGGCTTTTGTCGGTGCAATAGAAATGATTGTCATGACGATAAATGATGATGTGGTAAAAGGCTCTATAGGTGAAAAGCATTATAAGCCTTATGCGCCCTTTTTACTCACCGTATTTTTCTTTATCCTTATGTCAAATCTGATAGGGTTAATTCCGATTTTCCCAGGAGGCTCAAACATAACGGGAAATATTAATATCACTTTATTTTTAGCAATATGCTCAATGATAGCCATTAATGTTTTTGGTAGTCGTGAGTATTGGAAAGATATTTTTTTGGCCTCATGTGCCAACATTCCTAAAGGTTCCTGTCCCTTTGATGCCAGCTATAGAGTTATTTGGGGTGTTTACCAAACCATTTGCTTTGATGATTCGTTTATTTGCGAACATGATGGCTGGGCATGCTGTAATTCTAAGTTTCACTTGCGTAATCTTTTTAGGTTGGTCTATGGGGGTTGGCTTTGGAATAGGATTAAATACGTTTAGCATTATTATGTTGCTATTCATGAATGCTTTGGAGTTTTTGGTCGCATTTGTGCAGGCTTATGTTTTCACATTGTTGACAGCAGTTTTTATCGGTTTGGCTCATCCGCAAGCAGAAACCGAATAGTTTTTGGTAAGAAATAAAATTAGAATAAAATAATTAAAACGTAAGATTATGATGATTTCAACTTTATTAGCAGCCGCTGGTTTAGCACAATTAGGCTGTGGTTTGGGAGCTGGTATTGCAGTTATTGGTGCAGGTTTAGGTATTGGTAAAATTGGTGGTAGCGCCATGGATGCTATTGCACGCCAGCCAGAGGCATCAAGCCGTATTATGACAAATATGATTTTGACTTCAGCTTTTGTTGAAGGTTGTGCTTTGTTTGCAATAGCAGCTTGTGCATTTATTATCTAATTAAGAAAGATTATAATTAATGGAGAATTTGCCTTCCATATTAACGCCTGACTTAGGGGCTCCTATTTTTGGATGCTCATCGCGTTTCTGGTGGTTTTATTTTTTTCTTGGTTAGGGTTTGGCTTCCCTGCTATTATCAATACGGTAGAGAAGCGTAAACAATATATTGACGAGAGTCTTGCCAAGGCACATGAAGCATCAGATCGTTTGCTGCATATCAAGCAAGAGGGAGAAACTCTCTTGCAAGAAGCGCGCGAACAACAGGCTAAGATAATGAAAGAGGCAGCCGAAACACGTGATGCAATTGTTGAGAAAGCTGAAGAGAAAGCTCGTCAGGAGAGTGCGAGGATTATCGCAGAGGCCAAGCAGCAAATAGCATTCGAAAAAGCAGAAGCTATTCGTGATATTCGTTCTCAAGTGGCAGAATTAAGCGTAAATATCGCAGAAAAGATCCTTCGTGAAGAGCTTTCTTCAGAAAAAGGCTCAGCAGGCAAATATCGATCGGTTGTTAGATGAAGTTTCTAAATGATTAATTTATTTCTAAATTGTAATTTATGAATTTGGGTGTTATTTCAGTTCGGTATGCACGAGCCTTATTAAAGGAGGCCGTGATAGAACATCAAGAAGATGTGCTTTATGCCGAGATGCAAACCCTTTTGCACAGTTATTTTACGGTTCATGAACTGAAGATAGCTGTTGATAGCCCCATGTTATCCAATGAAGAGAAGCAAAATCTTCTTGAACTGGCTTGTGGCGGCAAAGTGTGTGCATTGACCCAAAAATTCATAAGGCTCATTTTGAAAAAGAATAGGGGGGAGTTGTTGCAGTTTATGGCCGCGTCTTATGTCTCAATTTATCGTGAGTTGAAGCATATTACGTTAAGTCAATTGACGACAGCCTCACCTGTAGATTTAGAAACAGAGCAAAAAGTTAAGCAATTGATAGAAAGCTACACGCATGGTGAGGTTGAGTTTTTCATCGAAAATTGATACCGACTTGATTGGTGGTTTCATTTTTGGAGTATGATTCTTACCGTATGGATGCGAGTGTACAGACGAAGCTCCGCAAGGTGTTATCAGCGCTTAATGGATAATTTATAAAAAAAGAATAAAATGTCAGATAAGATTAATCCCAGTGAGGTTTCTGAAGTGCTATTGCAAGAGCTTTCAGAACCTTAAACTTGACGAAAAAGTTTGACGAGGTGGGTGTGGTGCTCACTGTTGCTGATGGTGTAGCACGTGTTTATGGCTTGCGTAATGCAGAAGCGAGTGAACTTTTAGAGTTCGAGAATGGTACAATGGCCATTGTGATGAACTTAGAGGAAGACAATATCGGTTGCATTCTGTTAGGACCTACTGCAGGAATTAAGGAAGGACAGACCGTAAAGCGCACACATCGCATTGCATCAATTCAAGTAAATGACAACTTCTTAGGCCGTGTGGTAAACCCTTTGGGTGAAGCAATCGACGGCTTAGGTGATATTGATTTAACGGGGGCATTCGAGATGCCACTTGATAGAAAGGCCCCCGGTGTGATTTACCGCCAGCCCGTTAAAGAACCATTGCAGACAGGATTGAAAGCTGTTGACTCTATGATTCCAATTGGTCGTGGCCAGCGTGAGTTAATTATTGGTGACCGACAAACGGGTAAAACCGCTATTGCTGTAGACACGATTATTAATCAAAAAGTTTTTATGAGGCGGGTAAGCCAGTATATTGCATTTATGTAGCCATTGGCCAAAAGGCTTCAACGGTTGCCGCATTGGTGCAAACTTTGCGCGAGCATGGTGCATTGCCCTATTCAATCATTGTGAGTGCTACGGCTGCAGACCCTGCCGCCATGCAATATTATGCACCTTTTGCGGGCGCAGCAATCGGTGAGTATTTCCGCGATCGTGGTTATAGTGCACTTGTCATCTATGACGATTTGTCGAAGCAGGCCGTTGCTTATCGTGAAGTTTCGTTGATTTTGCGTCGTCCTTCAGGCCGTGAGGCTTATCCTGGCGATGTGTTTTATCTGCATTCTCGTTTATTAGAGCGCGCAGCACGTATCAATAATCAGCAGGAAATTGCCGAGCAGATGAACGACCTTCCAGCCTGCATGAAAGGTCATGTGCGTGGAGGTGGCTCGCTAACAGCCTTGCCAATTATTGAAACACAAGCAGGGTGATGTGTCGGCATATATTCCTACCAATGTGATTTCTATTACTGATGGGCAGATTTATTTGGAAACAAATCTCTTTAATCAGGGATTTCGTCCAGCAATTAATGTAGGTATATCTGTATCCCGTGTGGGTGGTTCTGCACAAATCAAGAGTATGAAGAAGGTGGCAGGAACATTGAAATTGGATATGGCACAGTATCGTGAGTTGGAGGCTTTCTCTAAGTTCTCAAGTGATATGGATGCTGTTACGGCGATGACTTTGGATCGTGGGCGTAAGAATAATCAGTTGCTTATTCAACCACAATATCATCCCATGCCTGTAGGAGAACAAATTGCCATCCTTTATTGTGGCGTACATGGTTTAATGCATGATGTGCCTGTTGAAGCCGTTCGTGATTGTCAAGATTTGTTCTTGGAAGCTATGCGTTCTTCACATGCAGATGTAATTTCTTCCTTGGCAAATGGCGACTTGACCGATGATTCCATTAAGGTGATTGAAGAAACGATGGCTAATATTGCAGGACAATATAAATAAACAAAGAAAGAACAGAGTAGATGCCGTCTTTAAAAGAGATAAAAACGAGAATAGCTTCTGTTAATAGCACGCGTAAGATAACGAGTGCTATGAAAATGGTTGCATCAAGTAAGTTGCATCATGCACAGACCGCTATTCTCAATATGCTTCCTTATGCCAATATGCTTGAGCATATGTTGAAGTCATTTTTAGTCACACTCCCCGATACAGAGAATGAGTTAGCCCATATACGGCCTGTTCATACTGTTGCATTTGTTGTGTTTACGAGCAACAGTTCGTTGTGCGGTGGCTTCAACAATAATGTTCTCAAAGCCTTTCAGGCCACTGTTAATGCCTATCGGGCACAAGGCGTTGAAAATATTATAGTTTATCCCATAGGCCGGAAAATTGAAGAATATGCTCAGAAGCATGGCATTAAGGTTGCGCATAGTTTTGTGCAATTGGCAGAGAAACCGAATGCGACCGAGTGTGCAAGCATTGCAGAAGAGCTACGAGATAAGTTTCTGGCGCGTGAAATAGATAAGGTTGAGTTGATTTATCACCATTTCAAATCTGCTGGTAGTCAAATCCTCATGCAGAAGGTTTATCTCCCGATTGATTTATCAACAGAAGCGATAGGCGTAGAGAACGACCGCGATTTAACCAGCAATGTTGCTACAGCGAAGGCGCAGGAGTATTTGCGAAAGCGTAAGGCACGTGAAGAAGAGAAGCAAAAGACTGGTGTCCTTGCTATTAATGATAACTTCATCGTAGAACCTGATTTGGTGAGTGTATTGTCGTCTTTAATCCCCAAGGAATTAGATTTGCAAATCTACACAGCTCTTTTGGATAGCAATGCCAGCGAGCACGCTGCACGTATGGTGGCAATGCAAACAGCTACCGATAATGCCAATGAGTTGTTGCGCGCACTTAACTTGCAGTATAACAAGAGTCGTCAGCAAGCCATCACCAATGAGTTGCTCGATATTGTGGGTGGAAGCATTAATAATTAGATGAGGCTCAAGATATTATTCTTTGAAAAAGGGACTGGATGAATCGTGTATCAAATTTATTTTGGTGCACGATTTAGCTTTAAAAACAATATGACGGAGCAGATAATCTGCCCTATAAAAAAACGAGATAAGATGATGAAGTTTAATAATGAAACCGTTCGCCGGCGCGATCGATTGATGACCGAAGAACGCGCATTAGAGTTACTGCGGACAGCTGAATATGGTGTGTTGAATATGATTGATGCCGATGGGCTACCTTATGGTATCCCCTGTTAACCATGTGTGGGATGGAGATTCTTCTATTTATATTCATTGTGCTCCAGAAGGGCACAAGTTAGAAGCTTTGGCCAAGCATCCACAAGTGAGTTTCTGCATTGTAGGCGATGTGCACTTGTTGCCAGGAAAGTTTACCACAGAATATGAGAGTGTGTTATTGCGTGGTACAGCGCACATTCACCTTTCGCCAGAAGAACGCATGCAAGCATTATTAAAATTGGTTGATAAGCTCTCACCCGAATTTAAGGAATTGGGTGCAAAATATTCTGAAAAATCATTCTATCGGGTAAATATCATTCGTGTCGAATTTTCTGAATTTAGTGCTAAATGTAAGTATGTGCATACGGCCGATTAAGTTGAATCAGAGATGGAGGATACTATACTTATAAAAAGAATAAAAAGATATTATTGGCATATGGAAATGAAAGATGTCAATTTGTATGAATTGTATTGGGAAGATTAATCTAAAAAAATAAATATTGCTGTTAGATAAGACTTTTGCATTCTAATTAGTGTAACGAAATTATATTTAACACGATATCTTCTGCCATTAAGTCTCAAATATAAATTGTTTTTCTAATAGAACAAACGTTTTTGATGGTGCTTACTAGTTGTAGCTGAAAAGACAAAAATCTACTAAGGTAAAAAGGATTACAAATTTTTGATTTGTTTTTACAGGATGACAATAATGACAATGTGTATTTTAGTATATTTATACTAAATAAAAAGTGATAATGTTTTTTTATTTGGTAATGTACAAGTAGGCATTGACTTTTTATGTAATGGTAAATGTTGAAATACCAAAAGATATAGCCACAGATCGTGGGGTTAAAAGGTTTAGAAGATCTACAAATCAAAAAGAGTGAAGAGTATATTATAAAAAAATAAATATGGTGGCGATAATGAGTGGTGGAATATTCATCCTGCTGCGAAATGACAAAGGGCTTCAGAGGTTAATTCATGGTAAATATTCACCAGCAAGATATTTATTTAAATGATTAGAGTTATGATTTATATGCAGTTAAAAAAATATGTATTGCCAAATGAGAATGATAGGGAAAAAGAAATATATAAAAATTTCAAACATCATTTTTTTCCTATTTCTGATTCTGAAATTGAATTAGTGAAGAAAGAAATAGAAATACCTTTCGAGTTGGAATTTTTTTATAGACATATAGGTTATGGTTTCTTTTTTTCCAAAATAAAAAGGATAATTGTGACAGGCTATTAGATGTAATTAGTTTTAAACAAATTAATCTTAGACAGGACTATTATAAGTATGATCCAGATATGGAATTGTATAATAGTTCTATTTTTTTCGAAACAAGTATATTTTTTTGAATTGTGTGAAGGAACTTATCTACATATTGATAAAAAGGCAATAGGTAGCCAAAATGCCATTTATTTTTTTCGAAAGAAAGATTGCAAACTCGTTAGAGGATTTTTACTCCGCTTTAATACAGAAGGACATTATTTTGAACGTGGTTGAATTTGACGATACTATACATTAATATATGGGGTCTATTAATTCCAATAGTTTAATATGGAAGTTTTAGCAAGGTAAAACAAGTATCGTCATGGTATAATAAAATCAGATAAGGAAAATGAATAACGATAATATTCCATCTCGTTCAATAGCAACATTGCTTTTTACAGTTTTATTATCGTCTTGTCTCAGGGAGACTGCTATTCCTATCAAGTCAGCATTCTCAATTGAATTATCAGAAGGCAAGGCTTTGGCTGTAATGATTCAACAAAGCATTTAAAATTGTTGAGGATGGGGGTAAAAGTTATTTTTAGATGAAGTCACGTTGCAATTATATATCATGTCATCGAACAAGATGATTCCTGAAATATAACTAGTTGGAAATAAGTAAGTTACCCTGTTTATCAAACTGAATAGGTAACGATTTGGAAACGAGCGAACTACTTGGTGTCGCTGTTTTCTGCCTAACAAAGAACGCTTGTTATTCTGTCTGCAAAGATAATACTTTGTTACCGAATAACAAGCGTTTTCAAAGAAATATTCACATATCTGCATTTTGGATTGTTGCTGTTGGAGTTGCTATAATCCTCTCCCTCGCTTCTTCTTTCTGTTAGCTTGGTTTCTGAGTTTGCGCTGCCATGCGGTTTCTGCGTAGTCCTCGCCATGTGTGGTTGGTGTAATCATTCCGCCTACTCCCTCCACCAAATCATCGGCTGTGCTGATGGCTGCATCTGCCATATCTCTTATAGTTTGTGCGATTTTTGGCGTTTCCTTAGTTGATGGTGGACTGTATGAACGGCTTGGGGGTACGAGTTGATAGCCAGCATCCTTAGTATCTGTATGCTTTGACGATTTGCGTGTTACTTGGTCAGATATATCCGTATCGGCTTTCTTACCTGCCTCGAAGTTCTTTTTGCAAAGAACGGTAGCCAAACTCTCTGCCTACTTCCGATGCCTTGAACGAATATTCTCCGTATGAGAACTTCAAACCATAGACCTTGCCCTGCTTGTTCTTCATACGCTCTATGGTAATGCCGTTCTTGTTCAGTTCGTAGAGGAACATGGAGTGTCCCGTGATGCCTGTGCCCTTATACTTTTACAAGCAGGGTAAAAGCAAATATCCTGCAACCGCTGCTTGGTCTGCTCCCTCGTGGGATTGGCTTTCGCTTTCTGATGCTTTCTCTTGGCTCTGACTTCCTTTGCGATGGTCAAGCCTTTCTTCCTGCTGATTTCCTCCGTCACCCTCGCTGCCCTGTTGCTCACGAAGGTGGTGTCATAGACATCTCCGTACAGGCTGATGCGGTTGGCGATGATATGAATAGTGCCTGTTGTCGGTGTCCTTGTGGGTTACTGCCACCCATTGGTGGTTGTCAAGTCCCATCTCCTTAGTAAAGGTATGGGCTATTCTGTTTAGTTCGGATACGGACAGCTTCTTCTCGTCCTGCGGTGCGATGCCAATTTCGATGCGCAGAATTTGTTTCTGCATCTGGTATTGTAATCGTTGACCAACTTCATTTCCTCGTAAATAGCCTTTGAATCTCTGCTACAAAAGGTTATGGAAGGCAAGCCGATTACCCAGCTTGCCCTCTCTGAAGATATAGTCCAATGCAGTACTTCCGTGCGCTATCGCCTTACACTTTCCTATCATACCTCGGCAGATTTAAGACCTTATATATATCGTCACCAATGCGGAAGTGAGGGTCGAAAAAACGCTTAAATGCTTCTTTGGCACATATGGAAAGGTTCTTGGTTATCGGCACCCATGACTCGTCCTTTATCCTGATGAGGTTGGAAACCTGTACGTAGTACATTCCCGTTCGGTGGAGTACGGCAATGGCTTCCTTTTCATTGTCGGTCATCTTGGGAACGGCAACCACTTCACCATTCAAAAGAATCTCACGGCAGTACTCGGAGAACTTCCGCCCTGTGCTTTCTGCCTTTGCCTTGATGCGCTGCTTCTCCTCCAAAGTACATCTAACCTTGATGAACTCCTTCTTGTTCATCTGTTTTTCTTCATTGTCCTGCTGCTGCCATTGGGTAGCTTTTCTTCTGTATTTATTCATATAAGTTTCTCTGAAAGTTAATCATTATGGATGATTCGTTGCTGCTTAATTTCTGAATGATGACCGATGAGAACGGAGTGATTACGGTCTAATCTCCCCGACTGTTTATCGAGGGGAGCAAGCGCAGTTTGTGGGTACAAACTGACGTCTTGCAATGCTACCCTAACAGACCGTTTACGCATAAGGCGTTTTTTGCCATAGAATAGTGAATACACGGCATTCCGTGTCTGACTGCGTTCGTGGCATTCCCACCGTTCAGTATGCTTGACAAATGTCCGTTTTCATACTCCCGAAAAAAAGGGTTGAGGGAGAAGTGAAAATGAAAGAGATGTTCCTCCTCTTATCCCCCTCGTCCCTTTCTGTCGGTTTACAATCTTCTCCATTTCTCTATATCCTCACCATATTCCTCCAGATGAAGGCGCACGATGTTCTCTACAAAACTTGAAAGGTTGCTGCCCCTGTCGCCCAATCTGCGCACGATGAAGTCCGCCCGCTCCTGTGTCTCCCTGCTCAGATAGACCGCCTTTCGGCCTATCAATTTGGTTGGAACAAGATAGGCTTGCTTGTAGGCTTCAAGCGTTTCCTTTCTCATCTTGGTGCTGATGCGTCTTTGAACGGCTGTGTTCTCTGTGTGCTGTGATGGCACTGCATCCTGTGATGATACAACATGCTGCTCATGATCCGAGTTCTCCGATGGAATACCCGACTGGTTTATAGGTGCTCTTTTTTCCTGCTTCCTGACCTCTTCCCATTTAGGGATAAGTATGTCTTTTTGTTCAGTTGTCTTTGAAGAAGTATCTTCTTCGTTACCACCCAGGTAATATAAGAGGTCATGCTCCTCGTCTGTTGTTTTCTTCTTTTCCATTGTCTTTATCTCATTTTATATTTAACTTGTTTTGTCTTGATAGAATTGGTTTGCGGTTGTAATGTATTCAGTGATTGTCTTTTCTGCTGTCCACGCACCCTGTGGATATGGTACTCGTTGAGGTCTTTGAACCGTCCGTAATGCACGGACATATCCTCCACCTTGAAACCTGCCCTGATGAAATCAGTGGTTGCTTTCCGTCCAGCATCGTCATTGTCAAGGAAGGCACGGATATGGGTTAGGTGTATGTCGTTCAGATAGCGGATAGCCCTTGCAACGTTGCTTACGGAGTTCAGCACAAGACAGGCACTCGTTACTTCTTCTTTCATTGACAGGAAAGAAAGGAAGTCCATGAAGCCCTCGAACACACAGACTGGTTGTTTTTTGTCAGTTACCTTATTTCTCGACCTATCCATGAATATAGGGGTAATGTCCTTCGGGGCAATCGTTCCCTTGAACGAGCCGCTGTCCCGAAGCTCATAGCCACCCGACTGATTGGCGAAGCCGATGGCTTGATAATGCTGCCCCTTACCTCATAGCTGATACATTTGAGGAATGGCTTTGCCTTTGCCAAATCAATGTAGCGTTCTTTCATGAGGTAGTCCTGCAAATGTGGCGGCAAGGTGTCTGATATGCCTGTCAGTCTCCTTGTCCCGTTTGCCGATGTAGCCTGTCCAATACTTTCCTGATTGGAAGTGCCATGTACACATACCATACGAGGACTGCACGTTGTATCGGGAGCGTTCCCGCCCCAAAAGGCGGATGGCTTCCGACAGGCTGCATCGCTCCATGCGCATACAGAGGTCGATGATGCTTCCGCCACGTCCCTCGGCATAATCTATCCAGAGGTTCTTCTCCGTGTCCACCTTGAAGCTCGGATGCGTTTCCTCCCTAAGCGGTGAGCGATAAAGGGCATAGGCAGGTGTCCTGCGTACAGGCTTGATGCCTTTCCTTTCAAGATACTCCACGATGGGGTATCGCTTGATGAGTGATAAATCTTCTTTCATTATTGCGATATTTATTGGTTGAACATTTCTTTCTTATCTCAAAATATTCTGTTCGACAGGACTCTACTTCCTTGATTATCTTTTCCAAAGTTTTTCCCTTCCAAACTTTTTCATCTTTCTTCTTACTACATACTAATATGTCGTAAGCCATTGATAATCAGTGATAATTTGTAGTACACAGAATACTACACGCCCTACTACATCAGGCTACTACAACTACTAAGCAGGGGACAGGGTAGTATCTTCCTTACTTTGTACACATAGATGGGACTGCCACCGTCACGCCTCCTGCTCACTTTCTTAAAGCCTGTCCTTTTCAAGGCTTCGCCCATGTGTTTTAAGGACAATGGATGATGTGTATAGGTACCTAAGTAGGTAAGTATCTCCGTTGTGGTCATATAGGAGCAGTGGGGACTATCCTCCGCAGGCTTCTCAAAGCAACGTAGCAGGAGTTCCATTTCTGCGGTCTGCACCTGAAATTCCTCGCTCTCTTTGTATAACTCCACTATCTCATCATCGTCAAACCAATATCGGAAGCCTGAGTTTATCAGGACTTTGGCTTCGGTATAGACGGCATCCATAGAAATAGCCTTTGCTCGTTCTATATCAATGGATAGCACCTCAAAGGGCAGGAATCGTCGACTGCCCGTGGGATCAGTCAGGAAATCGTTGCCGTTCACCGAAGCCACGAAGCTTGCCAGGTGTGGATGTTCCTCCACATACTTGTCGTAGGGCATACGGTATTTGACCATCGGGCAGGTGATAAGGTTCTTCAGTTCATTCTCGTCCCGCTTGTTGAGGGCTTTGAGCTGGTCGTCGATGTTCACGATAAGGTTTTGACCGATATAGGTAAGCGTGTCTTTCTCCTGCGGATATATTTTTCCAGTATAGCTGTAACCTTTAAGAGCAGGCGGACAAAGCAAATCGAGAAAGGTGGTCTTGAATTTCCCTTGTTCTCCTGTCAGTACAAGACAAGTATGATTACGGCACTCACGGTCATCCATAGCGTTGGCAACCACTGCAACGAGCCATTTGGTAAGATAGGATAGCCACTTTTCAGAATTGCGGACGGTAACACACGATGCAAGGTTGGCAATGTGCTTTGGTTTATCTCTACCTTGTGCAGTACTTTAGAAGCATCAACCGTTGGCAAAGCCTTGAAGTATTCCTGTATGGGATTGATGCGTGGCGAAAAGCTACTTTCGATGATGGAATAGAGATTGTCGGACGATGTAATGATGCCCACGTCGGAGTCAAGTTCCCTACGGAGAGAGTTGATTTCATAGCGACCAACCTTTGTGAAACGATTGCTTGCATCTGTACTGCTTCGGTATTCCGTCCTGCCCAGCACGGTATTATACCTGAACGCATAGTGCGCACGGAGATAGGTTTCTATCTCGCTGTTCTTGGAGGTGTTTCCCCTGCGTTCGGTAGAATTCCCAGTTGTTTTCATTCTGCTTTTATCTGCTTCATTTTTCATTGTTTACCCGTTTTGGTTTCCAAGAGTGAAGTTACGGCGAGAATGTCAATGTTCCAAGCAATCTGAGCATGCTTGCATAATGTTGCACTCATTGGCAATGAATTTCTCACGGATTTCTGACAGGAAGAAGCTGGAAAATAAGGATTTCAGGCTAATATAAGGGAGTAAGTATAGAAATACTACAAGAAAAGTATGTACTTATTTGCTCTAATCTGCACTGTATTACTTTGACTAAAACAAACCTAGAAAAAAGGAAAATAAGGACCGGAAGAAGAGTAAGAAAGATAACCTCATTTCCTTCTATTTCCCTATTCTTCCCTGCTGTTCCTTGCTGCTTTGTGGAATGGAAAGAAGCGCATACTTTTGCACGCAGAAACATGCGATAGAAAGCAAATCACAAAAGGAAAATATAAACAAAACAATATAACGCTATGGGATATTTTATCATTACCGACAAGCAATGGGCAATGCTGAGGGACGAAATTGTCGCTCTTGCCCAGACCTGCCACAAGGCATTTGGAGAATCGAGTAAGCACACTGATTGGCTGCACAACGGAGATGTATGTCAGCTACTGGGCATCAGCAAGCGTACCTTGCAGCATTACCGTGATACGGGCATGCTTCCGTTTACCCAAATTGGACACAAGTGCTATTACAAGCGTGAAGACGTGGAACGGTTGTTACAGACAAAAATCGGAGAAAAACCAAGAACAATAAATAAACAAAGAAAAAAATGGAATCAGTAAGAGATTTGAATATGGATACGGACGATATGCAGGTGGTGCTGTCCGCTATCAGCAGTATGAGCAAACGGATAAAAGAAGTGGCACAGACGCACAAGCCTCTCTTTGGCGGTGAGCATTTCTTAACAGGCAAGGAGGTGTGCGAACGGCTGTATATCAGCCCCCGAACCTTGCAGGACTATAGGGATAGAAAGATTATCCCATACACGCAGTTTGCAGGAAGATACTCTATAAGGCTTCGGACTTGGAAAGGCTACTGGAGAAGAATTATAAAGAATACGAATAAAAACCGTCTTTAATAACTCGTTGGTTGAATTAATTTGTTCCGCAAGCGTATCGAGACCGTATTCGCACAATTGGACGACACACTGATGATGATACGAATTATGCCAAGCAAACTCGCGGACTCTTTACAAAAACAGCATGCAAGATAGCTGCCATAACTTTTTATGCAATATGCAAATTTTTATCAATCATCGGCCTATCGGGCAAATTAAGTATGCTTTTAATTTAATTCAACCAATAAGTTTTTAAGATAGTGATGATTTGCATTAATTGTAATACTTGGTCAAAGTAAAAATGAAAACTTTATGTTTTTTTAGGCTTGCACTTTGGACACTTGGCACTTTAGCACATAGTTGCTACATATTATTGGCAAACTTCTTCTTATTTCCTTCACCTTTTCGATGACTTGCACAAAAAAAACCATAATGATAGACGATGGAAATTTGGGGAATTACATGCTATCATTATGGCTCTTTAGATTAGTTGGCATTTGTGACCAGATTGTTATTTCAGAGTCCTAGCTGCATTCAGCACAGCAAGCACCGTTACACCAACATCAGCGAATACTGCCATCCACATGGTAGCCAGTCCGAAGAAAGCGAGGATGAGCACTGCTATTTTGATACCAACGGCAAACCAAGTGTTCTCCCTTGCGATGCGCAGTGTGCGTCGAGCCTGACGGATAGCTACGGCTATCTTCGACGGCTTGTCGTCCATCAACACCACGTCGGCTGCTTCGATGGCGGCATCACTGCCCAGTCCGCCCATCGCAATGCCCACATCGGCACGTGCTAACACGGGAGCATCGTTGATGCCGTCGCCAACGAAGGCCATTGTCCCTTCTGCATTCTCTTTGAGAATTGTTTCCACTTGATTCACTTTGTCGCCTGGCAAGAGTTCAGCATGATATTCCGCAAGTCCAACGGTCTTAGCCACATCGGCAGCCACTTCTTCCTTGTCGCCCGTGAGCATCACCAATCTCTTTACACCTTCTGCCTTGAGAACATTTACCGCATCAGCGGCATCCTTCTTAATTTTGTCTGACACTACAATATGACCCTGCATATTCTCCATCGATGGCAATGTGGAGAATGGTGCCCACTTTTTCACAGGGTTGCCACTTTGCGCCGACGCTCTCCATCAAATTCGTATTACCCACACTTACCGACTTGCCATTTATACGAGCCTTCACGCCCTGTCCAGCCGTCTCCACTACGTCCTTTACATCGCAACCGTCGTTTTTGTTTGGAAAAGCCTTTCGAATGCTGATAGCAATGGGGTGCGTGGAATATCGTTCCGCATGAGCAGCTAAGTGCAATAGTTCATTGGGGGCAATATTTTCGGGATGAATAGCAGTGACGTCAAACACACCGTGTGTCATGGTCCCAGTCTTATCAAAGGCAATCGTGCGCACCTTTGCCAATGTCTCCATATAGTTAGAGCCCTTAATGAGCACACCCTTTCGCGATGCTCCACCGATGCCTCCAAAGAAAGTGAGAGGCACGGAGATAACGAGAGCACAAGGGCATGACACTACAAGGAATGTGAGAGCGCGATAGATCCACACGCTCCACAGCCCATTGACGAGCAACGGTGGTATAACTGCCACCAACAAGGCAAGTACAACTACTATGGGCGTGTATATTTTGGCAAACTTGGTGATGAAGTTTTCGTTCTTCGACTTATTTTCTGTGGCATTTTCCACGAGGTTGAGCACCTTTGCCGCCGTACTCTCGCCAAATGCCTTGGTTACTTTTGCTGTCACCACACCATTGAGATTTATACATCCCGACATGATGTCATCGGCAGGGGCGAATGGTACGCGGTACGCTCTCGCCTGTCAATGCAACTGTATTCAGACTTGATGTACCATCGATAACGATACCGTCCATCGGTACTTTCTCTCCTGGTCGAATTACAACGATGTCGCCCACCTTCACCTCTTTGGGATTCACGTCCACCAGCTCTTCACCACGCTTTACATGGGCGATGTCGGGGCGGATGTCCATCAGCTGAGAGATACTCTTACGACTTCTACCCTCGGCAAAAACTTTCAAAGAGTTCGCCCACTTGAAAGAAGAGCATAACAAACACCGCTTCAGTGAACTGTGGTTCTGCCCCCGGCATAAAACCGATACAAAGGGCACCTAATGTAGCTATAGCCATGAGGAAGTCCTCATCCATGCCCTTGCCATGTGCAATGTCCTCGGCAGCTTCCGTTAGGACTTCGTAGCCCGCAACCAAGTAAGGCACAAGATAGACAAGCAATAGTTGCCATATCAGCAGGTTCATTGTCCGTTCTACCAATACCGATCCTGCTAAGAGTACACTAGCAGAAATTATCCTTATAAGTTTGTTTCTATTTTCCTTTTCCACAATTTCACAACTTTTACTTTTGTAAAGATCGGATATATCTTTTGCAACTCAGTTGCAAAGATTCCCTACATCTGATTTAAAAGATAATTTGCGCAGTCGCACCAATGTTCTTCCCATCGTATAAAGGAGCTACGGACAAGAGAGTACTGACTATGAGAAGAAACATCATAATAACCTGTTTCATTCTATCACACCATTGATAAACATATCGGGCAATAGCTTGGTAGCGGGGTGGTCAATGATACGGGCATGCACCGTGACCGACTTGGAATCGTTGTCGAAGGCGGAGTTTATGTCGTAGACCTTGGCGCGGAAGGTCACCTCGGGGGCATTGGTGAGCGTCAGCTTCACCATCTGACCGATGCGCACCTTGGGCAAATCTTTCTCAAACACTTTCAGGTCGCAATGCAGGTTTACGTTGTTGACCACCGTCATGAGCGAAGTGGAGATGTCCACGAAGCTGCCCATACTGATTTTTACCTTCCCAACAATACCACTGATGGGCGATGTGACAGGAATGAGAGTGGTGAGCTTGCCTGCTGATATTGACGACGGATTCACGCCGAGCTGACTCAACTGACGTCCAATACCTACTACTTGTGCATTAGCAATAGCATAAGCCGACTCAGCCTGTTGCAAAGTTTTTCAGAACACCTGCCTCTTGTTTCATCAGCGTGTGCTGTCGGGCAAGTTCTGTTTTGGCTGCAGAAAGCTCATTTACAGCCGTGAGATACTGGCGTTGCAGTTCGACTATCTGTGTATTTTTCTATATAAGCCACCACTTGACCGCGGCGCACTTTAATACCTTCTCTAGTTGTGATGCGCCGAACCACCCCACTTGCAATGGGAGAAACCTCTGCTCTGTTTTTGTGGATCGAGTGCTAATGTTCCTGTCACACGCACAACATTAACAGTTTTTACTCAAGTCGGGTGCTGGATCTGCATCAGCATCAACCTCCTCTTCACCTTTTTCTGTTTCCACTTTCTCGGAAGCAGCATTCTCTTCCTTGTCACTTTTTTCTTATCGTTACCACAGCTTATCACCATAACCATAGTAAGCAGTATCAGTAGATAAAATCCTTTTTTTCTCATTTTCCTTGAAGATAATTCAGTTCAACAATAGCTTTATTATATTGGCGAGTAGCATCAGCAAAGTCTTTCCAAACCTCCAATGCACTCTGTAGGTTTTGCATTAACTCCACATAACCAATCTGTCCATATTCATAACTCACCTTAGAGATTTGTTCCATCTCGCGAGCTTGGGGCACTCCTATTTTTTTGATAATAGTTGTAGGCTTTGTGTGCCGACACATAGTTGTTATAGGCTGCATCATAAGTTTTGCGGAGCACGTACTCCTGATTGCGCACATTGAGTTGTGCCATCTCCACTTCCTTGCGAGCCGCCTTCACCCGCGCCTTTTGTGCACCGAATGCTAAGGGGATGTTCACTCCCACGGAGAAGCCCATAAAGTTGCCACCGCCATATGCGCTGCGGTCAATGTTGTAGGGATTGAATCCCTTGATGACGGTCTGCACGCTGGCTCCCACAGAGAATGTGGGCAGTCCATTGCGTTTCTCCAATTTCAGTTGTTGGTTGGCAACTTCTTCTTGACTCTTTGCTAAGTCGAGGAGGGGAACGTCTGCGATGGAATTGTCGGTAAATATGGGTTCATTTGTCGCTGTGGCAAGAGGTACCACCAGCGTATCGGTGTTGAGCCACTTCATCAACTGTAATTGGGCAGTGAGAAAGTCGCGCTGCGCAATGTCACTTTTGATGTCGTTCTCCTGTTTCAGTCGGATTGCATTCATCTTCTCTAATCGTCCAGTCTCTCCAGTTCTGAGTTTAGCCTCTGCCACACGGTTGAAATTTTTTTATAGATACTGTCTTGACGGGCATAAATGTGTAACAGATCCTGTGCGTAGAGCAAGTCGTAGAAAGCCAAGCTCACTTCTCGTCGCAGCTCATTCTCGCTCACCACCAATCGACTTTGGGCAGCGCTGGTTTCGGACTTGAGCAATGAGCGTCTGGCAGAATAAACACTGGGTAGAGCAAACGACTGACTCACCGTGATAGCATTGTCGGGACTTCCGCCACTGGTAGGGTCCTGAGAGAGCGACACGGATGTGGCATCCAGATGAAAAGCAGAACCTTGAAGGATACGGGTCTTATCCACCTCCATACGTGAGTGCTGCAATGTTAGGCTACGCTCGGCAGCCATTGCCAACACCTCTTGCAACGTCATCTGTCGGCTTTGTGCCGATACTAAGATGGGAAGAAAGAGGAATAGGCTGAAAATGATATATTGTTTCTTCATATCTATTTTGTCTTTGAAAAGATTTTGTACATAGAGGGCAACACCACAAGCGTGAGAATGGTGGCAATGAGCAGACCACCGATGACCACCGTGGCAAGAGGTTGCTGCACCTCAGCACCGTCGCCTGTCGAGATGGCCATGGGTAGGAAGCCGAGCGAAGCCACGAGTGCTGTCATCAGCACGGGGCGCAGGCGTTCCATACAGCCGTTGATGATACAGTGGTTGATGTCGGTGATACCCTTACGTTTGAACTCGTCGAACTGGTTGATGAGTACAATACCGTTAAGCACCACAACGCCGAACAGGGCAATAAAGCCAACACCGGCAGAGATGCTGAAAGGTATGCCGCGCAACCATAGGGCGAGGATACCACCGATGGCTGCAAGCGGAATTTCGGTGAACACAATCAATATCTCACGCATGCTGCGCAGTGTGAAGAATAGGAGGAAGAGAATGATGATTAATGCAGCTGGTACAGCAATCAAAAGACGTTCCTTTGCCTCCTTGAGATTCTTAAACTGTCCGCCGTAGGTGTAATGATAGCCTGTTGGCAACTGCAATTCAGTGTCCAACTTTTTCTCTATATCGGCAATGGTTGTCTCCACATCCCTGCCTCGCACGTTGAAGCCCACGTAGATGCGTCGCTGCCCCTCGTCGTGGGTAATCTGCGATGGTGTATTTACATATTTTATATCTGCCACTTGCGACAAAGGTACGGTTCCCCCGCTTGGCACGGTGAGCAGTAGGTTCTGTAAGGTTTCAATCTTATTGCGCATCTTCTCGTCCAAGCGCAACACGATGTCGAACTTCTTGTCTTCCTCGAAAATACTGCCTGCCGTGGTTCCGGCGAAAGCTGATTCCAGCGTGCTATTCGCTTCCTTGATGGATATTCCGTAAGCCGATAGGCGACTACGATCGTAGATGACTTGCAACTGTGGCAGTCCCGACACACGCTCCACGATAGGCGTCCCGACACCCTCCACATTTTCTATTTTCTCTGCCACACGCTTAGCGATGTTTGCCAGCGAGTCGATGTTGTTGCCATAGATGTTGATGGCCACATCTTGCTTTACACCGGTAATGAGTTCGTTGGTACGCATCTGTATGGGTTGCGACATTTCCACACGCAATCCCTCTACCTCACTCATTGCCTCTTCCATCTTTTCAGAAAGTTCTGCCTGCGTTTTAGCACTCGTCCATTCACTCTTGGGCTTGAGTTGTATCATCATGTCGCCACGCTCCATAGGCATGGGGTCGGTGGGAATTTCCGAACTACCGATGCGTGTCACCACCTGTTTCACCTCGGGGAAACGCTTCTTCAGTATTTTTCTCTGCCTCTGTGGTTTTAGCTATCATCCTCGACAGACTCGTGCCCTGCTTCATGCTTACTTCGGCGCAGAGGTCGCCTTCTTCTAAATTGGGAATAAACTCGCCACCCATGCGCGAGAAGATAAATAAGGCTACGGCGAGTAGGGCAATACCTGTTGCCACGATGGCTTTGCTGTACTTAAGACTGACGCGTAGTAATGGCAAATAAACCTTACTGATACGATGCATCATACGGTCAGAGAAATTCTTTCCATGCTCCGTTTTTCGTGATAGAAACAATGCACTGGCAGCAGGAACATACGTGAGCGAGAGAATAAACGCTCCGAGAACGGCAAAGAATACTGTCATTGCCATCGGTCTGAACATTTTTCCTTCGATGCCTACCAATGTGAAGAGGGGCACGTAGACTGTCATGATGATAATTTCGCCAAATGCAGCACTCTTACGTATCTTGTTGGCACCCAGGCTTACCACATGATCCATATCGTCCTGCGAAAGTACACTCTTATTGACACTCTTGCCATAAGAGACTATATAGGTGGTGATACACTCCACAATGATGACTGCGCCATCGACAATAATTCCAAAGTCGAGCGCACCAAGACTCATTAAGTTACCTCCCACACCGAAAGCCTTCATCATACCGAAAAGCAAAGAGCATGGCAAGCGGAATGACCGATGCTGCCACTAATCCTGCTCGGATATTGCCCAAAAATAGCATGAGAACAAACATCACGATGAGTAAACCCAGTACCAAGTTCTCGGTGATAGTGAATGTTACGCGGTCTACCAACTGCGTGCGGTCTATGAACGGTTCAATGACCAAGCCTTTGGGCAAACTCTTCTGCACTTGGTTCATGCGTTCCTTTACGTTTTTGATGACTTGTTGGAAGTTCTCTCCCTTGAGCATCAGTGTAATACCACTCACCACTTCGCCTTCACCATTGCGTGTTACAGCTCCATAACGCATGGCCGAACCATATCGCACTTCTGCTACATCACTCACAAGCACAGGAACGCTATTGACAGTCTTTACGGGAATTTGCCGAATATCATCCAACGTGCGCGCCAGTCCGATACCACGGATAAAATACAGATTGTTGCCTTGTTCTATATAACTACCACCCGTATTCTCATTATTACCTTCTATGGCTTTATAAAGATCGACCACCGTGAGACCGAACGAGGCAAGACGGTCGGGATTAATGGCTACTTCGTATTGCTTTACATGGCCGCCCCATCCGTTCACCTCGGCCACACCTTCGGTACCTGCAAACTGCTTTCGTACAATCCAGTCTTGTATGGTGCGGATGTCTGATAGAGAGAATTTGTTCTCATATCCTTTCTCTGGATGAATGGTGTATTGGTAAATCTCGCCGAGTCCAGTGGAGATAGGAGCCAAGCTAACCTTGCCTGCTCCGCGTGGAATCTCCTCCTCTGCCTCTTTCAGCTGTTGGCTCACCTGCTGACGCGCCCAGTAAATGTCCACATTGTCGCGAAATACGAGCGTCACAACGCTCAATCCGCTGCGACTGATACTTCTACGCTCCACAATGTCGGGAATGTTGGCAAAAGCCATTTCAAGTGGCGTGGTTACGTACTGCTCAACCTCCTCTGCGCCAAGCGTGGGAGCTTGAGTGATGACTTGTACCTGATTGTTGGTAATATCAGGTGTGGAATCAAATGGCAATTGGCTCAGTGACACGGCTCCCCATACTATAAGAAGCAATGTCATAATACCAATCACCAATTTGTTCCGTATGGAAAAATTGATGATTTTTTCAAACATAATGAATTAGCTATTAATGTTTTATCAAAAAAGAACAAGGATAAAACATCAAGCTATAGGTGGACGCCATACGCCCGCAGTATACGCCTGCAGAAGAACAGCTTCATAATGAACTATTTGCGGGTTTGTTGCAATAGCCGCAAATTTGGATAGTTGGAAAAAATCGTTAGTTACGTATAAGGTGAAAGCATGCACTCTGGCATCTGCACAGAAAGGTGAACACATACCAGCATCAAACTTCTGCATGCCACCCTCGTAATTGTTGACAGAATGGAATTCTGCCACAGATTCTGTATGTTGAATTTGTGCATACACAACTTCCTTACATTGACAGGGAATCACTGCCAACAAAAAGACGTAAATGCTCAGGATGTATGCTATCAATTTCATATTTGACTGCAAAGATACGAAATAATTCTTGCAACTCGGTTGCAAAGATACATCATAACGCACAAGCCATCATTAATAAATGTTTTTTTATTTCTTAAACATCGTCTACTCAGGAAAGAAGATACTCCCCAACTTCAAAACAAATATGACATGGCTATTATCTAAATAAATTTCTCTGATTCGTTCACTCTTATCAAGGTTATGCGTCCACTTTAAAAAGTGATTTTTCCAAAAATCTCCTACTGATAATCGGTGAGTTGCGAACTTAAAAATCGAGTTCCTTGACTTTTAAAGTGGACTCAGCTATTTTGCCTTGCATTCCACCGTACTTCAAAGTTATCGGCAAACTTGATAAGTTCAGTTTCTTTCTCTTCATGCCCGAGGGGCATACCATAGTTTTGACTTTATTCCACTATTAAAGAAAGCGCTTCCTTTCCGTTCATGGGTAGGTAGTGTGTAGTCATATCGTAGTAGTACATATAAACAACTACCAAATACAACATAATCCTTTTTCTTTCATCGTTCTATCCCTTTTGTAGTTATGTAGTAGGATAATATCGGTGAAAGAAAAGGATAGAGATAATTTAATGGGGTGTACTTCCAAAAAGGAATATCGGTGTTATGGTTGCGGACGGTCGCTGTAGCTCATGGATGATATACTTTCTGAAGAAATGGGCTTCTGTGCTATCCAACTGGAAGGACAGGGCGATGATGATTGGGAGGGGGTAAAGCCGTACATAGCCTACCAACTCGTTATCTCTGACCATTACCCTTTCACCTGCACTCCTTTCGTCAGGTTGCAGGTTGGGATTGTGGATTATCTCTTGAAGTCTATTGTTGAACTTCCTCCACGTTATTCTGAAAAATCTTGCAAGTTCGCCCTCCGTCATGGCTATTTCTCCATTTCCTTTGCGGAGGATTTGCATATTGCAACCCCACTCATAGTAACTGCGCTCTTTGTATTGAATGGATTTTACTTCTATCTGTGATTTGTTCTTTGTATTCATGCCGTTTCCTCCATTTTATAGATTGAAATATCTGAAGGTTCATAAACCTCTCTGACTCTATTCTATAGTTAATAGAAACATATTCTTTCCGTTCACTTGTTGGTAGTATGTACTCATATCGTAGTAACACACATAAGCAACTACTGACAACAACGTAATCCTTTTTTTCTTTCATCGGTTTATCTCATATTGTAGTAATGTAGTAAGAAAACAATAAAAGAAAAAGGATTGGTACATATTCAACTATTGACACCCCTGTCATATATGATGATAGGAATGACAGAGTTCCTTGGACGCATCAACTCACTGCACACATGCCTTCTGAACAGGTGGGCTTCTACGCAATCAAGTTGAAAGGAAAGGGCGATGATTGTCGGTAGTGGGTAAAGCGGTGCGTAGCCCCTTACCTCCTTATCTGTGACAATCTTCCTTTCACCTGCATTCCTTTCATCTGGAGACAGGATGGAATCTTCGGTTATCGCCCGAAGTCTGCCACTGACTTTTCTCCATGTAACTCCGAAGAACCTTGCAAGCTCGCCCCCGGCCATGGCTATTTCGCCTTTTCCCCTGCGGATAACCAGCATACCATTTTCCCACTCGAAGTAGCTGCGCCCCGTGTCCAGAGGGATTGCAGCCTTGGTCTTTATTCCATCTTCCGTATTCATGCCATTTCCTCCATGCTTTTGTTTCTGAATGTGTTGGCAATAGCCATTGTCCCTATGGTAATAGTTTCCATTACCGTTACCTTATCATCCTCATTGTTCTTTTCCTGATGTTTGGCGATGAGTTTGTCCATGTCCTCGGAAATCTTGCAGTCCGTTACCTGTGCATAAATCTGTGTACTTGCAATTGATGTGTGTCCCATCATCTTGGCGATGCTTTCTATGGGAATACCTGCACTTAGACACATCGTTCCGAAGGTATGTCTTCCCATGTGATAGGACAGGCGTTGCTTGATACCACAAGCCTTGCCTACGATGCTTAGCTTCGCTGCTAACACACTTCTGCTGCAACAGGGCTGAAAGATAAGGCGATTATCCATATCCGTGTTATTGCCTTCTTCTTTCACCGCTTTTAGTTGCCTTTGCTGCTCAATAATCGTCTTGGCTATGGGGTGTAACGGCACTATAAATTCTACTTTTGTTTTCTGACGTTCCTTTCTTATATACATCTGTCCGTCCGCTGCGTTCTTGATATGCCCAAACGTCAAGTGTTCCATATCCGTAATGGCTAAACCTGTGAAGCAGGAGAAGATAAACATCCGCCTTGCAAGTTCGGCATCGCTATCACACATCTTCATTGCCATCAGGTTTGCCACATCACTCTTGCTAAGAAAACGAATTGCCTTTTCTACCTTTTCATATTCCGCATGCTCAAATGGGTTATAGCGAATAATGCGCTGACTTACTGCACGAAACATCAAACGGCTCAGCCAACAGAGATAATTGTTGATAGAAGACCCTTTCAACCCTTTCTTTTTAAGAAAGAAGCGGTATTCCTCAAACAGTTCCTCTGTTATACTTCGGATTTCTATATCTTTACCCCCCAAGTCTTTGATAAACTCGCATAACATCCTATTTGCATAGCAAAGGTTAGTGTATGTACCTTCTGCCTTTGATTTGCCCACACCTTCCTTTACCGATTGTAGTTCTGTATTGCTTAGCTCCAACAAAGTGGTGGGAGAAGTTGCTATGCCTTGCAATCTGTTTTTAAGCAGTTCAGCACTTATCACCCCGTCTTTTAGGAGCAGTTCCTGATAGGTCTTTTCTACTTGTTCTCTGAATGATTGCAGGCGAAGGTTTGTTTTCTTATCTGTAGTTATTCCTTGCTTGGCATTCCACTCCGCAGGCTTACATTCTTCGTTTGTAGTAATGACAGAGTTCTTGCCATCTATCGTGATACGGCAGAGTATGGAGGTAAGACCATTTGCTTTGGTCTTTTGTCTGTTGATATAAAACAGTGTCTTGAATGTACTTCTCATCATGATTTTAGTTTTAATACTACTATTGCTAAATACTCATCTGCATATCCTCCGTGAAAGAAAGGAAACGCTCAAACTCCAAAAACAGTTTCTGTGGTGTAACCTTTGCGTACCGTTCGGTCATACTCACGTTGCTATGCCCCAACATCTTGCTCACCGTTTCTATTGGTACTCCTTGTTCCAGTGTGATGAGCGTGGCAAAGGTATGTCTTGCTGTATGCGTGGTAAAGGGAAAGGCTATGCCTGCTCTTAGGCGCAATGCTTTGAGATACGATTGATAGGTGGCATATTTCATCTGTGGCAATAGCCTTTCCCTTTCATCGCTCTTGTACTTCTCTATTATCCTGATGGCTTCGGGTAACAACTTGATACGGCAAAGTACACCAGTCTTCTGCCTGTTGAACTTCAGCCAAAAGCTTCCCTCGTCATCACGCATAAGATGTGCCTTACTTAGTTCCATCAAATCACAATAGGCTGCACCCGTATGGCAGGCAAAGACAAACAAGTCTCTTGCGGTTTTCATTTCTTCCTCCAACTCTTCAAACTGTATGTTCATTAGTTTATCAAGCGAACACCTATCAAGAGCTTTGGGTAGCTTCTTATCTCCTCTTGCTATTTTTTTGCATTAGCAAACAACAAGGTGTCAGCTAATCCCTCACGGTATGCCAACCTACATACGGTCTTTATTTGGGAAGCTGCACCATAGAAACTGCTCTCTTGAAAACCTAATGTCCCCAAGAAAAAATCTCTAAAATCATAAATAAAGTTTTCAGATAGTTGTGAGAAAGCTAAATCCTCTACCTTATATTTCTCTTCGATGAATGTGCGAAGATTTCCTCGTGTAGAGTAATAATTAGATAGCGTCTCTTTCTTAATATCTATTCCAACGTGTTCTTCTTTCTCCCTGATAAGCCTATCAAGGCGTTCTATAAGCATACACCGAGATTGTACGCTCCCTTGAAATTGCTCCTTGATGTCCGTGGCAGTAAATACCTGTCCTTTGGACAGCAATGTTTGATAAGCGGATTGAATGGAAAGTACTAAACTATCCAGCTTTCCGTTCACTTCCACCGCCTCACGGCTCTTGCCCCTCATTCTACTCTCACGAGGACTCCACAAATCTATATCACAAGATAGCTTGCAACTAAATTGTACTATACTCCTTCCAAGTGTGATACGTCCCATAATGGGAGCTTTACCCTGCTTATCCTTTCCGCTCTTTTTGAGGTAGAGCAACACCTTCATTTTCTCTGTTTTCATACGCTTTGATATTTTTGTGGCAAAGTTACCCAAATTAAAGCGTTCCTCACTTATGCAGAAAAACTGCCGACCGAAGCAACAAACACACGAACCAAATAATTTCAGTTACCTACATCTGCATTTAGTTACCTACTTCAAATCTTGGTAATGATTTAGTAACTGAACTTCTGCTTAAATCCGCACTTTCTTGCCTTTTACAAATAGAGCAGTTTTATGCAACTTGCCTCATTTCTACCTCATTACCAATTAGTTTGCATATCTTTCGATATTTCTTCATTTTCCTTGATTAGTTACAAAGTAAAAGATATAATTTTTATACGCTAATATGCGTTATATTACATATCAAAAACGATATAGATTAGAAGTTGCATGATAAGATGATGAAAAACGCTATAAACAATTAGCGT